>JAESGF010000008.1_pt1 | contig 511251 bp, 473 predicted proteins | sample 9269621 | NCBI WGS metagenome assembly JAESGF01 (sample SAMN14515066, study PRJNA621663) | algae metagenome | isolation source: Tolypothrix carrinoi HA7290-LM1 and co-occurring heterotrophs from dry rock... | place: USA: Makauwahi cave, Kauai, Hawaii | collected 2011-01-06 | reverse complement strand
TATTTAACCCCCGTCCGCAACGCCCCCACACCCGGTCCGGCCTTCGGCCGGACCACCCTCTCCCCCAAAGGGGAGAGGGAAAGCAAGACCTCACCTACAGCCTGATCCGCAGCAGGCCCGCCAGCTCACCGACGATGCCGCGGCGGAACAGCAGCACGCAGACAACGAAGATCGCGCCCTGGATGATGGTCACCCATTGACCGAATTCGGCCAGCGCATTCTGCATGTAGATGATTACGAAGGCGCCGACGACCGGGCCGAAGATGGTGCCGAGCCCGCCGACCAGCGTCATCAGCACGACTTCACCCGACATCGACCAATGCACATCGGTGAGCGAGGCGAGCTGCACCACCAGCGCCTTGGTGGCGCCCGCGGTGCCCGACAGTGCAGCCGACAGGACGAAAGCGAGCAGCTTGTAACGCTCGGTCTTGTAGCCGAGCGATATCGCCCTCGCCTCGTTCTCACGGATCGCCTTCAACACTTCGCCGAACGGCGAATTGATGATGCGGTAGATCGCCAGGAAACCGCCAAGGAAGACCACCGCCACCAGCGCATACATCCCGACCGGATTGTTGATGTCGATCAGGCCGAACAAGCGATTGCGCGGCACCGCCTGGATACCGTCCTCGCCGCCGGTGAACGGCGCCTGCAGCGCGAAGAAATACATCATCTGCGCCAGCGCCAGCGTGATCATCGCGAAATAGATGCCCTGACGGCGGATCGCGAGCGCCCCGGCGAACAGCCCCAGCACCGCGCCGACCAGCGTGCCGGCAATGATCGCGAGTTCCGGCGTGAAGCCCCAGGACTTGGCGACATAGGCCGCGACATAACTCGCCCAGCCGAAATACAGCGCATGCCCGAACGACAGCAGGCCCACATAGCCGATCAGCAGATTGAAGGCGCAGGCGAACAGCGCGAAGCACAGGATCTTCATCATCAGCACCGGATAGATGAAGGCTGGCGCCGCGATCACAAACGCGGTGAGGATCAGGAAGCCGATCACCTCGCTGCGCGATGTTTGCGCGGATGCGGCGGTCACCTGGGCGTTGATGGCATGTTCGGTCATGTCACGCCGTCCGTCCAAACAGGCCCGCCGGCCGGATCAGCAACACGATTGCCATGATGACGAAAATCACGGTGTTGGACGCCTCCGGGAAAAACACCTTGGTCAGTCCCTCGACGATGCCGAGCCCGAATCCTGTGACGATCGCGCCCATGATCGAGCCCATGCCGCCGATCACCACCACCGCGAACACCACGATGATGATGTCGGCGCCCATCAGCGGGTTGACACTGTAGATCGGCGCCGCCATCACGCCCGCCAGCGCGGCCAGGCCGACGCCGAAGCCGTAGGTCAGCATGATCATCAGCGGCACGTTGATGCCGAAGGCGCGCACCAAAGTCGGATTTTCGGTTGCCGCGCGCAGATAGGCGCCGAGCCGCGTGCGCTCGATCACGAACCATGTGGTCAGGCAGACGAACAGCGAGAACACCACCACCCAGGCGCGGTAGTTCGGCAGGAACATGAAGCCGAGATTGCGGCCGCCCTGCAGGATATCCGGGACCTGATACGGCAGGCCGGAGGAGCCGTATTGCTGGCGGAACAGTCCCTGGATGATCAGCGCCAGCCCGAAGGTCAGCAGCAGGCCGTAGAGATGATCGAGGTGATAGAGCCAGCGCAGCAGGAAGCGCTCGATGATGATGCCGGTGATCGCCACCATGATCGGCGCGATCAGCAAAGCCGCGAAATAATTGACGCCGAAAAACTGCAACAGGAAATAGGCCGCAAAGGCGCCCATCATGTACTGGGCGCCGTGGGTGAAATTGATGATGTTGAGCAGGCCGAAAATCACCGCCAGCCCAAGACTGAGCAGCGCGTAGAACGAGCCGTTGATCAGTCCGAGCAGGAGCTGGCCGAACAACGCCTGCGAGGGGATGCAGCGGCCGCCAAGGATTTCAGGAACACAGAGTTCGAACATTAGGTGGTCTCGCGTCCCGGGCGCGGCGCACCACGCAAGTGTTGCGCCGCAGACCCGGGACCCATGGGTCCCCGGTCAACTGGGCCCCGGATCAGCGGCGCACCGTTTCACGCGGCGCCGCGTCCGGGGCACGAGGTCTTCAGCCCTTCACCAGCGGGCAGCCACCCTCGCTCATCGGGCGGAACGCCTGATCGGCCGGGATCGTGGCGCGCACCTTGTAATAGTCCCACGGCCCCTTCGACTCGGCCGGCTTCTTCACCTCGAACAGATACATCGGGTGAATCTTGCGGCCGTCCTGACGCACCTCGCCCTTGCCGAACAGCTTGTCCTCGGTCGGCATCTCTTTCATCTTCGCCACCACCGCAGCGCCGTCGGCATCGCTCTTCAATGCTTCCAGCGCCTTGAGATAGTGCGTCACCGCCGAATACACGCCGGCATGCACCATGGTCGGATAGGAGCCCTTGTTCTGGGCGATGAACTTCTTGGTGAATTCACGATTGTTGTCGTTCAGATCCCAGTACCAGGCCTCGGTCATGACAAGGCCCTGAGCGGTCTTGAGACCCAGCGCATTCACGTCGGTGATGAAGGCGAGCAGCGCGGCGAGGTTCTGGCCGCCCTGCACGATACCGAATTCGGCTGCCTGCTTGATCGCGTTGGTGGTGTCGGCGCCGGCATTGGCGAGGCCGATGATCTTGGCCTTGGATGACTGCGCCTGAAGCAGGAACGAGGAGAAATCCTGCCCGGGGAACGGATGGCGGACCTTGCCGACCACCTTGCCGCCATTCTTCTCGACCACCGCGGAGGTGTCGCGCTCCAGCGCATGGCCGAAAGCGTAATCGGCGGTGAGGAAGAACCAGGTGTCGCCGCCGGTCTTGACGATGGCGTTGCCGGTGCCGTTCGCCAATGCCCAGGTGTCATAGGTCCAGTGGATGGTGTTCGGCGTGCAGGCCTTACCGGTCAAATCGGACGCGGCCGCGCCGGACACCAGGAACACCTTGTTCTTGTCCTTGACGATCTGGTTGACCGCGAGCGCGACCGACGAGGTCGGCACGTCGACGATGGCATCGACCTTGTCGACATCGATCCAGGTGCGCACCACGTTGGAGCCGACGTCCGGCTTGTTCTGATGATCGGCGCCGACGATTTCGACCTTCATGCCCTTGGCGGCCGCGCCGAAATCCTCAACCGCCATGCGCGCGGCGATCACCGAGCCCTGCCCCGACAGATCGGAATAGGTGCCGGACATGTCGTTCATGACGCCGATCTTGATGACGCCGTCGCTGAATTGCGCATGCGCGGTACCAGCGCACAACGCGGCTGCGAATGCGGCAACTCCCAGAGCGTGCCTTGCTGAAAGACGTGACATTCCTTCCTCCTTTTGTGACGCTTTTGTAGCGCCGTTTATACGCCCAGATAGTCGTGCAGCTTATCCAGACTTTGTTCGAGTTCGGAACTGAGCAGTTTGTCTACTACCCGTCCGTGTTCCATCACATAATAGCGGTCCGCCACGGTGGCCGCGAAGCGGAAGTTCTGCTCAACCAGCAAAATCGTGAATCCCTGAGCCTTGAGCGTGCGGATGGTATTGCCGATCTGCTGGATGATGACCGGCGCAAGACCTTCGGTTGGCTCGTCGAGCAGCAGCAGGCGCGCACCGGTGCGCAAAATTCGGGCAATGGCCAGCATCTGCTGCTCGCCACCCGACAGCTTGGTGCCCTGGCTCGAACCGAGCCGCTCCTTCAGGTTCGGGAACAGGTCGAAGATGCGCTCGAGCGAGAGGCCGCCCGGCTTGACCACCGGCGGCAACATCAGGTTTTCCTCGACCGACAGGCTGGCGAAGATGCCGCGCTCCTCCGGGCAGAGCGCGATGCCGGCCCGCGCGATCCGGTTCGACGGCAGGCCGATCAGTTCGAGGCCCTCGAAGCGGACATGGCCGGTGCGCTTGGCGACGATGCCCATGATCGATTTCAGCGTCGTGGTCTTGCCGGCGCCGTTGCGCCCGAGCAGCGTCACCACCTCGCCCGGATAAACCTCGAAATTGACGCCGTGCAGGATGTGCGACTCGCCGTACCAGGCCTGCAAATTCTCGACCGAAAGCAGCGCCGTGCGCGGATCAAGCATGGCCGGTCCCCATATAGGCTTCGCGCACCTCCGGATTGTCCGAGACCGTCGCGTAATCGCCCTCGGCAAGGATGCGCCCGCGCGTCAGCACCGTGATCTTGTCCGACAGATTGGAGACGACGGAGAGATTATGCTCGACCATCAGCGTGGTGCGATCGGCCGACACGGTCTTGATCAGGGTGGCGATGCGGTCGATGTCCTCGTGACCCATGCCGGCGGTCGGCTCGTCCAGCAGCAGCATGTCCGGATCGAGCGCGAGCGTGGTGGCGATTTCGAGCGCGCGCTTGCGCCCATAGGGCAATTCCACCGCCGGCACATTGGCGAAACCGGATAGCCCGACATCGTTTATGAGCGATAAGGCGCGGTCATTGAATTCGGTCAGCACGCTGCGCGAGCGCCAGAAATCGAACGAGCCACCGCGTTTGCGCTGCAGTGCAACGCGGACATTTTCCAGCACCGTGAGGTGCGGAAACACCGCCGAAATCTGAAACGACCGCACCACCCCAAGCCGCGCGACATCGGCCGGCTGCATCGCGGTGATGTCCTGCCCCTTGTATAAAATCTGGCCGCGCGTCGGATTGAGAAATTTGGTCAGGAGATTGAAGCAGGTGGTCTTGCCGGCCCCGTTCGGACCGATCAGGGCGTGGATGGTGCCCCGCTCCACCTTCAGGTTGACGCCATTGACCGCGACGAAACCGGCGAATTCCTTCGTCAGATCCCGCGTTTCGAGGATGATCTCCGCACTCATGTTCGCTGCCAACAAACGCCTGCCCAACGCCCGTCCCAAGCGCCATGACTGCACGTCCTGCGGAAATGGTAAAGCCCGCCCGCGAGGAATCGCGGGCGGGCTCCTGATCATTTCGGCGCCACCGCGAGGCGGCGCCGGCCTTTGCGTCAGCGGACGTCGATCTTGATCGCGGTTCGCTTGATGTCGCTGCCCGACGCCTTGGGCGCCTCGGCCACCTTTTCAGGCGCCGACGAGCCGCCGCCGGCCGGCAGGATCGTGATCTTGCGGGTCGGACCCTGCTTGTAGATCCGCTCGCCGATCGTACGAGTGCTGTTCTTGACCTCGGTCAGCGGCGCCTTGTTGAAGTCGTGCTTGATGCCGTCGACTTCAGGCTTGTCGCTGCACACGGCCATGACGGTTTCCTTGCCCTTGTCGCCGAGCTTGTAGATGAACGGCGCCTTCGGACCGGGGAAGCTGACCGGAACACCCGCCTTGATCCGGTTATCCTGCTGGAACTTGTTCGGCAGGAGCACCGTCAGGGTATCCTTCTCGTCGATATTGGTCAGCGTCAGGAAGCAGTCCTTCGACGAAACCACCGTGAAGACCGGCGTATCGCCGAGCTTGTAGGTGTCCTTGTCCGAGGTCAGCGAGAAATCGACATCGGTCTTGACCTTGGCGATGCCATTCTTCTGGTCGTTCGACGCGGACTGCACGCCCTCGTCGATCGGTTCCTCGTCGCCCAGTTCGGCCAGGTCGCGATACTTCACTTCGAACTGGTCGCGCGGGATCGAGTTCTGCTGCAGGCGGCGGATGGTCGGGATCAGGTCCGGCTTGAAGCCGCCGCTGGTGGCCTGCAGGAACTCATCCTTGGTCATGCCGAGTTCTGCCGCCGCCATCGTCAGGTCGACGTCCTGCTCGTAACGCTGCGACAGCGCGGTGATCATCTCGATGCCGTTATAGTTCAGGTTCGGATCGAGACCGGCACGGTACATGGCATCCTGGAAGCGCTTGGCGTCGCCGTCGAGGATCTTGTCCATGCGCTCGTTTTCGGGATAGAGCCCGTCGATCTCCCGCAGTTCGGCGCGCGAGAACGCCTTGCCGCCCGGGCCGCCGAGCGCGATCTTGCGGATCTCGTCCTTGGCCTTGATCATTCCGAACTCATGGCAGCCCATGCAGGAGATGCCATTGGTGACCGCGAGGTCCTTGGCGCGCTTGTCCTGCACGATGTTGGTCGGGCCGGTGTTGAGGGCCTTTCCGTCAGCCGTGTTCAGGTAATAGGCCTGGAAGCCGTTCGGCAGGCTGAAGATGGTTTCGCCACCGTCATGCTCGAACGCATTCTTGCCCTTCGGGCCGAGCGGATGCTCGTACAGGCTCTGCCGGCCCTTGTTGCCGGCGAAGTCATACGAGGTCCAGAAGTAACCGTTGCGCGAAGGATGCCGCTCGATCAGCCGGTTGTTGCGGCTGACGCCCGACACCTGGAAGCCGGCGCGCTGGGCGATGAACTTGCGGATATTCTCCTCAAGGTCGACGCCTTCGTCCTTCGCCAGCTTGTTGAAGTCCGGCGCAAGCTTCAGGAGCTTCTCGTACATGCCCGGGCGCGACGCCGTGAAGGCGAACCAGTCGGCGCGCACATACGGCATCTTGCTGTCGGTCGCCGAGACCAGCAGGTTCTTGAAGCTGGTGTCGGGCTGCATCTTATACGGATAGGACTTCAGGACGGTTTCCCAGTCGTCGGAGGTCCAATTCAGCTCGTCGAGATTGACGCGGATGATGGTCTCGCCCGGATCAATGGCCTGGAAGCGAACGACGTCGGGAGAACGGCTCAGGCTGTTGAGCAGCTTGATCACCGCCTGGCGATAGACCTTCATCGCCTTCTCGTCGGTGCAGGCGTTCGCCAGATGGGTCAGCGTCAGGTAGCGGATGCCCTTGCGCCGCTGCGGAAGGCGCTCGCGTTCGATATCGGCCGCGATCATGCCGATCATGTCGCTGTGGCTGACATAGGCCTTGGGATCGCAGCTCAGTTTCAGGCCGTTGATCCAGGCCTCGAGTGCTGCAAGTTCGTCGGGGGACACCGGATCGAACTTGCCCTGACCGTTGGCCCAGTCGTAGGGCATCTTCTCGTTGATGATTTCGGTGAAGAGACGCGACGCCTTGGCATTGCCCGGCAGAACGTAATGCGGGTTGGACGCGATCTCCTCGAGATTCATGACGTTGCCGAAATTGCTCGCGGCGTTTTCGCGCTTGTGCTCGACGCCATCGAGATCCTTCTGGCTCAACTGGCCGGTCTGGTGGCAGCGGGCACAGTGTTTCTCAAGAACACCATAGGCCGCCTTGGCGACAGGATCGCTCGGCGGAGCAGCATTGGCGGCACCGGCGAAGGTCAGGCTGAGGCCGAAAGCGGCCGCGACAGCCAAACCCTGAACCGGGCCATTCACTCGTTGACGACCGCTCATTGTGGTCTCCCATTGCAAATCGTTGCGACGTGCGGCGTGACACGCCGTGTCGGTTGTTGGTGTCGGCGTCTGCAAATCGCGTTCAAAGGGTCAAAGCAACGTGAAGCGCGGCCAGTGTCTTGGCCGCCGATCGGCCGGAATTCTATCGCAGTTGCGGCAATTTACAGAATATCAAAATATATGCGAAGACGCCCGCCGCTCACTTTTCAGTTGGCGGTCAAGGGCAAACTGTCGGATCCCGAAACAAAAAGACCCGCCCGGCGGGGACATGCCGGACGGGTCAAGCGGACCGGTACAAGGGTGGAAGGGGCGCGTGCACCGGTCACACGATGGGCGGTGCCGCGAGGCGGCGCCGCAATCTGTGTATCCATTGGTCGTTCGGTGGCGGCGCAAGGTTCAATGGCCGGGCGGCCAAAGCTTTGCCGGCGGCATCAGCCTCCGAAGAACGGGCGCAGCCAGTCCATCAGCGCTTGCCAGAGTTCGGCGGCCTTGTTCGCCAGCCAGTCGCGCGGCGTCGGTGACAGCGGAGCGGCGTCGTCACCGCTCCGCGGATTGGAGCGCCGCCAGTCGCCCGGCGTCTCGAAACTTCCCGCCCATATCCCGCGCTTGTCGGCGCGGGCTTCGGCCTGGGCGCTGCGATAGGGACTGGAACCGCGTCTCTCGAGAACGGTCGCGAACCCCGCGCGAACCATCTCCTCGGCAAGGTCGCGGCCACCCGCCTCACAAACCGCGATGTTGCGGCCGTAGCGATCGGTCGACACCACCCGGCACTGGACGGGGTCGGTGCCGATGATGCGACGGAGTTCCGAGCGTGCGCGAATTCCGCAGGGCCACGGGCGGCCGGACGTGTCCTTGCATTCCTGATGCAATTCCGGCGCGTCGATGCCCTGAAGCCGGTAGCGCTCGCGGCCAAGCGAGAAGGAATCGCCGTCCGAAAGGTGCACCGGTTGCGGACCGCGCTGACCGGCAGCCGGCATGATCAATGCCAGCACCACACTAACGGCCAATACGCTCCGCCGCTTTATCCGCGTTCCCGATCGATGCAAGATTAACGGCCGCCGCCTTGCGTGGTGCCGCCGGCAACGGCATCCGACCGTCCGCCGATCGATCGCAAAGCCTCGAAGGCATCCGCAAGTCCCGCGCCGAAATCCTTGTCGCGGCCGGCGGGCCCCAAGTCGCGGGCGGTCGACAGCAGCACCCGGCGAACCGCATCGGGTTTCAACTCGGGCTCAAGTTCGAGAAGCAACGCGGCGATGCCGCTGACATGTGCCGCCGCGAACGACGTCCCCGTGGTCATGCCATATCCACCACCCGGAACGGGCAGAAGCACGTTCACGCCGGGTGCCGCGACCGCAACGTGATGCCCGCGGTTGGAGCCCTGAAACAGCTTGTCGTTCAGGTCGGTCGCAGTCACAGCGATCACATTCGGATCGGAGGCAGGGAATAGCGGCGGCGATTTTGGGCCGGCATTACCCGCCGCCGCGATCAGCACAATCCCGCGCTTGCCCGCAGCCGCAAGCATGCGCGCCATGATCGGATCCTTCGGCCCGGCAAAGCTCATGTTGATCACGCGCGCACCCTTCCCGGCCGCCCATTCCAGCCCCTTCAGGATGCTGAACGTGGTGCCCTCGGCACTGCCGGACACCGGATCGAAGGCGCGAACCGCAAGGATCCGGGCATTGGGGGCGACCCCGGTAAGCTTCGAATGCGCGACGATGGCGCCGGCGATGCTAGTGCCATGGGCATGCGGCGCACCGTCTCCGCCGGCCGGATCGAACGAGTCTTCAACGGTCCCGCTCAGTTCGGGATGATCGGCGTCGATGCCGGAATCGATCACCGCGATCAGAATGCGATTACCGCGCGCAATCTCGTGCGCGCGCGGCAGGCGCAGTTTGTCGACCGCATATTGGATACCGTCTGCGTTCTTGGTCTGCTGCAGCATGTAACGGTAATTCGGCTGCACCGAGAGAATGGTCCGGTCCGCCTCCAGGCTGCGGATCACAGACGCGACGTTGCGGCCGTCGGGAATATTCCAGCGGAACATGGTGGTGCCGCTGAGTTCGAAACTCTGCGACTCCTGGCGGTTCAGGCTGTGCCGACGCGCCAGCGCCTCGACCTCCTGCTGGCTGGGACGGCCCGCAACCTCGATCACGACTTCGTTGGTCACGAAGCGGCGTTCGTCTGCCGGCGGCAATCCGCTGGACTGGCGCGATCCTGCCGGCGGCTGGGCCGGCTCATCCACACCGGGCACCGGACGGTTGGCGGATCGGGACGGTTGCGACTTCGGGCTTGCCTGAGCCTCGCGCGGCCCGCGCGGCTTCACTGTCCGCCGCGGCTGCGGATTGGCGGGTGCGCTCTGCACGGTGTAGCGGCCGCCGCCGGAATAGCCGCCGCCGTAATAGCCTTGGGCAGATGCAGGAGACAACGGCGTCGCAGCCAGTCCGCATACGGCCAACGCCGTGAACGCGATGGCGATCTGTTTACGCTCGAACTGCATGGGCGAAACCTCCGCGAGGTCGATACCGAAACGTGCCCCGGCAATCCGGGGCACGTTCGCCGCGTCGTTAGTTGGTCGCGGGCACGACGAAGCTTACCACCTTGCTGTCGCCGAACTTTTTCACGATTTCGGCAGTCTGCTCCTTCTTCGCCGGAACCCGGACCCGGAAGAAGCCGTCGGCGGGACCGCCGACGATCGTGGCCTTGTTGGCGCTCAGAAATTCGGCGATCTCGGCCGCATTCGCCTGCGGCGAAAACCGGATGAGCGTCTCGACGCCCTGGCTGGCCGTCACCGTGGCCGGGGCCGAGGCGAGATTGGGCGCGGTGCCGGTGCGCTCGCCGATCAGCGTGCCGATGACACCGGCCTGCAGCATGAGGGCGATCGCGGCGACGCCGCCGGCATAGGCGAGCGTCTTCGGCGACAGGCTCGACATGAATTCGGAGATGCGGCCCATCAGATTGAACGAGGCCGCGGCCGGCGCACGCGCAGGCTCGGCGTCGATCTTCTCGAACAGGGACTTCATCGCGCGCGCCGACGGCGCGCCGAGCGATTCATTGACGCCGATGGTTTCGCCGAGCTCCTCGCGTACCAGTTCGAACTGGCGCGCAAGCTCGTTGTCGTTGGCGAGCGCCTTTTCGACGCGCGCGGCGTCACGGCGGCTCAGCGTTCCCGCGGCATACCAGGGCAGCAGGGTTTCGATCTCTTCGCGCTCCGGCGCGTTATTCATTGCCGTGTTCATGGCCAACCTCTTTCGATTCCCGCCGCCTTCAGGGATTCCGCCAATTTTTTCCGCGCGTAGAACATGCGCGTCTTGACGGTATTCTCCGGGATACCGACGATCTCGGCGACTTCTTCCACGGACTTCTCGTGGTAGTAGACGAGATCGATGATTTCCCGATGATCCGGCGTCAGTGTTTCGATGCACTTTCGCAGGATCACGCTCGTATCCTTCTTCTGCATGGCGGCTTCGGGGGTGTCGGAGACATCCTCGATCGCCTCTGCAACCTCATCGTCCAGTGCCGACTCCTTGCGTCCCCGCAGGGCCGAAAGTGCCTTGAACCGGGCGATTGCGAGCAGCCAGGTCGAAACCGCAGAGCGGCCCTCGAAGCGCCCGGCTTGACGCCAGACATCGAGGAAGACCTCGCTGATCAGATCCTCCGCCGTGGACTCGTTACGAACCAGGCGCAGGACGAACCGGTAGACCCGTACATGGTGCCGCGCGAACAGCACCTGCATGGCGAGCCGGTCACCGCCTGCGATCCGCTGGATCAGGACTTCGTCTGATGTTTGCTGCATCGGGACGGCCGGCTCATGGTTTGGTCGCGGGAGATCCGGACCCGGTTCAAATGGATGTGAGCGATTTTTTGGGCGGGGCCGAAAGTTACCCCCGTTCTTTACTAATGCAGCGGGGGAATATTCCCAATAGCGGAATTTCGTCATTGTTATCAATGACGTTTCTGGTCTCATCGGCTATTGTCGTGGACCATGACCAAGTTGTTCACCCTGGAATCGCTGAATTCGCTTCCCTTTCCCGCCTTTTCGGGCGCGATTGGCGATGTGTTCGAGCACGCCTCCTGGGTGGCCGACGCGGTGTTCGGCTACAGGCCGTTCCCGACGGTCGCCGCCTTGCACGAGGCGATGATGGGGGTGGTCCGGGCGAGCCCGGCCGAACGCCAGCTTGGCTTCATCCGCGCCCATCCGGAACTCGGCTCCAAGGTGAAGCGCCTCGACATCACGGCTGATTCCCAAGCGGAACAGGGCTCGCTCGGACTCGACCGCCTGAGCGATGCGGAATTCAAGACATTCACCGCTTTGAATGCGGCCTATGCGAAGAAATTCGGATTCCCGTTCATCATCTGCGTACGGCGGCACACCCGTGACTCGATCCTGAGGGAGTTCGAGCGGCGGCTGTCGAACGATCCGGAAACCGAACGCAAGGCAGCGCTCGATGAGATCGGATTGATCACGCGGCTGCGCCTGGTCGCCCGTGTCGACGGTCCGGGCAAACCGAAGACCGAAGGGCGGCTGTCGACGCATGTGCTCGACAATGTCAGCGGCAAGCCGGCACAGGGCGTGAAGGTGTCGCTCTATGAAGTCGGCGCCAGCGCGCGGGCGCTGGTGGCGGAGGCGCTGACCAATGCCGACGGCCGCACCGACCGGCCGCTGATGGCAGACGGCCCGCTGCGAATCGGTTCATATGAATTGAACTTCGCCGTATCGGACTATTTCGCCGGCAACGCGACCGCGCAGTCGGACCCGCCGTTCCTCGATGTGGTGCCGATCCGGTTTTCGATTGCCGAGCCGGAAGGCCATTATCATGTGCCGCTTCTTGTCACGCCATGGAGCTACGCGACCTATCGCGGCAGCTGACGCACCGGACACATTGCAGCGCATGCGCGGGCTCGCCGCTGCGTTGCTTGCGTTGTTCGCAATCGGCCATCCCGCGTCGGCGCAGGATCTGTCTTCGCCCGCGGACCCTGCCTGGTCGGTGCCGCAGATCGGCGCCCTGCCCTACGACGCCGCCGGCATGCTGATCCGCCGCGGCCGCGATCTGGTCACCGCGACCTATGCGCATATCGGACCCGCTGTCCCGGACGAGGCCAAGCGCTATGCCGGCAACAATCTCGCCTGCTCGAATTGTCATCTGAATGCCGGCACCAAGAAATTCGGCATCCCGCTCTGGGGCCTGGAGGGTCTGTTCCCGCAATATTCGTTCGAGGCCGGCAAGGAGATTTCGATTCAGGACCGCATCAATTCCTGCATGACGCGGTCGATGAACGGCAAGCCCCTGCCGGTCGATTCCGAGGAGATGCAGGCCTTCGTCGCCTATATCAATTTCCTGTCCACCGGCGCCAAGCGCGGCGAGAAGCTGTCCGGTCTCGGTGCGGGCAAGATGCCGGAATTGAAGCGCGCCGCCGATCCGGTGCGCGGCAAGACGGTTTACGAAAAAAGCTGCGCGCCCTGCCATCAGGCCGACGGACGCGGCGTGCTGCGCAATCGCAATCTGCCGAATTTCGGCTACCTCAATCCACCGCTCTGGGGACCGGATTCCTTCAACGACGGCGCCGGCATGGCGACGCTGATCACGATCGCCAATTTCGTGCATTTCAACATGCCGAACGGCACCAGCTATACCCTGCCGCGGGTCTCGCAGCAGGACGCCTGGGACGTCGGCGCCTATGTGATCTCGCAGCCGCGCCCCAAACGCGCCGACCTCAACAAGGATTTCCCGGACCGCCTGAACAAGCCGGTCGATATTCCCTACGGTCCCTATGCCGACGGCTTCAGCCAGAAGCAGCATATGTACGGACCGTTCGGCCCGATCCGGGCCGCGATCGCAAAGCTGAAGGCGCAGCAGAAGAAAAACTGACGCCGAAATCCGCGCGAAATTCCGGGCCTGTCCGCGCGCGCTCCCGTGCGATACCGTCTGTCAAAGACGCCGGGAGAACAACGTGACGCAGCTGCTGACCCGCCTGTTCTGCATCGCCGTGCTGGGCGCAGTGTCCAGCGTGCCCGCAAGCGCGCAAACCCTGTTCAACAATGTCCGCATCTTCGACGGCAAGAGCGCAGTGCTGTCGGCGCCGTCGAATGTTCTTGTCAGAGGCAATGCGATCGAACGCATTTCCACAGCGCCGATCGCAACCGACGCCGCAACGACCGTGATCGACGGCGGCGGCCGTACGCTGATGCCCGGCCTGATCGATGCACACTGGCACACGATCCTGGTGCGTCCCACCGCACAACAGGCAATCACGGGCGACGTCGGCTACGTCAATATTCTCGCCGCGCTGGAGGCCACGGACACGCTGATGCGCGGCTTCACCACCGTGCGCGACCTCGGCGGGCCAGCCTTCGGATTGAAGCAGGCGATCGACCAGGGACTGGTGGCCGGCCCGCGCATCTATCCGTCGGGCGCCATGATCACCGTGACCAGCGGGCACGGCGACTTCCGCCAGACGTTTGAAATCCCGCGCGCGCTTGGCGCACCGCTCAGCCGGATGGAAATCATCGGCGGCGCCATGGTTGCCGACAGCCCGGACATGGTGCGCATGCGGGTGCGCGAGCAACTCATGCTGGGCGCATCGCAGATCAAGCTGACCGCTGGCGGCGGCGTTTCCTCGCCGCACTCGCCGATCGATGTCTCGACCTTCACCGAGGCCGAGTTGCGAGCGGCGGTCGAGGCGGCGGAGAACTGGGGCACCTATGTCACGGTGCATGCCTACACCACCGCTGCGATGCAGCGCGCTATCTCGGCCGGCGTCAAAGTCATCGACCATGGCCACCTGATGGATGAAGCCACCGCGAAGATGATGGCGGACAAGGGCGTCTGGCTCAGCATCCAGCCGTTCCTCGATGACGAGGATGCGGTACCGTTCCCGCCGGGCTCGATCCAGCATTACAAGAAAGCGCAGGTCGTGGCCGGCACCGATCGCGCCTATGGCTTTGCGAAACAATACGGCGTCAAGACTGCCTTCGGCACCGACATTCTGTTCTCGCCGCAACTGGCCCATCGCCAGGGCGCGATGCTCGCCAAGATGACCCGCTGGTACACCCCCGCAGAGCTGTTGAAGATGGCGACCTCGACCAACGCAGAAATGCTGGCATTGTCCGGGTTGCGCAGCCCTTATCCCGGCAAGCTCGGCGTGGTCGAGCAAGGCGCGCTTGCCGACCTGATCCTGGTGGACGGCAATCCGCTGGAGAACATCGGGCTCATCGCCGACCCAGCGAAAAACTTTTTCGTCATCATGAAAGATGGCAGGGTCGCGAAAAATACGCTGCCGCGCTAGTCATGATGCTGCTACTGCAGTGTCCCCGAGCTACCGAAAATAAACTGAGGAAACGATGATCGATCTTTACACATGGACGACGCCGAACGGACGCAAGGCCTCGATCGCGCTCGAGGAAATGGGATTGCCCTACAAGGCGCACGCCATCGACATTTCCAAGGATGAACAATTCGCACCGGCCTTCCTGAAGATTTCGCCGAACAATCGCATCCCCGCCATCGTCGACAACGACACCGGCATGTCGCTGTTCGAGTCCGGCGCGATCCTGATCTATCTCGCCGACAAGACCGGCAAGCTGCTGCCGAAACAGGGCGAAGATCGGTACCGCGTGATCGAGTGGCTGATGTGGCAGATGGGCGGCCCCGGCCCGATGCTCGGCCAGGTCCACCATTTCGTGAAATACAACAAGGGCAAGTCGGCCTATGCCGAGGAGCGCTATTCGAAAGAAGCGCAGCGGCTCTATGGCGTGCTCGACCGCAGGCTGGAAGGCCGCGACTTCGTTGCCGGCGACTATTCGATTGCCGATATTGCGATCTGGCCGTGGATCTCCCGCTTCGAATGGCAGGAAGTCGACCTGAATAAATTTCCCAACGTGAAGCGCTGGTACACGACGATCGCGGCACGCCCCGCAGTACAGCGCGGCTACAAGGTGCCGAAGGACGTCGGCGAAATCCCGATGCCCTGAGATGTCCAGGTCCGGCGCCGCGCGTTGGTTAACGAAGTCCGACCGCGGCGCCGCAAACACTTGGTGCGTTTCCAGTAAGCATTGATTCAGAACAATCTTGAATTGCACGAGGCTTTTCACGTTTCAAAAAAGCGCGCCCGCTATGACGGAGGCAACGACAAAAAGTCCGGGGAGCGCGGACCTTGTTCTCCTTCTTGCCTCGTCTTTCGTTTCGCGGATTGTTGCTGCTGGCGCTCGGCCTGATCGGGGTCGCGGTGGTCGCCATCGCGGCCACGCTCGCTGCGTTGCGCAACGACGCGATCAACGATGCCATCAACGACACCAGCAACCTCGCGATCGTGCTGGCGGAACAGACCGCGCGAGCGGTGCAGGCAATCGACATCGCGATGTCGGAGATCGCCGAACGGGTCAGTGAGAAGAGCGAACTCCCAGGCGGGGACTACAACGCTTCGATCGGCAGCAAACTCACCCACGAATATCTGGCCGAGCGGTTGGCGCGGCTGCCGCAGACCGAAGTCATTGCATTGCTCGACAAGGACGGTCAATTCGTCAACGCATCGCGCGGCTGGCCGGTGGTGTCGAGCAATTTCTCCGACCGCGACTATTTCATCCATACACGCGACCATCAGGATTCGAAGCTCTACGTCAGCAGCGTTCTGCAAAACCGCGTCAGCGGACAGCCCAATATCTTCTTTGCGAAGCGCATCAATGGGCCGGAAGGGGATTTCCTCGGTCTCGTCCTTGCTGCCGTCAACCCGTCCTATTTCCAGCACATCTATCGCTCGATTAACGCGTCACGACAGCAGGCTTTCGCATTGCTGCGTGACGACGGCTTGGCTCTCGTTCGTTATCCCGACATCGACGGGATCACCGGCCGCCGGCTACCCGCCACCTCGCAATGGTATCGCGTGGTGCGGGACGGCGGCGGGCATTTCGAATCGATAGGAGGATTTGACGGTATCCCGCGTCTGATGTCGGTCAGGCCGCTGAAGCACTTGCCGCTTGTCGTGAATGTCGGGGTGCCGAAAAGCGCTGCTCTGGCCAGCTGGAAATACCGTGCAACGGCGATCGGACTCGGCGCGGCGCTGGCCCTGATATGCGCACTGCTGCTGATTTACGCGCTGTACCACCAATTCGCGCAACTTGCCGCCTCCAAGGCCTCGCTGCTCGAGCGCGAAGCCCGGCTTGCAGAAAAAACGACGGAGCTTGAACAGGCCAACGCGCGGCTCGACACCGCGGTCAGTCACATGATCCAGGGCCTGGTCATGTATAATTCGGCGGGCGAGCTTGTCGTGTGCAACGACCGCTTCGTCGACCTCTACAGCCTCCCGACCGATCAGATCAAACCCGGAATTTCGATCCGGCGCGTGCTTGAACTGCGCACCGCTGCCGGAACCTTCTTCGACGACATCGACACGTACCTGGACGAACTGCGCCGGAAAATGAATGCCGGCGAAACGATGACCAGGATGTCCGACCTGGGCGACGCCCGGACCTATTGCGTCACCAACCGGCCGACCGGTGACGGCGGCTGGGTCGCCACCCACGAGGACATTACCGAGCGCCGACGCGACGAAAAGGAACTGCAACAGACGCGCAACATGCTGCGCGCCATGGTCGAGCACATTCCGGAGACGCTGATCGTCAAGGACGCAACCACCCGGGAATATGTTTTCGTCAACCGTGCCGGCGAAAAACTGTTCGGTGTCCAAAAACGGCATTTCGTCGGCAAGACCTGCGAGGACATTTTCCCGGAATCCGAAGCCGTCCACGTCCGCGCGCGCGACGATGAAGCTATTCGCAGTGGCCAATTCACGATTGAAAGCCGCTCGGTGGTCACGCTCGACGGGCGGGCGCGCGATGTTCGGTCCAAGCGGATTGTGATCTTCGCAAAGGACGGGACGCCCGAATATCTTCTGAACGTCATCGAGGATGTGACCGAGCAAAACCGCAGCGAGCGCGAACTCGAGCGCGCGCGCAAAATGTTGCACGCCGTGATCGAAAACATTCCGGAAATGCTGGTGGTGAAGGACGCCAAGACTGGCGTCTACACCTTCGTGAACCGCGCCGGCGAGGGACTTCTGGGGGCCCCACGAAATGAACTGATCGGCAAGACCACCGAAGAGATTTTCGACAGGGAGCAGGCCGCCGTAATTGTCGCGCGGGACAAAGAAGCCCTGCGAACCGGCCAGATGACAGTCGACTTCCACGTTACGCGTACTCTGGATGGACGTCTCCGCGACGTCGCATCCAAGCGCGTCGCAATCGGCGGCAAGCGTGGCGAGCCGGAATATCTCCTGACGGTCATCGAGGACGTAACCGAACGCAAGCGCAACGAAACCCGCATCGCGCATCTCGCCCATCACGACCCGCTCACCGATCTTGCAAATCGCGCCTCTCTGAACATGAAGCTCGCGGAGACCGTCGAGCAGGCCGCGGCGTCCGACACACAATTTGCGCTGCTGTGTATCGATCTGGACCGCTTCAAGGAGGTCAACGATCTCTACGGTCACGCAGCCGGAGACAATGTCCTGCTCGAAATCGCAAGGCGAATGCGGGGCGCGGCCGGCGACGCCTTCCTCGCGCGGCTTGGCGGCGACGAATTCATGGCGATCTGCGTGGACGGGACGATGCCGGAGGCTGCGACCGCCATGGCGGAACGGCTGGTGGACGCGGTCAGCGAGGACATCGACTGCGACGGACGGAAGGTCCGGCTCGGGATGTGCGTCGGAATAGCGATTTATCCCGCCGACGGCACCGATGCAGTCGCGCTGCTGCGCAATGCGGACGCGGCGCTCTACCGCGCCAAGGCCGAAGGCCGCAGCGCTGTCCGCTTCTTCGAGGCCGACATGGACCGCATGCTGCACGACAGGCGCGCCTTGCAGGCCGACCTCGCACTCGCGGTGTCGCGCAACGAATTGCAGATCTATTACCAGCCGCAGGCGCGCGTCACCGGACAGATCATCGGTTTCGAAGCGCTCCTGCGCTGGGATCACTTGCGCCGCGGCTTCGTGCCGCCCGACACCTTCGTTCCGCTGGCGGAAGAAAGCGGCCTGATCGACCAGATTGGCCAATGGGTGCTGCGCGAGGCCTGCCGCGAAGCGGCATCATGGCGCAAGCCATTGCAGATCGCGATCAACCTGTCGCCGGTACAGCTGCGTCGTCCGGAGCTTGTGACGATCGTCCATTCGGTCTTGCTGGAGACCGGCCTTGCGCCCGAGCGGCTCGTTCTCGAAATCACCGAGGGCGCGCTGATGGACGATTACTCGCGCGCGGTGTCGATCCTGCGCAGGCTCAAGGCCCTCGGCGTGCGCATCGCGATGGACGATTTCGGTACCGGCTATTCGTCGCTCTCCTATCTGCAGTCTTTCCCGTTCGACAAGATCAAGATCGATCAGACCTTCATCGCGAATCTGGAGCGGAATGCGCAATCCTTGGCTATCGTTCGCGCAGTGCTCGGGCTAGGGCGCAGCCTCGACCTCACCACGGTTGCGGAGGGCGTCGAGACCCAGGCGCAGCTGTCGATGCTGCGCAGCGAAGGCTGCGACGAGATGCAGGGCTATCTGATCGGCCGGCCGCAGCCGATTGCGGAATATGCCGAGATCGCGGGACGCCCGGCGCACGAGCGACGCGCGGCGGGCTAGAATTGCGGCGAAAAAGCAGCCGCCATTTGGTTCCGGCTTCGCGATAAGACCTTCTCAGGAACGCATCATTTTCACAAAAGTGTCCGCTTTCCCCAGCATCACCGAAACTTCATCGAGGGGACACCTCAGACGACAATCAGGTGAAGCTGCGCGACGGCCCTTCGGCCTTGCGCGCGGCCGGGGGAGATTTTGCGCGCATGAAACTTGCGCTCACGATCGTCAGCGCCGCACTGGTCGCCGGAACGACACATATCGGCTCGGAAGCCATTCCCGTTCAAAACTGGCGCATCGGTGCCGAACCGAGCTTCAGGCAGACCCGAATTTTCGACATGCCGGCTCCGACCGAGGTGGATTTCCGGGTGCAGCTGAACCCGGTACCAGCCGAATTGATCGAGGCCGAGCTGGCCGCCTTGCGCGAGCCGGAAGGCCCTCCGGTGGCGCCGCCCGATGTTCCGCTGGAATCGCTTTGCCATACCCTCGCCTCTGCCGCCCAGGCCCATGGCATCCCGGCTGGATTTTTTGCCCGGTTGATCTGGCAGGAAAGCAAGTTCAAGCAGCGCGCGGTCAGCCATGCCGGAGCGCAGGGCGTTGCGCAATTCATGCCGGCGGTTGCGGCCGAGCGGGGCTTGCGTGATCCGTTCGATGCGCTCGATGCGCTGCCGCATTCGGCGCGCTTCCTGAAGGAGCATGTCGAGACGTTCGGCAATCTCGGCCTCGCGGCCGCTGCCTATAATGGCGGGGCGCGCCGGGTGATGGACTGGCTGGCCCGCCGGGGCAACCTCCCGCAGGAGACGCGGCAATACGTGAAGTCCATTACCGGGCACGAACCGGAGAAATGGATCGAGGAAAACCAGATCGAACTGGCGGTGAACCTGCCGTCGCGCGCGCCTTGTGACGGCGTCGCGGATCTGTCCCGGGAAGCCGAGCCCGCGAAGCTCGCGGTCCAGCTGGAGCCGCCGGTCGCAAAGGTGATCGTGGCGGCCCGCGTCGCCGCCGCCAAGGCCGCCGCTGAAAAGGCTGCCGCCGAAAAGGCCCGGCTGGCCGCCGCCGCCAAGGCCAAGCGCGGCAAGCTGCTGGCCAAGGGCCGGGGCGGCAAGAGCAAGCCGGCGATCGCAAAGGTCGCTGATAAGCCCGCGGCCAAAACCCGGCAGCCCGCCAAGATCGCCGATCGCGCGCCCACCGACAGGGGCAAGGCCGGAAGGACGCGGCTCGCCGAGACCAGCGCCGCCAAGCGCTAGACGGTCCGCTCGTTCAGCCGCGACCGCATGATCCCTGCCCCCGATCCGCTCCGGGGCCGCGCATGACGTCGTCCGAAAACCGCTTCGCACTTCTCCGCGTCATGCTCTAGAACGGGTGCAATCGGGATTGCACCATGACGTTCGACACCATCATCCGCGGCGGGACCATCGCGACCGCCTCCGACACCTTCGCCTGCGACATCGGCATCAAGGACGGCCGGATCGCGGCGCTCGGCGCCGATCTTGGCACGGCAAACGAGATCGTCGATGCAACCGGCAAGCTGGTGCTGCCCGGCGGCATCGACAGCCACGTCCATATCTCGCAGCCCTCCGGCCCAGACATCGTGATGGCGGATGATTTCGCCTCGGCGACGCGTTCGGCCGCATTTGGCGGCAACACCATGGTGCTGCCCTTTGCCATGCAGCAGAAGGGCCAGTCGCTGCGCGAGGTCGTCACCGAGTATCACAAGAAGGCCGACGGCCAGTGCTACATCGACGTGTCGTTCCATCTCATCATTGCCGATGCCACCGACGCCGTACTCGGCCAGGAGCTGCCGGCGCTGGTGCATGACGGCTACACCTCCTTCAAGGTGTTCATGACCTACGAAGGCCTCGCGCTGTCCGACATGGAAATGCTCAACGTCATGAGCGTGGCGCGCGACACCGGCGCGCTCGTCATGATCCATGCCGAGAATTACGACGCCATCCGCTTCCTGACCGATCGCCTCGAGCGCGCCGGCAAGACCGAGCCGCATCACCACGCAACGTCACGGCCGATTCCGGTCGAGCGCGAAGCAACGCATCGTGCGATCTCGCTCGCCGAACTGATCGACGTGCCGATCATGATCGTGCATGTCTCGAACGGCGAGGCGATGGAAGAAATCCGCCGCGCGCAGCAGCGCGGTCTGAAAGTCTATGGCGAGACGTGCCCGCAATATCTGGTGCTGACCGCCAAGGACATGGAAGGCCTCAACATGGAGGGGACGAAATATGTCTGCTCGCCTCCACCGCGCGACGAGGCCAGCCAGAAAGCGTGCTGGCAGGGCATGCAGCAGGGCATCTTCTCGCTGTTCTCGTCCGACCATTGCCCGTTCCGCTACGACGACCCGAAGGGCAAGTTGACGCCGAAAGGCCGCACAAGTTTCCGTTGGGTGCCGAACGGCATTCCGGGCGTCGAGACGCGACTGCCGATCCTGTTTTCAGAGGGCGTCGGCAAGGGCCGCATCTCGCTGAACGAATTTGTGGCGCTGACCGCGACCAATCACGCCAAGACCTATGGGCTCTATCCGAAGAAGGGCACGATCGCGGTCGGCGCCGACGCCGATATCGCAATCTGGGACCCGGACCGCGAAGAGACGATCAGCCAATCGCTGATGCATGGCGGCTCGGACTACACGCCCTATGAAGGCATCAAGGTGAAGGGCTGGCCGGTCTCGACCATGGTGCGAGGCAGGTTCGTGGTGCGCGACGGCAAGCTGGTTGGCACGCTCGGTGCAGGGGATTACGTGCCGCGCGCCAAGTCGGATCTGGCCAAGCCGCGCGGTGCGGCGGTTTAACTTTGAGCGATCATCAAATGACCACCCTCTTCTCCGACCTCAATCCGCCGCCCCGCCTGCTGATGGGTCCGGGCCCCGTCGGCGTCGATCCGCGCGTCCTGCGCGCCATGTCGATGCCGATGCTCGGGCAATTCGACCCGGCCTTCACGGCCTACATGAACGAGACGATGGAGCTGATCCGCCAGCTCTATCGGACGAAAAACAAATGGTCGCTGCTGATCGACGGCACCGCGCGCGCCGGCGTCGAGGCGATTCTCGTGTCGATCATCTCGCCGGGCGACAAGGTGCTGGTGCCGTCGTTCGGGCGATTCGGCTTTCTGCTCGCGGAGATATCGAAGCGCTGCGGCGGCGAGGTCGTCACCATCGAGCGCGACTGGGGAACGGTGTTCACGCCGGACGAAATCGAAGCGGCTATCAAGCAGCACAAGCCGCGTGTGCTCGCGGTGGTGCACGGCGACACCTCGACCACGATGGCGCAGCCGCTCGATCAGATCGGTGCGATCTGCCGCAAGCACGATGTGCTGCTCTATACCGATGCCACCGCCTCGCTCGGCGGGATGAATGTCGCGATCGATGCCTGGCAGGTCGATGCTGCGTCGTCCGGTCTGCAGAAATGCCTGTCGGGACCGCCCGGCTCCTCGCCGGTCACCGTCAATGAGCGCATCGTCGAGGTGGTGAAGCGCAGGCGGCATGTGGAGGGCGGCATTCGCCCGGCCAATTTCGTCGATGGCGATGGCCCGGTGATCCAGTCGAACTATTTCGATCTCGGCATGATCATGGATTACTGGAGCGAAGTGCGGCTCAACCATCACACCGAGGCGACATCGATGCTCTATGCCGCGCGCGAGGCGATCCGCATCGTGCTCGCGGAAGGCCTCGACGAATGCTTTGCCCGGCACCGGCTTGCCAGCGACGCGATCACCGCAGGTCTCACCGAGATGGGGCTGAAACTGTTCGGCGATCAGGCCAACAAGATGCCGAACGTCACCGGCGTCTATATTCCCGACGGCGTCAATGGCGACGCGGTGCGCTCCATGATGCTGAACGATTTCGGCATCGAGATCGGAACGTCGTTCGGGCCGCTGCACGGCAAGATCTGGCGCATCGGCACCATGGGCTATGTCTGCCGCAAGGAGAGCGTGCTGATGTGTCTTGCCGCGCTCGAGGTTTGCCTGCGGCAGGCTGGCTTCCGTGCCGGATCCGGCACCGATGCGGCGCTCGCCGTCTATCGCGCCGCGGAGGCGCCGGAAAAAAGGGCGAAAGTTTCATAGCCAAAAAAAACGGTCCGGATCGCATTGCGATCAGGACCGTTGAGGGGACTTGACGAACGGGGCCGAACCAATTTGGACCGGCGCAAGGCTCGTCTAGGGGTTGCCTGTTACAGGACCGTGACCCCGATACCGCGGTTGTGGATAACCCCGACCTGCTGGCCAGAACGATTGGATTTACCGCCTCAGCTTTTCCAGCTCCGGAAATGGCTGCCAGTTCGCCTTCTCGCATTGCTCCTTGCGCGCGGGGACCAGCGTATCGAGCCGCCCGGCCAGAAACGCCACCATCAGGTCGCGGCTGCCTTCGTACTTTCCGGTCGAGTCCTTGGCGTTGAACCGCAGGCAGACCATGTAGCGCTGCGCAGGCGTACCCGGAATGTTGCGCAATTCCGGCTCGGCGATGAATGCGCCGCGGACGCCGGTCGGGTCGTTCAGATAGGTGCGCAGATAGGCGATGATTTCGGCCTTGTAGTTGACCGGCGGCGTGTTCGGCTCGGTCGTGATCACCGCCGGCTGCTCACGCGAACAGGCGCAGGCGAGCGCAGCCAGCGGCAGCGCCAGCAGCGCCGCTCTCAGCCCGCGGCCTTCGCGTCGTTGATCGTTCGCCATATCCGCTCCGGCGTTGCGGGCATATCGATATGCTCGATGCCATAGGGCGACAGCGCGTCGACGATGGCGTTGATCACCGCCGCCAATGCTCCGACCGTACCCGCCTCCCCCGCGCCCTTGACGCCGAGCGGATTCATCGGGGTCAGAACCTCGTTTGCCTTGCAGATGAATGGCGGGAAATGCGCGGCGCGCGGCATCGCATAGTCCATGAACGAGCCGGTCAAAAGCTGGCCGTCCTCGTCGTAGCGGATGTCTTCGTACAGGATCTGTCCGACGCCCTGCACCACTCCGCCATGGACCTGGCCCTTGACCAGCATCGGATTGACGACACGTCCGACATCGTCAACCACGACATAATTCAGGACCTGGCAGATCCCGGTATCGGGATCGATCTCGACCTCGCAGACATGGCAGCCGTTCGGAAACGTCGCGGCCTTCGGCGCGGCGATGGTTTTCTCCGAGAAGCCGAACGCGCCGCCGAGTGACGAATCGCGCAGCGTATAGGACAGCTTCGCCACATCCTTGATGCCGATGCGGCGGTCGGTGCCGGCAATCGCGAATTGTCCGGCCTCGAACACGATGTCGCCGGCATCGGCCTCGAAATGTACGGCGGCGATGGCCTTGCCGCGTTCGATCAGCCGGTCGGCGGAAATGCGCAGCGAGTTCGATCCGGTGATCACCGAACGGCTGCCGAAGGTGCCGGTGCCGAATTCGATCACGTCGGTGTCGCCATAGCGCACCCGCACGTCGTCGGTGTCGATGCCGAGGAAATCCGCAACGATCTGCGCAAAGGTGATCTCGTGCCCCTGCCCGTGCGAATGCGTGCCCATCGACACGGTCACGGCGCCGGTCTGGTCGAACTTGATCTCGGCGCTTTCCGGCATCGGCGCGGGCGCAGGCCCGGCTGAAATCTCGATCGCATTGGCGATGCCGATGCCGCGCAGCTTGCCGCGCGTCTTCGCCTCCTTGCGGCGATCGGCGAAGCCGGTCCATTCGGCAAGCTCGAGCGCGTCATCCATGTTGCGCTCGAATTCGCCGGAATCGTAGGTGAATACGAACTTCGTATTCCACGGCATCTGGTCGGGAGCGATCAGGTTCTTCCGGCGCAGGTCCACCGGATCGAAGCCGCATTGCTTGGCGGCCAGATCGATCACCCGCTCGATCGCATAGGTCGCTTCCGGGCGGCCGGCCCCACGATAGGGTGCGGTCGGCGGCGTGTTGGAAAATACGCCGGTGACGCGGGAATGGATATGCGGGGTGCGATACACGCCCGCAAGCCCGCCGAGATTGTTGGTCGGGACATGCAGACCCATCGGCGAGATATAGGCGCCGATATTGGCGGTGGTTTCCACTTTCAGCGCGAGGAAATGACCCTTCTCGTCGAGGCCCAGCGTCGTTGTGGCATGCGCGTCGCGAGCGTGGAAGTCGGACAGGAAGCTTTCGCCACGATCGGCGGCCCACAGCACCGGCCGGCCGGTCAGTTTCGCGCCGACCAGCGTCAGCACATATTCTGGGAACGCAGCCTCCTTCAGTCCGAAGCCGCCCCCCACATCCGGCGACACCACGCGCACGCGATTGCCGGCGATCCGGAAAATATCGTTGGCGAGACTCTCGCGCACCGCATGCGGATTCTGCAATCCGCAATGCAGCGTATAGGCCTCTGCGACCGAATCGTACTGGCCCAGCGCGGTGCGCGGCTCCATCGTCACCGCGGTGATGCGGTTGATCGGATAGGTCACGCTGACCGTGTGCTTCGCGCCCGCAAGGGCCTGCTCGACCGCATCGCGGTTGCCGGCATCGAACACAAAGCAGACATTGCGCGGCGATTGCGGCCACAGCTCGGCCACGCCCTCATTCGCCGCAACGCGGGTTTCGGTGACGGCCGGCAGCGCGTCCCATTCGATTGCGATCGCTTCGGCTGCATCCCTCGCCTGGTCCAGCGTCTCGGCGAACACCGCAGCGACCGGATCGCCGACATAGAGCGCCCGCTCGCGTGACAGGATGCGATACGGCGGCTCGAAATTCGGCGCGCCACCCGGGGCCTGGCGCTTGACCTTGGACTGGATCGAGCCGAGCGCGGCGATATCGGGATGCTCGCCGGTCAGGACCAGATGCACGCCGGGCATCCGTTCGGCATCGGCGGTGTCGATTTTCACAATGCGGGCGGCCGCGTGCGGCGAGCGCACCACGAACAGGCGCAACGCGTCGCGCGACGCGAGATCGGCGGTGTAGCGGCCGAGGCCGCGGACGAGCCGCAGGTCTTCGGTGCGCGGCAGCGATTTTCCAATGAAGCGGTAGGTCATGCGGGATCGGGGAACCTTGTGGACTTTCACCCCCTCTTATCCGCTTCGCGCGATCAAGTCATCGCGCGATGTATCGCGGCGGCTCATGCATTCATGCCGCCGTCGGCCATAGACACGCTGCCCGTGCAGAAACTCGCAGCGTCCGAGGCCGGGATCAGGGCGGCCCGCCCGATCGCCCCGCTCATGCCGACATTCATCCGCCGAGCCGCAGCAGGATTGAAGGCATACGAAGCGGCACCGCTCCCGGATGTCGCTCCGCTCCGTCCGGGCTAAGCTATTTCATCATCCCCAGCAGCACATCCCGCAAGGCCTCCGGGCAGGTGATGTGCGGATTGTGACTCGCGTCCATTTCGGCATAGGGCCAGCCCTCGGCCTTGGCGCGATCCGCGAATTGCCGGAACACGTCGCCCGGCGCGAGCCGTGTGCAATAGATGTAGCCTGCGACCGGAAGCGGCCGGCCGGACAATGAAAGTCTCTGCTCGAAACATTTCATCGGATGTGGAATCCGCCGTGACGCGGCCCAGGCCGCATAATCCGCCGGCGTATCCGGCGGCATCGGGTTGGACGGCACGCGCCACCCGTCGCCGGCCGCGGCGCCTGCCCGCATCTTCGCTTCGGTTTCGGCGCCGACGAGCTGGAACAAACTCTGCCCGTCCTTCGGCGCAAACGCATCGAGATAGATGAGCTTCGCGACGCGGCCTTCCGCACGATCGGTCACGCCAGTCGCAACCATGCCGCCATAGCTGTGCCCGATCAGCACCACATCGCGCAGATCCTCGCATCGCAGCACGCCGAGCACATCGGCGATGTGCGTGTCGAGATCGATACCGGGAGCTGCAAGATGGGCGCGCTCGCCAAGTCCGGTATAGCTGGGGGTGAAAATATCATGGCCCGCGGCGCGCAGCAGCGGCCGCATTTTCTGCCAGGCCCAGGCCGACGACCAGGCGCCATGCGTAACAACGATTGTGGCCACGTATCCCCCTCTTCACGTCTCGCTCATGCCGCTCAGCGGAATTTTGCAACGATTGTCATCAAGTCGAACGCAAAGGCAAAATAAGCACATCTGACATGCGTGGGACATGCCGGTTGCCACCTGCCGGTCGCCACGCTAACGAAAAAGAAAACGATAAGGAAACGCTCGCAATGTCCCCCCGAACGCGCCCGCCCTTCCGCGCCGATCATGTCGGCAGCCTGCTGCGTCCGCCATCGCTGCTGAAAGCGCGCGAGGAGCGTGCACGCGACGCGATCTCCGCCGAGGAATTGCAGCGTATCGAGGACGAGGCCGTCCGCGAGGTTGTCCGGCGGCAGGAAGACATCGGACTGCAGGCGGTGACGGATGGCGAGTTCCGCCGCGTCGACTGGTTCATGGATTTCAAATACGCGATCGGCGGGATCGAGAAGCTGACCGAAAAGGTCAAGGTGCCATTCCGTTCGGCAACCGGCGGCACGGATTTCGAGTTCGTGGCCTATCGTGTCGGTGAACGCATGTATCTCGACGATACGGTTTTCGCCGAGGATTTCGCGTTCCTCCGGTCGGTCGCCTCGAAAGCGATCCCGAAGCTGACAATCCCCTCGCCGTCGATGATGCATTATCCCGCCGGCCGCGGCGTCGACCGCAATGTCTATCCCGACTGGGAGATGTTCTACGACGATCTTGCCAAAATCTACCGGCAGCAGATCGAAGGCCTGGCCGCGCTCGGCTGCACCTATCTGCAGCTCGACGACACCTCGCTGTCGTTCCTGAACGATCCGGCGCGCCGCGCCATGCTGGGCGACGGCGCCGAGACCCAGCATCTGCGCTACATCAAGCTGTTCAACGACTGCGTCGCCGACCGGCCGTCGGACATGACCATCTGCACCCATACCTGCCGCGGCAATTACAAGTCGGCCTGGATGGCGGAAGGCAGCTACGAGCATGTCGCCGAGGCATTGTTCAGCGACCTCGATGTCGAGGGTTTCTTCCTCGAATATGACGACGAGCGCTCCGGCGGATTCGAACCGCTGCGCTTCCTGCCCAAGGGCAAGATTGCGGTGCTTGGCCTCGTCACCACCAAGTCGGGCAAGCTCGAGACCAAGGACGCTTTGAAGCGGCGCATCGATGAGGCCGCGAAATACGCGCCGCTCGAACAGCTCTGCCTGTCGCCGCAATGCGGATTCGCCTCCACCGCGGAAGGCAATATTCTCACGGTCGACGAGCAATTCGCCAAGCTCGCCTTGATTGTCGAGACCGCCCGCGACGTCTGGGGGACGGCATGACCGAGCGCTTTGACGGTGTCGTCGTTGCCGGCGCCGGCCCGGTCGGACTGGTCGCCGCACTGAAAATCGCGCGCGCCGGAATTCCGGTGCTGGTGCTGGATTGCGAGCCTGACATCATCCAGTGGCCGCGCGCGGTGGTCTATCACGCGCCGACAGTGGAGATGCTGGACCGGCTCGGGCTGCTCGACGAACTGAAGGCCGCGGGCATCCTGAAGCAGGATTACCAGTTCCGGACCGTCGACGGCGGCATTCTGGCGGCGCCGAACATGTCGGTGCTGACGCCGGAAGACACCGCCTATCCGTTCAACCTGCACATGCCGCAGCATGAACTCGCAAGCGCGATCCTGCGCAATTTCATGACCATCCCAGGCGCCACCGTGCGCTGGAATTCACGTGTCATGGACGTGAAGCAGGACGCCGACGGCGTGACACTGGCAATCGACACCGGCGGAGAGACACGGGAGCTGCGCTGCGACTGGCTGATCGGCGCCGATGGCGGCAGCAGCACGGTGCGCCGCGCGAGCGGCCTCTCGTTCGAGGGCTACACCCATCCGGAGCGGCTAGTCTCCACCAACGTGGTCTACGATTTCGAGGCGCGCGGCTATGCACGTGCGAATTTCATCATCGATCCGGTGCATTGGGCGGTGATCGTCAAGGTCGACCGGCATGGCCTGTGGCGCGTGACCTATGGCGAAGATGCCAGCCTTCCCGAGGACGGCGTCAAGTCGCGAATCGCCGATCACTACCGTGCCCTGCTGCCTGACGACGGCGCCTATCAGCTGGAAGCGTTCGCGCCGTTCCGGGTTCACGAGCGCAGTGCGGCAAGTTTTCGAATCGGCCGGGTGCTGCTGGCGGGCGACGCCGCCCATGTCTGCAATCCCTTTGGCGGCCTGGGTCTGACCTCCGGTCTGCTGGACGCCGACTTGTTGGGCGACGCGTTACCCGCGGTCATCAAACGGGCAGCGCCGGATGACCTGCTTGATCGCTACGCGGAGGAGCGCCAGCGGGTCTTCCGCGAAGTGACCGGGCCCACCGCCGCGGAAAACAAGCGGCGGCTCAAGGAAACCGATCCGGAGAAGAAGCGCGCCGACAATGAGCGTTTCAATAAACTGCGCGACGACCCGCAATTCCAGCGCGAAGCCCTGACCTTCACCTACAAGCTGGTGGGCCGGCCGATCGGCGTTCCGCAGCAATTCGCGCAGTGACGTCAGCGCGCAACGAGCGCCGACACGTCTATCGAACGACGGCACCGGGCCCGGCAGATGGCGCAGGCGACGCCGGCCCAAAGCCCGGCCTCGCGCCCGGATTGGGCGGGCGGTCAACGGCAAGACTTTGTGCAGGAAGGCGATTGAATTGTTGGACCTCAAACTATAGCCTGCGTCTCAAGACCGAAAACGAAATCGGCTTACACAGGGAGGATTCGATGGTTTCACATCGCTCGATGTTGTTGTCCGCCGCTGCGCTGGCCGGCGGCCTGATCGCGGCGCAGCCCGCACCCGCTCAAGAACTCATCTACGGCAGTTGGACGCCTGCCCGCGAATACCAGAACGCCAAGGTCATGCCTGGCATGTTCAAGGCGATCGAGGAGAAGACCGGCGGAAAGGTGAAATGGAAGCTGATCCCTGGCGGCCAGCTGGTCGACGGCAAGACCACCTTCACCGGCGTGAAGGACGGCCTCGTCCAGGCCGGTCTTGCGATCCCGCAATATGTGCCGAACACCGTGCCGGCCATGTTCATGCTCTACTCGACCATCGTGCTCGGCCACAATGACGTCGTCGCATCGACCGGCGCAGCGCTCGAGACGGTTTATTTCAACTGTCCGGAATGCCTCGATGAGGTCAAGAAGCTGAACGCGGTCTCGCTCGGCGGCTGGACCTCGTCGGCTTATCTGCTCGCCTGCACGACGCCGGTGAAGTCGCTCGCCGACCTGAAGGGCAAGCGTGTTCGCGCCGCCGGCGGCAATGCCGACATGCTCAAGATGGCGGGTGCCGTCCCGGTCGGCGCGACGCTGGTCGAGGCCGTGAGCCTGCTGCAGCGCGGCGGTCTCGATTGCCAGCACGGCATTGCCGACTGGCTGCGCACTTTCGGTTATGCCGACTTCGCCAAATACGTCGTCGACATGCCGCTCGGCCTCAGCGGACCCGCGCTCGGCTTCTTCATGAACCGCGATGCGTGGAACAAGCTCACGCCGGAACAGAAGAAGGTCCATCTCGAAGAAGCGGTGAAGCTCAGCGCCGAGATGGCGATCGGCAACTTCATCGTGGCAAACGAGGAAGGCCTGCAGGCAGTCATCAAGGACAAGGGCGTGCAGATGATCAAGCCCGATGCCGATTTCGAGACGATCGCCACCGAGTATCAGAAGGTGCAGAAGGCCCGGAACGTCGAGACCGGCAAGAGCTTCGGCCTGAAGGATCCGGGCGCGATCATCGATGCGTATGAAAAGAACCTGGAAAAGTGGCGCAAGCTCTCGCCGGCGATCGGCCGCGACGTCAACAAGTTCGTCGACGCGCTGAACACCGAGATCTTCTCGAAGGTCGACGTCAACAAGCTCTGACAATCATTGCCGGGCCGTGACGTCACTTGCGTCGCGGCCCCCATTCCCTTCGCTTCCAGCACCCGTTGCCGGCATGGACCGCCTTCTGAAATGGCTTGAATGGCCGATCCAGTTCTTCCTCTGGATCGCTCTCATTGCCGGCTTCCTGATGATGCTGCACGTCTCGGCTGACGTGACCGGCCGTTATTTCTTCGGCAAGCCAGTCGAGGGCACGACCGAAATCGTGTCCGCCTATTACATGGTGATCGTGGCCTATCTGCCATGGGCCTATCTGGCGAAGAATGACACTCACATCTCGGTCGACATCTTCACGCGTCTGATGCCACTCGGCTTCGCGCACTGGCTCGATATCGCGGTGAAAGTCGTAGTGCTGTTGTATCTCAGCATCTTCATCTACCAGACCGGCTCGCAGGCCGTAAACCAGACCCGCATCCATGAAGTCTGGCAGGCCGGCACATCCTTCATTCCGGTCTGGCCGAGCCGCTGGCTGCCGCCGGTCGCATCCGGGCTCATGGCGCTGTACCTGATCGTCAAGACCATCGACGACATCATCAAGGGTCCGCGGCCGCCCGCGCCTCATCCCGTGGAGGAAGGCGCGTGACCACACTCCAGGTCGCCGGCAGCAGCATCGTCATGATGCTGATCCTGATCGGGCTGCGGGTCCCGATCGGCGTCGCCATGGGCGGCGTGGCCTTTCTGGGCCTGTGGTATCTGCGCAATTTCAATGTCGCGCTCAGCGTGCTGCGCGACACGCCGTTCGTGTTCGCGGCGAACTGGGATCTGTCGGCGATCCCGATGTTCCTGTTGATGGGCGCGATTGCATCCAATTCGGGCATCGGCGCGGCGCTGTTTCGCGCCGCCTATGCGTGGTTCGGCGGATTGCCCGGGGGGCTCGCGGTCGCGACCAACTGGGCCTGCGCTGGCTTCGGCGCCGCGTCCGGTTCGAGCATCGCCGCCGCCGCGGTGATGGCGCGTCTCGCCGTGCCGGAAATGCTCAAGAACAAATATGACAAGGCGCTTGCAACCGGCGTCTGCGCCTCCGGCGGCACGCTTGATGCACTGATCCCGCCCTCCATCCTGTTCGTGGTCTATGGCGTGTTCGCGGAAGTCTCGATCGCAAAACTGCTGCTCGCCGGCATTCTGCCCGGCCTGCTGACGGCCGGCGTCTACATGATCATGATTGTCGTGCGCTGCTGGCTCAATCCGAAGCTCGGCCCTCCGGTCGAATTCGCAAGCAACGACGAGAAATGGAAAGAGCGCTGGGCGTCGCTTCGCGAAATCTGGCCAATCCTCGTTCTCATCGTCGCGGTGATGGGCGGTCTTTACTGGGGCGTGGTGTCGCCCACCGAATCCGGCGCGGCCGGCGCGCTGATCGCGATCGTGATCGGCGTCGCGCAGCGCAAGCTGTCGTGGCACGGCTTCGTCGACAGCTTCAAGGATGCGATCGGCACCACTTCGCAACTGTTCTTTATCGGCATCGGCGCGGTGATCTACACCAAGTTCCTGGCGCTGTCCGGCAGCGGCGTGCTGTTCACCGAACTGGTTGGAAGCTGGGCGGTCGATCCGCTGCTGCTGGTGATTGCGGTATCCGCGATCTATCTCGTGCTCGGGATGTTCCTCGATCCGCTGGGCATGATCCTGCTGACCATCCCGGTTTTCGTGCCGATGTTTGCGGCCCTCGAACTCGATCTGGTCTGGTTCGGCGTCCTGGTGGTGAAATATATCGGCATCGGGCTGCTGACGCCGCCGGTCGGCTTTAACATTTATGTGGTGTCCGGCGCGCTCAACAACCAGATCCCGCTCACCACCATCTTCCGCGGCTGCTACTGGTTCCTGGCCTGCGAAGCGGTGATCATGACGCTGCTGATCGCCTTCCCGCAGATCTCGCTCTGGCTGCCGAGCCATATGAACTGACCAGGCGCTTTGTCGGGAGGGAACCCGGCGCGGGGTGCGGCGTTGCCTGTCGCCCGCACCGGACCCCTGAATGACAACACCACAGATCCTCGCCTTCGCCATCCTCGCCGGCATGATGGCGTTGTTCGTCTGGGGACGGCTGCGCTATGACATGGTCGCCGTCATGTCGCTGCTGGCCGGCGTCGCCGCCGGCATCGTGCCGACCGACAAGGCATTTTCCGGCTTTGCCGACGACATCGTCATCATCGTCGCCAGTGCCCTGATCGTCAGCGCTGCTGTGGCGCGCTCGGGCGTAATCGAGACACTGCTGCGTCCGCTGGCGCCCTACCTGACCACGCCCGCAATTCAGGTCTTCATGCTGACCGCGGTCGTCGCCGCGCTGTCCGGCTTCGTCAAGAATATTGGCGCACTCGCGATGATGATGCCGGTCGCCTTCCAGCTCGCGCGCAAGACCGGCACACCCGCTTCCGCCATGCTGATGCCGATGGCTTTCGGATCGCTGCTCGGCGGCATCGTCACGCTGGTCGGCACCTCGCCGAACATCATCGTGTCTCGCGTCCGCGAGGAAGTGCTCGGCACGCCCTTCAGCATGTTCGACTTCGCGCCGGTCGGCGCCCTGCTCGCGATCGGCGGCGTGGCGTTCCTCGCTTTCGGCTGGCGGCTGCTGCCCGAACGCAAGGGCGCGGCCTCGATGGACGCGGCTTTCAATCTCGAAGGCTACACCACCGAAGTGTCGGTGCCGGAGGAGTCCGAATTCGCCGGCAAGACCGTCAAGGACCTCGAGGCGCTGGCCGACAACGAGGTCGAGGTGCTGGCGATCCTTCGCCGCCGGCAGCGCAATTCTTCGCCATCGGGCGCGATGAAATTGCGGGCGGGCGACGTCATCATCTTGCAAGGCGAACCAGCGGCGCTCGAACGTGCGGTCGGCGCCGCCAAGCTGACCCTGGTGCGCGATGAGGTGACAAAGGAGACCGACACGCCGTCCGACGATATTGGTGTTATGGAGGCGATCGTGACGCCGGAATCGCTGCTGGTCGGCAACACCCCGGCACGGATGCGCCTCTACGATACCTATCAGGTCAACCTGCTCGCGGTCAGTCGCGCCGGCAAGCGGATCGCGCATCAATTGCGGTCGGTCCGGCTGAAGGAAGGCGACGTGGTGCTTTTGCAGGGCGATCTGAACACCATGCCGGAAGCACTGGGCGCGTTGCGCGTGCTGCCATTGGCCGAGCGCGGACTGGCGCTGGGCCGCGGCCGCCGCGGCTTCATTCCGGTGATCGTGCTGGCCGTGGCCATGCTTCTGGTGGCGCTGCATCTGGTGCCGGTCGCCATCGCGTTTTTTGCCTCGGCCGCGATCATCGTTCTGCTCAAGGCCATTTCGCTGCGCGAAGCGTATGACGCGGTCGAGTGGCCGATCCTGGTCATGCTGGGAGCGCTGATCCCGCTTTCGGATTCGCTGCGCACCACCGGCGGAACCGATGTTATCGCGGGCTGGCTGTCGGCCGCGGCCGGCGCGCTGCCGCCGCTCGGGATGCTGGCGCTGATCATGGTTGCAGCGATGGCGGTGACGCCGTTTCTCAACAATGCGGCGACCGTGCTGGTGATGGGGCCGATCGCGGCTGCATTTGCGGCAAATCTCGGCCTGTCGCCCGATCCGTTCCTGATGGCGGTCGCCATCGGTGCGGCCTGCGACTTCCTCACCCCGATCGGGCATCAGTCCAACACGCTGGTGATGGGCGCCGGCGGCTATCGCTTCACCGATTACTGGAAGCTCGGGCTGCCGCTCTCGGTCTATGTCGTACTCGCAGGCGTGCCGCTAATCGCGCTGTTCTGGCCGCTGGCGGCACGCTGACCGGCCGACACGCGGCCATGTGGAATCTGCAGCCGGCATTCCAGGCCCTCGGCGGGAAACGCGGCATCGACCTTGCCGCCGAGGCTTTTCACGCAGCCGGCCACCAGCCGCGAGCCGAAGCCGCGCTGCTCGGGGGGCGACGTATGCGGACCGCCCCGCTCGACCCAATCGATGGTGAGATGGGTCTCGTCGGTGTGCCATGAAATCTCGATGCGTCCCTCAGGACGCGAGAGCGCACCGTGCTTGATCGCATTGGTGACGAGTTCGTGGAATACCAGTGACAGGTTGCGCGCCGCATCCGCCGGCAGCTTGATATCCGCGCCTCTGAGATTGGCGCGAAACTCTCCGAACGGTTCGAATTTCGCGCGGATCAGGGTGTGCAGATCGGGCTGCAGATCGGCCGCGTGGCTGATGATGTCGTTCGTCGAAGATACCGCCCGGATGCGGCCGGTAATGACCTTGGCCGTATCCGGATCGTGCGCAAGCGTCTGCAGCACGATCGACTCTACCACCGAGAAGGTATTCTTGCCGCGATGCTCGAGCTCGCGCAGCATCAGGTTCTTCTGTTTTTCCTGAAGCCGGTAGTGGTCGACCAGTTGCCGGTAGGCCTCCGCCAGCACGACAATGATCGCGCAGGCAAGCGTGAACAGACCGGCATTCAATACCTCAAGGCGCGTGAGAGAGCCCGGCGGCCCGAACAGCCACCCGACCGCCAGGATCGACACCAGAACCGTTGCAATCGCGGCGGGCGCCCCGGCAAACAATGCGACCGCCAGCACCGCCGGGAAATAGGCCGCGTAGGGCACCACGTCGGAATTGACGTAACCCAGCCCGTAGCGGAGTGCGGTCGCTGCCGCGACGCAAGCACCTGCAAACACGAAGGCGCCGCTCGACATGGGTGCAAACGCACGGTCGGTCATTCGGCGCAGCCAGTCGCCCAGCATCCACGACTCCCCCTGCGGAACCTTAACAGCCGCAGCAGCCGCGCTGCATTATCAAAAAGGCAGAAGGTCGCGGCACCGACATGTCAAAAGACGCAAATATCCACCCTCGGAGCGACCTGATCGCGCCGCGCAACTAGCCCGGCGCGAGCTTCATCTGCTCAAGCGCCGCGCGGCCGAGCTGGCCGTAGGGATTGGCCATCGTTTCGATGAACTCGAAATGGTTGTAGCCATCGCCCTTGATCAGTTCGGCGCTCTTCCCGGCCTTCTTCACCGCCTCGACGAAATCGCGGCTCTGGCGCTGGAATTCCGGCGTCTCCAGCGCGCCATAGGCCACGATGACAGGCGCATTCAGCTTGTCGAGATGGCGCTGCGACGACAGCGCCTGCTCCGACGCATCGGTGAACTTCACATAGTTGGAGCGGGCCGACAGCCGCACCGGTTTCAGGTCGTACATGCCCGAGACCAGCAGACCGCCCTTGATGATATCCTTCGGCAGGCCGAAGTCCTTCTCCCAGTCGGTCACCATCACCACGCCACCAAGATGGCCGCCCGACGAATGCCCGGAGAGATAGATGCGGTTCGGGTCGCCGCCGAAGCTCGCCGCATTCTTGTAGATCCATGCGACAGCGCGGCGGCATTGGTCCGCCATCGGCATGATGTCGCCGTCGGTCTCGGTGACGTTATTGAAATCGACCGTGATGTAATGGGCGCCGGCATTGACGAACATCTCGGCCGGAAACGCGTAATATTGCGCCAGCTCGGCGCGCCAGGCGCCGCCATGCAGGAACACGTTGATCGGCGCATTCGGCGCCTTGGTCGCGAACAGATCGGCGCCCTCGATCGGCGTCGCGCCGTAGCTTAGCCGCTTTGGCGCGCCGAGTTGCTTGCGCGTCAGGTCGCTGTTGGTGCGATAGCGCCCGACGACCTGGCGGATGTTGGGGGCGTATTTGGCCTGGTCGTAGGCGTCGTCGAGCGCCTGCTGATCGAGATCCAGCCAGACCGGCGGGCCTTTGGGCGTGGCCGCCGGCGGCGAAGCCGTCTGGGCCTGGGCTTGCTCGGTCGGGACTTGCGATGCGGCAACGAGACCTGCGGCGGTTCCGGTCATGAAGGTACGGCGGCTCAGTGAGTGGGTAGGTTCGGTTCGGCGCAACATGATGACCTCGCTGTGGCATGTCCAGCGCCATTATTGGCGGGCTTGCATGCGCTGGCCAGCGCAACATGGCCGCATCCCCCGCCGCCCGATGCACGCAATAATCGACGCATTCGCACGTGTTTTCCCGCTGCCTTCGCCAAATCTTTTCGTCGAATTTGAGCGCGGCGCTGAGCGGTCTCGAAAGACGGGGACGCGGACATTGCACGCGGCGAACGAGGCCGCCACGTGGATGCAACCGACATTGAAGGAGCAGACATGCCAGCCGACCATGAATCGGGACGCTTTGCGCTTCTCATGAACGCCTGGTCCCGCAGGGCCTTCCCGCTTGGAACCACCGCCGCCCTCAGCCTGATGATTTCGACCGCCGCGCATGCGGAGCAGTGTTTCGACACCAGAAACAACCGCCCGATGGTCGTGGCTCAGGCAACGACGGTGTCGCCCGCAAGCGCCTGCATCCTCGACGAGAGCACCATGCGCAGGACGTCCGGCGTTTGCCGCGCATCGGTCAGGCCGGATGCGTCCGACGCGCGCGCCTTACCAGCGCAGCAATCGGCGGCCCGCTAGCGCGCCGATCCCGGTCGCGATGGCAATCGCGAGCGTGAACCACGCGGCGACGAAGAGCGGCGAATCGTCCGGGCAATGCGCAATGTAAAGGCTGGCCGCCAGCGCGCCTGCGAGAAGTCCGGCACCGGCGCCGGCGAGCACTGGCCGCGTCGGGGCGCCGTATCGCAATCCGAACAGAAGCGCCGCCAGGATCGGTAGCGACAGCAGCACCATGTTGAGCACGCACATGTACCAGTGAACGCCCGCAAGCTTCACCAGCCACTCCGAACGCGGCACCTGCATCAGTTCGACTGCGACTGCGGCCACCATGATCGCCGGCACCACAGCTGCCGCGAGCAGCGTCCAGCCAAGCGGCGCACCGGGCCTGGCCAGTCGCAGCACCGCAATCGCCGAGACCACGACCAGAATACCCATCTCGATCGGCTTCAGCGCGAACGGAAAGGACATCACTGCCTCCCCGAGATTGGGCCGCAGCGGCACCAGCCACAGGAAGAGCAGCACCGAGAGTACGATGCCGAGCGCAGCGGCAAGCGTAAGCGCTCTGCCCGGCGCAGGTCCGGTAGGTTCGCGATCGGCGGCGAGCGCACGAATGAGATCGTCGGTCTTCATGTCTCGTCGCGATGGCGTTTCGCCAGGGCTCCCAGTCCGCGATGCAGCGCCACCCGGACGGCGCCCTCGCTCATGTTCAATGTCTGCGCCGTGACCGCAATCGATGAGCCCTCGATTGCAATCGCCCGCACCACCTTGCGCTGCCCCTCCGGTAACGCTTCGAGCGAGCGGCTGACGTCGCGGTCGTTCACGGATTCAGGCTCTGCCTGAGCGGGGAGCACGTCTTCGAAATCCTCGATCGGCAGATCAATGCGGCCGCCGCGGCGGCGCGCGGCATCTATGATCTTGTAGCGCGCAATGCCCGAAATCCACGGTCCGATCGGACGGGTTGCGTCCCAGGTCTGCCGCTTCAGATGCACCGCGATCAGGATATCCTGCACCACATCCTCCATCTCGGCCGGATTGGCACCGACGCGATAGAGCCCGCGGCGCACCAGCGGACGCAGCGCCTGCGCCATCTCGCGCAGACAGCGTTCATAGGCCGCGCCGTCACCGGCGAGCGCCGCCCGCATCAGGTCCGCCCATTGCGCCTCGCGATCCTTCAAGCCGCCTCTTCCCGTCTCTTCGGTCCCGCCAGGCACATTGTTACATGCCGGTGACAGCATTGCCGAAGCGGTAGCCTCCGTTCCGGCGAACACGAGCCCGTGAGCGCGTAACATAGGCCGGCCCCATCGCGAAACATCCGACAAGGCCGGGTTGTCCGGCCCGCGCCGCTGCACCGTGCAGGGCGACCAGCTTTCCTTCTGGAGGATAACGGGATGAACACCAAATTTGCAGCCGCCGCGCTCGCGGGCTCCTTTGCCGCGGCTCTCGCGATCACCGCAACGCCGGCCACCGCGCAGAAGGCCGATCAGGAGAAGTGCTACGGCGTCTCGCTCGCCGGGAAGAATGACTGCGCCGCCGGCCCCGGCACCACCTGCGCCGGCACGTCCAAGGTCGACTACCAGGGTAACGCCTGGAAGCTCGTGCCCAAGGGCACCTGCGCGGCCATGAAGACCCCGAAGGGCATGGGCTCGCTGCAGCCGATCAAGAGCTGAGGCCCGTCGGTCTTTCTCCCTCCCGATTTTCGGGAGGGAGAAGGCCAACTCGTGCACGAACGACAGACGGCTTTTGCCGGAGCCTATCTCATGCACCGCACATGTCTTCCCGATAGACCGGGCATCGGCTTCAAGCCGCAGCATTTCGATGCGATCGTCGCCGGCGAACAGCCGATCGGCTTTGTCGAGGTGCATGCCGAGAACTACATGGGCGCGGGCGGACCGCCGCATGCAATGCTGCGGCAATTGCGTGAACATTACGCGCTGTCGATCCATGGCGTCGGATTGTCGATCGGTTCTGCCGCACCGCTCGATACCGATCACCTGTCGCGTCTGAAGGCGTTGTGCGAGCGCTACGAGCCGGCGAGCTTTTCCGAACATCTCGCCTGGTCGTCGCATGACGAGGTCTATCTCAACGACCTCTTGCCCCTGCCCTACACGCCCGAAACGCTCGACCGCATCGTCACGCATATCGATCAGGTGCAGCACACGCTACGCCGCGAGATGCTGCTGGAAAATCCCTCGACCTATCTGCAATTCGCGGAATCGACGATTGCCGAAACCGAATTCCTGTCGGAGATCGCGCGTCGCACCGGCTGCGGGCTCCTGCTCGACGTCAACAACGTTTTTGTGCAAGCAACAAACCACGGCACCTCCGCGGAGGATTATCTCGCGGCGTTCCCGCTGTCGCGGGTGAAAGAAATCCATCTCGGCGGACACGACGCGCAAACCGACGAGACCGGCGCACCGCTGCTGATTGACGCGCATGGCGCGCCGGTCGCCGATCCGGTCTGGGCCCTGTACGAGAGTGTCATCGCCCGCACCGGGCCGCTGCCGACCCTGATCGAATGGGATAATGACGTGCCGGACTGGCCGGTTCTGGCCGCGGAGGCGCGTGCCGCCGGCGCGATCCTCGCCAATGCCACGAAGCGCCGGGCCGCCTGACATGTTCGCCGAACTCCAGACCGATTTCGCGCAGGCATTGCTCGATCCCGACCGGCCGGTGCCGGCGGAACTGACATCGCACAGCGTGCGGCATCCACAGAAGCGCTTCGCGGTCTATCGCAACAATGTGGTCGTCAGCCTCGTCAACGCGCTGCGCGCGAAGTTTCCCGCCACCGAGCGCATCGTCGGCGACGAATTCTTTGCCGCCATGGCGCGCCTGTTCGTGTCGGCGTATTTGCCGCGCTCGAAAATCCTGCACACCTATGGCGACGATTTTGGCGACTTCATCGCCGCCTTCGAGCCGGCGGCAGAATTGCCGTATCTGGCCGATGTGGCACGCCTCGAAGCCGCGCGCACACGCGCTTATCACGCGGCGGATGCGGAGCCGCTCACGGCGTCGGAATTCTCCGATCTCGACCCGCAATCCATCGGCACGCTGCGCCTGACGCTGCATCCGTCGCTGCAGGTGCTTCGATCGCCTTATCCGGTGGTGACGATCTGGGCGATGAATGCAGGCGAGATCGAACTCGGGCCGGTCGACCCGGACGCAGCAGAAGACGCATTGATATTGCGGCCTACGCTCGGTGTGACCGTGCGCTCGCTGCCGCCGGGCGGCGCCGCCTTCCTGCTCGCGCTGGCCAACGGTGCGACGCTCGCCGAAGCCGCCGCAAACGCCGCATCAGACGACGCCCGCTTCGACCTTACTGCAAATCTGGCAGGTCTCATCTGTTCGGGCGCCGTATCCGCTTTCACTGCCGCCGCTTCGCCGCAAGAAGGTTGAACATCATGACCGACACCCCGCTCACCATGCGTTCGCAACCCGGCCTGGCCGGACTGATCCTCCGCGCTAATGCGCTGATGGCGGCGATGCCCTACTGGCTGATCGCGCTGGTCGCCCGGGTGTCGATCGCCGCGGTGTTCTGGCGCTCGGGACAGACCAAGGTCGAAGGCTGGCACATCACCGATGCCACGCTGTTCCTGTTCAAGGACGAATACAAACTGCCGCTTGTCGACCCGACTCTCGCCGCCTATCTGGCGACATTCGCCGAGCATTTCTTTCCGGTGCTGCTGGTGCTCGGATTTGCGACCCGGTTCGCCGCGCTCGCGCTCCTGATCATGACGCTGGTGATCGAGATCTTCGTCTATCCCGAAGCGTGGCCGACGCACGGCACCTGGGCCGCCTGCTTCCTGATCCTGATGGCACAAGGTCCGGGCAAGCTGTCGCTCGACCATCTGATCGCGCAGCGGTACCGGTGAGCCAAAAAAAGAATGCCCCGCGGCAGCCACAGCGGGGCATCCTCCCGGCACGACCGGGGTCTCTTTCTGAGGCCCCGATTGTCCCAATCCTCGGGCCCGGCGTCAGGCGCCGGTCTTCAACGAGCCGGTCTGCGCGGGCTCTTCCGGCTCGATGGTGACGCCTGACATCGGATCGATCCAGACCAGGTCGTCGCGCACGGACCTCACGCCCGGCACATTCTCGACCAGCACCTTGATCGCCGCGCGCTGCTGTTCGTCGAGCACAAAGCCGGAGAGCGTGACCACACCCTGACGCACGATCGCATCGACGGTCGCGACCGGCGCCCATCGTTCGTTGTTCAATTCGCGCAGGATTGCCTCGCGGATCGTAGCGTCGCCGTTCGCCGGCGCGCTGGCAGGATGCAGGTAGCTGACCAGCGCACGCAACAGATTGGCCCGGCTCACGATGCCGACCAGCTTCTTGCCGCGCAGTACCGGCACGCGCTTGATGTGATTGCGTTCCATCAGCGCAACCACATCGTTGAGCTGGGTGTCCTCGTCCACGGTCTTGGCGTCGCGGGTCATCACCTCCGACACCTTGCGGCCATGCGCCTTGACGTAATCCCGCGCCAGCGGCCCTGGCCCCATCAGAAATTCCAGCCAGCGCGGTGGCGCAAATTGGGTACCGGTCTCGGCGCGACGGAGGAAATCGCCCTCGGTCACAACGCCGACGAGATTGCCGGCCGCATCGACGACCGGAAGTCCGCTGATCTTCTTCTGCAGCATCAGCCGGATCGCGAGGCTGATCGGCGCCTCGGCATCGATCGAGACGACCGGCTTCGTCATGACGTCGCGCACTTTCATGCCGCATCCTCCATGCCGGAGGATCGCGTCTGCGGGTCACTCTCTCATTGCGCTAGATCAAACGGGGCGAGCGCACCTGGCGTGGGGCGGCCCGGACTATCCGCTCTTCGCGAGTTTCTGCGGCGCCACTTCGGCCACCTCAATATCCGCGGCCATGGTGTGATACATGCGCCGCAAGGTTTCCCGCGTCACCGCGAGATCCGCGTCCGGAATGCCGGCGGTCGCCGCGGCCTCGAGTTCGCGAGCGCGCGGAATCAGCCGGTTGACCAGCGCACGGCCTTTCGGACTCAGTTCCACATTCACTTCACGGTTATTGGTGTCGGATCGCGTGCGTGTGACGAGCCCGAGATTCACCAGCCGCGTGATCAGACGCGAGATGGTCGACACATCGATCGAGGTGATCTCGGCCACATCGATCTGGCGATGCTTGTCGCCGGTCGACAATCCGGCCAGCACCCGCCACATCGCGATAGTGACGCCGTGCAGCGCCAGCTCACGCTCGTAGCCGGCGACGAAGCCAGCGCCCACGCGGTTGACCAGATACGGCAGGTACTCGGAGAGATCGAGATGCGGACTTCCAGCCATTCGGCGCTCCAGTCAGGCTTCGTGCAGTCTGTTGCAAGGCAAAAGCCGCCTGTCAAAAGGTCAGTAATCCTGTCCAATATTGCATTTACAACTGTTGCACGTGCAAGTATGATCGCTACCAATGAGAACAACAAGAGCCGGTCATCGGCCATCACGGGAGCGCAGCCATGGATCATAATCCACACGACCTCGGCGGCAATTTTCGCAAGGCGATGCGCCGGCTCACCAGCGCAGTCAGCGTGATCTCGACCCAGCACGACGATATCCGCCACGGCATCACCGTGACGTCGGTGACATCGGTCTCGATGAGCCCGCCTTCGCTTCTGTTCTGCGTCAACCGCACCTCGCGGTTTCATGACCCGGTGATCCGCGCCGGGCGGTTCTGCGTGAACATGCTGCATGCTCACCAGATCGATATCGCCGATGCGTTCAGCGGCCGCACACCCGGCCCGGACCGCTTCCTGTGCGGCGAATGGGCGAGCGACGACGACGAGATGCCCTACCTGATCCCGGCTCAGGCCAACATCTTCTGCGAAACCGACGCCATCTCGAGTTACGGCACGCATTCGATCGTGATCGGGAAAGTCCATCACGTGGCGGTGCGCGGCCAGGTCGCGCCGCTGCTATACCAGGACGGCCAATATACGGTCGGGCTCGGAGAAGGCGTCGACTGGGTTGTGCCGGTCGGCTGAACCGCATCGCGCACGGCTGTTTCAAGAACAACGCTCTAAAGGGAGAACCAGGATGGAATTCGGCTATTTCACGCTGTCGGACAATCACTACGAAGGCAACACGCGCGATGCCAACACGTTCGTGAAGGATCTCACCGCCGAGGCGCTTTATGCCGATCAGCTCGGCATGCATTCGGCCTGGATCGGCGAGCATCACTTCAACTCGCTCGGCGTGAATTCCTCGCCCGAGATGGTGCTGGCCTACATCGCCGCGATCACCAAGCATATCCGGCTCGCGCCGGCCGTGACCGTGCTGCCGCTGCACAATCCGATCCGGGTCGCCGAGCAATGGGCGACGCTCGACCTTCTCTCTGGCGGGCGTGTCGATTTCGCCGCCGGCCGCGGCTATGACCGGCGCGAATATCTGCCGTTCGGCATTTCGTTCGAGGACAACCAGTCGATCTTCGACGAAGGCATGGAGGTTCTGCGCAACCTCTGGAATTCCGGTGGCGAGCGCATCGACCACAAGGGCAAGCATTACCAGTTCGAGGACGTGCGGATCACCCCGCAGCCATTGCAGAAGCCGATGCCGATGTATGTCGCGTCGTTCTCCAAGCCCTCGATCGAACTTGCCGCACGGCTGAATTGCGGCCTGATCGTCGCGCCGTTCGCCGCCGCGATGAGCTTCGGCGGACTGAAGCAGGTGGCCGATCTCTACCACGAGAGCTGCGCCAAATACGGCACCAAGCCGCAGCGCCTGATGTGCAGCTACTTCACCCATTTCGCCGACGACGCCGCGAGCGAACAGGCGCAGCGCGCGCGCCAGATCCGCTACTACAAGGAATGCGTGATCCCCTCCTTCCCGGGCGATCCGCGCACCGCGCCGCCGAGCTACCGCTATTTCATCGACATGGTGGAGCGGCTGCACAAGGTGAAGCCGGAGGACCTGACAGAGAATTCGGTGCTGATCGGCAATTCGGCGCGGATCACCGAAATCCTGAAGAAGGTGGAAGCAGCCGGCTTCGACGAAGTCATCCTCTATTTCAACGTCGGCATGAAGCCGCACCAGCAGACCAAGGAAGAGATGCACCGCTTCATGAGCGAAGTGGCGCCGCACTTCCAAGGCAAGCATATCGAGCGGCGCGCGGCCTAGAGTCACGTTTCCGACCTTGTCCTCCCAAGCGACAAGGAAACCTCATGCCGCAACCTCCGGGTTGCGGCATTTTTTTTAACGCCGTCCGGTCGAGGACGCTGCGACGATGCGCAGATTGCGCTACTCCTGCGGCTGGGATTTGCTACCAAGGTCGATCGATTATCACCGGTTACAGTAAGCATGTCTCCAAACGCATCGACACACGCTCTCTCCGTTCGCGAAACAGGCACGAGCCGCATTCCGCTGGCGGGCGGCATCCGCGCCGGCAACTGGGTTTTTGTCTCCGGGCTTCTGCCGGACGAACTGGGCGATCCCGGGCGGCCGCTGTCGGGAGAGCCGGCGGCCCTGACCCAGTCCAGGGCGATCTGGCGTAAGGCGGCCTCGATCCTCGCCGAAGGCGAGTCCGACGTCTCGCTTATCGTGCGATGCGACCAGTTTTTCGAGGACTGGCGCGCGGTGCCGTTTTTCCATCAGGCCCGGCGGGACGCCTGCGGCAGCTATATCGCGCCCAGCACGTCGGTCCTGCAACCGCAGACGCTCGTCCCCGGCGCCACGATGATGACCGACATGATCGCGGTTGCGCGCGGCGGTCCGGACATCGAGCCGATTTTTCCCAAGGGGCTCGACGTGCCTTCGACCTCGTCGTTCGTACCGGTGGTGAAGGCCGGCAATCTGGTGTTCGTCGCCGGCTTTCTCGCCGCTAGCGGCAAGGGCGACCTCGACGGTGTCGCGGCCGAAGCCAAGACGCCCGAAGGCCATTTGTGGAAAGGCAATCGCATTCAGCTCGAGGCGAAATATGTCATCGAGAAAAAGCTGACCCCGGCGCTGGAAGGCGCCGGCGTCACCCTGCAGGACGTGGTCAAGGCCAATATCTTCCTGCGCGATATCGACGATGTCCCGGCTTTGAACCAGATATGGAACGACGCGTTCGGCGGACATGCTCCTGCGACCGCAATCACACCGACCAGCAAGCCCGGGTTTGCGATTGAGGATGCCCGCATCGAGATCAATCTGGTGGCCACGACCGAACGCCAGGTGCAACGGATCGATGGCGGCCGCGCCGGTCTCGCCGTGTGCCAGGGGCAGCCAGCCGCGATCCATTGCGGCGACTTTCTCATTTTCTCCGGCATGCTAGCCGCGGACGCCGACGGACTGATCGCTGAAGCGCAGATCGATCCACGGGAGCGTTACCTCTCGTCAAGCATCGAAGCGCAGATGGACTACCTGCTCGATTGCGCGGAAGAGGTGTGCGCGAAAGTGGGCGCCAGCCTGCGTAACGTGGTCCGAATCCTGCAAGTGCACACCGATCTTGACGATGTCCTGCCGGCCCTCAAAGTGTGGCAGCGACGTCTGCCAGGTGTTCCCCTTCCGATCAGCGCGGCGCGCGTTCCAGCACCGTTGATCGTTCCCGGATGTACGGTGCAGCTCGATCTGTGGATCCATGCACCGCAGGACGCGACCTGAGGAGAATTAAATGAGTGGACCACATTTCCTTCACCGGCGTCAGTTCGCAGCCGCCATCTGCCTGACCGTCGCAGGCCTGATGGTGCCAGGCGCAGCTCTGGCGCAAACCTATCCCGACCGGCCGGTGCGGGTGATCGTGCCGTTCGCCGCCGGTGGCGGATCGGACGTCGTGGGCCGCGCCATCGCACAAAAACTTCAGGACAAGTTCGGCCAGCCCTTTGTGGTCGAGAACCGGACCGGAGCCGGCGGCAGCATTGGTGCTACCCAGGTCGCGCGCGCGGCCCCGGACGGCTACACGCTGCTGCTGGGATCGTCCTCTGAGATCGCCCAATATCCGAACGTCAAGGCAGACGTTCCCTACGATTCGATCAAGGACTTCGCTCCGATCGCGGCCGTCGCCACCGTGCCGCTGGCGCTCGCGGTCAAGCAGGATCTGCCGGTGGCGACGGTGGCGCAGCTTCTGGATTATGCGCGAAAGAACCCCGGAAAACTGAATTACGGCTCGGCCGGCCCCGGTTCGACCACGCATCTCGCGGTGGCGTTGCTCACCTCCATGACCGGGACCGACATGACGCACGTTCCCTACAAGGGTAGCGCGCCGGTCATCACCGACCTGCTCGCCGGCACGCTCGATCTGTCGATCTCGACCATGCCAGCCGTCCTTCCGCATGCCGGCGGCGGCAAGATCAAGATTCTCGGTGTCTCCACCGCGCAACGCGCGAAGGCCCTGCCCGACGTCGCTACCATCGATGAAGGCGGCGTCAAGGGCTATGCCACCGGCCTCTGGACCGGCCTGCTGGCGCCGGCGGGCACGTCACCGCAAATCATCGCGCGCTTGAACGCGGCTGTGAACGAGGCGCTCGCCACCGACGAACTGAAGACGCTGCTTGCCAAGCAGGGCGCCGAGCCCACCGGCGGGACGTCGGAGAAATTCAGCGACGAGATCAAACGCGACCTCGCGGTCTGGAACGACGTCGTCAAGAAGACCGGCATCAAGATCGACTAGTCGGTTCCGCATCTCTACCGCTGTTCCGGCGATACGAAAAAACGAATGCCGCAATCTGAAAGGGTTGCGGCATTTTTTCATACGCAGACCATGAGGCGCGGCTTTTTGTTTGCAGAAAAGATCAAGGCGGTCGTGCACCATGACCGCGGGAGAAAACAACACCAAGGGAAACACCTGATGAAGAAACTGGTTCGTGCCGCCGTGACGGCGGCCGCCATATCCACCGTTGGTATCGGCAGCGCATCCGCTCAGGGAACGAAGGCCCTCGAGGTCATCGTATTCCCCGGCGGCTTCAACTGGCCGATCTGGGCCGCCCAGGAGAAGGGCTTTTTCGACAAGCACGGCGTGACGCTCAACATCACGCCCACGCCAAACTCGCAGTTTCAGCTCAAGGGTTTGATCGAGGGCAAGTTCGATATCGCGATGACTGCGATCGACAATGTCATTGCCTATAGCGAGGGCCAGGGCGCGACCAAGACCGATGTCGAGCCCGATATCTTTGCCTTCATGGGCGGCGACAACGGATTTTTGCGGCTGATCGCCGTTCCGGAGGTGAAAACCATAGCCGATCTGCGTGGCAAGCAGGTTTCGGTCGATGCGCTGACCACCGGCTATGCGTTCGTGCTGCGCAAGATCCTCAACAATGCCGGGCTGAAGCCGGAGGAGTTCGAATTCGTCCGGGCCGGTGGCGTGATGCAACGCTATCAGGCGCTGATGAAGAAGGAACACGCCGCGACCCTGCTGATCTCGCCGTTCGAAGTGAATGCGGAAGCGGCCGGCTTTACCCGCCTGACCGATGGGTCCGAAGCGCTCGGCAATTATCAGGGCCTTGTCGGCGCAACCCGCAGGTCATGGGCGAAGGCGAACGAAGCGCAACTGATCGGCTATATCCGCGGTTACCGCGAGGGACTGGACTGGCTCTACAATCCGGCCAACAAGGCGGAAGCGATCGCCATCCTGCGCAAGAATGTGCCCAGTCTGTCCGAAGACCTTGCGGCCAAGTCCTACGATATCCTGCTGCATCCCAAGAACGGCTTTGAGCGGAATGCCGCACTGAATGTGGAGGGCGTAAAGACCGCGCTGCAGTTGCGCAGCGAATATGGCGAGCCGAAGAAGCAGCTGACCGATCCGGCCAAATATTACGACCTCACCTATTACGACAAGGCCAAGAAGAACTGAGCGTGTCGCCTCCTCCTCCCGCTCTGCGGGAGGAGGATTGCACCGGCTTGCAATCGTCCCGCGGCCGGGCCATCCATTCCCTGCCATGACCGCCTCGCGATCCATCGACCTCACCGCCTACGGCGTCAGCCGCACGCGCGGCTTCGTGCCGGAGCAGGATCCGCTCGACCGGCTGCCCGAAGCATTCCGCGCGCTCGACAATCTTGCGCCGATGATCCCGGCGCTGATCATGAACCAGGAAATCCGGCGCTTCCTCGCCGCCCTGCCCGAACTTGACGTCGCCGCACTGACCGATGCTGCCGAAGCCGAGCGCGGGATGCTGATCCTCTCGGCGCTGACCATGGCGCATGTCTGGGGCGGCAAGGATCCGGACTTCACCCTGCCCCGCAACATCGCGGTGCCGCTGATGGCGCTGTCGCAGCGGCTCGGACGCCCGCCCATCGTGATGCATGCGACGCTGGTGCTGAACAACTGGCGCAGGCTCGATCCGGACCGGCCGCTCGCCCTCGACAATGTCGACACCCAATTCACCTTCACCGGCTCGTTCGACGAGAAATGGTTCTATCTGGCGACGCTCGGCGTGGAGCTTGCGGGTGCGCCGGCCATCGTTGCGCTGGCCGACGCCGTTGCGGCCGCGCAAAGCGGCGACGACAACGCCGTTGCGGAAGAGCTCATCGCACTGGAATCCGGCGTCCGGCAGATGAGTGCCGCGCTGATGCGCATGACCGAGCGCTGCGACCCGCACATCTTCTATCATCGCATCCGGCCCTATCTCGCGGGCTGGCCCGCACCCGGCCTCACCTATGCCGGCACCGGCACAGCGCCACAGATCTGGGCCGGCGGCAGCGCCGCGCAAAGCTCGCTGCTGCAATCCTTCGACGCTGGTCTCGGCATCCGGCACGAGCACGCGCACACCCGCGATTTCCTCGACGCCATGCTGCAATACATGCCGCCGAAGCACCGCGCGCTGGTCGCAGCGCTGCGCCAGACCAGTACGATCCGCACGCGCGCGGAAAACGGCTCACCCGCGCTGCGCGATGCCTACAATGCCTGCATCGCGGCGACCGATGAATTCCGCCGCAAGCATATCGGCCTAACATCGCAATATATCATCAAACAGGCGAGCACCCATGTCGGCCCCGGCACGATCGGCACCGGCGGCACCGATTTCGTCGAATTCCTGCGCGAGTCGCGGGTGGAAACCGCCCGCTCCCAGCTGACGTAAGGGCGGCCACGACCCGTCGGCGCCGCTCCGCCGGGTCGCATTACATACCGAGCGGTCGCTATGTAACTTGACTCAGGTCGTGCCCGACCGTCATGATCCTCCGATCGCGGCCAACAGAGCCGGAACGGGAGGACATCGATGAGACGGAGCGGCGCCTCCACGCGTCCAGACCTGCGTCGTTCACCGGAGCTTTTGCGGCCGACAAAGCCCGGCGCCCCACGCCGCCCTGCCCGCCGCACCCAGGAATCCCGCTCCAAGGCTGCGCGTGAAAAGCTTCTGCGCGCCACGATCGAGCTGCTGCAGGAGCGCGGCTATCACGGGCTCACCACCAAGGAGGTCGCAACCCGAGCCGGATTTTCCAACGGTGCGCTGATGCATCACTTCTCGACCAAGGCCGATCTCGTGATCGCCGCCGGCGCACATATCTACGAACGGCATGTCGAGAGCGGGCGCAAAGCCGCAAACAGCGCCGCGGCCCGCAAGGATCCGCTGAAGGCCTTCATCGCCGATTGCGAGCGTGTCTATCTTGGCGACACGTTCATCCCAACCTCGGAAATGATGATCGCCGCGCGCAGCGATCCGCTGATGAACGCGCCATTCGACATCTTCATGAACGACTATCGCAAGACCATGAACGAGATCTGGCTGAACGCCTTCATGCGCGCAGGCTACAGCGAGGAACAGGCCTCCTTCACCATCATGTCGACGCTCTATGTGGTGCGCGGAATGGCGATCAACTCGATCTGGCAAAAGAACATGCCCTATTACCGATCGTTCCTGCGCGAATGGGCAAAGATCGAACGCACCGGTGCGCTCAAGGGCGGCCGCCTTCCAATTCGCTAAACCACCAAGACAATAACCGGGAGACACTCGTGACGCTGCAGCAGAACAAGGATCGCATTCAGACCACGCATATCGGCAGCCTGCCTCGGCCGCACGTGCTGCTCGACATCCTGAAGAAAAAGTTCAGCGGCGAACCCATCGACGAAGCGGCGTTCGAGAAGATCCTTTCGGACTCGGTCAAGGCCAGCGTGCAGAAGCAGAAGGATTGCGGCATCGATATCGTCACCGACGGCGAATTCTCCAAGCCCGGCTTCTTTACCTATATCCAGGAGCGGCTGGAAGGCTTTGAAGCGCGCAAGGGCCAGAAGATGGTGCTATTCCAGAAGGAAGTCGAAGCCTTCCCGGAATATTACCAGGAGTATTTCAAGCAGGCGATGCTGGGCGGCGCGATCGTGCCGATCAATCCGGTGGTCTGCGTCGGCCCGGTCAAGTATCGCGGCGAGAAGGCGGTGCAGCGCGACATCGCCAATGTGAAAGCCGCGGCCAAAGCGGCCGGCATTCCGGACGAACACGTCTTTCTGCCGGCAACCGCACCGTCAGGCGTCGGCGTGAACGAATACTACAAGTCCGACGAAGAGTATTTCCACGCCCTCGCCGCGGAGATGGGCAAGGAATACAAGGCCATCACCGATTCCGGCATCCTGGTTCAGATCGACGATCCGTTCCTGCCCGATATTTTCGTCGAGCCCGGCCTCGACGACAAGCAGATGAAGCGCCGCGCGCAAATCTATGCCGAGGCGGTCAACACCGCCCTCAACGGCATTCCGCGCGAACGCGTGCGCTTCCACACCTGCTACGGCATCAACGAGGGGCCGCGTCTCTATGAGGCGTCGCTCGCCCAGATCATCGAATACGTGCTGTCCATCAAAGCCGGCTCCTATTCGTTCGAAGCCGCCAATCCGCGTCACGAGCACGAATACCACCTGTTCGAGACCGTGAAGATCCCGGACGGCACCGTGCTCTGCCCCGGCGTGATCACCCATGCCAGCAACATTGTCGAGCATCCCGAACTGATCGCGGAGCGGCTGATCCGGTTCGCCAAGCTGGTCGGGCGCGAAAACGTGATGGCGGGCGGCGATTGCGGCTTCTCCTCGCAGGCCTTGTACCGCACCGAGGTGCACGACACCGTGGTCTGGGAAAAATTCAAGGCGATGCGCGAGGGCGCCGACATCGCGTCGAAGAAGCTCTGGAACTGAACTGCCAAGCGCCGGCAAACGGCGCAGTTACATAGGGAGAACGACATGCTCAAGCAGCTTCTGACGGGGGCGGCGCTGGCCGTTGCCGTCACACTACCGGCCAGTGCGCAGCAGAAAGTGAAGATCGGCTTCGTCACCACCTTCACCGGCCCGCAGGCCGTCGTCGGAAACGACATGCGCGATGCCTTCGAACTGGCGCTCGATCATCTCGGCCGAAAGATGGGCGGTCTCGACGTCGAGGTGATCTACGAGGACGACACCCTCAAGCCCGACATCGGCAAGCAGAAGACCGACAAGCTGATCGAAAGCGACAGGGTCAACTTCCTCACCGGCTATATGATGTCGCATGTCCTGCTCGCCTCATACAAATCGGCGGTGGACTCTGGCACCTTCATCATCAGCGCCAATGCCGGGCCCTCGCAGATCGCGGGTGACCTCTGCTCGCCCTGGTTCTTTTCGACCTCCTGGCAGGGCGATCAGGTGCCACAGGCGATCGGCCAATTCATGAATGAGAAGGGGGTCAAGAGCGCGTATCTGATCGCACCCAACTATGCCGCCGGAAAGGACGTGATTGCCGGCCTCAAGGCAAACTTCAAAGGCAAGATCGTCGGCGAGGACTACACCAAATGGCCCGACCAGCTCGACTTCTCGGCCGAGTTGTCAAAGGCGCGCGCCGCCAAGCCGGACGCTATTTTCGCGTTCTATCCCGGCGCGGCCGGCATTCAATTCCTGACTCAGTATTCGCAGTCCGGCCTGCGCGGGCAGATTCCGCTCTATACCTCCTTCATCGTCGATGCGCTGTCGCTGCCACGCCTGAAGGATCAGTCGCTGGGCGTGCCCGGCGCGCAGCACTGGGTGGCCGACCTGCCGAACAACGCCAACAAGACGTTCGTCGCCGACTTCAGGAAGAAGTATGGCCGTGAACCGTCCTTTTACGCGGCCCAGGCCTACGACTCGGCGAAGCTGATCGATAGCGCGGTCAAGGCGGCGGGCGGCGACCTCACGAAGAAGGACGCGATGCGCGATGCCATGCGCAAGGCGAACTACGATTCCGTTCGCGGACCCTACAAGTACGGCAACAACCACTTCCCGATCCAAAATTTCTATCTACAGGAGGCGGTGAAGGACGGCGATGCCTTTACCCTCAAGACCGTCGGCACGGCGCTGAAGGATCATCAGGACCGATATGCGGCCAAATGCACCATGAAGTGGTAATTGGCCGCACTCAGAGCAAAACCAGACGCGCATAAGAAAGGCCGGCGGTCGCCCGCCGGCCTTTTCAGTTAAACTCTCGCAGCAAATTCAGCCTCAGCGATTGCGGCCGCCGCCCCAACCCATGCCGGCGCCGCGCATCCACGCACCGAACGCATAGCCGGGCAGCACTTCCTTCGCGATCGCCACCTGCTTCTCGTCCAATGACTTGATCAGCTCGTCGACCGCGGCGTTGACACTGTCCTGCTCCTTGCGGCGCTGCTGAATCATTGCGTCGCGGAACTGGCGATGCTCCTCGGTCGACATCCTGCGCATGGCACCGTGGTCCATGCTTTCGCGGCGCGTCTTGCGAGCATCGGCCACCTCCTTCAACGTCGCCGTATACTTGGTCCAGGCCTGCTCCTGCGCCTCAGTGACACCAATTTCTTTCTTCACGCTGTCGAGGCGCGCCGGATCGAAGCCACGGCCCATGCCCGGTCCGCCGCGACCTTCTTGGCGCTGATGATGGCGGTGGTGGTAGCCGTGCCCACGATGGCCGCGATCTGCATCGTCCCGGTCAAACCTGCGGCCCTCTCGCCAGCCGCCGCCACGGCCTTCGCGCCGGTCATAGTCGCGATCGTTGTCATACCCACGGCCTTCGCGGCGGTCGTATCCGCGGTCCCGATCGGGTCCGCGGTCCATGTCGTCCCGCCCCCGGCCATACCCGTATCCGTGATGCATGCCATGACCGCGTCCGTGGTAGCCACGGCTGCGCGGACCGCAATTCTCGTTGCCCTCCCCGCCGGCGCGCGGACCATAGCCACGGCTGTCGTCATCGCGATCGCGCCAGCGCGGGCCGCGCTCGTCGTTTCCACCGCGGCCGTCATTGTCATTGCGCCACCGCTGTCCACTCCAGCCGTCGTCTCCCTCGCCGCGCATGTAGCATTGGCCACAGCCATCGCCGTTCTGCGCCGAGGCCGCGTATGTCAGCCCGCCCAAGCCCGCGACTCCCGCAACCAGCATGGCGGGGATCACCCATGTCCGTTTCATCTTTTGTCTCCCGGATTGCCGCAACCACAGCGTTGCATGCCCGAAACATGGACGGCCGGTTTGACCGAAGTTTTTCAGACACCGCCTATTGTGTGACAGAGTGTGACGGCAACCCCCTTGGACAAAGGCGGTTGCAACATTTCCAAAAATTAACCCGCGGTCTTTCCTATAATGGCGGCATGTCCGGCGGGCCACACATTCTGATCGTCGACGACCATCGCGAAATTCGTGAATTGGTCACGCGTGCGCTTGTAAAAGAGGGATTTCGCGTCAGTTCCGCCGCCGATGGCCGCGCCATGCACAAGGTGCTGGCGGACGGACGCATCGACCTGATCCTGCTCGATCTGATGCTGCCGGGCGAGGACGGATTGTCGCTCTGCCGCGCCCTGCGCGCGAAATCGGACATCCCGATCATCATGCTCACCGCCAAGGGCGACGAGATCGACCGCGTGCTCGGTCTCGAAATGGGCGCCGACGATTACATGCCGAAGCCGTTCGGCAGCCGCGAACTGATCGCGCGCATCCGTGCGGTGCTGCGCCGCGGCCGGCAGAGCGAAGCGATGCCGACGACGGCGGGAAAGTACAGCTTCGACCGCTGGAATCTCGACACCGCGGCACGCGAATTGACCCGCGACGACGGCGTCACCGTGCCGCTCTCGACCGGCGAATACGACCTACTGATGGCCTTCGTCGAACGCCCGCAACGGGTGCTGACCCGCGAACAACTACTCGATATCGCACGCGGCCGCGCCGCCGCGAATTTCGACCGTGCCATCGACACCCAGGTCAGCCGGCTGCGCAAGAAGATCGAACGCGATCCGGCCGATCCGAAAATCATCAAGACGGTCTGGGGCGGCGGCTATACCTTCACCGCGGCGGTGACCGCACAATGACGCGGTTCCTGCCCAGCGGCCTTCTTCCGAAGAGCCTGTTCGGCCAGACCCTGCTGCTGCTGCTGGCGGGGCTCATCGTGTCACATGCGATCGGCTCGTTCATCTATTCGCTCGATCGCGAAAGCGCGGTGCGTGCGGTCGGCGGGCTGGCGACGGCGCAGCGGATCGCCAACGTCTCCCGGCTGGTCGAGGACATGCCGGCCGACTGGCGCGAGCGCCTCGTCACGGGATTAAGCGATCGCAGCCTGACGGTGGCGCTGTCGACAACCCCGCCGCTGACCACCAGCGATGCCGGGCCGGTTGCCGATGTGATCCGCGACTATCTCATCCGCCAATTGCGGCTGCCGCCGGCGCGCGAGCCGATGGTCGCGGTCGATAATGCCGAGGGCCCGCCTTTTGGCCGCCGCCATGGTCGCCCGCCCCACGCCGAGCCCGGCAGAGGCTTCGGCAGCGACTTCGGAACCGGTCGTGGCCGGATGATGCGCGAGCATGACGGCGACGAGCGCTACGGACGTGGACGCGACCGAGAACGGCGGCCGATGATGCGGGCGCTCGATCTCGAGGTGGCGGTGCCGCTCGCCGACGGACAATGGCTGTTCTTTGCCACCAACCTGCCCTCCAGCAATGCCGGCTTCTCGTATCAATACCTGATCTCGATGCTGGTGATGGCTCTCTTCATCGTTGCGATCTCGGTCTGGGCCGTTCGCCGCATGACCGCGCCGCTCGCCACCGTCGCGCAGGCCGCCGACCGGTTCGGACGCGACGTCAATGCGCCGCCGATGCCCGAATCCGGCACGAGCGAGATGAAGCAGGCGGCATCCGCTTTCAACGCGATGCAGACGAAGCTGCGCGCGCTGATCGAGAACCGCACCCGCATGCTGGCCGCGCTCTCTCACGATCTGCGCACGCCGCTGACGCTCTTGCGGTTGCGCGCCGAGAATGTCGACAATGCCGAGGAGCGCGACAAGATGCTCGCCACCATTGCCGATATGGATGCGATGATCGGCGCGACGCTCAATTATGCCCGCGAGCAGGCCGCCGACGAGCCGCGGCGCACCACCGATATTACCGCTCTGGTTCAGAGCGTAACCGACGACATGGCCGATGCCGGCCTCGACGTCACCATGACGCGGTCGCCGCCGGTCTCGATCGACTGCCAGCCGGCGGCGCTCAAGCGTGCGCTGACAAATCTCATCGAGAATGCGGTCAAGTACGGCCAGCGCGCGCGGGTCTCGCTGTCAGACCTCCCGCAGGCGGTGGAGATTGCGGTGGAAGACGACGGTCCCGGCATTCCCGACGATCAACTGACCAAAGTCTTCGAGCCGTTCTACCGGGTGGAGAGTTCTCGCAATCGCGACACCGGCGGCGTCGGACTGGGGCTGGCGATCGCCCGCACGGTGGTCGAGGCGCAGGGCGGCACGCTGGTGTTGGCCAACCGGAAGCCGCAGGGGCTGCGTGCCCTGATCACGCTGCCGCGCGCTCGTGCATAGACACGAGCCGCTCGCGACCGATCGCATTTTCCTGAACTTTTTTACCGGCGCGAAACCAGGATCGCGAGAATGCATCCAATCGGACTACCGGTCCCTTAACATCGACATGGCACGATAGCCGCAAGCATGCGGAGAACCGATCGATGCGCATCTCACACGCTTTCATGATGGCCGTAGCCGCGGTTGCCTTCGCAACCCCCGCCGCGGCGTCCGACGTCCGTATTCTCAATCTGCCAGACAGAATACAAGGAGCGTGGGCCCCGAACGCCGAGGCCTGCACGTCCGAAAGCCGGGACCGGCTGGACATCGCCGCCCGTACCATCGGCATGCCGGATACGGCCTGCAGCATTGCCTGGGTCACCGTGACAGCCGCGCGCTTCGGTCCGGTCTATTCCGCGCGTTCGATGTGCACGCAAGTCAGAACCGGACATCAGGAAGCGCCGTCCTATCTTCTCATCACCCCGCTTCCAGACGATACGTTGCTGGTGCGCCGGGCGATTGGATATAGCCCGGCCGATCCAGTGACCTATCGGAAATGCTGAGCCCGCCAGGATAAGGTTGGCACGGACGCAAGCACCGGTCACTTCACTTCGATCTTCGCCGCCGTCACAGCGCGCTTCATGCGCTCGAGCTGCACCCGGATTAGCGCGGTAAAATCGCCAGGCGTTCCCGGTTGCGGCTGCGCCTGTTGTTTCGCCAGTGTGTCACGCACCTGCGGATCGGCAAGCGCTGCCCCGAGCGCGGCATTGAGCTTGTCGATCACCGGCTTCGGCGTCCTGGCCGGCGCGATGAGACCGAAGAAGGCCATCCAGTCGAGGTCGGCGAGGCCCAGTTCGGCAAAGGTCGGCACATCCGGCAGCACATCCAACCGCTTCGGCGATGATACCGCGAGCGCCCGAAGCTTTCCGTCCTGAATGAGCGGCAGCGAGGTCGGCAGATTATCAAACATGATGGCGATCTGCCCGCCGACGGCATCGTTCAGCGCCGGTCCGACGCCGCGATATGGGACGTGGATGATATCGGTCCCGGTCGCGAGCTTGAACTGCTCGCCCATCAGGTGGCTGACCGAGCCGTTGCCCGCCGAACCATAGGTGAGCTTGCCGGGCTCGGCTTTCGCCAGCGCCACCAGCTCCGCCAATGTTTTCGCCGCCGACTTCGGATTGACGGTGATGACATTCGGCACCTGCGCGATCAATCCGACCGGTTCCAGCCCGTCGACGTCATAGGGCAAGGACTTGTAGGCCGCCGGGTTGATCGCGAGCGTCGAGGCCGTCCCCATGCCGATGGTGTAGCCATCGGGCGCGGCCTTGGCGATCGCAGCAGTGCCGATCGAGCCGCCGGCGCCGCCGCGATTGTCGATGACGAACGACTGGCCGAGCGGACCGCGCATCGCATCCGCAACCACGCGCGCGATCACGTCGGTCGAACCGCCCGCTGCGAACGGCACGATCAGCGTGACCGGACGCGACGGGTAATGGTCCTGCGCGGTCGCAGACGAGATTGCGACGGCGCACAACGCGAATGCGAATGCGAGGCGCCTCATCCGAAGAAATCGCGCAGCATCTTGTTGACGGTGTCGGGCACCTCGACTTCCGGCAGATGGCCGATCTCTTCCAGATATTCCAGCTTGCCGTTCTTCAGATACTTGATGAGGATATCGGCGTTTTTATCCCCTGGATTCACCTTGTCGGTCCGTCCCTGGATCATGAGCACCGGCATCGTAAGCTTCGCGCCCGCCTCCGGCGCGCTGTAGCCGTTGACCATGCCGAGCTTGACCCCATGCATGAAGCCGCGCGGCATGGTCGCGCGCAGCACCCGCTGCACCTCGGCTTTCAGTTCGGGCGAGGCATTGGGCCCGAGCAACGCATCGACCCGCGCGCCGAAGCCGTAGAAGCCCTTGGCGACCTGCGCTTCACGTGTGGCAACGATCTTCTGCTTCTGCTCCTCCGGCATGTCCTTCGGCCCGACGCCGGTGCCGGTCATCGCCAGCTTGGTGACACGGTCCGGGTAATGCATGGCGAAGCATTGCCCGACCCGGCTGCCGAAGGAATTGCCGACGATATTGACCGCGCCTTCGATCTTGAGCGCGGTCAGAAAGTCGCGCACCGCGTCCGCATAGTCCTTGCACTCGGCAACGTCCTTCACGAAGCCGTCGCTCATCATGTAACCCGGCGCATTCCAGGCGATCACCCGGTAGCGGTCGGACAGTCCGGCGAGCTGGTGCCGCCAGTGCATGGCGTTGGCTCCCACACCATGCAACAGCAACACCACCGGCGCGTCGGGCCGGCCCACCTCCAGATAACTGAAGCGGTCGCCCTGGTAGTTCGCCCGCGAGGCAGCCGGGATTTCGGCGAACCGCATGTCGGGCAATGGCGGTAGTTCGGATTTCATCTGGGCGAAAAGGGGACTGGCGGGGGTCAGGGCGAGGATAGCGGCAAGGGCGGCAAAAGACAGACGGACGCGCATGGGAGACCTTTCGTGGGGACCTCTCGTCAGGATACCAACAGAGATTAACACGGCTGCCCAAAGGGTCGCATGGCCATTGCCGTCAAACCGGTTCCCTTGCTACGCCCTGCCCGCGTACAATGGAACCGCAGGCATCAGGCTTGCATGTCTCCGATCCCTTCTCCCCGCTGGTGGCCTGTTCGATGAATGTTGCCGTGCCTGTCGACGCCCTGAGCAAAAGCCAAGCTCCCAAGCCGCCGCTGCTCGCCTTCCTCGAGCAGGCGCATGCCCGCTTCCGCGACGATTTTTCCGGGGCGGTCGCCGATTATATCCCGGAACTGAGCAAGGCCGATCCGGCGAAATTCGGCGTCGCCATCGCCACCATTGACGGCCATGTCTATCAGGTGGGCGATGCGGCCTTCCCTTTCACCATCCAGTCGGTCTCCAAGGCCTTCGTATTCGGGCTCGCGCTCGAACTCCTGGGCGCCGATCATGTCGAATCCTTCGTCGGCGTCGAGCCGAGCGGCGAAGCCTTCAACTCGATCCGGCTGAACGCCAAGAACCAGCCGTTCAACCCGATGGTCAATGCCGGCGCCATCGCCTGCTCCGGGTTGATCTATCAGACGAAGGGCGCGGAGGCCTTCGAGGTGATCCGCAGCGTGCTCGGACGCTTCGCCGGGCGCGATCTCGATGTCGACGAAGCCGTCTACCAGTCCGAGAGAGAAACTGGTGACCGCAATCGTGCGATCGGCTGGATGCTGCGCAATTACGGCATCGTCGGACAGAATGTGGACGCGGTGCTCGACGTCTATTTCCGGCAATGCGCAATTCTGGTGACCGCGCGCGACCTTGCGGTGATGGGGGCAACCCTGTCCAATGGCGGCGTCAATCCGGTCACCGGCGAGCAAGTAATCTCGCCGCTCGCAGTGGCCCGCACCCTGTCGATCATGACCTCGGCCGGGATGTACGATTATGCCGGCGAATGGACCTACCGGGTGGGCATGCCGGCGAAAAGCGGCGTCGGCGGCGGCATCGTCGCCGCGCTCCCCTCGCAGATCGGGCTCGGGACCTATTCGCCGCTGCTTGACGAGCACGGCAATTCCGCGCGCGGCCTGCGGCTCTACGAGGCGCTGTCGGCGCATTTCGATCTGCATGTGCTCAATCGCGCCAACGATGTGCGCACCTGCGTCGTGGCCGATTACGACGTTGGCCGGTTGCAGCGCCGCGGCCGCCAGCCACACGAGCAGCGGTTGCTGGACGACCGCACCTCCTCGATCCGGATCCTCGAACTGACCGGGACGCTGGCTTTTTCCAACGCCGATTATCTCGCCCGCCGCCTGCTCTCGCGCGACGCCGGACAATTCGCCGTGCTCGATCTTCGGCGGGTGCCCCTGATCACCAGCGCCGCCGCCAAGATGCTGGCCGACCTGTTCGCGAGCTTGGCGGCCAACGGCACCCGCCCCGTCCTCGCCGGGATCGAGCGGGAGTCCCGCAATTTCCGGCTGTTGCAGACCTTCCTCGCCGATTCCGGCGCGATCCGGACATTCTCACAGCTCGATGAGGCGATCGAATGGGCCGAGGATCAGGTGATCTTCCGGTATGGCGGCTTCAGCCAGATCACCGAGGTGGCACTGGGCGAGCAGGAGCTGTTGAAGGGGCTGTCGGACGAGGATCTCGCCGATCTCGAAAGCCTGTGCGAAACGAGGAGCTGCCATCCCGGCGAACGCATCATCGCCAAGGGCGAGCCGTCCGATTCCATATTCTTCCTTCAGCGCGGCATGGTGAGCGTGAAGCTCGCCGAGGGGGTCCGGCTTGCGACGCTGGTGCCGGGGACCGCGTTCGGTGAATTAGCCCTGATCGGGGGACCCCGCAGCGCCGATGTGTTCGCCGACAATGCCGTGCTGTGCCGGCGCGTTCCGCTTCAGGCCTTCGACGATTTCCGCGCCCGCCGGCCCGCCGCCGCCGAGATCATCGTCCGCAACCTTGCGCAGTTGCTGGCGCACCGGCTGTTGCAGGCTAATACCAAGATCGACCTCCTGAGCGCGAATTGAACGGCGCCGCGCGTTCGCAAAGCGAATGCCGAAGTCGAAGCGGCACCGCTAGATATGTCCGGCGATTGCAAACAGCGCGATCCGGACCGCCGTCATCGCCACCACGCGGATCACCAGCATTCTGGAGACCGGTTCCGCCGGCTCGTCCTGCCCCAGGAAGCTGACGCTGTAATCCCCAGCTGCGCGCCCGCGAGCGGGCTGCGCGATCGGCGCATGAGCGAATACCAGTTGGTCCACGCTCGGTTTCAGTAAGTTGGCCATCTGACCCTCCCCGTCCTGGCGCGCCCTGCGCCCGATACGGATGAGTGGTCGGCCAACGAGGTGGGGTTCGGCGCGTGCGGCCGGGCGCCCTCCCAACGAATGGGAGGCCCTCAAATCCCGGAATTCGTGGCGGTTCGGACCCGACGCGGCTCAGCGGCCTGCCGGGACACAGCGAGACCCGCCATGACGGCGGGGCTGATTGCGCTATTTGCGCTTGGCCTTGGATTTGGCCTTGGTCTTGGATTTGGCCTTGGCCGCCGACTTAGCTTTGACCTTGGAGCCGCCGACCTTGCCGCGCTTGACCTGCGGCTTCTTGCCGGCCGCAGCGGCGCGGCGCTCGGCCCGCAGCTTCTTGGCGCGGGCCTCGGCCCGCTCGGCGGCCCGCTTCTCGCGGCACTTCTCGCACTGGCAGCCGACCGGCTTGATGAAGATGTCGACGTAGTCCTTGCCGTAATCGTAGGTGATCTCTTCGCCCGGCTTGATCTTCTTGCGGGCCACGACGATGACCCTGTGGCCCTTCACGTCGCTTTCGGCATTGGGACGGCAGGAATGGTTGAAATAGCGCGCCAGATTGCGCCGGTTCGACCCGTCGATGGTCCAGCGCGAATTGACCTCGAACATGTAGCGGTTGTCGCGCTTCTCGGCTTCTTCGTTGTTGAGCAGCTGCCCGCGATAGGTATCGATCAGCTGGCCCTTCTCGATTTCCTTGGTGGCGAAACAGCCGAGCCCTGTGCGGGAGCGACCAACGCGATAGGCACGACGGAAGGGTTTGCGAGCGCGGGGCATGGTCCGGACAGAATCGATGTTGCTTGTACGGGGAAAGGCATAAGCAAAAGCCAAGCCAATTTCAATCCGGCGAATGATGCGTCCCCAGAAGCGACGCACCAACCCATCGGCCGTTCGTCCCCGCGAAAGCGGGGACCCAGAATGCTTATGCTGGATTCCCGCCGGAGCTTGTCATCGGGCCGCGCATTGCGCGGACCCATTGCCGCGTATGAATGGAGATAGCGGCCGCCTCACCCCAGATTCAGCGCCTGGAAGAAGTCATTGCCCTTGTCGTCGATGATGATGAAAGCAGGGAAATTCTCCACCTCGATCCGCCAGATCGCTTCCATGCCGAGTTCATGAAACTCGATGGCCTCGACCTTCTTGATGCAATGCTCGGCGAGGTTCGCCGCCGCGCCGCCGATCGAGCCGAGATAGAAGCCGCCATGCTTCTTGCAGGCCTCGCGCACCGCCGGCGAGCGATTCCCCTTGGCCACCATGATCAGCGAACCGCCCGCCTCCTGGAACTGATCGATATAGCTATCCATCCGCCCCGCCGTGGTGGGACCGAACGATCCGGAGGCATAGCCCGCCGGCGTCTTGGCCGGCCCCGCGTAATAGACCGGATGGTTCTTGAAATAATCCGGGAGGCCCTTGCCCTGCTCCAGCCTCTCGCGCAGCTTGCCATGCGCCAGATCGCGCGCGACCACCATGGTGCCGGTGAGCGACAGCCGCGTCTTGATCGGATATTGCGACAAGGTCTTGCGGATCTCGTCCATCGGCCGGTTCAGGTCGATCTGCACCACCGCGCCGCCGAGCGTGGATTCATCGATCTCGGGGAGATATTTCGCCGGATTGTGCTCCAGCTCTTCGAGGAACACGCCGTCCTTCGTGATCTTGCCCACCGCCTGCCGGTCGGCCGAACATGACACGCCGAGCCCGATCGGCAGCGACGCGCCATGGCGCGGCAGCCTGATCACCCGCACGTCGTGGCAGAAATATTTTCCGCCGAATTGCGCGCCGACGCCGAGCGACTGCGTCATCTTCAGCACCTCCTGCTCCATCTCGAGGTCGCGGAAGGCGTGGCCGTCTTCAGAGCCCTTGGTCGGCAGCGTGTCGTAATAGCGGCAGGAGGCGAGCTTCACCGTCTTCAGGTTCAGTTCGGCCGAAGTGCCGCCGATCACGATCGCCAGATGATAGGGCGGGCATGCCGCGGTGCCGAGCGTCAGCACCTTCTCCTTCAGGAAGGCCAGCATGCGGTCGCGCGTCAGGATCGACGGCGTCGCCTGGAACAGGAAGGTCTTGTTGGCCGACCCGCCGCCCTTGGCGACGAACAGGAACTTGTATTCGTCATCGCCGTCGGCATAGAGCTCGACCTGCGCCGGCATGTTCGACTTGGTGTTGGTCTCCTCGAACATGGACAGCGGCGCGAGTTGCGAATAGCGCAGGTTCTTTTTCAGGTAGGCGTCGCGCGCACCCTCGGCCAGCGCGGCTTCATCGTTGCCCTCAACCCAGACATTGCGCCCGCGCTTGCCCATGATGATGCACGTGCCGGTGTCCTGGCACATCGGCAGCGTGCCGCCGGCGGCGATATTGGCGTTCTTGAGGAAGTCGAAGGCGACGAACTTGTCGTTGTCGGAGGCCTCCGCGTCCTCGAGGATGTTGCGCAGCTGCTGCAGATGCCCCGGCCGCAGATAATGGTTGATGTCGGCATAGGCTTCCTCGGCGAGCCGCTTCAGCGCCTCCGCCGGCACCACTAGCACGTCGCGGCCCAGCACCTTTTCGGTGCGCACGCCGGTCACGTCCAGCTTGCGATACGGGGTGTTGTCCTTGCCGAGCGGGAACAGCGGCGTGTGACGATAGGCGGGGATCGGCGGGGTGACGGGGGCGTTCATTGGCGGATTCTCTAGATTTTCAGGGCGGCCGGATAGGACCGGCCGGTTCGGAACGGTTCTAGAGAATTTCGGTGGCGGGGGGAAGGAAGGGAGCCGTTATTGCAAGGCGTCCGCGTTTGCTGGGTCGCCCTTTCGCCGGGCGAACCGACATAGCGTGGCTGCGAAAGCCTGTAGGATGGGTTGAGCGCAGCGAAGCCCATCGAAGCAAGCTGATGCCAATGTTGGGTTTCGCTTAAGCTCAACCCAACCTACGAACCCCGCCTAAAACAGCGGCTTCGGCTTGTCCGGCTTGCACTCGTCGGCAATCAGCTGCAGCGCCCGTTTGCTCTGGTCGATATCGCCCGGCAGCGCAAAGCGCGCGGTCCGGTGGCCATGCGAGACGGTCATGTCCGTGTTGAGGAACTCGACAACGTCCTCATCGCCCTCGACATAGAGCTGATAGGTCGGCGTCCGCCCGACATAGCGGGTCTCGAACCGGAACCAGTCCGGCTTGAACCGGCTCAGGTGATAGCGGACCGCACGGTTGTTCTCCGGCTCGGACACGATCACCACGCAAGGCTTGAGATCGACGATCGCGACACGGCTCTGCGGCGCGATGCTGCCGGTGAACACGTAAGTGATGGCCTGCTGAAGCTTGTCGGTTTCAGCAAAGGCAGGCGGCTGCAAGACAATCGACGCAAGCAACGTGGCCGCGCTGGCGAAAGCTTTCATGCTCGCCCTATAGCGGGTTCGCTCGCGGGCCCGCAACCGGCCATTGACCGTGCGACGCAGCGCCACACGGCGGGTGCCGCGGTCACCTCTGCCTCAACGACCGCCGAGCTGCCGCATCAGCCCGGCCTCGTCGAAATTGTGCCAGTGTTCGGCGATCTTGCCGTTGGCGATCCGGTACCAGTCGGAGAAACTCACACTCACCGGCCACCCGGTCGCAGCCAGCGGCCCGAAATGTCCGCGTTGCGTGCCGGTGAAGACCGAGCGCGCGGCCACGCTATCCCCCGCGGCGATCACACGTTCGAGCGTGAAGCGGCCATCGGGAAACGCATGCCACAGCGCCGCCAGTTTCTGGATCACGCCGTCGGCCCCGGTCGCAGCGCCCGGTGCGGCATCGTGATCGACAAAGTCACCGGAGAGAAATCCGGCCGCGCGCGCGGCGTCGCCCGTTGCCAGCATCTCGGCAAAAAACCGGACGACCACATGCGCGTTCAGCACGGCGGCGGCACTGTCGGCGAGGATCTGCGGCTTCTCGGTCATCTGCCGGCCAAACTAGCCCGACTGCGCGGAAGCGCAATCCGGGGCGCAGGGTCGCAGGCGGCGATCCCGGAGGCCGGTGGCGGGAAAGCCGGGATATCCGGTCCGGCGCACTGGCGGCGCGGCCGCGCGGCGTGTTGAGATAGCGCATGGCGCGCCCGCACGGGAGCGATAGGACACCGGCATCCGCATCACGGCGACCGAAAGAGAATCGCAACCATGATAGCCTGGCTGATCCGTCTGATCCTGATTCCGGCGGGCGTGATCGCCGGCTGGTTCGTCGCCAAGGATGCGCCGAATTTCGGTATCGTGCAGGCGATGGTGGCGCTGTTCCTGATCGTGTTCGTGGTCGCCGTCTATGCGCTGACGCGCAGCGACGACGAACGGCGGCCGCAATGAGCGGGACACCTTGAAACCGGGGTCGCCAGCCGTGTTAGGATGAGTCGTCGGTCCCGCAATCCATCCCGCATGTCGATCCGCGTTTATTCCTGGTATGGCTATATCGGTGCGCCCTTCCCGCGCGGGGTGGGCTATTCGCGCGGCATCGATGTGCTGGGTGACAAGCTCGGCGCGCTGGCGGGCGTCACGGTGCTGCCACCGCATGCCAACTGGCTGTCGCAGAGCAAGGTCGCCGCGGATGCCCGCGCGCATCCGTCTGCGCTCAAGGTCTGCATCGGCCATTCGATGGGCGTCTATGCGATCACGCGGATGGCCGCCCGCGCGCGCGATATCGTGTGGGACCTGATGATCGCGTTCGAGCCCGCGCCCGGATACAATTCGCTCGGTGCCTTCGCCTGCCCTCCGCTCCACGCCAATGTGCGCCGCGCCATCTGCTTCCGCTCGACAAACTGGCTGAATCCGATCGGCCACGGCCGGCTGCGTGCGGCGCCGGACTTCACCGGTGACCTGACCACCATCCCGATGACCGCCCTGCATCACAAGATCGCCGGTGACCCGTCCGCGCACGCGATCTGCATCGAGGCCGTCCGGGAGCTGTCGGAAACAGCACCGCAGAGGATTTCCGCATGACGTCGCGCCTTCACTGCGCCACCCTCCTGGTGGTTATCGCCGCGGCGTCATTCACGTCCGCGGCATCCGCGCAAAAGCAGCAGACGCTGCCGCCAAATTTGCCGAAGATCGTCACCGACGCGATGGAGACGAACCTGAAGGAATGCGAGTCCGGCGAAAAGCCACTCTACAAGCCGGGATTCCTCACCGTCCGCGACATCAATGCCGACGGCAAGCCGGACTACATCCTGAATTACGACCTTTTCCAGTGCGGCGACCGCGTCAGCATGTTCTGCGGCACCGGCGGCTGCCAGACCGAAATCTTCGCCTCGGAAGAAGACAAGGGCTACGTGCCGGTGTGGAACAAGCTCGCGCGCAAGGTCACCTTTCTCACCCTCGCCAAGCGGCCGGCGATGCGGATCGACCTGCACGGCACGCTGTGCGGCCGCAACGGCAGCGAGCGCTGCACCCTGACGCTGTACTGGAACGGCTCGGAATTTCATCCGGCCAATTGAACCGGCAGCAGACCGCGGCCGATTCAGACAAACTGCACGCGCGCGTTCACACCGTATTCATTGCAACGCCAAAGATCGCCGCCTCCGGCTGCTGCGCGGCCCCCCTTGGTAGCAAAAGCGATCATCATTTTGTCGGAGCATCCGCAACATAAAGCGGGGCGATCATCAGTCCCGGCAGGGAGTGCAATATGCTGAAGAAAATCATGATGGGTGCGGCCGTGGTGGCCGTGGTGGCGCTGGCTGCGCCGGATCAAAGCGAGGCCCGCGGCGGCGGCGGCTGGCACGGCGGCGGCGGCTGGCATGGCGGTGGCTGGCATGGCGGCGGCTGGAACGGCGGCAAATGGAATAACGGCAAGTGGCGCAACGGCAAATGGTATGGCGGCTATGGCGCTTACGGCTGGGGCGTTCCCGCCGCGGTCGCGGTCGGCGCCGGCGCTGCGGCTGCAGCGGCTGTTGCCGCGCCGTATTACTACAATAACGGCTGCTATCGTAACGTGCAGGTGATGACGGCCTATGGCCCGCAATGGCAGGTTGCCAACGTCTGCTGAGTTCGGCCGTTGAGTGGGGGCGCAGTCGCGCCCCTGCTCACCGGTGCATTTTGCTTTGGGCATGCACCGCCAAGATCGCGTCCGGCTTGATGCCATAAGAGCCCTTGAAAGGCGCATCGAGTACCGCGATCATGTAGATCACCAGCGCGATGAACATCGAAAGCGCACCGCCGATCAACGCGTGGGTGAACGGCCGCAGATCGAACATCCAGATCAGGATTGTGTTCATCACTGCACCGATCAGAACCACGAACCACATGATCCGCGGGATCGAACTGGTACCCGCTGAAATCCTCAGTCGCCGCGCCTCGACGAAATCGTCCAGCACCCGTAGGGTTTCCGCGTACCGCACGCTATGCGCCATGTCGTTGGGCACGAACGCGCCGACTGCGCGGTGAAGTGAGGTCAGGATCTCGATCTCCCGAGGATTGATCTTGCCCTGCGCCTGCAAGTCCCAGCCGGGTCCCGTGACCTCGTCGACATACCGATCGAGAACGTCGAGAATTTCGGGACGTGAATTCGAGGGATAACTGCTGATGTCGCGGTAAAGCTTGATGATGCCGGCGGCCTCACGAACGACCGCGTCCTCGGCCTTGTTGTGGTTCTCGAAGACAGCAATCGACAACAGCGCCAGGAGCACGCCGAAATAGAGCGCAAAAGCGTTGAGCAGAAAGCCGAGGATCGTATTGATGTCGCGCTCGCCACGGCACAGCTTCGCAACCCTGGGCTGAAGCAGGTACGAACCGACCAGCGTCGGCACAATGAACACGGCGCATACGATCGCCAGTCCGGCGAGAAACGGGAGATCGTGCAGCCAGTTCAGGATCGGAGTGTTTGACATGCGCGATTATACCGCGTCGCGTGGCCGTGCCAAACGCCGCGGCAGCCGCGCGCTCACTCCGCCGCGTGCGCCGCGACCTCATCCATCTTTCGCACCGGATTGACCAGTTTTCCGAGCCCGGTAATCGATACGCTGACCGGTCCGCCATAGGCCGTGATGTTGGCGGTATGCAGGCTGCGCTTGGCGACACCGGGACGGAACGCGGTGCCCATCGAGATCACATCGCCCGGCCACAGCGAATGGTAGCGGGTGATATAGGCGATCACGTCCGGCACGCCGTAGGTATAGAAGGCGGTCGAATCTTCGGCGATCAACTCGTCCTTGTGCCAGGCCAGCACGTCGAGCTTGTGCGGGTCGGGCACCTCGTCCTTTGTCACGAGATAGGGACCGAACGGACCGAAGGTGTCCGAGCCCTTGTAGCGCGCGGTATAGGATAGATGCTGCTCGCGCCGTTCCACCTTGGTGGGGTCCTCCTTCGACGGATACAACGCGTAGTAATGCACCATGTCCTGCGAACGCATGAAATTGCCGGTCATGTCGTTCAGAATCGAATAGCCGTAGACGACGTCGAGCGCGTCCTTCGCATCGACATGGCGGCAGGTCTTGCCGATGATGACGGCCAGTTCCGGCTCCGGATGCACCGAGCCGTAATAATCGTAGACCTCGATCGGCTGGTTGTGCCCGACCAGCGACGACGCCGGCTTCAGGAAGAACAGCGGATGGTCGGGCGCCGAGATCTTGCGCTCGTTGCTCGCCGAATTGTTCAGCGCTACGCCGCAGATTTTCGAGGGCCGCCGCACCGGCGGATGATAGACGATCTCGCTTTCCGGGATCGTCGTCAGCTTCCCCGGCTGGTCCTTGGCGAAGGCCTGCGCATCGCGGAGGAAGCGCGTGCCGGCATCGCCCGCCTCGATCAGCGCCAGCATGTCGGCATAGGGCTCGCGTCCGAGCGCGGTTGCGATTTCGCCGAGATCGGCGACGCGGTCGTCGTCGAGCGCAAAGCCGAGCCGGTCGCGATCCTTCCAGCGGAAGCTCAGGAGTTTCAAAGGCGTCTTCCCATTGTTGTCGTTGAGTTGCAGCGACAATGTTGGAGCGCCCGGAGCGAGTCAAGAATCCGGCTGCCCACCGATAGCCCATCCCTGCCGCGACCACTCACCCGTCGAGTTCGCTGTAAGCCCGGAATAGTCCCATCTCGTTGAAAGGAATCCGGCGCTCGCTCTCGAGATAGGCAGCGATCCGCGGGCGTGCGGCAACACGCGCCGCAAGATCGGTCAGCCGCGGATGCTTCTTCGCCAGCCGCTTGCTCAGTTTCGGAAACGCGTAGTGCATGCCTTCCATGATCTGGAACATCGACAGGTCGGCATAGCAACAGCGGCGGCCGGCGAGCCAGGGGCCGCCGGATGCCGCCAGCACGCGCTCGAAATAGTCGAAAAATTTCGGCGCCCGGTGTGCACGGAAATCGTCCGCGCGGCGCGCCGCTTCCGGCTTCTGGTCCTCGTAGTACAGCCCCGATCCGATCGGGTGATGGGTGTCGTGAATCTCGACCACGAAGTCCATGATCGTAAGCTGCAGTTGATGCACCCACAGCCGGCCGGCTTCTGATGTCGGTGCAAGACGCAGCTGGTCGCCCAGATAGAGCAGGATGTTCGCCGTCTGCGCGATCATGAGCCTGCCGGCTTTCAGGACCGGCGGCGCGAATGGCGGAGTTTTCACGCCGCGTCCCCCGACCAGGGCCATCATCTTGTCCTGGCCGCCGGGTGCGCGCGCGACATCCACATAATCGGCGGCGCCCTCATCCAGCGCGAGCCGCACGAACTCGCCCCGACCCTGTATTTCCGGCCAATAATAAAGCTCGTAGCGCATGGTGCCCGCCTTAATTCCCTGATTTGATACCGCCACCATAACGCAGTCCGGCGGTATTCGGTCGCCGCGCCGGTTCCCGCGTTCAGGTTAATGCCGCGCGCGGCTTGAAGCCAAAACCGCCGCGTGCGACGGCTAACCCCGAGTAGCTGTGGCGGACGCGTTCATGTTTGGTATCCCACTCGAATATCTGATGTTCGGCGGCATCGGCTTTTGCCTTGCATGGCTCACCGCGCTGATGGTTTTGCCCGCCGTGCATAACCGTGCGGCCCGGCTCGCGCGCCAGCGCTATGACGATCTGCCGCTGTCGATGCAGGAAATCCGCGCGGAGAAGGACACGATACGCGCCGGCTTCGCCGCAGCGACCCGCGATCTGGAACTCCGGATCGAAAAGCTCCGGGACAAGACCGTCGCGCATGCGACCGATGTCGCGAAAAAGAACCAGCTCATCGAGCGGATGAAGCAGGAACTCGAAACGGTGACCGCTGCGCTGCGCGAGAGTGAGACCCGCGAACAATCCGCACGCGACGGCTTGCGCGAGGCCAAGCGTGGCTTCGCCGACAAGGACGTGACGCTCGGCACCGCCGAAGGCGAGATCACCGTCCTGAAGCGCGAACTGGCGGTGAAGGAGACTTCCTTGCAGGCGGCGCTGCGTGACGTCGCGACCGTGCGCAGCGATCTTTCGGCGAAAGACGAGGCGCTGCGGATCGCCGAGCGCGACCGGGCGTCGTTGCGCCGCGAACTTGAAGCGAGGGATTCCGCGCTCGCCGGCGCGACAAAAGACATCATTTCGATCAAGGCAAGCCTCGGCGAAACCGAAGCGCGCGAGCGTGCCGCCAATGACGCTCTGAGCGCCATCCGTCGCGGCTCCGCCGACAAGGACGCGACCCTCGGCGTGGTCGAGGGCGAGATCGCGGCGCTTAAGCGCGAACTCGCAACCCGCGACGCCACCCTGCGCACCGGCGAGCGCGAGATTGCCAGCCTGCGTAGCGAGCTTGCCGGCAAGGATGCCGCCCTGAGCCGCGCCGAGCGGGAAATCGCAGCGATCAAGGCCGAGATCGCGGCGCTCACCACATTGCTGGTTCAGCCCGCCGACAATTCCGCTGCCCGCCCCGAGCGGCCGGCCGCTTCGCCGCGGCGGGTCGAGGTCGTGCCCTTCGTCGCCGCTGCTCGGCAGATGTCGCAACCGCAGCCTGTTTCCGCGCAGCCTGTGCAACAGCAAGCCGAGCCGCACCCGGTGCGCCAGGCGAACGAGCAGCCCGCCGCATCCCGCCCGGTCGACGTCGTCGTCCCACCAACCCGACTGATCCCGCCGGCGATCCCCCGGGCGCAACAGCATGCCGAGGAAACCGCCACACAGGCGTTGACCGAAATCAGCGATGCGGCGCGCCGTGTCGACGAACGGCATGCCGGCGTCAACCAGCAGCTGCGCGCGATCTACGCGCCGGCGGCCAAAAGCACGCCCTGAACCGCTCCCGGCGGATTGATCCGCACCCGCAACGACGACACACACCGCGCGCGTTTCGCGCTGGCCGGCCATGCGGATTAGCGCTTGCGCGAGCCTCAACGGAGTTGAAAACTCCGCGCCATGACAATGCCGATTCAACCATGACCACCCGTTCCCCGATCCTGATCGCAGGCGCCGGCATCGGCGGACTCACCGCTGCGCTCGCGCTGATCCGGCGCGGCATGCGCGTCCATCTGATCGAGCAGGCGCGCGAACTCGCCGAGATCGGCGCCGGGGTGCAGATTTCGGCGAACGGCGCGCATGCGCTGTTTTCGCTCGGGCTCGAGCCTGCATTGAAGCAGGTGTGGTGCGAGCCTGCCGGCAAGGAAATCCGGCTGTGGAGCACCGGCGAAACCTGGAAGCTGTTCGATCTCGGCGCGGTCTCGCGCGAACGCTATGGCGCACCTTATTTCATGATCCACCGCGCCGACCTGCATCGCATCCTGCTGGATGCGGTGACCGCCGCGGCGCCCGACGCCATCACGCTGGGCGCCCGCGTCACCGGCTTCGAGCAGGACGCGAGCGGCGTCACCGTGCTGTGCGAGAACGGCACCCGGTTTCAGGGCGATGCGCTGATCGGCGCCGACGGCGTGCATTCGCGGATCCGCAACGCATTGTTCGGCGAGATGCCGGCGCAGTTCACCGGGCTCATGATCTGGCGCGGGCTGGTGCCGATGGAGAAGCTCCCCGAACGGATGCGACGCCTCGTCGGCACCAACTGGGTCGGACCCGGCGGCCATGTCGTGCATTATCCGGTCCGTGGCGGCTCGCTCATGAATGTCGGCGGCGCCATCGAACGCAACGACTGGCGCGTGGAAAGCTGGACCGAACGCGGCACGACGGAAGAGGCGCTGAGCGATTTTCCGGGCTGGAACGAGGACGTTCACACCCTCATCCGCAATATCGAGACGCCGTACAAATGGGCGCTGCTCGGACGCGAGCCTCTCGACCAATGGACAATGGGCCGCGTGACTCTGCTCGGCGATGCCGCGCATCCGACGCTTCCGATGATGGCACAAGGTGCCAACATGGCGCTCGAGGATAGTGTTGTCCTCGCTCGTTGCCTCGACGGCTATGACGATATCCCCGCGGCGCTGCAGGCCTACGAGGATGCGAGGCGCGATCGCACCGCCCGGCTGGTGCGCGCCGCCAACGACAATGCCACACGCTTCCACAATCCCGCGCTTGGAAACGCCGAAGGGGCTGCCCGCTACGTCGACACCGAGTGGCAGGAAGTCAAGGTCAAGCAGCGCTATGACTGGGTGTTCGAATACGACCCCGTAAAGGTCGCAGTCTGACCGCACAATATCTATTGCTCGGACTTGTCGCCGTAACCCGTGGTGTTCTGCCGCGTGGTACCGTCTTGGATGTCGATGGTCGGCTGCGGCGCGCCTGACGTTTGCTGCTGGCTTGGCGAGGTACCTCCCGTGGTGCCTGGAACTCCGAAGGTCACCAGCATCGCAATCGCGCCAACGATGAGGATTACGCAAAACGCCGCAAATCCGATCCACACTCCGGTGCGGGCGCGGCGGTCAGGTGGATTTCTTTCGATCATGACGTCGGCTCTCGCTGTCGGGTTTCAAAGGGCCAACGCCGGTCTCGAACTCGGGTTCCGGCGCCCTCGGCGGCGCTGCGAACGCGCCGTTCGGCCCCGCTACAGCGCCACGACCTGAACCGATACGGTCATGTGCCTGAACGCATTCGCAGGCCCGTCCCACATGCCGGACACCGGAGAGGCCTTCTCCTGCGCGCGCGATACCGCAACCGCGATGTGTTCGCTGCCAGCCATCTTGTTGTTGGTCGGGTCGAAACCATGCCATCCGGCGCCGGGAATGTAGATCTCGGTCCATGCATGGGTGGCGCCGTGCTGACCTTCGGCCATCTGGATGTAGCCGCTGACGAAGCGCGCACCGAAACCCCAATGCCGCGCCGCCTCCATCATCAGCACCGCGTAGTCGCGGCATGAGCCGGTGCCGCGCGCCAGCGTATCGCAGGGTGTCTGCACCCCGGCCTCGTCGCGGTTGTTGTAGGTCAGCGATTTGTAGATATGGCTGTTGAGATCGTTCAGCAGATCGAACGTCTCGATCGCCTGGCCCGGCCGGTACAGCGCCTGCAGCCAGTCGCGCAGCTTGGTGCCGTCATAGGGATAACTGGGAAGACGATACTGCACCAGCTCGACCTGCTCCTCGGGCGCATATTGAAACGGAAACAGGCGCGCGCCGGGGTCGATCAGGCACTCGATCGGATTGTCGCGGAGATAATCGATATCCGCCTCACCGAGAATTCGCAGTACCGCCGCCGGTTCGGCGAAGGTCAGGATGGCGATGGAGTTGTTGTAGATGTCGCGCAGCCAGCGAACGGTCGCTTGCGGCTCCACGTCGAGACGGCCATGGACAATGCGCACGTCATGTCCCTCGCGCGGCCGCATCATCACGCGATGCGGGCCGAACCTCGCCGGCGTATTGTAGTGATACTCGGTGTTGTGGATGATCCGGAGACGTTTCACGAAAGGCCCCGCCACCTGTGAGGACGAAACCAGAGCACCGGGACCGGGTCAGGTCAATAAAGGCGATCCCGGTCGGTCATAACGCGACCGCGGGAGGATGCGACCACAACAACACAAGCGGCGCGTCTATTGCCCCGACCACGTCCGCAGCGCCGCCGACGCGATCGCGCCGCCGACCACGCAAGGCAGGCCGAGCGCGACAGTGCCGGTGGCCGCGGCGCCGATGCAGCCAAGCGCAATCGCACCCTCGCCGATCCGGCCCGCGGTCATCATGTCGCGTTTGCTTCCGGGACCCTTGCGCTTCAGGTCCTCGATCGCGCCCAGTGCCTCCTTGCGGATCGCCGACAGCTGCATGGTATCGGCGGCATCGGTGATCTGCTTGACGATCTCCGCGGTCTCCTTGTCCTGATGGCGGGCGCTGCGCTTCAGCATCGCCAGCAATTTCGGATCGCGCGCGGAATTGCTCGCCAGGGTGTATTTCGCCATCACGCCCAGCGTGAGCTTGTCGACGCTGTCGCGGTTCTTCGACCAATGCAGCATGCCGACGATGCGCAGGATCGGCCCGTAATCGCCGGTCGCGAAGAACTTGCCCCAAAGCATGTCGAGCACTTCCGGCGACGCATCCAGCGCCCAGTCGACCATCGGTCCCTTCGGCTTGTCGCGCGAGAACAGTGTCTTGATCTTATCGGTCGCCGTGGGCGGCGTCTGCGCCACGGTCGCCCCCAGTGTCGGCAGCGACCCGTCGATGAATTTCTGCACCATCACCTTGCGTGCCGGCATGCGATAGGCATTTTCGGCGAGCACGTGCTTCCAGTCCGGCAGACCGGAATGCGCGATCGCGCGCACCAGCGCCCAGTCATCCTCGGGATTGACCGGGAAGCTTTTCGCGATCAGGTCGCCGGCGATATCCGGATTGGCACCGATCACGCCGGCGATGAATCCCACGAACACACCGGCGCTTTCCGGATCGCGCAGGCCGCCGAAACGGCTGGTCGCCTGCACCGCGGCCGGCAAGCGCCGCGGATCGGGCTTGTGCCGATAGGCGTTGATCCAGGTCAGCACCTCGTCGGAGGAGATGAAGTCGGCCGGACGCTGCGGAGCCGCCGCCGTTGGCACGATCGGCGCATGCGCGATCAGGCCCGCGAGCAACACGGATGCAATGACAAGACGCGGTCGCATGTCTGGCCGATGTCCCTCCCCCGGAACTTGCGACAAGGGAAACCGACGGTTCGGCCGATTTCATGTCGGGGGCTGGGCGGGATTTCGGGCGCCTGCCGCAATGATGCCGCAAGGATTGCCGGCTGAGCGGCCGGGCCCGGGCCTGGCGAGCCCCCGCCTAACGGCCAGTGTCTTGCCGGCCCATTTCAACCCGCACCTCGCTCGGCGTTGCCCCAAAGCGACGGCGGAAGCTGCGATTGAAGTGCGACAGGTCGGAAAATCCGGATGCAAAGGCAATCTCGCTGATCGACATGTGATCGCTGCCCCTGGACCGAAGCATGTCTTTTGCAAGCTCGAGCCGCTGCTCGGCGACGAAGCTCGACAGCGTGACGCCCTCGGCCTCGAACAACATGTGGATGTAGCGCGGCGTCAGCCCGAAATGAGCAGCGATCACGGCGGCCGAGAGACTTTGCAACGACAGATGCTGCGCAATGAATTGCTTGATCGCGCGCAAACGAGCGGCCCGAACGCCCCTGCCCCGCGCGACCTCGTAGCCCTCGTTCGATGCTCCGATTGCGACAGCCGCCAGGTCGTAAATATGTGCCACTATAAGCGGACTGGTGGCCGGGTCGGCGAGTTGAATGTTGTCGCGGAGAAACGAGATATAGGATCGCAGCAGAGACAGCGCTTCGCTGTCCTGAATCAGCCGCTTTGGTGAATCCTCCAGCTGCCTGACTTTGCGAGACATCGCCGCACGCGGAAGCATGAGCGCGATGGACTTGACCCCTCCGAACTGAATGCTGGCCGGCTCTTCGTGCAGGAAACTCGCCGCGTTGCCGACCGACACATTCAGATCGATTCCGCGCTGCGATCGGATCAATGTGCCGTCGATCTGTAGGAAGAAAACCAGGTCGTCGTTGCCATCCTTGACGAATTCGCCTGTACGCGTCCAGCGGGCCGGCGTTTGCGCCCCCGAAAACAGAACTCCAAGGCCGGGGAGCTGGAGCAGCGTCGCCTCATAGTCCAGGGGCGCGTCGTTTAGGGGTTCGATATCGACGCGAACCACCTGCCGTCCAAAAACTTCACGCAAGAACGGTAAGCGCTCACTGGGAGGCATGTGTCGGGTCGAGACACGGACCGATGGGCCTTCGGCCGACATTGGCGCGATCGCAGGCACCCGCCGAGGCTCATCAGAAAGAGGCACTTTCGGCATCGCATTCCAGTCAAACAGCCGACACCGAACGATAACAACTCCCGGTTGTCATGGGAAGTACATTTCGTTCTCGGCACAGGTTCCCTTCCCTCTGCGCCAAGACGGCTTTTCCCGCCGGTCCTAACGTGTCGGTCGAATACCGGTTTCGACGAACGCCGAGCATTTGACCAATCTGCGCATCCGCATCGACCGCTGAGCGAAAGGGAGATGAAGAATAATGGCCTTCCCAAACACCGGCAGCGTCTTTCAGTTGTCATATCAAGACATCATCGGCAGCAACCAGTCGAACGCGGACATTCGCTACGCGAACAGCCTTCTCAACGCGGGATGGCGTTGGGGCGACGGCAGCAACACTGACGGCAGTCAGACCCAGATCATCAAATACTTCTTTTACACGTCCGGTGCGGATGTCCGATGGGACGTTGCGGGTGACGATCCCTCGAGCAGTTGGACGATCGAGCAACGGACCAACTACACGCTCGCGATGGAACTGTGGGAGGACGTCGCGAACATTCGCTTCGACCAGGTGTTCTCGCTCACCAGTGCGGATCTCGTACTGATCAACACCGCGGAGGCTACAATCCCCGGCTTCGCAGGTTACTCGGGGACGCCCAACGAGGCCGCAAGTAGCAGTCAAACGGACGTGACCGCCAAGGCCAAAAACGGCGTTAACGTGACTTTCAAGGTGGCGGACGCTGGTCAGGTCGGCGTTTATATCGCCGGGCAGGACCAAAAGTACTTTGGCGAGCTCTCTCCGACCGGTTGGGGGCCCGACTCTGCGGCCCGGAACGTGATCGTTCACGAGATCGGACATGCGCTTGGCCTGAAACACCCGCATGACAGAGGCACGACCGATTGGGCACAATTTCCTGTCGCAAGTCTCGACCATGTCATGAACACGGTCATGTCCTACAACGACAAATCGAACTCGTACAAAGGCTGGGCCGACAGTCCGATGGCCTTCGACATTGCCGCGATACAACTGCTTTACGGTGCGAACACCACCCACAACGATGGCGACAACACCTATTACTTGCCGGATCCCGTTTCCAGCAAGAACAGCAGCTTCGGGCAGCCGGGCAAGCAATACGAAAGTATCTGGGACACCGGCGGCATCGACCAGATCGTCTACAACGGCACCGGCAATGCAACCATCGACCTGAGGCCGGCAACGCTGACTGGCACCGTCGGCGCCGGTGGCTTTTTCAGCTATACCCAGAAGGGCAGTCAATACGGACACGGCTTCTCGATCGCCGGCGATTTCACCAATGCAATCGCCGACCGGAACGGCGTCACCGGCGTCATCATTGAAAATGCCAGCGGCGGCAGCGGGAATGATGTCATTCGCGGCAACAATGTCGACAACGTGCTCAATGGGCGCGGTGGAGACGACAGGATCTTTGCCGGAGCCGGCAACGACACGCTTGACGGTGGCGCAGGACAGGACGCCCTGTTAGGCGGAACCGGCGACGACAGCTATTTTCTTCTGGACGTCACCAAACGCCAATTCGACAAGGTCATTGAGTATTCCAACGAGGGTTACGACACTGTCTATCTCGCCTACTCCGCAATACGCAGCAATAATTACACGCTGACCGCCGCGGTCGAACGCGGCATCATGGTCTCCGCGATCGGCGACGGTTTCAAGCTGACCGGCAACAATCTCGACAACCACCTGCAGGGAACGGATTTCGGCGAGACGCTTTCCGGCGCAAGCGGCAACGATACGCTCAATGGATTGCGCGGCCGTGACACCCTGATCGGCGGCGACGGCAACGACACCTACATTCTCAATTATGTAACCGACAATGCCTACGCGGTGGTGGTCGAGGCCCGCCGAGGCGGTACCGACACGGTGTGGGTTCGCTACGACCCAAGTTCAAGCGTCACCTCGTACGCACTGACTGGTCAGGTGGAGAATGGAAAAATCCTCGACACTCTGGAGGATCCCGACGACGGCAGTTTCGAACTGATCGGCAATGCGCTTGACAACAAGTTGTGGGGCGGCGTCGGAAGCGATTTCCTTCGCGGCGGGGCCGGCAATGACGAGTTCTTCGGCAATGACGATGCCATGAACAGCGGGACGGACAGCGATCCGCATACGCCCGTTCAGGGGCGGGACGCCTTTTACGGCGGACAGGGAGATGACGTCTATTACCTCTACGAGGTGGACGTGGTGGACGCAAACGGCTCTGATTATTCCGTGGTCGTCGAGGAACTCAATGAAGGACGCGATACCGTCCGCGTCATGGCCGCTTGGAACGGCAGTTATCTCGTAACCAGATACGACATGACTGCGAATGTCGAGGTTGGCGTTATCGATGGAGCAACAGGCATGTTCCTCATCGGCAACGACATCAACAACGTGCTGATAGGCAATACCGGGATTGACACGTTATGGGGCGGCGACGGCGACGACAAGCTGTTCGGAATGGCGGGACATGACGAGTTGCGCGGCGACGCCGGCAACGACGAATACTATCTCGCGGACGTGACCGAAGCTGCTCCCGGCCAGTGGGACTGGGACGAGGTTATCGAGGACGCCGGACTTGCGGGCGGCATCGACACCGTGTTCATCCAGGCGGCATCGACATCCAATCCGCTGCTGGTTCGCAACGATTACGATCTTCCGGACCTTGTCGAGAACGGCATCGTCGAAACAAGCATCGGCTTCTCGCTCACCGGCAACGCGCTGGGCAATGTGCTCGGCGGAAATGCCGGCGCCGATTATCTGCTTGGAGGCGCCGGTAAGGATGTGCTGCTGGGCTATGCCGGCCGCGATGTCCTTTACGGTGATGGGGGCGGCGCCTCAGGATTTGCCGACATATTTCGTTTCCTTTCGGTCAGCGACAGCGCTGCCGGCGCAGCCACTCGCGACGTCATCATGGACTTTGAGCCGGGAGTTCTCGAGGGACTCGGCGACAAAATCGACCTGTCGGCGATCGACGCCAATATCAAAGCGAGAGGCGACCAGGCATTCAACTTCATTGGCGAGGCCGAGTTCAGCTCCGACCGCCGCAACAAGGTCTATGCAGAATTGCGTGTCGATAACGATGAGGGGTTCAGCATTCTCCAGGCGGACGTAAACGGAGACGGGAGAGCCGATTTCGAGATCGCGTTCAACAGCGTCTTGAACTTTACCACGAACGATTTCCTTCTGTGACCCGCCCTGCCATTGGCGGAGGCCTGTCGGGACCAATCCGGCCGGCCGACGTTGCTTATAAAGAGGCGTGGATGGCGGCGGCAGACCCGGCGGCCGTCGCAAAAAGCGCCTAGCGTGGGAAAACCCTTTCCTGGAGCACCGCCATGCGCATCGACCCGGCACTGACGCTCATCATCATCCTCGCCATCGGCATCGTCGCCGGCCTGATTTTCGACCGCATTGCCGGACCCGGCTGGCTCACGCGGCAGATCGCGGGCTCGACGCGCGGCATGGCGACCAGCTCGCTGGTGGGAATTGCGGGCGCGTTCATCGGCTATCACGCGGTCGCACTGGCCGCGCCGGGCAATGCCGCCTTCATCGGCGCGATCGTGGGTGCAGCCGCGGTGCTATGGATCTGGCGCATGATGCGCTGAGGCGAACGCGGACCAAGGGACCGCATCAAGAAAAAAGCCCGGCGGATCACGCCGGGCTTTGCATTTCAGATCGCACGTCGAGCGATCAGGCTTCCTGATTTCAGGCTTCTTTTGTCAGGCTTCCTGGATCGCCGACAGCATCCACTCGCCGCCGCGCGAACGGCGGAAGGTCCACAATTCGGTGCGCTCGAACGGCTCCTTGTCGCCCTCGACGATGGTGCCGGTCGCACGCTGCGTGGTGTAGTCGGTCGACGTGTAGCGCATCGCGACGGTGGCGTATTCGGTATTGCCTTCGCTCCAGGCTTCCGCGAGGTCGCCCTGCAGCAGCTTCACGTCGCCGACCGTGTTGACCACGCCCTTGCTCGCGTTTTCGGCAAGCTCCTCGCCGAAATAGCCGACGATTTCCGGCGTCGCCAGCGCGCGCAGCTTGTTGAGGTCTTCAGCCGAATAGGCGGCCTGGACGTCGCCGAGCAGCTTCTCGAAGGCATCGAAGTCGGCCGCGGTGAGTTCGAGATCCTCGGTGCCAACCATCGGCATGCCGGCGCCAAGGCCAGCGCTTCCAAGACCGGCTGCGCCGCTACCGCCGCCATAGGCCGGCTGCGCCGGCTGGCGCTCGTAACCGGCATTGTCACGCATCGACGGACCCGCGGCCGTGGCATAGCCCGGCTGCTGCCGGCGCTGCCACCAGGACCAGAGCAGCCGCGCGACCACGACCACCAGCACGACCTGGATCAGCAAACCCAGAAAACCGGCCAGACCGGACAGACCGCCGAGCAGACCATTGCCGAACAACAGGCCGAGCAGGCCCGCTCCGAGGAAGCCGGCCATCAGGCCGCCCATGAAACCGGGACGGTTCAAGAGCCCGCCCTTCGCCGCGGCGCCTGCCTGGCCGACGCTGCCCGGACGCGGCGCCTGCGGCTGCGTGACCGAGCGGTTGATCGGAGACGCCGCATTCGGCGCGGTCTGAGTCGCGGGCGGCGCCTGGTAGGTCTTGCTGCCCCGGCTGCCGAAACCTCCGCCGCGACGAGCGGCATCGGCGTCGATCACCGTGACCGCGAGCAATGCGAAGGCGGCTAGGCCGCTCAGGATATAGCGAAATTTCCACAACACCGGCATTGAAGGTCCTCCCAGACCACGTTCGTTCGGCGGACATATAGGCAACGCGGATGCCGATGATAAGTCCCGCACCGTGTCGCCCCGGCACTGGAGCCGCGCCGTTTCACCTGACATAATATCCAGCACTGGGGATAGGCGGGTGCGACATCGTCGCTCGCAAGTGGGGGAACTACCGATGCAGATGCCGCGATTGAACAGGCCCGCATTCCGCGCGCTTGCCGCCGGGATCGTGCTGCAGGTGTTCTTGTGGGGCGGCTACGGCGTGAAAGGCAACGATACCGGCGGGATCATCCCTTACCGCCCGGGCGCCGATGAGGTCGCCCTGCAGATGGCCGGCGCCCATTGCATGCGCTACGGCAAATATGCCGTGATCACGAGCGTTCATCCCTGGTACGGCGATTATATCGGCTTCGTCTGCCGCCGCGCCGGCCGCTGGGGTCCGGCCTATAACGGCTGGTAACCCGCTCAAGTCTCACGACGCCAGCGTCGTCTTCACCTGTTCGACCAGTTGCTTGAGCGTGAACGGCTTCGGCAGGAACGCGAACTGCCCACCGGGCGGCAGGTTCTTCTGGAAGGCGTCCTCGGCATAGCCCGAAACGAAGATCATTTTCAGATCCGGGTTCTTTTTCCGCATTTCCCGGAGCAACGTCGGGCCGTCCATTTCCGGCATCACGACGTCGGACACCACGATATCGACCTTGCCCTCGTTGCGTTCGAGCTCCTCGAGCGCCTCGACGCCGTTGGACGCAGTCAGCACCGTATAGCCGCGGGACGCGAGCCCGCGCGCATTGAGCGCCCGCAGTCCTTCCTCGTCTTCGACCAGAAGCACGGTGCCCCGCCCGGTCAGATCAGCCTGCGCCGCCTGTGCCACAGACCCCGCCGCCGCGACGGCTTCGGGTGCGGGCTTTTCGGCCGGTTCTTCCTTTTCGGCGATATGGCGCGGCAGGAAAATGCGGAAGGTCGAGCCCTTGCCGAGTTCGGAATCGACGTAGATGAAGCCGCCGGTCTGCTTGACGATGCCATAGACGGTCGACAGGCCCAGCCCGGTCCCCTTGCCGACTTCCTTGGTGGAGAAGAACGGCTCGAAAATCTGCGCCATGACCTCGGGCGGCATGCCGGTTCCGGCGTCGCTGACCTCGACCAGAACATAGTCCCCGTTCGGCATCCCCTTGTAGGACGCGATGCGCGGATCGCCCGACGGCACATTCGCGGTCCGGACTGTGAGACTTCCACCATCCGGCATCGCGTCGCGCGCATTGACCGCGAGATTGACGATGACCTGTTCGAATTGCGACAGGTCGACCTTCACCGGCCACAGATCGCGGCCATGCACGACCTCGAGCTTGACCTTTTCGCCGATCAGCCGCCGCAACAGGATGGTCAGATCGGACAGCGACTCGCCGAGATCGAGCACCTGCGGCCGTAGCGTCTGACGGCGCGAGAAGGCCAGCAACTGACGCACCAGCGAGGCGGCGCGATTGGCATTCTGCTTGATCTGCATGATGTCGGCGAAGGACGGATCGGTCGGCTTGTGCGCGCCGAGCAGGAAATCCGTCGCCATCATGATGGCCGACAGAACGTTGTTGAAGTCATGCGCGATGCCGCCGGCGAGCTGGCCGACGGTGTCCATCTTCTGCTGCTGCTTGATCTGGTTTTCCAGCGCCCGCCGCTCGGTGTTGTCGAGCGCGTAGATGATCGCGGATTCCGAATCGTGGTCGCCGTTTTCGTCGATCGCGGTGACGAAGAAGGTCGCGAAGCGCTCGGCCCCCGCCGACAAGGCCGCCTCGACCGGAGGAATATCGCCCTGGCCTTCGCTGGCCATGGCAATCGCCTGTTCGAGCGCGCCGCGTTCGCGTTCCGCCACGGTCGACAGGATGCTGCGCTCGGCCTCGCCCGCGCCCTGGAACATGCGCGCGAACAGGGCATTGGAGCGGACAATCCGACCCGACCGGTCGACGGTCGCGATCGCCATCGGCGTATTGTTGAAGAAGCGCATGAAGCGCACTTCGGCGGCGCGTTGCGCATCCTCATCCTCGCCGCGGGCGCGGTTCAACACGAGCGTCCGTGACGGTCCGGGCGCACCGTCGGCGCCGAAAGCCACCTTGTGGAATAGCCGGACCGGAATCGACCGGCCGCTCCGGGTCTTGAAGTCGAGGTCGAGGACTTCGGTTTTCACTTCGCCCGGCATCGGCGGCAGCGACAGAAGCGAAGCCCCCTCGCCCGGCACGATATCGGCGAGTTTCAGGCCGCCGGATCCGACTTCCGCGAGATCCTGGTCGAGCCAGCTTGCCAGCGTGGCATTCAGATAGACGATGTTGCCCGCGGCATCGGCGGAGAAGAAGCCGGCCGGCGCGTGATCGAGATAATCGATCGCGTGCTGCAATTCCTGGAAGACATTCTCCTGCTTTTCACGGTCGCGCGTAACGTCTGCGACGCTCCAGATCGTCGTCCGGTCCTTGCGCCCGCGGCCATCCGGACGCCCGCCCGGCCGGACCCGCAACCGCAGCCAGCGTCCCGGCTCTCCGGGCATCCCGCCGACCCGCACCTCCTCCTGCAGCCGGCGTCCCTCGCGCGCAGCCTTCAGCAGCCGGTAAACCGCCTCCGATACGTCGGGATCGCCGAGAAACACCCGCTCGATCGGCCGGACGTCCTTCGCGCTCGCAGCACCGATCAGGTGGAGATAGACCTCATTGGCATAGAGAATCCGGCCGCCGGCATCGGTGACCAGAATGCCGTCAAAGGCGCCGTCGACCAGGCCGCGGATTTCCGAGCCTTCGCTCTCCTGCCCAGCAAAGCGCAGAATTCCCGACGCCAGCGCGAACAGCGAAAACACCCCGACGGTGCCCAGAATGGCAAGCAGGATCAGGATATAAAGAGCGGCATTGCCGCGCCCGACCTGCAACAGCCCGACCGCGGCGCCGACCAGCACAACGGCAATCAGGAGCACCAGCCCGATACTGCCGCCGCGTTGCGATCGATGAAGCTTCATCTCGCCCAAATCTGCTGCCGCCATGATTCCTGATGCCTCATGCACGAGGTGATCCGCAAGGGGCCTTTACGCCCCGCCCTGTCCCGTTCGTCCCTGCGAAAGCGGCGACCCGGAGCCAAACAGTCCGGGTTCCCGCCCGCGCCGGGACGGACGAAAGTCGGGTCCGGCGCCATGCCGTCAATTCCTTCGCCCGCCGCGCAGCCGCATCACGTAGCCAATGACCTCGGCCACCGCCCGGTAATGTTCGGACGGAATTTCCTGGTCGACCTCGACCGTGGCGTGCAGTGCGCGGGCCAGCGGTGCGTTCTCGACCACCGGCACGTTATGCGCCTCCGCGACCTCCCTGATCTTGAGCGCGATCGTGTCGATGCCCTTGGCGACGCAGAGCGGCGCGTTGTCACCGCGTTCGTATTTGAGCGCGACCGCGTAGTGGGTCGGGTTCATGATCACGACCGAAGCGTCCGGCACCGCGGCGATCATGCGCTTGCGCATGCGCGTCTCGCGAATGCGGCGGATCCGCGCCTTGATCATCGGATCGCCTTCGCTCTGCTTGAACTCTTCCTTGATCTCCTGCAGCGACATCTTCTGTTTTTCGTACCATTGCCGGTACTGGAAGAAGAAATCGGCGGCCGCGATGAAGGCCATGATCACCACCACGAAGCCGAGCATCTTCAAAGAGAAGAAGGATGTGAACGGCAGGATCGCGGCAACATCGAGCGTGACCAGCATTTCGAGCCGGTCGCGCTCGGGCCACAGCAGCATCGTCATCACCGTGCCGAGGAGCACGATCTTGGCGATACCCTTTGCGAAGTTGACCAGCGCGACCTTGGAGAAGAGCCGTTTCAAGCCCGCAGCCGGCGAGATTTTCGAGAACTTGGGCTTGAGGCTCTCGGTCGACCAGACCAGCCGGTGCTGGATCATGTTGCCGGCGACCGCAAACAGCGCGACCAGCAGGATCGGGATCGCGATGGCCGCGATCACCTCGGAGCCGATCCGGCTGGACAGACGGACGAGGCCGGCGCCGTCGGTTGGTATCTGATGCGCATTCGCGATCAGTCCGGCCATTGTCGTTTTCAGGCTCGCCCCCATCGAGCCGGAAAAGGCCACCAGCATCAGCGTTCCGCCGGCCAACACGAACCAGGTCGAGACCTCCTGACTTTTCGCGACATCGCCGCGCTCGAGCGCGTCGTCCAGCCGCTTCTGTGTTGGGTCTTCTGATTTTTCGTTGTCTTCGCTTTGCTCGGCCATCCCGCTGTCTTTCGTTCAGGAATAGGGAGCGATCTGGCGCAGGACCGCGCCGAAGAACTCAAGGAAGGTTCCCATCATCGCTCCGATCACGACGAGGAGCATGAGCATTCCGATCAGGATCGAGAGCGGCAAACCGACGAAGAAGACCTGCATCTGCGGCATCAGCCGCGACAGCACACCGAGGCCAAGGTTGAACAGCAGGCCGAAAATCAGAAACGGCGCGCTGAGCTGGATGCCGACCTTGAAAGCGCCGGCGATGGTATCGGTCATCAGTTTCGCCACGTCGCCGACCATGATCGCGGCACCCGGCGCGAAGATGCGGTAGCTGTCGTTCAGCGCGGCGATCACCAGGTAGTGCATGTCGGTGGCGAAAATCAGCGTCAGGGCGAGCAGCGCGAGGAAGTTGCCGACGATGACATTCTGCTGGCCCTGCGTCGGGTCGATCGCGGTGACGAAGCCGAGCCCCATTTGCTGGGCGATCACCGCACCCGCGACCTGAAGGGCGGAGATCGACAGCCGCGCGACCAGCCCCAGAATGGCGCCGATCAGGATCTCGTGCCCAAGCAAGAAGAGGACCGGGCCCAATTCGCGAAGATCGATATTGTAGGCGTTGCGATGCAGCGGCAGGAACATCGCGCTCAGCACCAGCGCGATCGTCAACCGCACCCGCACCGGCATGCTCATCTCGCCGAGGCCCGGCAGCAGCATCACCATGGTGCCGATGCGGGCGAACACCAGCATGAATGTGGCGGCCAGGGCGGGCAGCATGGAAATGTCGACCCGCATGGCTTCTCACCGCCGCTGCGACAAGGCGTCTTGCCCTTGCCGCGCGCCTGTCATCCCCCGTTCACGATGCGTGCGGAAATCCGCATCATGTGACCCTGCATTGAGTCGGCCATGAACGGAAGCGCCACCAGCATGGCCACGAAGATCGCCAGAATTTTCGGGACGAAGACCAGCGTCATTTCCTGGATTTGGGTCAGCGCCTGGAACAGCGAGATGACGACACCGACCGCCAGTCCGATCAACATGAGCGGGGCCGCCACCAGCACCAGCGTGACGATGGAATCGCGCGCTACATCGAGGACTTCAGGACCTGTCATTGGTTTTTCTTCTGCTGTTGCGCTCGCTCAGATCGGCATCCGCATGATTTCCTCATACGCGGCGATCACCCGGTCGCGCACAGCGACCAGGGTTTCGACCGCGACCTCCGATTCGGCGACCGCCGTCACCACGTCGACGACATTGGCCTTTCCGGTCGCGAGCGCATGCGCCTGATTATCGGACGCGCGTGCGGCCTGGTTCACCGAGGTCATGGCGTCCTTCAGCATCGCGCCGAAATTCTCGCCGCCGGTGTTGTCCTTGATCTTGGACGCGGCGCCCGCCGGATCGCCGAGCTTCGCGAGCGTCGCGTAGGCCTTTGCCGCACTTGCCGCCGACTGCATGATCGCGCCTCCTCAGGCTTTCAGAATTTCGATAGTGCGCTGGAGCATCCGCCGCGTGGCGCTGATGACGTTGATATTGGCCTCATAGGATCGCTGCGCCTCGCGCATGTCGGTCATTTCCACGAGCGTATTGACGTTGGGAAACTTGACATGGCCGCTGGCATCCGCCGCCGGGTGCCCGGGCATATGCTTGGTCGAGAATGCAGACTTGTCGGTGTGGACCGGGCCGAGCTTGACCACCCGCGCATCGAGGGAGCGATCGATTTCACTGGTGAAGCTCGGTATCTTCCGGCGATACGGATCGGCCGACGCATTGTGCGAGGTCGAATCGGCGTTCGCGATATTTTCCGAGATCACCCGCATGCGGCCGGACTGCGCGCGCAGACCGGAGGCGGCGATGGCGATCGACTTGATGAAATCCACCCTTCCCTCCCTTATCGCTTGCCGATGGCTGTTTTCACGAGACCGAGGCTCTTGCTGTAGAGCGTCGTGGCCGCCTGGTAGTCCATCTGGTTCTTGGCGACCCGGAGCATTTCCTCTTCGAGACTTACGCCGTTACCGCTGGGCCGCGTTTCCGACCCGCCCGGCGTGCTTTGGAAGACTCCCGTACCCGCGCTCATCGCGCTGGCGAGATGTGCCGAACTCGTCCGCTGCAGGGCGACCGGCTGGGCGATCGAGGTGGACCGGTCGAAGGTCGGCGGGGTCAGATCGCGCGGCTGGAACTTCGGCGTGTCGGCATTGGCAATGTTTTCCGCGAGCAGACGCTGACGTTCCTGATGCCACTGCATTTTGGTGCGGAGCATGTCGAGGATCGGCAATCTTGAGATCGGCATCGCGGTTTCTTCGAGCATGAAAACACCGGCAATCTTTGCCGGGTATATGGTTAATGTCTGGTTAATGCGGCCGCGGCCATGCTTTGGCCTCGGATGCCCGATTTACCAATTTGCGAAGTCTTGCAACGAAATCGCCCGAGAATCGCTATAAGGGGCGACCGGGCGCGTTAAGACTTCGTTAGTGCTTGGGGCGGCAAAGATTGCCGAGACCTTAACCGAACGGGCGAAATCGCGTTCTTTCGCCCCGCAGCAGGGAGGCCCGGTAGGTCCGATGGATAGCCTTTTCGGCGAAGGAACATCGCTTCCCGTCCGTTTTTTCATCGCATTCGTGGTGGTCTTCGCTCTGATTGGCGTGACTGCCTGGCTGATCCGCAGGTTCGGGACCGGGGCGCTCGGCGGGACCGGCGCGCGCGGGCGTGCGCCGCGGCTGGCGGTCATCGAAGCCGGCGCCGTCGATGGCCGACGAAAGCTTGTTCTGATCAGAAGAGACAATACCGAGCACCTGATCATGATCGGGGGCCCGACGGACATCGTCGTAGAAGCCAACATCGTCAGGGGTCAGAGCACCCGCGAGGCCGCAACGTCGCGGGTATCCTCGCCCGCCGATAACCTTGCGCGGCCTGCGCCGGCGGAAGAGACCGCCTGGCCGTTGCAGCCGGAGGTCGCGCCGCGTCCGGCGCGCGCATCGCGGCCCGGTTCGCTCGACGATGCATCGCATTGGGCGCTGCCGCCGGAGCCGGCAGCACCGGCACCAGCAATCCCGGCACCGGTGGCAGCCGCGCCGAAGCGCTCGCGCTCGGCCGACGCCCTCGCCGGCCTCGCCGCCGAATTGTCGGTTCGCCCGGCCGAACCGGTCGCGCCCGCCCCGGCGATCGAGGCGCCGCGTCCGAAACCCGCTCCGGCGCCTGCCAACGCCGAGGCCGATCAGAATCTTGCCGACATGGCATCGCGGCTTGAGGCTGCGCTGCGCCGGCCGTCCCCCGCGCCTGCTGCTCCGGCCCCTCGCCCGGCGCCTGCGGTAAAGCCGTCGGCAGATGCACCGCGCGCCGCGCCTCCGGTTGCGCCTCAGGTCGCCCCACCGGTCGCGCCGCCGATTGCACCACCGGTCGCGCCGGCCGCCCAGCAAGCCGTGCCGGTCGCGGCTCCCGCCACCGCCCCGATCGTAACCATCGAGCCGGAAGCCAGCACCGCTGACGTCAAGCCCGGCAAGACCGATGACGTCTTCGGCAGCATCGAGGAAGAAATGGCGAGCCTTCTCGGCCGTCCCTCGGGGAAACCTTCCTGACGAGACCAAACGCGGCTTGCGTCCGTCTGTTGACGGGAGCCGCGGTCCTCGTAAGCCTCCTCAGCTTCGCCGGCCCTGCTTTCTCGCAGGATGTCAGCATCAATTTCGGACAAGGCGCCGGCCTGACCGAGCGCGTGATCCAGCTCATCGCGCTGATCACGGTGCTGTCGCTTGCGCCGTCGATCCTTGTGATGATGACCTCTTTCACGCGGATCGTGGTGGTGCTGTCGCTGCTGCGCACCGCGCTTGGCACCGGCACAGCGCCGCCGAATGCCGTGATCGTGGCGCTCGCCCTGTTCCTCACCGCCTTCGTGATGGGACCGGCTTTCCAGAACGCCTATGACGCCGGCGTCCGTCCACTGCTGAACAACGAGATCACGACCGAGCAGGCCTTCGAGCGCTCGACCGGGCCGTTCAAGACCTTCATGCTGAAAAATGTGCGCGAGAAAGATCTCGCGCTGTTCGTGGACATGTCCCGCGAAGCCAAGCCGGCAACGCCGGAAGATGTGTCGCTGCGCATCCTGATTCCGGCCTTCATGATTTCGGAGCTGAAAAGGGCCTTCGAGATCGGCTTCCTGCTATTCCTGCCATTCCTGATCATCGATCTCGTGGTCGCATCCGTCCTGATGTCGATGGGCATGATGATGCTGCCGCCGGTCGTGGTATCCCTCCCCTTCAAGCTGATCTTTTTCGTGCTGGTCGACGGCTGGACGCTGGTCGCGGGCAGTCTGATACAAAGTTACGGGACTTAAAGCGCTGCCTTCTCCGCCCGCCTGACGGCCTGCCCTCTCAGGGTATCCATTCGCGAACGGGTTCGCGCTCCGGCTTCCTCGAAGGAACTGTGCGCCAGCGCTAAGCGCGCAGACGCTTCACGCCGCAAACAGCCATCCCTGTTCCGCGTATCTCGAGAGGCGTCGGCGTTGCGCCTGGAACCGGATTGACGATCCGCAGTTACCGCCATCGCATTTCCTGGAAATATTGTAAGCTCGGCGGTCCGGGGGACGGGATGATCCAACGCATTCTGGAAATCTGCAGTTCCGACGCAACCATGTTCTGGGTCGTGGTTGTCAGCGACCTGGCGATCGCGTCGGCCTATTTCGCGATTCCGGTTACGATGGCCGTGGTCCTGCGCCACCGCCGCGCGGACATCCCCTATCCATGGCTCTGGCTGCTGTTCGTAGTCTTTATCGTGGCCTGCGGCCTCACCCATCTTGTGCATGCGTGGTCGGCCTTTGCCGGCGCGGAGCTCCTGCGGTTGCACGCGTTCGTCACCGCGTTCACCGCGCTGGTGTCGGTCGGGACCGCACTGGCATTCGCGTATATCATCCCGCAGATCAAGGATCTGCCCTCGCCGCAGCAGCAACGGGCGGAGCTTGAACGCCTTGTCACCGAACGGACGAAGCAGAAGGACGCGCTGATCCGCGAGATCAATCATCGCATCGGCAACCAGCTTCAGATCATCAGCTCGCTGGTCCATGTCGAGCAGCGGCGATCCGACAATCCCGATTGTCTCGCCGCACTCGAGCGGATCAAGGACGTGCTCAAGCAAATGTCGGATGAGCACGCCAGAATGTCGATGCGCGATTATCTCGACGAGGCGGAGCGCCGCAGCATCGTCAGCGGCAAATCCGGGACCGGTGGCAGTGTCGTCGTCGACTCGTCATCGTCCTGAAGCGTCTGCGTACGGCGCGAAATCCGGCCGATGCATCTTTGCTATCGTCTCCGCCCTGCCCCGAACCAGAACCACGCCATCACGACGCAGGGCAGGCCCAGCGTCAGCCACGACACCGCATCCCAGACGTTGTCGCCGAGAAGGGCCGCGATCAGTCCGACCGCACTCAGGAAGCCGAGCACGATTGGAACCGCAAAGACCTGTAACGCAGAACGCTGCATCGGGATCGACAGCGATCAGCGCTGCGCGGCGGCGTAAGCGGCACGGACGGCCGGGCGCGCCGCGCGCCGGCACCTGATCCGCACCACCCACAGATACAGGCCGGTGACCAGGACGACGATGGTCGCGATGTCCAGTACCGCCCAGATGATCTTGAGCGGCATGCCACCGTAGTCCCCGAAATGCAGCGGCTGCGACACCAGCAGCGCCTTGGTGTAAAGCGGCAATTCGCGGCTGTCGGTCAGCTTGCCGGTCTCGGCCTCGACGAGGGCCGGACGCAGCAGGCGCGATGTCAGCGGCGTTTCGCCGCGCATGAAGACGGCATAGTGGCTCTTGCTGGAGAAGGGATTGCCGGGAAAGGCGACGAAGGACGGCTTCATGCCGGGCATCACATCGCGCGCGGCGGCAACCGCCTGATCCACCGATGTGGCTTCCGCCGGCATCCCGCGATCCTTGTAGGCCTGCGTCATCGCCACAAGCTGGTCGTTCTGCCACAGCTTGAAGATCAGGTCGGCCCAGGTGTTGATCACGCCGGTGAAGCCGACCGTCAGCGCCCACACCACGGTAACGACGCCGAGCAGATTATGCAGATCGAGCCAGCGCACGAGACGCGGCCGGTCGCGGCGCATGGCGCCGAAATCGAGCTTGCGTGTGGAGGGCCAGTACAGCACCACGCCGGAGACGATGGCGACGCAGAACAGAAGGCCCATCAGCCCGAGGAACAGCTTGCCGGGAAGTCCGGCATACATATCGACATGCAGCCGGTAGATCACGTAGGTCAGGCGGTTGCGGAAATCGACCTCTTCGAGAAATTCGCCGGTGCGCGAATCGAGTTTCAGCAATCGGTTCTGGTCGGGGTTGGAATCGACCGCCTTGCCGATGCTGAGCCAGATCAGTTCGGGTTCGTCACGATCCCAGAACATGAACTGGACGGCATGGCCGGGATTTCGGGCGAGCCCGTTCTCGACGATCCTGTCCAGATTGGCCGGAGCCGTATCGGCCGGAAGCGCGGCCGGCTCCACCTCGTCGTAAAGCGCGTGGTTCAGTTCATGGTTGAAGATCAGCGGCAGCCCGGTGACGCAGAGCAGCAGCAGAAACACCATGCTGATCATGCTGGTCCAGGTATGGATTTTGGACCAGACTTTTACCGAGCCGCGACTGAGCATGCTTTATTCTCTTTCCGTCAGAACTTGTAGGTCAACGTTCCGATGACATTACGGCGATTGCCGTAGAAGCAGTCACCGCGCGCCAAGCAGCTCGCGAAGTAAATGTTGTCCGCGAGGTTCGTGCCGGTCACCTGGAACCGCCAGTTCTTGTCCTCATAGGCGAACATCGCATCGAACAATGTGTGGGCGGGCGTGGTGACCGTGTAAACGTCGTTTGCCGTCGGCCAAGCGCCGGTCGACCACGACTCGCCGATATAGCGCACGCCGCCGCCGATGCTGAACCCGGACACGCCGAACAACGTCAGCTTGTGTTTGGCCCACAGCGAGGCGTAGTTCCGCGGTACGCTCTCCACCTGGCTGCCGGCGAATGCGCCCTGCGTGATCTTCGCATCGATATACGAATACGAGGCGATGATATCGAGATCGGGCGTGATGCTGCCGATATATTCGAGCTCCAATCCACGGATCGTGTTCTCGCCGGTCTGGATCGAGACGAACGGGACGGGTCCGGGTGTAAGCCGGTTCTTTTCCTGGATCTCATAGACCGCGCCATTGAAGACCGCGCTGTTGGAGACCTTGTACTTGAAGCCGGCCTCGTATTGCTTGCCCTCGACCGGCTTGCAGAACCCGGCGCAGATATTCGAGCCGAGAATCGGATTGAACGATTCCGAATAAGAGACGTACGGGTTGAGGCCGAAGGACGTTTCGTACATCACCGCGAGCCGCTTGGTTGTCGCCGCATCCGGACTCCCTTCCGCCTCGGATTTCAGTTCATCGCGGCGGACGCCCGCCGTGATAAGGAACTGCCCGAAGCGCATCTGATCCTGGATATAAAGGCCGGTGACCTGCTGGCGGATGCCGGGATCCTGGAGCAGCACCGGATAAGCCGTCGCCTGACCGTAAACCGGATTATAGAGATTGAAGGGATTGATATCGTAGCCGTAGCCGCTGCTCGACTGTTCGGTGAGATTTCGGATGTCGACTCCGAACAGCACCTTGTGCGTCACCGCACCGGTGGCGAAGTCCCACTGCCCGCCGGTGTCGGCGGTGAGCATATTCCGGCTGGTGTTGAGCCCGTAAGTATAGCGATACACGCTTTGCTGTGACGCGTTCACGTACGGGTTGAACGGATTGGAGTAATTGTCCGGATACATGGTCTGGTAGATGCCGTCGTCGTGCGAATAACGAAAGCGGCTGAAGATCTTGAAGTTATTGCTGAACGAATGCTCGAACAGGCTGGTGATCGCCTGTGTCGTGGTCTGGTATTTGTCCCAGCCCGGCTCGCTGGTGAACCGGTTGATCGGGATCCGGCCGTTGGGATTGTAATACAGCGTGCCGTTGAGCGGCAGGAACGCCGTCGACGAACCGGTCTTGTCCTTCTGGTAGAGCCCGATCACCGTCCAGTCCGTATCCTTCGTCGGCCGCCAGGTGATTGCCGGCATGACCGTCTGGCGATCGTTCTTCACGAAATCGGTCTGGGTGTCGGCATCGCGGTAGATGCCGATCAGGCGATACAGCCATTGGCCGTCGGCGGTGAGCTTTCCGGTCAGGTCGGTCTGGAATTGCAGGCGATCGAAGCTGCCATATTGCACGCCGAGTTCGTGGTGGTCCCTTTCCTGCGGCCTCTTGGAGACCGCGTTGATCAGTCCCCCGGACGGGCTGTCGCCGTACAGAACCGATCCCGGGCCGCGCAAGACCTCGACCCGCGACAACGTATAGGGGTCGGGCCGGTACTGGTTCCAGTAGCCGCCATTGATCAGCCGCATCCCGTCGAGATAGGTGACCGGAGTCGTGCCGCGCACGAGTTCACCATCGCTGCGCGAGTCTGGACCATACGCGTCCGCGTAGACACCGGGCACATAGCGCAGCGTCTCCTGCAACGTCGTTGCGCCCTGATCGCGAATTTCGTCCGCCGTCACGACCGTGATCGATTGCGGAATCTCGCTAATCGGCGTGTCGGTCTTGGTGGCGGTGGCGCTGCGGTTGGCGAGATAGCCGTCGACCTCACTGAACGCATTTTCAACAGGCGCCGGGGCTGGCTGTGGCGCCGGAGCCGGCGTACCGCGGGTTTGCTGGCTGACCGAAGTTCCAGTTCCACGCGGCGCGCGCTGTACATCGATGGTCGGAAGCGAGGTCTGTGCCTGCGCCGGCAGCGCCGCAACCACGCCCGTCAAAACCGCGGCTGACGCAAAGGTCCTGATCGCCGCAGCCGCGGCCCTGTCACTCGATCGCATAATGCCCCCATATTCACGCGAGGATCTTGTTGATCGAAGTGTTGTCTCGCGTGATTCAACGCAGGCGAATGCATCAACGCTGCGATGCGGAGTAAAGTGCTTTGATGGAGAGTTGTTGATCGTGCGTTCGATTTGTCGTCGCGCTTGTTAAAGCGCCACGAACAAGAACAACTTCACTTTGGAAATACAATAATCAAAAACTGGGAGCGGCTGTCTGCGATGGATTGCTGCTGAATCAGCGCCGCGTAATCGACGCAGTCGGTTCCGGGTCGGAGCGGGCCCGCGAGTGATCCTGAAGCTGCTGACGGGTTTCGTCCGGGGACAGAGTCCCGATCTCCGGATAGCGTTCTCGCATATCGCGCAGGAATGTATCGAACGCGCTGAAATTAGTAACGGTCCTCGCGAGCTCGGCGAATTCCGTGCTGTTGGACGCCTGAGGCGCGGTCGCGATCTCGAACGATCGCTTGTCGGGGCTTTCGCGCATCTTGGCTTCGTAGCGCTCTCTCAGGCGCTCGGCGCCGATCGTATCCGCAGCGAGCGAATAGCCGATCGCCGCCCGCAGAATATCGGCACGCTCGATATCCGACAGCGGCGCGAAGTCCCGCCAGCGTTCGCCATACATAAGTTCGATCTGCTCGGCGGATTCGTTGAAGCGCTTGGCGGACCAGAGAATATCGGAGCGGAGGCGCACCGCCTGGCGATTGTCGATATTCTCGATGACCTCGAGCGCGACGTCATGACGGCCGGTATCCGACAGCGCGCGCGCTTCGAGCAGCAGCCGCAGATTGCGCAGGTCGGTGTTCAGTTCGGCGGAGCGGGTCGCACGCAGGATGCTTTGCGCGCGGGCGGGCTTGTTGTCCATCAGATAGATCACCGCCAGCCTGGTCGCGACATACGCGCGCGCGGCGCCCTGCAGCCGGTTGTCGATCTGATGCTGTAGCAGTTCCGCTGCCTGCGGCAGCAGGTCCACCGAAACCAAGCGATCCGCGAGTCGGCGGATCATCTCGTCGCCACGGCGCCCGATCGGGGTCAGTTCGCGAAAATCGTAGAACAGTCCCAGCGCCTCGATCGCGGGCAATGCGTCGCCTCGCCCGGCGAGGAAAAGGGAGTCGAAGGTCACCGCGGCCTCGTCATAGATGCGGCGACTCGCTTGCGCGTTGGGATGTGCCTTGAGGGCCGAGCGCATCACATAGAACGCGTCGCGGTAGCGCTGCTCCTCGGTGTAGAGCCGCGCCAGTTTCTGCAACGCCTCGATTTCGGTGTCGTCGCCGCGCCAGACCGTCGTCAACGTCTCGAGTTCGCCGATCAGATCGGCGCGTTTCAGGTCACCGGTGTCATAGCGCAGCGACAGACTGCGCAATTGTCCCTGCGCCGCGGATGGGCGGTCGTCCGAATCCGCAGCCTGACGGAAATAGCGCAGCGCCTCGGCGTTCTTGCCGAGACCCTGGGCGAGACGGCCCTGCAGGACCGCCATGGCCGGTTGCATCTCGGTGGCCGAGCCGACGGTCTGGAACTCGCTCAACAGATGCTGTGCGATTTCGTAATCGCGCACCTCGATGGCTGCCCGCAGCGCCTCCTTCAGGGCGACGCGCTGCAGTTCCAGCGGAAGCGTTGTAATGGCGCCCTGAGCGCTCTTGAACCCGCGCGAGGCCTGTTCCCACTTACCGAGCCGGGCCTGAGCGACGGCGCGCCACAGCGGCGCATCAAGCTGGTCGCCGAGCATCGGATGATTGAGCTCCTTCAGCGCATCCTCGGGCCGGTTCAACATGAGCGTTGTGATGGCCCGCAGCACGAGGGCGGACGGATCGCTGGCGGTCGGGCCCTCTTCGGACAGCGCGACATCCAGAACGCCCTTGGCCTCGGGGAACATGTCGCGCGACAGGAAGAACCGGGCCAGTTCGAGCCGCGGGATATTGCGTTTGGATTCGCCCATGTCGGCGGCAGCCGCGGTGAGCTTGTTCTGACGCTCGGTGATGTCGGACTGGCGGTCGAAGCCCCAGAGCTGCGGATCGAACACCATCGATTTGTGAACCGAGGCCGAACGCGCTGCGGCCCCCGGTCCCGACAATGTCAGGCCGCCCGGCCGGGCAATGACGATATTGTCCGGGACCAGTTCGACCTGCACGTCGTCTGCGAGCGGCTGCAGCGCCACGCCATGCGTGGACGCGAGCGCGCGGAATTCCACGAAATCCTGTGGCTTGATGAAGCCACGCGCCGGCCCTGGCGCCGTCACCACCAGCAGGCTGTCGCCCATTTCGGGATCGGCGATGCGATGCAGTTCGCGCGCCTGTTCCAGAGGAATCGAAATGCTGGGGCGCGCCGCATTGGCCATGGTCCGATCGACCGACAGGGGCGCGCTTGGGATGGCAATGGAATCGCCGACGGTAATCGTCCAGGTGTTGCCTTCCGCTGTCGCACCGACCAGTCTTGGGCGGTCCAGCATCAGCCGGACCACGTAGCCGTCTGGCAATGCCGTGCCCAATGCGTGGCGGATCATGCCGCCCGAACCGGTTTCGAGATCCGGCAGCGCGATCGGACTGCGCGCGTCGAAGACCATCCACAAGGTGCCGGCACGCCGGAAGATCGCGGCCGGGGTCGGAACCGGGAATGGAAAGGTCAGACGCAGATTGTCTGCCTGACGGCCGACCTCGACGTTGACCTGACTGTTGCCATCAGCGGGTGCCACTCCAAGCGCAGGCGCGATGGCAGGCCGCGGCGCCGGCGCGGTTGTGTCACGCGGCGCAGGTGCGGCTGCGGGACGCGATGGATTTTCGGGCGCGGGTCTGGCCGCCGGTTGGCGCTGACTGTCAGCGGGGGCCGGCGCCGCAGCCACGCGCGGTGCCGCAACCGCGGCGGCAGCGGCAGCCTTCGGGGGCGATGCAGCTCGGGCCGCCTCGGGAACAGGTGCAGCAGCGGGCGGTGGGGCAACCCCCTGCTCCGCCTTCGCCGCTTGCGGTGCCGCGGCGGCAATGGTCTGCGGGGGTTCCGCGCCGGCGAGCGGGCTGCCTTTCTTCGCAACCTCACTCATCAATTGCGAGACGTCGTCGGTACGCGCGGGGGCCACCGCTTCCTTGGCATCCGAACTTCCAACATCGAGGACGTAATTCTTGTCCTCGCGGAAGGTACGAATATCGGCCTTGCCATTCAGCACGAAGCGGACCGCAACCGTATCGGCCTGATCGAAGCTCTCGACCGCCTTCACCGTACCCGGCAGCCTGGCCTTGAGGTCGCCGAAATCGAACTTCAGCCGGGCGGCAAATTTCAGCGTGATGTCGCTGGTGCCACGATCGGCGGACACCGGGATCACATCGGGAAGCTCGAACACGTAGCGTGTGAAGGTCGGCTGTGTCGCCACCCGGATACGCGCCGGCAACTCTTCGCGCCTGGCGCTGTCGCGCTGCGCGCGCATGGACCGTTCAGCCAGCCGTGCCCGGCGCGACAATTCCTCGATCACCTCTTTCGGCAAGCCAGGCGCCAAGCCTTTCCATGTCTCCGGCAACAGATCGATGTAGAGGCGTTCACCTGCGGCCATCGAATTGACCGTCGCCTTGCGGCTGAGTGCGAGACGAAATCCTCTGCCGTCCGGATCGCGGCGGGCGGCGCCGATGATGTTCGACGCGCTATGCGTCAGCTTCTCGATGCCGGCATCGACCGGCCGCTTGAAATGGACGACGACGATGTTGCCCGCGACGTGGACGTCGGACTCCACCTCCTCCGCCAGATGCACGAGAATGCGGACGAAGCCTTGCGACATTTCGACATGAACGTCGCCGCCGACGGTCTGTGCATGCGCTGCAAGATTGTTGCAGGCAGCGATCGCCACGGCGCAAAGCACCGTACGCATCGGACGCACCCGCCCGATCCGCGTCAACCGGCAGATGGCATTGAGAACGGTCATCTACGCTCGCGCCGTGGTCGGCTCCTACAGGCCTGAACCCTACCCGCGGGGGCATTAAACGAGCGTTAACCGTGCAGCTTAAGAACCGCTCGGACGGCCCTCGATCTTGGGCAGTTCCTGCTTCGTTGGCGTATGGCCATCGCCGGCCGGGCGGCTGGCTAGCTCGACCGTAAGGCGCTGCGCCGCCTCAGGCGACATCTGCGCCAGAATGTCGGACATGCGGCGCGGCTGAATCAGTTTGGCGACCTCGGTCGCCAGCTTCAGGTCGAGCCCGTCGAAGATTTTCGCGGCATCCTTGGCTTTCATACTCTCGTACATGGTGACGAGATTCTTCAGCCGGTGCAGCTCCACTTCTTCCCTCTGCTGGGTGGCAGCGACGATCCGCTCCTCGGCCTGCTTCAGCTCGCCGAGACGCTCTTCCAGCTTCTTCTCGGCGGCCTTGAGCAGGGTGTCGCGCATCTCCAGCTCGCTCTGGCGCTTCTCGAGCTCCTTGCGCCGTTCCGACAGCCGTTCCAGCAAGGCTCGTTCGGACGGCGACACGTTGGTGGACTCAAGCTGCACCACGGTGCCGCCCGGCGTTTTCGGCGGCGTCGCCGGCACTTTCGGAGCGGGTGCATCCTTGGCTGGCTCCGGACTGGCGCCGACCGAACCGGTCACATCCGGATAGCCGAACACGTCCTGCGCCCAGGACTTGGGACGCTGCTGCTCCGGTCCTGGCTGCGACGGCCGCGTGACCACGGTCGCTTCACGAAGCGCGCGGTCGCTCTTCGCCTGATGACCGGCACCGAGCGTATAGCCGCCGGCCATTATGATGCCGGTCACCTTGAGCAGAAACAGCCCGGTGGCCGCGACCAGCACGATCGGGACAAGACGCACACGATGCAGCAGATGGGTCATGCCGCCTGACCATTGGCGCGGGCGCGGGCCCGGTCGGCAAAGGCCTGGGCCGCGGCAGCGACGGCCTTTGCATCATTCGCCGGCGGCGGTGCGGGCTCCGGCTCCAACTGGGCATCGCCGCCGAGAAGATTGTTGGCATAGGCGATCTTGCGCAGCCGGCTCAGCACATCCTCGCCGGCGTTCAGGCTCGTGGCCATCGCCTTGCAATAGGCCTCGGCTTCGCGCAACCGCGCGCCCAGCGTGCCTTCGGCCTCGTTGGCCGTCAGCTTCAGGCCGGCGATCGCCCTTTCGGCGCGTTCCGTCGCCAGCACCAGCTCGGTCACGCTCGCCTTCATCAGCTTTTCGTCGGCCTTGAGCCGTTCGATCTGCTTGTTCAGCCGCGCGCAATAGAGAATCGTCAAAAGCAGCAGGATCGCCACCAGCGATTCAATGGTCAGTCCGAATCCGTAGCTCACGGTGCCTCCACGCGCTTTTTGGTGTCGTCGGCATTCTCGAACATGGCGTAAGTCATCTTCGGCTTGCGCAGCGGTTTGGCCACCCGCACCGAGACCCGATCGCCAACACGGCCCATGCGCCCCTCGGTCAGAGGAACATCGCCGCAGCGCAAGGTGATCATTGCGTCGGGACGGATTTCGAGCGGCAGCGTATCGCCGACCTTCAGCCCCATCATCTGGCGCAGCGGCAAACGCTGCTCGTACAGCACCGCATCGACGCTGATTTCGGCCTGTCCGATCTCGGTCGCCAGATGCTCTTCCCAGATCTGGTCGCGGCCGAACTTCTCGCCCATGAACATCTGCAGCAGGACGCCGCGGATCGGTTCGATGGTCGCATAGGGCAGAAGCAGCTCGGCGCTGCCGCCGCGGTCTTCCATGTCGATGCGCAAGCGCACCAGGATCGCCGCATTGGCCGGGCGTGTGATGGCAGCGAAGCGCGGATTGCTCTCGATCCGGTCGATGTTGAACCGGACCGGCGACAGCGGTTTGAACGCCTGTTCCGCATCGGCGAGAATGACCTCGACCATGCGCTTGACCAGGCTGGTTTCGATCGTGGTGTAGGGCCGGCCTTCGACCCGCATCGCGCCGGAGCCGCGCCGCCCACCGAGCAGCACATCGATCATCGAATAGATCAGGCTCGAATTGACCGTGAACAGCCCGAAATTGTCCCATTCCTCGGCCTTAAACACGGCCAAGATCGCCGGCAGCGGGATCGAGTTGATGTAGTCGCCGAAGCGCACCGATGTGATGCGATCGAGCGAGACCTCGACATTGTCGGAGGTGAAATTGCGCAAGGACGTCGTCAGTAGCCGGACCAGCCGATCGAAGACGATTTCGAGCATCGGCAGACGCTCGTAGGACACCATCGCGGAATCGATGATGGCGCGGATGCCGGAATTGTCGTTGAAGTTGACGTCGGCGAGGCTGAAACCGAGCAGCCCGTCGATCTCCTCCTGATTGAGAACGCGCTCCGACGAGGTCTTCTGGCTGAGCTTGTTCTCGTCGACCATCGCGGCCCATTGGTCGCTGATGCCGGACGCGCTTGCGGGCCTGCTCGCCGAAGGCGGCGGCGACGTGGTGACGTCGGACTCGCCGCCGGGGTCGGCGGGAAGCCCCCAATCCGCTGCGACCGGTTCCTGATCGGATGTCGTCACTGGACCACGATTTCCTTGAACAGAACGGCGTTAACGCGGTTCGGTGCGATCGCGTAGTTGACGCGCCGGGTCAGTTCTTCCTTCAGGCGGTAAAGACCGGCCGAGCCGTCGAGATCGGTCGGCCGCAATTCCCGCAGGTAGGTCTGAAAGGAATCCATCACCCGCGGCATCACCGGCTGCACTTGCTGGACCATCGCGGCATCGGGCAATTCGAGGACGATCTTCACCTTCAGATATTGCGGCCGGTCGGCGCCGGTATTCGAAAGATTGACGAGCGTATCGGGCAGATCGAGGAAAGCCGGCGGCTTCACCACGGGCGCGGCCACCACCGGTTCAGGCTTCTTCTTCATCATGAAGAAGGCCGCCCCGCCGCCGCCGCCCAGCACCAGCAAAGCCGCGGCGCCGATCACGATCAGCTTCTTTTTCGACTTCGGAGCCGCCGCCGACTTCGCGGCATCGTCGGCCGGCTCCTCGGCTTCGGCGCGCTTCTTCTTGTCGGCCATGACATATGCCCCCTGTGCGCGGGCTTGCCATGAAGCCGTCGCAACCTGTGCGAGGACGTTACGGCCACGATGGTTAACGAAAACTTTCCAACTGCCTCCAGCCAGGAACTTTTTGCCGGGTCGGCCCTGCCGGAATTGCCGTCGCGCCGGCCCCTCCGTGAGCGGGATTTTCGCTAAACCTTTGTTTCTTCGAAACAATCCGACTTGGCACGGCCGCTGCAGAGTATTCGCTGTCCGCAGGCTTGGGAGAGCCGGCGGAAACTGCGGATGACCGCCTCGGGAGGGTGATCGCCGCGGCGGGCTTGGGGAGAACTCTGATGGGGAATGCTCTTCTGATCGGGTTGTCGCGGCAGATGTCGCTGCGGCGCGAACTCGATGTGGTGTCGAACAACATCGCCAACATCAACACCACCGGCTTCAAGGGCGGCATGGCGGTGTTCGAAGAAATCACGATGCCGGCCGCGCGCCACAATGACTTCGCGCATGCCGATCGAAAGATGTCGTATGTACACGACCGCTCGACCTGGCATGACCTGAGCCAGGGTCCGATGCGCCAGACCGGCAATCCGCTCGATGTCGCGATCGATGGCAAGGCCTTCATGGTCGTGCAAACACCGAACGGCGAACGCTACACCCGCAACGGATCGTTTCAGATCAACGCGGCTGGCGAACTGATCACCTCCGAAGGACACAAGGTGCTGGGCGAATCCGGCGCGATCCAGTTCCAGGTCAACGACAAGGACATCACGATCAGCCGGGACGGCACCATTGCCGTGCCGGAGGGCGTGCGCGGCAAACTGCGGCTTGTCGAATTCGCGAGCACGCATCGTTTGAATAAAGACGGCTCTTCCAACTTTTCCGCACCCGCGGATATGCAGCCGACCCCTGCCCAATTCCCCAATGTCATCCAGTCCGCGCTCGAGCAATCCAACGTCAAGGCGATCGTCGAAATGACCCGGATGATCGAGGTCAGCCGCCAATACACCCAGGTTGCCGACCTCCTGCAGAAGCACGGCGATACCCGGCGTTCGGCAATCGAGCGCCTGGCCGAAGTACCGGCGTAACAACGAGGACCTCTGATGCGAGCGCTTCACACCGCTGCGACCGGAATGATGGCCCAGGAACTCAACGTCCAGGTCATCTCCAACAACATCGCAAACATGCGCACGACCGGCTACAAGCGGCAACGCGCGGAGTTTCAGGATCTGCTCTACGAGCAGGTGCGGCGGGTCGGCACGCAGACATCGGAACAGGGCAACATCCTGCCGTCCGGCGTCGAACTCGGCTCCGGCGTCAAGACGGTCGGCACGCCCCGCCTGATGACACAGGGCGCGATCCTGACCACCGGCAAGGAAACCGACGTCGCCATCCGCGGCGAAGGCTTCTTCCCGATCACGATGGCCGACGGCCGCACCGCCTACACGCGCGATGGCTCGTTCGCGATCGACGCCACCGGCCGTCTGGTCACCGCCCAAGGCAATCTGGTGCAGCCGGCGATCACGATCCCGGTCAATTCATCGGGCCTGACAATCAATGCGCAGGGCCAGGTCATGGTCACGCCGCCCGGATCGACCACGCCGACGCAAGCCGGGCAGATTCAGGTCGCGGTGTTCGTCAACAAGTCAGGCCTGCAGGGCATCGGCGACAACCTGTTTCTGGAAACGCCGTCATCCGGCACGCCGCAACTCGGAACCCCGAGCACGCTCGGTTTCGGCAGCCTGCTGCAGAGCTCGCTCGAGCAGGCCAACGTCGAGGCCGTCAGCGAAATCTCCGACCTGATTGCCGCGCAACGCGCCTACGAAATGAACGCCAAGGTCGTGTCCGCCGCCGACCAGATGCTGCAATCCACCTCCGGCATGATGCGATAAGGAGCAGGACCGATGCTGACGCGACTTGCAACGCTGGCCGCTATCGTGCTCGCCACTACGTCCGCCACCGCGCAGACGCTGCGGCCGACCGTCCTCATCTCCGGCGAACTCGTCCGCATCGGCGATCTGGTTGCCGATGTCGCTTCGGCCAAGGCCGACATCGCGGTGTTTCGCGCGCCTGACCTCGGTCAGACCGGCAGTGTCCGGATCGCACATGTGATCGAGGCGCTGCGGCCCCACAATGTCGCCGTCGATGCGGACGGCCTGTCGGAAGTGTCGGTGACCCGCGCCAGTCGCATGGTCGGTGCGAACGAGATCAAGCACCGGGTCGCCGAAATTGCAGCGGAACGGCTGCGCCTCTCCGATGTCGCGAATATCGCCGTCGAGCTCGACGTACCGGCGCCGACGCTGCATCTGGATCCGACGCAATCGGGGCCGCTGGTCCCGGCACGAGTGACATTCGAACCGCGCGGCGGCCGGTTCGACATGACGCTGCGGGCCGGCGCGTCGCAGATCCGTGTCACCGGCACCGCCCAGGAGACCCTCGAGGCCGTGGTGCTCGCCCGCCCGATCGCGCGCGGAGAGGTGCTGCGGGATACCGACGTCGCCATCGAACGGCGGCCGAAATCCGAAGTGCAGGCTGACAGCGTCCGTGCACTGGAGGCCGCGATTGGAATGGCGTTGCAGCAGAACGTCCGTGCCGGTCAGGTGATCCGCAGCACCGATCTCTCACGCCCTCAGCTGGTCAAGCGCAACGAGCCGGTGCTGATCGTCTACGAAGTGCCGGGCATCGTGTTGACCGCGCGCGGGAAAGCAGAGGACGTCGGCGCGCTCGGCGATACCGTCAACGTCCTGAACATCCAGTCCAAGCGCGTGATCCAGGGCGTCGTGACCGGGCCGGCTCAGATCACGGTGACGTCGCTTACCCCGCGCATCGTGAGCGCGATGCAGAACCACAACACCAATTCGGACGCCACCTCGCGTAACGCCACCATCAAGGCAGAGTAAAGTCATGCCAGTTTTTCGTTCGCCGCTGCGAAACCTCCGCGTCGTCATGGTTGCAGCATTGCTTGGCGGCTGTTCTTCGATCGACCGCCTGAAAACGATCGGCGAAGCACCCCCGCTCTCCCCGATCGACAACCCCACCACCGCGCCAGGCTACAAGCCGGTGCAGATGCCGATGCCAATGCCGCAACCGGCCTCGTTCAACCCGAACTCGCTGTGGCGAAACGGCTCGCGCGCCTTTTTCAAGGATCAACGCGCCCACCAGGTCGGCGACATCCTGACCGTGAAGGTCAAGATCGACGACAAGGCCAAGGTCGAGAACGAAACGCAGCGCCGGCGCACGGCGGGCGACGAAGCAGCCGTGAGGGATTTCCTTGGCAAGACCGCGCTGCCCGGGCTGATCAAGGCGCAGGTTCCGAGCACGCTGATCGCCACTGAATCCCTCACCACGATGGACGGCAAGGGCAACACCGATCGCAAGGACGAGATCAATACCAACATCGCCGGCGTGGTCACGCAGGTGCTCCCAAACGGCAACCTCGTGATCGAAGGCCGTCAGGAAGTGCGCGTCAATTTCGAAGTGCGCGAGCTGGTCGTCGCCGGCGTCGTGCGACCGGAAGACATCGAGAGCGACAACACCATCGAATCGACCAAGATCGCGCAGGCCCGCATCGCCTATGGCGGACGCGGCCAGCTCACCGACATGCAGCAGCCCCGTTACGGACAGCAGGTCATGGATATCCTGCTGCCGTTCTAGCGGTCGGCACCACGCGCTTCGGCGTCCCGCCGAGACGACATGAGCTCCCACGCCGACCTGGCTATACGTCGGGAAGGCGATATGACGCGGCCTCCGGCACACTCCCCGCCGGAGGCCGCGCTCGCTTTGTCTGCCACGCCTGTTATGTTTGCGTCGGCCGGAGGAACAATCTTGCCATGCATATCCTGATGTTCGTCGCCATCGGCGTAGCATTGCTCGCCGTCATGCATTACGGACCGCGTTTCGCGGGGCTGACCTTTGACGGCAGCTGGTATTTCATCTGGATCTGGCTGGTGGTTTCCATCCTGAACGGACTCTATGGTCACGTCCGTGTCGGAATTCCGGTGCTCAACGAGATCGGCGCATTCATCCCGATCTTCGGGATTCCGGCAGCGCTCGCATGGCACCTGATGCGCCGCAGGTCGCCGCTCGACTAGACCTGATCGAGCGGCGGCTGCTCGCCCAGAACGCGGCCCGCCTGTTTCGGCTTGGTGAACGGCGTCGGCTTCGGCACGTTGCCATGCATCAGATCGCGGCCGGAGCCAAAACCGCCGGCGACCTCCAGGGCAAATCGTTCGGCATCGCGCCGGCGCAATTCATCCGCGATCTCCGCAGCCTCAGCGTCCGGAACGCCGAGTTCGCGCAGCGCCATCTCGCCGAATTTCATAGCCGATTCGAAGGTTTCGCGAACCTGTGTCTCGACGCCATGATGCACGAGTTCGAGCGCGTGCTCGCGATCGAACGAACGCACCATCAGCTTCGCCTGCGGAAAATCGTCCATGACGATTTCAGCGATGCGCGTCGCGGAATGGCGGCTGTCGACGCAGACCGCAATCAGCTTTGCCTTGCGGGCCCCCGACGATTCCAGCAGGTCAAGCCTCGCACCGTCGCCGTAATAGACCTTGAAGCCGAAATCGGCGGCGCTGCGGATCATCTCGGTGTCGTTGTCGATGATCGTCACGTCATAGCCGCGCGCGAGCAATGACTGGCTGGCGACCTGCCCGAAGCGGCCGAAGCCGATGATCAACACACTGGCCGCGAGATCGCGCGGTTCTTCGACCCCATCGAGCGATTGCGCGCGTTTTGGCGTCAGCCAGCGAAGCGCAATGACGGCGATGGGCGTCAGCGCCATCGAAATGATCACCACCGTGGTCATGAGCGCGTTGACGCGGCCGGTGAAGATGCCCGCAGCTGCGGCGGCCGAATACAATACGAACGCGAATTCGCCGCCCTGCGAGAACAGCGCCGCGCGGTAGATCGCCTCGTGGTTCGGCGCCTTGAACAGCCGCGCCACGATATAGATGCCGATCGACTTCACGACCATGTAGATGATGACGCCGGCAATCATGAAGCGCCAGTCGGTCATCAGCACCGAGAGATCGAGCGACATGCCGACCCCGATGAAAAACAGGCCCAGCAGGATGCCGCGAAACGGCTCGATATCGGCTTCGAGCTGGTGACGAAACGACGATTCCGACAGCATCACGCCGGCCACGAAAGCACCCATCGCCATCGACAGGCCGGCGACCTGCATCAGCAGCGCGGAGCCGAGCACGACCAGCAAGGCGGCGGCGGTCATCACCTCGCGCGCGCGTGCAGCTGCGAGCAGCGCGAAGACCGGATTGAGCAGCCAGCGTCCGGCGGCAAGCAGGACGATCACCGCCGCAATCGCGATGACGATCGAGAGCCATGCCGGCTCCCCGCTGCCCTCGCCGCCCGGCGCAAGAAGGGCAACCAGCGCCAGCAGCGGCACGATGGCGAGATCCTCCAGCAGCAGGATCGAGATCATGCGCTGGCCTTCCGGACTGCCGGTGTCGCCGCGCTCGTTGAGGACCTGAGCGACAACGGCGGTGGAGGTCAGGACGAAACCCATGGCGGCAAAGAAGGCGACCTTCGGCGCAAGCCCGAACACCATTCCGACGCCGGTCAGCAACAGTCCGCAAAACGCGACCTGAGCGAGACCGAGCCCGAAGATTTCGCGGCGCAATCCCCATAACCGCGACGGCTGCATTTCCAGCCCGATCAGGAAGAGGAACATCACCACGCCCAGTTCGGCCACATGCAGGATGGCCTGGGGATGCGTGAAGAGTTGCAGTCCGAATGGCCCGATCACCAGGCCCGCGGCGAGATAGCCGAGGACCGAACCGAGGCCGAGTCGCATGAAGACCGGGGCGGCGATCACACCGGCGCCGAGCAGCGCAACAACCTGGATCAGTTCGGTGCTCGTCTCAGCCGCGGCCATGCTCTGCCCTGCCTTGCGCAGTCCAGCACCTGCGGGAGCGAAACTGAATTGTCAATCAAGCGCTGCGCCCGATGAGAAACGGACTGTTCTGAGCGGCGCGCCGGAAAGCCCTCAATCGTCGCGATAGACGCGCTCGCGCCGCTCGTGGCGCTCTTGCGCCTCGATCGACAAGGTCGCGATCGGACGGGCCTCGAGGCGGCGCAGCGAGATCGGCTCGCCGGTTTCCTCGCAATAGCCGTAGGTTCCTTCGTCGATCCGCGCGAGTGCGGCATCGATCTTTGCGATCAGCTTGCGCTGACGATCGCGGGCGCGCAATTCGATTGCACGATCTGTTTCGGAGGATGCGCGGTCGGCGAGATCCGGATGGTTCTGGTTCTCATCCTGCAGATGCTGCAGGGTCTCGCGCGCCTCTTTGAGGATATCCTCTTTCCAGGCCAGAAGCTTGGCGCGGAAATAATCGCGCTGCTTCTCGTTCATGAACGGCTCTTTTTCCGTAGGCCGGTAATCCTTCAGCTTAGCCGACATTCCGTTCTACTCCCGCGTGCGCGAGTCACCCCTTCACGCGGGCGAGCTTATAGCGAGGCACGCTGGGCCCTACAACTGCGATTTATTCTGCGATGCCGCAGAGTATGTCATAATATGTACTTGGAATCGCACAACTTTAGAGCACGACCGGCCCGCAAGGGGTCAGCGGCGGGATAACTTGGCAATCTCGACCTGAACCCTCAGATCGATCTCGGCCATAACCCGATCCAGACCCGGCTCGCCGGTGTCCGAGGTCAGGTCGGCGGCCGCCGCTTTCAGCCGGTTGAGAGCCGGCTGGTCAAGCGAACCGGTCAGAACGCCAACCTTCAGGGCATCCAGCGCATCCAGGGCGGTTTGCCCCCGCCGCACGGCCCGCTTGCGGCGCTCGGTCTTGTCTTCGACCCCCTGCAGCGCGACCAGAACGTCGAGCCCGGAGATGGCCTGCAGATGTCCGGCCCCCGACCGGGTTGCACCGCTTGCGCCGTCGCCGAGCGAAAACCCCCCGCCGCCGGCGCGACGGGCCAGCGGGGCATCTCGCATCGTCGAATGGGTCGAACTGGCTGAAACTCGCATGCCGTGAGCTTGGACCGTCATGGTTAACCAAGCGTAAATCGTGCGGCAAAAGCTGCCGGGCGGCGGCAGGCCGTGCCGCCTCCAAGCCGGTCGGACTGCCGGGCGGATTTCGAAAAACCATTACGTATCAATGCGTTGATGCCAGCGGACGGTCTGGCACGCCGCTCGCATTGTACTCCGCGAGGTCCGGCCCTCGTGGGGAGCATGATGTCGAGGACATTTGAAATTGCGCGCGCCGCGTTTACGGCCCTGGTGCTGATCGCTGTTGCGGGTCCGGCCGAAGCCACGTCCCGCATCAAGGATCTCGCTAATGTCGAGGGCGTCCGCCAGAACCAGCTGATCGGTTACGGACTGGTTGTCGGCCTGAACGGCACCGGCGACACCCTCAACAATATTCCGTTCACCCGCCAGTCGCTGCAGGCGATGCTGGAACGGCTCGGCGTCAACATCCGAGGCCAGCAATTGCGGACCGGCAATGTCGCCGCAGTAATGGTGACGGCAAATCTTCCGCCCTTCGGCACCCAGGGCACCCGCATCGACGTGACCGTCTCCGCCCTGGGCGATGCCAAAAGCCTGCAGGGCGGCACCGTGCTGGTGACCCCCCTGCTCGGCGCCGACGGCAATGTCTACGCGGTGGCGCAAGGCTCGGTCGCGATCGCCGGTTTCCAGGCCGAGGGTGAAGCCGCCAAGATCACCCGCGGCGTGCCGACGGTCGGCCGCATTTCCAACGGCGCCATCATCGAGCGCGAGATCGACTTCCAGCTCAACCGGCTCAACAAGGTGCGGCTGGCACTGCGCAATCCGGATTTCACGACTGCGAAGCGGATCGCCGCCGCGATCAACGACTTCATGGGCTCGGCGACCGCCGAGCCGCTCGATCAGTCGACCGTGCAGCTCACCCTGCCCGGCAAGAGCGACAGCAACATGGTCGCGCTGCTGACCGAAATCGAGCAATTACAGATCGAACCGGATCTCACCGCCAAGATCGTGATCGACGAGCGGTCCGGCGTGATCGTCATGGGACGCGACGTCCGGGTGTCCACCGTCGCGGTCGCTCAGGGCAATCTCACCGTGACGATTTCAGAAGCGCCGCAAGTCAGCCAGCCGGCGCCGTTCTCGGAGGGACAGACGGTGGTGGTGCCGCGGACACAGGTCGGCGTGCAGGAAGACGGCCGCAAGCTTGCGATCGTGCGCGCCGGCGTCTCGCTGCAGCAACTCGTGGATGGACTAAATGCACTGGGCCTGAGCCCGCGCGACCTGATCGCCATCCTGCAGGCGATCAAGGCCGCCGGTGCGATCCAGGCCGATATCGAGGTGATGTGATGAGCACTGCTTTCGACCTGAATACGGCATCGAGCGTGAAGTCGGTCGCGGCCCTTCTCGCCGCGCAGCAGCAGCTCGGTGACGCCAAGTCGCCAGCTGTCAAAAACGCGAGGGCCCGCCAGGCTTCGGAAGACTTCGAGGCGGTTTATCTCAACACGATGTTCAGTCAGATGTTCACGGCCATGGATGGCGAAGGCCCGATGGGCGGCAGCAAGACGCTCGGCGTCTGGCGCTCATTCCTGACCGACGAATACGCGAAGACGTTCGCCAAACAGGGCGGCGTCGGGATCGCACCGGAAGTCTATCGCACATTGATGGCGCAGCAGGAGGACCGCAGCGCCGGCGGCGCTGCGGCGGAGGCACGACCATGACAGCCCATCCGCAACCTGGCATCGTCATGTCGGACCTGACAGCGACGATGGACGACATCCTGCGCATCGTCGCGCAGGAAACCGAGCTGGTGCGGGCCGGCAAGCTCGCCCAGGCGACGCAGCTTCAGGCCGAAAAAGCGGATCTGGCGAACCGCTATTATGCCGGGACCAGCCATCTCAAGGCGACGCTGTCGGCATTGGGGCCGCAACACGAGCAGTCGCTCGCCGAGCTGCGGCGCAGACATGAGGAATTTCGGGCCCTGCTGCAGATCAATCTGACCGTCCTCGCCACCGCCCATGCGGTGTCGGAAGGCATCATGCGCGGTGTCTCGGACCAGCTCGCACGCAAGAGCGCGCCCTCGACCTATGGCGCGACTGGCCGGACCAATGCACCGGGTGCAAGCGCCGGGCAGCCGCTCGCTGTCAGCCGCGTCCTATGATGGCTCACGTCGCGTAACGCGAATCAATGCAGGTTTATCCAATCTCCTAACAGCAAGTTAAAGTCCCGGTACTAGCGTCCCGTCATCCCGCTCTGGTTCGTGCGCGACATGCGCCGGGAGGTGACCTTGGACACAAGCCACACGGTGAGGCCGCGCGACAGCGTCTCGCGAACGGTTGTCGGCCGAAGTAACGTGGTGCGCACCGAGCTATCGCCGTCGCAAAGCGTCAATGCCTCGCAGCAGGCATCCGTGCCGCAACATGCGCCTGACACGCTGACCCGCGATCCTGGTCTCGATCCGCAATGCCACGCAGTGCTCGAACGCGAGCGCGAGGAGCGCGAACGGCGCCGCCGCGCACGCAAGGACGAGATCCTGCTGCGGCAGAAAGCCTATGGCCAAAACGCATTGCAACAGGCGGAGCCGCAGGACGACGACACCCAGCATGCGGACTTTCAGGTCTGACGCTCATCGGCGGACCATTGCGCCGCAGCAGGCCGGCCAGCAAATGTTAACGAATTGCCGCGGCAACACGTTACCAAAACATGAAGCAACGCTTTGTAGAACATGCGCTTGCGTTCATCGGGTATCAACTCGTTAACCATGCTTTTTTACGCGGCTTTGATGGGAGCCATGTCATCACCGCGAGCGATCCGGATGGATCGCAGATAGCACCACGACCAGAAAGGTTGAGACACTATGGCTTCCAATATCACTCTGTCTTCGTCTGTCCGTCAAAACCTGCTCTCGCTGCAGTCGACCGCAGACCTGATGAGCCTGACCCAGAACCGCCTTGCCACCGGCAAGAAGGTCAACTCGGCCCTCGACAATCCCAGCAACTTCTTCACGTCGCAGTCGCTGAACAATCGCGCCAGCGACCTGAATTCGCTGCTGGATTCGATCGGCCAGGCGCAGCAGACGCTGAAAGCTGCCGATCAGGGCATCACCTCGCTGACCAAGCTTGTCGAATCCGCGAAGTCGATCGCCAAGCAAGCCCAGCAGGCGGCGGCCCCGGCCACCACCTACGCGCTCGCCCTCACCGGCAACGCGGCGATCGCTGACGATGCGGCTGTTGCAACCGGTACGGTCGGCTCCATCACCGGCGCCAGCACGCTGGCTTCGCTCGGTATCGCCGACGGCGAGACGATCACGATCTCGGATGGCACCAACACCGTCACCCACACGGTCACCACCGCCGCGACCGAAGACGTCGACGACGTCATCACCTCGCTGAACGGCGGCGCCGCGACCTGGACCGTAGCCGTTAACGGCAGCGGCAACCTGGAAGTAACCGCCGATAACGCCTCCGACACCCTGACCATCTCGGGCAACGGTGCGGACTCGGTGTTTGGCACGACCACCACGTCCAGCCTGACCAACGCTACGCTCGGCGCGCTCACCGGCACGCTGACCGTGCAGTCCGGCTCGGCTGCGGCTCAGACGATCACCTTCGGTTCTGGTGGTGCTCAGGTCAACACCCGCGCCGAATTGGTAACCGCGCTCAGCGGACTGACCGGGGTCACCGCGACCATCAACGGTTCGGATCAGATCTCGATCACCTCGACGAGCTCTGACTCGGTCACGATCGGCGGCACCGATGCTTCGTCGTTCTTCGCTGCGGGCAATATCGGCGCCAACGCTCCGACTGCCACGGTCGGAACGCCGAGCACGACCCGTGCGAACCTGCAGACCCAGTACAACGACCTGCTCACTCAGATCGATTCGCTGGCCGGCGATGCCTCCTATAACGGCATCAACCTGCTGAACGGAGATGACCTGAAGGTCGTGTTCAACGAAGACAGCACGTCGTCGCTGACCATTTCCGGCGTCACCTTCGACTCCGCCGGTCTTGGCCTGAGCTCGTTGTCGGCGTCTGAGTTCCAGAGCAACTCATCCATCGACACGGTCATCACGGGTCTCGACGCCGCGCTGACGAGCCTGCGTTCCCAGGCTTCGAAGTTTGGTTCGAACCTGAGCACGGTGCAGACCCGTCAGGACTTCACCAAGAACATGATCAACACCCTGACCACCGGTGCCGACAGCCTCGTGCTCGCCGACACCAACGAGGAAGGCGCCAACCTGCTTGCGTTGCAGACCCGCCAGCAGCTCTCTACCACGGCGCTGTCGCTCTCCGCGCAGGCCGACCAGGCGGTGCTGCGTCTGTTCTAAGCGTTCGCTTCAACTTCAGATCGGCGGAAACGGCGGGGCCAGTCCCCGCCGTTTCTTTTTTTGTCTGGCGCAAAGCGTTTACTGATCATTAATCAATTTTTTACCCGACATTAGGGTTACCTGATCATTATGACTGGAACCGCATCGAGCGCGGACAAATTTCCATTGTGAAGAAGGACGCCGAAAATGAGTGATGTCGTACTTTCAGCCGGCGTGCGGCAAAACCTCCTGTCCTTGCAGGGCACGGCCGAATTGATGAGCATGACCCAGAACCGGCTTGCGACCGGCAAGAAGGTCAATTCGGCACTCGACAGTCCCTTCAATTTCTTCACCTCGCAGGCGCTGAACCATCGCGCCAGCGACCTCAACTCGCTCCTGGACGCCATCGGCCAGTCCCAGAAGACCATCGAGGCGGCCAACCACGGCATCACGGCGATCACAAAGCTGGTCGAGTCGGCCAAATCGATCGCCAAGCAGGCACAACAGACCACTGCGCCGGCGGCGACTTATGCGCTCGCGATCAACGGCAACGCCGCAATCGCCGATGACGCGGCCGTGGCAACCGGTACGGTCGGCAGCATCACCGGCGCCAGCACGCTGGCTTCGCTCGGCATCGCCGATGGCGAGACGATCACGATCTCGGATGGCACCAACACGGTCACGCACACCGTCACCACCGCCGCGACCGAAGACGTCGACGACGTCATCGCGTCGCTGAACGGTGGCGCCGCCACCTGGACCGTTGCCATCAACGGCAGCGGCAATCTGGAAGTGACGGCCAACAACCCCGCCGATACCCTGACCATCTCCGGCAACGGTTCGGACTCGGTGTTCGGCACCACTACCACATCGAGCCTGACCAACGCGACGATCGGCGCGCTCTCGGGCACGCTGACCGTTCAGGTCGGATCCGCCACGGCCCAGACGATCCAGTTCGGCGCCGGCAACGTCGAGACCCGGGCAGACCTGCTGGCCGCTCTCGGCAGCCTCACCGGCGTCACCGCGACGATCAACGGGACCGACCAGATCGCGATCACCTCGACCAGCTCCGAAAACATCACAATCGGCGGCACCAACGCGGCGTCGTTCTTTGCCGCAGCCAATATCGGCGCCAACACGCCGACCGGCACGGTGGTGACGGCCAACACGGTCCGCGCCAATCTGGAAGGCCAGTTCAACGAAATCCTCAGCCAGATCGATGCCCTGGCGCGCGACGCGTCCTACAACGGCGTCAATCTGCTCTATGGCGACGACCTCAAGGTCATCTTCAACGAGGACGGCTCGAGCTTCCTGAACATCACGGGCGTCACCTTCACCACGACCGGTCTCGGAATGACGGCGCTGGCCGGCGGCGAATTCCAGACCAACGGCTCGATCGATACGGTTCTCGGACAGGTCGACGGCGCGCTGCGGACGCTGCGTTCGCAGGCGACCAATTTCGGCTCCAAGCTCGGCACGGTGCAGACCCGTCAGGAATTCACCAAGCAGCTGATCAACACGCTGGAAACCGGCGCCGACAACCTGGTGCTCGCCGATACCAACGAGGAAGGCGCCAACATGCTGGCGCTGCAGACCCGCCAGCAGCTCTCCACCACCGCGCTGTCGCTCTCGGCGCAGGCCGACCAGGCGGTGCTGCGACTGTTCGGCTAATCCGACAGACACGCGAAGAATTGATGCGGCGGGGCGAGAGCCCCGCCGTTTTTGTTTACGCAGCATTAACCATAAAGGTCCAACGATAAAGTCCAAACCCGATGGAGGCCGTGATGGCGCTCAAGGTCGAACTGAAGCCCGGCGAACGCATCCTGATCGGCGAGAGCGTGATCACCAACGGCGACCAGCGTGCGCGCTTCCTGATCGACGGCACTGCACCGATCCTTCGCGAGCGCGATATCATGACCGCGGAGCGCGCCGACACGCCGGCCAAGCGCATCTATCTTGCGGTGCAGCTCATGTATATCGGCGGCGATCCCGCCCAGCAGCATGAAGTCTACTTCGCGTTGATGCAGGACATCGTCAAGGCCGCGCCCAGCGCCTGGCCCTACATCGCCGACATCAACAATCAAATCTTAACGGGCGAACTGTATAAAGCGTTGAAATCAGCGAAGAAAATGATCGAATACGAGCAGGAGCTTCTATCGCATGCAAAGCGCGGCCAAAGCCTACGGAGCAGTGGCACAGCAGACCGCAAGTCCGCGTGAACTCGAAGCGCAGTTGCTGCTGCGCGCCGCATCGCGGCTCCAGAACGTCCACGATCACTGGGAGAGCCAGCGCGCCGGACTTGATCATGCGCTGTTGTTCAACCGCAAGCTCTGGACCATCTTCCTGACGTCGGCTGCCAACACCGACAATCCGCTGCCGGCCGAGGTTCGTCAGAACATCGCCAATATCGGCATCTTCGTGATGAACCACACGCTCAACGTGATGGGCAATCCGGAGCCGGAGCGCCTGCGCAGCCTGATCAACATCAATCGCCAGCTTGCGGCCGGCCTGAGCGGCAACGCCTGATTCTGCCGCCACAGATTCGCGATGCATCAATGGCCGGGCTGAGTCCCGGCCATTTCCATGTCTGCCCAAGGATGAACGATGCGGCCCGCAACAGGCGGCCTGCCGCGCGGCGCAGTGCTGCCAGATTGGCAATGAGGGATACGATCGCCGCCTGGCCTACAGATAGTTCAGGATGCTTATCTGGAATAGCTTCGCGGTGGTCTGTATCGAAGCCTGCAAGGTCGTTTGCATCGCGAGTATCTTCGCCGCAACCTCTTCGTTGCTGATGCCTTCGATCTCTTCCAGCAGGTTGCCAAGCGTGGCGTCGGTCTGCTGGTGTCGCTTTCTGGCGGCCTCGACCGAATCCTGCGCGCCTGCCAGATCCGCCTGGATCGCCTGCACGCTTTGGGTCCCCAACGGCACGTCGAGCGCTGTGCGCAGCCGCGCATCAAGTGCGGCGGCCCGCTCCTGCGAATCCGGATCGGTGCTGGGCATGGAGATCGCCGCCATCGCGGCGATGTTCTGCATTTGCCAGCGGATCCCTTCCTCGTTGGCACGCAGACCATATTGCACGGTAATGGACTGATCGATCCGGCCGGAGCTCGTGGTCCGCGCCGGCTGGCTGCCGGCTTCGCCCGTGTACCAGATCACGGTATCGGTCGCGGTTCCCGCAACGAGTCCGGTTGCGGTGTCGAACGGAGGGCCGTCAACCCGCTGCGGTGGATTGGCGTCGTCGATGTTGAAGAAATCGTTCGAAGCGGCGAGCGCCGAGGCCGCCGACAGGTCTGTCCGGGCCAGACGGCCGAGCTCGGTGCTCAGCACCGCTTGCAGGTTTGCCGCGGTGGCCGCGCTGTCTGCACCGATGGAGAATTCGCGAGCGGCTGGGGGTGCCGAGGCGGTTGCGGTCAGCACGATGCTCGCACTCGACCCATCGGGCAGGTCGAATGTGAACCGCACGCTTTCGCCGGCCGCCGGGTTTGTCGCGCCAAGGTCGAGCGAAACCTGGGGCGGCACGCCCGCCGGCCCCGTGGCCGTCGCGCCGGTCAGCGACGACGAGATCGCCGCCAGTTTGAAGCCGAAGGCTGTCGCCGGCGCCTCTTCACTGATTGCGACCGCGGTCGGCGACGGCGACGACACCGCCAGACGGCCGAGCCCGCTGGCCCCGAGATCCGCCTGCAATCTCTCGGACACGATCTGCCTGAGGCCGGCACGCCCGCCCTCGCCGTCGAGAACCTGCGACAGCGACTGCACCGCAGGCCTGTCATTCGCCAGCCCGGAAAACAGGTAGCGATCGCCGACCCGCGTATTCAGCAGGCCAAGCATCTCGCCCAGCGCTGAGGAGGCCGATGCCTGGGTCGTGCTGCGCCCGTCAGCCGAGGTCATCTGCGCCGAAGCCGCCTTCATTTCGCGGCCTATATCGCCAACGCGGCTGAGTACGGTCTGCGCGAGTGAAAGCCGCACACCGACGCTCTTGATCGTATCGCCGTAGGAGCCGATTGCCGAGAGGTGCGAACGCAGTCCTACGGTCAGGCCGCGATCGATGCCGATACCGGCGTAATCGTCGGCACGCTTTCCGGTCGCGAGCTGCCGCTGCAGATCGCCAAGCTGCGCCCGCTGACCGACCAGCGACTGGGTCAACAGCAAAGATCTCGTGCCGACATTGACGATGCTCATTTGCGGCCTCAGATGCTCATCAGGCGTTCCATCATGTCCTTGACCACGGACATAACCCGCGCGTTGGCGGCATAGGCACTTTGCAGGGTTAGCAGGTTCGCCATTTCGACGTCGACATTGACCGAAGAGACATCAGCGAAGCGCTCCTTCAGCGCATTCACCACGACCGCCTGGCCGGCTGCCAGGTTCGACGCATTTTCTGCGGCCTCACCCTGATAGCTGATCACCTGACGCAGGAACGACGACAGCGTCCCGGAGAACGGAGACGCGGACGATCCGATCCCGGTCCCCGACGAAAACGTGAGCGCCGCATCGTGCAACTGGTCGAGTATGAAGTTCGGCCGGGTCGCGTCGCCTGCCGCCACGCCCGGCTGGAACATGACGAGCTTCGATGGATCGGCGAGAAGCTGCGCGTTGACCGTCAGCCGTCCGGCTAGTCCGACGCTCTGCGCGCCGGTCGAGGTTATCGCCCCGGTATAAAGATTGGACGCATCGGTGAAGAACGGCAGTTGCGCATCACCGCTGCCGAAGCCGGTACGGGTGACGGTGGTGCTGACGGCATCGACAGTTGAATTGTTGGCGGCGCCGTCGTCGAGAATCCGGATCGTGGTCCCGGACGGGTTCGAGAAGGTGACCTTGCCGTTGAAATAGCCATTGAGCTGCGCGGCGACTGAAGCCGGCCCGCCGGAAAAATCGATTCCGATCACGGTATCGCCGGCCGTTGCGGTCACGTCATTGGACAATGGGAGCGCCGCCGGATCGTCCACCCGCACGATGGTGGCCTGATGTTGCTGTCCCGTCGTCGTGTCGGTCCAGGTCAGGTTGATCCGGTTGCCGGCGAGCATGTCGGCGGTGTCGATATCGTACCCCGCCTGCGCGCCGGAGGTGACGGCATTTCCGGGCGCGGTCACGTCGGAAAGACTTGACGCCATGGCGGCCGCGATCGCGTCGAGCTGCGCCTGCGCTTCCGGCAGGATATAGTCGCGCATCTCGACGAAGGCAGCGATCTCGCCCGAACGGATGGCGTTACTGGCGAGCAGATCGACCTGCCCGCCGGTCGGCGTGGTCAGCGTGATCGTGCCGACGCCGCGGGTCGCCGCGTCCGGGGTCCATTGCGCGTTCGGCGAAATCGACCCGTGCATATCGAAAGCAAGCCGTGCCGCGTCGGTGGCGACCAGCTGAACGCCGGAATTGGTAAAGACCGTGACCTGGTTGTGATCGGTTGGGATCACCCGGATATCCATCAACTGCGCCAGCTCGTCGATATACATGTCGCGCTGATCGAGCAGGGTCGCCGCTGCGGCGTCGGGCGTGGTGTTGACCGCCAGCTGCCGGTTGATGTCGGCGATTCGCGTCATCGCGTTGTTGGCGCGCGCAACCGCGTCGCTGATCCCGTATTCGGCATCGCTGCGCAATGCCTGGATCTGGTTGGACATACCGTTGAGCTGCTGCGCCATCACCTGGGCAGAGCTGATCACGGCGGTGCGTGCGGAGGCCGACTCCGGCGAGGTGGACAGCGCCTGTAGCGTGGTCGTGAAGTCGTTATAGGCCACTTCCAGCGTGGCATCGGCGCCCGGCTCGCCATACATCTGCTGCAGCCGCGAGAAGAATTGCGCGCGGAGGTCGGCATAGGCTCCGCCGGACGCTTCGGTGCGCAATTGCCGCTGCAGATAGATGTCGAGCTCGCGATTGATGGCCGAGACGCGGACGCTGACCCCGGCACCGCCGGCGGACGTCGTCGTCTGCACCAGGTTCTTGCGCACATAACCGGGCGTCTCCGCATTCGCCACATTCGAGGCGATCAGAGCGAGCCCGGCCTGCACGGTGCGCAAGCCGGCGGTGGAGGTGTTGAGCGCCTGTGTCAGGCTCATGACGTCGTCCTAAGGCCCGCCACCACACTCAGCGGAGCATGTTCAGGAGTTCCTGGGTCATGTCGTTGGCGGTCGAGATCACGCGCGTATTCGCGGAATAGGCCTGCTGCGTCACGATCAGCTTGGTGAATTCGTCCGCGATATCGGTGTTCGACCCTTCGAGCGCGGACCCGATGATCTTGCCGCTCGCGCCGTAGGTGGGCGTGCCGGACTCATCCGTGACCGCGAACGCGCCGCCGTCGATCCGCTTCAGGAAATCCGCACCGGTGAAGTTTGCCAGCGTGATGTCCGCGAGGTCGATGGTGCGACCGTTCGAATAGGCGCCGACGATGCGGCCCTTGTCGCTGATCGAAATCGTTTGCAGTTCGCCCGCCGGATAGCCGTTCTGCTGGAGCAGATTGACCTGCGCATTTCCGTTCGGATCCGCGAACTGCGTGATACCGCCCGAACCATGCGTGATCTGAATGTTGCCCAGACTGATCCCGTCGATCACGACATCGTTCAATTGCAATGTCGAAACCAGAGGGCTCATCTGGCCGTTCGGGCCGAAGCTGTAGTTGACGCCGGCATTGGTCCAAGCGGCCTCCGTACCGGTGGCGTTGGAATTGACCTGATAGAACAGGTTCCAGGTATCGGAGCCGCCAGTGAGCTGGGAATCGACCTTCGCCCAGCGCATCTGGATGTTCACCGCCGTGCCGGAGACGTCGTAGGCAGTGATGGCGCCGCCACCCAGTGACGAATCCAGGAACGCCCGCTCGTCATTGGCGATCACGCTGCCGTTGGACGGCAGGCCGGTGCGCGTCAGAATGCCGAAGACCGAGTGCGTCATCGTGCCGTCGACCGTGATCGTGTCGGTCATGTTGGCCGCGGTGATTGTGACGTTGCCATTGGTGGTATTGACGCTGCCGGTGCCGCCGGTGATGCCGGCGAGCGCGGTGGAAAGCTCGGCAAGGGTCGACACCTGACCGACGCCGGCGCCGAAGGTAATGGTCAGAGCCGGGTTGCCGCCGACCTGGATCACCATCGTCTGACCGGTTCCCACCGCATTCTGCGTCAGGAGATTGGTGGCGTTGGTGTTGCCGACATTCAGCCCGAGTTCGCCCAGCAGCGACAGCGTGGATGCGCCGCCGATTTCGATATTGGTGTCGGCATTGGCGCTGGTCAGCACCATGCGGTTCGCCCCGTTCATGGTAGCGGTGACACCGGTGGTGCCGGACTGGGCGTTGATCGCGGCCAGCACGTCGGTCGCGTTGTTGCCGGCAGTGATCGCGATTGAGGTGCCATTGATTTCAATGGTGCCGCCGGCCGAGGACAAGGTGGAGATGTCGACACTTCCGGTTCCGACTGCGACCGCATCCGGGAGCAGGTTTGCGCCCGAGCCCAGGATGCGCGCCGGCGCCGGCGGACCGAAAATCGGATTGGCGGAGAAATTTGCCGGGTTGAGCAGTTCCGATCCCGGGATATCGGGGTCCGCATTGTTGGTGTTCGGAAAAGCGGCCAGATTGGCGCGATACTGGATCGCCGACGTCTGCTGCGCCGGCAGGAAGTCGTTCTGGAATTGCAGCAATTGCGGAATGCTGCCAGTCGGATTGCCGGTTGCAGGATCGATCGGCAGGCCCATCAAGTAATAGCCCGCGCCGTTGACAAGATAGCCGTTCTTGTCCGGCTGGAAGTCACCGCGGCGGGTGTAGTAATCGGCGCCGCCGAAGACCGGCGTGTTGTCCTGCACCGCGGTCGGCTTCTGCACCACGAAGAAGCCGTCGCCATTGATCGCCATGAAAGTGCCGACCGAGGCGCCCTGGATGTCGCCCTGCACGGTGTTGGTGGCGCGCGCGCTCGCGATCACGCCGCCGGCAAGCTGCTTGGATGGGATGTTGTCCGGGATCAGATCCTGGAAGCTGGTGTCGATCCGCTTGAAGGCGGTGGTCTGCGAATTGGCGATGTTGCCGGAGACATTTTCGAGCGCGTAAGACTGCGCGCGCATTCCGGTGACCGCGGTATTCAGTGCGCCGAAGATACCCATTACCTATTCCTCCAGAACGGCCGGGGCGACCGACTAGACGGACGGCCGCAAGCTTGCGACAGGAACGTCGCAAGCAGCGTGCCATATAATTTGTCTAGTAAAATCAATATGTTGGGTCGGAGCGCCGGTTGCGGAACGCGGCCAGCTTTGCCGGGCCCGGCAAATTTTTCCGGGACGGTTTGCACCTGCGAGATCAGGCTCTAATGTCGATCCGGCTGATCATTCAGGGACAATTCATGCGTTTCGAAGGCACCAAAGGCTATGTCGCGACCGACGATCTGAAGGTCGCGGTGAATGCGGCGATCACCCTGCAGCGGCCGCTGCTGGTCAAGGGCGAGCCCGGCACCGGAAAGACCGTGCTGGCGCAGGAGATCGCCAAGGCGGTCGGGACCGACCTCCTCGAATGGCATGTCAAATCCACCACAAAGGCTCAGCAGGGTCTGTACGAGTACGATGCCGTCTCGCGCCTGCGCGACAGCCAGCTCGGCGACGAGCGGGTCAAGGACATCCGCAATTACATCAAGCGCGGCAAGCTCTGGGAATCCTTCGTCCGCGAGACCCGGCCGGTGCTGCTGATCGACGAAATCGACAAGGCCGATATCGAATTCCCGAACGATCTCCTGCAGGAGCTCGATCGGATGGAATTCTTTGTCTACGAGACCGGAGAGACCGTGAAGGCGAAGCAGCGCCCGATCGTGGTCATCACGTCCAACAATGAAAAGGAATTGCCGGACGCATTTCTGCGCCGGTGTTTTTTTCATTACATCCGCTTTCCGGACCCCGAGACGATGCGCGCGATCGTCGATGTGCATTTTCCGGGCGTCAAACAGCGGCTGGTCGCCGAGGCGCTCAAACTATTTTACGAGATCCGCGACGTGCCGGGCATGAAGAAAAAGCCGTCGACCTCGGAATTGCTGGACTGGCTGAAGCTTCTGATGGTCGAGGATATCGGCCCGGAAACGCTGCGCGAGCGCGACCCGAAGAAGCTGATCCCGCCGCTGCACGGTGCGCTCCTGAAGAACGAGCAGGACGTGCATCTGTTCGAACGGCTGGCATTCATGGCGCGGCGCGACGGGCGCTGATAAGCGCAACACGAACATTGCAAACCGCATCACCTGCGTCATCGCGGCGCCTGCGATAAGACGCCGCAGCGTGCATGCACGCTCACACATTGCGCGCTTCACCTGAGCCGGTAACGCAGTCCGCAATAACGATCCTGTGATCGCGAAAACCCGTTCAGGATCGCGCACGTATCTCGCGCGTCCGTTCGATCTTGTTCCGAGCATCGCGTGCTCGCTGCGGCAGGAGTCGAGCCCGGATGTTTTCGTCGAACAATCCAATCACAGAGAGAAACAGGAAAGCCGCTATGACTCGTCGTGTTTCCCGCCACATCCTGGCTGTATGCGCCGCCCTGACGCTCGGCTCAGGCGCAGCGTCCGCTGCAGATATCGTCGATACTGCAGTCAAGGCCGGCCAGTTCAACACTCTGGCGGCAGCGCTGAAGGCTGCCGGTCTGGTCGATACCCTGAAAGGCCCCGGACCCTTCACGGTTTTCGCGCCCACGGATGAAGCGTTCAAGAAGCTTCCCGCCGGCACCGTCGAAACGCTCCTGAAGCCGGAAAACAAGGCCAAGCTCGTCGGCGTGCTGACCTATCACGTCGTGCCAGGCAAAGTGATGAGCTCCGCACTGACCGGCAAGGTGACGGACGCCAAGACCGTTCAGGGCCAGACGGTGAAGGTCGACGCCACCAAGGGCGGTGTGATGGTCAACAACGCGAAGGTGGTGACGGCCGACATCGCGACCGACAACGGCGTGATCCATGTGATCGACACCGTGATCCTTCCGCAATAAGCGATCCGTCCGAAAGAAGGATCAGCAGTTACCGCAATGCGCCGTCGATCGATATCGGCGGCGCATTGTCATGTGCGGGTGGCTAGCGCCGTGGTTGCGGCGCGGTCGCATCCGGCGGTGAGGTGTCCGGTGCTGCGGGCTTAGCGCTCGCTCCATCCGCAGGCGCGGAAGGGACGGACGACCCCTCCGCGATCAGCCGCGCCGCATTCTCGGCCACGCGCTCGGCGTTGCGGTAGGCCGCTTCGAGCTGCTCGGCAGCCGCCTGTTCCGCTGCACGGCGCTCCGTTTCGATCCGCTCCGCCTCCGCCCGTTCGGCCGCAAGCCGTTCCGCTTCGAGACGCTTCGCTTCCGCTTTCTCGGCGGCGATGCGCTCCTTTTCGGCGCGTGCGGCCGCCCGCTGCTCGTCCTTCAGGCGAGCGGCTTCCGCCTTCGCTGCCGCCTTTTCCTCAGCACGAACGCGTCTGGCCTCGGCCTTTTCCGCGGCGATCCGCTCGCGCTCGATGCGGCGTATCTCTGCCTGCTCGGCCTCAAGCTTTTCGCGCTCGATCCGCGCCGCCTCAGCAACCGCGGCCTCCTCGGCGCGAATGCGGGCGCGCTCGGCCGCTTCTTCGGCCTCCTTCTTCAAGCGTGGCTCGTTCTCGATCAGCCACAACTCATTGCGCCGCGAGCGCCGCGACGCCCATTCCTCGTAGCGCCGGTGCGCTGCGTAAAAATACTTTGCGAAGACGCCTCCCATGCGCCCGCCCGACCAGATCAGTTCGAACGGCTCGAACAACCGAAAGCGATCATCGCCATCGACAATGGCGCCGGTGATCAGCATCGCCGCCATGGCGCTGGTATTCAGCCCAACTCCGCCGAACCCGCTTGCCAGCCAGACGCCCGGTGCAACCTCGCCGATCTGCGGCATACCGTGGACGGTGACCCCGATCCCCCCGCCCCAGGCATGCGCGATATCGACCGGTCCAAGCTGGGGAAAACGGCGCCGCAGATCGGCACGCAGCCAGCGGGCATGACGATCCGGGTTGGAAGGTCGCGTTGCCAACCCCCCGGCAAACATCAGCCGGTCGCCGCCGACGATCCGATAGTGATGACCCGAGAATCCGGAATCGCTGACCGCTCCGGGATAGTCGAGCGCCGAGGCCAGCGTGTCGCCAAGCGGCTTGGTCACCATGGCGAATGTGTGAAGCGGGATCAGTGTATCGGCGGCCTCGGGCAGCATCGCGCCGAGATGGATGTTGCCGGCGAATACAATCTGCGAGGCGCGCACCCGCCCCTGTGCCGTGATCACGCGCTTGCGCACGCCTGCGGGATCGATCGAGATCGCCGGCGTTCCCTCGAACAGGCGGGCGCCCGCCTTTTCGGCAAGGCGAGCAACCCCGAGCGCATAATTATAGGGGTGAATGTTGAAGGCGGTCGGAAAATGAATGGCCTGGAAATAGTGAGGGGATTTGACCTTCTCGCGCACCAGCCTGGCCGGCCACAGTTCGACATCGGCGCCGAGCGCTCGCAGGCGCTCGGCCGCATCGGACATCTCGCCTGCCCGGTCGGTCTTGGAAACCTGCAGCCAGCCCTCGCCCTGAACCAGATCGCGGCCGCCGATATCTCCGGCTGTCCGGCGCATATGGTCGGCGCCACCCTGCGACAGCAGCCATAACTCGCGCGCATGATCGGCGCCAACGCGTTCGACCAGCGTCTCCGGCCGCTGATAAAAGCCCGGACGGACGAAGCCGGTATTTCGGCTCGATGCATTCCAGGCAACCCGGCGCGCCTCGAGCACGGCAACGGACCATCCGCGGCGCGCGATCTCGAGTGCTGTCGTCAGCCCAGCAAGGCCGCCGCCGATGATACAGACATCGACATCGATATCATGCGTCAGCGACGGACGCGGCGCCGCGCTGTCACCGGTCAAGGTGAACCAGGTCTCGCCATAGTCGCTATCCATCGCGGCAACCGGTGCGGCTTTCGGCTGCGCATCGCCGGAATGTGGGCTCGTGCTAGTCTCTTGCACCATTGACCCCCTGCCCCGTAGAACGCAATTCATGCGCCGCCTGATGCTTCTCCGTCATGCCAAATCCGACTGGTCGCTGCCGGGGCAATCCGACCATGACCGCGATCTGGCCACGCGCGGCCGCAAGGCGGCGCCGCTGATGGGCCGCTACATGGCCGATCACGATATCATTCCCGATCATGCGATCGTATCCACAGCGACCCGCACGCGCGAAACCTGGCGCCTCGTGGCCGGCATGTTTCCGCGCCAGCCGCCGGCCGATTTCGAAGACCGCATCTATGAAGCCTCCCCGCGCGACATCCTGGCGGCCATTGCGGACGCGCCGCCATCCGCACGATCCCTGCTGGTTGTGGGTCATAATCCGGGATTCCACGATACCGCAAATCTTCTGGTTGAGTCGGGCGACAAACGCATCCGCAAAACGCTGTCGGAGAAATTTCCGACCGGAGCGCTGGCCGTGATCGACCTCGATATCGACGACTGGGCGAATATCCGGCCCGGCACCGGGCATCTCGACAGCTTTGTCACGCCGCGTGCGATCGGCGCAGGAAGCGACTAGACTGGCCGGGCAGATGGGGAGGAGCCGATCATGTTCAAACGGATCCTGGTGCCTGTGGACCTGGCCGAGCCGGACCTTGCGCGTCCGGCGATCGAGACAGCCTGCGCCATGGCACGCGGTGCGAATGGGACGATCCGCATCGTGCATGTGCTGCCGATGACACCCGTGATGCTCGCGGAATATGTGCCGCCGGATTTCGACGCGCAGCAGCGCAAATCCGCCGAAGACGGGATGGCGAAACTGACCGGCGAATGCGGTCTCGCCCCGGATCGCGTGTCGGGCATCGTGCGGCAGGGCGGGATCTATCACGAGGTGATCGAGGAAGCCAAAGCGATGGATGCCGACCTGATCGTCATGACATCGCATCGGCCCGACATGCGCAGCTATTTTCTGGGATCGAATGCGGGCCATGTCGTGCGCTACGCGAATTGCTCGGTGCTGGTGTTGCGGGATGAGCGCAATGCTTCATGAGACCGGGTTCGGCGTCTTCGGAAGCAGATCCGCCGGCACCGCGTCGAGGGTATAGCGCCGCGGCATGTTGCGTTTGAAGAAGCTGCCCATCTGCCAGAGCAGCCAGAAGAACATCGCCACCAGCGCGAGGATCGCGGCGATCTGGCCCCAATCCAGCGGTTGGCCGAAGGCAACCTCGCCCAGTTGCATGGCGCGGAACGCCAGCGACACGCCCATGATGCAGAGTGCGACGAAAATCGCGACGCCTGGCCAATAGAGGAAGGGAAGCGCACCCGCCCTGAGGTCGGGCTTCCCATGGGCAGCGGCAATGCGTTCATGCAAGGTGCTGATGAAGCGCGAATAGGCTTCGTCCTGACGCTCCTGCTCCATCAGCGACTTCCATGACGTCGACGCGATCGAAATTTTCGGGCCTCTGTCGGCCCAGATTTCCGCGAGGAAACGGTAGGACTGCATCGTCACCGGGCGGAAGCTGAGCCTGATCCGCCGGATCGCCGCATAGGGTACCTGTCCCGATAATGTCCCGATCGACCAGTGCAACGCCTCGGGCGCAAGACGGAGAATCCAGGCTCCGCCCATCAGGGAGGCTTTGTACGTATAGACGATGTCTGAATGATCCGCCCCCGCCTCGTCCAAACTCGCCCCCTCCACTACCGTCCGCTCGGCGGCGCCGTCATAGCACACGCCGCCTCGCGGAAGGATATTGCCGCATTTGGACGCGCCGCCTGCGGGAACAGCAGCAGCCGGCCGGTCGTTGGCAAGGAGACCTTATCCAACGGAGAGAAAGAAAAGCCCATGCGCCTTGCGAAAACGCTGCTGGCGGCCGGATTTGCTGCAATCGTTGCCACCGCCGCCCACGCCCAGACTGCAGGATCGCCGAGTGGAATGGGAACCGCTCCCAGCCAGCCGGGCGGCTCACCCGCGCCCGGCGTCACGCCCTCAACGTCCGGCCCGGCCGGCACCACCGGCACCGGTTCGTCCGCACAGCCGGGCATTCCTGGCGCTGTCAGCCCCGGCAATCCGAACGCAGCCTCGCGCCCGAGCGTTCCGAATATCAGCGGATCGCCGATCGTCACCCGGCCAGGCACGTCGCCCTGCACCGGGACCGGATGCTGATCCGTATCGCCATAGGACGATCAAAAAAAAGCGCCGGACGATCCGGCGCTTTTGCTTTGTCAGCAGCCCGACGCTGTCAGCTCGCGGCTTTGCGATTGACCTTGCTTTCGGCGACGCTGGTCAGCTTCTTGTCGGTCGCCTTCTCTTCGTCCAGCGTCTTCTGGAGGATCGCAGCGGCGTCGTCGCGTCCGAGCTGACGCGCCCATGCCACCAGGGTGCCGTAGCGCGTGATCTCATAGTGTTCCACCGCCTGGGCGGATGCGATGATCGCGGCATCGAGCACTTCCTTGTCCTCGACCTCGCCGGAGACTTCCTTCGCTTCGTCGATAATGCCGTCGATCGCCGGACAGTCGACTGCCTTCGGCTTCAGGTTGTGCAGCTTGAACACCTGCTCGAGGCGGGCGACGTGATTCTCGGTCTCCTGCAGATGCTTCTGCAGACCGGTCTTCAGATCTCGATCGGTCGACTTGCCGATCATGTCGGGCAGCGACTTCAGGATTTGTTTCTCGGCGTAATAGATATCCTGAAGCTGATGGACATAGAGGTCGTCCATTGTCTTGATGTCAGCGGAAAACAGGCCCATCGGGGGCTCCCATTCTTGTGGATGTTGCGATGACGGACGCCCCGGGCGTCCAGCAACCCAACGTGGCAGCCACAGCGATGTTCCTGACGCATTCGTTATTGGCGCCTGGGAACCAACGCGTTCAGCAGACATTTGCCTCGCACAGGGACGCCGTCAGCAAGGGAGCAATGGCCCGTCTCGATAGGGCAACCGTCTGGCCATGATAGATCCGGGAAACCAAGAGCAGCGGCAGGATCGTTCTGAGGATCGCAAGCCTTCACGCGCGCCGTTCGATACGTCGGAACTCAATAACATTCCGCGGACCACCGACGAGGATCCCCCCTATCAGAACTGGTGGGTGGTCACCGACCAGGACGAGCGCTGACCGGACGGAACTCCGCTGCGTGTCTGGTCTCGGCGACGCATCGGGATGCAAACGAGTCGACCGCGTGCCCCCAAAAAAAAAGCCGGCCACGAGGGCCGGCTTTTGGTCGAAAGATTTTCGCGCGCGATTAGCGCCGGGCGACGCGACGCTTCGGCTTGTCCCAGCCGTAATGATCGAACGCCGCATTCATCCACCATCCGCCGAGAACTGGAACCACGCAGTTGGCAGTGGAGACGAACACTTCGCGCTGAGTCAGTTCACGTTGCGTCACGATCGTGCCGACGATCGGCGACACCGCGGCGCAGGCGAAGCTGGTCGCAGCATAGGCGCCGAAGCCGCTGTGAATGCCGTGAGCCACGTTCTTATGGCCTGACTTGATCGCGAAATACGCAGCCGTCGAGCCCGCGCCGACCACCAGGTTCGAATCGGCAAGTCTCGGATCCCGGACCGTCCACGGCATCGTCGCCCACCAGCTGCCGAAGCCGTAGACCGGCTTGGCCGTGACGACGACCTTCGGGCGCTTCTGCTGCGCATGCGCGGTACCGCCGGTCATCAAAAACCCGGCAGCCAGTGCCGCCAGCACAAATCCGATTTTTCGCATTGAACACCCCCAAGGACCGCCGGCTTTTTCGGATGTCGCCGGTCAGCCGAATCCAAGCCGGCGGCGATTCCACCAGCAGATTCGCATCATGACGGCAGACCCAAGCCAGAGTCGAGGCGGACGGACGGGATTTTCCCAGGTGTTGCACTGGAAGCACGCGCCGGAACCCGTGTGTCAGGCAAACTTGTGCAACGCACTCATGCCGCAACGAAGCCAGCCCGTTTGAGACGCACGATGGCGAGATCCAGCGCAGCCAGGAACGCGGAGCGATCCTTGGGCGAGAACGGAGGCGGCCCTCGGGTGACACCGCCGGCCGAGCGCAAATCATCCATCAGATTGCGGGTCGCCAGCGCCATCCCGATCGCATCCTCGGTGAAAACGCGTCCATTGGGCGCAATCGTCACCGCGCCCGCCTTTACGCTGCGGCTGGCGAGCGGGATGTCCGCCGTGACGACGATCGCGCCCGGCCGCGACCGCTCGGCGATCCAGTGATCGGCCTCGTCCATTCCCCCGGGGACGACGACGCGCTCGATCGACGCCTCCCGCGGCACCGCGATCGGGGCATTGGCGACCACGAACACCTTCAGTCCGTGCCGCTCCGCCACCCGGTAGATTTCCGGTTTGACCGGGCAGGCATCGGCGTCGACGAAAATGACGATGGGACCCTGCTCCGTCGGCGCTATCATCGGTTCCAAATCCTGTCGGGCTGCGCCATGCGCGTGATTGTTGCTGCCATCTTATCGGCCCTGCTGCTGCACGGCGTAAAGCCCGCACAGGCCGAGGACCTGTGCGCTCTCGCCGCAAGCTCCGGTACGCCCCAGATCGCAGGCCTGACCATCGTCTATCTGGCCCCGCTTGGAGACCCGGCGCAGGCGCGGCACTGGAAGCACATCATCGTCCACCAGATGGAAGGGCCGCCCGGCGCCGCGAAGACCGCAGCGTTTGCCCAGGCCAAACATCCTGCCAGGCGCGGCACCACGCTGTGGATCGAGACCGATGGCATTGTCTACTGGTCGGTGCCGGAGACCGCCATTCCGACCCATGGCGACGGCGCCAACCGCAAGGACAACCGATTCATCCCGAATCTCACGACCTATCGACGCGTGGTGAAGGACAACAGCTTCGGCATCGAATTTTCCGGCAACTTTCCCGATATCCGCAAGCCCGCGACGCAGGCGCAGCATGACGCGCTGATGAAACTCCTGCCGTTCCTGCAGCAGCGCTACAACATCGCGCCCGAGCATATCTACGCGCATAACTGGATCGACCATAAGGATGCGCGCTATTGCGAGGGTTGTGAACTGGCGGAGGCCGCGCGCCGATTGAATTTCAGGCCGCGTCAGGATTGCCGCTGAGGCCGTTGGCACAGCCGGCCTCACATTGTTACAATTCGACCTCACGAGCCGCCGCATTCAGACGGGGCCGTCAACAATGAGCCGGTCGAAAACAGGCTTGAGGTGAGGAACATGCAGACGCCGCAACCCACTCGCTCGTTCCCGTATAACGCCTGGTACGTCGCGGCATGGGATTACGAGGTCAAGCGCGCGCTGATGCCGCGCACGATCTGCGGCAAGAAGGTCGTGATGTACCGCACCGCGGCGGGCCAGATCGCAGCGCTGGAAGATGCCTGCTGGCACCGCCTGGTGCCGCTCTCCAGGGGCTGGCTGGAGGGTGACGATGTCGTATGCGGCTATCACGGCTTGAAGTTCGACCCCAACGGGCGCTGCACCTTCATGCCCTCGCAGGAGACGATCAATCCGTCGGCCTGCGTGCGACGCTTTCCCGTGGTGGAAAAATATCGCTTCGCCTGGATCTGGATGGGCGATCCGGCGCTTGCCGATCCGGCAACGATTCCGGACATGCATTGGGTCGACGATCCCGCCTGGGCCGGCGAAGGCAAACTGACGCCGCTCGCCTGCAATTACCGGCTGGTGGTCGATAACCTGATGGACCTGACGCACGAGTCGTTCGTGCATCGCACCTCGATCGGCAATTCCGCGGTGGCCGAAGCGCCGTTCGAAGTCACGCATGGCGAGCGCACCGCACATGTCACGCGCTGGATGCTCAACATCGATCCGCCGCCGTTCTGGGCCTTCCAACTCGGCGCTACAGGCCCGGTGAAGGTCGATCGCTGGCAATACATCAATTTCGAAGCGCCGGCCGCCGTCGTCCTCGATGTCGGCGTCGCATTGGCCGGCACCGGCGCGCCGCAGGGCGATCGCTCGAAGGGCGTCAATCTGCGCGTCTGCCATTTCATCACCCCGGAGACCGAAGGCCGCAGCCATTTCTTCTGGGTGGTGCGGCGCAATTTCAAGCTGACCGACCAGCGCCTGACCACCGAAACCCGCGACCGCAACGCGGCGATCATCGGCGAGGACGAAGCCATGCTGGAAGCGCAGCAACAGGCGATGGAGGATAATCCGGACGCGGTGTTCTACAATCTCAACATCGACGGCGGCGCAATGTGGGCGCGCCGCATTCAGGAGCGCATGATCCGGAACGAAACGCCCGCCGCGCTCCGCGCAGCCGAATAAAAGGCGACAATCATGCGTGTCGTCGAGACCTGGACCACCGCGCGTGTGCGTAGCGTACGGGACATCACCCCGACCATTCGCCTGTTCGAACTGGTGCCGGCGCACGGCACGCCCGCGCAGATTCCGCTCGGCGGCCACCTCAATGTCACCGTGATGATCGGCGAGCGCGCCGATACGCGCTCCTACTCGCTGATCGGTCCGGCCATGCCGGACGCCTATCGCATCGCGGTCAAGCGCAGTCCCGAGAGCCGCGGCGGCTCGGCCTATATGTGGTCTCTGGCGGAAGGCGCCCAGCTGACGATCTCCAGCCCGCGTAGTCATTTCGATATCGACTTCGGCCGCCCCGATTATCTCGTGATCGCGGGCGGCATCGGCATCACCCCGCTGGTCGGCATGGTGCATGCGCTGGCCGATCAGGCTGCGCGCAGCGGCGCGTCGTTGCGGATGGCCTTTTGCGCGCGCAGCAAGGATGAGCTGGCATTTGCCGACGACTTGCAAGCGCTCCTCGGCGACCGTCTGCAGACATTCATCTCAAGCGAGGGGCAGCGGCTCGATCTTCGTTCGGCATTGTCGGCGCTCGCGCCCGGCGGCATCGCCGCGGTCTGCGGTCCCCTGCCCCTGCTTGATGACGCCCGGCGCATCTGGCGCGAACTCGGCAGGCCTCATGCGGACTTGCGCTTCGAGACCTTCGGCTCCAGCGGCACGCTTGCCGCCGAGCCGTTTCGCCTGCGGATCGCAGATAGCGGCCGCGAGATCGTGGTGCCGGAAACACAATCCATCCTGGATGCCTTGGAAGACGCCGGCATCGGCGTGATTTCCGATTGCCGGCGCGGGGAATGCGGCGTCTGCGCGCTCAACATCGTGGCGGTCGAGGGCACGGTGGATCACCGCGACGTGTTCTTCAGCGATTACCAGAAGGCGGAGAACAAAAAGCTTTGCGCATGCGTGTCGCGGGCGATCGGGACCATCACCATCGATCCGCTGGTCAGGCCGGACCCGGTAAGGCGGTTGGAGTGAGTTGGTCTCGCGGTTTCAGGCTCGCTCGGGCCGCTCGCGCGCCCCGTGGAATATGCCGATAACGACAAGCTCTTCTCGGCCCGGATCGACCCGATACACGGCGATGTAAGGCAGTCGTGGGATGACCCATTCACGCGTATCCTCGACCCTCCCGTCTCGGGCCATGCGTGGGAAGTCCGCGAGCCGTTCAACGCTTGCGACAATACGGTCAACGACCGACCGGGCGGCATGCGGGTTTTCAGAGGATATGAAGCGATAGATGTCTTCCAAATCTTCGACGGCCCTATCGTCGAAGACAACCCTCATCAGCCGAGGCGTGCCAAACGGTCCCTGACCTCTTGAACGCTCAAAAGCCGGGGCGCGGGATCGGACAGACGGCGGCGCACCTCGGCAACCTGTTCGTCGTTCAATTGCAGCGAGCGCGCATCATCCAGATAGTCAAGCAACGCGGCGCCGGCCGCGTCCTGTTGGTCCGCGGGCAATGTCAGCGCCCTCTCGAAGGCCTTCTTCAGAAGATCACCCATTTCTTCACGATATCCCTTTCCGCCTGGCCTGTCACCGCACCAGCTCCCGCATCGCGCGATCGAGCCCTTCCAGCGTCAGCGGATACATCCGCCCGCCCATCAGTTGCCTCATCATGCGGATCGACTGGGTGTAGTCCCATTCCGCTTCCGGCACCGGGTTGAGCCACACCGCGGCCGGATAGGTCCGCGTGATCCGGTCCATCCACACCTGCCCCGGCTCCTCGTTCATGTGCTCGACCGAGCCGCCCGGCATCGCGATCTCGTATGGCGACATCGACGCGTCGCCGACGAAGATGACCTTGTAGTCGTGTGGATATTTATGCATCACGTCGAAGGTCGGCGTGGTCTCCTGATAGCGCCGCCGGTTTTCCTTCCACACCCGCTCGTACAGGCAGTTGTGGAAGTAGAAATGCTCCATGTGCTTGAATTCCGCACGCGCGGCCGAGAACAATTCCTCGGTCGCCTTGATGTGCCAGTCCATCGAGCCGCCGACGTCGAAGAACAAGAGCACCTTCACCGCATTGTGCCGCTCCGGGCGCATGTGGATGTCGAGATAGCCCTTGTGCGCGGTGCCCTTGATGGTGCCGTCGAGATCGAGTTCGTCGGGCGCGCCGGTGCGGGCGAATTTGCGCAGGCGCCGCAGCGCCACCTTAATGTTGCGGGTGCCGATCTCGACCTCGTCGTCGAAATCCTTGAACTCGCGCTTGTCCCACACCTTCACGGCGCGGCGGTGCTTGCTTTCGCCGCCGATGCGGATGCCTTCCGGGTTGTAGCCGGAATTGCCGAACGGCGAGGTGCCCCCCGTTCCGATCCACTTCGATCCGCCCTGATGGCGGCCCTGCTGCTCCTCAAGCCGCTTTTTCAGCGTCTCGAGCAGCTTGTCGAGCCCGCCCATCGCCTCGATCTGCTTCTTCTCCTCGTCGGTGAGATATTTCTCCGCGAGGCTCTTCAGCCATTCCTCCGGGATCTCGGCGGTCAGCGCCTCTTCCATCAGCGAGAGGCCCTTGAACACAGTCCCGAACACGCGATCGAACTTGTCGAGATTGCGCTCGTCCTTCACCAGCACCGCGCGCGACAGATAATAGAAATCCTCGACCCTGCGCGACGCGAGGTCGGCGTCCATCGCCTCCATCAGCGTGAGATATTCGCGCAACGTGACCGGCAGGCCGGCGGATTTGAGTTCGGTGAAGAAGGTGATGAACATAGCCCGACAATTCGCCGGAAGTCGGCCCCGGGGTCAAGCAGGGCGTTCGCCGAGCCAGAACGCCGGTTTGAACCACTTTCGGGTCCGGATCGACCAACCTGACCGGCCGTGGCAGAATCTCATGCCCGGTCGAGCCATTTGTAGGAATTATGCGATGCCCGCCCGAACCCTGTTGCTGACCGTCGCCGCCTGCCTGATCGCCGCGTCTGCCCATGCCCAGACCGAGACCAACCGGCCAGCGGCCGCGCCCGCCAATCTGCCTCCCTCCTGCGGTGCATCGATCAACGCCACGCCCGACGCCCGCATCGCCGCCTGCAACACCGCAATCGAAAGCCGGCCCGACGCGTCCGCGACCGACCGGGCCGCGCTGTTCATCAGCCGCGCCGAGGCCTATGACGACAAGGGCGACGTGGACCGCGCCATCGCCGACCTCAACAAGGCGATCGAGTTCGACCCGAACAGCGTCGTGGCCTTCGAAAACCGGGGCACGCTGTTCGTCCGCTCCGGCAAGCCGGACCGTGCGATCGAGGACTATGATGAAGCGATCCGCCTCGATCCGAATTATGCGCAGGCCCATGCCGACCGTGGCGTCGCCTATTACATCAAGGGCAACTACGCGCGCGCCATCGAGAATTATAGCGAGGCGATCCGGCTCGATCCGAAACACGCCGTCAGCTATTCGAACCGCGCCGCCGCCTACAAGAAAGCGGGCCGCAACGATCGCGCCATCGCCGACCAGAGCGAGGCGATCAAGCTCGAGCCGGACCGCGCGGAATTCTACGACAACCGGGGCCTCAGCTACGCACATAATCGCGATTACGATCTCGCCATCGCGGACTACGACAAGGCCATCAGCCTGAAAAAGGAAGCGAAATTTTACACCAACCGCGGCGACGCCTATCAATTCAAAGGTAACCTGGACCGCGCGATCGCCGACTATGGCGACGCCATCACACTCGATCCGACATTCGCTCTCGCCTGGAATAATCGCGGGGCGGCCTACAAGCGCAAAGGCGATCTCGAAGCCGCGTTGTCGAGTTACGAACAGGCCCTCAAGCTCAACCCGCGCATGACGACGGCGGCCGAGAACCGCACCGCAATCCGCAACCAGATCGCGCAGCGCGATGCCGAAGCCGCTCCAAAGACGCCGACTTTCGATTGTCGGAGCGCCAGGCGCGCGGTTGAAAAAGCCATCTGCTCCGACCCGACGCTGCGAAGGCTGGATTGGGAGGTCGACCAAGCCTATCGCTCGGCGCTGCTTCGGGCCGACTCGAAAAGCGCAGCGGCTATCCGGCGCACGCAGCGGACCTTCATAAGCCGCCGCGACAAAAGCTTCGGCAGACCCAACTACGACTTCAAAGCCGATCTGGAACGGCAGATCGCCTTGCTCCGCGCCAGCAAATGACTGCGCGGTGACCACGAGGCAGAGTTCCACGACAACTCATCGTCATGGCTAATTCGCAGCATCGGACGGAACCGCCGCCTCTGCGTTCAGCCGCGCTGGGCGGACAATAGGTGCGCGGCGCGTGACACGTCGACGTGAGTGTCAGGTATCTATGTTTGCGGGATTTTTCGGACGTCGGGAACCCGGCGAGCCACGCTTGCGCCGGCGCGATTAGTGTCCAGTCGCGGTTCCGATTCACAGCAATCGCACGCACAAATGCTGTTCTGGAAATATTCTCGTTGCATTTTAAACGATATTCGCAGGCTGCTGTTCGGATTCCCGATGGCATTCAGCGGGCTCGTCAACGAGCGAGGCCGATCTTGCCGTTATCCGACATCGACCCGAACGACATCACGATTATCGAACGCAATCGCTTCGCCCGCACCAGCGCGACCATTCTCGGCCGCTATTCGCTGGCGAGCCGGCGCAATACCCGCGGAGAGCGTCGCGAGTTTTCCTGCCGGACAGTCGACATCTCCTGTTACGACCTTGCGGTCATGGTGCCGGTTTCCGGCCCGATCGGGGAGCGCGTCATCGCGAGCTTCAACGAACTCGGAAAGCTCGAGGGGCAAATCGTCCGGCTCAACGACGATGGGTTCGTCATGAGTCTGGTGCTGGCGGAAGAGCAGCGCGAACGCCTCGTGGCCAGGATTCTCTGGCTCGAAATGCGCAAGCACCTCAACCTTCCGGATGACCGCCGCCACAAGCGGTTCGTTCCGAAACACCCGCATTCCAGCGTGATGCTCGCCGACGGACGCGTCTGCGACTGTTTCGTCATGGACATGTCGGCGTCGGGCGTCGCGGTGTCGGCCGAGATCGAGCCGAAAATCGGCGACGTTCTTGCGGTCGGCAAAGTCATCGGACGCGTGGTGCGGATTTTCCGCGAGGGCTTCGCCGTCCGCTTTATCGAGCTGCAGGATCCGGACGCGCTGGAACACCTGTTGCTTCGGCGGTGAAAGCGCCACCGAGCCGGGAGGACAGCGGCCGGGTGTGCTCGCCGGCGCTCGCGCTCCGGCGCACGATCGCGAGATTGTCGAGAAACATCCGGGCGCAGCGGTCCCAGGTCATGCGGCTGGCAAAGACGCGGCACGCGTCACGGTCGATCGCGAGCGCCCGCAAGGCAGCAGCCCGCAGGTCCTCATCCAGTACGCCGACCGGCGCCTCCCCGATCACATCGAGCGGACCCGGTACGGGATAGGCCGCAACCGGCACGCCGCAGGACAGCGCCTCCAACATCACCAGTCCGAAAGTGTCGGTGCGGCTGGGGAACACGAACACATCGGCGGCCGAGTAGATTGCAGCGAGTTCGTCGCGGTGCCGCTCGCCGAGAAACACCGCGTCTGGAAAACGCTGCATCAGCTCGGGCCGCATCGGGCCATCGCCGACGACGACCTTGGTCCCCGGCAGATCGAGCGACAGGAACGCCTCGATATTCTTCTCGACCGCGACCCGGCAGACGGTCAGGAAAATCGGACGCGGGAGATCGGGCGGCAAAAGATCGAGCGCCGGTTCGCGCGGCGCGAACACCTCGCCGTCGACTCCGCGCGGCCATAGCACCGGATTGCCGAAACCCCGCCCCGACAATTCCGAGATCAGCGACCGTGTCGACACCATCACGCGCTCGGCATGGCCATGGAAGCGCCGCAGCCAGCGCCAGACCAGCGCTTCCGGGATCGGCGCACGGGCCGCCACATATTCCGGCAGCCGGGTATGGAAACTGGTGGTGAAGGCGATGCCGCGCCGGATGCAATAGCGGCGCACCGCATGACCGATCGTCCCTTCGGTCGCGATATGGATTGCGTCCGGCTTCAGCGCGTCGATCCGCTTCGCAACCGTCCATGGCGCCGGCAGCGCACAGCGGATATCCGCATAGGTCGGCAGCGGAAAGGTCCGAAAGCCTTCATGCGTCAGGAACGATATCTCGGCGCCATGACGCGGCGCGGTCGCCGCCAGCGTTGACAGCGTGCGCACCACCCCGTTGACTTGAGGGTGCCACGCGTCGGTTGCGACGAGAACGCGCATCATGCCTCCTGCAGGCTGCCCACACGCGACCTCGCCTGTGGTACATTCGTTGTGGCGGGCCAGGTTCTGATTTCGAAGGCTCCGTCCAGTCGCTCGACTGCCGCGGTGCAGCTTTCCAGCCAGTCGCCGCAATCGATGTAGCGGACGCCCAGCCGGTCATGCATCGCAGGATGATGGACATGGCCGCAGATCACACCGTCGGCGCTATGGTCTGCAGCAAGTGCCGCAATCTCGCGCTCGAACCGGCCCAGATAATCGATACCTTCCTTGACGCGCCGCCGCGCCCATTGCGACAGCGACCAGCCGGGCAACCCGACCGCCATGCGCGCGCGATTCCAGCGGTCGCTGAGTGCGAACAGCGCGGCGTTCAACCTTCCGCCGATCGCGGCAATGCGGTGCGGCACCCGCGCCGCGCGATCGAGGTGATCGCCATGGGTCACAACATAGCGCCGGCCATCGGCGGCGACATGGATGGCGGTCTCCGCCACTTCGATGCCGGCGAAATGCTTGCCGGGATAGTCGCGCAGGAACGCGTCGTGGTTGCCGGGCAGATAGACGATCCGCGCCCCCCTCGCCGCGGCGGCGAACAATTCGCCGATCACATCGCTATGGGCCTGCGGCCAATGCCAGCGCGCCCGCAGCCGCCAGCCATCCACGATGTCGCCGACCAGATAGATGGTATCGGCCTCATGATGGCGCAGGAAGTCGAGCAGCTTCTCGCTCTTGCTCGCGCGGGTGCCGAGATGCACGTCCGACAGAAACAGCGCGCGCACCTTATGGCGTCGCTCGCGGCGCTGTCCGTCACCTGCCTCCTCGATCGGGAATCGCTGGTCGAATCGCATGCGGTACGATGCGCCGCGCATGTCTCAGTTTTACGACGACGGGCCCGCGAACTTCCGGCGCCTGTTAGAAAACTGTCGCGATCCGATCCCATGGTGCAGCAACGAATCGAGTGGATGTCCGTCGGGCAATCCGCTCCTTGCGCATGGCTGCATCTGCGGACCCCGAATGCGGATATTCATCACGTCTTTTCCGGGCTTCATTCGAGACCGGGTCGGCTGGAATAAACTGGGCTTTCTCGCCAGCGTCATCGTGTTGTGCCTCGCCGGCTTCACGCTGTTTCGAATGCTGCGCGACGTACAGCCCGAGCGGGTGCTGGCATCCATCGCGGCGATGCCAGCCTCCAATATTGCGATCTCGATTGCGTTCGTGGCGGCGGCCTATTTCACCATCACCTTCTACGACTTCTTCGCGCTGCGCACGATCGGCGCGCGCCATGTGCCGTATCGGATCGCGGCGATGTCGGCCTTCACCAGCTTCTCGATCGGCCACAATCTCGGCGCCACGGTTTTTACCGGCGGGGCGATCCGATTTCGCATCTATTCGGCATGGGGCCTCACCCTCATCGACGTCGCCAAGATCGCCTTCGTCACCGGGCTGACATTCTGGCTCGGCAATGCCTTCGTGCTGGGGCTCGGCATGGCGATCGCGCCGGACGCAGCGAGCGCGCTCGATCAACTGCCGCCCTGGGTCAATCGCGCCATCGGCCTGACCGGACTCGCCGCGATCTGCATCTATCTCCTCTGGCTCGTCGGCAGGACGCGCGTGATCGGCGTCAAGGGCGTGACCCTGACCTTGCCCTCCGCGCGCCTGACCTTCGTGCAGATCCTGATCGGGATCGCCGATCTCGGACTGGCGGCCGTCGGGATGTATGTGCTGCTCCCGGCCAGTCCGCCGGCCGAGCTCCTGCCATTTGTGGTGATTTTCGTGCTGGCGACGCTGCTCGGCTTTCTCAGCCATACGCCGGGCGCGATCGGCGTCTTCGACGCCGCGATCCTGATCGCACTCGCGCAATATCCGAAAGAGGAGCTGCTCGCGACGTTGCTGATCTGGCGCGCGATCTACTATATCCTGCCCTTCTCCCTCGCGCTTGTGGTCATGGCCACCCGTGAATGCTGGCTCGCCACCCGACGGCGGGCCGGTCGCGGCGCATCATTGGCCGTGCCGCGGGTCGGCTGCGGCCAGCGGCAATCCGCGCAGGACGAGGCGGCCTGATCCCCTTATTTCCGCCCAAAGCTTCATGGTAGTCGAGAAGCTGGTTTTCATTGTGGATCTCCATGCGCGCCTCGATTGTTGCGGCCCTTGCCGTCCTCACGTCTTTCGCAGCGGCTCAGCCGGCAGCGGCACAGAACCGCGCGCCTGCGCCATTGCAATTGAATGCGACCGGCGCCGGCCCGGGCGATGGCCCGATGCGGATCGAGTGGGAGGTGCGCAACCGCTTCCGGCTGTTCCGCAACGAGGCCGATTTTCGCCGGCATGTCGCCGCCTATCGCGGCGACGGCATTCTGTCGGCCGAGCGGCGGCTGGCGCATGCCACCGATGGCCGCGGCTGGGCGCGCGACATGGTCGACAATCTGTGCGTCGACCAGACCGGCCGGATGCCGGAATCCTGCCTGCGCGACGGCCAGAAGGAGAATTACCTCAGTCCCCACGATCACCCGATCACCGCGATGGTGGCCGGCGCGGTGCCACCGGGTGCGCTCTGCGCCTGGAGTTTCGACGATGGCGAATCCGAGCCCGGCCAGGCCACGACCCGCTGCGACGACCCGGTCCGAATCAGGGTGCGGCACGGGCTCACCACGGTTGCGACGGTCGATGTCGGATTGCCGGACGGCACCGCGCAGCGTGTGTCGGCCGACATTACGGTGAAGGACTTTCTCATCGCGGGAATGGGCGATTCCATCGCTGCGGGCGAAGGCAATCCCGATCGCGCCATCTCCCTCGACGATAGCGGGTTCTGCTTCCGCCGATTTCTGGCCGGGTCAACGAGCGAGTATTTCCGGCCCGGCCGCGCCGGCTTCAAGGGCAACAAGGCCTGCGACCCCGCCTCGTCGACCGGCAGCGGCAACACCTCCGCCGACTGGGCCAAGCTGAATGCACGCTGGTGGAGCGCGGCCTGTCACCGCTCGCTCTACGGCTATCAGCTGCGCGCGGCACTCGCGCTCGCGATCGAGAATCCGCAAGTTGCAGTGACCTTCCTCCCGCTTGCCTGTTCCGGCTCCACCATCGATGCCGGCTTTTTCGGATCGCTGCGCGCGCGCGAATGCCCGTCGACCGGCAACTGCACCAGCAACAACGTGGCGCAGATGGTCCGACTGCGCGAAGCGATCGACCTTGCCCGCAAGACCGACAACGAGCGCAAGCTCGATGCCATCCTGCTCACGATCGGCGCCAACGACGTCTGGTTTTCCGGCCTGGTCGCCGACGTAATCACCGAATCCGCGACCGAGCGCGCGCTGTTCAAGCGCGGCGGGCTGATCGCCGATGTATCGGATGCGCGCGGCTATCTCAAAAATCTTCCACGCGATTTTGCAAAATTGCGCGAGGCGCTGAAGCCGTATCTCGACGGCAACCTGCAGCGGACGGTGTTCGTGACCTACGGCAATCCGGCGATGGTGAATGGCGGCCAGGTCTGCGCCGGCGGCCGCGCCGGATTCGACGTGCATCCGGCGTTCAATGTGGACCCCGACAGGCTGCGCCAGACCTCCGACTTCGTGGAGAATGAGTTCCTGCCGCGTCTGCGCGCGCTGGCGACCTGCGACGGTGCCGGGGCCTGCGGCGATCAGTTCAAGGACCGCATGACCTTCGTGGATCAGCATCAGGCGGAATTCGCGCATCGCGGCTTCTGCGCGCGCTCGCCGAACGATCCGCCATTCGACCGCGCCTGCTTTCTCGACAATGGCGAAAGCTTCGAGAGCAATCCCGCACAGGCCGCTACCGATCCGATGCGCTGCAATCTGCGCGCCCGCGATTTCCGCGCCTATTCCTCGCGCGCGCGCTGGATCCGCACTGCCAATGACAGCTACTTCACGGCGATGACCTTCCCGGAGGGAATCAACACCGCCCTGCAGCCGAGCGATCTGCATGACGCCACCTGGGGCGCGACCAGCGCGGTCTATGGCGGCGCGGTGCATCCGACCGCCGAGGGACACGCGGCGATGGCGGATGCCGCGATGCCCGCTTTACGCGCGGTGCTCGGGCTTCAGACGCCGCAACAGGTGCGTGCAGAGCCGCTCGCACCGCTGCAGATGCCGCCGGCAGCGACGCGCTGAATGATCACGCTCGGCAAGTTCTGAAACCTGCGCCGTCGCCGGAGACGAGCGGCCGCAGATGCGTCGAGTCCTAGATCAGATCGAAATGGTTCAGGAACCCGGTTCCGTCGCCGTAATGGCTCGTATGCGCATGCGCGAACGACGACGAAGGGTCGGGCGACACCAGACCGTATAATTTGAAATCGAAGTGGGACGCGTCAGGATCGTTGGTTTTGATTTTGAGCGTGCCCTGCTTCACACCGGCCTTGCGGGTGTCGAGTTGCACCTGGAAGGTGTCCGTCTCGCCGGCGCCGATTGTGGCCGGCAAGCTTTCGACCAGTTGAAATCCCTTCGGCATCTTCAGCCTGGAAATCGCCAGGTCGGCCAGGCCCTCGTTCGTCACCGAAAACGTGTGGACCACCACGCCGCCCACCGATGCAGTCCCGAAGTCGGTATTGTCGGCAACGCTCGGCGTCCTGTCACCATCGGCGATCGCCACACCGTTGCCCTCGACCTCGATGTCGGGGCGACCCAGACTGATGGTGACGCCGCCGTCATCGTCCGGGGTCGCCACAAACGAGAAGCCACCCTTCGGCCTCGGCACGTCGATCCGGGCCACCTGATCGGAGCCCTCATGCACGAGCAGATGTCCATTGCGAAACGACACGGAGGTCTGGTCCGGGTCGAGATCGGTGAAGTGAAATGAATCGCCGAAATTGAAATCCGGCGCTTTGATCCGGTTGAGTTCGGCGGACGTTCCTTCGATTTCGGTGTTGCCGAACTTCGCCTTGATCACATCCCTGCCGCCGCCGGGGCGGATCAGATTGTCATGGATGCTGCCGCGGATGGTTTCCGCCGCGTCGGTGCCGGTGATGAGATATTGATGGTTAGGATCGAGCCGATAGATGGTGATGTCTTCGGGATCGGTGGCAAGCCAATAGGCGGCTTCGTGACGGCCGATATGCTGGCCATCGTTGTTGTCGTAGAATTCGATCTTTCCATCCTGCTCGTAAGACAGCACGGTCGTCGAATGGCCCGAGATCCGGCCTGCTTCGGGCTTGAACCAGCCCATGCGCACGATATCGCCCGGTTGAACGAGACCGGACCAGTCCGACACCGGATTGGGAATGTCGCTCGCATAGACGATGCGCCAGAAGCCGCCTTCCAGGTTGAGGGACGGATCGAGAGACGCATTCAGCCCCGGCATCGGTGCGCCCGCGGCCGCGGCGACATTATCCGCGATCCAGTTGCACAAATTGGTGTTCGGGATCACGCCATCGCCGTACACCGTCAGGAACGCCTCGGCGGCCTTCACGATCGTTTCCGGGGTCGGCGCTGCGCCCGGCACGACGCCGGCGATCTGCATGGCCTGGATCACGGCCGGGTCGACGGTCCACACATCGTAGGTGACGAACGTGGCATCCGGACCGCTCTTGTCATCCGTCAGCCGCATCTGGAAGCTGGCGGGATTGTCGATCTGGTTGCCGACATGCAGCGTGACCTTGCTGATGTCCTTCACGAAGGTAGCGGTCTCGACCTTCTTTCCGCCGATATACCATTCCGGCGTCTGGTTCGGCGTATCCCAGTAACCGACATTCGTCGACGTGTTGTCGAACGGTTGCGACGGATAGAGCCAGATCCCCTTGAACGGAATCTTCGATGTGCCAAACGAGCCTTCGAGAATGTTGGCCAGCGATACGACGTCGCCCGCGGATGCGATCACCGGCGCGGGCAGCGATTCCAGCAGGTAGTTCGCGCCTCCCGGATTGTATGTGACAATGGTTCCGCCCTGCCCGTCGCTCGACAGCAGGAAGTCGGCGCTGGTCATCTGCGTTTTTGTCAGCGAGAGGTTGTCGGTGACCAGCCGCATCTTCAGTTCTGCAACCGGAGTCCCGGTCGGATCGGTGCCGGCAAACAGCTTGAGTGTGCCCGGCTCGGTTCCGCTGCCCGGAACGTAAGTCAGCGATTGCGCCACGATCCCGGCCAGATCGATCCGCCCGCCGGCGGCGCCCTGGTGCGGCTGTCCGGACGGCGTCGGCAATTCCGCATACGCGATGACACCGTCGAAGCCGGCGATGTTCTCCATCGTGAGCAGGCCGGTGCCGTCGATGAACACCACTTGCTGGGAAGCCCCGACGCTACCCTCGACGATCAGCCGGCCGCCATTCTCGAGCAGGAATGCGCCGCTATCAGTGCCGGTAAACATGACACCGGCGGAAATCTCGACGCTTCCCTCGATCTGGATCAGCCCCTGGTTGAAGATCGTCTGCCCCTCGAAATCGAGGAAGCTCTCCTGGCTGACGACCACCGCGGCTTTCTGGTCGGTATTCAGCAGCTTCAACACGCTCGGATTGCCGTTCGCGTCATTCTGAACGAGGATCGTCAGGCTGCCGGCAATGGCCTCGACAAAGATCTGACCGTCGAACGACGTATCGCCCTCGACGATGAAGACTGCATCGGTGGAATCGGCCAAGGCGCCGGAGACCGTGAGCGTTGCGTTAATTTCCGACGTGCCCGGCGGCGGAGCGGTTCCTTCAAAGCGTGCGCCGATCGCTTTCAGGATCGTATCGTCTGCCGACAGCACGATGGCGATACCGACCAGCGGATTCGACGGCGCATCGATGATCGCGGTTCCATCGGCGATGGTCGCGATGTGCCCCGTGACCGGTACCGTGTTCGGAACCCAGTTGCCGGCGATGAACCAGTCGCCCGAAACGCCGGTCCGCCATTGGATGTTGGTAGCCATGCTGTCTCCGCAGGTAACCCGAAGCGATCTGAGTCAACAGCGGTGCAGACTATTGCGCGCCGTGGCAAACGCAACCGGAGTTATCCGGCGCGACCAAAGTCATCGCATTCGAAGCTGGTGAGGGAAAAAGTTCCAACGGCGCACGCTGACGTCCAGCGCGCGCGCACGGGCGTCTTCAGCTCGCCGACTTCATGAACTTTTGCGACTTCGGCTTGCGCGTCTGCGGCACCGGCTGCGGGCCGCAGGCGAGCGCGTTGAGGCAAGCCGGCTGGGCGGATTTTTTGGCGGCTTTCTTTCCCTGAGCCATGACCGCCTGGGACGTAAGGGCCAGCACCGCGGCGGCGGTGATCGCTATAATCATCTTCATGAGCGCACTCCCGTGATCCAGACAATGCCGGTCATGGCCGCAACGCTAAGACCACCGCCTGCGTGTCCGCAACCCAGCCGAAAAATGTCTCCACATTATGCTCGGTTGCCGCGCGGATGAAAGAGGGACCGGCCGGCAAGGTCGCGTCGCTGACCAGAAGCGCGAAATAGTCCAGATGATAGGCCGCACGGATCGTGGACTCGACGCCGACATTGCAGGCGATGCCGCAGACGATCAGCGTCCGGATGTCGCGGCCGCGCAGATCGCTATCGAGCGAGGTGCCGGCAAAGCCGCTGTCGCGCGATTTGGCGATCACCAAATCGCCTTCGCAAGGCGCGAGCCCGTCGACAAAGTCGTAATCCCAGGTGCCGTGCGTCAGGATCTGTCCGGCTGTCTGCGGGTGCGCGCGCATGTAACGCAAGGCGTTCGACTTGTGGAAGATCGGCGCACCCGGCGGGGCTTCGTGCCGGTCCTTCGAAAACCCATTCTGCAGATGCACCACGGTGAGGCCCGCCTGTCGCGCTGCCTCGCAGAGCAATCGCACCTTCGCAATCACCGCCGGGGCATCGGCAATGCTGAACCCGATCCGCTCAAGATAACCTCCCGGCGAACAGAAGGCATTCTGCATGTCGTTGATGACCAGCGCTGTACGCGCCGGGACAAACTCAAGCGGCGATGGTCGGGCGATGACCGTTCGCGCGCTCACGCCACGCCGAGCTTCTTCTGCAGGCTCGTGGACGAGGTCGTGTACTGGAAGGTGAGCTTCTTGTCCGGATAGACGTAGCGGTGGATCTTCTGCGCCGCCAGCGCCCCCTCATGGAAGCCGCACAGGATCAACTTCAATTTGCCGGGATAGGTGTTGATGTCGCCGATCGCGAAAATGCCGGGCTCCGAGGTCTCGAAGGTCTCGGTATTCACCTCGATCAGGTTGTCGGACAGCTTCAATCCCCAATCCGCGACCGGGCCGAGCTTCATGGTCAGTCCGAAGAACGGCAGGATGGCGTCGCAGGCGATCTCGAAATTCGAGCCGTCATTGCGCTTGACGATGGCCTTCTCGACCTGCCCGTCTGTCCCTTCGAGCGAAGTGACCTGGCCGAGCACGAAGTCGATCTTCCCCTCGCCCACGAGCGACATCATCTTGTTGACGCTGTCGGGCGCGGCGCGGAATTCCTGTCGCCGATGAAGCAGCGTCAGATGGCTTGCGATCGGCGCGAGATTGAGCGTCCAGTCCAGCGCGGAATCGCCGCCGCCCGCAATCAGGAGACGCTTGCCGCGGAACTGCTCCATCTGGCGCACCGCGTAATAGACCGACTTGGCTTCAAACGCTTCGACGCCGGGGATCGGCGGGCGCTTCGGCTGGAACGACCCGCCGCCGGCGGCGACGATCACCACCTTGCACTCGAAGATCTTGCCGCCATTGGTGGTGACGCGGAACGCGGGATCGCCGATCCGTTCGATGGTCTGCACCATCTCGTTGTAATGGAATTGCGGGCCGAACGGCTTGATCTGTTCGAGCAGGCCCTTGGTCAATCCGTCGCCGGTGACCAGCGGGATGCCGGGAATGTCGTAGATCGGCTTCTCGGGATAAAGCTCGGCGCATTGCCCGCCCGGCTTGTCGAGAATGTCGACCAGATGCGACTTGATATCGAGCAGGCCGAGTTCGAACACCGCGAACAGGCCGCAGGGGCCGGCGCCGATGATCAGCGCATCGGTCTTGATCACATTCGAGGTGTCCAGCATGAGTCTACCTGCCTTGATAGCTTGGCGTCCGCACCAGTATCCCGTCGAGTTCCTCGGTCATCTTGATCTGGCACGACAGCCGTGAATTGGCCCGCACGTCGTAGGCGTTGTCGAGCTGTTCGTCCTCTTCCAGCGAGCGTTCGCCGGTCTTCTCGACCCACGCGTCATCGACATAGATATGGCAGGTCGCGCAGGTGCACGATCCGCCGCATTCGGCGACGATGCCCGACACTCCGCCGCGCATGGCGGCTTCCATGATCGTCTCGCCGAGATCGGCCTCGACGTCGTGAACGGTGTTGTCGTGTTCGATGAAGGTGATTTTCGGCATGTATAACGGTCTGGTTGCGAGATGGTTTGTATCCAAACTGTCTGCCTGCGTCATCCCCCCGGCCGAGACGGCCCGGGGTTCCGGATCAGGCTTTCCCGCGAAGTGACAATGCCCGGCGGGCCCGGATCAGGCCTGCCGCTCGGGCGTGCGCACGATCAGGCCGTCGAGCTGGTCAGAGACCTTGATCTGGCAGGAGAGACGCGAATTCGGTTTCACGTCGAAACCGAAATCCAGCATGTCCTCTTCCATCGGCGACGGCGGCCCGACGATCTCGGTCCAGGCCTCGTCGACATAGACATGGCAGGTGGCGCAGGCACAGGCACCGCCACATTCGGCTTCGATACCGGGGATGCCGCTCTTGATGGCGTTTTCCATCACCGTCGAGCCGTTCTCGGCGTCGACAATGCGGCTTTCGCCTCCGTGATCGATAAAAGTGATTTTGGCCATCTTGGGCTTGCAGGGTCCGCGTGCGAGAGGGAGCGGCCGACCGGCCGGCCGGCGCGATCCGGTATATAGCGGATCGGCGCGGATGCGCCAGCATCGATCTTCAGCGCGTGACCTTGCAGTCCGCCGAGGTCTGGGTGGCGCTCAGGATCGTCACCGGACCGCCGACCACGCCCTGTTTCATGCGGACCTGCTTGCCCTCCTCGCGCACGAAGGGCGCGCGGTAGGAGCAGGTCATGCCCGGACCGGAGCCCTTGAAATCGATTTCGGCCTTGAAACCGCCCGCCTCGAACGCTCGCAACAGAACGAGCTTGTCGCCATCGATCAGCCAGAGACCGTGCCCCCCGATTGCAGGCTCGCCGGGCTTGCCGATCCGCGCCTTCATTCCAAAAGAATTGGTGCGCGGGCCGCGCGGTGTGGTGACCGTGCGATTCACCTGGCCGATGATGCGTCCCTCGTCGTCGATCTTGAACTTCATGACGTGGGTCGCCTGCGTGGCAAAATCGCCCTCGGCCCGCCGGATGCGCATATTGTAAGTCGCGCGCACCTGCAGGTTAACGCCCGTCAAGTCCTCGAGCGTGACCGCACCGGCCGGCGCCGCGATCGTCGCAAGTGATACAGTGACAACAAGCCCCGCTAACGCGCGGCGGACTATTCGCAGAATTTCCGGTTGTTGAAGGTGAAGCATTTCTTCCCGTCGCCTTCTTTTTCCGCCGACGGAATGTCGGCTTTGCCTGCAGGCTGATTGTCGGTCGGCGGCCGATCGGTCGCCTTGGGCATGTCGTCGGCGACATCGATGGCGGCCCAGCGGTAACTGCCGCGTCCGGCCCGCATCAGGAGCCAGGTGCGGCCGCTGCACTTGTCGACCAGCATCGGCTGCGGGGGCTCGATCCGCGGGCGGGCCGGGATCAGTTCAAAACACGGCGCGCTCGCCGTCTGAGCGGCTGCGGCGCCCGGCAGCGCCAGCAAAGCGGCGGCGATCAGGACAAGGCGCGTCATTCGCAGAAGCGCCGGTTGTTGAACGTGAAGCATTTACCGCCTCCCCCTCCACCTGCTCCCGCGGCCGGGCGCTGGGGTGCCGGCGCCGCCTGCTTGTTCGGATCGGCCACGCATGCGCCGCGGGCGATGATCTGTCCAGCCGGGCAGACAATGCGGACGCAGCGGTCTCCTTCGGCCTTTTCATCGGCGCGGCACGACAGCGGGCAGACCCGCGTGTCGAACTTCCGGATCAGCGAGAGCGTCTCTGACGAAATCTCGCCGGGCTTGGCGATCCGGACCGACGCATGTTTCGCAAACTTGCTCAGCGCCTCGCGAGCCGGCGCGCCGAATTCGCCGGATACCGCGTCGTCGAGGCATCCGACCCGCTTCAATTCGAACTGGACCGAGCGCGCGAGCTCGGTTCGCTCCATGGCGGCCGCAGACTGCGCGGCCGACTGCGCCGCGGCGGTGGCCGCATCCTGCTCCGCCTTCAGCGCGGCGAGCTTCTTCTCGGCCTCGAAGCGATGCTGGCTTTTCGGGAATTCCTTGACGAAGCGATTGAATTGGGCGGGATCGCGGGAGTCCTTCACCAGATTCCAGACCACGTCATCGGGTCCCGGTCGGCGCCCGACCTCCGCATTGAGAGAGGCGATCCGCGTCTCCGCCTCCTTGCGGAACGAGCTGGCCGGGTATTCCGACACAAAACGAGTAAGCTGGGCGGGATCGCGCGAATCCTTGACGAGATTCCACACCACCTCATCGGCGCCCGGTTTGCGCCCCGCCTCCGCATTGAGGGCCGCAATCCGCGCCTCAGCCTCGACACGAAATGAGCTCTTCGGGTATTCCGACACGAAACGCGTGAACTGCGCCGGATCGCGCGAGTCCTTCACTAGGTTCCAGACCACTTCGTCGGCCGCGGGCCCCTGCACCACCGGCGGCGCGATCACCGGCAACGCCGCCTTGAGATAGATCGCGTCGCGCGAGAGCGAGCCATAGACAAACGGCAATTGCGCACGGCGCGTCGCCTCGAGCACATCGTCACGCACGTTGCGGAACAGGAAGTTGATCTCCAGTCCCGGGGTTTCGAGATGCTTGAGCAGCGAAGCCGTGAAAGGGGAATTGCGCCCCTGACCGTCGGCGGCGGTGGTGCCTTCGCGTGCTGCAAACGCGATCAGCACATTGCCTGATGGTTCGACCGCGGCGAGACCGCGCGAGACGGCCCGTGTGCGCACGGTGCGCGCCATCCGCGAGGCGAACGGATTGTTGCGGCAGGCATCGAGGATCACGAGACCGAGGCGCGATGCATTCTCGACCAGCGGCGTGATCGTCTTGAGCGCGATCGCCTCGTGGTCGACATCGACGTCGGCCTTCAATTCCGCGTCGACCGGGATGAGGTAGTTCTCGCCGCCGACTTCCATGCCGTGTCCGGCAAAAAATACGATCGCGATCTCCGAGCCGCGCGCCCGGCGGGCGAAGTCAAGAAGCCCGCGCCGCATGCCGTCGAAGGTGCCGTCCTTGACCCTCAGGACGTCGAAGCCGAGACGCTCGAAGGTGACGGCGACATCGTTTGCGTCGTTGCCCGGATTTTCCAGCGGCGCGACATTCTTGTAGGCGCCATTGCCGATCACCAGCGCAACGCGCCTGGCCTCAGCGGTTCCGGCAATTGAAATGATCGCGGCAGTCGCCAGAACGGCGACAAAGGCGGTCCGAATAGCGGCGCATAAAAAGCTGGGTTGCATGGCGCTCGTTCCCGGTTGGCGCCCATTTCCGCGAGGTCCAATGGTGCCAGACTAGTGGTTCGGCCATTCGTTGCAATGTGGAAGTGATCCGTTCGCCGGGCACGACGGGCCGGCTGGCAAAAAATTTGGCCGGCGCCCTTGATCGGGGACCGGCCGGAAACCGACTTGAATTCTGAGCGGATAATCCGCGCAACTGGATCAGGCGGGGCTGAGAAGCCCCGCAATTTCCGCGCGGGTGTCGCGGATCGCCAAACGGAGGCCGTCTACGCCTTCAGTCTGGCCGGCGGCATCGCCGCTCATAGCGGCCTGCTCGACCCGGGAGGCGGCGTTCGCCAGTGCAAAGGCGCCGACGCCCTGCGCGGACCCTTTCAACGTATGTGCAGCCGCAGCCGCCACCGGCCCCGATGCGGTTTCGATGCGGTCCATCAAAAGACCGATCTGACGTTCGAACAAGGCCAGAACGTCCCGCTCGAGCACCCGGTCCCCGAGCGTCATGCGGGACAGGTGGACAAGATCAATCGGCCGATCCCCCGGCACAAGCGGGGGCGACGCCACAGCGGCCAGCGCCGTTTGGGTTGCTTCGATCATCGCACGCCTCCGGAGCTCTGTTTGGCTCCTATCCCGACACTTTGGCCCGGGGTCGTCCAAAACGAGGTAAAAAATGGTCCGCGTTTCGGCCGAATCGCCCGCCAAGTCTCCGGGGCGGTTAACGGTCTCTGACCGGCCGCGGTTCCATCACGTGTCCCGAAATCACACAAGGGTGACCGGCGCGGCGTTAACGATGATTAAGGAGGCGTTAAAGCGGACAGTTTTATTCGGCCGGGACAGCCGGTAGGATAGCTGTCGGCGGCTCTTTGTCCTTGGCAGTTTCGGACGACCGGCGAACCACCTGGGCATCGGCCCGATGGTTCCGGGGAAGGCCTGGGGAACGCTTGTCAGTTGTGTAAGTGAGGCGGGAAACAATGTCGAACAACCCGAAGAAGGTCGTGGATCCGACCGAAGCGGCGATGGCGGCGATCCAGGAAGCGCTGAAGGTCAGAGATGCGGAGATGACCGGATCCGTGGCCTCGCGCCCCGCCCAGGCGGCCCCGCCCCCGCCTGTTGCCCGCGAAGAGGCCCGCAAACCCGTGGCCCCGGACGTTCGCCGGCCGGCCCGCGAGCCCGCCCCGCAGCGTAACGAGGAGCTGATCATCGCCGACAGCCCCTCCGACATCGAACCGCGTCCAGCCGCCAACGACGACTGGAAGTCGGTCGGCCAGATTTTGCAATCGACGCGGGTGCCATCGTCAAAGCCGCTGTTCATTGCGGCCGGCGTCCTGTCGGTGGTCTGGGCCGTTTTCGCCATCATCCTCACCGCGCCTTACCTGCCGCAATTGCAGCAGAGCTTCGCGCCGACCCTTCTCGCGCTTGTCCTCACATTTTTCGGACCGATCGCTTTCTTCTTCACCGTCGCGCACATGATCCAGCGCTCGCGCGAAATGCGCGCGCTGTCGCAATCGATGGCGGAGGTCGCCCTGCGCCTCTCCGAACCGGAAGGGCTCGCCCGCGAATCCATCGTCACCGTCGGCCAGGCCATTCGCCGCGAGGTGTCGGCCATGGGCGACGGCGTGGAACGTGCGCTGGCACGCGCGGCGGAACTGGAAGCCCTGGTGCAAAGCGAGGTCGCGGCGCTCGAGCGCGCCTATAACGACAACGAAGTCCGCATCCGCAACCTGCTCGACGATCTCGGCACCCAGCGCGACAGCCTGATCGGCCAGGCCGAGCAGGTGCGCAACGCCATCACCGGCGTGCATCTCGACTTGAACCAGGACATCACCGGAATCAGCGACCAGGTCGCCTCGCAGGTCGCCTCCGCGACCGACGGCATCACCCGCGACCTGAAGGAAAAGACCGACCACATCACCACCACGCTCAATCGCATCAGCGACGAGATGCTGGCGCAGCTCGGCGAGCGGGCCGGCGAAATCCTCGAGCGTTTGCAGCAGACCGCACAGGAAACCGCGCAGGCGGTCGACGCCATCAGCCTGACCGCGGCGACCTCGATCGAGAATTCGGGTTTCGCGACCACGAGCGCGATCGACGGCGCGGCCGAGCGACTCAATGCAAGCCTCGCGTTCAAGACCGAAACCATCGCCGAAGAGTTCGACGTCCTGTCGCAAAACCTCATCGAGATGATGCAGTTGCGACTGGCCAATGTGACCAACGATTTCTCGCAGCGCTCCACCACCATCACCGAAATGATGAGCGAGCGCGCGAACGAGATTTCGGCCGGACTGCTGCAGACCTCGGCGCGGGCCGCCGAAAGCCTGACACAGGTATCGGCGCAGACCGCGGACACGCTGTCGGAGATTTCGGCACAGGCCGCCGAAAACATCGTGATGCGAAGCGAGGAAGTGAATGCGACCCTGCGCGCGACCGGCGAGTCGCTGGTGGTCGATCTCAGCCTGCGCGGCGGCGACGTGGTGCAGAAGCTCGAACAGACCGGTTCTGCCATCACCGAGACCATCCTGTCGCGCAGCGACGAAGTGATGGAGACCTTCCGCGGGTCCGCCGACAGCATCGCGACGACCATCGGAACCCATGGCGACGCGCTGAAGGAAATGCTCGGCGCACGGTTGATGTCGTTTGAGGAGATGTTCACGCAGGGCGGCGCCGCCCTCGCCGAACGCATCGCAAACGATTCCTCCACCCTTGGAAACCTGATCACCCGCCATCTCGGCGAGTTCGACCGCACCGTGAAACTGCACGGCGCGGAACTGGTGGAGCGGCTCGGCGACCGCACCCAATCGGTCACCGACACGATGCGTTCCTGCATCGACAATTTCGACCAGCGGATCGGCGGCAAGACCGGCGAAATCACCGACGCCCTGGATCTGCGGCTCGTTCGCTTCCAGGAGGCGCTCGACAGCCGCTCCCAGAGCCTGAACGATGCGCTCGGCGGACGCGTTCTCGAGATCGCCAAGACCCTTGCCGAAGGCGGCAAGGAGGTGGTGACCGCGCTCGAATCCCGCATTTCCGAGGTTACCGGCACCATCGATACGCGCGGCAACGCGCTGTCCGAAACGATTGCCGCCCGGGCGCAGGAGATCGACAAGGTTCTCGGCACCCGTGCCCTGGAGGTCGCCAACACGCTCGATTCCCGCATCGGGAAATTCGAGGAATTGCTGGTCGGCCGCACCGAAACGGCAACCCAGCAGCTCGAAACCCGCGGCCTGGGCGTTGCCGAGGCGATCGTCGAGAAGGCCACCCACGCCGCGACCCTGCTGGAGAGCAAGGGCACAAGCGCGGTCCAGGCGATCACCGAGCGGTCCGACACGGCCGTGCAGATGGTCGAGACCCGTTCGCGGCTTGCAGCGGAATTCCTCGCCGACCGCGCCGACAAGATGTCGATCGACGTCGAAGCGCGCACCAAGACGATCGGCGACTTCCTCACCGAGCGTGCCGAGAAGGCCGTCCTGACGGTCGAAGACCGCACCCGCGGCGCCAGCGAAGCGCTGCTTGAGCGCGCCGAACAGGCCGCTTCCCAGATCGAAGGCCGCACCCGTGCCGCCGCCGAACTCGTGATCGAGCGAACCGAGCACGTCACATCGCAGATCGAAGGGCGCACCCGCTCGGCGACCGACGACCTCACCAAGCGTGCCGAGCTGATCGTCTCGCAGATGGAAGGCCGCACCCGCGCGGTCACCGACGCCGTGACCGAACGCGCCGAAACCGCTGCCCTGCAGATCGAGGGCCGGACCCGGTCGGTGACCGACACCCTGGCCGAGCGTGCGGAAAAAGCCGCGTCGCTTTTGGAAAACCGCTCGCGTGCTGCCACCGAAGTGCTGACCGAACGGGCCGAGCATGCCGCAACCCAGATCGAGAGCCGCACCCAAACGGCCGCGAGCATCCTGTCCGACCGCGTCGAGCAGGCGGCCAGCCAGATCGAGAGCCGTTCCCGGTCGTTCGTCGAGGTGCTGACCGAGCGGACCGAGCATGCCGCAATCCAGATCGAGAGCCGCACCCAATCGGCCGCCGGCGTTCTGTCCGACCGCGTCGAGAATGCAGCGACCCAGATCGAGGATCGCACCCGGTCATTCGCCGACATGATGACCGAGCGCGCAGAGCAGGCTGTGGCGCATATCGAAGGCCGGACACGCTCCGTCGCCGACATTCTCGGCGAACGCGCCGAACACGCCGCCCTTCAGATCGAGGGCCGGACGCGAACTGCAACCGATCTTCTCGCCGAGAAGACCGAGCAGGCCGCGGTTCAGGTCGAGAGCCGGACCCGCGTTGCGGCCGATGCGCTCTTGGAACGCAGCGAGAGGATCGTTCAGCAGATCGAGGCGAGGACAGGCGCGGTTACCGAAATGCTTGCGAGCCGGTCGGAATCCGTGACCAGCCAGGTCGAGTCGCGCACCAAGGCCGCGGCCGAGTCGCTCAACGCCCGGCTGGAATCGCTCGCGACATCCGTCAGCCAGAATACCGGCGAGGCGGAGCGTTCGATGTCGCAACTGGCCAATGCCTCCACGGAATCGATGCGCACCGCAGCAGCCGAAGTCGAACGCGTGCTGACCGTCGTGTCGGCCGGCATCGGCAGCGCGCTGAAGCAGAATGCGAACGATGTCGAGCGCACCCTGCTCAGCGTCAGCGCGGAAGTCGCCCGCGGCTTCGTCGGCAAGTCCGATGAAATCGCGGCTGCGGTTTCGTCCCGCGCGGCCGAGATGACCCGCGTGCTCGACGCCAATTCCTCCACCCTGCTCGCGGCGCTGTCGGCCAAGAGCCAGGAATTCACCGGCGAGGTCCAGAAGGCCACGCATTCGGCGGTGAGTGCGATCGAAAGCAAGGGCTTCGACTTCACCCGGACCATGCTCGAGAATTCCAACGAGCTGGCCCGCCTGATCAACGACGCCGGCGAAACCGCCACTGCCCGCGTCAACCAGACCATGCAGAACCTGCAGCACACCACCCGCGAAGCGATCGACCAGACGCAGCAGATCGCCAACGACTCGGTGGCTCAGGTCATGGAAACGCATGCACGTCTGCGCGGCGAATCCACGACCCTGTTCGAACGCATGCGGGAGGCGAACGTGCTGTTGCACGAGGTGCTGACCGGCGCGCACGAGAACATGGCGATCATCGAGGATTCGCTGACCAGCCGGGTGACGGAATTCGCCAACGCGATGAACGACGTCACCGCTCGCAGTGGCACCGTGGGCGAACAGATCAACGCCCATGTCGAGTCGTTCCGCAGCGACACCACCGCGGTGCTGGAGAACCTGTCCGGACTTGCGGCGCAATTCGCGCAGCAGGGTCGCATGCTCGTCGAGGCCGTGGACTCGGTCGAGAAGAGCAACCGGCGCACCGAGGAGACCGTGTCGGAACGCCGCGCCACGCTGGAAGCGCTGGTGACGACGCTCGACATGAAGTCCGAGGACCTGGAGCAGCGGCTGCAGCGCTTCACCGCACTGCTCGATCAGTCGCTGGACGGAGCTGAATCCCGCGCCCGCGAAATCGGCCGCATGATTGCGGAAAGCTCCACCACCGGCACCCGCACGATCGCGGAGCAATTCGAGCTCGTTCGTGCCGCGACCGAAGAGGACAGCAAGCGCACCAGCGACCTGATGCGCGAGATCTACGAGCAGTCGATCGGCGAGACCGACAATTACTTCCGTCAGTCGACCGAGCGCTTTGCGGAAACGCTCAGCGGCATGAAGGAGATGGCTGCCGAGATGCAGGCGCAGCTTGAACAGACCCGCGCCGAATTGCGTCGCGGCATTCTCGAATTGCCTCAGGAAACCGCCGAGAACGCCGCGCAGATGCGCCGCGTGATCGTCGACCAGATCGAGGCGCTGGCGGAACTCAATCGCATCGTCAGCCGGCACGGCCGCAGCATCGAGGCGACAGAACCGCGCCGCGCGTCGGAGCCGGTCCTGGCCGTGGTCGGCGGCGGCCGCGCCGAGCCCGCCCGCCCGCAAGCGCGCCTGCCCGAGCAACCGCAGGCACCGGTCCGCACGGCACCCCCGCCGCCCCCTGCCCCGCGTGGCGAAAGCTATCCGCAGAGCGCGCCGGCGGGACGTAACAACCAGAGCGGCTGGCTGTCGGATCTTCTGCAGCGGGCCGATGACGGCCAGGCGCCGGTGGCCCCGCCACCCGGCCGTCAGCTTCCGCCTGCCGCGCCGCAACGGCCGCTCGACTCGCTCGACGCATTGTCGGCCGACATTGCGCGGCTGGTGGAACACGAGGCGGCGATCGACATGTGGGATCGCTACAATCGCGGCGAGCGCGGCGCCTTCACGCGCCAGCTCTACACGATGAACGGTCAGCGCACCTATGACGATATCCGCAACCGTTACCGCGCGGATCGCAATTTCCGCGCGACGGTCGACCGCTATATCTCGGAGTTCGAGCGGCTGCTGGAAGACGTGTCGCGCGACGAGCGCGGCGGTCAGGCGATGGTCCGGACCTATCTCATTTCAGAGACCGGCAAGGTCTACACCATGCTGGCACACGCGGCGGGTCGTTTCGACTGAGCAGGATTTCCCCTTGAGAGACTGCAGGAGGGGCGCGTCTTCGGACGCGCCCCTCTTCGTTTGCAGCGGGAAGTCTTCGTCGCGCGAGAAACGCCCCCTGGCCGCGACCCGTCCGGCTCGCCCTACTCCACCCGCACATTCATGGCGCGGGCGACATCGCCCCACAATTTGAGTTCGTCGCGGGTGCGGCGTCCAAGTTCCTCCGGCGTGTCGGCGACCACCGGCAATCCGAGATCGAACAGCTTCTTTTTCACCTCGGGCGTATTCAGTGCGTAAACCAGTTCGCGGTTGAGCACGTCGATCGCGGCTTTCGGCGTACCGGCCGGCGCATAGAAGGCAAGCCACGACGTCGCCTCGAAGCCCGGCACCGTCTCGGCGATCGCCTGGATATCCGGCTGGCCGGCAAACCGCTCCTTCTCGCCGATGCCGATGATCCGCAGCAATCCGCCCTTGTGCTGCCCGAGCGTGGATGAGATCGTCGCGATCACCGCCTCGACATGTCCGCCCATCGCGTCGTTCACCGCGGGGCCGCCGCCCTTGTAGGGCACATGGATCAGATCGGTGCCGGCTTCGCGGTTCAGCAACAGGCCGGCCATATGTTGCGGACTGCCGATGCCGGCGGTGCCGTAATGCACCTTCTTCGGATTGGCTTTCACATAGTCAATGAACTCGGCGACATTGTTCGCCGGCACCTTCGGGTTGATGGCGATGCCGAGAATGCCGCGAATGGCGGTCGTCAGCGGCGCGAAGTCCTTCAGCGGGTCGAACGGCATGGTCTGCACATTCGGCACGATCGTCATCAGCGCATTGGTGGTGAGCAGGATGGTGTAACCGTCCGGCGCCGCGCGCGCGACCGCAAGCGTGCCGATGCTGCCATTGCCGCCGGGCTTGTTCTCGATCACGATCGGCTGCTTCAGCCGCTCCTGCATGATCGGCTGCACCATGCGCGCCACCTGTTCGGTCGACGCCCCCGGCGGATAAGGCAGCACGATGGTGATCGGACGCGTCGGGAAGTCCTGCGCGCTTGCCGCAAAAGGTGCGGCGAACATTACGACAGCGGAAGCGATTGCACGCAATGCGGCAGAGACCATGACCGTCCTCCCCACGCAGCCGCCTGACGCGGCCGCTATTTTTCGCTACGGCGTAAGATTGGCCGGTTGTGCGAATCGTAGTGGAGCGCCGCGGCAGCGGTCAAGCGGACGCACCGCATGCCCCGCGCCGCCCAGACGCAAAGGCAAAGGCCGGCCGGATGCAAAGGCCGGCCGGATGAGGATCCGGCCGGCCTTTTGCCCTGCGCTGTCGGTGTAAACGCTGCTGCGTGGTCTATTGCCGCCGCGGCTGCGGCGTCGCCGGTCTGCCGCCGCCGAAGATAATGCGCGACGGGTTCTCGTCGAAATTGCGCACCGCGCGATCGACCGTATTCAGCGTGCGGCGACCGTCGACGATCAGGCCTTCGAGCCGCTTGTCGAGATTTTCCGCGAGCGTCTTGAACGCACGAACCGCTTCGGGCACGTCGCCCTTCTCCGCGGTGAGGTTTTCGAAATTGCCGAGAACGCGGTCGGCACCGGCGAGAATGCCGTCGACCTTCTCCGAATTCTTCGACAGCGCGTTGGTGAATGACTCGATGTTCTTCACCGACTTCGACAGCGAGTCCGAATTCTTCGCCAGCATGTCGGTGAAGGTCTCGATATTCTTCAGCGAGTTCTTCAGCGCCTGCTGGTTTTCCAAGAGCACCGTATCGATCCGCCGCGCCACGTCGCGCGCGGCCGCCATCATGTCCTGCGACGCGCTGGAACCAGCAGTCAACAGCGGCACGTCGTCGAGCTTCGCGGTGACCGGTCCTGCGGTCGAGGATCCGCCACGCAGCGCCAGCACCGAAATGCCGGTCAGCCCCTGGGAATCGAGCGACACCTCGGTGTCGGCGCGGACAGGCGTCGTGGTATCGATCGAGATCGTGGCGACGGAGTTTTTCGGATCCTTGGGGTCGAGCGATAGCGCGGTGACTTCGCCGACGCGGATGCCGTTGAAGGTCACCGACGCGCCGGATCGCAGACCGCCGATCGGACCATTGAACACCACGTTATAGGTCATGCGTTCGCCGGTGCCGCCGACATGATGGAACCAGTACACGAAGCCGAACGCACCCAGAATGACTGCCAGCGTGAAGCAGCCGATCAGGATGTAATTTGCCCGGGTTTCCATACGCCAACCTCACATCGTTGAGCCGACACGGCCACGTTTGCCGCGGAAGTAAGCCTTCAGCCACGGATGTTCCGAGGCCAGCATTGTCGACATCGGCCCTGCGGCAATCACCTTGCCGTCGGCCAGAACAGCGATCCTGTCGCAGACGGAATGCAGGGAGTCGAGGTCATGCGTTACCATGAAAACGGTGAGCCCCAAAGTGCGCTGCAACGTCCTGATCAGGTTATCGAATTCGCCGGCGCTGATCGGATCGAGGCCGGATGTCGGCTCGTCCAGAAAAACAATCGCCGGATCGAGTGCCAGCGCCCGCGCCAGCGCCACGCGCTTGATCATGCCGCCCGAGAGTTCCGACGGCATCTTGTTCAGGGCTTCCGGCGGCAGGCCCACCATCTTGAGCTTGGCGGCGGCGACCTCGTCGAGCAGGCGCGGCGACAGGTCGAGATATTCGCGCATCGGGAATTGCACGTTCTGACGCACCGTCAGCGCCGAGAACAGCGCGCCATGCTGGAACAGGATGCCCCAATGCCGTTCGATCAATTGCTCGCGCAATTCCTTGGCCTTGGAGAATTCCTGTCCGAACACTTCGATTGTGCCGGAGGTCGGCTGGATGAGGCCGATCATGGTCCGCAGCAGCACCGACTTGCCCGCGCCCGATGCGCCGACGAAACCCAGAACCTCGCCGCGCTTGACGTCGAAATTGACCCCCTTCAGCACATGCTGGCGGCGGAACTTGACCTGCAGGTTGCGCACCCGCAGCGCGATGTCCTGCGAAATGTCGAGTTGCGGCTCCGGGCCGTCGTCGAACAGCGACAGGATATCGAAGCCGGTATCTGACATCGAGATGGTTCCCCTCGCCTATTTGTCGATCGCAGCGAAGAACACTGCGAAGATGCCGTCCAGCACGATCACCAGAAAGATCGCCTGCACCACCGCCGCGGTGGTCTGGGCGCCGAGCGATTCCGCCGAGCCCTTGGTCTCCAGCCCGCGCACGCAGGCAACGATGCCGATCACCATCGCCATGAACGGCGCCTTGATCATGCCGACCATGAAGTGATTGAGCGAGATCACCTCGCGCAGCCGCTGCAGAAAGACTTCCGGCTGGATCCCGCCGTAAAGGGAGGCGACCAGCCCTGCGCCATAGAGCGCCGACATTTCCCCGAGAAAGGTCAGGATCGGAACCGCGATCACCAGCGCCAGGATGCGCGGCAGCACCAGCACGCTGATCGGGTCGAAGCCCATGGTCTGCAGCGCGTCGATCTCCTCGCGCATCTTCATCGAGCCGAGTTCGGCGGTGTAGGCCGATCCCGACCGGCCGGCGACCATGATGCAGACGATCAGCACGCCGACTTCGCGCAGCACCAGGATGCCGACCATATCGACGACGAAAATGTCTGCACCGAAACGCCGGAAATGGAAGATGCCCTGCTGCGCCAGGATCGCCCCGATCAGGAAGGTGATCAGGACGATGATCGGCACCGCGCGCCACCCGACCAGGTCGATCTGGTTCACCAGTGATGTGAAGCGGAAGGTGCGCGGCCGCCAGAAAATTCGCAAGAACGCGAATGCGACCGCGCCCAGCATCTGCACGAACAGCACGGCCGACGTGCCGACTTCGGCGATATTCTCGCCAACGGTCGCGAGCCAGTCGGTGACGCTCTTGCGCCTGATCCGCTCCGGATCGGGCAGTTCCGTGGTCTGATGTACGGTCTCGACGATGGTGCGGAACTGGTCGGCGAGATTGATCACATCGGTCGCCGCGCCCCGCTCGCGCGAACCGCGCAGCAGCCGCTCCAGCAGCCAGGCGCCATAGGTGTCGAGCTTGGCGACATCCCGCATGTTGACGCGAACGGTCTTGATCGGCGTATTCGGCGGCAATGCCGCTGCCATAACCAGACGTTCCAGATCGTTTGCACGATCCGCGGTCCAGTCGCCCCCCGCCAGAAGGTCCAGCCGGTCGCCGCTTACCGACGCGGCGAGCAAAGCTTCAGAACTCATCGTACTCCCCGCCCCGCAAGCCCCGGACGGCTCCAGGCAGCCTGACGTCGCGGCCCCGCGTCCGGCCGCCCCTTGTGCCACCTTGAGAAAAACCGCATTTCCGTCACATACTTAACAGAGCGCCTCCGGCTGTCGAGAGACGTTAACAAAGCCTTAAACACATGGTTAACCCTGCCGGGCCACAGCTCACAATCAGCATCGAAACCTGGCCCATCGCGGGACAGTTTACCATCAGCCGCGGCGCCAAGACCGAGGCCAGGGTCGTCGTCGCGGAACTTTCGCAGAACGGCTTGCGCGGGCGCGGCGAGTGCGTTCCCTATGCGCGCTACGGCGAGAGCCCGGAAAACGTAGCAGCAACGCTCGAACACATGGTGCAAAGCGTGGCGGACGGGCTGACCCGCGACGATCTGCAGCGGGCGATGCCCGCCGGGGCCGCACGCAATGCGCTCGATTGCGCCTACTGGGATCTGGCGGCGAAGCGGGCCGGACAACCGGCCTGGGCATTGGCCGGATTGGCAGCGCCGCATCGGCTGACCACCGCGTTCACGATCTCGCTCGGCACGCCCGAGGCGATGGCGAACGCGGCGCGCGATGCCGGCGCGCGCCCGCTTCTGAAAATCAAGCTCGGCGCCGATGGTGATGGCGAGCGCATCGCCGCCATCCGCGATGCGGTGCCGCAGACGGAACTCATCGTCGACGCCAATGAAGGATGGCGCCCGGACAATCTGGCCGCCAATCTCGACGCCTGTGCGAAAGCCGGGGTCACGCTGGTGGAACAACCGCTGCCGGCGGATGGCGACGAACCGTTGCGCGGCACCGCCCGCCCCGTTCCGGTCTGTGCCGACGAGAGCGCGCACGATCGCGCCTCGCTTGCAGCGCTGATCGGCAAATACGACGCCGTCAACATCAAGCTCGACAAGACCGGCGGGCTGACCGAAGCGCTCGGCATGGCGGCGGAAGCGCGGCGGCTCGGGCTCGACATCATGGCCGGCTGCATGGTCGCGACCTCGCTATCGATGGCGCCCGCGATCCTGATCGCGCAGACCGCGCGCGTCGTCGATCTCGACGGTCCGCTGCTGCTGGCCCGCGACCGGCCGGACGGACTCGTCTATCAGGGCAGCGTAGTGTATCCCGCGTCACCCACACTTTGGGGATGAAGGGCGAGGAAGTTAAAGGTAGATTGGAACCACTACCGGGGTTAGGCGTTTGAGCGTCACGCGTCGGTGTCGTCAACCGGCACAGACCGTAAAACCGGTTTCACAACAAGACGGGAGAGAATGGCCAGCGATGCTGGACCCCCGCAATTCAGTAGCAGATCCAGAACCGTCCCCTGCCCCCTCGGAAAACTCAGCAGCCGGTCCAACCGACCAGCCTGAAGGGGCGCTGGCGCGGCGCGCGCGCGAACAGGAAGCGCTGTTCCGCTTCACCGACAGGCTCTACCGCGCGGGCTCACTGGACGACAGTTACGATGCGGGGCTCGATGCCATTATCGACACGCTGGACTGCAAGGCCGCGTCCATCCTGCGGTTCGACCGCGATGGCGTGATGCGTTTCGTTGCGTGGCGCGGACTTTCGGACACCTATCGCAACGCGGTCGACGGCCACTCGCCATGGGCTCAAGGCGAAACCGAACCCGAGCCGATTTTCGTCGCCGACATCGGCCAGTCCGATTTGCCGGACGCATTGCGCGACACGTTGCGATCCGAAGGCATCCGCGCGCTCGCATTCCTGCCGCTCACCTGCGGCGGCACGCTGTGCGGCAAGTTCATGGCCTATTACGACAATGTGCAGCAATTCGACCGGCGCCGGATCGATCTCGCCGTCATCGTCTCGCGCCAGCTCGGCTTCAGCCTGGAGCGGGCCGATAGTGACGAACGCCGCCAGGCCGCCGAGGAGGCGCTGCGCCAGAGCGAGGAGCGACTGCGCGGCGTGTTCGAGTCGCCCGCCATCGGGGTCGCCGTCCTGAAACCCGAGGGGCGCTTCATCGAATGCAACGACGCGTTCAGCGAATTGTGCGGCTACGACGCCGCCGAATTGCGTACGCTCAATTCGCTGGAACTGACCCATCCGGACGATCGTGCCGCCATGAACGCGCTGCTCGCGGATCTCCAGCATGGCGACCGCTCCGATTTCGTGATCGAAAAGCGCTACCTGAGAAAAGATGGCTCAGTGATCTGGGTTCAGAACAGCGTGTCCCTCACCCACGACAAGGCCGGCCGGCCGCTGCATCTGATAAAGCTCATTCAGGACATCACCGAGCGCAAGGTCGCCGAGCGGCGGCAACAGCTGCTGGTCGACGAGATCAACCACCGGGTCAAGAATACGCTGACCACCGTGCAATCCTTCGCCACCCAAAGCCTGCGCAACGCGAACAGCTTGGCCGAGGGACGCGCCGCATTCGAGGCGCGCCTGATCGCGCTGTCGAAATCCCACGACGTTCTGACGCGTCAGCATTGGGAAGGCGCCGACCTCGTGGACGTTGTGAATGGCGCGATCGCGCCCTATCGCGGACGTTCCGGACAGGATCGTTTCAGTGTCGACGGCCAGCGGTTGCGGCTGCGGCCGAAAGCCGTGCTGGCGCTGTCGCTCGCATTTCACGAACTGGCCACCAACGCGGTCAAATACGGCGCGCTGTCGAACGATAGCGGCCGGGTTTCGCTCGACTGGCGCGTCGATCCGCAAGCGCAGCGTTTCGAGCTGCGCTGGCGGGAAAGCGGCGGTCCGGCGGTGCAACCGCCCGCCCGCCGCGGCTTCGGATCGCGCCTGGTCGAACGCGGCCTGTCGCAGGATATTGCCGGCGAGGCCCGTCTGACGTTCAACGATGCCGGCCTCGAATGCGCCATCGACGCTCCATTGCAAGAAATCGCCGGTTCGCATTGAAGCGGCTGGCCCGACAGGAGCGGTTGTGATCGACACATTGCCCGATCTCGCGGGACGGCGGGTTTTCCTGGTCGAGGACGAGGCGCTGATCGTCATGCTGGTCGAGGACGCGCTTGCCGATCTCGGCTGCGAGCTTGCCGGAGTGGCCACCCGGTTCGACGACGCTTTCACGAAGGCGAAGGACCTGTCCTTCGACGTCGCAATTCTCGACGTCAATCTGAACGGACTGCGCACGTTTCCGATCGCGGAAGCGATCAAGGCTCGCGGCATCGCTTTCGTCTTTGCCACCGGCTACGGCGCGAGCAGTGTTCCGGACGGATTGAACGCGGTTCCGATCCTGCAAAAGCCGTTTGCTTTGAGCGATCTGGAGCGCGCGCTGCGCCGGGCGCTTGGCTCCGCGTAAGGCGAAACCAGGCGATCCATCGCCATTGTTGCCGATTGTGCACACGGCCGCGCAATCGCCTTTAACCGCTTGGCAACCGGCTCCATTCCCGTCTAACTTTTGCCCGGGACCTTTTGGGAGCGCGGGGAATGAAGCTGCGTGCTGCGATCTGCGGCGCAATATTCGCTGCCGTGTTAACTGCGGATGCCCACGCACTTGTCCGCATTTCCAACGACAAGGGCGGGCAGATCGGTCCCTATCTCGACGCGTATGTCAGTCTTCGCAAAACCGGCCAGCGCGTCATGATCGACGGGCCGTGCCTGTCGGCCTGCACCATCGTGCTGGGCGTCCTGCCGCGCGACCGCATCTGCGTAACCCAGCGGGCGCAACTCGGCTTTCACGCCGCCTGGAACCCCGGTCGGAACGGCCGCCCGGTGCTCAGCCAGGCCGGCACCAAGGCGCTGTGGGACATTTATCCGGGCGAAATCCGCACCTGGCTGAAGCGGCGCGGCGGCCTGAAACCGAAAATGGTGTATCTTTCGGGTTCCGAGCTGATGTCGATGTATCGCCCGTGCGAATAGATTAACCCCTCGTCTCCGGCATCCGCATCCAGACCACGACCGCAATCGCTGCGCCAATCGCCGCAATGACCGCCATCGCCGTGTAGCTCGCGACGCCGGCCGCCTCATACAACATGCCGGCAAGCAGCATGGAGGCGCTGAGCGTGATGCCCTGCATCACCGAGAAATAGCCCTGAGCGGTTGCGCCGCGGCCTTCCGGCGCCGCGTGCGCAACGAAGGCAACGGCGCCGAGATGGGTGGCGCCGAACGACAGGGCGTGCAGCAATTGCAGCAGCGGCAGCGTCCAGCCGGTCGGGTCGAAGGCCAGTCCGGCCCAGCGGATGGCCGCTCCCGCTCCGCCAAGGATCAAAAGCGGAATAGGCCCGAAGCGCGGCGGCAGGCGGCCCGACAACGCGAACAGCAGGATTTCTGCGGTCACCCCCAGCGCCCAGAGCGCGCCGATGGCCACGCCATCGAAGCCGGCGGCTTTCCAGGCAATGGTCGAGAAGCCGTAATAGACCGCATGACTGGACCGGATCAGACTCGCGGCCACGACAATGGCGGCGAAGCGCGGATTGCGCCATAGCGGTCGATCGGGTTCGGCGCCGGCGGCGCGCGGGGCGATCGGTGGCTGCGGCATCAGCATCAGCGAAATGCCGGCGGCCGCCATCGCGGGGACCGCGATCAGCCAGATCAGGTTGCGGGCATCGATCAGGTCGAACGCTACCCCTGCCCCGAGATTGGCCAGGATGAAGAAGATCGAACCCCACAGCCGGACCGGTCCGTAGGCGGCGCCCCGCGCGCGCAATCCGCGCAGCGTGTAGGCGTCCATCAGCGCCGCCGACGGAACATGAACGAAAGCCGTGAACACGGTCAGCGCCACGATCAGCCATGGCAACGACGCCAGCCCGAGCGCGGTGAAGCCAAGCGCAGTCGCCATCGCTGAGGTCACGATCGCGGTCCGCAGGCCGAGCCGCCCGTCGGCGGCACCGGTCGCGACCGGCACCGAAATAACCCGCAGCAAGGCGGTGGCGGCGAGGATCGCGCCGACCTGTCCGGCATCGAAGCCGCTGGCCTGCAGCCAGACCGGAAAGAACGGCAGATGCACCCCGAGCAAAACGTAGGACGCGGCGTAGAAAAATGCGGCCCTCAGGGCAAAACCGTCGCGGGATCGCGTATTGTCAATCATGCTCGCGAATCATGCCCCGGCATCGAACGATTCGCCGCAAGGCGATTCGGATTATGAGAGAATTCTCACCGCGCTGACGGAAAGCGCGCGCGGCCGGGCGTTCCTGCAGGAATTCCTGCAGCGAAACCGGAGCGCCGACACCGCGTCGCTGCTGACGGCGATCCGGCGGATCGAGGGACTTTTGACAGCCGGAAGCCTCGAACCGGACCAACCCCAAAACGAGAACGGGACCGGGGTCAGTCATATCGCCCCGGCGGACAATGCGCCGCTTGTGGAAGCCGCATCACAAGACCGCGACGTGATGTCCGGCAGCGTAGAACGCGAGCTGACGTCAGCCGCCGAACCCCTGCAGTCCGGGACGTTGGCGATCGAGATGCTGCGGATCGAGGTCGCATCGGCAGACGTCGCGGAGATTGACGGCGTCTCGGTGGAGATTACGGACTGTCGGGCCGCCGCGATCGAATATCCGGCGCCTCAATTGCCGGACTCCGCGGCACCGGCCGGCGCTGCGGCGCCGGCGGAACGCATCAAGACAGAACCGCGCGACCCGTTTGCCGACTTTTACGCGCTGTCCAACGAGGAAAAGATCGCGCTGTTTACCTGAGTTCAAGCCGCGATGATGCGCGAGAACAAGTCCGGGTCGACATTGCCGCCGGACAGGATCGCGACCACCACCTTGCCCTTCACATCCGGCCGCCCGGCCAGCAGCGCCGCCAGTCCGATTGCGCCGCCCGGCTCCACCACAAGCTTCAGCTCGCGCCAGGCGAATGCCACCGCCGCCTCGACCTCGCTGTCGCTTGCGGTGACGCCCTTGCCGATCAGCCGCTGCGTGATCGGAAAGGTGAGCTCGCCCGGCGTGTTGCTCATCAGCGCATCGCAGATCGTGCCGCTCAGTCGCGCATTGCGTTCGCGCTGTCCGCTGGCGAACGAGCGCGCCATGTCGTCGAAGCCGTCGGGTTCGGCGGTATAGAAATCGGCGTCCGGCACCATGGTCTTGACCGCGAGCGAAATGCCGGCGGCCAGTCCGCCGCCGGAACAGCCGACCACCACCACATCCGGCTTGAGGCCGAGCGCATCGAGGTCCTGCACGATCTCGCGCCCGACCGTGCCCTGCCCCGCAATCACCATCGGGTCGTCGAACGGCGGCACGATGATGGCGCCGCGGCTTTCGGCAATCTTCTGCGCGATCGCTGCGCGGTCCTCGGTGTTGCGGTCATACAGCACGACCTCGGCGCCGAGCGCCGCGGTGCGCTCGCGCTTCGGCTTCGGCGCATCGGACGGCATCACGATCACTGCTGGCATCCCGAGCAGCCTCGCCGCCGCCGCAACGCCCTGCGCATGATTGCCGGACGAATAGGCCACCACGCCGGCGCGGCGGCCTTCGGACGGGATCGTCGCGCAGCGGTTATACGCGCCGCGAAACTTGAACGAGCCCATGCGCTGCAGAATTTCGGCCTTGAGATAGACGCTGGCGCCGACGCGCTCGTCGAGTAGCGGCGAGCGGATCAGCGGAGTGCGAACCGCCACACCCGAAATCCGGCCCGCGGCGCTCTCGATATCGGCGGCAGTGATGGCGTCCATCGCGTCAAGGTAACGCGCACCGCGCGCAATTCAATCGTCCTCCTGCGCATCCCACAGCGCTTCGAGCCGCCGCCGGAACCCTTTCGGCGGTTCCGCGAACAGCCGGGTCGCGAGCCGCCGTGCGGCCTGCACATGCTCGGCCTGCCGGTGCGCGATGATGGGAGTCAGTTTCGACCGCCAATGCGCCAGCGGCTGATGCGGCTCAGCCTTCGCGGTGAGCATCTCGAGATCCTGATACTTGCCGAGCCGAGTCCGCAGCCGCTGCGCCTCGTCCACCCACAGGCGCGCGAAACGCGGCCAGACCGGCTCGATCAGTTCCATCTGATAGCGGTGCTCGACCACCCGGCGGCGCAGATCGTGCAGATCCTCGCCCTCGGCCTCGCTCCAGTTTCGCGGAAACGTCCGGCGTGCCCGCCGATAGGTCGTGGTCAGCATGTCGGCGAGATCGGCAAAGGTGAGCGCGTCAAGATCCCACTGCGACACCTGCCAGGACGCAGCGGTCAGGTAGTCCGACAGGTTTTGCTGGATGTCGTCGGTCCAGATGTTGCGCTCGTTTTCCGCGCGCAACGCTTCGAGCCGGCCGCGGATGGTGGCGCATGACCGCGCCGGCAGCGCGATCGGCAATCCGGCGCTGGCTTCGATCGCATCGTCCAGCGCATCGATCGCCGATTGCGCATCGCGCGCCACCGTCAGGCGGCGCGCCAGGTCGCGCGCCTGAAATCGCAGAGCCTGCCCGGATTCGCCGAGATGCGGGGCCATCATTCGCAGGAGCGCACGCCAGCGCTTCAGGGCACGGCGGATGTCATGCACCTTGGTAGTCGGGTCGCGATCCGGATCGGTTAGGATTGCCTGCGCCTGCGCAACGGCGCCGGCGGCGATATCGCGCAACGCGCCGCCAACCGGGTCACCGGGGCTCAGGGCGGACCGAACATCCATCGGGGATCACTCTCGCGGGAACCTAAGTCGGCGATCGGCCAAGCATGCGGCCGGGCAATTGGCTGGAAACCAAGTCCGCCATCATAGCCGAGTTCCGGACGTCAGGCCGCCCGAATCTCGGCGAGTTCGGGAATATCGACCGAGGGCGTTTCCTCGGTCCAGTGGATAATTTCCAGCCGTCCGTCATGGTGCTCGGCGACCGCGGTGCAGCTTTCCACCCAGTCGCCGCAATTGACGTAGCGGATGCCGAAATCGTCGTGGATCACGGCGTGGTGGATGTGGCCGCAAACCACGCCCTGCGCGTCGTGCTTCTTCGCGTCCGCCGCGAGCGCCCGCTCGTATTCGCCGATATAGGAAACCGCGTTCTTGACCTTGAGCTTCGCCCATTGCGACAGCGACCAATAGCCGAGGCCGAGCGCGCGGCGGATTTCGTTCAGGATCCGGTTGAGCGTAAGTGCGAAATCATACGCCTTGTCGCCCAGCAGTGCGAGCCAGCGTGCCTGCGTGACCACGAGATCGAAATGGTCGCCGTGCACGATCAGGTAATTGCGCCCGTCCGCGCCCTTGTGCACCGCGTGTTCGACCACGTCGATGCCGCCGAAATGGGTGCCGTAATAGCCGCGCAGGAACTCGTCGTGGTTGCCCGGGATATAGACGATGCGGCTTCCCTTGCGCGCCTTGCGCAAGAGCTTCTGCACCACGTCGTTATGCGATTGCGGCCAGTACCAGTTCGACTTCAGCGCCCAGCCATCGATGATGTCGCCGACCAGGTAGATCGTGTCGGCCTCGTGCCAGCGGAGGAAGTCGAGCAGCTTGCCGGCCTGGCAGCCGCGGGCGCCAAGATGCACGTCGGAAATGAAGAGCGCGCGGTAGTGTCGCGGCCGGGTCGGTGTCATCAGCACATGAATGCCGTTCGCGTTTCGTTATGCGCCTGGTCTCACATTGTCATTGCCGTTTGATGACAACGCGCTACGCGCAATGCCTGAGACTCGTCATCAGCATGTCATCGCCTACAGGCAGAACTCACCGAATGAGCATTGTGATTCCCGCTTTGGCCCTGTTCGCAGCGCTTGCGCTGGCGCTTCATCTCGCGAGCGTGGCCGTCGCCATGCGCAAGTGCCGGCCCGATCAACAAGTCCTCGACGCGCCGCACGATTCGGTGCCGGTCAGCATCGTGCTGCCGGTCTGCGGCATCGAGAATTACATCGAGGATACGCTGCGCTCGGCCTTCCGGCTCGACTATCCGCGCCATGAACTGATCATCTGCGCGGCGCGCCCGGACGATCCCGCAGTGCCGCTGGTGCAGCGGCTGATGGCCGACCATCCCTGGATCGATGCGCGCCTCCTCGTCGGCGACGAGCGGATCAGCGACAATCCCAAGCTCAACAACGTTTTCAAGGGCTGGCGCGAGACCACCTATCCGTTCGTCGCGATCTGCGACAGCAACGTGCTGCTGCCGCGCGACTATATCCAGCGCTTGCTGTCGAAATTCGATCCGCAGACCGGCCTCGTCTGCTCGCCGCCGATCGGCTGCCGCCCCGACGGCTTTTTCGCCGAAGTCGAATGCGCGATGCTGAATAATTACCAGGCTCGCTGGCAATGCTTCGCCGACTCCGTCGGCTTCGGCTTCGCACAGGGCAAGACGCTGTTCTGGCGCAAGAGCGATCTCGAGAGCGCCGGCGGCATCCGCGCACTGGGCGCCGAATCGGCGGAGGACGCGGCCTGCACCAAGATCGTCCGCAATCTCGGCTTGCGGGTGCGGCTGATGGAGCCGCCGGTCCGCCAGCCGCTCGGCTATCGGCGCGCGGTCGATGTCTGGAAGCGGCAGCGGCGCTGGGCGCGGCTGCGTCGCGCAAGCTTCCCGCTCTGTTTCTCGGTCGAAATCGTCTCCGGCTCGCTCCCCCCGCTCGCGGCAATGGTTGCGGCGGCGCTGCTGGCCGGGCTGCCGGCGTTTCTGCCGGCACTGGCTTTCCTGGCGGTCTGGTATGGCGCCGAATGGATGCTGTCAGTGAAAGCCGGCTGGCACGTCTCGCGCTGGTCGATCGCAAGCTACATGCTGCGCGACCTGATGCTGCCGGTGCTCTACGTCAATGCCTGGCTCGGCCGCGGCTTTGAATGGCGCGGCAACGACATGCGCGCGGTTGAAGGCGCGAGGCTGTCCTAGTCACCCTTCCTTCACCTCCCCCTGCAAGGGGGAGGTCGACCGCCAAAGGCGGTCGGGTGGGGGTCATGCGTAAAATTCATCGCCCCCCTCCCCAACCCTCCCCCTTTCAGGGGGAGGGAGCCTATAGTGCGCGCCGCCAAACGATTCATCGCGGAAAGAATCTCATGAATTTTGGAATTGCCGGCCGCAAGGCCATCGTCTGTGCCTCGAGCCGCGGGCTCGGCTATGGCTGCGCCATGGCGCTGGCGCAGGAAGGCTGCGAGGTGGTGATCAACGGCCGCGACGTGGCGCGGCTCGCGGCGGCCGCCGACGAGATCGCCCAGGCCACCGGCGCGAAAATCATCCCTGTGGCCGCCGATGTCGCGACTCCCGACGGCCAGAAGGCGCTGTTCGCCGCCTGCCCCGAGCCCGACATCCTGGTGAACAACAATGCCGGTCCGCCGATGCGCGACTTCCGCGAATTGTCGCGCGAGCAGATCATCGACGGCGTGGTCGCCAACATGGTGGTGGCGATCGAACTGATCCAGAAGGCGATCGACCCGATGATTGCCAAAAAATTCGGCCGCATCGTCAACATCACCTCGGCCACAGTGAAGGCGCCGTTGGCCGGGCTCGACCTGTCGTCCGGCGCGCGTGCGGGACTGACGGCGTTTCTGGCCGGCGTCGCGCGCTCGGTGGCGGCGTCGAATGTGACGATCAACTTCATCCTGCCCGGCACCTTCGATACCGACCGACTCGTCTCCAATCTCGAAGGAAATGCCAAGCGCCAGAACCTGTCTTACGAGCAGGCACGGGTGAACCGCATGAACGGCGTGCCGGCCAAGCGCTTCGGCACCAAGGAGGAATTCGGCGCCGCCTGCGCGTTCCTGTGTTCCGAGCAGGCCGGCTACATCACCGGGCAAAACCTCCTGATCGACGGCGGAGTCTATCCCGCCGCGTTCTGATCAGGGGCGGCCTCTGCAGGCGTAATACTCGTCAGCCGTGGCAGGTGCAGCCGGCATGGTGGCAGCCGGCGCCATCCTTATGATGGTTCGCGCATTCCTTGCTGCAGTAAAGCCGCTCGTTCTTGGTGACGGCCGCCTTGGTGTTCACCACGCAGATGCAATCGCTGCATGCGCATTTGACCATCGTAACGTCGACCGGTGCCATTTGAACCTCCGCGTGATCCGCATCGTGTGAGTCGGATCACGCTAGCAAAGGGTCGCGCTGTTATACTATCACGACGCGACACTGCGGGTTCGCAGCGTTCGCCGCTGTCAGTCGGCCGGTACGATCATCTTGCCGATCGGCCACAGCGCGATGCCGGCCAGCTTCAGATGCGCCCATGCGAACGGGATGCCGATGATGGTGATCGCAAGCCCGATGGCGGTGATCACATGCCCGAGCGCCAGCCACCAGCCGGCCAGCAGCAACCAGATGATATTGCCGAGCGTCCCGAACCCGCTGGTTCCGACATCCTCCCGGCCCAGATACTCGTCGCGCGACACAGCCCTCTGCCCGAACGGCAGCAGCGCATAGAAGCCGATATTGAAAGCGGCGCGCGCCCACGGCAGGCCGACGATCGTGATCGCCATGAGGATGGTGGCGATCCACCAGCCGATGGCCATCCACAGGCCGCCGAACACGATCCACAGCACATTCAGCAGAATTGACAGAAGCGGCATTGGGGTCTCCCGAGCGGGAACAATGCCGCTCCGGCGTTAAGATTGAGTGCCGCCGCCCGATAATCAAGCCGGGCTCGATCAATCTTTGCGGAATCGCCGACCCAGCCGATTAAGCGGAATGTTTACGCTGCCGCGCTAGCGTCGCGGCGCATGAACATCTTCGATGCCATCGTCATCGGCGCAACGCTTGTTGCCGTCGTCATGGGCTATCGATCCGGGCTGTTGCGCAGCCTGGCGACGATCTTCGGATATCTGCTGGCGGCGCCGGTCGCCGTGGTGGTCGCCCCGAAACTGGCGCCGCTGATCATGACGCAGCCGCTGTCCACGGACGGGCCCGGCATTGCGCTGTTCGCCGCGGTTTTTCTGGGCGTCGGCTTCGTGACAGCGGCCTTGCTGCGCAACGCGGTGGGGCTCGCCGCCGGCGACGATGTCAGCGTGCCCGACCGCACCGCCGGAGCGGTTCTGGGTGCGGTGCGAATTCTGCTGCTGGCCGTGCTGATGGTGCTGATCTTCGAGCGCATCATTCCGCCGAAGCGCGAGCCGGCATGGCTCGCCCAGTCGCAGCTGCGACCGCTGCTCGCGGCCGCCGGCGAACAGGGCGTGCGCACGCTGCCGGCCGATGTCGTCGCGCATATCGATCGGCTGAAGAAGCAACGCGGGATCTAGACCGCTCCGCCCGCGCTGCGGCGAAATTTCGTCCCCCGATATCCAGAAAACAGAACGGGCCGGCGCAAGGCCGGCCCGTTCGGTCGTTCCGTAACGCCGCGACGCTTACACGAAGGTGAAGTCGTCGACGTGCAGAAGCGAGACATCCTTGACCTTCAGGACGATCGAATCCGCACCCGCGGCAATGGTGAGCGTGTTGCCATTGTCTGTGGTCGCGGCCAGCACGGCATTGAAATCGGCGAAGATCGATGCGTCGAACTGGATCACGTCGCCACCGCCCTTCATGAAGCCCCGGAAATCCCTGATTTCGTCATTGCCGAAACCGGGCGCAAACACGAAGGTATCGTTGCCGGAGCCGCCGGTCATGACATCGTCGCCAGCGCCGCCAATCAGCGTGTCATCGCCGGAATCGCCCTTCAGGACATCGTCGCCAAGGCCGCCCTCGAGGGTGTCGTTGCCCGAGCCGCCACTGAGGATGTCGTTGGCCGCTCCGCCCTGCAGGGTGTCGTCGCCCGCGCCACCGTCCAGGCGATCCGCCCCCTCGCCGCCGGTTAGGATGTCGTTGCCCCTGCCGCCGTCGAGCCTGTCGTTGCCGATCCCGCCGTCGAGCGTGTCGTCGCCGTTACCGCCGGACAGCCTGTTGTTGCCGGCATTTCCGGTGATGACATTGTTTTCGCTGTTTCCGGTGCCCTTGAGGTCGGCATTCCCGGTCAGGATCAGGTTCTCGACGAATTTCGGCAGTTGGAAGTTGATCGCTGTCTGGACAGTGTCGACTCCCTCGCCATCCAGTTCGATCACCTTGCTGCCCTTGCCGACGATGTAGGTGTCGTCGCCATCGCCGCCAGTCATCCTGTGCTTGCCGACGCTGCCATCGAGCGTGTCGTCGCCGATGCCGCCGACAAGAGCTTCCTTGCCGCTGGTTCCGATGATGGGTGCCGACGCGAACACGTCCTCCTCGCGCTGGGTGAGATTCTGGATGCGGGTATCCAGATTCACCGGCGTGTCGGCGTCGTTGAAGGCGGTTGCCGCGGTGCCGTGGAATTCCTGCATGTATGCCGCAAGCGCGTCCTGTTCGCCGAGCGCATTGCCCGGCAGGACCGCCGTGAAGTCGAGCGCCTCGTCGACCGGCGCCGACAACGTGCCGTCCTCGAGCAGATAACGGAAGTTCGAGCCGTTCGCCTTCATCGGATAGCCGTCGCCGCCCTGCGCCAGGAACGACAGCGTGACGACGGTGATGACCGAAGGCGTACCGGACAGCAGCACGCCGTCGTCGTACAGTTTCGCGATGATCCGGCCGTCCTCGTCGATCAGCGCGATGTCGGACACGCGGCTGCCGGCGGGCGCGGTTGGATCGAACGAGAACTTGACGCCGCCGAGCTGCGGGAAGCGGCCCTGATTGCCGTAGTTTGCAACGCCGTGTTCGAGGATGGCCTTCAGCCCTTGCGCATTCGTATCGAACGCCATCAGCTTGTTGTCGAAGCGCAGCGAATTCTCGATATCGAGCTGCGAAACGCCGCCTTCATCCTTGACGCCCGGATTCTCGGCCGGTGGCAGCTTGTCGATGTCGCCAGTGACCGGATCGGGCAGCGACAGCGAGCCGATCTGCGCGCGAATGCCGCCGCCATTCTTCAGCGAGACCACGAAGGTGTCGTCGCCAGCGCTGGCCTGCTTGAAGGCATAGGCGTTGGCATCCGCCGAGAGGTTGCCGAGATTGGTTTCCTCGTTGCGGACGAAGGCGCGCTCGCCTTCGAGATACACGTCGGTGAAGCCAAAGACATTGCCGTCCTTGTCCGTGATCACCGACTGCACCGCCTCGGTGATCAGCTTGACATCGCCGCCCTTGGTGCCGTCGGCAAAGGCCGTGGTGTCGAGATCCTCGACATCGACGCCCCACGCTTCCGCGACATTCTCCTCGGTCGAGGCATAGGCGCCGTTGATCGCCTCGTTCGCCGTGATGCTGTCGAGGATGATGTCGCCGTTGGCATCGAAATCGACCACCAGACGGCCGAGATAGGTGAACTCGTTGTCGGTATTGACGATCATCGTGGTCTTGCCGTCGAGATCGGTGACGGTCAGCGGATAGTCGCCCTGGAACACATCGTCATGGCCGGGGAAGGCCACCGCTTCGTCGTCATCGTCGCCGAGCCGGGTATTGGAGCCGGCCGCGAGAATGATATCGACCCCGCGCAGCTTGGACGCGAGCAACTGCTCGTTGCCGATCTGCTGCAGATGCGCCATCAGGATGATCTTGTTGATGCCCTCGGCGATCAACTCGTCGATGATCGGCTGCAGCTGCGCCGCCAGAAGGTCCATGTCGTCGACTTCACCATTGGCGCCGGGGCCGGTCGGGAAGCCCTTCACCTCGGTGCCGGAGGGCGACGAGATCGCCTCCAGAATCTGCGTGGTCGCGGCCACGAGACCGATTTTCTCGCCACCCTTCTCGATCACGGTAGCGGGCGCGATCCGGCCCTTCAGCGTGCTTGCTTCCGCGACATCCGTCGCGGTCGGATTGCCCGCGCCGTCAAGCGTGTTGGTGAAGCGCGGGTTCAACGCGCTGTCGCCGGAGAAATCGAGGTTGGCGGACATGTAGGGGAAGGCGGCGCCGACCCAGCCGCTGCCGGGCGTGAAGGTCGCGGCGAACGCATTCGAGCCGAGGTCGAATTCGTGATTGCCGATGGTCGAGGCTTCGACCCCGATGATGTTGTGGATCGCAATGTCGGCCGCACCGATCGGCACCGTGCTGCCGATGGTCGAACCGGTGGTGGCATTGATCGCTGCGGCCACGCTCGGATCGGTACCGGCGGCGAGGAACGGTCCCGGCAGGAAGTTGTCGCCGCCCGCGAGGATAAGGGTGTTGGAGAAATCGTCGTCGAACGCATCGACCAGCGCCGCAAGGTTCGGCGCGGTCGTCGAGGCCAGAAGTCCCGCCTCGGCATCGGCGAAATGCAGCAGTTGCAGCGTGTAGCGCTGCGGCTCGATTTCGAACACCTCGACCGTGCCCGAAATTTCGTTCGTGGTCAGCAGCAGCGCCTTGCCGTTCGGGCTATCGACCGCCTCGATGAACTGCACGGTTTCCGGCCCAAGGTGGACCGTCGAGGACGGCAGGTAAGTTGTGAATTCGGCCTCATCAGGATTGGTGACGTCATACACCATCACGCCGCCCTGCCGCTCCAGCGCAACGAAGGCGTAGAAGCGTCCACCGAGATTGGCGACGGTGATGCCTTCCGGCTCGCCGGCCTTGTCGTCGGAGCGCGCATCGAAGGTCGAGGCGTCACCGGTCTGGTTGTTGTTGAACAGCGCCGGATATTGATCGGCGATGATCTTTTCGAATTCGCCGCCGCTCTCAAACACCTTGACGACGTCGCCGTCGGATTCCTGCTTGAAGATGGTGAAGCCGCGGCCGCCGAAGGCGTAAATTTCCTCGAGGCCGTTGGCGGGATTGCCGTCCGTATCGCCATCGATGGTCGAGACGTTGAGGCGCCCCGCCAAATCCTCGTGCTTGAGTAACGCCTCGTTCGCACCGAACACATCGTTGTTCAGATCACGGGTCGACAGGCGCGCGATGTCGCTGTCGTCGCTGCGGGCATCGCCCTCGTTCGCGGTGGCAAAATAGGTGGTGCCGCCGATCGTCCATGTGGCGATCGCATCCGGCATCAGGATGCCCTTGATCGGCGCGAGGCTGAGCTGGATCGCGCCAAGGCTCGAACCGCCGGAGCCGGCGCCGTCGCGATCGGAATAATCGCCCTCGTTACCGGCAATGGCGTGGTCGACATAGCCGAGCGGCACGAAGCGCTCCAGCACCGGCGTGGTGCCCGTGATGTCGAATTGCGCGACGGTGTTGGCTTCTTGCAGCGTGACGAAAGCCGTGGTGCCGTCCTTCGAGATCGTGATGTATTCCGGTTCGAGATCGACCGAGGCGTCCTTGCCGGGCGTGATGCGCACGCCCTGCGCGCGCAACGCCGCTTCCTGTCCGTCGAACGCCGCAAAGCCCGTGGTTGAGACCAAGGCGTTTGCCACGCCCGCCGACAGGTCGATCAGCGACACCGAGCCCGGGGCATCGATACCAGTGTCGGTATCGCGCTCGCCCTCGTTGGCGACCAGCAGCTTCTGGCCGTCGGCAGTGAACACCAGCATGTCCGGCAGCGCACCGACCTCGACGATGTTGAGCAGATCGCCGGTGGTGGCATCGAACAGGGCGACGAATCCATTGTCGCTCTTGACCGCGTTCTCGACCGCAACCGCCAGGACATTGTTCGAAACGGCCAGCGAGTTGATGCCGCCGAAATCGGGGACGACGGCGTCGACGTCGATATTACCCAGCAGCGTCGGCGCGGCCGGATTGGAGAAATCTACAATTTGGACGAGACCGTCGTCGCCTGGGGTCCCGGCATCCTCGAAATTCGCCATCACGAACAGCTTTTGCTGCGTCTTGTCGTAGACCACGACTTCTGCAGTTTCCTCGCCGAGGCCGCTGGCATAGGCGCCGATCGATGTGACGTTGAGCGCGTTCGTCCCTGTGGGAGTCGTCAGCGAGCCCGCTAACGCTGAATCGGCGTTGTTCTGAATCGTGATGCCGTCGATCTGGATGGACATGCGCGCTCCCCATTGGCCTGACGCAAGGCGGCCGACGGGCCCCCTGCCCGCCAGCGGCGCGGATATGAGAGCCGCGCAATGACAGAGCGATGACTGGACGATGAAGGGACGGATTCCGTCCAGAACTCCGCGCGCAACACACGAGGCGACGCGATGCGTGTGACGCTGCGGCGACTAAACCGGCGAAGGATTGACCGCGCGCGACGCGATTTATATGGTTTCACTATAACGATAATAATTTCGCCATAGCGAAATATGAGGAACGCTTGACCAAGCCATGTCCCGGGGCGCCGAGCGCCACCGCGCCGTCATTTAAAATGCCCGCGGGCGCCACCGACTGCCACGTCCATGTCATGGGCCCCTATGACCGCTATCCGCTGGCGGAGCAGCGCGCCTATACCGCGCCGGAAGCCCCACTCCCTGTCTTTCTCGACATGCTGCGCATCATGGGGCTCGAACGCGCGGTGATCGCGCATGTCTCCGCGCATGGCACCGATCTGCGGGTCACGCTGGATGCGATCCGCGAGATCGGCGACGCCGCGCGCGGCACCATCATGCTGACGCCGTCGATGACGGATGCCGATCTCAGACGATTCCACGCGCAGGGCATTCGCGGGATCCGGCTCTCCCACGCCTTCGGCTATGACGTCACCGAGGAGACGCTGAAAAACGCAGGGAAACGCGTCGCCGATCTCGGCTGGCATATCGCGATCTGGCCTTCGAGCCTCGACGAATTGCGGCTGATCGCGCGCACCAGCACCACGCTGGCGGTGCCGGTGGTGCTCGACCATCTGGCCGGGCATTGTTGGGACCCGGCGCGCGGCATCGATCAGGACGGCTTTAGCGAGCTGCTCGCATTGCTGTCATCGGGCCGCGCCTTCCTGAAGCTGTCGGCGATGCATCGATCCACCCGCGAGATTTTTCCATGGCCGGCGTTGATCCCGTTCGGCCAGGCGCTGGTGGCCGAAGTCCCTGAGCGTCTGCTGTGGGCGAGCGACTGGCCGCATGTCGGTTGCTGGGACGGCAACATGCCGCAATCGCACGAGTTGCTCGACTGGCTGCCGCGCATCGGCGCCGATGAAGCGAAACGTCAGCGCATCCTGGTCGACAATCCGGCCGGGCTTTACGGATTCTGAGAACAAGAAACACGGAGGACGCACCATGAATCGCGAGATCAATCGCCGCGAAACCCTTCTCACAATCGCGGGCGCACTCACCGCCCCGCTTGTCGGCACCTCCGCGCTGTTCGCGCAGACGCTCGACAAGTCGAAGCCGGTGCGCTTTCTGGTCGGCTTTCCCGCCGGCGGCTCTGTCGACATGGTGGCGCGGCTTGTCGCCGAACAAATGCGCGCCGATCTCGGCATCACCGCGATCGTTGAAAATATCTCCGGCGCCGGCGGCCGCATTGCCATCGAACGGGCGAAAGCCAGCGCGCCGGACGGCACCACCATCCTGGTGACGCCCGCCGCGATGATGACGCTCTATCCGCTGATCTTCTCGAAACTGAACTACGATCCGGTCAAGGACTTCGTCCCGGTCGCGCCGCTGGTCACGCTGGAATTCTCGCTGATCGTCACCGGCGCGGTGCCGCAGGACGTCAAGACGCTGGCCGACCTGATCGCCTGGTACAAGGCGAACCCGTCGAAAGGCTCCTACGCCCATGGCAGCGCCGGCTCGCCGATGCATTTCATCGGCGCGATGCTGGCCGATCACGCCAAGCTCGATCTCACGCACATCCCCTATCGTGGCGCGCCACCGATGCTGCAGGACGCGCTGAGCGGACAGGTCGCGGTCGCCGTCACCACCGTGACGGACTCGCTGCCGCATATCCAGGGCGGCAAGCTGCGCGCGGTCGCGGTCAGCGGCAAGGATCGCTCGAAATATCTCCCCGATGTGCCGACCTTCGCCGAACAGGGCGCCGCCGGCATCGTGGTCGAGGACTGGTTCGGCATGTTCGTCCCGGCCGGCACGCCGATGCCGATCGTCGAGCAGCTCAATGCCGCGATCAGCAAGGCGCTGACGGCGCCCGCGATCCGCGATCGGCTGACGCAACTCGCCTATATCCCGGCCGGCGGCTCGCAGGCCGAATTCGTCAAGCGGCTGCGCGCCGACATCGACAAATGGACGCCGGTGGTGAAATCGACCGGCTTCAGGATCGAGGAGTAGCGTTCCGAAGACGGCGGAACCCGTCGCCAGCCGCCCGGGGAAAAAGGCGAAGCCGTACCCTTTTCGTTCACAATTCCGGTTAGACTCAAAACCGTGAAGTGATTCGTTTTGGGCATCGGGTTTCGCCATGAAAAATGCTGGCCGATTTGTCTGCACCGGTGTCGTGGCCATGGATGGCTGCGGCGTCGAACTCACGCTGTCCGAGGTCCGGCTGCATGACGGCCGCTGCGAGCATTGCGCGCTGGACTGGGACGAGCGGGTCCGCGGCTGGCGGTTCGGCCGCGCCGATGCCGATCTCGACGCGCATTTCGCCGATGCACCGCGCCGGCGCGCGGTGGCGGCTCAGCCCCGCCGCGCCAAGGCGGCGTGACGGCGACAGCGATCGCCTAAGTGGCCTGCCCGCGCGCGCCGCGGGCATCCGGGTCTCTCTGCCAGCACGCTGCCTGTTCCGGACGCCCCGTTTCCGGTAGCGTCGCGTGCGAGCGCATCTGCCACGAGACCTCCCGATGATCATCCCGCGATGGGCCAGACGAGTCGCAGGCCTGTTCGTCATCGCAATGATGCTGTCGCCGGGACCGCCGAACGCCGCCGCAAACCCGGTGCTCACCGTCATCATCGGCGATGAGACCCGCACATTCTCGCGCGATGCGCTGCTGGCGCGGCCGGACGTCACCGACGTCGATATCGCCGCCGACATTGCATACGGAAAGCCGATGCGGTTTCGCGCGGTCCCGCTGGCCGCATTGCTCGCGCCGTTTCGCGCGCCGGAGGGCAGCGTCATCGAGTCCGTCGCAGTCGACGGCTTCGCCGCGCACCTCCCGATCGATCTGGTGATGAACACCGATCCGGCAAAGCCGATCGCCTGGCTCGCGATCGAACCGCCTGGCGCACCATGGCCGCCGCTTCCCGGCAAGCCATCCAGCGCGGGGCCGTTCTACGTTGTCTGGACCGGCCCGATTGCCAACATCATCAGCAGCGAGCAATGGCCCTATCAGCTCGCCAGGCTTGAAAGCCAGTTGTCGCCGCTGGCGCGCTGGCCGCAGCTTGCCGTCGATCCCGCCTTGCCCGCAGCGCATGACGCGCGCGCCGGGCAAACGCTGTTCATCACACAATGCCTGCCCTGCCATATGCTCGACGGCGCAGGCTCCAGCGATGTCGGCCCCGACCTCAACCGGCCGATGAATCCCACCGGCTATATGACGCATGCCGGATTGCACGCGCTGATCCGCGATCCGAAAGCGGTGCGCAGCTGGCCGGGCCAGATCATGCCGGGCTTTGCCGAAGACCAGATGAGCGACCGCGATATCGATGCGGTGATCGCCTATCTCGCGCATCAGGCGGATCGCAAGTCCGCGCGATAAGCGCTCACGCGAGCGATACGCCGCAACACGACACCGTTTCGCGCACCGAGCGCAGGATCGCCTCAGATTTTGCTGCGGCGTCTGATCCCGCAGACCACCGCATGTGCGACGAGGGAACTTTTCGAGAGGGAGGGCTTTGTTGACCGATTGAAACCCAAGGAGCGGTACCATGAACAATATCATTTATCTGGTCGGACTGGTGGTGGTCGTCCTCGCCGTGCTGGCGTTTTTCGGGCTCCGGTAGCGGTCGCGTGGACATGCGACGCCTTTCGATCGAGCTGTGAGCGACCGGCCATCTCAATTGACGCCGAATAGCCTCCCTGCCGGCGGCGAGGCTGATGTGGACGTATCCCAGCGCAGTCACGTCTCATACGGATGGGCCGTTATCGGCCTGTTCCTGTTGGCGCTTATCGGCGCGCTGGGATATGCGAGAGCATTCCTTCTGCCGGTGCTGTTCGCGTTCATGCTGGCGCTGATCCTGCGGCCTGTCGTGCGCTATCTGGCGCGACGCCACGTGCCTGAGTTTCTCACCGCGCTCGGGCTGGTCCTGTGGGTGCTCGCAGCCGCCGGACTTGGCTTCTACTTTCTGAGTGCGCCGCTCAGCGCGCTTCTGACCGATCTTCCACGGATCGCCAACGAAATCGAAGTGAAGCTGATCGATTTCAGGACCACCAGCGAGCATATCCAGGCTGTCACCGAAAAGATCGAAAATCTTGGCAGGCAGGACACGCCCAGCCCGACCGAGGTGCAAAAGGTCGAAGTGACGCAGCCAGGACTGTTATCATCGGTCGCGGCGAATGCGCCGGACGCGGCCGCGCGCGGGATCTTTGCGCTGGTGCTGCTGCTGTTCCTGTTGTCGTCTGGCGATCTGTTCTACGCCAAGATCGTGCGCGCGATGCCGACCTTCGGCGACAAGAAGAAAGCGCTGGGTATCGCGCTGGATATCGAGCGCGAGTTGTCGCGCTATCTCGGCACCATCACGCTCATCAACGCGGGACTTGGCATCTGCGTCGGCCTGGCGCTCTGGCTCATCGGAATTCCCAATCCAATCCTCTGGGGCGTCCTCGCGGGCGTGCTGAATTTCATCCCCTATATCGGTTCACTGGTCGGGGTTGCGCTGGTGGGGACCATTGCGCTTGGAACGTTGCCGACGTTGTCGCACGCGCTGCTCGCCCCGCTTGCCTATCTTGCGCTGACCACCATCGAGGGCCAGGTGGTGACGCCGGTCCTGGTCGGACGGCGGCTGGCGCTCAACCCGGTGACGCTGTTTCTCGGGATCGCCTTCTGGGGCTGGTTGTGGGGCGTGGTCGGCATGCTGTTCGCAGTCCCGCTGATGGTGGCGGTCAAGATCTTCTGCAGCCATATCGACGGACTGACCACGATTTCGGACTTCCTGTCGACCGAGAACCAGGACGAGGAAGACAAGCCGGAAGAGAGGCCCGGCCCGCCTCCTGCAATACCAACCGCGAGATGAACCTGTTCTGGTTGGGGGCGCGGGCGTGAAAAACCGCCCCTCGGCACTACAACTCCGTCCGCATGTGCGGACGCTGCTGTGCTGTCTTAACGCCACTTGACTTTCTATGTTTTTTAGGAATATAGTCTTCATATCCCGTCCTGTCCAAGGGGCGTCTGATCAGCGTCATGAGACGCGGGGCGGGATGCGGTGGCCGTTGTTGGTGCTTGAGACGCAAGCACTGCAGCGGAGGCCCAAGCTGCGATGATCCGGCTCACCGGCCGTGGGTCACCAGCGGAGGATACCAAGAAAGTCCGCCCGGCGATGCCGGTCAACGGTGTCTGTCCTCCGGGGTTGTCGCAGAGCAAGCCACTCACACCGCGCGCGGAACGCTGGATTCCTTTCGGCGGTCCGTGGTGACTACGATCTCATGCGCTTCACACACTTGCGCATGGGGCCATGGGCTTGGCTGAAGGCCCGGCGTTTCGCGCGCCCTTGGGTTTACCTGAGGGAAGGAATGCGAGGTGGAGTACGGGCGCGCCCGCGCCGGCTAAAGAACAGGGACGGCGGAGCTTTGTCTGTTTGTACGCGTCATCAACTCCGTCACCCTGAGGTGCCCGCGCGACGCATCCCTTCGCGATACGCGCTCCACGCCGCGATCAGCCCGCTCACATCAGCAGGATGGCCTTCATGAATCACGGCATCCTGCGGGATCGGCACCCAGGGTTGCGCGCTTCTGGTCCAGATATGGCCGACCGGGTGCAGCCAGGATGTGTCGTCGAGCGTGCCGGGCTTGAGGATCGATACCTTGTCGTTCGCCAGCGGATGATTGACCGGCCGCACGCCGCAGGTCTCGCACATGTCGCTGGCAATGACGCGACCGCTATCGGCCGCCCGCTCGAAGCGGCGCGGCACGCCCTTGGTGTAGACCAGCGAGTCCCGCGGCACCATCACCGACATGCTGAAAGCCGAGGCCGATTGCCGCTGGCATTCCGTGCAATGGCAGACATAGACCGAGAACGGCTCTGCGCGGATCTCGTAGCGGAGCGCGCCGCACTGGCAGCCTCCGGTCAGCGGAAGTTTCATGCTCGCACCTTGCCGTGCCGGGTCCTGAGGTTAGTATGCGCGCCGCCGCACGAGAGGATTCAATGACCGAAAGCATGATACCGAGTCAACGCGCCGACTATTCCGCGATCGTCGATCGCCCGCCGCTGAAACTGCCGGGCGGCGCACGCATGGTGGTGTGGACCATCGTCAATCTCGAGGTCTGGGATATCGCCCGCCCGATGGCGCGGCAGGTCCTCCCCGCGCCCACCGGCCAGCCGATGCTGCCCGACGTGCCGAACTGGAGCTGGCACGAATACGGCATGCGGGTCGGGGTGTGGCGCTTCTTCGATCTCTACAAGCGGCTCGGCATCAAGCCCACGGTCTCGATCAACGCGCGCGTCTGCGAGGATTATCCGCGCGTGGCGCAGGAGTGCAAGGATCTCGGCTGGGAATTCATGGGCCACGCCTATGACCAGGGTCCGATCCACAAGGTGGAGGATCAGCGCGGCATGATCTTCCGCTCCTGCGACATCATCGAAAAATTCACCGGCAAGCGCCCGGTCGGCTGGCTTGGGCCGGGCCTGACGCAGACCTTCGAAACGCCGGAACATCTGGTCGATGCCGGCATCCGCTATACCGGCGACTTTGCCTATGACGACGAACCGACCGTGATCCGCACGGCCAAAGGGCCGCTGGTCACCCTGCCCTACACCGTCGAACTGAACGACATCCCGATGATGCTGGTGCAGCACCACGAGAGCGACCACCTTTACAAGCGTGCCGTGGAGAGCTTCGAGCGGCTCTATGCCGAAAGCGAACAGCGCGCGAAATTCATGGCGATCGCGATCCATCCCTATATCAGCGGACAGCCGTTCCGCATCGGTCCGCTGGAGCGTATCTACGAGCATATCAGCAAGTTCGACGGCGTCCTGCACTGGAACGGCGAACAGATGCTCGACTGGTATGCCAAGACCGCGAATGTGAAATTCGGTGCTGCGTAAGGAGTGTCTCGAATGTTCATTGCAATGAACCGCTTTCAGGTGAAGAAAGGTTCGGAGGCCGCGTTCGAGCAGGTCTGGCTGACGCGCGATACGCACCTCGACGAGGTACCGGGCTTCGTCGAGTTTCACCTGGTGAAGGGGCCGGAAGCGGACGACCATACGCTCTACGCCTCGCATACGGTGTGGCGCGATCGCGATGCGTTCGAGGACTGGACCCGCTCGGAGGCGTTTCGCAAGGCGCATGCGCGCGCCGGCAACGAGAGCACCGGTTCGCTTTATCTGTCGCATCCGAAATTCGAAGGCTTCGAGGTGCGGCAGACCGTCAAGCCGGGACGCGCCGCCTAGTAGGATGCGTGCGAGCAGACCGCGAGAATGCGGGCCGGCGGCTCCCGACCCTTGCGGACGGCGACATAGGCGTGCCCCATGGTGCTGTCGATATAGGCGCTGTCGCCGGCCTTGAGTGTTGCGGGTTCGTAGAACTCGGTGTGCAGCCGCAGCGTGCCGGACAGCACGTAGATGAATTCCTCGCCCTCGTGACGGCTGAGACCGCCGATCTCCTCCAGCGAGGTCGCGGTGACAGTGAGGATGCCGGGCACCATCCGCTTGCGGGCGAGTTCGGTCGCCAGAATTTCGAAGCTGTAACGCTCGCCGGAGCCGCGCCGGCCCTGGTCCTTGCGTTCGATCGCACGCCGCGTCGTCCGCAATTCATTCGGATGCAAGCGGAAGAACTCTCCGACATCGACGCCGAGTCCGACCGACAACTTGACGAGGCTTTCGTAGGACAGCGTCGCCTGGCTGTTCTGCACCTTGGACAGGGTCGAGACCGGGATACCCGTGCTTGCACTGAGTTCCTTGAGGGTGAGACCGCGACTGCGGCGGATTTCGGCGAGCCGCACGCCGAGCGTGCTGCCCGGAATGTCCTGACTGCCGTTCTCGCGGAAAATCTGCAATGGCGCGTTCATGCTGAGCCTCAGGTCACCGCGGCGCGCACGCGAAACGAATCGCGCTCATATTCGCGGTTATTCATGACCTCGCGCAAATGCTGCACGGCGTCGAAGATATCCGCGTACGACAGATAGATCGGCGCGATCCCGAGCCGGATACAATCGGGATTGCGAAAGTCGCCGACCACGCCACGCGCCTTCAAGGCCTGCACGATGGCGTAGGCTTCGGGGTGACGGTAGATCACGTGGTTACCGCGCTCCTCGGGATTTTCAGGCGTCCCGAGTTCCAGGCCATGGCCGGCGCATTCGCGCTCAATCAGGGCCATCATCAGCGCCGTCATCTGTTTGCCTTTGTCGCGAAGCCGCGCGATGCCTGCATCCAGCATCAGGCCCACGGATTCTTCCAGTACGGACAACGCGACCACCGGCGGCGTGCCGGTCAGCATGCGGCCAATTCCAGGGGCCGGCTGGTAGCGATGATCGAAGGTGAAGGGCGAGGCGTGCCCCATCCAGCCGGTCAGCGGCTGTGTCATCTGCGCATGATGGCGCCGCGCCGCGAACAGAAAAGCCGGAGCGCCGGGCCCGCCATTGAGATATTTGTAGCCGCAGCCGACCGCGAAGTCAGCACGTGCCGCGTTGAGCGCAACCGGGATGGCGCCGGCACTGTGCGCCAGATCCCAGACCGCGAGCGCGCCGGCTTCATGCGCGATCTTAGTGATACCGACCATGTCCTCGATCCGGCACGACTTGTAATCGACATGGGTGAAACTCACGGCCGCAACATTGTCGTCGAGTGCCGCCGCCAATTCGGACGGCTCCGCATAACGGACCTCACAACCATGCCCCGCAAACGCCGCAAGCCCCTCCGCGATATAGACGTCGGTCGGGAAGTTGCCGCGGTTGGTGACGATGGTGCGGCGGCCCGGGCGCAACGAGAGCGCAGCCGCGAGCACCTTGAACAGATTGGCCGATGTCGAGTCGCAGGCGACCACTTCGTCGTCTTCCGCACCGATCAGCGGCGCAATCTTCGCGCCGACCCTGTGCGGCAGGTCGATCCAGTGATGATCGTTCCAGCCCGAAATCGCCGAGCCGCCCCACTCGTTCTCGACCACCTCGCGGGCGCGGCGCGCCGCTGCCACAGGCAGCAACCCAAGAGAATTGCCGTCCAGATAGATCATACCGTCCGGAACAACGAACGCATCGCGGAGCGGCCGCAGCTGGTCGTTGCGGTCCATTTCCATCACCATGGCCCGCGTCACGGCGGCTGGAGCAGACATGCCCAAATTCTCCGCTATTGCGATAATTTTCTGTATAGAAAATATTTTCGGATCGAGCTAGTCTTAATTCCGGCGGCCAGACAATATGCTCGCACCGGACCCCCGCATGAAACGTGTCGGTATCATCGGTTTCGGATTTATCGGCGCATCGCTATATCGGGCGATCGATACGCATGAGGCTGCTGGTCTTGAGGTCGCTTTCGTCTCCAACCGGACACCCGACAAGCTCACCGGGCTTCCCTCCGAAATCATTCTGGACGACCTGTCGCGCGCAGCAGACCGTCGCCCCGACCTGATTGTCGAATGCGCCCATCCGGACATCAGCGTCGAATATGGCGCGGGCTTCCTCGCGCACAGCGATTACATGCCGCTGTCGGTCACCGCACTGGCCGAAGACTCAATCCGCGAGACACTCGTTGCGGCTGCCGGCGCGAGCGGCCGCCGCCTGTTGCTGCCGCGCGGCGCGCTTGTCGGCATGGACAGCCTGTTCTCATGGCGGCACATGTGGCGCGACGTCACCATCACCTTCCGCAAGCACCCGAGAAACCTCGATCTCAGCCGCACGGGACGGACGGCCGACAGCATTGTCGAGGAACTCGTATTGTACGATGGGCCGGTTCGCGGAATCGCCGCTGACTATCCGCGCAACGTCAACACCATGGTCACCTGCGCGCTCGCGACCATCGGGCTCGACCGCTGTCGTGCGCGGCTGATCGCCGATCCCCGCCTCGATCATGCGGTTGCGGAAGTGGAAGCTTTCGGAACCGATGGCTCGTATCTGCAGACGGTGAAGCGGCAGCCTGCGGTCGGCGTATCCGGAACGGAAATGTTTCAATCCACCCTGCGGTCGGTGCAGAAAGCGACCGGAAACCTGCAGACACTGGACTTTGTATGACGAAGCCCTTGCACCTCAAGAATCCCTCAAACCCGGCCGACCTGGAGTAGACCGATGCGCAAGACCCTTACCATCGCCGCCATCTTTGGCGTTGCCATGCTGGCCACGACCAGCGCATTCGCTCAGACCAAGAAGGTGGCCATCGCCAATTTCGGTCCGCATGGCTCCCTCGAACAGGTGATTGCCGGCTTCAAACAGGCGCTCGCCGACAAGGGCTACGTCGACGGGAAGAATGTCGCCTACGACTACAGCCATTGCAATTTCGATCCTTCGCTGGTGCCGCAGGTGCTGAGCAAACTCGAAGCCGGCAAGCCGGATCTGATGGTGACGATCACGACGCCGATGACCCAGGCCGCCGTGAAGATCGTGCGCGACCAGTCGATCCCGATCGTGTTCGCGCCGGTCACCGATCCGATCGCCGCCGGCCTGGTTCCGGACTGGCAGCATGGGTCGGCCCGCTTTGTCGGCGCCTCCAACATGCAGTCGGTGGAGGCCGTTCTCGACTTCGCGCGCAAGCTGCTCGGCAACGTGAAATCCTTCGGCATGCTCTACAATCCGGGCGATGCCAACGATGTCGCCAACAAGAACCTGGCCGAGAGCGCGGCCAAGGCGGCGGGAGTCGAGTTCAAGGCGGTGGCGGTCGACGCCGTCGGCGATATCGGCCAGCGAGCCGCGGCGCTTCAGGGCGTGGACTTCATCTATGCGATTCCCTCGAGCCTGCTGATGCCGGCCCTGCCGGCGATTGCATCGACCGCCGACCGGATGAATATCCCGGTCATCTCCTCCTCCCCGCAAGGCGCGCAGGACCATGTCGTGCTCGCCGCGATGTCGGTGTCCTGGAGCAAGGTCGGCTATCAGGCCGGACTGCGCGCGGCTGAGATTCTCGGCGGCAAGAAGCCTTCGGAACTGACGAACTACAAGCCGGCCGCCGAGGACCATACCGCGGTCATCAGCGGCCGCCGGCTGAAGCAGACCGGCAAGCCGCTTCCGGCCGCCCTCGCCGACTGCAAATGCGTCGTTGAATGACGGACATGCAGCCCGTCGTCCCGGCCATGCTTGCGCTCGATGGGCTGCACAAGACGTTTCACCAGGGCACACCGGACCGGCGTGCCGCACTCGACGGTGTATCGCTTACGCTGCGGCAGGGAGACTTTGCCGTGGTGATCGGCGGCAACGGGGCCGGCAAGTCGACCTTGCTCAACACGATTTCGGGCGAGGTGCTCGCGGATTCCGGGACTGTCCGTGTCGACAATATCGATGTCACGACGAAACCGACGCATGTGCGGGCGGCCTGGATTGCACGCGTATTTCAGGATCCGCTGGCGGGAACAGCAGGCACGCTGACGGTCGCAGAGAACCTGTCGATTGCGGAGCGCCGGGGTAAACGCAGCGGACTGCGCTGGGGACTCAGCGCCGAAAGTCGCAAGCGCTATCAGGACCGCGTTGCCGCTTTGGGCCTCGGACTGGAGAACAGGCTCGACCAGAAGGTGGGCTCCCTCTCCGGAGGGCAGCGGCAATCGCTGGCGCTTGCGATGGCTGTCCTGACGTCACCGAAACTTCTGCTGCTCGATGAGCATTGCGCCGCGCTCGATCCGAAGACCGCGGAACTGGTGATGCAGGAAACCGTGAGAGCCGTGAGCGGCGAGAAGCTCACCGCCCTGATGGTGACCCACAACATGCAACACGCGATCGAGTTCGGAAACCGGCTGATCATGATGATGTCGGGGCGCATCGTTTATCAGGCCGAAGGCGCCGAAAAGGCCGCGTTGACCATCGACCACCTGATCAAGCGATTTCACATCACGAGCGACCGCATGGTGCTGGGCTGACGCGATGGCGATTTTGCAGGCCTTTTACAATCTGATCCCGGTCACGCTGCTGCAAGGCGTGATCTACGCGTTCGTGGCGCTCGGGATCATGATCCCCTTCCGGCTGCTGTCGTTTCCCGATCTGACCGCGGAAGGCTCCTTCCCGCTCGGTGCCAGCGTATCCGCTGCGGTTCTGGCTGCGGGCGGCGACCCGGTATCGGCAACGGCGATGGCGATCGTCGCAGGGTTTGCAGCTGGCGCGACCACCGCTCTGATCCATCGCATTTTCCGGCTTAATGCCCTCCTGTGCGGCATCCTTGTCGTGACCATGCTCTACAGCATCGATATCCGCATCATGGGCAAGCCGAACATTCCGTTGTTCACCTATGATGACCTGTTCTCGATTTTCCTGGGCGGCTGGTCGCGTTCACTCGGCGCACGAATTGCCTTCGTCGGCGCGATTGCCATTGTCTGCACAGTCGCGCTCTATTGCTTCCTGAAGACGGAAATGGGGCTCGCCCTGCGCGCAGTCGGCGCCTCGCAAAGCATGGCGCGGGCGCAGGGCCTGTCGATCTCTTACTACGTGGTGCTCGGCATCGGGATTGCCGGCGCACTGAGCGCGCTCGGCGGATCGATCCTGGCGCAGAACCAGAGCTTTGCCGATGTGAATATGGGCTTCGGCGTCCTGGTCAACGGCCTCGCATCGCTCATCGTCGGCGAACAACTGATCGGCCGACAGACCCTCGCGCGCCAGCTCGCCGCGCCGCTGGTCGGCGCCATCGTCTATTATCAGGTAGTCAGTTTCGCCCTGGCGCTCGGCATGCAGCCGTCCGACCTCAAGCTTCTCACCGGCCTCTTCGTGCTCGCCCTCCTCGGTCTGCCGCTGCTGAAAAGCCGCACGTCACGGACCGACGCGCTTGCATGAGCGACCACGCTCTGGGGTGATAGAGTCATGTACTCGAATACCGCCGGATTGATCTGTCACGAATAGAAAAGCTCGGCGAAGCACGTGCTGGAGGCGCCGGCTCGCGTGGAACTTTGTCAGCTTGGTTAACACACAAGATTGAAACGCATGCGCGCGTTTCCTGTCCACGACAACTTAACTCTCTGCAATAGAAGGAAAAACAATTCGCACCGAAATCACGTGGTCTGAATCTGCAGCGTCAGCGCACCGCATGTGCAAGCTTGAACGTAAATTTACTTGGCGAATGGGATAGGTTAACAATTCCTTACCTCAAATGCGGTGGGGCTGTAACCAATGGCGTACCTTTCTGTTGCGTCGCCGGCACTTCAGAGCCGGCGTGAACGAACTCGTTCGGGTCGGCTGCGGCATCTCCTGAGCGCGCGTGATCTCACCCTCGACGACGTCGACGACTTCTGCCAGGCCGCGGACGATTTCGAGTCCGGCCTCGCACCGCGCCAGCAATTGTTCGGCCGCACCGTCGCGTTGCTCTTCTTCCAGTCCAGCACCCGCACGCGGCTTGGCTTCGAATCTGCTTCGGTTGCGCTCGGGGCCCATTGCATCGGCATGGAGGATATGTCGGCCTCGCGCACCAATGCGAGCATAGGAGAGACGATCGAGGATTGCGCCGCCGTCGTATCGCGACTGGCTGACGCCATTGTGGTCCGGCATCACGAATGCTCCGCAGCGGCGCGTATGGCGGCAACGTCGATCGTGCCCGTGATCAACGCAGGCGACGGCTGGAACGAGCATCCCAGCCAGGCCCTGATCGACATTCACGCGATGCGCCGCGGCCTCGGCACCCTGCGCGGCAAGAGCATCGCCTTCGGCGGCGATCCGCGTGGACGCGTGGTGCGCTCTCTGATCCAGCTGCTGCGCTTCGAGGGACCGCGCGAAATCCTGTTCTGCCCGCCCCCGCATTACGAAGTGCCGGAAGACCTGGTGCAGGCGCTCTCGGACCATCAGATTCGCCTGCGCATCATTGCGGATATCGACATTGCTTTGGTGGAATCCGACGCAGTGATGATGGCGCCTTACGATATGTCGGCAATCGGCGAGCCGCCGGCGTCCGACTACGTGTCACCTCACTTCACGCCGAAGCACTTCGCGATCACCGCGGAAAAAATCGAGCGCTTGAACTCCAAGGCCCTGCTCTATCATCCCCTGCCGCGTTTCGACGAAATCGATCCGTCGTGCGACTCCCTGCCGAATGCCATGTATTTCGAGCAGGTTCGCCTCTCGAAATTCATGCGGATGGCGGTGCTGGAGCGGCTGCTGAACGCGAACTAGCGAGCCGCAACCGGGTCGATCGCCGGTTTACGAGGCCACCTTGCGGCGCTTCTGTGCGATCGAATCGGGTTTCTTGGCGATAAGCTTGATCGACGCCGGGAAGATCGGATTGTTGATCAAGTTGCGCAGTTGGCGGGCCGGTATCGGCTTGCTGAACAGGTAGCCCTGGATTGCGTTGATGCCGAAACTGCGCAGGCGCTCAAGTTGCACCTCGGTTTCGACGCCTTCCGCGACGCATTCCATCCGGAGGTCGCGGGCAATTTGCGCCGTTCCATTGACGATCGCAGAGGTGCGCGGCGACTCGTCGACCTTCTGCGAGAATTTCCGGTCGATCTTGATCTTGGAAAATGGAAAGTCGTTCAAATAGGCGAGCGACGCATAGCCGGTTCCGAAATCGTCCAGCGAAATGCCGACGTTCATCCGCCGCAACTCCTCGAGGATCCCAAGCGTCGCTGCATTGTCATCGATGAAGACGGACTCGGTGATCTCGAGTTCCAGACGGCTCGCCGCAAGGCCTGATTCTGCAAGCGCGGCGCTCACCCTGTCGACAATCTCGCGGCCATGTCTGAACTGCACAGGCGACAGATTCACGGCAACCTTGATGTCAGGATTCCATTGGGTCGCCTCCAGGCAGGCCTTGGACAGAACCCAGGACCCAATCGAAACAATCAACCCGGTCGCTTCGGCAATCGGAATGAACACATCCGGCGCCACCGGACCAAGTTCTGGATGATTCCAGCGAAGCAGCGCCTCACAACAAATGGCGCGGCCGGATCTCGGATCGACAATCGGCTGATACACAACGTCGAGCTCGCCGCGGCTGAGCGCACGCTGCAGGTCCTGCTCCAGCGCCACCCGGCTCTCGTATTCGCGGGACAGTTCCGCTGTGTATTCGACGATCTGGCTGCGGCCGCGCTTCTTGGCCTCATAGAGCGCCAGGTCGGCGTTGCGAAAGAGCACGTCCATCGTCGTTTCGCGCTGCGCCAGGGCGCAACCGAGACTGGCCCCGCAGATACTCCGCGTCATTTCGATCTTGAACGGATCGGAGAACCTCGCCAGGATCGCCCGGGCAACCGCGGCCATATCAAGGGCGCGCTGTCCAACCAGCATGACAAGAAATTCGTCACCGCCGACACGCGACACCTCATCGCCAGGCACCAACGCGGAGCGGATACGGTCCGCGGCCTCCTTGAGGACGGCATCACCGACCGGATGACCGAGCGTGTCGTTGATGTCCTTGAACCGGTCGAGATCAATCGCGATCAGCGCGATTTCGTCTCTGCCCGGTGCTGAAAATCTTGCTTCGAGCGAACCGAGAAACGCTGAACGGTTCCAAAGCCCTGTTAGCGAATCGCGTTGTGCAAGTGTTTCGATCCGGCGAAAGGCCTGATGACGCGACACGAGGTTGTCGTACACGCTCCGGCAGATGATGATCGTGCCGACATAGAGTGCACCGATGAAAGTCGCGAGAACCAGATGAGCGACGTCGGCGCGGAAGATCAATGCCAGCGTGAACGGCAGGCATGTGAAGCTGACCTCACCGATGGTAATCAACGGCCGGCTGGCATTGCGGGACGACACCCCTGCAATGTAGCCAATGACGCAGCAGCCAACGAGAATCTCGACGTCGGTGCCCGCATGGAACATGACCGCATAGGCTCCGGCGATTCCGACCAGGCCCGAAAACGCCCAGGCGCCGATCAGTGCGATCAATTCCCAGCGCTTCAAGGCAGCGATGTCGTCCGGATCATGGTCGACGCGATGATAGAAGCTTGCGGCCACGGCGCGCGCGACGCCGATCAGCAAAAAGCCAGCGGAGATGAACGCGAACACGACATCGCCGCTGAGCAGGCCGGCAATGGCCGTAACGGCTGTCGCCGCCGCAGTGGCCACGAACAAAGGCTTCGCCGTGCTCGTCGCGCCATACAATGCGCGGACGAGTTCGAAATGCAGCACCGGGTCGGGGACCGAACCATTCAGGCGGTCCACGAAGCGCGTTATGGCGGCCGCAAGCCTCATCAAAGGTCCTGGTCGGGCCGATATGCCCCTGTCATCACGGCACTATTCGTTGAATTTGTTAAGGAATAGCCCTTTCGGAGCAGTAAAGACGGCATCCGCCGCGCGCCACAGCCCGGCAGTTCCCGGAATCGGAAAACAGATGGTTATCGGATAAACGGGGAGGTTGCAGCATGCCCCCGTCTCGCGCCGAGATCGTTGCAGCGCCGCACGCAACTTTTGGTATTATACGGTTGTGCGGCGGTGACACAGCGCCACCGTTCCCGTGCGGGAAGGCCGCCTTCCTTATTTCGAACCGAGCCGTTTCGCGAACACGAGAGCAATCAGGCTGATGGCAGCCGCCAGGATCAGATAGAAAGCCGGCGCCAGCTTGTTACCCGTGACCGAAATGATCCAGGTATTGAATAACGGGGCAAGTCCTCCGAAGATTGCGACCCCAAACGCATAGCTGATCGACAAACCGGTGGTCCTCATCCGCGCCGGAAAGAGCTCGGCCATCAGAGCGCCAAGCGGACCCATATAGGCGGCCATTAGAACGCCGATGATCGCCTGAACGATCAGCAAGGTCTGCAAGGTGGGAGCAGCGGCAAGCCAGGCAAACAGCGGATAGAACACGACCAGCATCGCAGCGGCCGACGCGAACATGATTGGCCGGCGACCGAACCTGTCGGATACCGCTCCAAAGACCGGGATCAGCGCGAGCTGGATAACGCCGACCAGCAATCCGCCAAGAAAGCCGACCGACGTCGTCAGCCCGAATTGCCGCGTCGCATAGGTCGGCATGAACAATACAACAGTATACATGGACACCGTGCAGAGCGCGACGACTCCAAGCGAAACCAGAAGCCGCTTCTTTCCGTCGGACAAAGCCTCCTTCAGCGGCGAAGCGCTGGGCTGCATCGTCTTGAATTCCATCGTCTCATCGACATGGCGCCTGATGTACCAGGCAACCGGTCCGATCAGCAGACCGATGATAAAGGGAATCCGCCAACCCCAGCTTTCCAGCTGTGCGGTTGTCAGGGTCGCGGTCAGGGCTACGCCGATCGAGGTGGCGAGAACGGTGGTGAGCCCTTGGCTCGCAAATTGCCAGCTTGCGAAAAACCCGCGCTTCGTCGGATCCTGTTCCGCAAGAAACGCCGTCGCGCTTCCGAATTCGCCGCCGGCGGAAAAACCCTGGATCAATCGTGCCAGCACAATGAGAAATGGTGCGAGCAGCCCGGCAGTCGCATAGGTTGGCGCCGTTGCGATAATCGCGGTGCCGGCCATCATCATCAGAATTGTGAGCGAGAAGGCAGCCTTGCGTCCGTAGCGATCCGCATAATTGCCCATTACGATCGCACCGAGCGGCCGCATGAAGAAAGGTACACCGAACGCTGCCAGCGCGAACATGAGCGACACGGTTTCGTCGCCCGCGGGGAAAAACAGTTTGGCCATCAAAACGGCGAAGAAACCGTAGATGATGAAATCGAACCACTCGAGCGCGTTGCCAATCGACGCGGCAGCTACCGCTCGCACGCGGCGCACATCACCGTCCGGTTTGCTCATTGTGGCCGCTGTCATGCGCAACCTCTCCGTGTGCCCTGAATGCAGAACGTTGCAACAACGATTCATAAGCGAGTCGGCGCTCTTACGCCGCTACATTGCACCAGCCCGATCCAAAGAATTGCTAATCACAGCCGGGATCGCGGCCCGCGAAATTTGTCGGCACGGCGCCACGTCGCCCCGATTTTGACTAAGCGTCAAAGTTAGGGGAGACATTGTGCGTCCAGCAGAGGTTGAAGACGTCATGCAGTCGTTTACGTACGATGCCCTTCCGTCGCGGGTCATTTTCGGCAGCGGGACCATTTCGAAGCTGAAGTCCGAGGTCGATCGCGCAGGCTGCCGCCGGGCATTGTTGCTCAGCACCCCCGAACAGGCGGAAAGCCTGCATCAGATCGCGCAGTCGCTTGGGCCGCTCGCCGCCGGCACCTTTACCCAGGCCGCGATGCACACGCCGACGGACGTGACCGAACGCGCGCTGAAACAGGTATCGGAGTGCAACGCAGACTGCACCATTTCGTTTGGTGGCGGCTCCTCGACCGGCCTCGGCAAAGCGATCGCGTTGCGCACCGACCTCACCCAGATCGCCGTGCCAACAACCTATGCCGGGTCGGAGGTGACGCCGATCATCGGGGAAACCAAGGACGGCGTGAAAGTAACCCAGCGGACCCTGAAGGTGCTCCCGGAGATCGTTATCTACGACGTGGACTTCACCGTCGGCCTGCCGCAGCGGCTTTCGGTAACCTCCGGCACCAATGCCATCGCGCACGCCGTCGAGGCGCTTTACGCCGAGGATCGAAATCCGGTCATCTCGATGATGGCCGAGCAGGCCATCGGCGCCATGGGGCGCGCACTGCCTGCAATCGTTGCCAATCCGCAGGATCGCGACGCGCGCTCGGAGGCGTTGTACGGCGCCTGGCTTTGCGGCGTCTGCCTCGGATCGGTCGGCATGGCGCTGCATCACAAGCTTTGCCACGTCATCGGCGGCGCTTTCGACCTGCCGCATGCCGACACCCACACCGTGATCCTGCCATACGCGATGGCCTATAACGCCAAAGCCGCACCGCATGCCGATGCGGCGATCGCGCGGACGCTCGGCGGCCGCGACGGGACATCCGCACTCGTCGAGCTGGCGGGACGGCTCGGCAGCCCACGCAGTCTGAAATCGCTTGGCATGCCGGAATCCGGCATCGATCGCGCCGCCGATCTCGCCGTGCAGAATCCCTACTGGAATCCACGGCCGATCGAGCGGACATCCTTGCGGGCCCTGATTGCGGCGGCCTGGGCGGGCGAAGCGCCGAAAACCTTTGATTAGAAGCGCGGGAGCGGGCGGAATGGGTAGGCGCGGCCGAAGCGCCCTGTGCCCGCCGCGAGATAGCGCCCTGCGATCCGTCAGGGCAACTCGCCACTTTGTTTTGGGGGGGTCGCGAAACCGTCAGGCCGCCTGTAGGACAGCACCAGGTCGCACCGCAGACATGAAAATTTATCGTAGCCGGACGCCGCGTTCGAGCGTTCGGCCTGCATGGTAATCCTGCAGCGCGGACAAGGCCTTAGCGGCGGTAACTCCTGATTCATCCGCAAAAACTGACCGGATTTCCGGAACCGGCCTTGATCAGGATCAACTTTTCCGCCGCAGCTTCACGATGTCTGCACCAGCAGGCTCATGCGCACGAGATCGGACAGGCTTCGGGCCTGCATCTTGGTCATCACATTGGCCCGATAAACTTCCACGGTCCGCGGGCTGATACCGAGATCGTGAGCGATGGTCTTGTTCGGGGAGCCGGCAACGAGTCCGTCGAGCACCTGGCGCTCGCGTTGCGACAGGCTCTCGAGCCGCTCCTCGATCTCGTTGCGGACGGCCACGCGCTCGCCTTCCAGGCGCTTCGCCTCCAGGGCGGATCGCACGGCGGCCAGCATCCGATCGTCATCGAACGGCTTTTCCAGAAAATCGGCAGCGCCAGCTTTCATGGCCTCGACCGCAAGCTGGATATCGCCATGGCCGGTCATCACGATCACTGGAATGATGCAGGATTTTGCACGCAGGCGCTTAAGTAGTTCGAGACCGCTAATATCGGGCATCCGCACGTCGGTAATCACGCAGCCATTGATCTCCCGGGTGAGCGTATCCAGGAAATGCGTCGCCGATTGATAGGTGACGACGTCGAAATTCGCTGCCCGCAGCAGAAACGAAAGCGAATCCCGGACCGCATCGTCGTCGTCGATCACATGCACCAGAGGTGTTTCAGACATTGCCAAGGTCCTCGCTGGCCGCGAGCCTGAGTGTCAGATGGAAAACCGTTCCGCCTCCCGGATTCGCCTCGGCCCACAATCGTCCGCCATGCGCCTCGACGATGGTCTTGGAGATCGACAGGCCGACGCCCATGCCATGCTTCTTAGTTGTCATAAACGGCTGAAACAACTGCGGGAGAATATCAGGAGACAATCCGGTTCCGGTATCGGATACGCTGACGCGCACCATCGACGGCCCGTCGGCGGTCGACGAGATGACCAGCTGCCGCGTCGGCAGGTCGGACATCGCTTCGATCGCATTGCGGATCAGGTTGAGCACCACCTGCTGCACCTGCACCTTGTCTGCAAAAACCAGATCGTTCTCGGTATCGAGATCGAAACGCACCTTGACGCCCTGATCCTTGGCGCCGACCAGCGCCAAGGCGCTCGCCTCTTCGAGCAGCTTCGACAGGCTCTCGACCTTCCGTTCGGCCTCCCCGCGCGCGACGAAATTGCGAAGCCGCGAAATGATCTGTCCGGCGCGCAGCGACTGTTCGCTCGCCTTGTCCAGGGCCTCAGCCACCAGTGCCGAGGCATTCTGGGTCGGCCCGTCAAGAATGCGGCGCGCACCCTTGAGATAGTTTGAGATAGCCGCGAGCGGCTGGTTCAGTTCATGCGCCAGCGTCGATGCCATCTCGCCCATCGCAGTCAGGCGCGAGATGTGAATAAGTTCTGACTGCAATTCCTGCAACCGGCCTTCGGTCTTTTGCCGCTCGGTAAGATCGCGGATAAAGCCGGTGAAGAATAAACGGTCGTTCGATTTCATTTCTCCGACCGCGAGCTCCATCGGGAACGTCGAGCCGTCCTTGCGTTCGCCGACGACCACCCGGCCGACACCGATGATCCTGCGTTCTCCGGTTCGCAAATAGCGCTCGATATAGCCGTCATGTCCTTCGCGATAGGGCGACGGCATCAGGATGCTGACGTTTTTTCCGACCACGTCGTCAGCCTGCCTGCCGAACAGCCTTTCGGCCGCGGAACTGAAGGACTGGATATGTCCTTTCGGATCGATCACGATCATCGCATCCGGGATCGTATCCAGGATCGACTTTAAATGCGCCTCGCGCGCAACCAGGTCGCGATTGGTCGCTTCAACAGCCAGTCGCGCCCGCCGGACGCGGCCGCCCAGCCAGGCAAGGCCGAATCCGACCGCAAGAAAGGCAGTCGCGTCGACGATACTCGCCTGCGACAATCCTCTGACCGACACCCAGCTTTCGATTGCCACGATCAGGCCGGTGGCGACGCAACCCGGAACAGGCCCCCCTAGGGCGCTGACGACCAACACGACCGGCAGCAAGAACAGGTAGACCGATCCGCCATCGATTTGGGGGAACAGGATCGCACGCGCAACCAGCGCCCCCACGATCAGGGCCGCCGCAAAGCCGTAGACGACCCATTTCGGAGAGCTAACGGCCGGCATGATTTGGAGAAGTCCTCTTCAATAACAGCAACCTAGCGATATTCCCGGCCGACGCGCCACCTCCGGGATTCCCCTTAGGTGGAATATCCGAATTTTCCCCGGCGTCCATGCACCTTAACCAAGAGCCTACCTTGATTTCAGGAGCACGCCATGCACGCCGAGGCAGCCACCCGCCAGCACAATCTGAACCGGGCTCCCGCTTTCCATATCCCGCCGGATCAATCGGGACAGCCACTGTTCGGGGCGATCGAATTGGTCGGCGCGCGGATGTCGTTCGCCAAGGACGTCGAAATCTACGGCGAAAACGAACCGGCCGACTATGTCTACAAGGTTCTGACCGGGACTGTCCGGGTCTACAAGATCCTGCACGACGGCCGGCGTCAGATCGAAGCCTTCTACTTCCCGGGCGATATCTTCGGCATGGAGTTGGGCTCGCATCATGCCTCTTCGGCGGAGGCCATCTCCGCGTCCACCATCACGGTCGTCCGGCGCGCAACCCTGCTCGCCGCCGTCGCGAAAAACCCGGACGTCGCGAACAAACTCTGGGCTCATACGGCACAAGAGCTTGAGCAGGCTCGCCGCCATGCCATGCTGCTCGTCAAGACCGCCCAGGAGCGCGTCGCATCCTTCCTGATCGACATCTCCAATCGACTTGCGGGCGAATCGGTCGAGCTCCCGATGTCGCGCCAGGACATCGCCGATTTCCTCGGTCTGACGATCGAGACAGTGTCGCGCACGCTCACCCAGTTCCAGCAGACGTCCGCCATTGAACTGGCGACTTCGCGTAGGATGATTCTGCGCAACCGTCAGGCCTTGATCAATCTCGACTCGTGAGACCAGCACCATGGGAGCGATCATGACTTCGCCGACGCACATGTTGCCCCGCGGCTTCCGAAAGATCCGGCTGGAACTTGCCCGCGAAAAGGGACATCCCGCCGGCAGCGCAGGGCGTGGCTACATCATCGTCGCGCCGCTGGATCATGATCGCCGCTTCGATGCCGCCGCCTGGAAAGAACACCGGGATTCCTGCCGGGTCGTGCGCTTCCGCTCGGGTGAGAATGACGACATCGGCCATCTGGTACACCGGCCGGGTGGGAGCTGGGCCTTCCGATACGACATTCGCGGCGATGAAGACGACGAAGCCGGCTATCGCTTTGAGGACGAGCGCTTCGAGGTCGGCGAATATGTCTCGGTCCGCGAAGCGGATGCGACGCACACCTACCGCGTTATCTCGGTGGAGTCAGTTTAGCCGAGCCGCAGGAGCGGACAGCAATCCTTAACGGACAACCTGAACAAAGAAAAAGAGCGGTCCTTCCGGCCGCTCTTTTCGTATCGGTTCCGTTTCGGGCAGGATCGTTTGCCGACAGTGTCAGCGGAGTGAATTCAGGAAGGCGATAAAGTCCGCGGTCTGCCCCGTGTCGAAGCGAAATTCCGGCATGCTCGGATGCCCGGTGACGATACCCTCGGTCAGCGCTTCCTGCAGATTCTCAACGGGATATTTCTTGTGGAGGTCGCGAAACGGCGGCGCGGCCTGAAGCGGACTTGGGCTCACTTTGTCGATGGCGTGACATCCGACGCAATAGGTTCGAGCGATCACGACGCCGCGCTGAGCACTTGGATTTTGCGCGAAGGCCGCAGACGTCGCCAGCGTCGCCATCACGACCGCCCCGGCGAGACCCGCCGAAGCGGAAAGGGAACGGGACCTGTGCGGACTCAATGGCATTTCGCGGAGCCCAGCGCTTCGATCGTCAACTTATTCGGACAATATTGCGGCCAGCTCGCCGCCTTCGGTTTGTCATCCAGTTCGTGAGCGCACTGCGATTTGCTCTCGCAATAGGAACAGCATCGCTGCATGTCGCGCAACACGCCCGAATCGATCGCCCGAAAGTCGATACCTGCCTGTTCGAGCCGGCGATAAAGCAAGGATGCCGAATCGCCGGATTGCTTGGCAAGTTCCAGAACGTCGCCGAAAGTCAGCCCTGCATCGTGCACCATGCGCTCGAGTTCGGCCGTGCCGAGTGCCTGCAATTCCGCCATGGCCATCCGCCGCTGGCGATACCGCCTCCACGCCTGCCCTATCGCATGAAAAAGTCCCGAACTGTCCGCGCCTGATTGAATGGTCATAGGCACCTCCTGATGCTGCCAGTCTTTTGACAGCGTTCCGAAGTGCCGGCCTTGAGCTTGATCAACGTCGCGCACGGCTTTTTCCGCTTCTCGTTGACTTCGATCAACATGGAACACCTCGCAACCCATCATTCGTAGGCCATAGCGGATCATGACGTTCAGCGCAGGTTTCCATGCCACAGACACATGCTGGCTCCTTGAAGTCGATGAGCATCGGCGAAGGCGCGCTCGCGCTCACCTTTGCGGCGACGGCTTTCCTATCCTTCTTCATCGCAGCGATGGCGCATACGCCGGAATATGCCTTCCATGCCTCGCTGTTCGCAGCGGGAAGCGCGGCGGCGGTCTTCGCGATCGTCGAGCGCTATTTCAACCGGCCGGCGGCGCGGGCGCCGCTGACCATCGACGGCAAGCCGAATTACAATATGGGCCCGGTCAAGTTTGCGACCGTCGCTGCCATGTTCTGGGGAATCGCAGGCTTTGCCGTCGGTGTCTGGGCGGCGCTGGAACTCGCCTTCCCCGTTCTCAATTTCGATCTTCCCTGGCTCACGTTCGGCCGCATCCGGCCCCTGCATACGTCCGCGGTGATCTTTGCCTTCGGCGGCAACGTCCTGCTTGCAACGTCGTTCTATGTCGTGCAGCGCACGTGCCGCGCACGGCTGGCAGGCGACCTTGCGCCGTGGTTCGTCGTGCTCGGCTACAACTTCTTCATCCTGATCGCCGGTACCGGATATCTGCTCGGCGTGACGCAGGGTAAGGAATACGCCGAGCCTGAATGGTACGCGGACCTCTGGCTCACCATCGTCTGGGTCGCGTATCTGATGGTGTTCCTGGTGACGCTGATGCGGCGTTCCGAGCCCCATATCTATGTCGCCAACTGGTTCTATATCGCCTTCATCGTGACCATCGCGGTCCTCCATCTCGGCAACAATGCCGCGATCCCGGTCTCCGTCTTCTCGCCGAAATCCTACATCGTCTGGTCCGGCGTCCAGGATGCCATGGTGCAATGGTGGTACGGCCATAACGCCGTCGGCTTCTTCCTCACCGCCGGCTTCCTCGCGATCATGTACTACTTCATTCCGAAGCGAGCAGACCGGCCGATCTATTCCTATCGGCTCTCCATCATCCACTTCTGGGCGCTGATCTTCCTCTATATTTGGGCCGGGCCGCATCACCTGCACTACACCGCCCTGCCCGACTGGGCGCAAACGCTCGGCATGACGTTCTCGATCATTCTCTGGATGCCGTCATGGGGCGGAATGATCAACGGCCTGATGACGCTGTCGGGAGCATGGGACAAGCTGCGCACCGATCCTGTGCTGCGCATGCTGGTGGTGTCGGTGGCGTTCTACGGCATGTCGACCTTCGAGGGTCCGCTCATGTCGATCAAGGCGGTCAACTCGCTGTCGCATTACACGGACTGGACCATCGGCCACGTGCATTCCGGCGCACTCGGCTGGGTCGGCTACGTCTCCTTCGGCGCGATCTACTGCCTCGTGCCCTGGCTCTGGAACAAACGCGAGCTCTACTCGCTCAAGCTCGTCAACTGGCATTTCTGGATCTCGACCATCGGCATCGTGCTCTACATCTCGGCGATGTGGGTGTCCGGCATCCTGCAGGGCCTGATGTGGCGCGCCTATACCAGCCTCGGCTTCCTCGAATATTCCTTCATCGAGACGGTCGAAGCGATGCATCCCTTCTACGTTATCCGCGCCATCGGCGGCATCCTGTTCCTCGCCGGCGCGCTGATCATGGCCTTCAACCTCTGGATGACGGTCGCTTCCGGCGAGGAAGCGCCCCAATCCACGGAAACCGATTCGGCCGCACTGGTCCCGGCGGAGTAAACTCACATGTCTCTCTGGTCGAAACACGCCATCTTCGAAAAGAACTCGATCGTCCTTCTGATCGGCGTTCTGATCGTCATCTCGATCGGCGGCCTCGTCGAAATCGTGCCGCTCTTCTACCTCAAGAGCACCATCGAAAAGGTATCCGGCATGCGGCCCTATACGCCGCTCGAACTTGCCGGCCGCAACATTTATGTGCGCGAAGGCTGTTACAATTGCCACTCGCAGATGATCCGCACGATGCGCGACGAGGTCGAGCGCTACGGTCATTACTCTCTTGCCGCCGAGAGCATGTATGACCGGCCGTTCCAGTGGGGGTCGAAGCGCACGGGTCCGGATCTCGCGCGGGTCGGCGGCAAGTATTCCGACGAATGGCACCGCGACCATCTCAAGTCTCCGAAATCGGTCGTCCCTGGCACTGTCATGCCGGCTTACCCCTGGCTCGCGCGCAACGAGCTCGATTACACGCACATCGCCGATGACCTGAAGGTGCAGGCGGTTCTTGGCGTCCCCTATTCGAAAGAGATGATCGCCAATGCCGCTAGCGACCTGCGGTCGCAGGCGGCCGCAGACCACCCGGATGCCGATGCGTTGCAGAAACGATACCCGAATGTTCAGGCGCGCGATTTCGACGGCAATCCGCGCGCGATCTCGGAAGCCGACGCTTTGATCGCCTACCTGCAGATGCTGGGCACACTGGTCGACTTCAAGCTTTACGACAACAAAGCCAATATCCGCTGAGGCAAAGATGGCCGAAACCTACAAGACGCTCGCCGAATTCGCCCAGACATGGGGCCTCGTCTACTTCGTGGCGGTGTTCCTGCTCGTTATTGTTTACGCGTTCTGGCCGTCGAACAAGAAGAAGTTCGACGAGGCTGCGCGCATGCCCCTGCGTGAGGACGACTGACATGGCCAAGCGCGACATCGACCAAGTCACCGGCGTCGAAACCACCGGGCACGAATGGGACGGAATCCGCGAACTGAATAATCCATTGCCGCGCTGGTGGCTGTGGACATTCTACCTGACGATCATCTGGTCGATCGGCTACTGGATCGTGTACCCGTCATGGCCGCTTCTGACCAATTATACGCAAGGCGCGCTGGGCTGGAATTCGCGAACGGCCGTTGCAGAGGATCTTGCGGCGCTGCGCGCGAAGCGCGCAGCGATAGAAAGCCGCATAGCGGCAGCGCCGCTGCAAGAGATACTGGCCGACCAGCAGATGCTCGACTTCGCGCGCGCGCAGGGCCGGGCGGCCTTCGCCGACAATTGCGCACCCTGTCATGGCGCCGGCGGCGGGGGCGCGAAGGGATATCCTAATCTCAACGACGACGACTGGCTCTGGGGCGGCACCCTCGACGATATTGTCTACACCATTCGTCATGGCGTCCGGTCGACCGACGAAAAGTCCCGCCAGGGGTCGATGCCGGCCTTCGGGCGCGACAAGCTGCTGGAGCGTCCGGACATTCTCGCCGTCGCCGAGTACACCCGCTCGCTGTCGGGCTTGCCGGTCGCGGCCGGAGCCGACCTTGCACGCGGCAAAAAGGTCTTTGCCGACAATTGCGCGGCCTGTCATGGCGACGCCGGCAAGGGTAACCGTGAGATCGGCGCACCCGACCTGACCGACCAGATCTGGCTTTACGGGTCCGGCCAGGATGTCATCGTCGAAGGCTTGATCAATGGCCGCGGCGCGATGATGCCGCACTGGGCGCCGAGGCTGGACGACACCACGATCAAATCGCTCGCGGTCTATGTCCACACACTCGGTGGCGGTCAGAAGTAGCCATCATGGTTGAGCTCGTCATCGATCATCGGCAGAAGGCAAAGGCCTCACCCGGACCGACCGGGAACGCGCCTCAGCCGCCTGCCGATGACTCGCACGAGATCGAGCCGCCACTCTACGCCGCGCGCCGGAAAATCTATCCGCAGAGCGTCCACGGTACATTCCGGCGCATCAAATGGGCTGTGCTCGTCGTCACGCTCGCGATTTACTACTTCCTGCCTTTCGTCAGGTGGAATCGAGGCCCTGATGCGCCCGATCAGGCGGTCCTGATCGACTTTCCGGGGCGGCGTTTCTATTTCTTCTTCATCGAGATCTGGCCGCAGGAAGTCTATTTCTTCACCGGGCTTCTGATCATCGCGGCGATGGCGCTGTTTCTCTTGAACGCCGTGGCCGGCCGCGTCTGGTGTGGTTATCTCTGCCCCCAGACTGTGTGGACGGACCTGTTCCTCGCCATCGAGCGCTTCGTCGAGGGCGATCGCCGCGAGCAGATTCAGGCCAATGCCGGTCCCTGGACCGCGCAACGGATCGCACGCAAGGGCGCAAAGCACTTCCTCTGGCTGATGGTGGCGTGGTGGACCGGCGGCGCGTGGGTTCTGTACTTCGCCGATGCGCCGACGCTGGTGAAGGATCTTGCAACCGGGCATGCGCCGCTGATCGCCTATGGCTGGATCGCATTGCTGACGGCCACGACTTACACGCTCGCCGGCCACATGCGCGAGCAGGTCTGCACCTATATGTGCCCGTGGCCGCGCATCCAGGCCGCGCTCACCGACGAATATGCTTTGAATGTCGCGTACAGGTTCGACCGCGGCGAACCGCGCGCTTCTGTCAAGAAGAGCGAGCAACTGCGGCTAGAAGGCCTGCCCGCCGGCGACTGCATCGACTGCCGGCAATGCGTGAATGTCTGCCCGACCGGAGTGGATATTCGCAACGGCTCGCAGCTCGAATGCATCCAGTGCGGCCTCTGCATCGACGCCTGCGACAACATCATGGAGAAGATCGGCCGGCCGACCCGGCTGATCGGCTACGACAGCGAGGTCAATCTGAAGCGGCGGATTGCAGGTGAGGCTCCGGTCCAGAAGATCGTGCGCACCCGCACCGTCATGTACGCGCTGATCATCGCGGCGGTCGGCGGCATCATGCTGTACGCGCTGCTGACCCGCCACGCCTTCGATGTGAATGTCATCCACGACCGCAATCCGGTTTTCGTCCGGATGGCCGACGGCGCGATCCGCAACGGCTACACCATGCGCATTCTCAACAAGCGCTTCGAAACTCGCCGCTTTGCGGTGTCTGTCGAGGGTGTGCCGGCGGCCGTTGTTGAAATCGTCGGACTACCGCTTGGCTCAGAGCGGATTGTAGAGGTCGGGCCGGATCAGTCGCGCGAATTCCGCGTGCTGGTCAACAATTACGAGTTCGCCCCGCCGGCTTCCACGCCGATCGTATTCCACGTCCTCGATCTTGAGTCGCGTGAATGGGCGCAGGCGCGGGATCATTTCCGAGCACCGGAGCGAGCAAAATGACATCCAGGGCAGTTCCCCCAAAAACAGCGCGCAAAGTGACCGGGACGACCGTGCTCGTCTGCTTTGTCGGATTTTTCGGCATCGTCGCAATCGTCAACGCGATCATGATGTACGCTGCGATCACGACATTCGCCGGAACCGAGACGTCGTCCTCCTACAAGGCGGGACTTGCCTACAAGCAGGAAGAAGCGGCCGCAGTCGCGCAAACCGCGCTCAATTGGCAGGTCGATGGACGGATCGTCCGGAACCCGGCGGGAGAAGCGGTTCTGACGGTCAGCGTGAAGGACGCAAAGCTGGCGCCGGTGCACGGCATCGATGTGACCGCACGCCTCACGCACCCGCTGAATGCACGGCTTGACCACGATATCGCGATCTCCCGGATGTCGGACAGCGGCTTCCGCGGCGCGACCGAAGCGACCGCAGGACAATGGACGCTCATTGTCGAGGTGGCGCGCGCGGGCGAGCGCGTGTACCGCACCAAGAGCCGTGTGGTGCTGCAGTGACCGTCAGCCGGCGTCTCGATTATTCTCACTATACGCGCCGTGGCTCCGACGGAGCCGCGACCATGGATGTGGTCGTCGACGGCATCCATTGCGGCGGGTGCATCGGCCGCATCGAGCGCTCATTGAAGACGGTTCAGGGCCTGTCCGATGCCCGCCTCAATTTCACCAACCGGCGGCTGACGCTCACCTGGAGCGATCCCGCCTTCGATCCAGGCGAAGCCATCCGGCTGCTGGAGGGCATGGGCTACCATGCCAATCCGTTCCGCCTTCAATCGGTTGAAGAGCAGGAAGCCGTCCAGTCGAAGTTCCTGTTGCGCTGCCTCGCGGTGTCGGGCTTCGCCGCAATGAATATCATGCTGCTGTCGGTGTCGGTCTGGTCTGGGAACGTCACCGACATCACGCCGGAAACCCGCGACCTGTTTCACTGGCTGTCGGCGGCGATCGCCCTCCCCGCTGCCGCCTATGCGGGGCAGCCATTCTTCCGCAGCGCATGGTCCGCTCTGAAGGCGCGCCACACCAACATGGACGTCCCGGTTTCACTCGGGATCCTGCTGGCGCTCGGCCTGTCGCTCTATGAGACCGCGCATTCCGCCGAGCACGCCTATTTCGATTCCGCGATCATGCTGATCTTCTTCCTGCTTTGCGGGCGCGTCCTCGATCAGATGATGCGGCGCAGGACCCGCGCTGTAGCAGGCAACCTCGCGGCGCTGAAATCCGACACCGCCTTTAGATTGATGGACAACGGAGAACTGGTTCAGGTGCCGTCCGCCGTGCTGCGGGTCGGCGACCGCATTCTGGTCCGCGCGGGAGAGCGGATCGCGGCAGACGGCGTCGTGGTCAGCGGCCACGCGCATCTCGACGAGAGCCTTATCACCGGCGAAACCACGCCCTCAAAGGCGCGCGCGGATCGGCAAGTCTATGCTGGGAGCATCAATCTCGACGGTGCCCTGACCATTCGTGTTACCGCCGCCGGCGAAAATACCTTCCTCGACGACATCGACCGTCTCCTCGACAAGGCCGTCCATGCGCGGTCGCGTTACGTCAAGCTGAGCGACCGCATCGCGCGCTATTACGCGCCCATGGTTCACGCCACCGCAGCACTGACCTTTGTCGGATGGATGCTGGCCGGACAGTCGGTCCATGCCTCCGTGGTGACGGCCATCACCGTGCTGATCATCACCTGCCCATGCGCCCTGGCGCTCGCTATACCAGCCGTTCAGGTGGTGGCGGCAAGCGCGCTGTTCCGCTCCGGCGTGTTCCTGAATGCAGGCGATGCAATCGAACGGCTGGCTGAAGCCGATGTCGTCGTCTTCGACAAGACCGGAACGCTGACCCTGCCGGAACCGCATGTCATCAATGCCGCCGACGTCGACCCGCAGTCGTTGGCGCTTGCAGGGCAACTTGCATTATCCAGCCGTCATCCCCTCGCCGCCGCACTGGCCCGCCGGCAAACCGGCGCAAAGCCTCTCGACGATGTCACCGAGGAATATGGCCGCGGCGTACGCACGATCGTCGATGGTGTCGAAGCCCGGCTCGGCAGTCCGGCCTTTTGTTCGGTCGAGGTGCCGAGCGCTCTCATCGAGCGGCATCCGCAGGCATCGCTGATCGCTTTCCGGCACGGCGATCGCCATGCCGTCTTTGTGGTGCATCAGGCGCTGCGCCCGGACGCCGCCAAAGCCGTTGATGGCCTCGTGCAACTCGGACTGGCAGTTCACATCCTGTCCGGCGATCGCCCCCAGGCGGTCGAACCGATCGCAAGATCGCTCGGGATCGCCAATTGGCGCGCCGGACTGACCCCCGCCGACAAAGTCGCAATGATCGAGACCTGGAAGAGCGAAGGCCGCAAGGTGCTGATGGTCGGCGACGGACTTAATGATGCGCCGTCGCTGGCGGCGGCAAGTGTCTCGATATCGCCGATCAGCGCCGCCGACCTGTCGCAGGCGCAGGCCGACGCCGTGTTTCTCGGAACCAGCTTAAATCCGGTCCTGTCGACGGTTCGGACCGCGCGCCGGGCGCGCGCGATCATGCGGCAGAATCTGTGGCTTGCCATTGGCTACAACGCGATTGCCATTCCGGTCGCAATTGCCGGCCTCGTGACCCCGCTGATCGCGGCAGCGGCGATGTCCGGATCCTCCGTTCTGGTGACGCTGAATGCCCTTCGCGCGCGGACAAAGAACAACGCGCAATCCCCAGACACCATCGAACAGACTCTCCCCGCCGTTCCGGCAGCGCGGCCCACATGAACGTCCTGGTCTATCTCGTGCCGATGGCGCTGGCGCTGGGCCTTGCCGGCCTGGCTGCATTCCTGTGGTCGCTGCGCAGCGGTCAATACGAGGATCTCGAGGGCGCCGCGCACCGCGTTCTCGACGATGACGACCTGCCCGGACGTGGCCCGCAGAAAGGCTGAGGCCTTCCGCGGTTGACTTGCGTCAACATCAGAAAAGCTGCCCGCCGTATGAATAGAGGCGCAGAGGAGCTTTTCATGCCGAAGGACATCGTCGTCAATCTGACACCCGGCCGGCCGCAGGACCCGGCCGCGGACTATGCCATCTCGCTGGCTAGCGAGTTTGGTGCACATCTCACCGGCATCGCGTTTGCACTGGAGCCGGCGATCCCTGCAGGCGCGATGGGCGGCATCGCCGGCGACGTGATCGACCACGCGATCGTCGAGGCCGAGCGCCAGGCAAAAGAGTCGATCGCGCGGTTCGAAGCCGGAACGAAGAAACAGGGTGTGCTGTCGGACAACCAGATGATCACCGCTCTGGTCTCAGATGCAGTCAGCCGCTTCGGCCAGATGGCACGCCACTTCGATATGTCGGTGGTGTTGCAGCCCGACCCGGATAGCACCTCAGCCAATGACCTGATCCTTGAAGCCGTATTGTTCGGGTCAGGCCGCCCGGTCGTGGCCGTGCCCTATATCCAGAAGGAGCCGGCCAAGCTGGATCACATTGTTTGTTGCTGGGACGGCAGCGCGACGGCCGCAAGAGCGATCGGCGATGCAGCACCACTCCTCGCCAGGGCAAAAACAGTCGAGCTTCTGATCGTTACGAACGGCCGCGAGAAGACAAATGAGGAGGTCGGAGCCGACATGGCGACCCATCTTGCCCGTCACAAGCTGAACGTGTCTTTGCAAAGAATTTCGTCAGGCGACATTGATGTTGGCAATGCAATTCTGTCCTACGTGGCCGACCGGGATGCAGATTTCCTGGTGATGGGCGGCTACGGCCACTCGCGCTGGCGCGAATTCTTTCTGGGAGGCGCCACGCGCCAGATCCTGTCCAGCATGACACTGCCAACCCTGATGTCGCACTAGAGCTCTTGCAAGAGGCGGCCGATATGAAGAGCGATCCGCAATCAGCAGTCTCGACCTTCGCAGCGGTGAATGTCCCACGCTATACGTCCTATCCGACCGCTCCGAATTTCACGACAGCGACCACTCCCGCGCGCTATGTGCACTGGCTTTCGGCTTTGCCGGCCGAGTCGACCTTGTCGCTCTACATCCATGTGCCATTTTGCGCCGAACTCTGCCTGTATTGCGGCTGCAACACGAAAGTGGTTCGCCGCCGCGAGCCCGTCGACCGGTATCTACGCACGCTAATCGACGAGATCGCTATCGCGGCCTCGCATCTCGGTCCGCGCAAGGTGAAGCATCTGCATTGGGGTGGCGGCACGCCCTCGACGCTGGGCGACGCCGGATTGCGTCAGGTGATGGAGCGACTGGCCGGTGCGTTCGATCTCTCCACCATACATGAACATGCAATCGAGATTGATCCGCGTCATGCCAATGCGTCGCTCGCGGCAACGCTGGCGGGTATCGGCGTGAACCGCATCAGTCTCGGTGCTCAGGATTTTGCCAGTGACGTTCAGCAAGCCATCGGCCGGGTGCAGCCATTCGACCTCGTCAAACGCGCCGCGGAAATGTTTCGCGAGGCCGGCATTGATGGGCTCAACATCGATCTGATGTACGGCCTTCCGCGCCAGAGCCTGGCCGGTGTCGCGCGCAACGCCGACCTTGCCGCGTCGCTGCAGCCCGGACGGATTGCCCTGTTCGGCTACGCCCACGTCCCATGGATGAAGAAGAACCAGCGGCTGATCGATGCGAGCCTCCTGCCCGGCCACCAGGAACGCCTCGCGCAAGCACGCGTGGCAGCCAATGTCCTGACCGGACATGGCTTTCGTGCCATCGGCTTTGACCACTTCGCCGACCCGCGCGATGAACTTGCCATCGCCGCCAGCGAAGGCCGCCTGCGCCGCAATTTCCAGGGCTACACCACCGACCAGGCCAATGCGCTGGTCGGCTTCGGCGCATCGGCGATCAGCCGGACGCCATCGGGATATGCCCAGAATGCGCCGGATATCGCCGGTTACACCCGCGCCGTCGAAGCCGGGCGATTACCGATCGTCAAGGACATCGAACTGACGTCCGATGACAAACTGCGGGCACATATCATCGAGCGTCTGCTGTGCGACTTCGCGATCGACCTAGACGCGGTGGCCTCACCGCACGCCTTCAACGACGAGATCGCGGCGCTCACGCCTTTCGTCGATGCCGGTCTTGTGCGGATCGACGGCGGCCGCATAACCATCCCGACGCCGGGACGAAGTTTCGCACGCCTGATCGCTGCGGCCTTCGACGCCTATCTGCCGGCGAACCGGACGCGGCATTCCGCGGCCGTTTGACGTCATCATTCGCGACATGAAAGGCGGCGCGGCGTATTGATCCGTTACTGTTCGCGGGTGCGCGGTGTGCGTTCCCTATTGGTGACGAGCCAGTATGCAACGCCGAGCGCAAGGATTGTGGCGGCGAGTGCGAGCAGTTCTAATGCTTCCGCGGACGCCAGATCGACGATCATGATCTTGCGGACCACCGCGAGCAGCGCGAGCAGGATCACGGTACGCACCTGGACGATGCTCTGTTTGCGCTCCGCAACGACCAACAGAGAGCGCTTGAATTCGAGTGCAATGATCACCGTGAAGATCATCCCGAACAACGCCTGAAAGACGGAGTAGTCGGTCGGATCGAAACTTGATTGCAGGATGCTGACCACGACCTTGAGCACGAGGCTCCACAGCGCAAAAACAATTATGAGCGCAATCACGCCGGTCAGCACGACGATGACCGCATGCTCGAACTTCTCGTAGAAGGTCAGAACGTTCCAGCGCTCGCGCGCAGCCGAGAGTTCGCGCTTCCACGCCATGGCGGAGCCTCATCTGCCGAGTTGGGCCGTTTTCTTCTATACAACGGTTTCGCTTGCGGGTCATAACCTTGGATCGCACCGCCCCAGGACCGGCCTGTAGCGCGAGCGGTTAATGCCGGTCCGCCGGTCTTGCGCAAAACGGGCATGGCAGCAAGCCGCCCGCAGTATATCGATGATCTTGTACTATGACTTTCCCCCGACCAAATTTTTCGGGTTCCAGGAGAGAGACCGCATGCCGGTGACACGCAAGCTTCATCTCGGCGCCTTCATGCGCCCGGTCAGTCTGCACACCGGCGCGTGGCGTTATCCCGGTGCCTGGCCCGACGCCAATTTCAATTTCTCGCATCTGAAGCGTTTCGCGCAGACGCTGGAACGCGCCAAGTTCGATGCGTTCTTCATGGCCGATCATCTGGCCGTGCTGAACATGCCGATCGACAGCCTCAAGCGCAGCCATACGGTGACGTCGTTCGACCCGTTGACGCTGCTGCCCGCGCTCGCCGCCGTCACCGAGAAGATCGGGCTGGTCGCCACCGCCTCGACCACGTTCGACCAGCCCTATCATGTCGCCCGCAAATTCGCCTCGCTCGATCACATCAGCGGCGGCCGCGCCGGCTGGAACCTCGTCACCACATCCAATCCCGATGCTGCATTGAATTTCGGCATGGACGACCACATGGAGCATGGCGAGCGCTACAAGCGCGCACGCGAATTCTTCGATGTGGTGACCGGCCTGTGGGACAGCTGGGCCGACGATGCCTTCATCCGCGATGTCGAGAACGGCATCTATTTCGACCCGGACAAGCTGCATGTGCTCGATCACAAAGGCGAGTATCTGTCGGTGCGCGGACCGCTCAACATCGCGCGGCCGGTGCAGGGCTGGCCGGTCATCGTGCAGGCCGGCGCATCCGATGCCGGACGCCAGATCGCGGCGGAAACCGCCGAGGCGGTGTTTACCGCGCAGCCCAATCTCGAGGCGGGGCGCAGGTTCTATGCCGACGTGAAGGGCCGCACCGAGAAGGCCGGCCGCAATCCGGACCATCTGAAAATCCTGCCCGCCGCCCTGGTCATCGTCGGCGACAGCGTGCAGGAGGCGCAGGACATACGCGCCAAACTGGACAGTCTCGTCCATTACGACAGCGGCATCGCCTCGCTCTCGATCGCGCTCGGCCACGATGCGTCGCAATTCGATCCCGACGGGCCGCTCCCGGACATCCCCGAGAGCAACGCCAGCAAGACCGCGCGCCAGAATGTGATCGACCTCGCCCGCAGCACGGGGATGACGGTGCGCCAACTGGCGCAGCGGCTGGGCGGCTATTCCGGGCTGGCTTTCGTCGGCACGCCGCAGACGGTCGCGGACGAGATGCAGGACTGGCTAGAGCAGCGCGGCAGCGACGGCTTCACCGTGAACTTCCCCTACCTGCCCGGCGGGCTCGAGGCGGTCTGCGAGATGCTGGTGCCGGAACTGCAACGCCGCGGCATTTTCCGGTCCGAATACGAGGGCAGCACGCTGCGCGAGCATCTGGGCTTGCCGCGGCCGGAAAACCGGTTTTTCCCCGGGAAGGAGAAACCGAGCGCCAAGCCGGCCGGCGGGTGACGCAGCGGGCCGCGATTCGATTCGGATTCCGGGGCAGACACTCAATTCACATATAGAATCAGTTCTTTAGGAAAAGTGCCCCAGCGATGCGCCCGCCTGTATTTCAATACTTGGCGCAGTCTCGCGCTCGTGATTGGTAAAATGGTCCCGCGCCCGGTAACCACTCCTCAACGAAATCCCTGTCTTTCGTTAGGCCTTCGTTGACCCTGTTGCGGCCGAACTTTAGAATGGTCCCGCAAATGAAGAGGCGCGGCGGTAACCGGCGGGGGTTGCTGCCGAAATTTGCCGTTTCGTGCTGTCCGACACGGCAGGAACGCTTTCTTTTTCTGGGACGCGCCGACGATGCTGAACGCGGTGCTGGCGTTAAACGACCTGGACACGAAAGTGTTTGATTCCCCGATTCCGGGGGAGGCGCCGCGTATCTATGACGACCACGTCACCATCCCGGACGCCCATCTCCTCTTCAACGGCCAGTTCCAGCGCGTCGGCAGCAATGATCTGAAGATCGTCGGCGAGGACGGCCAGTCGTTCTTCATCCAGGACTATTTCGCATCGGAGACCCGCGCGCACCTGATGTCGCCGCAGGGCGCGACCCTGAGCGCCAGCGTGGTCGAAGCGCTCGCCGGCCCCCTCGCCCCCGGACAGCACGCGCAGGCCGGCGGACAACCCGCCTCCACCCAGCCGGTGATCGGCCGCGTCGACGCGTTGTCCGGCTCCGCGACGGTGGTCCGTAACGGCGTCACCGTCTCGCTCAATGTCGGCGATACCGTGCGCAAGGGCGACGTGGTCCAGACCTCCGGCGGCTCGTCGGTCGCCATCGTCTTCACCGACGGCTCCACCTTCAGCCTGAATGCCAATGCCCGCATGGTGCTGGACGAATTCGTCTATGCTGCGGGCGGCACCGGCAATTCCGCATTGATCAGCCTGGTGCAGGGCACCTTCAGCTTCGTTGCCGGACAGGTGGCGAAGACCGGCGACATGAAGGTGGAAACGCCGGTCGCCACCATGGGCATCCGCGGCACCGCGGTGCTGGTCGAGATTTCGGCGAATGACGGCCAGACCCGTTTCTCGGTCATGGTCGAACCGGACGGCACCACCGGCTCGTTCAATCTCTACAACAAGACCACCGGCGCCCTGATCGGCACCGTCAGCAATTCCCAGGTCGGCTGGGTGGTGACGCCCGCGGGCCCGCTGCAGGTGGTGGCGCAGCAGGTGCAGAAGACGCCGGGCGAGCTCGCGCAGGAGCTCGGCATCGTCCAGCAGATCTTCACGATCTTCAACAACAACCAGCAGAACCCGTTCGTCCCGACGCAGGACCGCGGCGACAACCCGAACGACACCAACCCGCAGACCGCGCAGGGCGGCGGCGGATCGAGCACGCCGCCGGCGGGTTCGACCACCTCGAACAACCCGCTTGTCGACGCCATCAATACGGCCAGCAACAATCCGTCGACGGCGCCATCCAGCGCCACGATCCCGTTGCCGAACCCGCTGCCGGGCGCCAATCCCGGCTCGCCGCCTCCCGTCGTCACGGTGACGGTTTCCCCGAACAAGCCGCCTGTTGCGGTGGATGACCCCGACGGAACGCCCGGCGGCGGCAATGTCATCACCCCCACCAATCCGGAAGCTCCGGGCACAGACCTTGATCCGGAAGGCGGCAACATCTCGGTCACCACCGCTCAGCACGTCGTGCGCGACGAAGGCGGCAATTATGTCCCGGCGGGAGACGCCGTTCAGATCGACGCAGACGGCGAGCCGATCGAGGGCACCTACGGAACGCTGACCCTGTTGGCAAACGGGAGCTACACCTTCGAGCCGAACGACGCGTTTCGTGCGCTGGCCGCGGGTGAACAGGCCACCGACACATTCCAGTACACGATCACCGACCCGTTCGGCCTGACAGCATCGGCAGTGCTGACCATCAAGCTAACGGGCGAGAACGATGCGCCGGTTGTGAGCGGCGCTGTCACCGGCAATGCAACCGAGGACGGAGCGGCGGTGACTCTCGATGCGCTGGCGAACGCATCCGACGTCGATGCCGGAACCACCCTGTCGGTCGTGGATGTCCCCGTAAACCTGCCCGCCGGGGTGACCTTCGACAGCGAGACCGGCACCTTCACGCTCGATCCAAGCAACGCCGCGTATCAGTCGCTGGCCGCCGGTCAACAGACCACGGTGACGGTCAATTATGGCGTTTCCGACGGAACGGCGACCACAACAGCATCAGTCTCTTGGACGGTCACCGGCACGAATGACGCACCGGTAGCGAATAACGACACTGCGGAGATGAACGAAAACGACGTCCTGTTCGTCGACGTTCTCGCCAACGACGCTCAGGGTGCCACAACCAAACTTCTGAAGTCCCTCGGAAGCGTGACGATCGACGGCCCCGATGACGTTGTCCTCGGCACGCCCGCCATTGTCATCGAGAACAACCAGATCCGGATCACGCCCGGCACCGCCTTCGATGCGCTCGCCGCAGGCGAAACCGCGACCATTACTGTGCCGTACACCATGCAGACGGGCGCGGGAGAGGTGCTCACGGCGACAGCAACCATCACGGTCACCGGCACCAACGATGCACCGTACTTTTCGCTGTTGCCGGAATTCGATCCGATCGGAACGATCAACACGGGCGGCAGCTTCCAGGGGACTGCTGCGCTGATGTTGACGACGGCCGGCGCAAATGTCGCTGCGATCGAAACTTTCCTAGGCCTCGATCATGGAACGCTCGCCGCCACCAGCGCACAGAATGCTCCAGGCAACCTGAACCTCAACCCCACTGAAGGATCCGCCATCGCGTTCGACCTCGTCATGGCAGCTGGCGAGACTATTACTTTCTCCTGGAATTTCGCCTCGACCGAATACACGCCCTTCAACGATTTCGCCTTCTTTACGTTTGCGCCGTCCTTCGGCGACAAGCTCGCCGACATTTTTACGATTGGAGACAATGCCAACGACGGCTTTATGCACTCGTCAGGCTGGATCGAATATTCTTTCACAGCGATCTCCGCAGGAAACTACCGTCTTGGGATCGGTGTGATCGACACCGGCGACACCGCTTTCGATTCGCAGCTCTATATCTCCGGCTTCTCGGGTCTCGGCTTCAGCCGCACTGTCGATGAGGACGCCGGTATTCAGACCTTCAATCTACTGCAGGGCGCCCTCGATCCGGACACCAACGACGAGCTTAGCGCGGTCAATTTTGCCGTTACGGCGACTGATCAGAACGGCAATCCCGTGACGGTCACTGGTGCATATTCGATCGACGGCGGCGTTCTCACAATCGATCCCGGCTTCTTCGATTATCTCGGTTCTGACCAGCACGTTACTATCGTCGCCAGCTACGGCGTGACCGACGGCATCGCCACCGTGCAGAACTCTGCCACGCTGGTGGTCGAGGGCGTGAACGATGCGCCCGTCGCTAACGCCGTCTCCGCATCCGGCGACGAAGATACTAGCGCCATCGCGATTGAGCTCTCCGGCTCGGATATCGACGGCACAATTTCTCACTTCAAGCTGAACAGCCTGCCCTTGCATGGCGATCTGTCGCTGGACGGATTCTCGACAATCCTCGATGAAGAAGACCTTCAGCAGACAATCTCGGCCTACGAAGGCAAGGGCACGATTTACTTCCGCCCGCATGACGACTGGAACGGTCAGACGACTTTCGATTATGTCGCGGTGGACAACAATGAAGCCGAGAGCGAGGCCGCGACGGCGACCGTGAATGTGGCCGCCCTGCCAGAAACCGTTACGATCACGGTCGAGACCAACGCGGGCTACAATCTCGAAGAGTTTGTCAGCACGCTTTTGCAAGCTGACGTTACAGACATCTCATGCTCGCATATCACGCTGTACTATTCAGGAGATTGTCAGAGCATTTCGGACGATCTTGTTTTCGAAGTCACGGCCGAAAACCTCACCTATCAGTCGCAGCTTAACCAGTGGGAGGGCGAAGAATATCGCCTGACGGGCGGCACGATCACCTCGATAGCTGTGCTCAAACCCGTGGACGGACCGTCGGTTCCAGTCGCTGAGTTTGACGGCTTCGACATTTCTGCCACGCAGTTGCAAGCGGCGATCGATTATTATGATCAACACGAAGGCGATGATAGCGCCATCGAGGCCATCTTCGGCTCCTATTCCTACCAAGCCACCGGCGGCAATGGGCCGGATATCCTGACCACCGGCGACTCCGACGATGTAATCGACGGCGGCGCGGGCTGCGACGTAATCGACGGCCAGGGCGGGAACGACACGCTGACCGGTGGCGAAGGCGCCGACCGCTTCGTGTTCAATGTCAATTATGGAAATGATATAATTCTAGATTTCGAGTCCGGGCAGGACACAATCGAGATCGGCCCCGAACTCGCGGCGGTGATCGGTCAGGAGATGCCCAGTCTTGGAGAGATTGCGGACGAAGCCTTCGCGGAGCTTTTTGAAAACGGCGCGACTTTTGGGAGCCTGCAGTTCGGGATCGAGGGTCAAGACGCGTTGATCCAGGTGGGAACCGATAGTCTGCGCATCGCGAATGTCGTCGTTAACGATCAGCTTGTGAATTTGCACGTCAACGATTTTGTCATTCAAAGCTACGGCATCTAGGCTCGGCGTCTGGGGCCCACTTCCCCTGCGACATTTTCTCGTAAAACTGCCATGATGGTAGTAGAGCGCGTCGTCGGCCAATCGTGCGCCGCCCTGGCAAGAACACCATATGCAACGCCCCGCCTCCCCTGCCACCCCGCAATCCGAGCTTTCGGCGGCCCTGTCCGCCTGCCGCGGCGCGCTGATCGCGATCGCGCTGTTCTCGGCGGTCAGCAACATCCTGATGCTGACCGGCTCGATCTTCATGCTGGAGGTCTATGACCGGGTGCTACCCAGCCGCTCGGTGCCGACGCTGATCGGGCTGTGCGTGATCGCCGCCTTCCTGTTCGGCATGCTGGCGATCATCGACATCATCCGCTCGCGCATCATGGTCCGGATCGGCGCGAGCCTCGATGAGGCGCTGAGCGGGCGCGTTTACGAGACGCTGGTCAAGGTGCCGCTCCGGGCGGGCAATCGCAGCGACGGGCTGCAGCCGCTGCGCGACCTCGACAATGTCCGCTCGTTCCTGTCCGGGTCCGGGCCGATCGCGTTTTTCGATCTGCCCTGGCTGCCGATCTATATCGCGATCTGCTTCGTGTTCTTCCACTTCTGGATCGGCATGGCCGCGCTGTTCGGCGCCGTGCTGCTGGTGACGCTGACGGTCCTGACCGAAATGTGGACCAAGAAGCCGATGAACGATGCCTCACAGGCTGCGCTCGCACGCAACGGCCTGGCGGAAATCTCGATCCGCAATGCCGAAGCCATTTCCGCCATGGGCATGCTCGGCCGCATCTCCGCGCGTTGGGCGGAGGCGAACCGGCGCTACATGTCGAGCCATCGCAAGTCGAGCGATGTCGCCGGCGGCCTCGGCGCGCTGTCGAAATCCCTGCGCATGATGATCCAGTCCGGCGTGCTCGCGGTCGGCGCATGGCTGGTGATCCATCAGGAGGCCTCCGCCGGCATCATCATCGCGGGCTCGATCCTGTCGGCGCGCGCGCTGGCGCCGGTCGACCTCACCATCGCCAACTGGAAGGGTTTCCAGGCGGCGCGCCAGAGCTGGGGACGACTGAACCGCCTGCTCGCGATGTTTCCACCGCAACAGGATGTGCTGCCGCTGCAGGCGCCGAAGGCGAGCCTCGCGGTCGAGAATGTCGCCGCCGCGCCGCCGGGCGTGCAGAAGGTCATCGTCCAGGATGTCAGCTTCGTGCTGCGGGCCGGCAACGGTCTTGGCATCATCGGGCCGAGCGCATCGGGCAAGTCCTCGCTCGCGCGGCTGATCGTCGGGCTGTGGCAGCCGGTGCGCGGCAATGTGCGCCTCGACGGCGCGGCGCTGGACCAGTGGATGCCGGATGCGCTGGGCAAGCATGTCGGCTACCTGCCCCAGAATGTCGAATTGCTCGCCGGCACCGTGGCGCAGAACATCTCGCGCTTCGAGCGCGAGCCGAGCCCCGAGGCGATCATCAGCGCGGCCAAGACCGCAGGCGTCCACGACCTGATCGTGAAGCTGCCGGAAGGCTACGAAACCCAAGTCGGCGAACAAGGCAGCGCGCTGTCCGCCGGACAGGGCCAGCGGATTGCGCTTGCCCGCGCATTGTATGGCGACCCGTTCCTGGTCGTGCTGGACGAGCCCAACTCCAATCTCGATTACGAAGGCGACGAGGCCCTGGCGCGCGCCATCATGAGCGTGCGCAAGCGCGGCGGCATTGCCGTGATCGTCGCGCACCGGCCGAGCGCGCTGGAAGCGGTCGACCTCATCCTGGTGATGGGTGGCGGCCGCATGCAGCATCCGGTCGGGCCGAAGGACCAGGTTCTCGCCAAGGTGCTGCAGCGGCCCGGGCAACCACCGGCGCCGCCCTCGCCCGCCCCGCAACCCCTGCAAGTCGTACCCGGACGAGTCCCATGACCCAGCGATCCGCAGCGCAACCGTCGATCCGCCGGCACATGGTCGCCGGCTCCGTCGTCGTCGCCATCCTGGTGTTCGGCTTCGGCGGCTGGGCCGCCACGGCGCAATTGTCCGGCGCGCTGATCGCGCCGGGCCAGATCGTGGTCGATTCCAACGTCAAGAAAGTGCAGCACCCGACCGGCGGCATCGTCGGCGAAGTGCGGGTGCGCGATGGCGATTCGGTGAAGGAAGGCGACATCGTCGTGCGCCTCGACGATACCGTCACCCGCGCCAATCTCGCCATCGTCACCCGCGGCCTGAACGAACTCACCGCCCGCAAGGCACGGCTCGAGGCGGAACGCGACGGCCAGACCGAACTTGTGTTTCCGAAAATGCTGACCGCCTCCGCCGACCCGGAAGTCCGCAACATCATGGACGCGGAGCGCAAGCTGTTCGAACTGCGCCACACCTCCCGCGCCGGCCAGAAGTCGCAGTTGAAGCAGCGCATCGGCCAGCTCGACGAGGAAATCCTCGGTCACACCGCGCAGCGCAATGCCAAGGCCAAAGAGGTCGAGCTGATCAACCGCGAACTCGCCGGCGTCCGCGACCTTTACAGCAAGAACCTGATCCAGCTGAACCGGCTGACCCAGCTCGAACGCGAGGCCACGCGCCTCGAAGGCGAGCGCGGCCTGCTGATCGCGACCACCGCCCAGGCCAAGGGCAAGATCTCCGAGCTGGAATTGCAGATCATCCAGATCGACCAGGAATTGTCGAGCGAGGTGGCGAAGGAGATGCGCGATGTCGACGCCAAAATCGGGGAATTCGTCGAGCGCAAGGTCACAGCCGAGGATCAGCTGCGCCGCATCGATATCCGCTCGCCGCAGAGCGGCACCGTATTCCAGTCGGCCGTGCACACGATCGGCGGCGTGATTTCGGCGGGCGATGCGATCATGCTGATCGTGCCCGCGGCCGACAATCTCACGGTCGAAGCCAAGGTGAACCCGCAGGACATCAACCAGCTGCAGATCGGGCAGAAGGCGATTTTGCGCTTCACCGCCTTCAACCAGCAGACCACGCCGGAAATCGACGGCACGGTGTCGCGGATCTCCGCCGACATCACCACCGATCAGCGCACCGGCGTCGGCTATTACACCATCCGCATCGCCTTGCCGCCGGAGCAGGTGGCGCGGCTGGGCGACGTGAAATTGGTCCCGGGCATGCCGGTCGAGGCGTTCATCCAGACCGGCGAACGGACCGTGCTGTCCTACCTGGCCAAGCCGCTGTCGGACCATTTCAATCGCGCCTTCCGGGAGAAATAGGCGCTAGCGTCCCGGCCGGCCCGAAAGGGCGTTGCCCGATGCCGCGCGGGTCCAGGCGCGCTTTTGGTTAAGGGAGAGCCCCCTCGCTCCGGCGGCAAACGCTTCATTTTGCGGCGTTTCTTGCGTAAGAGGAGGCCCCGCTCCGATCACGAACCCATCCAGCCAGAATGACCGTTTCGATCGCCGCCATATCGCTGATGATATGGCTCTATTGCGTCTTCCTCCGCGGCGGCTATTGGCGCGCCGATGTTAAGGGCGACAAGCCCTCCGCAGCGCCCGCGGCCTGGCCGCACATCGTCGCGGTCATTCCCGCGCGCAACGAACAGGACTCGATCGCGGCCAGCGTGACGTCCCTGCTGCTGCAGGATTATCCGGGCCGGTTCTCCGTCATTCTGGTCGACGACAACAGCGAGGATGCGACCGCGTCGATTGCGGCGTGTCTTCCCGAGCAGACCGGCTCGCAGGTCGCGCTGACGATCCTGCGCGGCGAACCGCTGCCGGAGGGGTGGACCGGTAAATTGTGGGCCGTGCAGCAGGGGATCGCGGCGGCCACCCGGGGCCGTCCGGACCTTCTGCTGCTCACCGACGCCGACATCGTCTATGCGCCGGACATGGTGCGGACACTGGCGGCGCGCGCCGAAACAGGCGGCTACGTGCTGACCTCGCTGATGGCGAAGCTGCGCTGCGAGAGCCTTGCCGAACGGAGCTTCATTCCGGCCTTCGTCTATTTCTTCCAGATGCTCTATCCGTTTTCCTGGGTGAACGACCCGAAGAACCGGATGGCCGCCGCCGCCGGCGGCTGCATGCTGATCCGCGCCGATGCGCTGGAACGGGCGGGCGGCATCGCCGTCATCCGGGATGCGCTGATCGACGATTGCTCGCTGGCTGCGGTGATGAAAAAGCAGGGCGCGATCTGGCTCGGCCTGACCGATCGTGTCCGCAGTATCCGTGCCTCCGGGGCACTGGCCGATATCCACGCGATGGTGTCGCGCTCGGCCTACGCCCAGCTCCGCTACTCGCCGGTGCTGCTGGGCCTGACTCTCGCGGGGATGGCCGTGACCTACTGGGCGCCCCCGCTCCTCACGCTGTTCGGCCATGGAACCGCACGGGCGCTGGGGCTCGCGGCCTGGGCGCTCATGGCAGTCTCCTTTTGGCCAATGTTGCGCTTTTATGGTCTAACCCCGCTCTGGGCACCCGCCCTCCCGGCCATTGCGACCGGCTACATGGCATTTACCTTCAGTTCTGCGCTCCAGCATATGCTCGGCAAGGGCGGACACTGGAAGGGGCGTTACCAGGCGAGAAAAGCCTGAAGAAAGGCATGATGGCTCAATCGGCAGATTTCCGGTCCGGCAAAGACCACCGCGACGAGAATTTCCCGGTCGCCTCCCGGCTCGTGAGCGCGCGGCACCGCCCCGCCATTATGGCCTTCTACGACTTTGCACGCGCGGCCGACGACATCGCGGACCACCCGACGCTTCCCGCCGCCGACAAGCTCCGGGGGCTGGACCGGATGGAGCGAACGCTGACCGGTGCAAATTCGGATGATGTCCTGTCGGTGCGGCTGCGCGAGCAGATCGCCGAGCGCAGGCTTTCGCCTCAGCACGGACTCGACCTGCTGAAAGCCTTCCGCCAGGACGTGACCAAGAACCGCTACGCCGATTGGGACGACCTCATCGGCTATTGCACCTATTCGGCGATGCCGGTCGGCCGCTTCGTTCTGGACGTCCATGGCGAGGACCGCGCGACCTGGGCCTCCTCGGACGTGCTCTGCGCGGTGCTGCAGATCGTCAATCACCTGCAGGATTGCGGCAAGGACTACCGGGCGCTCGACCGCGTCTATCTCCCGCAGGACATCCTGCGCAGCCATGGCGCCACCACCGAAATGTTGGCGGCACCGAAATCGTCGCCCGCGCTGCTTGCCTGCCTGCACGATCTCGCGCGCCGCACCGTCGCCTATTTCGAGACCCAGCCCCCGCTGACCGACGAGATCAGGGACACCCGCCTCGCCTGCGAGGTCGCCGCCATCTCGGCGCTCGCGCAACGTATCCTCGGCCTGTTGCAGAACACCGATCCCCTCGCCGACAAGGTTCATCTCTCACGTGCAACGCTTGTCGGCGTCATGGCCGGCTCCGTCGCCAAAACCGTGGCGCGCCGGCTGCTGCCGCGCAGCACCCCGGTCAGGCGCGCGCAGGATCTCCGCCCGTGACAACCCCATCCGTCTCAGCCGACGCCGAACAGCATGCCGGCGGCTCCTCGTTCTATCTGGCGATGCGAATCTTGCCGCGCGCCAAGCGCGAGGCGATGTTCGAGGTCTACAAGTTCTGCCGCAAGGTCGATGACGTCGCCGACTCCCACGGGCCGCGCAATGCCAGGCTCGCCGAACTGAACCGCTATCGCGAGGATGTCGCATCTCTCTACGCCGGCAAGCCGTCCGAACGCATGGGCGGCTTCCTCGGACCGGTCCGCGATTTCGGCCTCCGGCGCGAGGATTTTCTCGCCATCATCGACGGCATGGAAATGGATGTTGTGTCCGACATCCGCGCGCCCGACCTCGCCACCCTCGATCTCTATTGCGACCGGGTCGCGAGCGCGGTCGGCCGTCTGTCGGTGCGGATCTTCGGCGTGCCGAACGATGCCGGGATCGACCTGTCGCATCATCTCGGACGTGCGTTGCAGCTCACCAACATCCTGCGCGACGTCGACGAGGACGCCGATATCGGCCGTCTCTATTTGCCGCGAGAATGTCTGACGGCGGCCGGCATACAGGGCGACGATCCGCACGCGGTGATCGCGCATCCCAATCTCGGACAGGCCTGTACGCCGCTGATCGGCCGCGCGCGCGAACACTTCGCGAAGGCGCGTGCAATCATGGAGCGGCAACCGCGCGCCAGCGTGAAGGCGCCACGCATCATGGCCGAAGCCTATGCGCCGATGCTGGACCGCCTGCAGGAGCGCGGCTTCGCGCCGCCGCGCACGCGGGTCCGGGTCGATCGCATCCGCCTGATCTGGGCGGTCGTCCGCTACGGCATTGTCTGATGATCAAACACGTTCACGTTGTCGGCGCCGGGCTCGCCGGCCTTTCCGCGGCTGTGCGGCTGACATTGGCTGGTGTCGCCGTCACCCTGCATGAAGCCACCCGGCAGGCCGGCGGCCGTTGCCGTTCCTACGACGATGCCGCCACCGGCATGCATATCGACAACGGCACCCACCTGCTTCTTTCGGGCAACCATGCGGCCGTCGATTATCTGAAGACGATCGGCGTCACGCCGGATTTTGCGCCCGCCAGTTTCCGCTTTGTCGACGGCGCGTCCGGCGAAAGCTGGATCCTGCGGCTTGGCGACGGCAGTCTTCCGACCTGGATTTTCGACGCCGGCAGCCGCGTGCCAAAGACGTCCGTGCTCGACTATCTGAAGCTCCTGCCGCTGATAGCCGGTGGCACCGATCGGCCCTTGCGGGAGGTGCTGGACCGTGACAGCGAACTCTACCGCCGCCTGCTCGATCCGCTGATGGTGGCCGCCCTCAATATCGACACGCCGAGCGGATCGTCACGGCTCGCGGCAAAGATCGCGCGCGAGACGCTGATGCGCGGCGGACAGGCCTGCCGTCCGCTGGTGTTCGAACGCGGCCTCAGCACCGCTTTCGTCGAGCCCGCCTTGGCTTTCCTGAAGGGCAAGGGAGTGGCCATTCATTTCGAGCACGAGATGGAAGGCGCGTCGATAGCCGGCGACAGGGTCGGCGCGATCCGGTTCGGAGACGGCGAGCTGGCGCTCGGTCCGGACGAAGCCCTCGTCCTCGCGGTCCCGGCCTATGCGGCCACCAAGCTCGTCCCGGTCCTTGAGGCGCCGGACCAGTTCCGCGCCATCATCAACATTCATTACGATATCGCACCGCCGGCCGGCTCACCGTTCATGACCGGGGTGATCAACCGCACGGTGGAGTGGATTTTTGCCTTCAAACAACGGGTTTCGGCGACCATCAGCCATGCCGACCGCCTGCTGACGCAGCCTCGGCAGGAGCTTGCCGAAACCGCATGGCAGGAAATCGCCCATATCCTGGGGATGGACGCTGGCCTCCCGAAGTGGCAACTGGTCCGCGAACGCCGCGCGACCTTTGCCGCTACGCCCGAGCAGAACGCCCGCCGCCCCGCCGCGACCACGCAATGGAGCAACCTGATCCTGGCCGGCGACTGGACCGATACCGGGCTGCCGGCGACAATCGAAGGCGCCATCCGGTCCGGCCAACGCGCCGCCGAAGTCCTGTCCAACCGATGATGCTTGCGACCGACGACACCCCACTCCCCCTCGCCCGCGACCTGCTTGAACATTCCGTTTCGCAGGCGACCGATGCGCTGCTGAAGACACAGCGGCCCGACGGCCACTGGGTGTTCGAGCTCGAGGCCGATGCCACCATCCCGGCCGAATATGTGTTGCTGCGCCATTATCTCGGCGAACCGGTAGACACCGAACTCGAACGCAAGATCGCGGTCTACCTTCGCCGCATCCAGGGGCAGCATGACGGATGGCCGCTCTTCCACGAGGGCGACTTCGACATGAGCGCGAGCGTAAAAGCCTATTTTGCGCTCAAGATGATCGGCGATTCTCCCGATGCCGACCACATGCGCCGCGCCCGCGAGGCGATCATCGCGCGCGGCGGCGCATCGCGCAGCAATGTTTTCACCCGCGCGCTGCTCGCGCTTTACGGCGTGGTGACATGGCGCGCGGTACCGGTGATGCCGGTCGAGATCATGCTTCTGCCGCGCTGGTTTCCATTTCATCTGACCAAGGTCTCGTACTGGGCGCGCACGGTCATCGTGCCGCTCCTGGTGCTTGGCGCGCTGAAGCCACTGGCCCGCAATCCGAAGGGCGTCGGCATCGACGAACTGTTTCTGGAGTCGCCACGATCGGTCGGTGGCGTGAAGAAGGCGCCGCACCAGAAATGGTCGTGGTTCCTGTTCTTCCGCGGCGTCGATGTGATGTTGCGCGCAACCGAGCCGCTGTTTCCGAAATCGACCCGCAAGCGCGCCATCGACGCCGCCGTCGCCTTCGTCAAGGAGCGCCTGAATGGCGAGGACGGGCTCGGCGCGATCTACCCGGCGATGGCCAACAGCGTGATGATGTATGACGTGCTCGGCTATCCCGAGGACCACCCCGACCGCGCGGTCGCGCGGCTATCGATCGACAAGCTGCTGGTGGTCAAGGACGACGAGGCCTATTGCCAGCCCTGCGTCTCCCCCGTCTGGGACACCGCGCTCACCGCGCATGCGATGCTGGAATCCGGCAGCGAGTCCGCCAAGGCAGCGGCGAAAGCCGGCCTCGACTGGCTGAAGCCCTTGCAGGTGCTCGACGTGAAGGGCGACTGGGCCGAGGCGCGGCCGAATGTGCGGCCGGGCGGCTGGGCGTTCCAATATAACAACGCCTATTATCCCGACCTCGACGATACCGCGGTCGTCGTCATGGCGATGGACCGCGCCGAGGCCAGCGCCAGCAACCGGACTTACGATCCGGCCATTGCGCGCGCACGCGAATGGCTGCTCGGTCTGCAGAGCAAGAATGGCGGCTGGGGCGCTTTCGACGCCGACAACAATTACAGCTACCTCAACAATATCCCGTTCTCGGATCACGGCGCCCTGCTCGATCCGCCGACCGAAGATGTCACCGCGCGCTGCATCTCGATGCTAGCGCAGCTTCCACCCGACGACGAGGGCCGGCGCGCGATTGCCGATGGCATTGCCTATCTGCGAACCACACAGCTCACGGACGGCTCCTGGTACGGCCGGTGGGGGCTGAACTACATCTATGGCACGTGGTCATGCCTCTGCGCACTGAATGCCGCCGGTCTCGATGCCAACGACGAGATGGTCGCGCGGGCCGCCGACTGGCTGCTCCGCATCCAGAATGCCGACGGCGGCTGGGGCGAGGATGGCGCGAGCTACAAGCTCGACTACCAAGGCTATGAGCCGGCGCCGAGCACGGCCTCGCAGACGGCCTGGGCGCTGCTCGCTCTGATGGCGGCCGGCAAGGTCGAGCATCCGCAGGTCCAGCGCGGCGTCCGCTATTTGCTCGATCATCAGAACGGTGAAGGCTTGTGGGATGAGGAGCGCTTTACCGCGACCGGATTTCCGCGGGTGTTCTACCTGCGCTATCACGGCTACCGGAAATTCTTCCCGCTCTGGGCGGTGGCGCGCTATCGCAACCTGACCGCCGCCAACGACCGCCGCGTCGCCTTCGGCATGTGATGCGGCTGCAATGACCGCCATGAAGCCCGCCCTGCTCGTCGTGACCGGGCTTCGACGCGAGGCGCAGATCGCAGCCGGAGAAGGCGTGCTGACGCTGTGCAGCGGTGGGCGGCCGGACCTGCTGCGGGACAGGCTTTCGAGTATTTTTTCCGCTCGTCCCCGCCAAGGAGAGACTGGCGCCATCCTCAGCTTCGGTCTTGCCGGTGGCCTCGCGCCGCATCTGCGTCCGGGCGATATCGTTATTGCTTCGCACGTACTGACAGACGAGGTTCGCCACGACGTGCATGACGACTGGCATCGGGCCGCCGCCTCCGCGCTCGGACATGCGATGCGCGTTCATCGCGGCGCAATCGCCGGAAGCGATAGTGTGGTGACGACGTCCGCCGCCAAGACGGCGTTGCATTCCGGGACCACAGCGCTCGCCGTCGATATGGAATCCCACATCGCGGCAGAATATGCGCGTGAGCACAACCTGCCCTTCGCGGTCATCCGCGCGGTCAGCGACCCTTCGACTCGCAGCCTGCCGGACATCGCATCCAGCGCTTTGACGCCCGACGGCGACGTCGCACTTGCAAGGGTGATTGGAGGCTTGTTGCGCCAGCCAGGCCAACTGCCGGCGCTGATCGCGGCGGGCCGGGATTCCGGCCGCGCCTTTTCGGCCTTACGCCGCGTTCGCGGTCTTCTTGGCCCGCTCTTCGGCTTCCGCAGCGCGGATTTCCGATAGCTTCATCTGGACCTGCGACGAGAAGACGTATTCCGCCGGACGCTGCTTATCCATCGCGATTTCCGGCGCCATCGGTCCGGAGGTGCGAATGCCGCGCAACGACACCCACAGCGCCTTCAGCGGATTGCTGATCGCGGCATGAGCCGCAGTCGGCTCGTAACCGCAATGCGCCATGCAGTCCGCGCACTTTTCGTACTTGCCGGTGCCGTAGGAATCCCAGTCGGTGGTTTCCATCAGTTCCTTGAAGGTCTTGGTGTAGCCTTCGCCAAGCAGATAGCAGGGCTTCTGCCAGCCGAAAATATTACGGGCGGGCATGCCCCAGGGCGTGCATTCGTATTCCTGGTTGCCGGCAAGGAAATCCAGGAATGAGGTGGAGTGCATGAACTTCCAGCCTTTGCCCTTGCCCAGGGCAAACACCTTTCGGAACAGCTCCTTGGTCTTCTTGCGGTTGAGGAAGTGCGCCTGATCCGGCGCGCGCTCGTAGGCATAGCCCGGCGAGATCGAGACGCCGACATTCATCTCCTTGGCGTAGTCGAGGAACGCTGCGATATCCTCGGCCGAATGACCGTCGAAAATCGTGGCATTAACGTTGACGGCGAAGCCCGCGTCCTGCGCCGCCTTGATCGCCTTCACTGCCTTGTCGAACACGCCCTTCTGCGACACCGCCTTGTCGTGGTGGTCGCGCAGGCCGTCGAGATGCACGGAGAAGAACAGGTAGGGCGATGGCTTGAACAGATGCAGCTTCTTTTCCAGCAGCAGCGCGTTGGTGCACAGCGACACGAATTTCTTGCGCGCGACCAGGCCCGCAACGATCTCGCCGATCTCCTTGTGGATCAGCGGCTCGCCGCCCGGAATGGCAACCATCGGTGCGCCGCATTCATCGGCCGCATCCCAGCATTCCTGCGCGCTCATGCGGCGGTTGAGGATCGCATCCGGATAGTCGATCTTGCCGCAGCCGACGCAGGCGAGATTGCAGCGGAACAGCGGCTCGAGCATCAGCACGAGCGGATAACGCTTTCGCCCGAGCAGCTTCTGCTTGAGGAGGTACCCGCCGATGCGGATTTCCTTGTGGAACGGAATGGCCATGGAAGGGAAAGCCTAATGGAAGCGGGGTTAAACCGATGCAACTTCGGCGGGGAGACGGAAGGTGATGTTCTCCTCCCGGCCGGGCAGCGTCGTCACATCTACGATACGAAGTCGTTTTAGCGCACCGATCACGTCGTTGACCAGCACCTCGGGAGCCGACGCGCCAGCGGTGATGCCGACGGTTTCGACTCCTTCCAGCCAGGCCGGATCGAGTTCGCCGCCATCGGCGATCAGGTAGCTCGGGATGCCGACCTCGGCGCCAATTTCCCGGAGCCGATTGGAATTGGAAGAATTTGTCGCCCCGACCACCAGCAGAAGATCGGCGTGCTTGCACAGATCGCGCACCGCGCTTTGCCTGTTCTGCGTCGCGTAACAGATGTCGCGCGTATCCGGACCCTGGATATCGCTGAACCGCTTGGTCAAAGCCGCGATGATATCGCGGGTGTCGTCGACGCTGAGCGTCGTTTGAGTCACATAGGCGACCGGCGCGTCGGTCGGCAGTTCGAGCTTGTCCACATCGGCCACGGTCTGCACCAGCACTACCGTCCCCGGAATCTGACCCATCGTGCCTTCGACCTCGGGATGTCCCGCATGCCCGATCAGGATCACGGTCCGGCCCTGGCCGACATAACGCTTGCCCTGGTTGTGAACCTTGGTCACCAGCGGACAGGTGGCGTCGATCACCGGCAGGCTGCGGTCGGACGCCTCGCGCTCGACATCCTTCGACACGCCGTGCGCGCTGAAGATCGCGACTGCGCCGTCAGGGATCTCGGCGACGTTTTCGACGAACCGCGCGCCCTTTGCCTTCAGGGATTCGACCACATATTTGTTGTGAACGATCTCATGGCGCACGTAGACCGGCGGGCCATATTTCTTCAGCGCGCGCTCGACAATGTCGATTGCCCGCACCACGCCGGCGCAGAAACCGCGCGGCTGGGCCAGCACTACATTGAGCGGACGCAGTTGGGTTCGGGGAGTGTCGTCGGGCTTACGCAAGTTGCACCTTGTCCTGCCTGATATCCTTGCCCAGCGCCTCGAAGGCCTTTGCAAGAATGCCGTTAGCATCCAGTCCGGCCCGTGCATACATCGCGGCCGGCGTGTCGTGATCGATGAAAATATCCGGAAGCACCATGCTGCGCACCTTGAGCCCGGCGTCGAACGCGCCGTGTTCCGCAAGAGTCTGCAACACCAGGGATCCGAAGCCGCCGATCGAGCCCTCCTCGATCGTGATCAGCACCTCGTGATTCTTCGCGAGCCGCAAAACAAGATCGGTGTCGAGCGGCTTGGCGAACCGCGCATCCGCGACCGTTGTGGTCAGTCCATGCGCCGCAAGCGCCTCGGCCGCCTTCATGCATTCGGCCAGCCGCGTGCCGTATGAGAGGAGCGCGATGGTGCTGCCTTCTCGCAACACCCTGCCCTTGCCGATCTCCAGCGGGATTCCGACCTCCGGCAGATCGACGCCGACACCGTCGCCGCGCGGGTAGCGCAGCCCCGAGGGAGCATCGTCCAGCGCCGCCTGCGTCGCCACCATGTGGACGAGTTCAGCTTCATCGGCCGCCGCCATCAGGACGAAATGCGGCAGACAGCCGAGATAGGCGATGTCGAAGGAGCCGGCATGAGTGGGGCCGTCAGCGCCGACCAGGCCGGCGCGATCCATGACAAACCGGACCGGCAATTTCTGGATCGCGACATCGTGCACCACCTGATCATAGGCGCGCTGCAGGAAGGTCGAGTAGATCGCGACGAATGGCTTCAGCCCCTCGGTAGCGAGCCCTGCCGCGAAGGTGACACCGTGCTGCTCGGCGATGCCGACGTCGAATGTGCGCTTCGGGAAGGACTTCTCGAATATGTCGATGCCCGTGCCCGAGGGCATGGCAGCTGTAATGGCGACGACCCGGTCGTCTTTCGTCGCTTCCTTGACCAGGCTTTCGCCGAACACCTTCGTATACGACGGCGCATTGGCCTTCGCCTTCGACTGGCGTCCGGTCACGACATCGAACTTGACCACGCCGTGATATTTGTCGGCAGCGGCTTCGGCGGGCGCGTAGCCCTTGCCCTTCTGGGTGACCACGTGAACGAGGATCGGTCCGAACGTGGCGTCGCGAACATTGCGCAGCACCGGGAGGAGATGATCGAGATTGTGCCCGTCGATCGGCCCCACATAGTAGAATCCGAGTTCTTCGAACAGCGTCCCGCCCGTCACCATTCCCCGCGCATATTCCTCCGCACGCGCCGCCTGATCGTGCATGAAGCGCGGCAGATGCCGGGCAAACTGCTTGCCGATTTCACGCAGGGACAGATAGGTGCGGCCCGAGATCAGGCGGGCGAGATAAGCCGACATCGCCCCGACCGGCGGCGCGATCGACATCTCGTTGTCGTTCAGGATTACGATGAGGCGCGAGTCCATGGCGCCGGCATTGTTCATGGCCTCATAAGCCATCCCGGCGGACATCGCCCCGTCGCCGATCACCGCCACAACATTATGCTTCGAACCCGCAAGATCGCGAGCCACCGCCATTCCCAACCCGGCGGAAATTGAAGTAGAAGAATGCGCCGCGCCGAAACAGTCGTATTCGCTCTCGGCGCGTTTGGTGAAACCCGAAAGACCGCCGCCCTGCCGCAAGGTGCGAATTCGGTCGCGCCGCCCGGTGAGGATTTTGTGAGGATAAGCCTGATGCCCGACGTCCCAGATCAACCGGTCGCGCGGGGTGTCGAAAACCGCATGCAGCGCCACGGTCAGTTCGACGACGCCCAAACCGGCGCCAAGATGACCGCCGGTCACGGCGACGGCGTTGATGGTCTCGGTCCGGAGCTCGTCCGCAACCTGTCGCAGCTGGTCGTCGGGCAATTTCCGCAGATCGTCAGGGGTCGCGAATGCGTCCAGCAGTGGGGTCGCAGAAGCAGAAGCCATTATTGGAACACCTTCGGTCGCTTGCATGGGGGGATAACGCAATAGAGGACGCTTGGCTGCAGCTCGGTGAACAAAACCGGTGAATCACCGATGAACCAAAAGCAAAAAGCATACCCATCAATCACTTGGAGCCAAACTGTGGCATTGGCAACCCAAACCGGCATTAAAGCTTTCTTTTCTGAGCATTTTGCCTAGCAAATGGCTGATTAGACACTGTGAATAGGAATAAAGCCCCCTCCCTGATGGCCCGATTGACGATGAAGTCAGTCGCAATCAGCATCCGCGCCCCCTGGATCACGATTCTTGTCTTCGCGTTACTCACGCTGGGATCAGCGGTCTATACGGCCCGAAATTTCAATATCAACACCGATATCAGCAATCTGATCTCGCCTCACATCGACTGGCGACAGCGCGAAATCGCGCTGGAAAAGGCCTTTCCTGCACGGGTTCATACCATCCTGGCGGTGGTTAATGCGCCGACCCCCGAGCTGGCCGCGCTTGCCGCCGACCGGCTGACCGACCGATTGAAGGACAATCCCGCCCTTTTCCCGGAGGTCCGCCGTCCCGATGGCGGCGCGTTCTTCGAAAAAAATGCGCTTCTTTTCCTGCCGGTCGAGCAGCTCGGACAGACGCTCGGGCAACTACAGCAAGTCGCCCCGTTCGTGTCGATGCTGGCCCGCGATCCAAACTGGCGCGGATTGTCGCAGGCGACCCAGGCGGCGATGATCGGCGTGCAAGGGGGCCGATTGCCCCTCGATTCGCTGGCCCCGATTTTCGACCGGTTTTCGCAAACCTTCGAGGACGCCCTTGCCGGGCGGCCGGCGACATTCTCCTGGCAAGAGATGCTCGCCAACGAAAAATCGAAACCGGGCGATCTGCGCAAATTCGTCGATATCCTTCCAAAGCTTGACTACAGCGCGCTAGAGCCCGGCAAACAGGCCACCGATGCGGTCCGTCAGGCCGCGGCCGAGGCCAAGCTGAGCACGGATTACCAGGCCCGCGTTCGGCTGACCGGCTCGGTTCCGATCGCCGACGAGGAGTTCGCGACCGTCAAGGAGGGCATGGTCCTTCACGGCATAGGTACCGTCGTCGTGGTGATGTTCATTCTCTGGCTCGCTCTCAAGTCGGGCCGCATCATCCTTGCGGTCTTCCTCTCGCTGGCGGGCGGTCTCGCCATCACGGCGGCCCTTGGCTTCCTGATGGTCGGCTCGCTGAACATGATTTCGGTCGCGTTCTTCGTACTGTTCGTCGGCCTCGGCGTCGATTTCTGCATCCAGTACAGCGTGCGCTACCGCGACGAGCGCTATCACAAGGATGAACTGAACGCGGCTCTGGTCGATGCCGGGCGCGATATCGGCGCGCCGCTCGCGCTCGCCGCGGCGGCAACCGCGGCCGGCTTCCTGGCTTTCCTGCCGACGAATTATCAGGGCGTGTCGGAGCTCGGGCTTATTGCCGGCGTCGGAATGTTCGTCGCATTCTTCATGAGCCTTACGGTGCTGCCCGCATTGCTCGCGGTGCTCGACCCTCCCGGCGAGAAGGAGCCGCTTGGTTTCGCGAGCTTCGCCGTGGCGGACAATTTCGTCGAGCGAAACCGCAAATGGGTTGTCGGGGTGACGCTCGGAATAGCCATCATCGGGCTGCCGCTGCTGTACTTCCTGCGCTTCGATTTCAACCCGATCAATCTGCGCAGTTCATCGGTGGAATCGATCGCGACCTATCTGGACCTGCGCCAGGACCCCAACACAGGCGCGAGCGCGATCAACGTCCTGACCGGTTCGGCGAAGGACGCCGGGATCGCCGCGTCAAAGCTGGCGAAGCTGCCCGAGGTCGAGCGGGTGATGTCGATCGCAAGCTTCGTTCCCGACGATCAGGAGGCGAAGCTCGCACTGATCAAGCAGGCCGCGGAAAGGCTGTCTCCGGCGCTGGACGCCGCGGCCGGTACGGCACCGGATGCGCGTGAGGCCGTGGAAATTCTGCGACAGACCGCGGCCACGCTGGACACCGCAGCACAGCAGCCGGGCGCCGGCGGAACGGCCGCCAAGCGGCTCGCCGGATTGCTACTCAAGCTGGCCGCCGCGCCGGACGCGGTGCGAAATGCGGCCGAACAGGCTGTCATTGTGCCGCTGAATTTCAAGCTGGCGCAGATGAAGATGTTCCTCCAGGCCAGTCCCGTTACCGTCGAGAACCTGCCTGCGGAACTGAAAGACGGGTGGATCGCTTCGGACGGCCGCTATCGGGTCGAGGTGTTCCCCAAGGGCGACCCGAACGACAACGAAACCTTGCGCAACTTCGCCCGCAAGGTCCTCGAGGTCGAGCCGAATGCGATCGGCGGTCCGATCTCGATCCTGAAATCCGGCGACACGATCGTGGTCGCTTTCATTCAGGCCGGCCTGCTCGCCCTGGTGTCGATCTGTCTCCTGCTCTGGATCGCGCTTCGCCGCGTCAACGACGTGATGCTCACGGTCGTCCCGCTGCTGCTTGCGGGCGTGATCACCATGGAGATATGCGTCCTGATCGACCTGCCGCTGAACTTCGCGAATATCATCGCCCTGCCGCTGCTGCTCGGCATGGGGGTCGCGTTCAAGATCTATTACATCATGGCGTGGCGCGAGGGGCAGACGAACCTGCTGCAGTCCAGTCTCACCCGTGCGGTGATCTTCAGCTCGCTGACCACCGCGACAGCGTTCGGCAGCCTGTGGATGTCGAGCCACCCGGGCACCTCGAGCCTGGGCAAGCTGCTGGCCTTGTCGCTGGTGACGACGATGTGCGCGGCGGTGCTGTTCCAGCCGGCCCTAATGGGTCGTCCCAGGGACGCCGTCGATCCGGGAACAGACGCTGGCGGTAAGGCCTGAGTCTGCGCCCGCCGGATCCTTGGCCTTCGCCTTGCTCTTCGGCTTGGCCTTGGCCGGGGCCGGTTCCTGAACGGGCTCGGTCGAGCGCGCCCAGGTTTCGCCGCCGCAGAACAGGCCGCCCATGACGCAGCCCCGAACCTTCAGCGCGTTCTCCGATTCGAGGCTGACGCTGGCCTGATACATCTTGCCGTTTTGGGCGTTGTAGATCTGGCCGGCCCATTTGTCGCCGCCCGCCGGTTTCATGTCGATCAGGATCGGCAGGCCGAGGGTGTCGCGGGACCGCTTGGCGGGATCGGGATTGGAGCTGTCCTTGCCGCCGGGGTTCTTTTCCCAGCTAATGACGCCCCAGAGCGAACCGCTGCAAAACGCAACGCGGATGCGCGCTTCTCCATTCTCCACCAGCCAGTCCCCGGAGGGGTCGGCGGCCGAAACAGGTGCGACGGACAGACCCATCAGCACCGCAAGCAAAGCCATTCTTTTCATGCTATCTCACCTCGACGGCAAACGTGCGAATCCTGCTGCCTTCGAAACGTCGCAACCGGACCATAGCAACTCGATCTATGCTCGAACCAAAAAACTACGACATTGCGGCCATTTTTGAGGCGCGCGAAGCCGGCCGCTTCGATTTACATGGCCGCCACCTGAATGAGCAAATGGTCCGGGTACTCCGGACCATCGGCTACGATGTGGGGTTCCGGCGCGGCACCGGCCAGTATCTCTACGACCGGACCGATACCCGCTATCTTGATCTGCTCAGCGGCTTCGGCGTCTTCGGCATCGGCCGGAACCATCCGGCGTTGCGGACCGCGCTGGAAAGCGTGCTGGATGCTGACCTGCCCAACCTGGTGCAGATGGACGTTCCGGCGCTTGCCGGCGTTCTGGCCGAGCGGCTGCTGGCGAAGGCGCCCTATCTGGACAAGGTCTTTTTCGCCAATTCGGGCGCCGAGACGGTCGAAGCCGCGATCAAGTTCGCGCGCGCGGCGACCAAGCGCTCGAAGATCCTGTCCTGCGATCACGCGTTTCACGGCCTCACCTTCGGCGCCCTGTCGCTCAACGGCGACGACATCTTCAAGAAGGGCTTCGAGCCCCTGCTCGGCGATTGTGCGACCGTTCCCTTCAACGACCTCACCGCGCTCGAGACCGCGTTGCGGCGGCGGGACGTCGCGGCCTTCATCGTCGAACCGATCCAGGGCAAGGGCGTCCACATGCCGTCGCCCGACTATCTGCAATCGGCCGCCGATTTGTGCCGGCGCTATGGCGCCCTGTTCATCGCCGATGAAATCCAGTGCGGCCTCGGACGCACCGGCAAGTTCTTCGCCGTCGAGCATTGGGGCGTGCAGCCGGACATGATCCTGGTGGCCAAGGCGTTGTCCGGCGGACATGTTCCGGTCGGCGCGCTGCTGACGCGGAAGGACATCTTCGACCGCCTGTTCAACCGCATGGATCGCGCGGTGGTGCACGGATCGACCTTCGCCAAGAACGATCTGGCCATGGCGGCCGGCATCGCCACGCTGTCGGTCATCGATTCCGAACACATGGTGGAAAACGCCGCGCGCACCGGCGAGCGCCTGCTCGCATCGTTCCGCGCCATGACCGGCCGTCACGAGATGCTGCGCGAGGCGCGCGGTCTCGGCCTGATGATCGGCATCGAATTCGGCGCACCGAGTTCGCTGAAGCTGCGCGCGTCCTGGTCGATGATCGAGGCCGCGAACAAAGGCTTGTTCTGCCAGCTCATCACCATTCCGCTGTTCAAGGACCACAAGATCCTGACCCAGGTCGCGGGCCATGGCAGTCACACCATCAAGATGCTGCCGCCCTACGTGATCACGGATGACGACTGCACCTGGATCGAAAACGCCTTCGACCAGGTGATCGGCGACAGCCATCGCGTGCCCGGCGCGATCTGGTCGCTCGGCAAGACGCTGATCGAAAACGCAATGGCGGCCAAGCGGGCGTCGTGAAGCGCGCGCAATAGCCGCGCGCGCCGCCTCTCGTCCGGGTTCGTCTTTTCAAACAGCCACGACTCATCGTTGCCGCGATGCGTTGCCGCATCCGGGATATGCTTCATTCGAGGCGCAAACCGGAAACATCCGATTTGCGCGTGAGGGGCGGACGGCGCGCCGACAGACGCAGGGCCGTTCCTGAATGCTGCGAGGCTCTCACCGCGCAGCCGCCTCTCGGCGCACCGTCCAGCGGCGTTCTCATCCCGGCGCCGGGCCGCGCTTTGCCTCCATGCGCCTTGAACTGCGCATGGCGTCAGCCAGCTCCTGGCAGGGGTCCTTAGTGACCCCGGGCGGAGCCCCGGCGCCGCCCGAGTGCAAGCTTGCGAAGCTTGCCCGCAGGCGCCGCACCCTGCTCCGCCATCAAGAACGCCTCCGGACGGCGCCCCTCACCGAGCAAGGTGAGCGGACTATAGTCATAATAGGAATATTGTCAAATCCCGTATTTCTGCGATTCAGCGCCCGCCATTCACTGACGCGGGAGGCGCGGATCGTTGATACGGAGCCGCATGTGCCCTCACCGCGTATTCGCGGCATAAGCCTCGAACGCGGCGCGCAGCGCCGCCGGCATTTCCACCGATCGCCGTGACTCAAGCGACATCATCGCGGTCACCGTCCGCGCCCGCAGCCGCTCGATCCCGTCCTTGTGGCCGACGATCACCAGCGTCAACGACGAGCGTCCGATTTTCTCGATCAGCAATGTCAGATCGAGTTTCTCGCCCATGCGGCTCGGGATTTTGAAATCGGTATCGATATGCACGAACGGAAAGCCATGCTGGTCGTGCAGGATCAGGTTGGCGTAATTGACCTTCAGCTCTTCGGTGTACCAATCCTCGATCAGCCCGTTGAACATATTGAAGTAATGCGGAAAATAAACGATGCCCGCAGGGTCGCAGTGCGAGAAGCGGATCTGGACCGTCCGCGTGAAGGCGCCCGCGGGCGCAGTGAACCGGGTTTCCTGCATGTCGACCGTCCAATTGAATGTCCGCTTCAGTAACATCCCGGCTGGCATCGGATCACCGGCTATCTGCTCATACCTGCCCTCAATCACCGAGCCTTCAATTTTATCAGAAACGCAATTTCGCAAGTCACCGCGTGCCGCCTCGGCGCGCCGAGGGGCTTGCAACACCGGCGACAATGCGTCAGCAATTGAGGCCTGTCCGCGCAAGGATTGGTTGCATGGCTCACGATCACGACCACCATCACGACCATGACCACGATCACTCCGAACTCTCGGAGATGCAGGTACGCGTACGCGCGCTCGAGACGATCCTGATCGAGAAGGGCTATGTCGAGCAGGCCGCACTCGATGCGATCGTCGAGGCCTACCAGACCAAAATCGGACCGCGCAACGGCGCGCGCGTTGTCGCCAAGGCGTGGACCGATCCCGCCTTCAGACAAGCGCTACGCGACGATGCGACGGCGGCGGTGAATGCGCTCGGCAATGTCAGCCCGGTCGGCGCGCATCTCGTGGCGGTCGAGAACACACCCGCCCGCCACAACATGGTCGTCTGCACACTGTGTTCCTGCTACCCGTGGGAAATGCTCGGGCTCCCGCCGGTCTGGTACAAGTCCGCGCCCTACCGTTCGCGTGCGGTGAAGGACCCGCGCGGGGTGCTGAGCGATTTCGGCGTCACGTTGGCCGACGACACCGAAATCCGAGTTTGGGATTCGACCGCGGAAACGCGGTTCCTCGTGATCCCGATGCGTCCGGCAGGGACCGACGGCTGGAGCGAGGATCAACTCGCCGACCTCGTGACACGCGATTCCATGATCGGCACCGGGCTGGCGATCGCGCCTTCGGAGCCAAAACGATGACGAGCGTCGACGACCCGAGTGGCGTTCACGAACCGAGTGGCGTCCACGACCTGAGTGGCGTTCATGACATGGGCGGCGTCGCGGGCTTCGGCAAAGTCGAGCCGGAACCGAACGAACCGGTCTTCCATGCGCCATGGGAAGGCCGTGTCATGGCGATGAACCGCGCGATGGGCGCTAATGGCGGCCTCAACATCGACACGCAGCGCTTCGCCCGCGAATTGCTGCCGGCCGAGGTCTATCTGTCCAGTTCCTATTACCGGATCTGGCAACTCGGCATGGAGAATCTGCTGGTCGAACGCGGGCTGATCGATGCCGACGAGCTCGCGTCCGGTCACGCACTGAGGCCCGGACAAGCGCTTCCGCGCGGTCCGTTCACACGCGACGACGTGACCCGCGTGTTGACGCGCGGGCAATTCGAGCGGCCGTCGCCTGCCCCCGCGGCCTTCCAGCCCGGTGATCGCGTGCGCGCGAGGACGATCAACCCGCCGACCCATACCCGCCTGCCGCGCTACGTGCGCGGACATACCGGCGTGGTCGAGATCGTTCACGGGTGTCACGTGTTTCCGGACTCGGCCGCCATCGGCCAGGGCGATAATCCGCAATGGCTCTACACGGTGGTGTTCGACGGCCGTGACCTGTGGGGGGCGGACACAGACCCGAGGGTGAAGGTGTCGGTCGACGCCTTCGAGCCGTATCTGGAGCCTGCCTGAGATGACTTCGGATCAGACGGCGCTGGATCGGACCGCGGCACTGGCGGCGGCCGAGGCGATCCCGACCATTCCGCGGGACGGTGACGGGCCGGTTTTCCGCGAGCCTTGGGAAGCGCAAGCCTTCGCGATGACGCTCGCGCTTTACGAGCGTGGCCTGTTCACATGGCCGGAATGGGCCGATGCGCTGGCCGCCGAGATCAGGCGCGCGCAAGCTGCGGGCGATCCCGACACCGGCGACACCTATTACCGGCACTGGCTGGCCGCACTCGAAACGCTGGTGGCGCGCAAGGGCATCGCCGACGGCGACACGTTGCATCGCTATCGCCACGCCTGGGAGCATGCCTGCCTTCGAACGCCGCACGGCCAGCCGATCGAACTGGCGGCGGACGATTTCGAACATTAGCGCGAACGGTGGCGCGGCGGCTGGCCGCTCTCCTCTAATCCTGCCGCTGATACATGATGATCGAGAGATATTGCATCGGCGCGTCCAGCAATTCTTCCGGGCCGTGTCTCGCGGCCGCATCGAAGCACAGCGTGTCGCCGGGCTCCAGCACATAGCTGTCATCGCCATGGCGATAGCGCACTCGGCCCGAGAGCATGTAGATCAATTCCACGCCGGCGTGACGAAACTGCGTGTACGGCACCGCATCGTCCCGCAGCGTGATCAGATACGGCTCCACGACCACGTCGCCCTTCATCGAATTGCCGAGCAGATCGTAACGATGACCGGACTTGGTCCCGCGGCGCTCGATCCGCGCGCCCTGCCCCGCCTTCACGAAGGAGCAATGCCGCCGCTCTTCGCTTTCCGAAAACAGGCGCGTGATCGGCACATTCAGGCTGGCGGCGAGCGACTTGAGCGTGGCGAGCGAGGCGGAGATGGTGCCGTTCTCGATCTTGGACATCATGCCGGCCGAGACGCCGGCGGCGGCGCCGAGTTCGGCGACCGTGAGATCGAGCGATTTGCGCAGGCGGCGGACCTCCGCACCGATCGCGACCTCCAGTGATCGCGGTGCGTCCTCGGCCGGTGCGAGCGAGCCGGTCAGCAGGGTCGGTTCGGCCGCGACGGCCCTGGCGCTGCCTTTGACCGCCGGCCGTTTTCCCGATCGCTCCTGCTTTTCCCGTGCGCTCATGTCTGACCCGGATCCTGTGGAATTTGGTATAGCGCGATTTTCCTGTGGGGAATAATTAATTCTCACAGGTTGACGCGCGGAAAACGCGTCTCTAAGGTCGCCCCATTCGCGCCGGACCGGAGACCTTCGAGAATGTGCGGAATTGTAGGGCTTTTCCTGAAGTCCAAGGCGCTCGAGCCGCAGCTCGGCGCGATGCTCTCGCAGATGCTCGGCGTCATGACCGACCGCGGGCCGGACAGCGCCGGCTTCGCCGTTTACGGCGCGGGCGACGCCTCCCACGTCAAGCTGACGCTGCGTGCGGACAAGGGCGATGACATCGACCTGATCGCGGCGGACTTGTCGAAGCATCTCGGCCAGACGCTGGCAAGTTCGAAACGGGGCAGCCATCTCGTCCTCTCGATCCCGAACCACGATGAGCAGCAAGTGCGCGACTGGCTGGCCACCCATCGGCCGGACGTGCGCGTGGTCGGCACCGGCAGCCGCATGGAGCTGTACAAGGAAGTCGGCCTGCCGCGCGACGTGGCGAAGCGCTTCGCGCTCGACACCATGAGCGGCACCCACGGCATCGGCCACACCCGCATGGCAACGGAATCGGCGGTGACCACCGCCGGCGCGCATCCGTTCTCGACCGGCATCGACCAGTGTCTGGTGCATAACGGATCGCTGTCTAACCACAACGGCGTGCGGCGCTATCTCCAGCGCGACGGCCTGACCTTCCAGACCGAGAACGATACCGAAGTCGCCGCCGCGTATCTCACATGGCGGCTGCGCCAGGGCATGGACCTGAACGCAGCACTCGAAGCATCCCTGTCCGATCTCGACGGATTCTATACCTTCGTCGTCGGAACGGAGTCGGGCTTTGCGGTGCTGCGCGACCCGATTGCCTGCAAGCCGGCGGTGATGGCGGAGACCGACGATTACGTCGCGTTCGGCACCGAATATCGCGCACTGGTCGGCCTGCCCGGCGTGGAGAAGGCACGCGTGTTCGAGCCCGAGCCCGCCCGCGTCTATGTGTGGGAGCGGCACTGATGTCGACCTTCGACCTTGCGACAGCACCGCTGCGCGAACTGAACGCGGCGCTTCATACGCTCAACGGACAGAGCAACGACACGCATTGGGAGGTCCGCAATCCGCTCGGCAAGCACGCGATTGCCGTCGGCATCGACGCGCCGGTGACGATCGAGATCGACGGGCATGTCGGCTATTATTGCGGCGGCATGAACAAGCAGGCGAAAATCATGATCGCCGGCAATGCCGGAGTCGGCGTCGGCGAGAACATGATGTCCGGCGAAATCCACATCAAGGGCGATGCCAGCCAGGCCGCCGGCGCGACCGGACGCGGCGGATTTCTGGTGATCGACGGCAATGCCTCGGCGCGGTGCGGCATTTCGATGAAGGGCATCGACATCGTCGTGAAGGGTTCGATCGGGCCGATGAGCGCATTCATGGCGCAGGCCGGCAATCTCGTTGTGCTGGGCGATGCCGGCGAGGCGCTCGGCGATTCGATCTATGAGGCGCGGCTGTTCGTGCGCGGCGACGTGAAAAGTCTTGGCGCCGATTGCATCGAGAAGACTCCGACCGCCGAGGAGCGCGAGACGCTGGCTGCGCTGCTGAAGCGCGCGGGCTGCGAGGATGTCTCGCCGGAGGAGTTCCGGCTCTATGGCTCGGCGCGCAAACTCTACAACTTCCACATCGACAACGTGTCCGCCTACTAACGTGTCCTCGTACTGAAGTCAGATCAGCCCATGAACGCGCCTGCCGGACCGCCCCGCACCACCCCTCGCCTATCGTCGACGTTCGATCCATATTCGATTTCGGAGATCCAGCGCGCGGCCGCGACCGGCATCTACGACATCCGCGGCGGCGGCGCGAAGCGCAGGCTTCCGCATTTCGACGATCTCCTGTTTCTCGGCGCTTCGATTTCGCGCTATCCGCTCGAGGGCTATCGCGAGAAATGCGGCACCAATGTCGTGCTCGGCTCGCGCTTCGCGAAGAAGCCGATCGAGATCAAGATCCCCGTCACCATTGCCGGCATGAGTTTCGGCGCGTTGTCCGGCCCGGCCAAGGAAGCGCTCGGCCGCGGCGCCTCGGCCATGGGCACCACGACCACCACCGGCGACGGCGGCATGACGCCGGAAGAGCGCGAACACTCCTCGCAACTCGTCTATCAGGTGCTGCCGTCCCGCTACGGCATGAACCCGGACGATCTACGCAAGGCCGACGCGATCGAGGTCGTTGTCGGCCAGGGCGCGAAGCCCGGCGGCGGCGGCATGCTGCTCGGCCAGAAGATCACCGAACGCGTTGCCGGCATGCGGACGCTTCCGCCCGGCATCGACCAGCGTTCGGCCTGCCGGCATCCGGACTGGACCGGACCGGACGATCTCGAAATCAAGATCGAGGAATTGCGCGAGATCACCGACTGGGAGAAGCCGATCTATGTGAAGGTCGGCGCCAGCCGGCCCTATTACGACACGGCGCTGGCGGTGAAATCGGGCGCGGATGTGATCGTGCTGGACGGCATGCAGGGCGGCACTGCGGCGACGCAGGAAGTGTTCATCGAGAATGTCGGGCTGCCGATCCTCTCCGCAATCCGGCCCGCGGTGCAGGCGCTGCAGGACCTCGGCATGCATCGCAAGGTGCAGTTGATCGTGTCGGGCGGCATCCGCAATGGCGCCGATGTCGCGAAAGCGTTGGCGCTCGGCGCCGATGCAGTGGCGATCGGCAGCGCCGCGCTGATCGCGCTCGGTGACAACGATCCGCGGCTGGAAGACGAATACCGCAAGCTCGGCACCACGGCCGGCGCCTATGACGACTGGCACGAGGGACGCGACCCCGCCGGCATCACCACGCAGGACGAGGCGCTGGCTGCGCGACTCGACCCGGTGCTCGCGGGACGCAGGCTGGCGAATTATCTCGCTGTGCTGACGCTGGAAGCGCAGACCATCGCCCGCGCCTGCGGCAAAAGCCATGTCCACAATCTCGAGCCGGAAGATCTGGTGGCGCTCACGGTCGAGGCGGCCGCCATGGCGCAGGTACCGCTGGCCGGGACCGACTGGATACCGGGCAAGACCCGATACTGACAGGACAAGGCTCTGCACACGATCACGACTCGTTCCGACAATCCATCCCGTGCCGGGCATGCTGCGAAGGAATAAATCGAGGGGACTTCAATGGCGACGGATCTTGCGGCAGCCGCGAAAGAGCGCGGGATCAAGTATTTCCTGATCTCCTATACCGACCTGTTCGGCACCCAGCGCGCCAAGCTGGTGCCGGCCGCCGCGATCAAGGGCATGGCCAAAAGCGGCGCCGGCTTTGCGGGCTTCGCCACCTGGCTCGACATGACGCCGGCCGACCCCGATCTGTTCGCGATCCCCGATCCGGACAGTCTGATCCAGTTGCCATGGAAGCCGGAGGTCGGCTGGCTCGCCGCCGACCTGTGGATGGACGGCAAGCTGGTGGAGCAGAGCCCGCGTAACGTGCTGAAGCGCCTGATCGCCGACGCGGGCAAGCAGAAGATGCAACTCAAGAGCGGCGTCGAATGCGAATTCTTCCTGGTGACGCCCGGCGGCGACGCGATCTCCGACGACGCCGATCGCCAGAGCAAGCCCTGCTACGACCAGTCGGCGCTGATGCGGCGCTACGACTTCATCAAGGAATTATGCGACGCGATGCTGTCGCTCGGCTGGAATCCGTATCAGAACGACCATGAGGATGCGAACGGCCAGTTCGAGATGAACTGGGATTACGCCGATGCGCTGACCACGGCCGACCGTCATGCCTTCTTCAAGTTCATGGCCAAGTCGATCGCGGAGAAGCATGGCTATCGCGCAACCTTCATGCCGAAGCCGTTCCCGAACCTGACCGGCTCGGGCTGCCACGTCCACATCTCGCTGTGGGACGGAGAGACCAACCTGTTTGAGAAGGATGCGGCTGAGCTTGGCGTCTCCAAACTCGGCTACAACTTCATCGGCGGATTGATGCATTCGGCCGATGCGCTGTGCGCGCTGACCAATCCGACCGTGAACTCCTACAAACGCATCAACGCGCCGCGCACATTGTCGGGCGCGACCTGGTCGCCGAACACCGTCACCTATACCGGCAACAACCGCACCCACATGATCCGCGTGCCGGATCCCGGCCGTTTCGAACTGCGGCTGCCGGACGGATCGGCCAATCCGTATCTGCTGCAGGCCGGCATTCTTGCGGCGGGTCTCGACGGCATCAAGAACCAGCGCGATCCGGGCAAGCGCCTCGACATCAACATGTATACCGACGGGCATACGGTGAAGGACGCCAAGCGCCTGCCGCTGAACCTGCTCGACGCGCTGCGCGCGTTCGAGGCGTCACCGGTGATGCAAACCTATCTCGGCAGCTTCGTCCCCGCCTATGCCACGCTCAAGCATGGCGAATGGAACGATTATGCGCGCCACCTGACCCAATGGGAGCGCGACACCACGCTCGACTGCTGACGGCACAACGACTGACCAACCTTTCGAAGCGAACTACCGAGTGCTATTGCGGACATAGCGGCGATCCCGCGAGGGGGAGGCTTACAATGTCCGACGCGCTCAAGACGGCGCCGACGCATACCAATCTCAATGTGCCGTTGCCGCCCGAGACGGCGCTGGCCTGCGAAGCCACGGGCGTCGCCAAGGCCGGACGGGATGCGATCGGGCTTCTCGTGTTGGGGCTGTTGGCCGGCGCCTTTATCGCGCTCGGTGCGGTTTTCATGACCGTGGTGCTGACCGGGGCCGGCGACCTGCCTTGGGGTGTTGCGCGGCTGCTCGCCGGGCTGGTGTTTTCGCTCGGCCTGATCCTGGTGATCGTCGGCGGCGCGGAATTGTTCACCGGCGATTCGCTGATGATCGTCGCCTTTGCCAGCCGGCGCATCGGCCTTGGCGCGCTGCTCCGCGCTTGGACACTGGTCTATCTCGGCAACATTGCCGGCGCGATCGGGACCGCCGTGCTGATGTTTCTTTCGGCGCAGCATGAATTCAACGGCGGCGCCGTCGGCAGCACGGCGCTGACGATCGCGGCAGCGAAGGCGGCCCTGCCGACTGTGCAACTGTTCTTCCTCGCGGTGCTTTGCAACGTCCTGGTCTGTCTCGCGGTCTGGATGTCCTTCGGCGCCCGCAGCATCGCCGACAAGGTGCTGGTGATCGTCCCGCCGGTTGCGGCTTTTGTCGCGGCCGGATTCGAACACTCGATCGCGAACCTTTATCTCCTGCCCTACGCCCTTGCGATCAAGGCCTGGGCCGCGCCGGACTTCTGGGCTTCGATCGGACAGACTCCGGCTGCATTTTCCGGGCTGACCATCGGCGCATCCCTGCACAATATCGTCGTCGCCACCATCGGCAATCTGATCGGCGGCAGCCTGATGGTCGGCGGTGTGTACTGGTTTGTTTACCTGCGACGCCGGCAATAAGACGAGCGATGGCGTTTGGCGCGGTTGTGGCGGCTGTCGATTGGTATCTCGCAACGATCACGAGCCTCGCGCTGCGATCTCGCCGATCATCCGACCGCACCGCATGTGCTTGATCTGGATCAAGCGAAGTCGATCTGTCACGCGGCATTTTGCGCCGTTGTGACATCTGCCTGATCAATCCATTCGGGAGATCGGTGAAATCCGGTTGCCATTCGGAGATGAGGCATGAACTTCAAGGATGCTTTACTTGTACTGACCAGCTATCCGGATGCAACCTTGCCGGCCAGCATCGATCAGGCCACCGCGCTGGGTACCGCACTCGGCACGCGGCTGTCGGCCATCGCGTTTGATATTGACGTCAGGGTGCCTGGCGGCAGCAATTTCCTCGCCGATATGCTGCTGGACCTGCCCAACATGATCGCGGCCGAGAAGCAAAAGGCCGCCGCCAATGCGCGCGAATTGCTGGACGCATTCGAGGTCGCGGCAAAGCGAAGCGGCATCTTTCACGAGCGGATTCTCGACCGCTGCCTGATGACACTCGTGCCGGACCGGCTCACCGATCATGCACGCCTTCGCGACCTCACCATCATTCCGCTTCGCGACGGTGACAGTATCGAGCACGCTTACGCCGAGTCGATTATCTTCGGGTCCGGCCGCCCCTGCATGATCCTTCCCGATCCCACCCGCTACGACCGGCAACCGGCGCTCGACACCATTGCGATTGCCTGGGATTTCAGCCGACCCGCCGCGCGCGCGGTCGGCGACGCGCTTCCCATTCTGCAGCGGGCGAAGACGGTGCGCGCCGTGACGGTCACACACGAGAAGTCGATCGCAACCGTCGCCACGAAGGAGCAGCTCGCCACGCATCTGAACATGCATGGCGTCACGATCACCTTCGACATTGTCGAAGCGGACGGCCGCGAGATCGGCGATCTGTTCAGCGACTATGTCCGCACTCAGTCCGTCGACCTGCTGGTGATGGGAGCTTATGGGCACTCCCGCGTCCGCGACTTCGTTCTGGGCGGCGCCACCAAGAGCATGTTGCGACAGCCGCCGATCCCGCTGTTTCTATCCCATTGACGGAAGTTCGAGGCGGCGGCTCACGCCGCCACCTTTGTCTCCACCTTCGGCATGACCTCCTCCTTGAACAGACGCACGCTGCGACGAAGCTGCGGCATGTTCTGGAGATCGATCAGGAACCCGCACATCATCAGCCCGACGCCGGCATCGGCAAAATCGCGCATCTGGCGCGCGACCGATTGCGGGCTGCCGAAGATCATGTCGTCGGGATTGCGGGCAATGGCCCCGCTCGGGTTCTTTTCGAAAAAGGCGTCGGCCTCGCGCTTCGCCTGATCGTCGGTCTCCGCCACGTGCACCGCCTTGCCCACGCCGGTCCATTCCTTGGCCAGCCGGATCGTCTCCGCATCGTGGCCGGAGGCTTCCAGTGCGGAGTGATAGCTCGCCATCTGCGCGCTGGCGATATCGAGTTCCTTGATCGCCGTGAAGAGCGGCCATCCACGTGCCGCGGCGTCGGCAATGGCCGCGGGATTCATCACGGTCGCGCGTGCCAGGATGGGACGCGGCTTGCGGAACGACGACGGGTTTACCGCGACATCAAGCCGTCCGCGATCCGAGCCGACCGCGAATTCCAGCGGTCCATTGGCGCCGTCAAACGCCCAGATGTCGAGGACCGTGCGGATGCCCTGCTCGTACAATTCGTTGCGCTGGGTGAGGTCGCGCCCGAACGCGACCAGGTCGGTCTCCTTGAAGCCCGATCCGAACACGACGACCAAGCGTCCCGCGTTGAGCTGGTCGATCAGATTGCAGGATTCCACCAGCCGCAAGGGATGATGGATCGCCGGGTTCACCGTGGCGAGAATGAGCGTGGCCTGCTTCAGCCGGGGCGCGAGCGCCGAGGCGAACAGGAGCGAGTTCTGATAGCCCTGGTTCTCATGGAGGTGATGCTCGGTCAGGGAGATGGCGCTGAAGCCGCTTGCATCGGCGTCGAGGGCGAGGTCGGTCAGGCAGTTGAGAAGCGGAAGTTCGTCTTTCTTGTCGTGAATTCGAGTGCTGAGGTGCATGCAGAATTTCATGGCAGTGCGTCACATCCATTATTCTTGTCAAACCGGACCCGGCGGCCACCGCTACCACAGGTGACGGCGCTGTCTGCAACATTTTGTCCAGACTGGAATGTCTCCAGGACGATCGGAACCGCGGGCCGCAGTGGGCAGCAACCGGCCCCGTGGGCAAGCCCTATCCGGACCGGGCGCGCACCAGTCCCGCCGACACCGCGCGCTCGACTGTGCGTCTTCCATCGGACCGACGGCTGCGGCCGCCGCGCGACGACTAAATATTGGGCGGCAGCAGGGGCGACCGCACGTCGGAACAGCATCGTCCTCGGCATCCGCCGAGCGTAGGCGGCCGATCATGCGATCTGAGCAATCACGCCGGTTCGGTCACCCCCGATGGATCGCCTGTCGCCCTAATCGGACAGCGGGATGACCGGCAGCAAAAGATGCGACGGATGCTTCTCGTCGTGATGCACCTTGTGCAAAACCGTGCGATGCGACCCGATGTGATACGGGAAATATTCGATATTGGTCGCGCCCCCGACGCCGGTCGGCACATCCATGCAGGCGATGTCGAGGCAAATGCGGTGGCCAGCCTTGAACATGTTCGCGGCCGCCATGATCTCGATCGAATATTCGACGACCTCGCCGGGTTTCACCGGCTTTTTCGAAGCACGCGTCAGCTTGTGCCAGGGCTTCCAGGATTTTGAGCGCTTCGGATCGAGTTCGCGCATCGACGCTTTCAGCCAGCCGCGGGTGACCTCGCGTTCGGGGAGATTTCCCGGCACGTTACGCTCGTTGTCGCGCGCGGTCCGCACCGAGACGTCGGGGCCGAGATCGCTGATCGCGACAATCCAGTTGGTATCCTCCTGATCGATCGAGGCGAACAGGTTCAGCACCATCGGGCCTGCGACCAGCGTGTCCTTCGGCATCGGCTCGCTGACATAGCGAAGGCGTTGCACCTCGTTGGTCTGGGTGATCGGCATCTGCACGAAGGCATCGGGCGCCAGCCGTCCGTCATTGCTCGATGGCAGGAAGGGCTCAGGCCGCAGCCGGCCCCAGCTCGTCAGATAAAGCCTGGTCCACCGCGTTTCCGGGAGCGGCCAGTCCGCACCGCTGCGCCAGGCATTCTCGCCCATCACCCAGTATTTCACCGGCGGCTCGTCCATGATGCCGGTGTCGAGTTTCTTCAGCCAGTAGTCGTACCAGCGCAGTATCTCGCGATGGAAGGAATGGAAGGGTCGTTCCAGATGCGACGGTCCACCGAAGGCGAGCTTTTTCGGCGAGGTGATATTGCGGAACCAGTTCTGCGCGCCGTTGAGATGGGTCTTGTATCCATAGGCATACCAGCCGGAGCCGGTATAGGCCGGGATGTTGATCTTCGCGAAATCCGCTTCGGCTTTCTCGACGATCTCTTCCTTGTCGTAGGGATGAATCAGGAAGTCGAAGATCGCCGGCAGGTGCTGCCCCTTCTGGGTCAGGATGTTGTAGACATGCGGGTAGATCTTGAAATCCGGATTGGCCATGGCCTCGCGCCAGAGTGCCTCGCGTTCCGGCGGCAGATCGCCCGGCTGGCCCTTGTTCTGATGCGCGACCAGGTTGATCGACAGCAGATAGCGGAACAGGTGCAGCACGCCGCCGTGATATTCCTCCCGGAAACTGCCGAGCGTGCCATAGGCGCCGCGCGGGTCGAACGGGAAGATCGCCTTCAGTGACGGCGGCTGCTGCTTGGCCGCATTGAACTGCTCGGCGCCGAATCCGGAAATCCCGATCATGCCGACCTGGCCGTCACACCAGGGCTGCCTGGCGATCCACTCGATCAGATCGTAGCTGTCGAATTCGCGCGAGCCACCGCCTTCGGCCTTGCCGATCCCGCGCGGCGCGCCGATGACATGAATATATCCGCGCGAAGTGAGAAAGCGGGTATCGCCGGCCTCAAGCCAGCCGGTCCACATCGAGGCCCAGGACGGCTGCGGCGTCAGCGCGTCGGCGATATCCGGCGCCTGCAGGTCCTTGTTGTAGATCGCGAAAGCCAGAAGCGCCGGCAGTTTCTGCTTGGTATCCGGGCGGAACACATCGACGGAGATATGCACGCCGTCGCGCATGCGGACCTTGATGTCGCGCTCCTCGATGAAGCCCTCGTATTCCGGCGCACGATCGTATTGCGTCGGAAACTCGTCTCCCGTCGACGTCAGATAGGAGGTCTCGATCCTGCTCATGCGGCGAGCCTTGGCAAGGTCGTGAGATCGAGCACGAGATCGTCAGAAGGCGCCTCGTCCTTGCGGTGGAAGTCGACGGCCAGAAGCGCGCCGCTGGCCGGGCAGTAATGCACCGTGCAACGCAGATCGGCATGCAGATCGATGCGGTAGCGCTCGGGCAGCTTGTCGAAGGTGACCGACTTCGCGCCTTTCCGCCAATTCGTGCTGCCGGTCGACAGGATATAGCCTGCGCGCGACACGACATGAGTCCCACGATCATCCTGCGCGACAAGCAGGCTTTCGCTCAGCGAGCCGATCGGCTGCGACGCGCAACGCCGTGCCGGATCGGTGTCAAAATGACCGACGCGGGATTTACGAACCGCTTCGCGCTGGCGCTCGGTCGCGGCATCGTCCACGCCCGTACCGTTGACAACCACGCCGTAAATTTCACGCGCGGTTTCCTGGCTCACGGCACCGGATTTCACGTCACGCGCCACCGCTTCGGGTTCGCGCTCCAGCGGGTCCCCCCAGCCGCCGCCGCCCTGCCAGATCACCGAATAGATATCGCGATTGGTCATCGGCATCAGGCCGGGCTTCGGACCAAAACGCTCCCACTTGCCGCTCTCATTCGGCCGGCCATTCTCGATCGATCCCCATCCCATCGACTGAACGACGGTCGAACCCGGCCAGCCGCCGGCGAGGCCCGCGGTGTTGGGGGATTCAGCACCATGTGTCATGATCAGCGCCATCGCCTTCTCGATGCCGCCGAGCGTCAGCGCCACTTCCGCGCTCAGGCCGCCACGATGCTTGCCTGCGCCGCCGGTATCCGAAACCAGCCGACGATGCAGATAGAACAGCGGCACCGCCTGCTCGTTGCGCTCGACATCGGCGATGCAGGACACCGGCGAAGTGATCGGGCCGCCGGCATCGATGCCGTCCTTGGTCGCGAAGGCTCCCGATCCTGCGGCAAGCGGATCCATCAAATGGAGGCCGAACGGCTCGCCATACTGGTTGATGCCGCCGAGATTGAAGGTCGCCATGCAGCCGTCGCTGATGCATTGCGCGCGGTGCCGGTATTTCGGCGACGTCGCGAGCAGCTTGTTGAGCGCGGCCATCGAAGCGTTGCTGACCGACCAGATCGTCTCGACGGTCGCCGACCCGACCGGCGCCGGGAATTGCGCGGTGCAAATGAGGCCGTCCGGCGCCACGATCTTTACCGGCGCCAGCAGGCCCTGATTCCACTGGATGTCGAAGCCGAGCGTGGTCAGTACGCCGCCGGCGCACCCGCCCGTCAGCCCCGAACGCGTCGCATTGATGAAGCCTGGAGCCTGCTTGCTGGAGCCGGAAAAGTCCAGCGTAAGGCTGTCGCCCTTTTTGATCGCCTTGCAGTCGATCTTGTAGAGCACGTTGCTGTGGCCGTCATGCTCGATGAAATCCGCGGCATGAGTGACGCCATCCGGCAATTCCCGAAGCCGCGCGCGCAGGCGCGCCTCGGATGAGGCGATCATCCGCTTCATCACCTCGGTCACGACCTTCGCGCCATAGCGCGACACAAGCTCGGTGACCCGGCGGCGCGCGACGTTCACGGTGGCGATGAAGGCGCGGATATCGAGGCCGAGCTGATCCGGCAGACGAGAGGCCGTCACGATCATCTCGAGCACGTCCTCGCGCATCTCGCCCTGATCGACGAGCTTCACGCAAGGGATACGGATGCCCTCCTGCCAGACTTCCTTGGCCTTGGGACACCAGCTCGCGAAATCCATGCCGCCGACATCGGTCTCATGCGCTTCGACGCCGGCCCAGGCGATGATTTCGTCGCCCGCATAGATCGGGCCGATCATCTGCACGTCATTCTGGTGCAGCGCGCCGATGTAAGGATCGTTGCCGATGAAGATGTCGCCATCCTTCACCTTGAGCTGCGGCTTGCCGTTGATATGGCGGATGACCTCGCCGCAGACCGGAGCCTGGAACGACACTTGGAAACCCATCGACACGACCGCGCCATCGGGAAGAAAGATGCCGGTGAAGAAGTCCGAGGCTTCGGTGACGGTCGGGGAGCCCGAGACCGCCTGCAGGGCGATCCGCATCTCATCAGAGATCGCGACCAGCCGGTTGCGGATGACCTCGAAAGTAACGGCGTTGATCTCGCTCATGATGCGAGCCTCACATGAATGTTGCCAAAGGAATCGGCCTTCGCGCTTGCGCCTGGCGGCACGACCACGCTCTGGCCCGGAAATTCGATGATGGCCGGCCCGTGCGCGATCTCGCCGTCTTTCGGGAAGGACGTGCGATAAATGACGGTCTCGACCGATGTCTTGGCGTCGCGGAACACCACGCCGCGTTTACCCCGGGGCTCGAAGCGCTCGCCCTTGGTCGCGAGCGCCGGCGGCGGCAGCGCGCCTGTGCCCATGACGCGAACGGAAATCAGTTCGTAGCCGGCATTCGAGAAGGCCGCCCCTCGCCCGAACAGCAATTCGTATTGCTTTTCGAAGGCGCCGGTGACCGCCTTGAAGGTATCGAGCGTGAAGTTATCACCCTCAAACGGAATATCGAGATGGTTCGTCTGGCCCCGGAACTTGATCGCGACGAAACGCTCGACCTTGATCCCGCTTTTCGGTCCGGCAAGTGCCAGATTGTTGCGGACTTCCTCGGTCGCGGCTTTGACGGCTTTCGAGACGTGGGCAAGCTGCTCCGGCGTTGGTGTTGCGCCCGGCGAGATGCGGGCATAGGCCGGGCGCTCCGCAGTGAAGCCGAGATCGGAATTGCCGGTGCCGTAAGCGGATTCTGCGGTCGCCGCGGCCGGCACGACGAAGCTGTTCAGGCCTAGCTCCTCGCCAAGCACCCAAGCATGCGACGGACCCGCACCGCCATTGGCCAGCAGCGTGAAGTCGCGCGGATCGTAACCGCGCTCGATGGTCATGCGGCGAAGAAGGTCCGCCATCTTGCTGTCGAGGATCTGCCGGATGCTCCAGGCTGCCTCGATCACGCTCATGCCGAGCGGCTTCGCGACATGCTCTTCGATCGCACGCCGCGCCGCTTCGACATCGAGCTTCATGCGGCCGCCGATAAAATTGTCGGGATCGAGCACACCCAGCACCAGATCGGCATCGGTCGCGGTCGGCCGTGTCCCGCCGCGTCCATAGCACGCCGGCCCGGGATTGGCGCCCGCGCTGCGCGGACCAACACGCAACTCTCCGAATTCCACATAGGCAATCGAGCCGCCACCGGCGCCGATCGATTCCACATCGATCGAATGAACGCGGATATCCGCCCCGGCAACCGCAATCTCCGTCCGCATGATCGGCTTGCCCGACACGATCACGCCGACGTCGAAACTGGTGCCACCGATATCCATGGTGACGATGTTGTCAAAACCGGCCTGCGCGCCTGTCGCGCGCGAGCCCATTACGCCTCCGGCAGGCCCTGAAAACAACGCGAAGGCGGGGCGATCATTGAGCACGGCAGTCGGCAGCACGCCGCCGGCGCACGTCATCATCAGCACCGGGACTTTCATGCCGGCCGTTTGCAACTTTGCTTCAAGGCTCGACAGATAACGTCCCGCGAGCGGGCCGAGCGCCGCGTTGCCTGCTGTCGTGGACATGCGCGCATATTCGCCGACGCCCGGCGAAATCTCGTGCGAGCAGCTCACGAACACGCCCGGCAATTCTTCCAGCACCAGATCGCGCAACCAGCGCTCGTGCGAAGGATTGTGGGTGGACCACAACGTGCAGATCGCCACCGCCTCGATGTTGCGATCCTTCAGCTTGCGAATTTCCGCGCGTGCGCCTGCCTCGTCCAGCGGCTTGACCACATTGCCTTTCACGTCGATGCGCTCGTCGACCTCGACGATCATGTCGCGCGGCACCAGCGGCGGGATGCGGTTTCGTAGATAGGCGTCGGTACGCTCCATCTCGTTCATGCCGGACGTCTGGCGCTTCAGGCGCCCGATCTCGAGCGTATCGCCGAAGCCCCTTGTGGTGATCACCGCGGTGCGCGCAGCATTTCCGGTGAGCAGCGCATTGAGGCCGACCGTCGTACCGTGCCCGAAGCGTTCGATCTGGGAGCAGAACGACTCAAAGGCGAGACCGTAAGCGTCCGCCGCCAGTTGCAACCCGTCGATCACGCCGCTCAATACGTCGGCCGTGGTCGGCGATTTGAACACGCGCGTCTGTCCATCGCCGGCAGACACCCAAATGTCCGTGAAGGTTCCGCCCACATCCGTTCCGATGAAGAAACCCAACGCTCTCTCCCCGTGCCCGCACATTTTGTTGCGGTGCCACAATTGTCGTTTTCCCGAAGGCGCGACAATGTCTGCAAACTTTTCGCTCGCATCGACCGCGCAATTGCACTAGAGTTGAACAACTGTACAAGTGATCTGTCAATGGGTTTGCGATGGCCGGCAAGACCAAACGGAACGGCGACCACACCAGAACCGCCATTCTCGACGCGGCGGAATATCTCTTTGCCGCGGCAAGCTTCGATATCGTTTCGATGCGCGATGTGGCGGCAAGAGCCAAGGTGCCGCTCGGCCTGATCAACTATCACTTCGAGAGCAAGGAAAAGCTGTTCGAGGCGATCATCGCCCGCCGATCCGACGAACTGAATGTTCGCCGTCGCGATGCGTTCGCAGCGCTACAGGGAAAGCCCGATTTGCGACAGGTGGTCGATATATTCCTGCGTCCGTATCTCGACCTGATGCTGGAAGGCGGACCGGGCTGGCGCGCCTATGGACGTCTGCTCGCACAGACGGGTCAGGCCAATCGCTGGACCCGGCTGATCACGCGGCACTTCAAGGAGACGCAAGACATCATTCTGAATGCGCTGATCGAGGCAGAGCCGCGTCTCACACCAGAGGCCGCGGAGCGCGGATATGTGCATCTCGTTTCGATCATGTTCGGGATTTTCGCCGCTAACGATCTGTTGGCCGTGGTCTCGAAGCGGGCCTATGACAGCCGCGATCTCAAGCGCGCCTACGACTTCGCGCTGCCATTTTTGACCGGAGCCTTTGAGGGGCTTGCCGCGGCGCAGGCCGCCGCACCAGCGCGAAAGGTCCTGCGCGCATAATCCAGCCTAACAGTGGACCGACATGACGCGGGACAAGCCCGCGCAAGACATCAAACGGGAGGATAGGATGAGGAAATATCTGGCAATTGCGCTTGCGGGCGCCTTCATGCTGGCACTGGCAGGACAGGCAAGCGCCCAGAAGAAAATCACCTTTGGGCATCAGCAGATCTTCGATCTCGCACCCATCCTGCTCGCCCAGCAAAAGGGCTTCTTCGCAAAACACGGCCTCGAAGTCGCACTGAAACCTATCCCGCTCAACTCGCAGAACCCTGCGGCGCTCGAAGCGGGCGAAGTCGATATTGCGATGCCGACTGCATCCGTTCTGCTGCAGGCGATCAACGGCGGGCTCGATACCGTTGCCGTCTCCGGCTATACGGAAACCGTCAAGGACGACAGCAATTTCGGCATCGTGGTGCGGCCGGAAGCCAACATCAAGCAGCCCTCGGATTTCATCGGCAAGAAGGTTGGCGTACCAGGCCTGAATGCATTTCTGCATGTGATGTTCCGCGAATGGCTGACGATGAAGGGCGTGGACTGGAAGAAAGTCGAGTTCGTCGAGGCGCAGTTTCCGCAGATGGAAGGTATTCTGAAGTCGGGATCTGTGGATGCCGTCGTCGCGATCCAGCCCTTCATGTCGCGCATCATCGGAACCAAGACCGGCGAGCTGCTCGCTAACTTCATTCGCGATATGCCAGCCGGCATGAGCATCACGGTGTTTGCGAGCAAGAAGGGGTGGGCCGACAAGAACCAGGATTCGATCAAGGCATTTCGCGCCGGCTTCGACGAAGGCGCTGCCTATGCGCATGCGAACCCGGACGAAGCGCGCGCGACTGTTGCAGCTTTCCTGAAACTGCCGCCACCTGCGGTGGCGTCGGTGGCGATCCCGAAATTCGATTCCAAGCTCAGCGACAAAAACCTCGCACCGTGGATCTCGATCATGAAGTCGCAAGGCATGATCCGCGGCGACGTCAATCTCAAGAACGTCATCGCTCCCTGATTCGAGGACCGAACATGGCCGTCACCATGAATCTGCCCGACCAGGTTTACCTGGTCGGTTCTATCGGCCTCGACAATGTCGACGAAATCTTCCGCACTGTCGGCGGCAAGATCGGCCGAAGATTGAAGCGCGTTCCAGACGGCGAGATCGGTCCGCGCCGACTTTGGGCGAGCTTCCAATATCCCCTGTTGCGATCGAGCCCGTTCCTGCGGCCCGATCCCGGCGGCACCGTGCGTGCGACCTCGAAATTTCCGATGCTGGCTCTCGCCGAGGGCGTAACCGCGGACGAGATTTCCTTCGGCGAGCTCGGCTATGCCCGCGAGGCGCGCGCCTCCTATCTCGACCTACAGGCCGCCAAGAAGCGTGGTGATTTCCCGGAGCATGTCCGGCTTCAGGTCTGCCTGCCGACGCCGTTCGGCGTGATCTACGCCTTCGTCGTACCGCGTGACGTGCAGGAGGTCGAAAGGGCCTATGAGCGCGCGATGATCGCGGAAGTGAAGGCGATCTGCGACGCGATCCCGCATGAGCATCTCTGTATCCAGTGGGATTTCTGCCACGAGATGATCGTGCTCGACGGCCAGCCGCAGGACTGGTTCCCGCCGCAAGGCGCCTCGCAAGCTGAGATCATGGAGCGGATGAAACGAATCTCCGCTGCCGTATCTCAAGACGTCGAGCTCGGCATACACTTCTGCTACGGCGACTTCGGCGCTAAGCACATGATCGAGCCGAAGGACGCCGGCCGCATGACCGATGTCGCAAACGACATGGCCGGCGCAGTGACGCGCCGGATCGACTACATGCACTTCCCGGTGCCGATCGAGCGCAGGGATGCCGGCTATTTCGCACCCTTCACCGGCCTCAAGCTGAAGCCCGAAACCGAGATCTATCTCGGGCTCGTGCACGCGGCCGATGGCGTCGACGGCGTGGTCAAGCGCATCGACACCGCACGCGCTTTCGTGCCGAAATTCGGCATCGCGACCGAGTGCGGTATCGCACGCGCCCGCAAGCCGGATCTGGTGCATACGATCCTCGACACCTATGCCGGTGCGTCCCGCAACCCGAATTGAGGCCGCCTTGGGCATACCAAATCCTAGCGGCGGCGACGTGCTGATCGCTTTCGACAATGTCGACCTGTCGCTCGGCGGACGTCCGATCCTCGCCGGGATCGACGTCGCCGTGCGAAAGGGCGAGTTCCTGTCCATCGTCGGCCCCTCCGGCTGCGGCAAGACGTCCTTGCTCAATCTTGCTGCCGGCCTGCTGATGCCGACCGCAGGGCACGTCACTTATGACGGGAAGGCGGTCGCGGGTCCGCGCCAGGAAATCGCGATCGTGTTTCAGGACTATGGCAAGGCACTCCTTCCCTGGCGCACGGCGTCGGGAAATATCGCGCTGGCGCTCGAGGCCATCCGGCTGCCGAAGGCGGAACGCGAAGCACGCATCGCGGAATTGCTCGACCTGATCGGACTGTCCGAGCACGCCGCGAAATTCCCGAACCAGCTCTCGGGCGGAATGCAGCAACGCTTGCAGATCGCGCGCTGCCTCGCGCAAAATCCGAAAGTGTTGCTGATGGACGAGCCGTTCGGCGCGCTCGACGCGATGACGCGGCAGGCGCTGCAGGACGAGGTACTCTCGATCGCCGCGCGCACGGGCGCGACCGTTCTGTTCATCACCCACGATCTGGAAGAAGCGATCTATCTCGGCGACCGCGTGATCGCCATGCGGCCCAATCCCGGGACCTTCGAGGTCTCCTTTACGATCGACCTGCCACGTCCGCGCGATCAGCTCACCACCCGCGAACTGCCGGAATTTCTCCGGCTTCGCCGCGCATTGTTCGACGTGATCAAGGAGGTCGAACATTGAGCGAGGCCAAACGAGGGTTTGACTGGCGCGGGCTCGTCATCCCGGTGGGCTTCGTCGTCGCGGCGGAGATCGCCTCGCGCGTCACGCGTTTTGACGACTCGCTGCTTGCCCCGCCTTCGGCGATCGTCGCTGCCTTCTGGACTGCATTGCTGGACGGCACGCTCCTGCAAGCAACCTTCGCCACGCTCGCAACGACGCTTGCCGGCCTCGCGCTCGGCACCCTGCTCGGCCTTGTGGCCGGTATCCTGCTCGGCCTCGTTCCCACCGCGGAGCGGCTCATGGAATTCTCCATCGAGGCCTTCCGTCCAATTCCCGCAGTCGCGCTGATTCCGATCGCGCTGCTGGTATTCGGGTTCGGCTATCGCATGGAGATCGCGATCGTCGCCTTCGCCGCATTCTGGCCAATCCTGGTTCTGACTCGCGCCGCGGTCGGTGGCGTTGAACCGAGGCTCCTTCAGGTGGCGCACGCACTCGGATTTGGTGTCGCGTCGCGCATCTGGAAGATCGTGCTGCCGGCGGCCCTGCCCCGGATCTTCGTTGCTTTCCGTCTCGCCGCCGGCATCGCGCTAATCGTGGCGGTCACGGTCGAGATCGCCGCCAACCCGCTCGGTCTCGGCTACAACATGATCCTCGCGCAACAAACACTGCGTCCCGAGCTCATGCTGGCATTGCTGGTGTGGCTCGGAATCCTGGGATGGGGGCTCAACCAGCTCCTCCTGTGGTCCCAGTTCCGATTTTTCGGTCCCGCTGCAGCAATCCGGATCGAACGATGATGCAGTGGCCGTCCCCCTCGCGCATAGGCTGGCTGCTGGCGAGCATCGGCGTCGGTTTTTTGTTCGTGCTACTCTGGCATTTCGTGGCGCAGGCGCGGCTGGTGTCGCCGGTGTTTCTGCCGGGCCCGGAGCGGGTCTGGGACGCCCTGGTCTACGGCCTCACCGAAGGCGACCTCGCGGCCAAGACCCTGCGCACCGTCGAGCGCATGATCTATGGCTGGCTGCTGGCATCCCTGATCGGGATTCTCCTCGGCGCCATGATCGGTATTTCCGAGACGGCCCGCGCCTATTTCGAGCCGACCCTGGAATTCCTGCGCCCTCTCCCGGCTTCGGCGATGATGCCGGTCGCGATCGTGTTGCTCGGCCTATCCGATTCAATGGTGCTCGCCGTCATCGCGTTCGGGGCGTTGTGGCCGATGTTGCTGGCGACCGTGCATGGCTTCGCCGCCGTCGAGCCGCGGCTCTATCAGGTCAGCCGCGCGCTTGGCATGTCCCGTCTCGCCGTAATCTGGAAGATCGCTCTGCCCAGCGCCCTGCCCGATATCATGGCCGGCATGCGCATCGGGCTGACCATCGCGCTGATCCTGGCTGTGGTCGGCGAGATGCTGGCCAGCCGGCCAGGTCTCGGGCAAGCGATCCTGCTCGCCGCCCGATCTTTCCAGTCGGCTGACCTCTATGCGGGGGTCGTGCTTCTGGGACTCATCGGCTACCTGAGCAATATGCTGCTTTCCAGTGCAGAATATCGGCTGCTCGCTTGGAGAAACCCTCCCAAGTAAGCCTTTCGCTGAGTGTCGAACCAGCGCCGTTACGCATTCGACGATTGCGGCTTTCGCTTAAGCAACAATCGAACTTGAGGCGCACGCTGGCCAGAGCGCGGCGGCGCCATTCACGTGCTCGAAACGGCGAGAAATCGTCCATTCCTCGCTCTCGAACCGGCGCATTCTCAGGCGATGTCAATCATCACGACATCATCCTCCAGCTTCACGGGATACGTCTTGAGAGCGCAGTCCGTCGGCCCGCCGCGGACTTCTCCAGTCGGGACGTGAAACACCGCGGCGTGGAGCGGGCATTCGACGCAATCTCCATCGACATAGCCATCGGAGAGAAGAGCGTATTCGTGCGTGCAGATATTGGACGTCGCAAAGATCGTCCCGCCGATCCGGTAAAGAGCGATCTGGGTGTCAGCGATCGTGATCCCGCAGACCTCACCCTCCGCAACCTCACTCGCCTTTATCGAGCCATGCCATGCCATTGCAGTCTCCATCAACTCTTTCGCGGACCACCAACGCCGGTCAGATACCGACCGCTGCGCCGTCCTTGCGACCATCCGTTCCAGCAACCCAGCAATCGCCGTGGCGGCACAACGCCTGCGCCGACCCGAAATCCATGTATCCTTCCGGCAGCGGAAGGACGCGATGCCCGCGCTCGGCCAGAAATTGTCTGGTTTTTTCCGGCATCGCATCCTCGAGATTGATATCCAGTCCCGCCATGTGCCGGAAACGCGGCGCATCGATTGCGGATTGCGGATTGTGGCCGTCCAGAATGATGCGCAGTGCGATCTGGAGCTGCCCCTGAGGCTGCATGTTGCCGCCGGTGACGCCAAGGCTCATGAGCGGCGCACCGTTTCGGCTGATCAGCGCCGGCAGAATGGTGTGCGCCGGCCGCTTGCCCGGCGCCGGATAGTTCGGGTGACCCTTCTGCAGGGTGAAACCGGCCGCGCGGTTGTGCAGACTTATTCCGGTGCCTGGCACGACCACACCCGAGCCGAAACCGACATAGTTCGACTGAATAAAGGAGACCAGCCGCCCGGCCCTGTCGCCGGCGGTCACGAAAACCGTCCCGCCCTGCTGACGAAGGCCCGGCTCGAAATTCTGTGCTTGCGTTCCGATCATCCGCGCCCGCGATCGCAGATAATCCGGATCGAGCAGCGCCAGCGCCGCTGACGGCGCCGTTCCGTCCGCAGTAAGGCGCTCCGTTTCCGCAGCCGCGAGCTTGTAGGCCTCAAGCTGCAGGTGCTCATGCTCGGGCGATGCGCAATCTCCTGCAAAGCCGGTTTCGGCAAGGATGCCGAGCGCCATCAGCAGCACGATGCCGTTGGCGTTGGGCGGCATCTGATGCCAGGTGCAGCCAAAACAATCGTGATCCAGCGGCTCTACCCACTCGCTTCGATGCGCGGACAGGTCTTCATGCGACATCATGCCGTCATTCGCCCGCGAATGAGCGATCATGGCGTCGGCAAGCGCGCCGCGATAAAACGACTCACCGCGTGTTTCGGCAATCGCCTTCAGGCTGCGCGCAAGCGCAGGATTGCGGAACCGCTCGCCGGCGAGGGGCGCACGCCCGGACGGCAGGAATGTCTCCGCAAAACCGGGCTGGTCTTTCAACCGCCCGACCTGAACCACCCACCGTTCGGCAACGCCGGGCGATACCGGAAAGCCGGATTCGGCCCAGGAGATCGCAGGCTCGAACAATCGCGCGAATGGCAACGCGCCGAAGCGCTGAGACAGATCGTTCCAGCTCGCGACGGCGCCCGGCACCGTGACGCTGTTCCAGCCAGCGCCGGGAATAGCCTTCCAGCGATCCAGGACATCTGCGCTCCAGGCGCGTGGCGCCCCCCCGGATCCGTTCAGGCCGTGGACCTTTTCACCGTCCCACAGCATCGCAAAGCTGTCGCTCCCAAGCCCGGTCGACACCGGTTCGAGCACGACAAGCGAGATCGCCGAAGCCAGCGCCGCATCGACGGCATTTCCGCCCAGTTCGAACATGCGCAAGCCCGCCTGCGCCGCGAGCGGATGAGACGTTGCAACGATGTTGTCAGCGAAGACGGGATAGCGTGCAGAGCTTGCCGCGGACGCGAGATTCATGACGGGCGGCGCCTCAATGGCTCTTGATACGGTGCCAGAGGATGGTGTCCTGAATGGACCGGAACGGCCTACTGGCAGAGGCCACGGCAGAAATAGCAAGCCGCGCGCAGCCCGCGCGCGGCTTGCCGACACAGTCTGACGATCAGCCCTGGAGATATTCCAGCGGCGTGCTCATGACGACGTCGACATAGAGCGGCTTGAATGCCGCCGGGCCACCCTCGATCAGGCTGACGAATTTAGGGCGGAGCGACGCCACATCCTTGAGCACGCGCTGATGCGCCTCGATGCTCTTCCACTCGCCGATCAGGAAGAAGCGCTCCGGATCCTGCGGATCGCGGCACAGCACGCCGTCCTTCACCTGCGACTCGGACTTATGCATGGGGTTTTCGGGAGAATAGTCGAACTCCTCGAACAACTTCATGAACTCGTCGGCCGACTCTTTCTTGACCCGGAATTCGTAGATGTGAAGGACATTGCCCTTCGTCGACAGCGGCTCCAACGCCATTACTTGCCTCCGTTGATTGCGGACAGGATTTCGCGAACGTCCAGACACGCGCCGCCGGCGCGTGCATGGTTCATACCGGATAGACGACGCATGTCGGAACGATCAGCGTGTCATAGATGCAGCGCCGCTCCTTCAGCAGCAGACCGTCGCCGTGCCGCACGAACTTGTCGTAGTAACGGCCGCATTGAAGGATGCGCGTCGGCTCGTCGATCAGCGTTTCGAGAACGGTATAGGCCGCCTCCGCGTTCACGATGCCGGCGTCAATTCCCGTGACACGAATCTGGGTGATCTGGTGATGGATGTAGCGCGGGGCGAACATCTCGGTATTCTCGATCGCATAGGCGCGATCCTTCAGCATTCCCATGCCCTCGCAGGACATCAGCGACAACGGAAGATTGGACTCCGCGTTGTCGCGTGCGACCAGACGATAAACGCCGTCCTGGGTGAAAAACGACGGCCACTTGCCGATCTCGCAGCGATCTAGCACCGCCGCATATTCGTAGTTGAACTCTTCGACGAGCCAACGCAATTCCTTCAACAGGCCGACATCGACGGATTGCGTCGGTGGAGATTCGAGCGTTTCCATCAGAAGCCCATCTCTTCCTTGTAGTGATGATACATCGCACGGATCGCCCGATCGGTGATCACGGTATCACTGGACTCTTCATCCTTGCCGAGCGGCGCAACGCCATGACGCGGCACCGACCTGTCGAGGCCGTCCTGAACGAATTTCAGGGCCTCGTGGTCATCGATGCCGAGAAATCCGCCGGGACCAAAGATGTTGTTCTGCCGGAGCCGGTGCTCTTCCATTTCGCGGGTATCGTCGGCGTATCCAAACGTCGTCCAGATCAGCATGAACTCGTTCGGACTCAGCGGGACGATCTGACGCGCGCCAAGAATATTGGTTTGCCGCAACAGGATCAGGTTCGGCCAGATCGTGATGGCGTTGCTGGTCCAGACCGATTCTTTTTCCGGGATCAGCTCGATCACCCGCGGATCGGCAAGCTGCATCGCCGCATGAAACGACTTGATGTCCGACTTGCTCTCGTCGTTCTCGGGACGGCCGACCGGGCGCGCGTTACAGAGCGTGGAGTGACGCCCCTTGGGATCGGTCAGGATCATCGTCTTGTTGCCGGCGACGAACAGGCCGAACGTTGTCAGGTAGGTATGCAGCAGCGTCGCGTGGTACGGGTCCTTCAGGTTTTCCTGATAGAGCTTCCAGTTGCCCGGAAGCGTATTGCGGTGGACACCCAGCAGTTTCAGCGGACGGCCGTCGAAGATCGAATCGAACTGCTCGAGCATTTCAGCGCCGAGAAACTCTTCGATCGATTCCATATCCTCCACGAACGAGGCGAACACCACCCCGTGCCGGACCGCCACGTTCAGCGAGCGCAGATTATGCTCGTCAAGCTTGAAGTCCGCCGGCATCCCGCCCTTGCCCTTGACGCCGCGACGGAACGGCACTGACACGAGCGAGCCGGAGAGATTGTAGGTCCATTGATGGTAGGGGCAGACGAATTGCTTGGTGGTGCCGCGATAGGACTTGCAGAATTCGACGCCGCGATGAGCGCAACGGTTCTCGAACGCGCGGACCTGACCGGCTTCGTCCCGCGCCACGATAATCGGAATATTCCCGATATAGGAGCGCATGAAGCTGCCCGGCTCGGGGATCTCGGCCTCGAGCGCGACGTAATTCCAGTTGCGGCCCATGAAGACTTTCTGGACTTCAAGGTCGAAGACGCGACGATCCGTGTAAACCCAGTCCGGGATTTCAGCGCGGTCCTCGGGCCACTTCAGGTCGGGCATGTCAGCAGCCGACAGGGCTTTCGGAACGTCAAAGCGGGTCGGATTGTCCATCCTGAACGATCTCCTGAACCCGACTGCTTCCGGCAGAGCATTCGGGGCGCACCAAATTCAGGCCAATTTCATGCCACCTTGCTAGCGTTGTCAATTGCTTTGTTCAAAAAATGTTACGCGCAAATATCATCGTGTTTCAATACGTTAAGGCCGATATCAATAGGCGCATTGGGGGCTTTGTGTTGATTTTAGTACGCCAGTTGATATGAGCCTTGGGCATGCAGAAGCCCGCCGCCCCGGAATTCACCGCATTCGAGATTTCCCTCGACAGAACGTCGCAGTCTTACCCCTGCAACGGCGATGACACCCTGCTGCGCGCCGGGCTGCGAGCCGGGCTCAACCTCCCCTATGAGTGCAATGTCGGCCAGTGCGGCTCCTGCAAGATTCAAATGATTGAGGGCGACGTTGTGTCGCTGCAAGCCGCCGCCTCGGCCCTCTCACCGCGCGACGCGGAACGGGGCCGGCGTCTGGCCTGCCAGTCGCTCCCCTTATCGAATTGTCGCGTGCGGTTCCTCGGATCCAGGCCGGAGAGCAGTGTCGCGGTGACCGCCCCCCGGCGTAGCCAAGCCGAGTTGATATCCCATCGCGACCTGACCCATGACATGCGCGAGTTCAGGTTCCGCACCAGCGGGCCGGCGCGCTTCCTCCCCGGTCAATATGCTCTACTGGACATGCCGGGCGTATCCGGTAGCCGCGCCTATTCAATGTCCAACCTGCCGAACGAGGACGGCGACTGGCACTTCATCGTCCGCAAGGTACCGGACGGTGCGGGAACGGATCACCTGTTCAAGGCGCAGGCCGGAGATCGCGTTTCACTGGACGCGCCATACGGACATGCCTTCCTGCGTGACACATCGGATCGCAATGTATGCTGTATCGCGGGAGGCTCTGGCCTTGCACCGATGCTGTCGATTGCCCGCGCATTCGACGTCAGTCCGGCTTATGCCGGTGCTCATCTGCAGTTTCTTTTCGGAGGCCGCACGACAGCCGACATCTGCGGGCTGCCTCAGCTGCAGAAGCTGTCCGCTTTCGGAGAACGGATGTCCTTCCATTGCGCGGTGTCGGCGCATGACCCCGAATTGTCCGGAGACATCCCGCAAAAGCTCATCCATGAGCTTCTGCTGGATCACTTCCACGACGCCCTGCAGACGTTCGACTTCTACTGCGCCGGCCCGCCGAAAATGATCGAGGCCGTCACCGCCGCCTTGCGCGAAAGAAACGTAAGCGCGGATCGCATTCGCTACGATCGGTTTTTCTGATACGTCCGGAGCTGAAGACGGTCAGGCGGCTTGCCACCGCCGCCCGCCTGCGCGTCCCGCCGGCGATCAGTCCTCGTCCTCCAGATGACGATGCGACACATGCCAGGGCATGGCCTTGCGCTCGATCAGATCGACGATCTGATAGAACACGATGCCGATCACCGTCAGCAGCAGGATCGCTGCGAACACACGCGGCGTGTTGTAGGTCCCTTGCGATTGCAGGATGACATAGCCGAGCCCGCGATTGGCGCCGACAAATTCGCCGACGATCGTCCCGATCAGCGCCAGCGAGATCGCAACCTTCATTCCGGCAAATATGCTCGGCAGCGCATTGGGAAAACGAATCTTCCAGAACATCTGGAGTTTCGATCCCTTGTAGGTGCGGGCCAATTCCAGCATTCCGGGGTCGACCGAACGCAGGCCGACAACGCTATCAACCACCATCGGGAAGATTGAAACCAGGAACGCCATCAGCACCTTGGATTCGATCCCGGTGCCGACCCAGAGAATGAAAAGCGGCGCGATCGCAACCTTCGGCACGGCATTGCTGGCGACGAGGGTCGTGAGCAACGTCTTGTCCAAGAACTTCGAATAGACAATGCCCACCGCCATCGCGAGGCCGATCACCACCGACAGCGCGAAGCCGAGAAGCGAGGCGCCAATCGTGTACGCCGAATTCTCGAGAAGATAGAGCGGCTCTGTCACCAGCTCATGCAGCACGTTCAGAGGTGACGGGAAGATATAAGGTCGCACACCCGTGAGACGGCATATCGCCTCCCAGATTGCGCACAATATCAGTACGGCCGCCATGACCCGCGCCACCTTTGCGGCTGCGCGCAACAATGGACGCCGGCCGGATCGCCGCGTTGTCGGTTCAGTCAAGGCAGTCGTCATCGTCAATGCAAATCGGCCCGTACAGGTTAACCCGAGAATGCGCCCATTCTTTCGAATACGGAGCGCACATGCGCGCTGTAGCGCACGAATTCCGTCGTCTCCCGCGTCGCCAGCGTCCGCGGACGAGGCAGATCGATCTCGATGACCTCCTCGATACGCCCCGGATCGCGGGCCATGATCGCCACCCGGTCCGAAAGCAGGATGGCTTCATTGATGCTGTGCGTAATGAACAGGATCGTCTTACCGGTCTGCGACCAGATTCTCTGCAACTCGATATTGAGCTGGTCTCTGGTGATCGCATCGAGCGCACCGAACGGCTCATCCATCAGCAGCAAAGCCGGATCGTCCAGCAATGCGCGGCAGATCGCCGCGCGCTGCCGCATGCCGCCCGACAACTCCCACGGATAGCGATTGGCCGAGCGCCGCAAGCCGAATGTTTCGAGCAGGGTGAGCGCGGCCTCGGTATACGGCTTTGTCGGCTTTCGCCGAAATTCGAGCGGAAGAAACACGTTGTCGAGAACCGTACGCCAGTCGAGCAGCATGTCGCGTTGAAACACGATTCCCATATCGTCGGGCGGTCCATCGAGCGGCTTGTCGTGCATCCGCACTTCGCCGCTCGTGATCTGGTCGAGCCCGGCGAGGCACCTCAGCAAGGTGCTCTTGCCGCATCCGCTCGGTCCGAGCAGGCTCAGGAATTCGCCTGCCCGGATATCGAGATCGACATTTGCGAGCGCGCGGATGTTTCCACGCTTGGAATTGAACGACTTGCAGACACCCCGAAGGGTGACATGCGCCGTTCCGATAGCACCCTGTTGCGCGCTCGCGGCGGCGTTCGACAGCGCAGCCTCCATTACTTCGCCTTGGGCACAAAATCGTTGGTGAAGTAATCGTCGGCCTTGGTTCCCGCCTTGATGACGCCGGACTGCTCCGAAAACTTGATGGCCGCCGCCCAGTCTTCCGGGGACTGCCAGAACAGCGGCTTGCCCTTGGTCGCATCGGTGTCGAGATAGGGGACCATCGCCTGAAGCTGCTGTCGCACATATTCAGGATCGAGCTTGGCCTTGGGACGATTCTTCAACAACGCCTGGACCGCCTCTTCGGTCATCGAGCCGTCCTGGACACCTGCCCAGGCCTTCTGCAGCGCAGCGACGAAGCCGGCAATCGCCTTCGGCTTTTCCTTGATGACCGTTTCGTTGGCGATCAGACCGACACCCGGCAAGGGCAGACCCACATCGGTGAACAGCAGTCCCCGCGACAGACGGGGAATATTCTTGCGGATCGTATAGATCGGCACCGGCACGAACATGCCGTCGCCACCGCCGCCAAGATAAGTCGACACCTTGGCCGAGATATCGATGCTGGTCAGATCGACCTTCGACTTGTCCACGCCAGCCGCCTTGAAGTAGCTGTCCATGAACAGCGTCTCGACAGAAGCAGGCGAGAAATAGATCTTCTTGCCCTCGAGATCCTTGGGCTTGAAGATCGAACCCTTCTCGTCGACCACGATGCCAAGGTCGCTCTTGCGCAACACGCCGGCGACAGCCTTGACCGGAACGCCTTTCTCGCGTGCCACCACGGCAGACACGAAACCGGCATAACCGAGGTCGTACTTGCCGGCGCCGACCAGCTGGACCGTCGTTGTCGTACCGGTGCCATCCTCGATCGTCGGTTCAACGCCGTTTTCCTTGAACCAGCCCTTCTCCTGCGCAAGGTAGAACGGCGCATGCGCACCGTAAGGCAGAAAGTCGAGCCGGACCGAAAGCTTCTCCTGAGCGACAGCCGCATTGCCCGATAACAGCGCGACAGCAAGCGCACCGGCCAGCGAGACAAATGACCGCATCGTGATGCGGCTCTTAAACGTTGGATTGCGACGCATGAAACCCCTCGTGAATCGTTCGATATGGACCTGCAGTACGGTCGATCATCGTTGCGTGCGGCTGATCGACGAATTCCGTAACCATCGGCATCTCGCCCGCGTCTCGCCGCCGAACCAAACGGAGTTGAACCGGCCGTCTTGCCTCCTTCTGTTCAAAAAGATGCACACCCCTCTTTGAACGTCCGGAGTTCGATTTCCGCGATATGCAAGGCTTATGCCGTTACTCCCATCGTTCGCTTCATCCTAATATTGGAAATCGTATCGTTTTTGTTACAATACGCAACTGAAATCGTTCCACGGTCAACAACGCGCGCCTTCGCGCGCCGGTTTGTCGCGGGCGCGCACGGCAACAAGAGGAGTTGAAATCATGTTGGGGCCATTGGGCTGGGTTCTGATCTATGTGACCGACGTCGCAAAGACCCGGCACTTCTATGAGACCGTCCTCGGACTGCGCGTGAAGCGATCAAGCCACCTGAAGACGATTTTCGACACCGGCAGTTGCACGCTGGAACTGATGAGTCAGCTCGACAACGGCCCCGACGCTGCGCAGATGGACGACAAGCGCGGCTGGGATCGCAACAAGACGCTGATCTCGTTTTATGTCGATGACATCGAGGCCGAGGTTGCAGCGATCGAAAGCCGCGGCGCCCGATGCATCTCGGGCATCAGGCCGACGGTTTCGGACCCGGGCGTTCCGCCTCGCGGTCGGCTCGCACAATTCATGGACCCGGAAGGCAATATTGTCGAAATCTGCCAGGTCCCGCTCGGTTGACCCGTGAACCGCTGCGACACCCGCCCCCGCCTCGCCTGTCGCTTGTTCGCGTAACAAGTCGCTTAGTTGTTCAACAATAAGCGCTAGAATACGAGTTGCGTGGACTTGATGAAGCGGACGCCGAGGGCGCGCAATGCGGTCTCGGCACGTTCGTTCGCATCGTCGGCGACCGGTCTGGCTTTGCCTGCGTCCTCAACGATCACGGCTTCGAATTGCTCGCGCCGAGCGCCCTCAGCCGTCGCTTTCACGCAGCCGAACAACGCCAGCCCCACGCAGAAGACGCGACGAAAACCGCGCGCCCGCAGATAAGCGGCCAAGCCTGTCACCGTCCTTTGATCGTTCTCGAAGAAGGCCGAATAGCTGTCCACCTCTCGGCGATAGCCTTTGCGGAGAATCAGTTCGGCCTTCCCTAATTCCAGATCAGGATGGAATTCCGCGCCGGCCGTCCCCTGGACGCAATGATCGTTGAACAGGCGCTGCGGCCCGTAGCTCACATCGATCATCTCCCCTGCGCTGTGCCCCGGATGCGCGCTGGCAAAAGAAATGTGCCCCGACGGATGCCAGTCCTGGGCAGCGATCACGTGATCGAATGTCGCGACAAGCCTGTTGATCACGGGAACGATCGTCTCGGCCTCGGGGATTGCGAGCGAACCCGACACAAAGTCATTCTGCACATCGACGATGAGCAGCGCATCCTCGCCCGATAGTTTGATCCGATCCATCACCGTGCCTCTAGCGGACCCAGCGCCGCTGGCCTTCAGCCATTATGGTTCTGCGCATCGGAGGCGCTTTCCCGCGCATATTGCACGAGCGCCAGAAAGCGATACAGGCCATGCACGAACTTCCCGTAGGGAAACGTCAGGAACAGCGCGAACACGAATCCGAGATGCACCGCCAACAGCACGCCCATCGCCGGCGTCGCCCGGAGCACAAGCAGCAGCAGTCCGCTGACACTCGTCAGCAGCAGCATCATGATGAAAGCAACGTCCATTCCGAACCGCGCCTGATCCACAAGCGCGGGATCGCGCCGCCACTTCGCGATCAGCAAACCGATCGGCCCGACCACGAGCCCGATGCCGCCGATCGTACCGAGAACCACCGGCAGATCGTACCAGACGTAAGGAGCCTCGCGGCCCAGCAGGTAATGATACAACGTCGCAACCGAAGTTGCGGCAAAGCACAGCAGAAACCCATAGAACGTCGCGTGGTGATAATGCTTGCGCCGATCGGTCGGCTGCTCGTCATCGTTCATGCAGCCGGCCTTGCCGCCGTCCAGGTATCGCAGGCGTCCGGCGTCCATCATCGCGCGCCAGATCGAAACAAGCCCGCCCGATGGCGTGCCTCGGGATATATCTTTCCAGAACGCACGCATGCTCATGGTGAGCGCGACCATCGCGTAGACGAACACGCCTCCGAAAAGCGCAACCATCGCGTTGTGAGGCATCAACTTGTAGAATGCCCCCGGCCCGGTATGAACGCCGAACAGGATCGACGGATCGCGCGCAGCGGCAAAACCGATGACGAACAGCGCCACGCTGAGCGCTGCAATGATACTGATCGCAAGGCCGTTGCGCGCAAACAGGCCGGAAAGGAAGCCCGGCCAAGCATAGGCGGCGTAGCTGTCGCCCCGCAATTGCGCGAGCGCGCGGGGAACATTCACGTCGAATTCGTGCGGGGGCGAAAACTGACAGTCGGCGTAGCAGGCGCCGCAACTGTGGCACAGGTTTGCGAGATAATTGAGATCGCCGTCGTTGAACAGACGGCGCCGCTCCATTGCCGGGAAAACGGCGCAGAGCCCCTCGCAATAGCGGCACGAATTGCAGACGACCATCAGCCGGTCGGCTTCGGTCAAGGCCGCACTGCCGTGCGGCATGGTCGTATGCATATCAATTGCGCGCATTCTTCGCCGCTCCACGCCCTGCGAGGCGCCCGAAAACACTGCCGATCGTCATGCCAATTCCTGCCGCATATCCGCGACCCAGGACGTTACCGGCCATGACTTCGCCGGCTGCGAACATGTTCGCCGTCGGCCGCCCGTCCGCCATCAGCATGCGCGACTCTTCGTTCACCCGCACGCCGAGATAGGTGAAGGTGATGCCCGGCCGCACCGGATAGGCGTAGAACGGCGCGGCCTCGATCTTGCGCGCCCAATGGCTCTTCGGCGGCGTCAGACCCTCGGTACGGCAGTCGTCGAGATCGCTATGCTTGAACGTGCCCGGCCGAACCGCCGCATTGAAGTCGGCCACGGTCTTTTCCAGCACATCCGGATCCAACTCAAGCTTCCCGGCAAGTTCGCGGATCGACCCGGCCGTGACCGGCGGAAACAGTGACGGCATGAACAGATTGAGCGACGACGCATCGAAAATGATATAGGCGATCTGGTCCGGCTGCCCGGCGACCAGGCGTCCCCAGATCGCATAGCGTTTCGGCCAGATATCTTCGCCCTCGTCGTAGAAGCGCACGGCATTCCTGTTGACGACAATGCCGAACACCACGCAGTCCAGCCGCGTGATGATGCCGCCGTCATATTTTGGCGCGCGCGCGTCGATCGCCACGGCATGGCATTGCGTCGGGTCGCCGACTTCCTGAATGCCGGCACCGAGCAGCATCTTCAACACCGCACCGCGATTATACGGCGTTCCGCGGATCAGGAAGTTCTCCGCGGCATCGCCCCAGTATTCCTTGAGCCATTCGATATTCGACTCGAAGCCACCGGACGCCGCCACCAATGTGCGCGCACGCACCACGTGGGTTTGCCCTCCGGCCTGCACCGAGGCGGACAGGAACATGCCATCCTGGATGTCGAGCGCGGTCACGGGGGCGTCGTAGATCACGTCGACACCGAGTTCCTCGGCTGTCCGGTACAGCGCGTTGAGCATCGCGCGTCCACCGCCCAGGAAGAAAGCGTTGGTGCGTCCCAGCGTCAGCGTTCCTCCAAGGGAAGGCTGAAAGCGGATGCCCTGCTCCTGGAGCCAGACCAGCACTTCCTTCGATTCCCGGATCATGTGCTTGGCCAGAGGCTCGTCGGTCTGGCCGCCGGTGATGCGCAGAAGGTCGTCGAAGAACTCTTCTTCGCTGTAGGGCCCGGTCAGCGTCTCGGTGGCGCTGTCATGCGCGCAACGGAAGTTGCGGGTGTGCCGGGTATTGCCGCCGCGATAGAATTTTGGCGCCCCCTCGACGACGAGAACCGACGCGCCGGCGCGACGTGCGGCGATCGCCGCGCAGAGCGCGGCATTGCCGCCTCCGGCGACCAGGACATCGTATTCCCGCGCCAGGAGCGCACGCGCGTCCTGTTGAGCTTCGGACACTGCCTGATTCATCGCGACGCCATTGCCTCTGCGCGCGGCAGGCGCGCTTTCCAGTAATGCCAGGCGCGCGCGAGAGTCGGCTCGGGGAAACGTCCGGCAAGGGCGATTTCGTCATCGGAAAACGTGTCGACCGGACCGTGCAAACGCGCCGTTGCCTGAAGCAGCGCGTCGCGACAGCCGTATACGGATCGGAAAACCACCTCACGCAGATCCTTGCCGACGACGGTCGCGCCATGGCGCTTCATCAATACGATCGAGCCAGCCCCGAGGCATCGCCCCAGCGATTCTGCCTGCGCGTCCTGCGTCACCAGATGATTGGTCGGACCGAACTCGTCGCGCTGATCCCAGACCGGCACCTGCGTGCCGAGGACAGCACCGAGCTGGGTTACCACGCCGAGTTTGATATCGGTCAGACAGAACGGCATGACCGCAGGACTATGGTGATGACAGATCGCATGGACATCCGGGCGCATCCTGTACAGGACGGAGTGGATCACACGCTCCGAATACAGGGCGCTGTCAGTTTGGACGACAGGCTCTGCGGCCATGTCGAATTCGAGGATATCGGGTTCGGTCACCAGCTCCGGCGCCATTGACCGGGCGAGGAAGAACCGATCCGGCCTGGTCGGGTGCCGCATGCTGACATGCCCGAACGCGTCGAGAACACCTTCGTAAACCAGAATGCGATTTGCAGTTGTCAGGGCAGCCTGGGGGGTTTCAGTCACATCCATTGGCGTTGCGGGTGGGAGGGCATCGACTTGTAATATTATAGGGGATTGTTTAAAAAATGAAACAATCCAGAGCGAGAATACCGCTACGGGCTTCCTAGTTGCTATTTTTGTTGATATCTCCGGTGTTCGCTGGGTGTATCGAAAATAAGATTTCCGTCGGTTTGAGGTTCGGGCGCGTCGATGTCAAATACGCTGCTGACATTGTTCCATGTCGATCGCTACAAGGAATATTATCGGACCGGGATGTGGCGCGACGATACGGTCTACAGCCTCGTCCGTGATCATGCCGACCGCACTCCCGAACGCATCGCGGTGCGCAGCCGGTACGGCGACCTGACCTATCGCCAGCTTGTCGACTTCGCCGATGCCTTTGCGGGCGATCTCGCGGACCATGGCGTTGTCGCCGGGCAACGTGTTGCGGTGTGGCTGCCGAGCCGGCCCGAAGGCATCATTGCTCTCCTTGCCTGCAGCCGGAACGGCTATGTCTGCTGCCCATCGCTGCATCGCGACCATACGGTCGGCGATATCATCCAGTTGCTGAAGCGCATGCGCGCGTCAGCCGTCGTCGCCGAAGACGGCTATGGCGCCGACGCCCATCGAACCGATCTCTTTGCAAACCTCGACCAGGTCGAGACACTGCGGCGCGCCTACCGGCTTGAAAAGAGCGGACCGGGACAAGGCATCGGTATCGTGGCTGGCCGCAACGATCTGCCCCCTGCCACTGCGCGCGACGCGAACACCATCCTGTACCTCGCCTTTACATCCGGCACGACCGGGTTGCCGAAAGGCGTGATGCACAGCGACAATACGCTGCTCGCCAATGCGCGCGCGCTTTCGGCGGACTGGAGCATCGACAGCGATTCCGTCGTCTATTCGCTCAGTCCGCTCAGCCACAATCTCGGCTTCGGCGCCATGATCATGGCCTTGTCGGTCGGCGGACAATTGGTCATCCACGATCTGCCGCGTGGCGCAAGCCTGACGGACCGCATTATCGAGAGCGGCACGACCTTCCTCGTCGGCGTTCCGACGCATGCGATCGACCTGCTCGCCGAGGTGAGGGAGCGCAAGCTGTCCGGCATCGGACGGTTGCAGGGCTTCCGTATTTCCGGCGCCGCAGCACCGCGCGAACTGGTCGCCGGCCTGATCGATTACGGGATCAAGCCGCAGAGCGGCTACGGCATGACCGAGACCTGCTCGCACCAATACACCCTGCCCAACGACGACCCGCGGCTGATCGTGGAAAGTTGCGGCCGTTCCTGCGCTGGTTACGAAATCCGGATCTTCGATCGCGAGAATCCGGATCGTGAACTTCCGGCCGGCGAGATCGGTCAGATCGGAGGCAAGGGCGCCAGCCTGATGCTTGGCTATTTCGACGACCAGAAAGCGACCGAGGAATCTTTCAACCGGGACGGCTGGTTCATGACCGGCGATCTCGGCTGGGTCGACGAGAACGGATACCTGCGCATCACCGGCCGCAAGAAGGACGTGATCATTCGTGGCGGCCACAATATCTATCCCGCGAGGATCGAAGCGCTCGCGTCGACACATGATGCTGTGCAGCGGGTCGCGGCCGTCGCCATGCCCGATCCCCGTCTGGGCGAGCGGGTCTGTCTTGCAGTGATGTTCCAGCCCGGAAAGGCCGCAAGCGCAGAAGACATTCTCGATCACCTCGATGGCGTCGGGCTGTCGAGATACGACATGCCCGAATACTTCCTGAGCGTGGACGAGATTCCTCTCACGCCGAGCGGCAAGATCCGCAAACGCGATGTGGTCGACTGGATCGCAGACGGACGGGTCACCCCGGTCGCGGTGCGTTTCCAGGCCAAAGCCGAATGACGCAGGATCGCGACGTCGCGTTGACGCGACTGCGCGAAGAGATGGCGCGTCCGCCATTTCATTCGATCTTGCAGCCTCGGGCGGTGGCGGCCGATCCCGAAGATGGCTCGGTCACGATTTCACTCGCCTTCCGCGATGAACTGGCGCGCGCACCGGGCGAGAAAGCGTTTCATGGCGGGGTCATCGCCACACTGATCGACCTCGCGGGTCATGCCGCCGCCGCGGTTAAGGTCGGCCGCATGACGCCGACAATCGACCTGCGCATTGACTATTTGCGCGCTGCCGATGGCGGCGACCTCCTGGCGCACGCCAGGTTGCTGAAGGCGGGGCGCACGATCGCGCGCGTCGACATATCGGTGACGGATAGCAAGGGACGGCTCGTCGCGGTCGGCCGCGGGACGTTCAGCACCGCCTGATCGAAGTGGCTCATCCGTGAGCAAGTCGTGGCGTCTATTTGCCCACCCTGCGGCTTGCTCCTTCTAGCGCCATGTAATTATATTGGTACAAATATAATTATTGGTACGACGCGCGTTCGGACTGGCTGCAGGTCAGGCTGACACATCCGGCAAAAAGGAACATCCCATGGCGTTCAGACTTCGGATCTCCACGATCGCTGCCGTGGTCGGGCTCGCCGTTGCCGCGACATCGTCTTTTGCGCAGACATTCCCGACCAAGCCGATCAAGCTCGTGCTCCCCTACACTCCCGGCGGAGTCGTCGACTTTATCGGCCGAACGCTCGCGCAAAATCTCGGCGACGTCCTCGGCCAGCCGGTGGTGGCGGACAATCGGCCGGGCGCCGGCGGCATTGTCGGAACAGACGTGGTCGCCCGGTCACCCGCCGATGGCTACACGCTGCTCCTGATGGATCCTGCCATCGTCATCAATCCGACCCTGCAGGACAACGTACCCTACGACCTGTTCAAACAGCTCGAGCCCATTTCGGTCGTCAGTTCGTCGCCACTGGTGCTGGTGGTAGCGCCCGGGCTGAATGTGAAGACCTTCGATGAGTTCATTGCCTACGCGAAGGCCAATCCCGGCAAGCTTAATTTTGCTTCGGCCGGTATCGGCACGACTCCGCACCTGTCCGGCGAGATGCTGAAGCAAATCACGGGAATTCAGGCGACGCACATTCCCTACAAGGGAATTGGAGCCTCCTTTACCGACATGATGGCGAACAAGGTCCAGTTCTCCTTCAGCAGCATTGCGGGTGCCCTGCCTTTCACGTCTGACAACCGGGTCGTCGCGCTCGCCACGACCGGCGACACACCAAATCCGGTCTATGCCGACAAGCCCACGGTTGCGGATGCCGGGATCAAAGGATTCTCCGTCGATCTGTGGCTGACGGTGTTCGCACCGGCGGGGCTACCGGACGCCGTCAAGACAAAGCTGAATGATGCAATCACGGTCGCGCTGGCAAAGCCGCAGCTCAAGGAGGCCTTTGCCAAGGTCGGCGCTTCTCCGCGCGGCACAACCGCCGCGGCGGCAGCCGAGTTCGTGAAGGCCGATTTCGAAAAGTGGCGCAAGGTCATAACCGACGCGAACATCAAGAAGAACTGACGTTCCGCGTACCGATCGGAGCTGTGATGTCGCGCGTCAGGACTGGCAAGGATTTCTGGTCCGGCGCGATGTTCCTCTGCTTCGCCGCCGTCGGCCTGTATGTGTCGCGAAATTACGCGATGGGCTCGTCCGGCGAGATGGGCCCTCGTTACTTTCCGTTGCTGCTGGGCGTTCTGTTGGGAGCCATCGGGCTGCTGCTGATTGCCCGTTCGCTGATCAATGGCGATGAGCCGATCGAGGATTGGGGGCTGCGCGCGCTCCTGCTCGTTGTCGTTGGCGTTGTCCTGTTTGGGTTGTGCATACAGCCGCTCGGCCTCGTCTTGAGCGTCGCAATCACCGTCGTCGTGGTGGCATTCGCCGGACGCGGTTCAAATGCGATCGAAATCGGGCTGCTGGCCGCTGCCCTGGTCATCCTTTCGGCCGGCATTTTTCATTTCGCCCTGCAGCTGCCCTTGGCGCTCTGGCCCTCCTTGTAGAATCAAAGGCCGCCGATGGACTTCGTCGCCAATCTGGCAACCGGCTTTAGCGTCGCCCTCACCGTCACGAACATTCTCTATTGCTTTGCAGGGGTCCTGCTCGGAACGCTTGTGGGTGTCTTGCCCGGAATTGGGCCGGTCACGACGGTGGCCATGCTGCTGCCGTTCTCGTTCACCCTCCCCCCGGAATCCGCGCTCATCATGCTCGCCGGCATTTATTACGGCGCGCAATATGGTGGCTCGACCACTGCGATCCTTGTCAACATACCTGGCGAAGCCTCGTCGGTCGTCACCACCATCGACGGGCACAAGATGGCGCTCGCCGGCAGAGCGGGACCGGCGCTCGGAATAGCCGCGCTCGGTTCGTTTTTCGCGGGCACGGTTGCGACGATTCTCGTCTTCGTCGCCGCACCGCTGCTGTCCTCCATCGCCCTGAAGTTCGGGCCCACCGAATATTTCTCGCTGATGGTCTGCGGACTCGTCGCCGCGATCGTCCTGGCGCACGGCTCGGTGATCAAGGCGATTGGAATGGTGGCCCTTGGACTGATGTTTGGGCTGGTGGGGACAGACATCAATTCCGGCGTCAGACGTTTCACCTTCGAGATGACCGGTCTCGCCGACGGTGTCGAGTTCGTCGCCCTGTCGATGGCCATCTACGGACTGGCCGACATCGTGCGCAACCTCGACCGCAATGAAGCGAACGGCACGGTCGTGCAGTCCAAGATCGGGCGGGTGTGGCCATCGCTGGCGGACATCCGGCATTGCATTCCCGCGATCCTGCGCGGCACCGGTCTGGGCTCGATCCTTGGCGTGCTGCCAGGCGGCGGCGCCCTGCTCGCCGCGTTCGCGGCCTACACACTCGAAAAGAAGGTCGCGAAGAAGCCTCGCCACTTCGGCGAGGGCGACATCCGCGGCGTCGCGGCTCCTGAATCCGCCAACAACGCAGGCGCGCAAACCTCGTTCATTCCGATGCTTACGCTCGGGATTCCGTCAAACCCGACCATGGCGATGATGATCGGCGCCATGATGATTCACGGAATATCGCCCGGTCCACGGGTGATGACGGACCGGCCCGGGCTGTTCTGGGGACTGATCGCAAGCATGTGGCTCGGCAATCTGATGCTCGTCATCCTGAACCTGCCGCTCGTCGGCATGTGGGTGAAGCTTTTGCGCGTTCCGTATCGGTTGCTGTACCCATCCATCATCATCTTCTGCTGCATCGGCGCCTACGTCGTGAACCAGAACGTGTTCGACCTTTACGTCATGGCGTTCTTTGCGATCTTTGGTTACGTCTGCATCAAGCTCGATTGCGAGCCGGCGCCGTTGATCCTCGGTTTCGTGCTCGGTCCGATGATGGAAGAAAATCTTCGCCGCGCGCTTCTCCTGTCTCGCGGCGACGCCATGGTGTTCGTTCAGGAGCCGATCAGTCTGAGCTTCCTCATCATCGCGGCGGGATTGTTGCTTGTGGTCGCGCTTCCCGCGATTCAGAAGACGCGCGAAGTCGCGATGCAGGAATAGGCGCTCGGCTGACGTTACGCCCGCCTGGAATCAATCAGCGACTTCACCATTCGCGGCGTAATCGGAAGAGCCGTGATATCTCCGTTCCCGCCGAGCGCATCGTCGACGGCGGAGGCGATCACCGCTCCGCCCGCAGCAATGCCACCTTCGCCCGCGCCCTTGATGCCGAGCGGATTGCATCCACTCGGCGCATCCTCGGCAATCAGAACATCGATCTGCGGCATCTCATGGGCCGTAGGGATCAGGTAATCCGCAAACGTGACGCAGAGCGGCTGACCGCGCTCGTCGTACTGGAACTCCTCGAACAAGGCGCCTCCCAGCCCCTGCGCAAAACCGCCGACCAGTTGCCCGCGCACCAGCGCCGGATTGATGGCGCATCCGATGTCGAACGCGATCAACAGCTTTTCGATCTGGACCGCCCCCGTCCCGGGGTCGAGTTTCACCAGCGCCAGCTGAACGCCATAGGGATAAGTCATGTGCGCGGTCGTGAACCAGCCATCGGCGCAGAGCCCTGGCTCGCGCGTGCCCCGCGTGCCCGATGCCGGCCTCAAGTGATGCACGATATCGGACAACGTGGTCGAAGGCCCGGTCCCATCGGATCGGACGATGGTGCTATCCCGGATCGTCAGGGTCGACGCATCAGTCTGGAGAAGTTGCGCAGCCATATCGAGCGCCTTGGCCCGCACATTGGCAGCGGCAACAGCCGTCGCATTGGCCGTCATCACCGTCGCTCGGGTCGCATGCGCGCCGATGCCGTATTCGATCCGGTCGGTGCGACCATGGACGACGCGCACATCGCGATAATTCACGCCAAGCCCGTCTGCGCAGACCTGCGCCATGACGGTTTCAAAGCCCTGACCGACAGAAGCGCCACCGGTCACGACCTCGACATCTCCGCCGGGATGCACGTGTATCCGTACCCCGTCAGTCGGTCCGAGACCGCTCTTCTCGACATACATGGCGATGCCGAGACCGACATATTCGCCTGACGCGCGACGTTCGCGGACGTCGCGTTCATGCTTGTCCCATTCGAAACGCGTCAGCGCCTGGTCCAGCAGTCCCTCGTAATGTCCGGAATCGAGAACGACCTCGTCGCCCAGCGCCGTCAGCGGCCGCTCATACGGCATTTCGTCCGGCGAGATCAGGTTGCGCCGGCGCACCTCGATCCGCGACATGCCAAGCTTGCGGGCGATGGCGTCCATCAGCCGTTCGCGCACGAAATTGGTCTCGTAACGTCCGGGTGCGCGATAGGTCGCGGCCGGTGTCTTGTTCGTCAGCCGGAAATGCCCGTTCACGCGAAAATGCGGCAATCGATACGGTCCCGGCAGGATCCCGCACGACATATCCGCGACACGCGTGCCATGCGTGCGGATATAGGCCCCCTGGTCGTGGAAGAAATCGTCGTCGATCCCGAGAAGCCGCCCCTCCGCGTCCACCGCCGCGCGAATGCGGTGACGCTGCTGCCGCGAATGGTTGGCCGCGATCATGTGCTCGCGGCGGTCCTCGATCCACTTTACCGGCCGGCGCAGCCGCATCGCCGCGACCAGCACCAGAATATCCTCCGGATAGATCTCGCCGCGCACGCCGAAGCCGCCACCCACGTGAGCCTCGAACAGATGAATTCCGGCGGGACTGCGGCCGAGCATTCGCGCCAGCGACTCGCGATTGCGATGCGGCACCTTGGCGGCGCCGTGCAATTCGAGCACATCACGCGCCGCGTCGTAGCGCCCGATCGCGCCGCGCGTCTCAAGAGGTACGCCCGAATGCCGGCCGACCGAGACATCGATCTCCACGCTCGCCGCGGCGTCCTGGAATGCGCGATCGATATCTCCGTAGCCTTGTCGGCACACCGTCGGCTCGGTCGTAAAGCCTGCAGCGAACTCGGAGACCGGAAGCGACGCGTCGATGACAGCATCGTCCTCCTCGATCTCGACCGTCACGAGGTCGGCAGCGTCCTCGGCGACATACGCATCGTTCGCAAATACGGCCGCCACCGGCTCGCCGACATATCGCACCTTGTCCCGCGCTAGGACAGGTTGCCTGAATGGCGCGAGCTTTTCGTTCGGCCCTTCGCGGAAATCGATAGGCGGCAAGTCGGCGATGTCGTCGGCCGTCCAGATGGCAACGACTCCCTTGACCGCTTTCGCTTCGGAGACGTCGACCGATTTGATCGATCCATGGGCGTAGGACGATCTTACGATCCGCATGTGCAGTTGATGAGGAAACGATATGTCTCCCGCAAAGCAGCCTTGCCCTGTCACCAGTGGCTTGTCTTCGATCCGCTCGACCGAAGCGCCGATCCACGATTTCGGGACGGACGTCACGCGCCAGCTTTCAGTTCCGCAGCAGCCGCCTTGACCGCCTTGATGATGTTCTCATACCCGGTGCAGCGGCAGAGGTTCGACGACAGCAGATCGACGATTTCGGCGTCGTCCATGTCAGGGTTCTTTTCCAGGGCGCCGACAGCGAGCATCAGGAATCCCGGGGTGCAAAATCCGCATTGCAGGGCATGATGACGCATGAACGCCTGCTGCATCGGATGCAGCTTTTCGCCGTCGGCCAGCCCTTCGACGGTCCGGATCGCACGGCCGTTGGCCTGGATGGCAAACATGAGACAGGACCGGACGGGCTCGCCATCGACGAGGACGGTGCAGGCCCCGCACACCCCATGCTCGCAGCCGATATGCGTCCCGGTCTGCCCGCAATCGTCGCGGATGACGTCACAGAGTGTGCGTCGCGGTTCGACCGCAACCGCATGATCCACGCCGTTGATAGTCAGGGTGATGTCGATCTTGTCGGTCATGCCGCGTTCTCCAGCGCGCGCTGCACCATGGTGCGCACGACGCCGCGCCGGTAGGAGGCCGTGTTATTGATGTCCTCGATCGGATCACAGGCCGCCGCGGCCAGCTTGGCAGCCTCCGAAAAAACGTCCGCGCCGGGAACTTTCCCGCGTAGATAATCCTCGGCGTCGGCCATGCGCCGCGCGTGCGACTCGGCACCTCCGATGCCGATGCGAGGCTCGGCAATCGCTCCGTTTTGGAGACGGTACGTGACGAGCGCCATGGCGACAGCGAAATCGCCCTTGCGCCGGCTGTGCTCGACAAAGCCGGTGCGCGTCCCCTCCGCAAGCATCGGCAACTCACACGCGATGATGAGTTCGTCCTCCTCGAGACTTGTCGTCATGATCCCCTGATAAAAATCCACCGCTGCTATGCGGCGGTTTCCACGCTCACTACGCGCCACCACGTGCCCATCCAGGGCCGCCATCACGCAACACCACTCGGACGCCGGATCGGCGTTGGCGACGCTGCCGCAAAACGTGCCGCGCGTCCGGATCGGGTAATGGGCAATATTGTGAACGACCTTGCGCAGCAGCGCCCCCGTCGCGCCCGGCAACGCATCGCCGTCAAAGGCCGCGTGGCGGACGCAAGCCCCGATCGACACCACGTCGCCCGATACAACCAGTGCCTCCAGTTCGGCGATGCCGTTGATATCGATGAGGTGGGTGGGCCGCGCCATGCGGAACGCCATGGTCGGTACCAAGCTCTGCCCTCCGGCCAGGATTCGTCCGTCGTCCGGGCCGTACTTGGCGAGAAGGCTCACCGCCTCGTCGACCGTTGCGGGCGCGTAGTAACTGAAAGGTGCCGGCTTCATCGGGCGTCGGCCTGTTGGGAGGGCGGCCGCGCGCCCGGAGCAGGCACTGGCAGCCGGTTTGTAAACTTATTGCTACACTTGACCGAGCCAGACTTACATACTTCCAATGTTGCGTAAAGCATGGAATTATAAGGGCTTAATGTATTAGACGCGACCGGGATCCGCCGTCCCGGTTGCAACTGGCCAGCGATTTGTACTAAAAATGACATAGCAGTTTTGGCGGAAAAATAAAATGCGCGCAGCGATCGTCAAAGAGTTCGGCCCCATTGCCAGCCACCAGGTTGGCGAATTGCCCGACCCGGTGCCTGCGCCTGGGCAAGTCCTGGTCCTTATAAAAGCGACAGCGGTCAATTACGTCGATAGTCTGGTGGTGACCGGCAAGTACCAGTTTTTGCCCGAGCGCCCCTTTGCGCCAGGCAAATTGCCGGCTGGCGAGATCGTGGCACTGGGCGCAGGGGTCGAAGGTCTCCGGATTGGCGACCGGGTGCTGACCCTCGCGGAGCAAGGCGGATATGCCGAAAAGGTCGCGGTCGATGCCAAGTCCTGCTTCAAACTCCCGTCGAAGATGAGCTACGTCGAAGCCGCATCGATGGCGCTGGTATACGATACCTCGTGGTTTGCCTTGCGAGAGCGTGCCAGACTGCAAGATGGCGAGAGCGTTCTCGTCCTTGGCAGCACCGGCGGTGTCGGTCTTGCCTCGGTCCAGCTCGCCAAAGCGATGGGCGCCCGTGTTCTGGCCGGCGTGTCAAATGCCGCCAAGGCGCCCCTCGCTCTCGAAGCCGGCGCCGATGCGGTGATCGATTTGTCCAAGGACAATCTCCGCGACGCGTTGCGTGAGGATGTCTATTCCTATAACGGCGGAAAAGGCGTCGACGTGGTGATCGATCCGATCGGCGGCGACGCCTTCGACGCCGCGCTCCGGGCGCTCGCCTGGCGGGGTCGGCTTGTCGTGATCGGGTTCGCCGCCGGGCGCATCCCGAGCGTCAAGGCGAATTACCTGCTGGTCAAGAATATCGAAGTCAGCGGTCTTCAGGTCAGCGACTATCGAAAGCGCATGCCGACCCTGATGGCGCAATGCATGAACGAGATTTTCGCCCTCTACGAGGCCGGAAAGCTCAAGCCCGCCGCAACCGTCACCTACCCGCTTGAAGCATTCGCCAGCGCCCTGCAAGATATCGTAGACAGGCGCGTAACCGGCCGTATCGTACTCGAACCCCATCCCTGATTCTGGCGAGATATCAATGGCGTTCCGTTATGATGAGATCGGAAACCGCCTGAAGGCCTATCGGCTCGGCTCAGGTCTGAGCGCCGACGAGATTGCAAACCAGCTCGGCATTTCCCGTACCGCCCTGTATCGGTTCGAAAAGGGCGAGCTCGCCAAGATCGAGACACTGGAGCGGCTGGCCGAGCTGCTTGGCGTTTCAATTCCGACCCTGCTTGGCGTCGGAATTGAGTACATCCCTTCCGCGGTCACCTACTTTGAAAGGATGCGTCAGATCGAAGAGAGCTCGGAGCATCTGATGGTGCTGTCGGGTCCTATTTCTTTTCTGCTGGCATCGGACAGCTTCGAGAAAACGCTCGAAGAGGTGTTGACCGAGAATGTGACCAAGAACGTCGCCAACCGAGAGCGCGCGCTGAGCGATATTCCAAAGATCATAAATATCCTGCGCGAGCGCAAGGCGACCTACAAGCGCCGGCGGCCCACCATCGTCAATCTCATGTCGGCGATGGAAATCGAGCGCTTCCTCCATCACGGGCTCATCGGCCGCAAGGGCCTGCCGGAAGAAGTCGTCATGCAGCGAAGGGCGCTCGCGCGTTCGGAAATCCAGCACTTCATCAAGCGTCTCGAGGACCCGCCGATGGGGGTGCAGATCGGTATCGTCACCGACACGCTTCCGCATACGGGCTTCCAACTGTTCCGTCAGCCCGACCGCAAGGTTCTGGTCCTCAGCCCGTTCCGTCTCGGCGGCGAGCCGAACGTGCGTGTCGGTGTCGCGATGATCACCTCCGCGCCCGACGCCCTGGCCTTCCACGAGGCGGCCATCGACGAGATGTGGGGCCGCGCCCTGAAGGGACAGGCCGCCGCTGATCTCGTCAAAGGCCTGTTGGCCGAAAGCGATGCCCTGCCCGACGACGGCGATTTCGTTCAGCGCCAGAAGCCGGCCGCACGTGGCACCCGCAAGCCGCGCGCCTTGATGTAGCGGCGCAGCCATTAATGCAATCTGGCCCGTCAAAGACGATTGGAACATCGACACCGCGGATCGAGGACAACGATCTGCTGCGCGGCAAGGCGCAGTTTGTCGCCGACATCCGCATGCCCGGGATCCTGCACGCCGCCTTCGTGCGAAGCTCCTACGCGCACGCGCGCATCAACGGGATCGACACGACCGCTGCGCTGGCGGTGCCGGGCGTCGTCGCGGTGCTGACGGCGAGTGACATCCGCGCCCATGTCGTCATGGACAGGCTGGTTGTCGCGCTGCCTGACAAGACCTACAGGCAGCAACGCGACCGGCCGATCCTCGCCGATACCGAGACGGTCTATATCGGTGAAGCGATCGCTTTGGTCCTCGCCGAGGATCCCTATCTCGCCGAAGACGCAGCCGGGCTGGTCGACATCGGCTACGATCCCCTCCCCGCCGCTGCGGATTGTCGTGATGCACTGCGCGCCGGGGCGCCAACGGTGCATAGCGACGCCTCCGACAACCTGGTCGCCGCCTTCAAGAGCTCTTACGGAGATGTCGATGCGGCATTTTCGGCCGCGCCACATGTCGTCAGGGAAAGTTTCTGGACGCATCGTGGATGCGCTCATTCGCTGGAGGGTCGAGGGTGTCTCGCGCATTGCGATCCCGTCGGCGGCATGCTGACCCTCTGGAGTTCGACGCAAACGCCGCTCGTCGGCGCACGGATTCTTGCCGAGGTCCTGGACCGCGAGGAGTCGTCCATTCGCGTCGTCGCACCCGACGTCGGCGGCGGATTTGGTCCCAAGCTGGTCTTTTATCCGGAGGAAGCCGCAGTCGCAGTGGCCGCAGTGGCGACCGGGCGCCCCGTTCGCTGGATCGAAGACCGGCGAGAGCATTTCCTGTCGACCACGCAGGAGCGTGATCAATATTGGGACGCCGAGATCGCGTTCGACGACGATGGCCGAATCCTGGGAGTCCGCGGTTCGCTGGTGCATGATCACGGCGCCTACACGGCGCGCGGCCTGACCGTGCCGCAAGGAGCCGTCGCCTCGCTGTCGCTGCCCTATGTCATCCCGGCCTTTTCGATGGACGTGAAGGCTGCGCTCACCAACAAGGTGCCCGTGACTCCGGTTCGCGGCGCAGGTCAGCCGCAAGGCGTGTTTGTCATGGAGCGCCTGCTCGACCGCGCGGCGCAGACATTAAACCTGGATCGCGCCGAGATCCGACGCCGCAATCTCGTTCCAGCCGATCAAATGCCGTTCAAGAAGGGTTTCGTCACGCGCGGCGGCGTACCGATCGTGCTCGATTCCGGCGATTATCCGGCCTGTCAGGCGGACGCCTTGCAGAAGGCCGGTTGGGATGACTTTCCGGAGCGTCAGCGGCTTGCACGCCGCGACGGGCGCTACCTCGGCATCGGTCTCGCAAACTTCGTCGAGGCGACCGGTCGCGGTCCCTACGAGCAGGTGCAGGTCCGGGTGACCTCGACCGGCAAGATCGAGGTTGCGACCGGCGCAGCGGCCATGGGCCAAAGCACGAAGACCATGATCGCGCAGATTGTCGCTGAGCAACTCGGCGGTGACATTGAGCGGATCACTGTGACTGCGGGCGACTCGGGGAAGATCGCCATGGGTTTCGGCGGCTTCAACAGCCGGCAGACCGTGATGGCCGGTTCGTCCGCACATACAGCGGCGTTGAAGGTGCGAGACAAGGCGCTGCTCGCAGCGAGCCATTTGCTGGAGGTCGACGCCGGCGATCTCGACATCGAAGGCGATACGATCGCGGTGAAGGGCGCGCCCGATGTGAAAGTGACGCTGCGGGCGGTCGCAAAGGCGCTGTCGGGCGCTCCCGGCTTTGTCCTGCCGGGCAATTTGAGCCCCGGTCTGGAGGCGACCGAAACTGTCGTGATCGATGCAATGACTTACGGCAACGGCTCGACAATTGCCGAAGTCGAAGTCGACATCGCGACGGCAGCGGTCAAGGTCAGCCGTATCGTCTTCATCCATGATGCCGGCAGGATCGTCAATCCGGCGATTGCCGACGGTCAGATCGTTGGCGCGATCGCACACGGGATCGGCAACGCGCTTTACGAGTGGATGGGATACGACGAGGATGCTCAGCCGATCACCACGACGCTCGCCGACTATCTCCTCGTCACCGCGTCGGAGATTCCGACACTCGAACTGGGCCATCGCGAAACACCCACGCCACTCAATCCGCTTGGCGTGAAAGGAATTGGCGAGTCGGGAATCCTGCCCATTCCCGCTGCGATCGCGTCCGCGGTCGAAGATGCGTTGTCGCCCTTCGGCATTCGCATCAATCAGTTTCCGATCCGGCCGCGCGACTTGTGGGACATGCTGGAGCCAGCAAAAGCCGCCTGATTTCCGCTGCTAGGACTTCACCACCGGCCCGCGACCAAGAACCCGGAAGATCAGCTGGGCTGCGGCCAGCAGGCGGACATCACGATGACGCGGCGCAACCAGCTGAATACCGACCGGCAATCCGGACGGTCCGGCATGCGTCGGTAGCGTCACCGTCGGCGTGCGCAGCTGTGTCCAGATGCTCTGGAAGCCATGGTGTCCGGTATAGCCGAGGCCGGCCGGCGCCTCGCCATTCACCGCCGGCGTCAACAACACATCGACGCCCGCGAACACATCGGTCATCTCCCGGCGGAAGTCCTCCACGCTCTCAAGCGCCGCGACATAGCGGGACATGTCCATCGCCAGCCCATTGCGAATGCTCTTCGCCAGCCCTTCGCTGATCTGTTCGGAATGGGTCTGCCATTCCCAGGACATCCCGCGTGCACGCTCGAAATCGTTGATGATCTCCCGCGTGTCCTGCAACGTCTTGAACCGCTCCGGCAGTTCTGCATCCTGAATCGGGAAGCCCGCTCGTGCCAACCGCGAAGCAGCGTCCTCGATCGCATCACGGGTTGCCGGTTCGGCATTCTCCCATGCGTAGGTTCTGCAAATACCGATGCGGACCCGCGTGTCCGCGGGGAGCCATGAGACAGGCGCCGCATTTGTCAGGACACGCGCCGACAGCTCGATGTCTTCGACGGACCTCGCCATCAGGCCGACGGTGTCGAGGCTTTCGGCCGCAGGTTTCACGCCCTGCGGATTGATCAGCCCGAATGTCGGCTTGTAGCCAACGATGCCGCAAAACGACGACGGACGCTGAACCGAGCCGCCGGTCTGGGTGCCGAAAGCAAGCGGCACCATGAAGTCGGCGACCGCGGCGCCGGAACCGCTCGAAGAGCCGCCCGGTGTCCGCGATGGGTCATGCGGGTTTGTCGTCGGCCCCGCCGTCACCCCGGCAAATTCGCAAGTCACTGTCTTGCCAAAGATAAGAGCCCCGGCAGCGCGCAGCATCGCGACACAGGACGCATCCGACATGGTGCGGTAACCGCGATAGATCGGCGAACCCATCTCCGTCGGCATATCGAACGTCTCGATCACGTCCTTGACGCCGACCGGTACACCGTGGAGCGGTCCGCGATTGGGCGCACGATCCAACGCCTTCGCCTGACGCAGCACCGCGTCCGCATCGAGATATGACCACGCCCTGACGACAGACTCGCGCGCATCGATCCGGGCAAGACAGTCGCGCGCAATCTCCTCGCAACTGACCGCGCCCGAGCGCGTGCGGGATGCAACTTCGACCGCGGACAGCCGGTTGAGGTCTGTCATCTGATGTGCCTCAGCTGACGCTGGTGACCTTCCACTCGATGGTCTCGCCGCCGCGATAGATCAGGGCTCGCTCTTCCGTCCCCTTCACCACGATCTCTTCGGGCGCGGTCCAGGTCACGCGCTCGAGCGTAATCGTGCCGTCGTTCGGCGGCATCTTGTAATGCGCCGGACCGTGCAGCGATGCAAAACACTCGAGCTTGTCGAGCGCGTTCTCCTCATCGAAGACCTTCGCGTAGGTCTCGATCGCGACCGGTGCATTAAACAGCCCGGCTGCACCGACCACCGCCAGCTTCTTGTGGATCGAATGCGGGGCGGAGTCGGTGCCGAGGAAAAAGCATGTCTCTCCCCCAGTCGCCGCCTTGCGCAGCGCCTGGCGGTCGGCCTCGGTCTTGATCACCGGCATGCAATACATGTAGGGCCGGTTACCCCAACCGAGCCAGTCGGTGCGATTGAGCTCCAGATGATAGGGCGTGATCGTGCCGCCGACCTGACCGGATTTCGACCGGACGAAATCGCAGCCGATCTTGCTCGACAGATGCTCGTGGATGAAGCGCAGGCCGGGAAACTCGCGGGTCCATGGCTCGAAGGTGCGCTCGATAAAGACCGCCTCGCGGTCGAACACATCGACCGTGGGATCGACGCTTTCGGCATGGATCAGAAGCGGAATGCCGACCTTCTCCATCCGCTCGAGAACACGCCGGATTTTCCGAAAGTCGGTGACACCGGCCGCGGAATTCGTGGTGGCGTTTGCGGGATAAAGCTTCACGCCGGTGAACACGCCGTCCGTGAATCCCTGCTCGACATCGTCGGGATCGGTATCGTCGGTCAGGTAGCATGTCATCAGCGGCTTGAAGGTGCTGCCTTTCGGCAGCGCTTTCATGATGCGCTCGCGATAGGCGCGTGCATCCGCTGCCGTGGCGACCGGCGGCACCAGATTGGGCATCATGATCGCCCGCCCGAATTTTTCCGCGGTATGGGGAATGGCCGCCTGCAGCATGTCGCCATCGCGGACATGCAGATGCCAATCGTCCGGCTTGCGGATCGTGATGCGGTCGACCATGAAACCCCTCGAAATGTGTGATGGCGGGCCGGACACAGGCCTCACAATACACATTTAGAGGAATAATTCCAAAATTGGAACACGCTGGTCGGCGCGGAACGGCGGGAATTGGGCCCGTTTAATCGGGTTTTCGAGATGCCTGGCGGCCGGGCCGAAAGAGCGGTTCCAATTTTGGAGCACGGTGCCGCGCACGAGGGCCGGCAAGCGGCCGCCGTCGGGCAGCCCCCAACCGACGCACCGTCCAAAGCTGGACCTTGCGACGTCAGGCCGGAACGGCGGTGCGGTCCTTCGCCGATGAAGTTTCAAACGTCTCGATGGGATCGAACAGCAAATGATTGGTGTTCATCACCGACATCTGGACGATCTCGTCTTCCTTGATGCCGCGCTTCTGGAATTCACCGAAGAATTCCCTCATCGCGTCGCTGACGGTCGGCGAAAAAATCTGCCCGACATCGGAGGAGAGGATGACGCCCTGCGGACCGACCGTCCGGATGACGTCGATATATTGTTCGTAGCTCAGGTGGTCCATCGCGAGATTGACAAAGCATAATTCGCTGAAGGCTCCGTACTTCTCCCACATCTCCGCCATCGTCTCCGGATCGAGCTCGGTCGATTGAAAAAGCGGGTGCGTCATGATGATACGGCGAATGCCTTTCTTGTGCGCCGTCTTGACCAGCGTCAGCGTCTCTTCACGATCGAAATGGCCGGTCGCGAGCACGAGATCGTATTCGGCGATCAGGCTCAGCGCGCGATCCAGCGCCGCCATCTTGTCGCTGTCGCCGGTGTCGAGCGTGTAGCCCGTCCCCTCCGCGAAGAAGCGGGTGTATTTCGGGAGCACGCCCCAATCGACTGAAATGTCCCGGCGATTGTAGAGACGAAGATGCGCTTCGCAGCACATGGTCGGCATCCACACGACGAACCGCTGCGGATCGGGATCGGAGGCGGTGACATCGCTCTTCCAGCCAGACAAAGCCGCGCGCACGCCATGGTCGTCGACGCCGCCGCAATTGTAGTTCAGCGCGACCGATCCGATCAGCGGTACCTTGTCGTCCGGGCGACGGATCTGGCTGACCTGTCCGGTCGTCGGCTGGAAATGATTTTTCATCACTACGCCAAAGCCTTCGCGCCGTGCCTCTTCCGCGAGCGACGCGGCACTGTATTTGCGGCGCAGGAATTCGGGACCGATATGCACATGCATATCGATCATCCGCTTGTCCCCCACATGCGGCAGCGCTTTCATCGACGATGTTCCTTCTTGCGTTGACGTCGCGCGGTCAGTCCAGGATGACCTCGGCCTCGATTTCGACAGGTATCCCGAACGGCAATTCCGCGACGCCGATGGCCGAACGCGAATGCTGCCCGCGTTCGGGACCGAACACCGACAAGATAAGGTCGGAGAAGCCGTTGATCACCGCCGGCATGGATTGAAATCCCGGAGCGGCGTTGACCATGCCGAATGCCCTCAGCCAGGTGACGTGATCGAGAGCACCGAGTTCCCGACGGAGACTCGCCAGCATGCCGAGTGCAGTCAGCCTCGCGGCCTCATAGGCCTGCTCCTGCGACAAGTCCCGTCCAACCTTGCCGAACGGACCTGCGACCGAACCATCCGGCAAACTCGGACCATGACCTGAGATGGTGACGCGCTTGCCCACGACCCGGACCCAGGAGAACGGCAGCCGCACACCGTCAGGAACTTTCATCACCTCCGGAAGAACAAGACCCAGTTCGCTCAGCCTGCGCTCAACCGACATTTGCAGAAACCATCCCTACCGACAAATCGGAGCATCGCCCCGAACACCAACCGAACATGCCCGGCGGCCGGAAAAAAGCCGTGCCTCGGTCTCCAGCAACCGAGTTGACCGTGCCTGGAGAACCTTAGCCACATCGTTGCGTTCAGACCAGCGCCGCGGAAAATTCATCGCTGCGTGACGCGCTTTCTGCAGTTGCAATTCGATCATGCATCGAAGCAACTCAAGCACAAACTCGCGGCAGATTGGCGTCGTGCCGTCGGCCCAGCCATTCGCGGCGCCAGTCACCGGATGAAGCCGTTGAAGGCTGCCGTCGCGAGACAGGGCTCACATCCTGCGCGTCGGCACAACATCTTAGATCGCGACGCAAGCCATGGGCCTGACCGCTTTCATTAATCGATCGCATTCGTCGGCCGCGCGCTTCGGATCGATTGGCAGCGGTGAATTGGCGGGCGTTCCTCGCCCCGAGGCCGCGAATTCTCAAAACTGAAATGACTGGCTGGGGCGGGAGGATTCGAACCTCCGAATGCCGGAATCAAAATCCGGTGCCTTACCACTTGGCGACGCCCCAACAGCGCAGGAAGGGGCCACCTCATACCGGCGCCCCCCGGCCCCTGCAATGCCAAAGTCTCGGTTCTGCAGCCGGGCCGGAACACAAGGGGGAGCGCCCCTGCGAGGCCTGTCGCGACGCCCCGCCTGGGGGACAAGGGCGTCGCGACCCGGACGACAGTGATATCGATTCGGTGAGGATTCAAAGCCGCCGGGCCGCAGGCCCTCCGGCGCTGTTGATCGCCCGTGGCCTCACTTCTTCCTTGCGAAAAACGCCGCGAACGCCGCCTGCGCCTCGGGCGATTGCAGCCGTTCGCGGAAGAAATCCGCCTCGAGGTCGATGCGTTCTGCAAGCTCCTGCGGTTCGCCGCGGATCATGCGGCGCGAAGCGAGCACCGCTTCCGGCGGCAGCGATCCGATTTTCCGCGCGGCGGCGAGCGCCTGCGTCTCGACCTCGGCGCTGTCCGCAACCACATTGATCAGCCCGACCGACAATGCCTGTTCGGAATCGAACGGCTCGCCCATCACCAGCATCGCGAAGGCGCGGCGCGGGCCCATGAGCTGCGGCGCGAGTAGTGTGGAGGCCGCTTCCGGAACGAGACCCAGGCCGACAAACGGCGTGCTGAACCGCGCCATGCGCGACGCGACGACGTAATCGCAATGAAGCAGCATCGTCGTGCCGACGCCGACCGCAAAACCGTCCACCGCGGCGACCAGCGGCCGCTCGCACCAGGCCAGCGCATGCAGAAAGCGCAGCACGGGCGCGCCGAGCCCCTCGCCGTCGTCCGCCGCCTTGCGGAATTCGTCGAGATCGTTGCCGGCGCAGAACGCGCCGGGCAGCCCCGCGATCATCACGCAACGGATGTCCGGATCGGTCCTGGTGCCGGCGATCGCGGCCGCCATCGCATCATACATCGCGGCGGTCAACGCGTTCTTCTTGTCGGGGCGGTTCATCCGCACGAGACGGATGCCGCCGTCGTCCTTGATTTCAACCAGATCGGCCATGGTCAAGCGGCCTCACCGGGAAGCGGAGACGATGTGACGGACTCGGCCGCTTCCGTCACGGTCGTCTCCAGCCCGCCGCATTGCACCGCGATGTTCTCGGCAAAGAAGCGCGCGGTGGCGATACGGTCGGCGCTGTCGCCGTTCGCAAGCCGGATCGCAGCCAGCGCTTCGTTGGCGAGCATCGCTCCGCCCGCGGCATTGCCGAACAGCCGCAGATACGGCGTGGCGCCCGCCAGTGCAGCGCGCGTGTCAGATGACAGATGCGCCAAGAGCCAGTCGGTCGCGCGTTCGAGTGAATCGATCGCCTCGGTCAGCCGCAAGGCGGTTGCGCCGAAAGCAGGATCGTTCACCGCCTGCACGCGCGCCGCGATGTCACGCAATTCAACAATAAAGGCTTTCACCGTGGCGCCGCCATTCAGCGTGATCTTGCGGGTGACGAGATCGATCGCCTGAATGCCGTTGGTGCCCTCATAGATCGCGGCGATGCGCGCGTCACGATAATGCTGGGCGGCGCCGGTCTCCTCGATGAAGCCCATGCCGCCATGCACCTGCACGCCGAGCGAGGCGACCTCGATGCCGATATCGGTGGAGAAGGCTTTCGCCACCGGCGTCAGCAGCGCGGCGCGCTCCTGTGCGGTTTTCGCGGCGGCGGCATTCTGATCGAGATGCGAACGGTCGAGCGCAACGGCCGTGGCGTAGCAGATCGCACGCGCAGCCTTTGTCAGCGCACGCATGGTGAAGATCATGCGCCGCACGTCGGCATGCTCGATGATGGAAACGGAGGACGGACCGCCCGGCTGGTCGCTGCGGCCCTGCTTGCGGTCGCGGGCATAATGCAGCGCCTGCTGCATTGCGCGCTCGGCGATGGCGACGCCCTGCAGCCCGACGGCGAGCCGGGCCTCGTTCATCATCGTGAACATGCACGCCATGCCGGCATGTTCCTTGCCGATCAGGTAGCCCACCGCGCCGCCGTCATCGCCATAGACCATGGTGCAGGTGGGAGACGCGTGAATACCCATCTTATGTTCGACGGAATGGGCTCTCACGTCATTACGTTTGCCGAGCCTGCCATCTTCTTCGAGCATGAACTTCGGGACGAGGAAGAGGGAGATACCCTTGGTGCCGGGCGGCGCATCGGGCAGGCGGGCGAGCACGAAATGGATGATGTTGTCGGTCATCTCGTGTTCGCCATAGGTGATGAAAATCTTCTGCCCGAAGATCCGGTAGGTGCCGTCTTCCGCGCGTTCGGCGCGCGCTTTGAGCGCGCCGACATCCGATCCTGCCTGCGGCTCGGTGAGCTGCATGGTGCCCATCCACTCGCCGCTGATCAGCTTGGGGAGGTAGGCCTTTTTCAATTCGTCATTGCCGTGCAGCGCAAGCGCGTCGATGCCGGCCATGGTCAGCACCGGACCGATGCCGAAGGCCATCGAGGCGGCGTTCCACATCTCGATACAGGCGGCGTTGAGTGCGCGTGGCAGCCCCTGCCCGCCCCATTGCGCGGGCGAAGCCAGCCCGTTCCAGCCGGCCGCGGCCCAGTCGCGATAGGCTTCCGTCCAGCCCGGCGGCATGGTCACGCGACCATCCTTGAACGGCGTGCCGAACTCGTCCCCCACCCGGTTGAGAGGCGCGATCACGTCCGAGGCAAAACGGCCCGCTTCGCTCAGCACGGCCTCGACGTCGTCCGCAGCCAGGTCTCCGTAGAGTCCAGAGGCCAGAGCCTCCCCCATCCCCGCGCCGTGCTTCAGAGCAAAGACGATGTCGGCAACTGGCGCGCGATAAGACATGGTTCCCTTCCGGACGCGGGCTTTGCGGCGTATCCACGCCTGACGTGTTGCGCCTCAACCGGCGGTCCCGGTGCCTGCGAAGCGGCCGATCGGCAGTCTGGATTTTAGGCACCCGGGCGGCCGATGCCAGTCCTATCGATACCGCAGGCGACAGTTCCGCGCCCGCGTTCAACACCGCTTGACCGGCCAGCGGCGATAACCCGTAATGCCGCCATCAAAATGCCAGCCAATCCGACATGAGCCATAGTCCCGACCTGCAGCAGGTCGTCACCGAGATCGCCGACGAGATGCGCCGGCGGCCGGACCGCGGCGACGTCGCGACCTATATTCCGGAACTTGCGCGCGCCGATCCGGCGAAGTTCGGCATCGCGGTGATCGACGCCGAAGGCCGCGTTGCGACCGGCGGCGAGGCCGAAGAGCCGTTCTCGATCCAGAGCATCTCCAAGGTCTTCACCCTGACGCTCGCACTGGGGCGGATCGGCGACCGGCTGTGGCGGAAAGTCGGGCGTGAACCGTCCGGCAGCGCGTTCAACTCCATCGTCCAGCTCGAATACGAAAAAGGCGTCCCGCGCAATCCCTTCATCAATGCCGGCGCCATCGCCGTCACCGATGCGATCCTGTCCGGGCACAAGCCGCGCGAAGTGCTGGGCGACATTCTCCGTTTCCTGCAATTCCTCGCCGACGATTCATCGATCGCGATCGACGAGGCGGTGGCGGCCTCCGAGCAGCGCACCGGCTTCCGCAATGTCGCGCTGGCCAATTACATGAAGGCCTATGGCGTGATCGAGAACCCGGTCGATTACACGCTCGGCGTCTATTTCCATCACTGCGCAATCGCGATGTCGTGCCGTCAACTGGCGATGGCGAGCCGTTTCCTGGCCTATCGCGGCATCAATCCCTCGACCGGCTATGCGGTGGTGCAGTCCGAACGGGCGCTGCGCATCAACGCGATCATGCTGACCTGCGGGCATTATGACGGATCGGGCGAGTTCGCCTATCGGGTGGGGTTGCCGGGCAAGAGTGGCGTCGGCGGCGGCATTCTGGCGATTGCGCCGGGCAAGGCCTCGATCGCGGTGTGGTCGCCCGGTCTCGACGACACCGGCAATTCGCATCTCGGCCGCATCGCGCTGGAAAAGCTGACGCAGCGAATGGGCTGGTCAGTGTTCGGCGGATAGACAAAGAAAAAGCGCGCGTCCCGGCGACGCGCGCTCGCACATACCCGGCGATGTGCAATGCTAGTTCTTGGTGGTCCGCTCGTTGCGGATTGCTTCTTCGTGATACCAAGAGCTGCCGCTCACGGTTTTAGCCACGGCAGTCGATGCCCGCGCATCGAGCACCTCAGCCTGCATGCCGACGGCAAAGCGACCGCGCGCCGGGAAGGCGATAATTTCGGCTGATCCCCGACTGGCGGGGCCGCGATTCAAAGTAGGCATCGGTTCGATCCTTGTTCGTTGCGCCGTCAACGCGATTCATTTTCTGGAATGAATATAACCGTGCTGCCCCTGATTTGCTCCTCATGCCTCACATAAAATCAGCGCATGCATACAATATGGGCGTTTCGCCACCTGCTGCTTTGATCGCCAATTGGGCGCTGCACATAAAGTGCTGTGCCGCAGCAATTGCTGCCGTGCCGGGCTCTGCCGCCGGGATTGGCACATAAAATGCTTGAACTGGCGCATTGCCGGTAGCCGGGCGCGAGCCGGCACCCGATTAACCATCGGGTTCACCTTTTCCGCGTCGCCAAGATCAAGAGAGACCAATGCCAAAGTTCAAGCTCGAGTATATTTGGCTCGACGGTTACACGCCGGTTCCGAGTCTGCGCGGCAAGACCCAGATCAAGGAATTCGACGTATTTCCCTCGCTCGAACAGTTGCCGCTCTGGGGCTTCGACGGCTCGTCGACGATGCAGGCCGAGGGCCATTCATCGGACTGCGTGCTGAAGCCGGTCGCCATCTACCCGGACGCCGCGCGCAAGAACGGTGCGCTGGTGATGTGCGAAGTGATGATGCCCGATGGCGTCACCCCGCATAGCTCGAACAAGCGTGCCACCATTCTCGACGATCCGGACGCGTGGTTCGGCTTCGAGCAGGAATATTTCTTCTACCAGGATGGCCGTCCGCTCGGCTTCCCCGAAGCTGGCTATCCGGCGCCGCAGGGCCCCTATTACACCGGCGTCGGCTACAAGAATGTCGGTTCGGTCGCCCGCGAGATCGTCGAAGAGCATCTCGAACTCTGCCTCGCCGCCGGCATCAACCACGAAGGCATCAATGCCGAAGTGGCAAAGGGCCAGTGGGAATTCCAGATTTTCGGCAAGGGCTCGAAAAAGGCCGCCGACGAAATGTGGATGGCCCGCTACCTGATGCTGCGTCTTACCGAGAAATACGGCATCGACATCGAATTCCACTGCAAGCCGCTGGGCGATACCGACTGGAATGGCTCGGGCATGCACTGCAACTTCTCGACCAAGTACATGCGCGAAGTCGGCGGCAAGGAATATTTCGAAGCGCTGATGAAGGCGTTCGAGAAGAACCTGCACGACCACATCAGCGTCTATGGCCCGGACAACGACAAGCGCCTGACCGGGAAGCACGAGACCGCGCCGTGGAACAAGTTCTCCTACGGCGTGGCCGACCGCGGCGCCTCGATCCGCGTGCCGCATTCCTTCGTCAACAACGGCTACAAGGGCTATCTGGAAGATCGCCGTCCGAATTCGCAGGGCGATCCCTATCAGATCGCCTCGCAGGTGCTGAAGACGATCTCGGAAGTGCCGACTGGCGCGAAGGCCGCCGCGGCCTAGCCTTAGCGACACACGGGTGCATGTCTCATGCGGACATGCACCCGTTTCATTTCGCATTGGCCCTGATGTCAGCGGGGCCGATGTCCAGCGGGGGAGGTACTTGGTCGTCCCTCCCCCGTCTTTATTTGATCAACCCAGCGGCTTCAGCCCGCGCTCGATTTCAGCGCGCCGCTTCTCCAGAAACGGCGGCAGCGCCAGTTTCTCCCCGAGCGATTCCATCGGCTCGTCGGCGGCAAAGCCCGGCCCGTCGGTCGCGATCTCGAACAGGATGCCGTTCGGCTCGCGGAAATACAGCGACTCGAAATAATAGCGGTTGACCTTGCCGCTGTTGGGCACCCGCAATTTGACCAGACGATCGGCCCAGGCATCGTATTCGGCACGGTTGGGTGTGCGGAACGCGACATGATGCACGCCGCCCGCACCGGGCTGCGCCATCGGCAGCTTGGGCCGCACCGCGACATGCAGTTCGGCGGCCGCACCGCCCTCACCCATCTCGTAAACATGCACGATATCGGAATCCGAATCCGGGACCGGATAGTCGCGCACATGCCGCATGAACATGAGCTCGCGTAGCACGATATCGGTCGCGGTGCGATCCGGAACCGACATGGTGATCGGGCCAAGGCCCCGGATCTGATGCTCGGCCGGCACCGGGCTTTTATCCCAGGGATGCGCATCGCCGGCACCGCCGTCGTCGACCAGGCTCAGCCGCTGGCCTTCCGGATCCTCGAAGTCGAGAGTGAAGCGGCCGTCGCGCTCGCCGATCTCGCCGACTCTGGCGCCGGCTTCGGAGAGGTGGCGGTGCCACCATTTCAGCGCGTCGTGACCGGCAACGCGGAGCGCCGTCCGCGAGATCGTGTGATTGCCGCGCCGTTCCGGGCCGGTGTTGAAATCGAAGAAGGTAAGATCGCTGCCCGGCGAAGCGATGCCGTCACCGTAGAACAGGTGATAGGCCGAGACATCGTCCTGGTTCACGGTCTTCTTGATCAGCCGCATGCCCATCACCTGCGTATAGAAGCGCAGGTTGCCCGGTGCGTCCGCGGAGACCGCGGTGAGATGGTGGATGCCGGTGAGTTGCATGAACGGCCTCGCGGGAGGATGAAAGCGGAATCGGAAAAACGAACCGGCTGGCAGATGAAACGGCCGGCCGGCATAGCGCTACATATGCGAGGGAACCGAAAAGGAAAGCCCGCGATCTCCCGGCGCGCGTTGACTCCCAGTGCGGCAGGCTGTCCCATCGGTTGCTCGCGGAGAACCGATCATGTCGCTCAAAGGAAAGACCCTGTTCATCACCGGCGCATCGCGCGGCATTGGGCTGGCCATAGCGGTGCGGGCGGCGCGCGATGGCGCCAATATCGCCGTCGCCGCCAAGACGGACCAGCCGCATCCGAAGCTGCCCGGCACAATCCACACCGCTGCGGCCGAGATCGTGAAGGCCGGGGGCCAGGCGCTCCCGCTTCATGTGGATGTACGCGACGAGGAGCAGGTAAAGGCCGCGCTCGCCCGCACCGCCGACACCTTCGGTGGCATCGATATCGTGGTGAACAATGCGAGTGCGGTGCAGGTCACGCCGGTCGAACAGACCGACATGAAGCGCTACGACCTGATGAACGGCGTCAATGCTCGCGGCACCTTCATGGTGTCGAAATTCGCAATTCCCTATCTGGAAAAGGCCGCAAACCCGCACATCCTGATGAATTCGCCGCCGCTCGACATGAAGCAGAAGTGGTTCGCGCCGCACACCGCCTATTCGATGGCCAAGTTCGGCATGAGCATGGTGGTGCTGGGGCTGTCCGGCGAGTTGCGGCCAAAGGGCATCGCAGTGAATGCGTTGTGGCCTCGCGCGACGATCGCGACCAGCGCGATCCAGAATCTGCTCGGCGGCGATATCGTGATGCGCATGTCGCGCAAGCCCGAGATCATGGCGGACGCGGCCTACGCGATCTTCAACAAGAAGGCCGCCGATTTCACGGGACATTTCCTGATCGACGATAGCTTCCTCTATAACGAGGGCGTGCGCGATTTCGATCCGTACCGGGTCGATCCGACGATGCCGCTGGCCGAGGTATTCTTCACGCCGGACGAACCGCCGCCGCCACCCGGCGTTGTCATTGACGCACGCCGCGATATCCGTGACCTTGAGGCTTCTCGCGCAAAACCCTGAAAGTGCCACCCGTCGCATGACAACGCTGCTAATCAGCCATCCCGCCTGTCTCAATCACGTCACCCCGCCCGGCCATCCGGAGCGTCCGGACCGGCTGCGGGCGATCGACCGCGCGCTGGAGAACGAGAAATTCGCGCTGCTCGCACGCGAACAGGCACCGATGGCCGACCTTGAGACCGTCGCTCTCGCGCATCCCATGGACTATGCCAGAGCGATCCGCGAGGCCGCACCGCGCGAAGGCATGGTCTCGCTCGACGGCGACACCTCGATGTCGCCCGGGTCGCTGGAAGCGGCCTTGCGCGCCGTCGGCGGTGTCGTGCTCGCGGTCGACGAGGTGATCGGCAAGCGCGCCGACAACGCCTTCGTTGCCACCCGTCCACCCGGTCATCACGCCGAGACCGTGCGGCCAATGGGCTTCTGCCTGTTCAACAACGTGGCGATCGGCGCCCGCCATGCGCAGAAGGCGCACGGGCTCGCCCGCGTCGCCATCATCGATTTCGACGTGCACCACGGCAACGGCACCCAGGAGATTTTCTGGAGCGATCCGACGGTGATGTATTGCTCGACCCACCAGATGCCGCTCTATCCCGGCACCGGCGCGAAATCCGAACGCGGCGATCACGACAATATCGTCAACGCGCCGCTGCGAGCGGGCGACGGCGGCGAGCAGTTCCGCGCCGCGATGGACGACGTGATCCTGCCGCGGCTGGAAGCCTTCGGGCCGGACCTCGTCATCATCTCGTCGGGGTTCGACGCGCATATCCGCGACCCGCTGGCGAGCCTGAATTTCACCGAGGCCGACTTCGCCTGGGCCACCAAAAAGCTGATGGACCTGGCCGATCGCCGGGCCGGCGGCCGGGTGGTCTCGGCGCTGGAGGGCGGGTATGACCTGCAAGGGCTGGCCAATTCCGTGGATGCCCATGTCACCGCGCTGATGCGGGGATAGCCAACGGGCTAAACCTGACGGCCTTTGCCTTCGGCAAGCCAGCAGAAGTGGCTATAATCGACCGGGAATCGTATCAGGACCGACATGTCAGACAGCAACCACGCCGACGTGATGACCATGCCCTTCGAGCGGGCGATCGACGAACTGGAATCGATCATCAAGCGGCTCGAGGAAGGGAAAGTGCCGCTCGCGGAATCGGTCGAGATCTACGAGCGCGGCGAGGCGCTGAAGCGCCGCTGCGAGGAATTGCTGAAGGCGGCCGAGGCCCGTGTGGACAAGATCACCACCGGCACAGACGGCAAGGCCAAGGGCACCACGCCGCTCGATGTGAAGTAACGCCCTTAGCCGTCATTGCCGGGCCTGTCCCGGCAATCCATCAAGCGAAGAGGATAGATGCGCGGTCAAGCCCGCGCATGACATCGGAAACCTATTTCTTCCGATAAACAATCAGCGTCTTGAAATCCGCGACGCGCTCGACCGGCTTTTCTTTCTCCCAGACCGGCAGGATTTCCGACGTGCGTTGGGCACCCATCGAATTCTTGTAGAAGATCAGATAGCCGCCCGACCGCGTCTTGTCGGTGAACAGGTCGAGGACCTGGCGATCGGTCATGCCGCCATATTCGGGGCTCGCGGTGTTCGGGAAGAAGAACTCGCACAGATGCACCATGGTAACGACGTCGAAGTCGGGCAGCAGGCGCGGATTGGTCAGATAGATGTCGCCGAAATACGCGACATAGCTCTTCGCCACCGCCGAATTGGTCGAGACGAGCTTGATATAGGCCTCGTATTCCTCGATCGAGGCGGTGATCGCGAGCACCGCGTTGTTTGAGCCGCTGCGGGCCTGCTCGACGCCGACGACATGATGCGTCCCAGTGCCGAAATGGAAGATGGTCTTGTTCTTCAGACCCTGATCCGCGACCCACTCATTGAAGTGCACGTCGCAGGGACACACGTCCTCGTGCAGGTCCCACTTGTCAGTCCAGTAATTCATGCCGATCGCGGAAGCTTGCTGGCTCATATCTACACCTCAGGCAGGACGATACTCTTGTGATGCGAAGGCGATGCGCCGAACCGGCAAAGCCGAAGACCCTGACAGGATCCTCACTTTGGCTAGCTCAAGCTGGCTGGGTTGCCAAGAGGCGCGCCCGGGAGACGGTATCGTCGCGGCTCAATTCGACGATTTTTTCGTGGTATTCGCGCAAAACCTCGCGCCGGTCGATGGTCAGCACCACCGCATTGGGCAGCTTCTCCAGCAGGGTGAGATAGAGCTCGCGCCCCGAAGCGTCGGCCAATGCCGCTACCGGCTCGTCGAACAGCAGTACGGTCGGTTTTCGGATCAGCGCCCGCGCGATCCCGACGCGCTGCTGTTCGCCGCCCGAGAGTAGCACGTTCCAGTCCGCCTCCTCGTCGAGCCGCGGGACCAGATGCGACAGGCCTACCGTCTCCAGTGCCGCGACAATATCGGCCTGCCGCACCGCTTCCTGCTCGCTGGGATACGCCACCGCGGTGCGGAGTGTACCGAGCGGAAAATACGGCCGCTGCGGCATCACCAGCACCTCGCCGTCCTTCGGAAACTCGACCCGTCCGGAGCCGGACGGCCATAACCCTGCCAAGGCCCGGAACAGCGTCGACTTGCCGGAGCCGGAAGGCCCCGCGATCATCAGCCGGTCGCCGGGCTTGAGATCCATGGCCGGAAAGCCGGAAATGTCCGAGCCGTCCGGCAGCCGGATCGACAGGCCCGACAATTCGAGGTCGCGGCCGCCTTCGCGCCCGACGACGATCACGCCTTCCGTCTGCGCGCGGCTCTCGTCGACCGCGATCATCGCGTCCTCGAAACCGGCGAGACGATCGACCATCGCCTTCCATTCCGCGATCTTCGGATAGGCGGAGATGCAGAAAGCGAATGCGCCTTCGACCCGGGTGAAGGCGAGCGCCGCCTGCATCAGCGAGCCCAGCGGGATCGCACCGGCGAGATAGGCCGGAGCCACCATAAGAATGGGCACCACCGTGGACGCCTGCGCGTAACCGCCGACAAAGCCGACCAGCCGGGTCTGGGTCACGACCAGCCGCGTCCAGTTCGCGACCAGGTTGGAGAAGCGGTGATGCAAATCGGCGCGCTCGACCGGCTCCCCCCGCATCAGCGCGATCGGTTCGGAATGATCGGCGGCGCGCACGATCGCGAAGCGGAAATCGGACTCGAAGCGCTGCTGGTTGAAATTCAGCGGGATCAGCCGCCAGCCAATCAGATGGGCGAACAATGTGCCCAGACCGGCATAGAGCAACGCCGCCCAGATCAGCCAGCCCGGAATGGTGCCGCCGCTTAAGCCCGGCACCGGCGTGGTCGCAGACAATCCCCACAGGATAAAGGCGAAGGACACAAGCGCGACGGTGCTGCCAAGGAGTCCGGTCGCCAGTTCGAGCGTGCGCTGGATAAACAGATACACATCGCTGGCGATGCGCAGGTGGATATTGTCGACCTGCGGTGCCACCACCCGCACGCGATAATGCCGGCCCTGTGCCATCCAGACCGAAACGTAATTCGCGGTCAGCCAGCGCCGCCACCGGATCTGCAAGGTCTGGCCGAAGAAATATTGCGATGCCCCGGCGAGCACCGCGGCCATCACGATGAAGCCGAAAAAGATCAGTTCGCTGTAAAACGCATTCCAGTCGCGGTTCTCGAGCGCGTTGAAGAAGCGCGCATTCCAGTTGACCGCAGCGACCGCCACATAGACCAGTCCAAGCTCGGCACCGATGACGGCAAGCAAAAGCAGACGCGCCGTCCAACGCTCTTCGGAGCGGAAATACGGCATCGCCAGCCGCAGGAAGGTGCGTAGCGCGCGGACGATATTGTCCATCGGCGGTCCCCGTTTCCGCCGTCGCAACGGCAGGCTTGTCGTCCCGACGCGCAGAAAGGGTCAGCCGCCGGGCGGTGGCGACCGATTCGCGCATGAAGCCGGCCGATCCCGTTCATCACCCGAAAGAATGGAACCGGACCGATTTCCAACACTTTTGGCCCTTATCCGCGCCGTCACGCAAGCTTCACGTGCGTTCGCCAAAGGCTACCGCATGGGCCGGCGTCCGTTGCCGCCGCCCTGCCGAACGGCCATACCATGACAATGCAAAGTACCCTGACCGCCGGGGTTCCAGCCCCGGCCGCACCTGCGTCGCGATGGCGCGCCGAACTGACCGAGACGCTGCGGCTCGCCTGGCCGATCGCGCTGACCCAGCTTGGCCAGATCGCGATGATGACCAGCGATCTGGCGCTGCTTGGCCGGCTCGGAGACCATGTGGTCGCGGCCGCGGCGCTTGGTCACACGGTCCTGTTCGCCGTCTTCGTGCTCGGGATGGGACTCGTCTCCGCGGTTGCGCCGCTTGCGGCGCAAGCCTTTGGCGCGCGCGATCCGCGGATGGTGCGGCGCGCCTTGCGTGTCGGATTATGGGCCGCGACCCTGCTCGGCATCCCGCTCAGCCTGGTCCAGCTTTACGGCAAGGAGATCCTGCTGTTCCTCGGCCAGACCGAAGAGGCGGCGACGCTTGCCGCGCGCTACCTGTTCGGGCTCGCCTGGTGTCTCATTCCGTCCTGGTGGTTCATTGCGCTGCGCGGTTTCATGGGCGCGGTGAACCGGCCCGAGCCCGGCCTCTGGATCACGTTGGTCGCGATCCCGGCCAACGCCCTGCTCGCCTATGCACTGATCTATGGCGAGTTCGGCCTGCCGCGGCTCGACCTGCTCGGCGCCGGCATCGCGACCACCATCGTCAATCTCGGCATGTGCATCGCCGCGATCTGGGTCTGCTATTCGCTGCGGCCGTTCAAGAAGTATCAGGTGATGGGCCGCTTCTGGCGCCCCGACTGGCCGCTGTTTCGCAAGCTGCTCGTGATCGGTTCCCCGATCTCCGGCACCTTCATGCTGGAGTACGGCGTGTTCGCCGCCGCAGGCATCATGATGGGCTGGATTTCCACCACCGCTCTCGCCGCGCATCAGATCGCGCTGCAGATCGCCTCGATCATGTTCATGGTGCCGTTCGGCATCTCGATGGCGGCGACCGTGCGCGTCGGACATGCGGTCGGACGGCGCGACAGCGCCGGCACCCGCAGCGCGGGTTTCGTCGCGATCTCGCTCGGCGCCGGCTTTATGTTTGCGATGACGCTGCTGGTGATCGCGACCCGCGACATGCTGCCGGTCATGTTCCTCGGCACGATCACGAAGGAGAACGGCCAGACCGCGGCGCTGGCCGCGACTCTGATGGTCGTGGGCGCAAGCTTCTTCATCTGCGATGGCGTGCAGTCGATCGCGGCCGGCGCACTGCGCGGGCTGAACGATACGCGCATACCGCTCCTGTTCTCCTTCATCTGTTTCTGGGTAATCGGGTTCTCGGCCTGCTACGGTCTCGGCTTCGTGCTGAATTGGGGCGCGCTCGGCGTGTGGATCGGGCTTTCGCTGTCGGTGATCGTCTATGCGCTGATGCTGGTGACGCGTTTTCACCTGCTGACGCGGCGCGGCTACATGCCGGACGTGCCGGGCGCGGTGCACTGACGGCGTCACGACCGTTTTGCTACGGACCTCGATTTGATCGCGTAGATAATGGCGATCGCCACAACAGCTAAAATGATGCCGTAGGCGAAAGCGCCGTAGCCGTAGGCCTCGGCCACCAGCCCAAACGCCAGCAGGCCGACGATTCCAAGGACAATGCCGACAATCTTCGCCGGGCCCGACTTCCCATTATACGATTGGTAGGCCCAGAACGTCGCGAGCCCGAGTATCGGAAAGAAAAACACGAGATCGACACGAATGTTGCAGTCCTTGTCGCACAGGACGCCGGTCGCGATCAGATACTCGTAATAGGCGTAGAGCGCCCACAGGATACCCGACACGATCACGGCCAGGCGCGGTCGCTGCAACGCGGCGACAACATGAGCCGCGACCATCAGCCCCGCGGCGATCACGAATAAGGTCATCGTCCGTCTCCCGCTTGCTTCTTCGCTCATCATTTGGAAGCAACGTAGCGGCCGAACGGTAGCACGACAGGCGCATCTTTGGATGAACGACAGAAGCAGCCTTGCCCTCCCGGGCAAAAGCCGGGCATGACACCGTAATGGTCGAGAGGTTGGTCATTTCAGATATCGGGCATCGCGGCGATGGCGTGGCGCCGTCACCGGATGGGCCGATCTTCGTGCCCTACACGCTGCCCGGCGAAACCGTCGATGTGGACGCGGTGCAGGGTCATCCCGACCGCCGCCACCTGCTGCGCGTGGTGTCCCCCTCGCCCGACCGCGTTGCACCGTTCTGTCCGCATTTCGGAGTCTGCGGCGGCTGCGCGATCCAGCATTGGGCCGAGCCGCAATACCGCGACTGGAAACGCAACCTGGTGGTCGAGGCGCTGCGGCATGCGCAGATCGATGCGGCGGTCGACGATCTGATCGATGCGCACGGCGAAGGCCGGCGCCGCGTTGTCCTTCATGCACGGCAAGGCACCAGGGAGATCGTCGAGGTCGGCTTTTCGGCTTTGCGCGCTCATACACTCGTGCCGATCGACCGCTGCCCGGTGCTGGCGCCGGGGATGGACGGTGCGATCGAGGCCGCATGGGCGATCGCGGAGGCGCTCGGCCCACTGAAGAAGCCGCTCGATATCCACGCGACCGCCACCCTCAATGGCCTCGATATCGACGTGCGCGGCTCCGGGCCTCTCGACCGAGCGCACGCCCTGAAACTGACGCGCATCGCTGCATCCGGGCGGATCGCACGGATGACCCGGCATGGCGAGATGGTGGCGCTGATCGCTCCGCCACTGGTGCAGATGGGACGAGCGCAGGTGGCGCTGCCGCCGGGACCATTTCTACAGGCGACGGCGCAAGGCGAGGACATGCTCGCTCGGCTGGTCACGGCAAGCGCGGGCAAAATCAAAACAGCGCTCGACCTGTTTTGCGGCATCGGACCGTTCACGCTGCGGCTTGCAGAGACCATGCGCGTCACCGCGATCGACAGCGATCAGCCGGCAATCGATGCGCTGTCCCGCGCGGCCCAGGCGACGCCAGGACTAAAGAAAGTCACGGTCCAAAAGCGCGACCTGTTCCGGCTGCCGATGCAGCCGATCGACCTCTCGCCTTTCGATGTCGTCGTGTTCGATCCGCCGCGGCAGGGCGCGGAGGCGCAGGCCCGCGAACTCGCGAAGAGCAAGGTGAAGACGGTCATCGCGGTGTCGTGCAACGCCGCGACCTTCGCGCGCGATGCCGCGATCCTGATCGCAGGCGGTTACAGGCTCGTGCGCGTGACGCCGGTCGATCAGTTCAAATACACCGCGCATGTGGAAATGGTGGCGCACTTCGTGCGCTGACGCGAAGACCGGAGACTGCGACGTCCTGTCTCTGAACCTGCGGGAACCGGCAGTGAAGCGCGCCGTTGGGTTGTGCATGCGGCGTACGTGCCACGCGCCTGCTTGGCAAATCCATCACCGAAACGAAGCACGCGATGACCAACTGGACCAATGCCTATGCACGGCCGTGAAGCCAAGGGGCATCCGGCCTGGAAATGGCTCTATCTTCTGTTCGCTTCGGTTTTGGGACTGCTCGGCCTCGCGATGGCGGGACTTGGCGCTTACCTGCTCGTCCTGGGCGGGACGGCCTATTACATCGTCGCCGGTCTGTTTCTGCTCAGTGGCGGCCTGCTCGCCTGGTTCGGACGGCATCGCTCAGCGATGATTGCGTGTGGCGCTGCAATCCTGCTGACGCTTGCGTGGTCGCTGTTCGAAATCGCCGGCAAGGGCTGGCTGCCGGCCTGGGGCTTCGATTTCGCGGCGCGGATGGGCATCGTTTCAGGCCTCGTCATTGGCGCTGCCGCCTCCTTCGTGTTCTGGCAAACGCCACGCCACAGTTTTGCACGCATCGGCGTTTCATTCGGAATCGTTGCGGCATTTGCTGCCGCCGGCCTCGTCATCGCGATGAATTGGGAGCGCGTCGAGGCACCGGAATCGCGCGCGGAACAGCGTCAGGCGCCGGCGACGGAGTCACAAGCGCGCGACGCGAGCGCTGAATGGACCGCCTATGGCGGCACCACCGCAGGACGCCGCTATTCGACACTGGCGCAGGTGCACACCGGTAATGTCGGCGAGTTGGAAGAGGCCTGGACGTTTCGCAGTGGCGACCTCACCCCCGCAGAAGGCCGCGTGTTCTATTCGTCGCAAAACACCCCGATCAAAGCCGGCGACTTCCTTTACACCTGCACCAGCAGCAGCCGTGTCTATGCGCTCGATCCCGCAACCGGCGAGGTGAAGTGGCACTACGATCCGCAGGTGCCGCCACGCAGTATGGAGTCGCTGTTCAGCGCCGCTTGCCGTGCCGTTGCTTACTTTGACGACGGCGAACCGGCCGGGCAGCCGACGCAATCAGCAAAACGCCGACGGTACCGGGCGTGATGGGGCAAGTGCCTCGTGGCGGCAGCAATTGCCATCGGCGTGTGTATGTCGCAACGCCGGACGGACGGCTGATCGCGCTCGACGCCGTCGCCGGCTTCGTCTGCACCGGCTTCGGCCGCAACGGGATCGTCGACCTCACCGAAGGCATGGGACTGCGCGAAGCCGGCTTTGCCTCCAACACATCCGGCGCCACCGTTGCCGGCGGCCTTCTGCTCGTCGGGCAGCAAGTCAGCGATAACCAGCGTCGCGATGCGCCGTCCGGCGTGGTGCGGGCCTACGACGCGCGCAGCGGCGAACTGCGCTGGGCCTGGGATGCGCTGCGGCCTGACGCGCAGGCGCCGCTGGCGCCGGGGGAAATCTATCCACGCGGAACGCCTAATGTCTGGAATGTGATTTCAGCCGACGAGTCGCTCGGGCTGGCCTTTCTCGGCACCGGCAATCCCGGCGCCGACCATTGGGGCGGCAACCGCACGGAGGAGGAAGACCGCTTCACCGCCGCCATCGTCGCGGTCGATCTCACCAACGGCCAGACGCGCTGGTCCTTCACCACTGTGCAACACGACCTTTGGGATTACGACATCGGCGCACAGCCGATGCTGGTCGACGTCACGATCGACGGCAAAAGCCGTCGCGCCGTCCTGCAGGGCACGAAAAGCGGCGACCTGTTCCTGCTGGATGCCGCGAGCGGCGAGGCGCTGCGTCCGGTCGAACAGCGCAAGGTTCCGCAGGGCGGCGCCCTCCCCGGCGAACGCCTGTCGCCAACCCAGCCGCAATCGGTGTTCTTTCCAAATCTCGGCGGCGTGCCGGGCCGCGAACCGGAGACCATCGACGGGCGGCACATCTGGGGCGTGACGCCGATCGACGCCGCCCTGTGCCGCATCGGATTTCATGCGCGCCGCTATGAGGGCATGTTCACGCCTCCGACAGTTGAGACGAAGGGCATGGTATTGCTGCCCGGAACCGTCGGCGGCATGAACTGGGGCGGACTCGCCTTCGATCCGGTGCAGCGCATTGTCATCGCCAATTATTCGCGGCTGCCGAACGTGGTCGACATGTTCCCGCGCTCCGAGGTCAAAGACCGGCCTGTCGGCTCGGGCGGTGCGCGACCCGATCAGGCGATCGCGCCGCACGCCGGCACGCCGTTCGGCGTCGATCGTCCGATGTGGCTGTCTGTCCTGAACGTGCCCTGCCTTGCGCCGCCTTGGGGCTTCATCGCGGCAACCAACATCGACACCGGCGAACTGGCATGGTCCAGACCGCTCGGCACCGGCTTCGATTCCGGTCCACTGGGCATTCCCGCACGGCTGAAGATCGAGATGGGTACGGCCAATCTCGGCGGGCCGCTGACCACGGCTGGCGGACTGACATTCATCGCCGCGGCGCAGGACAATTTCCTGCGCGCCTTCGAGACAGCGACCGGACGACTGGTCTGGCAGGCGCGACTGCCGGCCGGGGGGCAGGCCGGACCGATGACCTACGAACACAATGGCAGGCAATACATCGCCATCACGGCGACCGGACACGCCCGGTTTGAAACCACACAGGGCGATTTCCTGAAAGTATTCGCGCTCCCGGGATCGCCGCAGGATCAATCCGGAATTCCGCCCGAACATGGCGGGGACGCAGGCGGCAGCAAGCCGGAGAACGAGGGGCCGTAGCGACGCGACGCTCCAAACGCGCGGATTTCAATTCCCCCAGCGCTCCTGCCAGATCCGCTCGCCGATCGTGCAGGGGACACGTGGATTGGCGGCCGACGCCTTCATGACGCGGGTCTGCGGCGTGAGCGTCGCGATCTCCAGCACGAGCTTGGTGCGGATCGCCTCCACGAACTTGTCGCGGTCCTTGACCGGCACCACGAACGCGCCCGGGCCGCCGATCACGCAATCCTCGTAATATTCATCGAGCAATTCGATATCCATGGTCGAGTAGCTCGGACGCTTCAGCATCACCGGCAAGCCGTTGATGGTGATGCCCCTGGACAACACGTCGTCGCGGGCGATGGTGACGAGCGGCCCGTTGTTATTCGCACCGTCGCCGGAAATATCGATCACCCGGCGGATCCCGCGATGGCCGCTGGTCTCGAACAGGGACGCGCCAAACAGCAACGCGCCCGAAATCGAGGTCCGCGCGGCGCGCCGGATCGGCGCTGCCATGATCTCGCTTGCGACCGAGCCCGCGCTTTCCGGGCCGTCCACCACCCGCCACGGCACGACCACGCGCTGTTCGCCGGCGCCGGCCCATTCGAAATAGGTGACGGCAACCTTGCCGTGGATGCCCTCACGCAGAGCGTTGAGAAATTCGGTGGACGTCAGCGCCCTGGCATATCCTTCGCGCTGCAGCGCCAGTTCGTCGGCATCCATGGAATAGGAAATGTCGACCGCCAGCACGAGTTCGACATCCACGGTGGCAGTTCGCTGACTGGCGCCGCCGCGCGTCGTCGGCGCGGCTTCGAGCGGCCGGGCGGTGGCGGCCACGAGGGCAAGGGCCAGCGAAATCGCGATGACGGCCGGTCGACGCAGCATCTTCATCTCCCCGCTTTACAGGGAAATGGTGCCATGGCCGCACGCAGCGGAAAAGCGGCGGATCAGCCGTCGACAGCTTCCGTGGACACAATCTCGATACCGAACCCGCCCAGTCCGACATAGGTGAGCTTTTTCGAGGTCACGAGCCGGATCGAGCCGATCCCGAGATCCCTCAGGATCTGGGCACCGAGCCCGATTTCGCGCCATTGGCGGATCCGGGCGGCCTCCGACTCGGTCTCTTCGCGCGGGATCGCCGTGACCGGGACGCCGGCGGTGCCGTCACGCAGATACACGATCACGCCGCGGCCATCGTCCTTGAAGCGCTGCAAGACCGCGTTGATGGTCTTAGCGCCGCCGAACACATCGCCGATCACGTCGGCGCGATGCAGGCGGGTGAGAATATTCCGTCCATCGCCGATATTGCCATAGACGAACGCCATGTGATGCGTGGCGTCGAAGGGCGTCACATAGGCATAGCCCTGCAAGGGTCCGATCGGCGACGCGACCGGGAATTCGCCGACCCGCTGGACCAGTTTCTCGCGCGCCTGGCGGTAGGCGATCAGGTCGGCAATCGACAGCCGCTTGAGCCCATGTTTTTCGGCGAATTCGGCAACCTGGCGCCCGCGCATCACGGTGCCGTCGTCATTCATCAGTTCGGACAGTACGCCGACTTCAGGCACGCCGGCGAGCTTGCACATATCGATACAGGCTTCGGTATGACCAGACCGCATCAGCACGCCGCCGTCGCGCGCGACCAGCGGGAAGACATGCCCCGGACGGACAAAGTCCGACGCGCCGCTATTGCCGTTGGCCAGCGCGCGAACGGTGTTGGTGCGTTCCTCGGCCGAAATCCCGGTGGTCAGCCCATGCTTCACATCGACCGACACTGTGAACGCAGTCGACAACGGCGCGTCATTGCGTGACACCATCGGGTCGAGATGCAGACGCTTGGCGTCATCCGCCGACAGCGGGGCGCAGACGATGCCGGACGTATGCCGGATGATGAATCCCATCTTCTCCGGCGTGCAGAGCGAGGCGGCGACGAACAGGTCGCCCTCGTTCTCGCGGTCGTCGTCGTCGGTCACCACGACGATTTCGCCGCTGGCAAAGGCCGCGATGGCCTGATCGATGCGCTGATGGGTCTCGAGCATAATGATCCTGTTTATCGGGCCGGGCGCGGGAAAGGCCAGGACGGCCCCTCGCCCACCTGCCCGCGATGACGCAGATAGTGATCCGCCAGCACGCATGCCATCATCGCCTCTCCGACCGGCACCGCGCGGATGCCGACGCAGGGGTCGTGGCGGCCCTTGGTCAAGATATCGGTATCGCCGCCATAGCGGTCGACGGTCTGGCGGGGTGTTAGAATCGATGAGGTCGGCTTGACCGCGAAACGGGCGACGACCGGCTGTCCGGTGGAGATGCCGCCAAGGATGCCGCCGGCATGGTTCGACAGGAAGACCGGCTTGCCGTCGTTGCCGGTTCGCATCTCGTCGGCATTGGCCTCGCCGGAGAGATCGGCTGCGGCGAAGCCGTCGCCGATTTCGACCCCCTTCACGGCGTTGATGCTCATGAAGGCCGCAGCGAGATCGGCGTCGAGCTTGCCGTAAATCGGCGCGCCGAGACCCGCCGGCACGCCCTCGGCCACGATCTCGATCACCGCGCCCGCCGACGAACCGGACTTGCGTACGCCATCGAGATAGCCGGCCCACAATTCCGCGGTCCTGGCGTCGGGGCAGAAGAACGGATTGCGCGAGACCTCGTCCCAGTCCCAGCGCGTGCGGTCGATGGCATGCGGGCCGATCCGCACCAATGCGCCGCGCACGGTGACGCCCGGCACCACCTTGCGCGCGACTGCACCGGCGGCGACCCGCGACGCGGTCTCGCGCGCCGAGGCCCGTCCGCCGCCGCGATAGTCGTGGAAGCCGTATTTCGCGTCGTAGGTGTAGCCGGCATGGCCGGGGCGATACTTGTCCTTGATGTCGGAATAATCCTTCGAGCGCTGGTCGACATTCTCGATCAGGAGAGCGATCGGCGCGCCGGTCGTCATCTCGATGCCGGCAGTCTCGTCGGTGAATACGCCGGACAGGATACGAACCGTATCGGGCTCCTGACGCTGGGTGGTGAAGCGCGACTGGCCCGGTCGCCGCCGATCGAGGTCGGCCTGGATTTCGGCGCTGCTCAGCGGGATGCGCGGCGGACAGCCGTCGACCACGCAGCCGATCGCAGGCCCGTGGCTCTCGCCAAACGTGGTCACGCGAAACAAATGGCCGAAGGTGTTGAATGACATGATGGTTTGTTCGATGCCGCGGTTTGGTAGCCCGCGTGGTCCGACGGGTCAAATAAGCGCGGCAGGACATCCCGGCAGCAGCGACCTCCGGCCCGGCCGCCCGCGGTTTGCGCCGCACCGCACCATAAAGCGGCCGGCGCCATTAACGTGCATTCAGAGCGCTGAACGCGCATTAATGGCAAGCTGAATGCTCGTTAAGTTACTGATTTTTCTCATCTTTTTCTGTTTTTTTGTTTGCGCGGCGAAATGAAAACTGCGATGAATCGCCACGGTACGGGAGGGGGCGCATCAGGGGTCGACCAGATCGCTCGCACCGGAAAGACCGCCAACAAGGACACACAAACATGCGCAAATTGATCGCCATCATCGCTGCGATCGGCTTCATCGGGTCGACGACCCTGTCGCCGGTGCTCGCGGCTCAGGCGACGCCGGGCGTTGCGAAGAGCGACGAGTTCTCGGCTGCCGCCAAGAAGAAGGGTAAGAAGTCGGCGAAGAAGGCCAAGAAGGCCGAGCTGATCGCCACCGACATCTCCGCTGCTGCGAAGAAGAAGGGCAAGAAGTCCGCCAAGAAGGCCAAGAAGGCCGAGCTGACCGCCACCGACATCTCCGCTGCCGCGAAGAAGAAGGGCAAGAAGTCCGCCAAGAAGGCCAAGAAGGCCGAGCTGACCGCCACCGACATCTCCGCTGCCGCGAAGAAGAAGGGCAAGAAGTCGGCGAAGAAGGCCAAGAAGGCCGAGCTGACCGCCACCGACATCTCCGCTGCTGCGAAGAAGAAGGGCAAGAAGTCCGCCAAAAAGGCCAAGAAGGCCGAGCTGACCGCCACCGACATCTCCGCCGCCGCGAAGAAGAAGGGCAAGAAGTCGGCGAAGAAGGCCAAGAAGGCCGAGCTGATCGCCACCGACATCTCCGCCGCTGCGAAGAAGAAGGGCAAGAAGTCCGCAAAGAAGGCCAAGAAGGCCGAGCTGACCGCCACCGACATCTCCGCTGCTGCGAAGAAGAAGGGCAAGAAGTCCGCAAAGAAGGCCAAGAAGGCCGAGCTGACCGCCACCGACATCTCCGCTGCTGCGAAGAAGAAGGGCAAGAAGTCCGCCAAGAAGGCCAAGAAGGCTGAGCTGATCGCCACCGACATCTCCGCCGCTGCGAAGAAGAAGGGCAAGAAGTCCGCGAAGAAGGCCAAGAAGGCTGAGCTGATCGCCACCGACATCTCTGCTGCTGCGAAGAAGAAGGGCAAGAAGTCGGCGAAGAAGGCCAAGAAGGCCGACAACGTGATCCTGTACCGGGTCGCGGCCTGATTTCAGACGTCAGCGCTCACCGCGCGAAAACGGCCGGACCTCGCGGTCCGGCCGTTTTGCTTTTGAGTGCCCCCGCGACCGAGCGGGAACGAATGGACGGAATTACACTTCGCCGACGGTGAGGTCGGGCGCATCGGGATGCTTGATCCCGACCACATGATAGCCGGCATCCACGTGATGGACCTCGCCGGTGACGCCGCGCGACAGATCCGACAGGAAATAGGCTGCGGCATCGCCGACCTCGTCGAGCGTCACATTGCGACGCAGCGGCGTATTATATTCGTTCCACTTCAGGATGTAGCGGAAGTCGCCGATGCCTGACGCGGCCAGCGTCTTGATCGGACCGGCGGAAATCGCGTTGACGCGAATATTCTTCACGCCGAGATCGGCCGCGAGATAACGCACCGAACTTTCCAGCGCGGCCTTGGCGAGACCCATCACATTGTAATGCGGCATCCATTTCTCGGCGCCGTAATAGGTCAGCGTCAGCATCGATCCGCCATTCGTCATCAGCTTCTCGGCGCGCTGCGCGATCGCCGTGAACGAATAGCAGGAGATCAGCATCGTCTTGACGAAATTGTCCTCGGTGGTGTCGATGTATCGGCCGTCGAGCTGATCCTTGTCCGAGAAGGCGATGGCGTGCACCACGAAATCGAGCGAGCCCCAGGCCGACCGGACCGCGTCGAACACCGCATCGATGCTCTTGGGCTCCGACACGTCGCAATGGCCGACGACGATGCCATCGACCTCCTCCGCCAGCGGCTCGACCCGCTTTTTCAGCGCGTCGCCCTGATAGGTAAAGGCAAGGTCGGCGCCATGATTGCGGCAGGCCCGGGCGATCCCCCAGGCGATGGAACGGTTGTTGGCAACCCCCATGATCAGCCCGCGCTTTCCGCGCATCAGGCCAGAAGCGTCAGCCATTACTTTTCCTTTTTGACGCGCCTTGACGACAACGAGGCAAAATCTGCGGCCACATCAAATCCCCCGCACCCATGCGCCACCTTGTGGCATAGGGTATACTGGCCTTCAAGAAGCCCGGCGGGCCTCGGAAGCGGCGACATTTTCGGAATATTGAATGTCCGAAGGGTGTTTGCCTCGTGGAGGACGGCCCTGCAAGAGCTGCCAGAGTGCCAGAACCCATATAGCGCCAGAACCCATAACAGGGGCCGCGACCCAAGATGAGCAGCTTTCGTCAGGATGTGGAAGCCAATGTTCCGGCACTTCGGCGCTATGCGCGGGCTCTCACCCGGGATGGGGAACTCGCGGACGACCTGGTCCAGGACACCCTGGTCCGCGCATTGCGCTCGGAGCACCTGTTCCATGGCGGTGAAATCCGCTCGTGGCTGTTCACGATCCTGACGAATCTCAACCGCAACCGGCTGCGTTCGCTGGCGCGGCGCCCGCTGACCGCCACGCTCGACGACAATGACGCACCCGATTCGGCCGGTCCCGAAGCCGGTGGGCGCGATATCTCGCGAGCGCTGGATCTGCTGGTCGAAGACCAGAAACAGGCGTTGCTGCTGGTGGTGCTCGAAGGCCTCACCTACCGCGAGGTCGCCGACGTCCAGGGCGTGCCGATCGGCACGGTGATGTCGCGGCTCGCGCGCGCGCGCGCGCAGATCAAGGCCTATCTCGACGGCGAGCGCCCGGCGCTGCGCCGCGTGAAGTAGAGGTTAAGCGATGGTCGATCGGACGCTACCCGTGACCGAAGACGAACTGCACGCCTATGTGGACGGTGAATTGCCGGCCGACCGCAGCGTTGCGGTCGAGCAATGGCTGGCTTCGCATCCGGACGATGCAGCCCGCATCGCCGCCTGGCGCCTGCAGGCGGACGCGATTCGCGCGCGCTTCAGTGGTACGGCGAACGAGGCGATTCCGTCCCGCCTGAAGATCGAGGCATTGATGCGATCCGGCCGCAACTGGCGTGCGATCGCAGCGGCCGTCGCGGCGCTCGCCTTCCTTGTCGGTGGAGTGGCCGGCTGGATGGCGCGCAGCACGACCGAAGTCGTTGCCGCAATCGGCGATCCAGCGGACGACCTCGCTCAGCGTGCGCTCGCCGCGCACAAGCTTTACATCAGCGAAATCCGGCATCCGGTCGAAGTCGGCGCGAGCGAAGCGCACCTGACGCCATGGCTGTCGCGACGGGTCGGCACCACGGTGCGCATCCCGGATTTCTCGGCTTTCGACATGAAGCTCCTGGGCGGCCGCCTGCTGCCGGGTGAAGCGGGGCCCGCTGCCCTGCTGATGTTTGAAAACGGCAGCGGCGACCGCATCACGTTCTATATCTCGAAGCTGCAGCAGCCTCAGTCCGCCTTCCGGTACTACACATCGGACAATGTCGCGGCGATCCGCTGGGTGGTCAGCGATTATGGCTATGTGGTCTCCGGCCCCGCCGACAAGATGAAGCTGAAGGAACTGGCACGGTCGGCGTTCGAGCAACTCGAAAACCGGGCACCGCCTCCGCATCCGAACCGCTCATCGGTCGAGCCTTTGGTCAGCCGCCACGGCGGTTGAAGCGCCGTCTCGTTCAAGCAGGCCTTTGACGTAAAGCTCGCGCACCAGAACAATACCGGCGGCGGTCAGAGGGGTCGCCAGCGCCAGCCCCAGAATGCCGAGCAGCACGGCGGCCACAAGCTGCATCGCGAGCGTCAGGGCCGGCGGCATCGAGATGGTGCGCTGCTGGATGAGTGGCGTAATGAGATAGCTTTCGACCGCCTGTACGGCGACATAAAGCGACATGACCAGCGCAGCCTGGTTCAGGCCATCGCCCAGCGCAATCAGCACGGCCGGAGCGGCCGCGATGATCGGTCCGAAATTCGGCACGAAGGTCAGGAGCGCGGCGATCATCGCGAGCGACAGAGCAAGCGGCATCCCCAGCGCCCACAAACCGAGATAGGTCAACACACCGATCAGCGCCATCTCGATCAGTTTGCCGATCAGCCACCACAGCAGCACCCGGTCGATCTCATCGACGAGCCGTTGCGCCCGATCGCGATGAGCCGGCGGGATGAGCCGTATCAGCCCGTCACGGTAGGTCTGCGGATCGGCGGCGAGGTAGATGCCGGTGAACAGAATCACCAATCCGCTTCCCAGTATCCCGAGCGTCCCCGAGACCACGCCGAAAACACCGCCAACGATGTCCTGCATGGCGCCACGACTTGGCGAAGCGGCGCGATCGAACGCGAGGTCGATCAGGCCGGTGTTACCAAAAAGCCCGCTGAGCCGCTGGCGCAACGCATCCCATCCGCGCGGCAATTGATCGGCGAGTTGCTGGCCTTGGGCGACGATATCAGGCAGCAGAAGCCAGGTCGCCAAGGCAATCGTCACAACGATGCCGCTCAAGGCGGCCGCCAGGCTCCAGCCCTTGCCGATGCCCAGGACGGCATCAATTCCATTCGCAATCGAGCGGAGCACGATCGCGAGCAAAATCCCGGCAAAAACAAGCAGCAATATTTGCGCGATGAGGACCACCAGCGCGAGCGCAAGCGCGATACCCGCCACGATGCCGATCGCTTTCGCCGTACTCAAGGACAGACCTTCCGATCCCGGGATCCAGCGCAGCGATCTGTCGGCCGCCGCGGGTTTGAGAAGCGAGATCGAAGAGATCGACGTCCGGACAGATCGTCAGCCGAAAATCTTCCGCGGATCGTCGTTTCGGGTTTCCCGCCACTTCTCCATCAACGCCTGCAAATCGGAATCGTTCTGTTCAGGCAGCACGATGCGAATGGTGGCTAGCAGATCGCCCTTGCCGGTCTTGTCCGGCAGTCCCTTGCCCTTCAGGCGGAAGGTTCGGCCGCCGCTGGTATTGGCGGGGATGTTCAACTCGACCGCGCCATCCAGAGTCGGGACCCGGACCTTGCCGCCGAGCACCGCCTCGTCAAGCGTGATCGGCAGATCCAGCCGGATATTCGACCCCTCGCGCTCGAAATATGGATGCTTGGCGATATGCACGGTGACGATGGCGTCACCGGCCGGGCCGCCGTCCGAGAAGCCCTGCCCCTTCAGCCGGATCTGCTGTCCGTCGGAGAGACCGGCCGGAATCTTGACGTCGACTTCCTTGCCGGTCGGCAGGTAGACCCGGCGCGATCCGCCATGGGCCAGATCGGACAGCGTGATGGTGGTGGATGCAGCCGCGTCGCGTCCGGGCGGCGGAGCGAATTCCTCCGGCTCGAAGGTCCGGCCGCCGCCGCGGCGCGCACGGCCGCCCATCATTTCCTTCAGGATGTCGTCGATACCGCCGAAGCCGCCGCCACCGGCGCGCTGCGCGCCCTGCGGGCCAAACGTGAACGTCTCGAATTGCATGTCCGGACCGCCGCCCGCGCCTGCGCGAAATCCGCCGCCGGGATGCATGCCCTCGAAGCCCTGGAACCGGGGCTTTCCTTCGGCATCGATCTCGCCTGCGTCGAACTGTTTGCGTTTGGCTTCGTCGCCCAGAATTTCATAGGCCGCGTTGGCCTCGGCGAACTTCTCCGAGGCTTTCGGATCGTCCTTGTTGGCGTCCGGATGGTGCTTCTTGGCAAGCTTTCGAAAGGCTGACTTGATCTGGCCAGCCGCAGCCCCCCGCGGCACCCCCAACACCTCGTAGGGGTCGCGCATGTGACGGTAACTCCTTTTCGGCCGGGCCGAAGACCCGGCTCATGTTCAGAATAAATCCGGGCCGATGCCCGGCTTGTGATGTCGTGGGTATTTGGGACTGTAGTCCGATTTTCGCAACGTCGGTGAGCTAATCAGGGTACATTCGAAGGGAAGTCGAAGCGGGTCCGGCGTGCACCCCGTGACCGCCGGTCCCATCCAGAGGTCAGGAACGGCGCCACGCCTTCAATTTGCGGACCTCCCATTCACCCCGGGAGGCGCGGCACGCCTCGCCCTGCATCCAGGATTCCGCCCCTTCGGCGACATAGCTCGCGACGAAGTCGCGGCACAGCGCGCCCTCGACCTCGTAGGCCGACGCGACCGGCATGACCGTGCCGCGCGCGCCGGAGGCTGGGTTCTGCCAGGGAAGGCTCGCATCCGCGGCGCCGCTTTTCATGACTTCGGAGGCGGCGACCTTGGCATAAACGAGGTCGGATGCCGGTGGCAGCCCTGGGCCCTCCGGTGAGGAAGGGCTCAAAATCGAACCGGTATGGACCGGCTTGTCGTCGCCCCTCATGCTGGGCAGTTTGACCTCGGTGCTGCATCCGCTTGTGGCAAAGCACGCAGCGGCAAGCGCACTGCCGCAAAGCAGCATTCGGCATAGGCGAGCGGACCATGCTCGCCTATATACCTTGGATCGGACGGCTGAAGACGGGCCGGCCACTCGGTACCCCACGACATGACAGACACACCCGCTATTGAACGTCCGGACCAGTTAAGGAACGGTGATTTTACCGAATCCTCCGAGCCACTCGCGCTGTTTTCAGCCTGGATGGAGGAAGCGAGCCGCTCGGAACCGAACGATCCCAACGCGATGGCGCTTGCGACCGCCGACGCCGACGGCTTTCCGGACGTGCGCATGGTCCTGCTGAAGGGCTTTGACGAGGCCGGCTTTGTGTTCTTCACCAATCTTGAGAGCGCCAAGGCGCGCGAATTGCGCGAGCGTCCGCAGGCCGCCCTGGTCTTCCACTGGAAGTCGCTGCGCCGTCAGGTTCGCGTTCGCGGCAACGTGGCGCAGGTGAGCGACGCCGAGGCCGATGCCTATTTCGCGACAAGGCCGCGTCTTGCGCAGATCGGCGCCTGGGCAAGCAAGCAATCGTCACCGCTGGAAAGCCGCCTTGCGTTCGAAGCCTCCGTCGCGCGCGTGACCGCCCGTTATCCGCTTGGAGCAATTCCAAGGCCGCCATTCTGGTCGGGCTTCCGCATTGCCCCGCTGGCGATAGAATTCTGGCATGATCGGCCGTTCCGCCTGCACGATCGTATCGCCTTCACGCGCAGCCAGATAAATGAGACTTGGACCCGGACGCGCCTCTATCCCTGAATGCCATCACGGCGCGTCCCAACAGGATTGTCAGATGCCCCAGTCCGACCATAACGGCCCGCGCCGCACGCTCCTGCTGACCGGCGCCAGCCGGGGCATCGGGCATGCGACGGTGAAGCGCTTTTCGGCCGCCGGCTGGCGCGTCATCACCTGTTCGCGCAACGCCTTTCCGGAGAATTGCCCGTGGGAGGCGGGCCCCGAAGATCATATCCAGGTCGATCTCTCCAATCCCGAGAATACCGAAGAAGCCATCGCCGAAATCAAGAGCCGGCTTCCGGACGGTCAATTGCACGCACTGGTCAACAACGCGGCGATTTCACCGAAGGCGACTGGCGGTGCGCGGCTGAGTGCGCTGGCGACCGACATCAAGACCTGGCAGCACGTCTTTCAGGTGAATTTCTTCGCCCCGATCATGCTGGCGCGCGGCCTGAGGAATGAGTTGCAGGCCACGCATGGCTCCGTGGTCAACGTGACGTCGATCGCGGGCTCGCGTGTGCACCCGTTTGCTGGCGCGGCCTATGCCACTTCGAAAGCGGCGCTGGCATCGCTGACGCGCGAAATGGCCGCCGATTTCGGTCCGCTCGGGATTCGTGTGAATGCGATCGCACCGGGCGAAATCGACACATCGATCCTGTCGCCCGGCACCGAGAAGATCGTCGAGCAGCAAATCCCGATGCACCGGCTCGGTACCCCCGACGAGGTGGCGAAGATCATTTACGTGTTGTGCACGGAGACGTCGTCCTACGTGCACGGTGCCGAAATTCACATCAATGGCGGCCAGCACGTCTAGTGCTGGACTACAGCCACTTCTTCCACTTGAAGAATAGATACGGCACGACGGCCGACACCACCATTGCGATCAGCGCCACCGGATAGCCGTAGACTGATTTGAGTTCGGGCATGAACTCGAAATTCATGCCGTAGATCGAAGCGACCAGCGTCGGCGGCATCATCACCACCGCGACAACGGAAAACAACTTGATGATGTTGTTCTGCTCGATGCTGACAAGGCCGAGCATGGCATCGAGCAGGAAGGTGATGTTGTTGGTCAGATAGGTGGTGTGGTCCGACAGCGACTGGGTGTCGCGCTGCATGGTCTTGAGTTGGACGCGCATCTCCTTCGACCAGCGCGTCGCTTCGTCTTCGTGTGCAAGAAACAGGACGAGACGCCCGATCGAGACCAGGCTTTCGCGGACTTTCGAACACAGGTCGCCCTTGCGGCCGAGCGAAAACAGGATGCCCTGATAGACCCGCGAGGATCCGCCGCGGCTGCGCCGCTGATCGAACACCTTGCGCGACACCTGGTCGACCTCCGCGCCAACCCGTTCCAGAATGTCGGCGGCGCGATCGATCACGGCGTCCAGCAGTTCCAGCAGGACGGTCTGCCCTGACACATTGCCCGGACAGGCGCGCCCGAGCTTGTGACGTGTCATCGCGAACGGGCGCGGCTCGTCGTATCGAACCGTCACCAGGCGCTGGCCTGCCAGAATGAAAGATACCGGCGTTGTGACCGGCGTCGCGGTATCGGAATGCGACATCAGCGTCGCGGTCATATAGCGCGCCCCATTCTCGACATAGAGACGGCTGGAAATCTCGATTTCCTGCATCTCCTCGCGGGTCGGCACGGCGACACCTACCCGCTGCTCGACCAGCTTGTCTTCCTCGACTGTCGGATTGATCAGGTCGAGCCAGATCGCCGCCTCGGGGATCGCTTGGCCCGCCTCGAGCGGGTGCGGCTCCAGCACGGTGCCACGCGGGACAAAGACGGTGAGCATGGCCCCTCCAAGAAACGGCTATCGCCGCAGCGGCGGAGTCATGGCCATGCACCGTTGGTCCGTGCAAGTCCTAAATGGCAATCACGCACCGGCGCGATCGACCTCAGGCGGCGCGATCCTTGCGCGTGTCCTTCGATGCCTGCGTCGTCGACTTGCTCTCGCCGTTATAAGGCAACGCGGCAACCACTGCCGAGATCGCAATCCGTCCGTAGCGGCGGTCGAGATCCGCTTCCGGCCGCCGGGTCTCCCGCTGGTCACCAGTCGATTTGGCGGTGGTCATGAACTTCCTCCTCAAGGGCATTTTGTTTCGTCCCAAGCCTGGACCCTGCCCGACCGATGCGGAGCCAGTGAGGCTGAATTGGGCGGATAATGGTAAGACTTGGCGGCAGACCGTCACAAAGCCGTGTCGGCTGATTTCACCGGCGGTTCTGGGCCGCTCACGGTAAACGGTCGCTTAAGAGGTTGGTGCAATCCTTGTCAGCAGCGCCCTGCGGGCGTATCGGTCACAGGCTTGCGGCTTTCCGGCAACACTTTCACAGGACTGACCGGCAAACCTGGCCTGCAGGCTGGATGACTCGCGTTTTTCGGATATGGTCGCTCGGGAATCTCGCCGCTGCGGCATAATAGTAAGGGATGTGGTGATGCGCCTGATCGCGCTTCTCCTGATCGGGATCGGTTTGTCGGGTTGCAACACCACGACCACGGCGACCTATGAACCCGCGTCGGAATCTAACCTGAAGCCGCGCGACCGTGAGTTGCTCGCCAAAGCGCCCTATGCGCCGGCGACGATTCCGGAGCCTTATCGGCGCCATATCGTGAACTACCACCGCAAGGAGGCCCCCGGCTCGATCGTGGTCGATGCCGATTCGCGCTTCCTCTATTACGTGCTGCCTGACGGCAAGGCGATCCGCTACGGCATCACGGTCGGTGAAGAGGCGCTGGCCTTTTCCGGCATTGCCAAGGTTCAGCGCAAGGCGGAATGGCCGACCTGGACGCCGACTCAGGCGATCAAGGAGCGGCTTGGACCGAGCATCCCCAATCAGGTCGGACCCGGCCCGCATAATCCGCTCGGCGCGCGCGCCCTGTATCTCTATGCCGGCGGCAAGGACACGCTGTACCGGATTCACGGCACCAATCAGCCGGAAATGATCGGCTCGGCGGTGTCCTCAGGCTGCATCCGCATGACCAATGAGGACGTCATCGACCTCTATAACCGGACCAAGGAAAACACGGTCGTCGTCGTGCTCGCCCCCAAGCAGGGCGATTCGCCGAACAACCCGCAGATGGCGCATCGCGGGCTGGATCGTATCCTGCCGTTCTGACCGGCTACGGCTTCAGGTTGAGCGAGCGGCGCCTTCGGGCGCCGTTTTCATTTGTGCCCGGGCCCGCGACCTAGCCCAGTTCGACATGCACGATTTCGGGCGGCACCCCGACCCGCATCGGCACCGCGCTGGTGCCAAGTCCACCCGACACGATGAGATCGCGGCCGCCCTCCACGATATGCCCGTAGGCGAAGCGCGCGCCATATTGCGAGGGCACGAAGGCCGGCCACACGAACGGCACCCGGACCTGCCCGCCATGCGTATGACCAGCGAGCGTCAGCGACACCCGGTCCGGAACCGTGGTGAAGATATCGGGCTCGTGCACCATCAGGATCACCGGCTCGTCGCTGCCGATCTTGGCAAGCGTCGCCGGCAGATCGTCGGCACCGCGAAATCGGCCCTGGCCGAGTGGCACCGCAAGCTGATCGCCGATTCCAGCAAGCCAGAAGCGCGCGCCCGGCTCGCCGAGCAGAACCGCATCGTTCTCCATCACGGGAATGCCTACGCGTTTAAGCGCAAGGCGGATCTCGGACTCATGGAACCACCAGTCGTGATTGCCGAGGATCGCGTGCACGCCGAGCGGGGCTTTCAGCCGCGACAATTCAGCGGCCCAGACCGGCGCCGGAACCGGCTCGGTCACGAATTTGTGGGTGGCGACAAAGTCCCCGAGCAGCAGCACGATATCGGGACCCAGCGCATTCGACGTCTCGACGATGTGGCTGATGCGCTCGATGCCCATATTGGGACCGCCGGCATGCAGATCGGCGATAACCGAAATCGTCAGCTTCTGACCCGCCGGCCAGTTTCGCGGGCGCAGCCTGTAGCGCGTGACATCCAGCATCGCCGCCGCTTCGACGCCGGCATAGCCGGCGAAGGCCGAGCCTGACACCGCTGCCACGCCGAGTCCGCCCAGCAGCAACGAACGCCGCGAGATCAGCGGCCGGCGCCGCGCGTCGGGCAGCAGAAGATCGGACGGGCGAACGGGTTTCATGTCAGCGCATTTACGGGACGGCGATGAAGGGACGGTTCACACGACCGGAGAAAGGCCGTGGCACATAGGCGTTAACCGATTCACGGCGCTTCTTTTGGCCGCGGTCGCGGCAACGGGACCTCGCCGGCGGGATCGAGCACATTCCACTGACACAGGCGGTAACCGCCTCTCCGTTCTGCAAGGTCCATATGGATATGGTCTTCGTGATGGCCATCTGAGCCGGGACCTAGAACTGTGGTAAACCGCTCGCAGATGCTCCTCCGGACCGCCTCGCGGAACTCGCGATCGAGCTTGCGGTCGGTAAACGAGGCAAACCGGCCATTGGCCAGATGCACGCCGCGCACGTCGATCGCGTTGGCAAGTCCGTGCTGGCTGATCTTGGCGCCCGCTACCCGGTTGCGGCCACGGCAATCGTAGGACGCGTAGTTATCGAGCGTGCGGGGCGCGGAGCCGAGCTGCGCTGTCGTCCCGGTGAGGTCCTCGCGCACCCAGTTTGCCAGCGCTTCTGCCATCGTGCAGCGCATGGTCGCAGGCGGACTGAGCGTCACGCGCGACTTGTCGGGCTGGATGATCGCTTCGAGCCGGACCACGTCTGTCGCACCGCAATCGCCCGGCCCTGCCAGCGATGGCAGCGGTTCGATCACCGCGATCTTGTCCGCCACACGCAGCTGGCACGCTGACGGCTCCTCCGGCTTGCCTCTGTCGGTCTCGTTCGCCGGTTGCGGGTCGGCCTCGGCCGCAAACGCTTCCATCGGCACCGGTGCAATGCGACCGGAGTCGGTGTCCGGCTGCGGTACGGCGGCACCGGGTTCCGATTTCGGTCTGGACGCCCTGGATCGTGAAGGCTTTGACGGTTTCTGCGCCGGGTCGGCGGATTTCGGCTCGGCCGATTTCAGCGGCTTGGGAAATGGCGATGCAGACGGGGTCTGCGCCTGTGCGCCTTGCACGAGCCACAGCACCGCGACCACCGGAAAAACTGCAAAGAGGCGTCCCACCGCGCGCATTTCCCCGGCGAATGCGGCATTTGTGCGGGATCGTTGTCGCGATGGCAATTTCTCTTTTGCCCTGCTGTGCTAGCGTCGGGTGGACGCAGATTCCGGAAATCGAATGTGACCCATGATGTGATTGTGGTCGGGCTTGGCGCCATGGGCAGCGCCGCGCTTTACCATCTGGCGCGCAACAATGTCCTTGCCATCGGCTTGGAACGCTTCGAGCCCGGCCATGACCGCGGTTCCTCGCATGGCCGCACGCGCATCATCCGCCACGGATACTTCGAACATCCGTCCTACGTACCACTGGTGCGGCGCGCCGCCGCAATGTGGCGCGAACTCGAAACCGCATCCGGACGATCGCTGATGACGATCACCGGCATCGCCGAGATCGGGCGGCCGGATTCGGTCCTGGTGAGCGGCACGCTCGCCGCCGCGCAGCAGCATCGTCTCACGCATGAGGTGGTCACCGCGAACGAATTGATGCGGCGCTATCCTGCATTCCGGCTGCCGCAGGATTATGTCGCGGTGATCCAGCCGGATGCGGGCTTCGTCGATCCGGAAGCCGGAATCCGTGCGCATCTGCGCCTTGCCGCCGCTGCCGGCGCCGACATCCGGACCGGCGAACAGGTCATTTCGGTCGAGCAGGTCGGCGAGCGCGTGCGGGTCACGACCGGACGCAAGACCTATGAAGCCGGTCATGCCATCGTTACTGCCGGGGCATGGACCGGATCGCTGGTTCGCGATCTCGGCGTGACGCTCGAGGTGACGCGGCAGGTGCTGCTGTGGGTGCGTCCGGGCGAACCGGAATTATTCCGGACCGGCTGGTTTCCGGTTTTCATGATCGAGAGCGAACATGGCATTCACTACGGCTTTCCGTTGCAGGACGACGGCCTGCTGAAAATCGCCAAGCACCACCATGACGGCGAAGTGGTCGATCCGGACACCTGTGACCGGTCCGTCAGTGACGCCGACCGCGCCACGATCACCGGCCCGCTGTTTCGGATGTTGCCTCCGGCCGCGGGACCGGTCGCCGACGCCAAGACCTGCCTCTACACCATGTCGCCTGACGAGGATTTCGTGATCGATCGTCTGCCGGGACGCGAGCGCATCGTGATCGCCTCGCCGTGCTCCGGGCACGGCTTCAAGTTTGCACCTGTCATCGGCCAGGCGCTGGCCGAGCTTTCGCTGACCGGCCGCACGGCCGTCGATATTCGCCGCTTCCGGCTGTCACGGTTTGCCTCATGACGCACCTTCGCCCGGCATTGAGGCCGGGTTACGCGCGCCGTGTCGTACAGCGTGGATGATGATCTCATCGTCTGTCACTTCATAGAAGACGAGAAATGGATAGGGTGTGGCTGCGATCCGTCGCAGGCGCCGATTGCTTGTGCGGCGACCGCTATGAGGTCGCAACGACAGCAGCATCGTGATGGCCTGGATACGCGTTTTCACGCGCCGCGCCCCCTGCGGTGAGTGCGCGGCGATGTAGGCCAATATCTCGTCCAGTTCGATCAGCGCGCGCGGGGTGTAGCGGAGCCTCACAGCCCGTGTTTCGCCCACACCGCGCGAACCTGCTCGTCGGTCGCGAACTCACCACGCGCCGCCTGCGCCAGCGATTCAGCGATGGACGCCTCTTCCTCGGGCGTCAGCGGAACCGGCGCCTGATCGTCGCTCACAAGCATCAGCATCACGCGGGCGATGTCGTCCTGCGACGACGCAGGCAGCCCGCGCACGGCCGCGACCGCTTTTTCGAGAAGGTCTGTCATGGCTATCATTATGCTCCAAAATCCTGCGCAGGCAAAGTTCGGCACCAGACCACTTCCCGCCGCCCGGGCGGGTCTGTAACCTCCCCGTCAACGGCAAAAAAGACGACAGGGAGAAACGCGATGCACGGATTGATGCAGGACTGGCCGCTGCTGTGTCATTGCATCCTCGATCATGCCGCCACCTTCCATGCCGAGCGTCCGATCGTATCGCGGCTGGTCGAAGGACCGATCCATCGCACCAGCTACCGTGACGTCCGTAACCGCGCGCTGAAGGTCGCGCAGCGGCTCGAACGCGACGGCATCGGCCTCGGCGACCGGGTCGCGACGCTCGCCTGGAACACGTTCCGCCATCTCGAAGCCTGGTACGGCATCATGGGGATCGGCGCGATCTATCACACCGTCAACCCGCGGCTGTTTCCCGACCAGATCGCATGGATCGTCAATCACGCACAGGATCGCGTGATGATGACCGATCTCACCTTCGTTCCGCTGCTGGAAAAACTCGCCGACCGCCTGCCGTCGATCGAACGCTACATCGTTCTGACGGACGCCGCGCATATGCCGGTCACCACGTTGAAGAATGCGGTGCCCTACGAGGACTGGCTTGCCGAAGCCGACGGCGATTTCGCCTGGAAAAGCTTCGACGAAAATACCGCGGCGGGGATGTGCTACACCTCGGGCACCACCGGAAATCCCAAGGGCGTTCTCTATTCGCATCGGTCGAACGTGCTGCATTCGATGATGGCGAGCATGGGCGATGCCATGGGTGTGTCATCGCGCGACGTCATCATGCCGGTGGTGCCGATGTTCCATGCCAATTGCTGGGGGCTGGCTCTGACCGCGCCGATGAACGGCGCCGCGATGGTCATGCCGGGCATGAAGATGGATGGCGCCTCGATCTACCAGTTGCTCGATGAGTGTCGCGTCACCTGCACCGCCGCGGTGCCGACCATCTGGCTGATGCTGCTGCAGCATCTGGAAGCGACCGGCGCCAAACTGCCCTATCTCAACCGGGTGGTGATCGGCGGCTCGGCCTGCCCGCGCGCCATGACCGAGGCCTTCGAGAAGAATTACGGCGTCACCGTCATCCATGCCTGGGGCATGACGGAAATGTCGCCGCTCGGCTCGCTCTGCACCATCAAGCCGGAATATGCCGCGCTCGAAAACGATGCGCTCTACGAATTGAAGGTCAAGCAGGGCCACCCGCCATTCGGCGTCGAAATGCGCATCACCGACGATCGCGGCACGGATCAACCGTGGGACGGCAAGACCTTCGGCCGCCTGAAGGTTCGCGGGCCGGCGGTCGCGCGCGCCTATTTCAAGGACGATGCCGACATTCTCGACGATCGGAGCTTCTTCGACACCGGCGATGTCGCGACCATCGACCCGCATGGCTATATGCAGATCACCGACCGTTCCAAGGACGTGATCAAGTCCGGCGGCGAATGGATTTCCTCCATCGATCTGGAAAATCTCGCCGTCGGTCACCCCAAGGTTGCGGAAGCCGCCGTGATCGGCGTGCGGCATCCGAAATGGGACGAACGGCCGTTGCTAATCGTCGTGCTGAAGAAAAATGAGAACGTCGAGAAGGACGAAATGCTCGCCTTCATGCGGGGCAAGGTCGCCGATTGGTGGCTGCCTGACGACGTTGCTTTTGTCGACGAGATACCGCACACCGCCACCGGCAAGATCCTGAAAACGGCGTTGCGCGAACGCTTCAGGGATTACATCCTGCCGGGATCGGTGGCTGCGGAGTGAGAGATGACACTGGCGGATGCGGGCACGGTTGCCGGGGCGGCAAACGGCGCAACGCGCCCGATCCGTTTCATCGGACCGGAGAAGGATTACTGGCGGATCGTCGTGCGCGGCGCCGTGCTGCTGATGGTCACGCTCGGGCTATACCGGTTCTGGCTTGCGACCGATATCCGACGCTTCCTGTGGGCCAATACCGAGATCGACGGCGAGTCGCTGGAATATTCCGGCACCGCGCTTGAGTTGCTGCAGGGCTTCCTGTTCGCGATCGCGCTGATCCTGCCGATCTATACCGCCTTTACCATCACGGTGCTCGACCTCGGCGCGTTCGGTAGTTTTCTCTCCACCTCGGCGGTGCTGCTGCTGGCCTTCCTGAGCCAGTACGGCATCTATCTCGCCCGCCGCTACCGGCTGACCCGCACGGTGTTTCGCGGCCTGCGCCTCCACCAGACCGGCAGCGCCATCCGCTATGCGATCTGTGCCGTGTGGTGGTGGGGTTGGACGGCGCTGACGCTGGGCTTCGCCTACCCGTTCACGCGCGCGGCGCTCGAGCGCTTCAAGATGCGCAACACGTTCTACGGCGACCTGCAGGGCAGCTTCGTGGGGTCCGGCTGGCATCTTTTTATCCGCGGCTTCCTGATGTGGCTGGCGGTGCTCGTTCCGCTGCTGGCGACGGCTGTCGCGCTGCTATCGATCCGATGGTCAGCGGTCATGGCGGCCTTGCGCGGCGGCGGCGACGTGATCGGGCGGGTCGAAAAGGCAAGCCCCGGCTTTCTCGGCCAGTTCGGTTTTGCGATCGTGGCATTCGCCGTCACCCTTGCGCTGGTCGCGCTGATATTGCCGGCATTCCACGCCATGGTCATGCGCTGGTGGATCAACGGCATCCGCTTCGGCGAGATCGTCGCAACGTCACACCTGCGCACGCGCGATGTGTATGTCGCCTATCTGCGTTTCATCGGCTTTCTGATCGCCTTCATCGTGGTGCTGCTGGTCGGGGTTTTCTTCGGGCTGATCGTCCTTGGCGCATTTTTCGAGAGTGGCGCAATGCTGACCGAATTCGTCACCGTGGCGATGATGGTCGGCACCTACGTTGTGTTCATGCTGGGGCTGATCACGCTCTACAACGCGACGGTCACGCTCTCGGTCTGGCGGCTGACAGCTGGCTCGATGGAATTGTCCGACACCCGTCCGATCGCTCAGGTGAAGGCGGCGGGCGATGCCAGTTCGCCGCTCGGCGAGGGCATCGCCGACGTCCTCAATCTCGGTGGCATATGACCGTGTCCGTCGCAGTGGGAATGACAAGCGCGGCGGTTTACTTCGACGGCGTCACTGCGGCGCGCCACGACGTGACCATCGAACTGAACGAACGCGCTGTGGTAATCTTCGACCGGGCCGGCGAACTGATCGACCAATGGCCCTATCCGCGGCTGAAACATCTGTCCGCGCCCGCGCACATCTTTCGCATCGCCTTGCGCCAATCCGAGAATCTCGCGCGGCTCGACATCGCCGATCACGACATGGCCCATGCCATCGACCTCGCCTGCCCCGACATCGACCGCACCGGGGCCAGCGCGCGCAAGGCCCGGCGGCAGGCGATCGTGCTCAGTTTCCTTGCGGCAGTGTCATTGTTTGCCGTCGCGGTTTACGGGCTCCCGGCGATCGCCGACCGGCTTGCCCCGCTGGTGCCGCAGGGCATCGAGCGGCGGCTCGGCAGCGCGGCGGATACCCAGGTCCGTGCCATGCTCGACAAAGGGACCGGCGACCGCCCGTTCGAATGCGGAAGCGCGGCTGCCGAAGAGGCCGGACGTGCCGCCTTCGAAAAGCTGATGACGCGGCTGCAAATCGCGGCCGGCTGGCGCCTGCCGCTCTATGCGGCAGTGATCCGGCGCGATGAGGCCAATGCCATCGCCCTGCCTGGCGGCCATATCTATGTCTTCAAGGGGCTGATCGACCAGGCCGGGACTGTGGACGAAGTCGCCGGCGTCATCGCCCACGAGCTCGGCCATGTTGCCAATCGCGACGGCACCCGCGCCATCCTCCAGGCCACGGGGCTGTCGCTGATTTTCGGCATCCTGCTAGGCGATTTCGTCGGCGGCGGCGCCGTGGTTCTGGCCAGCGAATCGCTGCTCAAATCGGCCTATTCGCGTGGCGCCGAAAGCCGGGCCGACGATTTTGCCGTACGCACCATTCAGGCCGCCGGCGGCGATCCCCGCGCGCTCGGCCGGTTCCTCGCCCGAATTGCCGGAAAAACACGCTCCGGATCGATCTTTCTCGACCACCCGGCCACCCCCGATCGGGTGGCGCGCATCAATGCCATCGCCACGCCGCAAAGTGGTGGCGCAACGCTGCTTGACGCGGCCGAGTGGAGAGCCTTGAAACGCATCTGCGCGGGCTAACGCCAGCACGACCCCCGGAAAGCGGCCACCGGTTTTCGGGTAGAATCATGCTGAACTAAAGTCCCCTCTCCGCGCAGGACACGGACATCCCATGGCGCGCCGCCGGCTTCCCGACGAACCGAATTCCAAGCTTGCCGTCTGGGCGCGACGGCTGGCGCTGTTTTCCGTGGTCGCAACGCTGATCGCCATCATCATCGTCCGCGCTGGCCTGATCGAAGTCCTGCCCGGCGTGGCGACCGTTGCAGGTGCGCTCGCCTTCGCAGTCCTTGCCATCCTGCTGGCGCTCGGCTCCTTCGTCACGATCTGGCGGCTGGGCCTTGGCGGCCTGGGCTATGCCGTCACCGCGATTTTCGTCGGGGCCGCGCTGCTCGCCTACCCGCTTTATCTGGGCACCAAGGCTTACACCCTGCCGCCGATCTACGACATCACCACCGATGTCCTGGACCCACCGGCCTTCGATGCGGTGCGCCGGCTGCGCTCGCGGACCACCAACCCGGCGCAATATGCCGGACTGTATGCCGCCGAGCAGCAGCGCGCGGCCTATCCCGAGGTCGCTCCGCTGGAATTGTCGGTCCCAGCGAAAAACGCCTATGATCAGGCGCTGGCGTTGGTGAACAAGCGGCGATGGCTGGTGCTGGATGCGCGCAGCCCGCAACCCAACCGCCGCGATGGCCGGATCGAGGCGGTGGCCCGAACCCCGATCATGGGTTTTCGCGACGACATCGTGATCCGCGTCCGCAGCGTCGACGAAAGTTCGCGCGTAGATATGCGATCGTCATCGCGTTACGGCTTCCACGATCTGGGCAGCAACGCATCGCGGATCCGCGCTTTTTTCGAAAGCCTCGAACAGAACATCGATGCCGAGCTCGAGCGCGAGGAACGACGGCGGCCCGCGCCCAAGGAGAAGGCGCCGGCCCCCAAATCCAAGCAGGGTACGCCTCAGGCCAAGCGATAATGCCCCGCGATCGAGGGGACGCCCTCGGTCGCGACCTTGCCGCGCGCCACCAGGTCTTCCAGATGCGCCAGCACGGATAGCCCGGCGGCGCCGATCAGACGCGGATCGATCCCGATGTAGATCGCGCGCACCAGCGTCGGAATATCCGCGGCGCCTTTCGCGAGCCGGTGCAGGATCGATTCCTCGCGCCCGAGCCGGTGGCGGATATAGCTCTGAACGAAGCGCGGCGCGTCGCGGATGACATTGCCGTGGCCCGGGAAATAGACCGTCTCCTGGCGCTTCCCGATCTTGGTGAGCGACGCCATGTAATCGCTCATGGCGCCGTCCGGAGGTGCAACGATCGAGGTCGACCAACCCATGACATGGTCGCCGGAAAACAGCGCGCTGGTTTCCTTCAGCGCGTAGGCCGTGTGATTGGCGCAATGACCGGGCGTCGTGATCGCTTCCAGCGTCCAGCCCTCGCCTTCGATCATGTCACCGTCGGACAGCCTGACATCGGGGCGGAAATCCATGTCGCCGGCTGCATCGAGCGGATTGATTTCACCGATATGAAGCGGGCGCGAAACGCGATGCGGCCCCTCTCCAAAGGTTGGCGCGCCGGTCGCGGCCTTGAGTGCCGCCGCCGCCGGCGAATGGTCACGATGGGTGTGCGTCAACACGATATGGCTAACGGTTTCTCCCCGCAGCGCATCGAGCAATACGCCGACATGGCGGTCGTCGTCCGGACCGGGATCGATGACCGCAACCTTGCCGCGCCCGACAATGTAGGTGACCGTACCCTTGAAGGTGAACGGGCCGGCATTGCCCACGCAGACGGCGCGCACCAGAGGCGCAATGTCCTTCACAACCCCGGTTTCGAGGTCGAAGCTCTTGTCGAAGGGAATATCGTCGGACATGGGATTTCTAAACACACGATTCTTGTGGAATTTCGGGCAGATAATGCATGCATCGCATTTGCCGAAAGTTTTAATCACACACAATGCAATCGGGGCAAAAACCATTCAAGCATTGCGCGTATGCTTATAGCAGATAAGCCGTAGTTCGCCGGAACCTGCCATTTGCAAGCAAGACGGAATGCCATGTCCGACACCCCCTCTCTCATTCAGGATCTCGAACGCGCGATCTCCGCGGGTTCGCCCGCGATGCGGCTCGACGCTCTCACCCGCATGACCGACCTGTTCCTGGCCGGATCGGGCCGACACTCGGAAGAGCAACTTGCGCTGTTCGACGATATCCTTTTGGTCCTGATCGAGACGATCGAGGTCAACGCCAAGGCTCAATTGTCCCGCCGCCTGTCCGGGCGCCCCGACGCGCCGCAGAAGGTGGTCCGTACGCTTGCCTTCGACGATTCGATTGCCGTGGCAGCCCCGATGCTGATGCGCTCCCAGCAACTGACGGACGCCGATCTGGTCGAGAATGCAAGCACCAAGAGCCAGGGCCACCTTCAGGCGATCACCCAGCGTGAAAGCCTCAGCGAGCCAGTGACCGACGTGCTGATCGAGCGCGGCAACAGCCGCGTCATCCAGTTGGTGGCACGCAATGCCGGCGCGCGCTTCTCCGACAGCGGTTTTGGAAAACTCGTCAGCAAGGCCGCGCACGACGAAGGGCTGGCCCGCTATGTCGGCTCGCGCCGCGATATTCCGCGGCATCATTTTGTGAAGTTGCTGGACAGCGCTTCGGCCGAAGTGCGGGCGCGCCTCATCGAAGCCAACCCACATCTTGCGGACGTAATCGATGCCACCGTTGCCGACGTCTCGTCGAGCATCGGCGATAACGTGCGCAGCACCTCCCGCGATCACGCGCGCGCCGTCGCGCGCATCAAGCGCCTGCACCGCACCGGGCAATTCAGCGAGGCCGATCTGCATGCCTATGCGAATGCCGACGATTTCGAGCGGGCCACGGTCGCGCTCGCTTCTCTCGGCGACTTCGAGATCGAGCTTGTGGAACGCGCGCTGCTGGACCGGTCGACCGACCTGATCCTGATCCTGGCGCGCGCCGCAAAATGCTGCCGCGCCACGGCCCGCGCCATCCTGATGATGCCATCGGCCGATCGCAGGCTCTCGCCGATGGATCTGAGCGACGCGCTCGCTCAATTCGATCGGCTGCAGCTCGCCACCGCACGCTCCGCGCTCGAATTCTATCGTCTTCGCCGCAAGGCCGAGGACAAGCCGCACGTCCCGACCAATCTGGCGCTCGAATGGTACGTGCAGGCGATGCCGGCACGGCCGGGTCAGACCGGCTGACGATCCAACCGCTGCGGGAATGGCGGCGCCACCGGCCTGCGTCGGTCGGCGCAGACTGATCAGTGGATCTCCGGCTCCGGCGTGTTTTCGCCGGCCAGCAGGAAGTCGAAGTCGCAGCCCTGGTCGGCCTGACCGATATGCTGCGCGAACATCGCGCCATAGCCGCGGGTGTAATGCGGCTTCGGCGGCGTCCACGCGCTCTTCCGTCGCGCCAGCTCCTCGTCGCTGACATGAAGGTGGATGCGGCGGTTCTTCACATCGACCTCGATCTCGTCGCCGGTCTGCACGAAAGCCAGCGGCCCGCCGACGAAACTTTCCGGCGCGACATGCAGGATGCACGCGCCGTAGCTCGTGCCGCTCATCCGCGCATCGGAAATCCGCAGCATGTCGCGCACGCCCTGCTTCACCAGTTTTTTCGGGATCGGCAGCATGCCCCACTCCGGCATGCCCGGCCCGCCCTGCGGCCCGGCATGCTTCAGCACCAGGATATGATCGGCGGTGACCTCGAGATCGTCGCGCTCCACTTCGCGCATCATGTGGTTGTAGTCATCGAACGCGATCACCTTGCCACGATGCTGGGTAAGACGCTGGTCCGCCGCCGACGGCTTCATGACGCAGCCATTCGGCGCGAGATTGCCGGTCAGCACCGCGGTCGCGCCACCCTCATAGATCGGATCGGACAGCGGATGGATCACCTCCGGGAGATGCACTTTTGCGCCGGCAATGTTCTCGCCGAGCGTCCTGCCGGTCACCGTCAGGCAGGACAGGTCGAGCAGGTCGCGCAATTCTGCCATCAGGGCGCGCAGGCCGCCGGCGTAATAGAAATCCTCCATCAGGTATTGGCCGGACGGCGTGATGTTGGCGATCACCGGCACCTCGCGCGAGATCGCGTCGAACCGGTCCATACCGAGCGCGATGCCCGCGCGCCGCGCCATCGCCACCACATGCACGATCGCGTTGGTGGAGCCGCCGAGCGCCATATGAACCTTGATGGCGTTATCGAAGGCTGCGGGCGACAGGATTTTCGCGGGTGTCAGGTCTTCCCACACCATGTCGGTGATGCGGCGCCCTACCGCCGAACACATGCGCGGATGACTGGAATCCGCCGCCGGGATCGATGATGCGCCGGGGAGCGCCAGCCCCATCGCTTCGGCGATCGACATCATGGTCGCGGCCGTTCCCATCACCATACAGGTGCCGAACGAGCGCGCGATGCCGCCCTCGATCTCGTTCCAGTCATCGTCGGTGATGTTGCCGGCGCGCTTCTCGTCCCAGTATTTCCAAACGTCGGAACCCGACCCGAGCTTCTGGCCGCGCCAGTTACCGCGCAGCATCGGGCCGGCGGGCACATAGATCGACGGAATGCCCATCGAGATCGCGCCCATGATCAGCGCCGGCGTGGTCTTGTCGCAGCCGCCCATCAGTACCGCGCCATCGATCGGATGCGAGCGCAGCAATTCCTCGGTCTCCATCGCCAGGAAATTGCGATAGAGCATCGTGGTCGGCTTGATGAACGGCTCGGACAGCGACATGGCCGGGAGTTCGACCGGAAAGCCGCCGGCTTCCCAGACGCCGCGCTTCACGTCATCGGCGCGCGACCGCAGATGCGCGTGACAGGCGTTCAGATCGCTCCAGGTATTGATGATGCCGATGACCGGCTTGCCCTCCCAGTCGGCCTTGTCGTAGCCGAATTGCCGCAACCGCGAGCGATGACCGAACGAACGCAAATCGCTGACGCCGAGCCAGCGATGGCTGCGGAGATCTTCAGGCCGCTTCTTGCTCATGTTTTACGGTGACTTGTCTTTCAGGGGGATTGCTTGGCCGGCGCCGTATCCGATGGTTTGCCGGCCGCGCGCCGGCGTTCATACACTTGCGACAGAATGACGATGGCCGCAAGCACGGCACCGGCGGTGTCGGTCGCAAACCCGGGATCGATCAGCAGCAGCCCCCCGGCGCAGAGCAACACGCGCTGCCAGTGATTGGCCGCGGTGATGAGATAGCCGTGCAGTCCCGCTGCAAACAGCAGGATGCCGCATGCCGCGGTGACGAAAGCGCCGATGATGGTGGGCCACGACCCAATCATCAGAAGGGCCGGCTCATAGATCACCATGAACGGCACGATGAAACCGGCTGCGCCGATCTTCACCGCAGCCCAGCCGCTCTTCCAGATATCGGCTTTGGCGATCCCGGCCGCCGCGTAGACGGCCAGCGCGACCGGCGGCGTGATCGCCGAGAGCACCGCGAAATACAGCGCAAACATGTGCGCGGCCGGCGGGATCACCCCGAGCTTGATGATCGCCGGCACCAGAAGCGCGGTCATGATGATGTAGGCCGGCGTTGTCGGCATCCCCATGCCGAGCACGATGCCGGCCAGCATGGTGAGGACCAGCGCAAGGAGAAGCGTGTCCTGCGCAAGGCCCACCACGAATTGCGTGAACACGATGCCGAGACCGGACAGCGTCACCACTCCGATCACGATGCCCGCACAGGCGCAGGCCAGCGCGACGGCCAGCGCGTTACGCGCGCCATCGACGAACGCTGCGATGAGATTCGGCAGGTTGACGTTTTCCCGTGTTGAGCGGCGCAGTGCGGCCACCGGGAAGCACAAAGCCGTCCCGACCAGCGCCGCCATGGGCGCGCTATAGCCCGAATACATCACGACAAGAATGCCGACGACCGGAATGAAAAGATGTCCCCGCTCGCGCATCACGACGGAGAGCCTTGGCAGTTCGGAACGCGGCAATCCCTGCAGTCCGCAACGCTTGGCTTCGAAATGCACCGCGGCGAAACACGCAACGTAATAGAGAACCGCGGGAATGATCGCCCAGATGATGACCTGCCCGTAGGATACGGCCAGAAACTCGGCCATGACGAACGCGGCCGCGCCCATGATCGGCGGCATGATCTGTCCGCCGGTGGACGCGGTTGCCTCCACACCGGCAGCGAAATGCGGCGGAAAGCCCGAACGCTTCATCAGCGGGATCGCAATCGGGCCGTCCACCATCACGTTCGCCACGGCGCTGCCGGAAATCGTGCCGAACAGACTCGATGAGACCACCGACACCTTGCCCGGCCCGCCCGCGGTATGGCCGGTCAGCGCCATCGCAAAGTCCATGAACAACTGGCCGGTGCCGGTGCGCTCCATGAAGGCGCCAAACAGCACAAAGATCAGCACGTAGGACGCGGACACCGAGAGCGGGATGCCGAAGATGCCTTCTGTCGTCATGTAGAGCTGATCGAGCATCCGCTCCGGCTCGAGCCGCGCGATCAGGAGCCCGTACAAAAGAAACACCACCGCGGTGATCGGCAGCGCAAGCCCGATCACCCGCCGTGTCGCCTCGAGCACCACCACAATCATGACTACGGCCATGGCCTTGTCGGTGAAGCTCAGGTCGTCGATGTAGAAGATGCGGGTGACGATGTATTCGTAGTTGACGAACAGGTAGATGATCGGGATCGCGCCCGCGATCATCAGCCCGTAGTCGAACAAGGTCGGCAGCCGCTCGTCGGTTGGCCGCTGCTCGTCCGATCGCGGCCCGTCGGTCTTGGCGATGGTCCAGCGATACAGCAGGAAGGTGAGAACGATCGCGAACAACAGATGCGTGCCACGGAACAGCACCGCTTCCGGAGTGCCGAACGCGATTGCCCAGATGTGATAGGCCGCCATCGCGATCGAGATCGCGATCAGCGCGTAGCCGAGAATGCGGCGATGGGTGGATTCGAAAGTCACAAATGCTCTCCCCTCAGAGCATTGAAGCGCATCCAGGATGCCGCTCATTCCCGCAATAGCGGGGATCCAGAACCGTGATTCCGGGTCCCCGCTTTCGCGGGGACGAGCGGATCATGAAAGCGAACTTTGCGTCTGCCTCACATCTTCAGATCGACGCCGGCTTCCTTGTAGAACTTCGCGGCGCCTGGATGGAACGGCACGCCGATGTCCTCGGCCATCGCCTTCGGCGTGAGACCCGCCATCGCCTTGTTGACCGCGGCCATGTTCGACACATTCGCCGCCATCGCCTTGGTCATGTTGTAGACCATGTCTTCCGGCAGCTTGCAGGACGCCACGATATGCGTGGCATAGCCGATCACCTTCACGTCCTTGTCCTGCTTCGGATAGGTGCCCTTGGGAACCGTGACCAGCGTATAGCCCGGATTGATCTTGCGCATGTCCTCGTACATGTCGCTCATGTCGAGCAGCTTGATGTCGCGCGCAGCCGCGAGGTCCATGACCGAGCCGGACGGGATCGTGGTGCCGAGCGCAAACGCAACGGCATGGCCGTCCTGCATCTGCGTCACCGAGTCGGTATACGACACGAAGCTCATCTTTACGTCGTTATAACCCATGCCTGCGACCTTCAGCATATGCGCGGTGATCGCCTCGCCGGTATTGCCGCGCTGCTGCGTGGTGACGCCCTTGCCCTTCAGGTCCTTGACCGAATTGATGTTGGCGTCGGCGCGCGTCACCACCTGATAATATTGCGGATACAGTGTCGCGATGTTGCACACATTGCCGTGCTTCTTGGTGAAGGGCGGATTGCCGGCGAGCGCGTCCACTGTCGAGATCGAATTGCCGAAGCCGACATCGGCCTTGCCCTCCTCGATGCCGCGCACGTTGGCGATGCCGGCGCCTGGCAGAGCCTGCACCGACAATCCGCCAACCGCCTTTTCCCACATGTCCTTCAGTTGCCCCCCGAGCGGGATCCAGACACCGCCCTGCGGACCGGTCATCAGTTTGAGTTCTGCGGCCTGCGCCCCCGTCGCGGTGGCAAAGCCGGCAACGAGCATCGATGCGAGCAATCGCACTTTCATCGGACGTTCTCCCTGGGATACCCGCCGGTTGGCAGGTCGTTCTTGTTGCTTGATACCGACGTTACGCGGGGCGGTGGGCCGGAGACAAGCGGGTTTACGGTCCGGGACAGTGCTCCGCGCGTCCCGCGCAGGAAATTCATAAGAAAAACACTGCCATTCATAAGAGCGCCGGAGAACCGGGCGGCTTGCGGCCAGTCGGGGCACGCCCTACGGTGCGGTGCACAAGCGTCTTGTTCCCGTTTCATCAGGCATCTGTCGTCCGTGTCCGACATCGACAACATCAACCACGTCGGCATGGCCGTTCGCGATCTCGCCGACACCGTCCGCCGCTTCGAGGCGATGGGCTTCCAGCTGACGCCCTACTCGCCGCACTCGGCCGCCTGGAAGCCGGGCGAGCCCGTGCAACCGCAGGGATCGGGTAACCGCTGCGTGATGTTCGCAAGCGATTACCTCGAAATCCTCGCCAGCGAAGACCCCGCGCGGCCCGCGGCCCGCATCACCAATTTCCTGAAGCGCCACCAGGGCGCGCATATCATCTGCTTCAACACCGAAGACCCGCATGCGGTCGAGAAGCGCCTGCAGGGCGCAGGCATCGCGACCTCAGGCGTGATTCCGCTGCAACGTGAGATCGATACGCCGGACGGCGTCCGCACGGCGAAATTTGCGCGCATCCAGTTCGCGCCCGAGCAATCGCCGGAAGGCTACATCCAGGCCGCGCAGCACCTCACCCCGGACTACATTTACCAGCCGCGCTACATCCGCCATCCGAACGGTTGCACGAGCCTGCATCGCACCGTGGTCGTTACCGATACGCTGGAGACCTTCGCCGAGAAATACCGCCGCTACACCGGGCTCACGCCGGTCGCGCACGAGGGCTCGGTCAATTTCCACTTCCCGCAGGGTACACGGCTGACCATCGTCGACATCAGGCACGCAACCGCAGTGCTGCCGGGTACCCTCTTTCCGCCGATCCCCGGCATTGCCGCCGTGAGCTTTCGCACGCCCGATCTCGTGGCGCAGCGAATGCGGCTTCTGGATCATGGCTTCGCCTTCAGCGAAGCGATCGGACGCCTCGTCGTTCCTGCCGAACAGGCGGGTGGCGTCGCGATCATTTTCGAGGAGTGAGACGATGACGATTCTGTCGAGACTGGCTGCCGCGCTTGTGATCGCTGGCGCATCGCTGATTGCGCCCGCATCGGCGCAGGACTTCCCCGACCGGCTGGTGCGCATTGTCGTGCCCTACCCGGCCGGCGGCGGCGTCGACGGCATGGCGCGCGCCCTGGGCGAAGGTCTCTCGCAGATCTGGAAACAGCCGGTCATCATCGAGAACAAGCCCGGTGCCTCCACCATGATCGGCGGCGAATTCGTCGCCCGCGCGCCGGCCGACGGCTACACACTGCTTCTGACCAGCGACTCCTCGATCACCAGCAATCCGTTCCTGTTTCCGAACGCAAAATTCGATCCGGTGAAGGACTTCGCGCCGATCACGCAGCTGATCGAGCTCAACCAGCTCGTGGTGCTGCATCCTTCGGTTCAGGCCAATTCGCTGAAGGAGCTGGTCGCGCTGTCGAAGGAGAAGAAGGGCGCGCTGAATTACGGCTCCTACGGTGTCGGCAGCCAGCCGCATCTGCTGTTCGAAATGCTGCGCGCGCAGGCCGGTGCCGAACTGATGCAGATCCCCTATCGCGGCATCGCGCCAGCAATCACCGCGACCATCGCCGGCGACGTGCAGATGACTCTCGGCGGCTGGTCGGTCACCGCGGGCCACATCCAGTCCGGAAAGCTGAAGGCCATCGCGATCTCGAAGAAGGAGCGGCAGAAGGAGTTGCCGGACGTGCCGACCCTGAAGGAAGCCGGCTTCCCCGACATCGACCCGCAGAGCTGGTTCGGGCTGTTCGCGACCGCCGGGACGCCGAAGCCGGTGATCGAGAAAATCCAGAAGGACGTGGCGCAGGTATTCACCCAGCCGGAATTCCAGAAGCGGCTGCAGACGCTGGCCTTCGAGCCGGTGGCGAGCACCCCGGATGCCTTCGCAAAATTCATCGCCGAGGATCTGGCCTACAAGAAAAAGCTGATCGAAACGACGGGGATCAAGGGGGTCGAGTAGGGCAGAATCCCCGGCAAGAGGCGTCCCCTTGCCATGCTTCCGCCAAAGCATTCCAATACCGGTGAGGTTGCCCCGGGGGAACCACGCCATGATTCGATCGTACCGGTTGCGCGCCGCCGTCTGGCTGACTGCCGCGGTCGCGTCGGTGGCAACGCTTATTCCGGCCAACGGCGCCCGGGCGCAGTCCGCGGCTTGCGAGGACGCTGCCGAGATCGCGGTGCTGCCCTCCCCGCTGGCGCCCTGGACCGGCGCGCCCTTGCGCATCATGGTCGCCAGCGAAAAGCCGCTCGATGGCGAGCTCTCGCTGATCGCGCCGAACGGAAAGGTCGCGGTAACTTCGCGCGAGCGGCGTGGCGGGCCGCCTTATTTCTGGCTGGCGGAAGTCGCCACACCCACCGCCGGCAAATGGCAGGCGCAGCTCACCCGCGCCAATGCTTCGGCCGCATGCCGCACTGTCTCGCGCGAGATCGACGTTGCCGCCAAGCAACCGCCGCGCCCCTCCGGTTCGAAGACCAGCGTCTGGCCGATCCGCAATTCCTGGAATCGCGAGACCGAAAACCTCTATTCCGCCTGGATCGAGAAGCTGTTCGAGGCGCCGCTGGGCGAGTCGCCGTCATGGCCGGCGCTGCATGTCGTGCTGCGCGATCCTGCGCGCAACGTGCTGCATAATCATCTTGGCCTGCGCGAAGACTCCATCAATCTCTACATCCGGCCGGACTGCGCCGACCTGCCGTATTTCCTGCGCGCCTATTTCGCCTTCAAGATGGGCCTGCCTTACGGCTATGCGAAATGCACGCGCGGCGGCGGCGGCAACGCGCCACGCTGTCCGGTCTGGTGGAATATCGAGAAGGAAGAGCCGCGGCCCGAGGCGCCAGAGGACATCGTGGCCGCCGAGGACGCGCAGGCGTCCGGTGGATCGCCGCAACGACCGTCCGGCAACCTCTTCGACATCTTCAAGCCGCAGCAGCCATCCGCGCAAAAGCCCGAAGGCAAGCCCGCGCAGCAGAAGACCGCGGTGCGCGCGACGCCGGGCTTCGCCGTGCCGCCCCCACCCGGCGGTGCAGCACCTGTTGCAAAACCGGCAGCGCCGGTACGTCCGCCACGGCCGACCTCGCTTGCTCTGGGCTTCGGCCATTACCTGCAATACAGCGTCGCCGACGGCGTTCATTCCGGTGCGGGTCGCACGCTCGCGGCGCATGAAGGCTCCGACTTCTACACCGTGCCGCTGTCGGAAGATCATCTGCGGCCCGGCACCGTCTATGCCGACCCCTACGGGCATCTGCTGATCATCGCCAAGCGCGTGCCGCAGACCGACGGAAATGCCGGCGTATTCCTTGCGGTCGATGCGCAGCCCGACGGCACGGTCGCGCGCAAGCGCTTCTGGCGCGGCAATTTCCTGTTCGCGCAGGAACCGGCGCTCGGCGATGCAGGCTTCAAGCGGTTCCGCCCGATCGTGCGCGACAAGAACGGAAGCCTGCGCCGGCTCACCGTCGCGGAGATTTCCAAGAACCCGAATTATTCGGACTTCTCGCTCGAACAGACAAAGCTGTCGGTCGAGGGCTTCTACGACAAGATGGACGACGTGATGTCGCCCAACCCGCTCGATCCTTTAGGCGCGATGAAAGAGGTGATCACCTCGCTCGACGAGCAAGTGCGGGCGCGCGTCACCTCGGTCGAGAACGGACGCAAGTATCAGCTCAGCGGCAAGGGCGATGCCTCGATGCCCGACGGCGCCGCGATCTTCGAGACCACCGGCGCATGGGAGGACTTCGCCACCCCGTCCCGCGACCTGCGGCTGCTGATCGCGATGGATGTGGTCCGTAACTTCCCGGACCGCGTCGCGCGCCGTCCCGAACGCTATGCGATGCCGAAGGACAAGAGCCCCGAACAGGTGAAGGCCGAATTGCAGGCGGTGCTGGCGCAGGAATTGTCGGCGCGCAAGTTTTCCTACCCGCGCACCGACGGCTCGCAATGGACATTGACGCTGAAGGATGTGATCGACCGCGTCACCGATCTGGAAATGGCCTACAACGTCAACGACTGCGTCGAACTGCGCTGGGGCGCCAAAGAGGGCAGCGAGGAATTCGCAACCTGCAAGCGCCGCGCGCCGCAGGGCCAGCGCGCCAAGATGACGGATTATCGTCCGTGGTTCAGCGAACGCAGAAGGCCGCCGCGGACGTGATCCGGGGACCCTCATCTGTATTTTGGGGCGGATTGGCGTAAGCGCAATCCACCCCGCGGATACTCACGCCGCCAACTCCTGCGGCGCTGGCGCCGAGAGGTCGAGTACCAACGCCGGCTCGGACGCCGCAAAGACCTCGGCCCGATCGGCGCGTGGCGGATAGATCCAAACCCTATTGATCTCCTGCTTGAGTGATTTGGCTGGCGCTCCGGTCAATTTCAGCCTGGACTCCGCAGTCCATCCGCGCGCGAAGATCGCACCCGCAGAGCCGAGATCGAGGCACGTCACAAAAACCGGCTGATGGTACGGCTCGATCGGCACGCCGAGCAGACTGGCGGCTGCGTTGTGACCGGCGAAGGCGCCGAGCCGCTTCGCGAACTGGCACGACATCGTCGCGACGTTGCCGCGGTCGTCGCTAGCAGCTCTCGCCGTATCGCCGGTGGCGAAGACATTGCCGACGCCTTGCACACGTAGGTCGCGATCGACAGAGAGACGACCAAGATTATCGCGTGGCGCAGCAATCTGTGCGGTGAGCGGCGACGCACGCATCCCGGCCGTCCAGACCACGGTCGCGCTTTCGATGCGTTCGCCATTCGAAAGCGTAACGCCGGACTCGTCCACCGAGATAACACCGACACCGAGCATGGTTTCGACGCCAAGCTCGTCCAGCGCCTTGACGATCGCGGGGCGCGGCTCGTCGCCGACCTGCTTCGCGATCGCCTCGCCACGCTCGACGATCACGACCCGGATAGCGGCGTCCTTGCCCAGAATGGAGTGCAGACGTTCAGGCATCTCGGTCGCGGTCTCGATGCCGGTGAAGCCGCCCCCCGAAACGACGACGGTGTCGCGCATCTTTGACCTCGGGCGGCCGGGCAGTGCGTGAAGATGGCGGTCGAGACGGATCGCTTCGTCCATCATGTCCACACCGAAGCCGTATTCGGCCAGGCCGGGAATGTCCGGGCGAAAACCGGTGCTTCCGGCGGCCAGCACCAGCCGGTCGTAGGCAAGAATTTTGCGCCCGCCGCCCGGCACCGTGAAAACAACCGAGCCGACGCCGGTGTTGATCGTCTCAACGCTGCCCTGCACGTAACGGATGTCGCAGACCTGGAACAACTCTGAAAGCGGCGCCCTCATCATCTTGGGTTGGCTTCGTAAAGGCGGGGCCGGATCACGAGGAAGGGCTCAGGCGAAATCAGCGCGATTTCGAGTTGGTCCGGGCGAACTCCCCGAAGATCGCGCAAGCGCGCGGCCGACAGCGCCGCGTGCATTCCAGCAAATCCGGCGCCGATGATTAGAAGGCGTTGCATGGTCGATATCCCTGTGTTGATTTCGGTCGTGAGCGTTTGCGGCGTAAGAGCGTCCTGCTGGCGCCTTCATCAGCGACGAAGGCGCCAGTCGTTTAATGGCATGCGGGGTGCGGTGCGGCCTGAACCGCCAAGCAGTCAGTAGTCCCAGAAGACTGGCACCCAACGAAAGACGTCGCCATCGAGCGCCACCCGGCCGACCGATGGGAACGGCAGGTGAGTTGCCACCAGCAACTCGCCGGTCGCGGCCAGCTCGCACAAAAGACCGAGACGTACGCGCGCCGCTTCATCGGGATCGTGCTCGAAGCCGTTGTGCCAGTCGGGGTGCTCGAACCCCACCGCGAAAACGGCGTCACCTGCGAAAGTCAGCCGGTCGCCGCCGGATGCGACGCGGACCACGCTGTGCCCGGGGGTGTGACCGCCGGTGCGGCGCACGACCACGCCCGGCGCAACCTCATGTTCCTCATCGAACAGCCGCAACTGGCTGCGATAGTCATTCACAAACCGCTTGGCGGCCGTCCGAAGCGCGTCCGGGAACCCGGGTGGCATCGAGACGCGGGAGAAATCGGGCGCCTCCCAGAACTTGACCTCGGCAGCTGCCACGTGGATCCGCAGGTCTGGACGCAGCCGCTCTTTCACGCCGTCGACAAGGAGGCCGCCAACGTGGTCCATATGCATGTGGGTGAGCACCACGTCGGTCACGGACCCAAGGTCGATGCCGGCAGCCTCCAGCCGCCGCACCACCTGCCCGGCCCGCGGCAAGTTCAGGTCCGGGTCCAGCCCCAGCCCGGCATCGATGAGAATGGTCCGACCGCCGCTGCGTACCACGACCACATTCAGCGACCAGTCGAAGGCGTCCTGCGGCAGGAACATGTCGCTCAGCCAGGCCGCTCGCACGACCTGATTGACGTTGTGTCCCAACATCTTGGTCGGAAGCGGCAGCACGCCATCGCTGATCACCAGCACGTCGATCTCGCCGACCTGTAACGCGTAGCGCGATGAAACCAGCTCTTCGGGTCCCGTTGTGACGGGAGGTGGGGTAATATTCACGTTCATCTCACTGTCTCCTGCTGACCCGCATCGGCCCATGGCCGTTGTGCGGTTTGCGATGGGGACGTTTTGCCTGTCGTCGGGCTGGAAGACTTTGCAGCGACCTTGTCTTGTTCTTGGAATTGCCTTGAATAAGCGTCCAAGCGGCCGTCACGGCCGGGTCGACGGAGCACATCGTGCAATATGTGTTTGGAGATTTTGCGCTGGACCCTGAACGGCGCGAGCTCACCCGCAACACCGAGGCAGTTGCGATCGGCCCGCAGGTGTTCGACTTGCTGCTCTTCCTGATGAGGAACCGCGAGCGCGTCGTCAGCAAAGACGACCTCCTGGATGCGGTCTGGAGCGGACGGATCGTTTCGGAATCCACCCTGACCAGCCACATCAACGCGGTCCGCAAGGCGGTCGGCGACAACGGTGCGGATCAGCGCCTGATCCGGACGGTCGCTCGCAAAGGGTTCCGTTTCGTCGGCGAGGTGAGAGAAACCGGCATATCCGAGCGCGCGGGCACCGAAATCGTCCCGGCGAACCTGTCGGTCCCGGCGCTGGCGTTGCCCGAAAGCCCCTCCATCGCCGTGCTACCGTTCGAGAACTGGAGCGGCGATCCTGAACAGGACTATTTCGCCGACGGTATGGTGGAGGACATCATCACCGCGCTGTCGCGCATCCGCTGGCTGTTCGTCATCGCGCGCAATTCAAGTTTTACCTACAAGGGACGCGCCGTGGACGTGAAGCAGGTCGGGCGCGAGCTCGGTGTGCGCTATGTGCTGGAAGGCAGCGTTCGCAAAACCGCAAACCGCGTTCGCATCACCGGGCAATTGATCGATGCTGCCACCGGCGCGCATCTCTGGGCGGATCGCTTCGAAAGCGCGCTCATCGACATCTTCGAACTGCAGGATCGTATGGCTGAAAGCGTGGTAGGGGCAATCGCACCACAGCTCGAACGCGCCGAAGCTGAGCGCGCCAAGAGAAAGCCGACAGAGAGCCTGGATGCATACGATTACTATCTGCGCGGCATGACGAATTTTTACCGAGGCAGCCGGGATGCCATCGGCGGTGCGCTGCCCCTGTTTATCAAGTCAACGCAGCTCGATCCGGGTTTTGCATCAGCGTATGCGATGGCGGCGTGGTGCTATTTCTGGCGCAAGATCAACGGCTGGATGGACGATCGAGAGACCGAGATCGCCGAGGGTACGCGATTGGCACGTCGCGCAGTCGAATTGGGCAAGGACGATGCGGTCGCACTCGTAAGAAGCGGGCATGCGCTTGCACATCTGGCGGGCGAGCTCGACGACTGCATCGTGCTCATCGATCGCGGCTTGACGCTCAATCCGAACTTTGCGGCCGCCTGGTTCCTCAGCGGCTTCGCAAGAATATGGAGCGGCGAAACCGACGAGGCCCTCGAACGCTTTGCCCGCGCCATGCGTTTGAGCCCGCTTGATCCGGAGGCGTTCCGGATGCAGGCCGGAATTGCGATGGCGCATCTGTTGGCCAGACGCTTCGATGACGCGTGTTCGTGGGCGGAAAAGTCGTTTAGGGAGCTGCCAAGCTTCCTGATGGTGGTCGCCATCATGGCCGCAAGCCATGCACACGCCGGCCGGAAGGATGATGCCGAGCGGGCGATGGACCGGTTGCGCGAACTCGACCCCGCGCTGCGACTTTCCAGTATTCAGGACTGGCTACCCTTCAAGCGACCAGAAGACCTCACCACATTCGTCGATGGTTTGCGCAAAGCCGGGTTGCCGAAATAGCCCGCTTGTTGTGTGAAGGCGCAGCTTCGGCGTTAATGTTGCAAAACCATGCCGCATTGACCCTTACGCCCCAAAGCGGTAGCCAAAAACCAAACCATAAGGAGAGGAACCCGCCCATGCTTCGCCTGCTAGCCGCATCAGGCTTCGTCTTAACCTCGCTCGCCGCCGGCCATGTCCCGGCCCAGGCCCAGACCCCCGTCAAGGACTGGCCGCAGCGCAACGTCACCATGATCCTGCCACTCGGCCCCGGCAGCGGCGTCGATATCACCACCCGCCTGCTTGCCGACAAGCTCGCAGCGAAATGGGGCAAGCCGGTCGTGGTCGAAAACCGGCCCGGCGGCGATGCGATCGTGGCGATCAACGCCTTCGTGTCCGCCAACGACGACCACACCTTCCTGATGGCGCCGACCTCGACCTTCACCGCGCATCCGCTGCTGCATGACAAGCTGCCCTACCAGCAGGACGATCTCGTGCCGATCGCACGCGCGACCAACACCCTTATCGCGATCGGGGTGCCGGCCGACCTCGGCGTCAACACGCTCGCCGACTTCGTGAAACTCGCCAAGGAAAAGCCCGGCCAGCTTAATTATGCCGGCACCACCGGCGCGGTCGATTTCGTCGTGACCGGCTGGATGAAGGATTCCGGCATTGATGTCGCGAAGATCCCGTACAAGGACGCGGTGCAGGCGCTGAACGATCTCGCCTCGGGGCGCATCCAGATCTATGGCGCGGCCTATGCGATCATGCGGCCGCAGGTCGCGAACGGCAAGGTGAAGGTGCTGGCGCTGATGAACACGCAGCGCGCGCCGGCGCTGGCCGATATTCCGACCGTCAAGGAGGCGGGCTACCCGGCGCTGACGCTCGACGGCCTTGTGGGCCTGTTCGGCTCCAAAAAGATGTCGCCCGAGTTGCGCGACAAGATCGCGGCCGACATCACCGAGGCATTGTCCGATCCGGAGGTGGTGAAGAAGCTGACCCCGATGGGCCAGGTGGTGCGGCCAGGACCTGCCAAGGAATTCGCCGCCGAGATCGCCGACCAGAGCAAGGTCATCGCCGAATCCGCGAAGCGCGCGGGCGGGAAGTAACGGCCGGACGACGAAAGATCGGAAGACTGCAGACCATCGCAGATGCTCGGCGCGAGAAGCGCCGGGCAGCGGCCGGATCATGGCCTACAATGCCGATAAAAGGGTCCGGAAACGGACGCGGGAAAGTGGTCAAAGTGGCAGGATTCGAACCTGCGACCCCCTCGTCCCGAACGATGGGCCCTCTACGGTCTCCCATTGATATTTCGACAATTTTCGCCTTCGTTCGCGCTCGTCTATCGCGCTTTGTTCACGGTGTTTCGGTGGTCAATCGGTGGCCCGTTCTCCGCAAGCACTCCTTCAGACGCCTGGGGGCAGGTTTAATCTCTGCCGCGCGCCCACCATCGAAACCTCCGGATTTCTCCACTCAGCCAGTCTGCCGCCAGCAGCTACTAGATGAAGAGACCGCCAAAGGCGGAATAGCTCCCACCGCAAGCTCCGCATTTCACACGAATACTTGTGACCACCGCACCTTCGCGCTTGCGTTGCAGACAGTTTTGGCTACCTTTTTTTCGTCCATAGCAGGTCCTTGATCATGTCTGATTCAGAAATCGCTCGCGCTCAAGCCGACGACGTAGAGTGGCGTTTGAAGCAGTTGGCCAGACAAATGGAAGCATTGCGTTTGAATTTCATCGATCCATCGACTGAGCGATTGAGTCGAATAGAACAGGATATTCGCGCTGGCTTCCAAACGATATCAGTTCAGTTGACACAAATTAACGAAGCTATCAAAAAAATAAAATAGATGCCCGCGATAGAACCAAAGCTAAGCAATTCTGACGATGCTTTGTCGGAGTTGGAGCAACAGTTTTTAGCGCTTTCAAATTCGTTTAGCCGCTTTGACCAGATTACGAAAAGCGTAGAGTGGTTCTTACTTGATGGTTGGTCCACATACGAATCAGTGTGGTTTAACTGCAGGGCAGCAAATTTACTTGCCTCGTCACGAGCCCAGGACATCAACATCGTAGTGACACCTAAAAAGCTACAGTCTCAGATATCAAACTTGGATTTCCAATCTATTGAAATTTCTGAGGGAGCCGTTACCGTTTCGATCACGCAGATTGCTGTCCCGACGATAAGCCCTCTTTCGGATAATGTCAGGAAACGTGCTGGCGCCCTCTTTCTCAAAGTACCGGTGCAGCTTTCTTTTGGCGATAACGTATTTGGTACTTATGAACTAAGCGTCGAATTGCGACCGTTTTGGTCACAAGAACAGGTAAGGTTTACTCTTTCGGCAGCGCCTCGCTTCATCGAGGCTTCGAAGTATTTCGATGTAGTGGCGCTTGCACCCGCGGAGAACGATACGAGAGGTAGAGTTAGATCTGCAATAGCAGAGTCGCTGAATAAAGCGCTCTCGGCTACGCCTCTCGGCTTTCTTTTGCCTGATCCGATCAAGTCAATTGCTCCATTGGCGAGTCCATTTAATGTTTCGGTATTGAACGGTCTCGAAATTGCAGTTCAAGGTCTGGGCCCGAGAAGAACCGAAACCTGGAGTAATGGCCCTAGTTCCGGTTTTGAGATTAGCATTTTTATGGATAAGGCGTACTTCGAAAAGGTGCTGCGAGCCGCTTTGCTAGAAAGGAGCGTGATCCTCTCAAGCGTAAGCTTCGACGGCCGGTTCATACTATTTGATTGCTACCTCACAGATCGCCTGACCTTTTCGAATGGGACCAACGGGTACATAGATTTGCGCATCGACTGGCGCTACAAGGTAGCGTTCCAACAACCTGTAGAAAATGGTTGGGTCGTCGAGGCTGAGCGTATCCGATGGCAATATGAGATAACTGGAGAGTGCGGCGGCTTGTTGTGCGATTATTTCGAAGGACAGGTTGTAGATACAGCCAAACGAATCATTTCCGAGTCGCAATCGATCGTTCATCGCATCTTTGATTTGCGGCAGGTCGCATCCGCTTCTGTGGTCTACAAAAATCATCTCGGTGTGATCATCGACATTACGGAGCTTCAAAATGGCAAATGAGCCTGAGCCACCATTTTTCTGGCCCATGAGCGCCGAACGATATCGATTGACCATCCTGAGTTTCATTGGCGAGCTCATTACGAGCATTGAAACTGGACGACCTTTTCCTTGCCGCCTGATCGTAAATTTGTTGCCTATAAATATGCCAAATGAGGATGCAGAAAGGGTAATCGCACGAGGTGAGTTTACATTCGGATCAGCAGAGTCCGCAGACAATAAGATTACAAGACGTTTTAGCAATTCGGGTTCATCTTTCAATCTTCGGATTTCCGATGCAGTATTAAAGGATTACTCTATAGAAATTCCTCCAGACTGGGGTGGGACAGCCTCGCATAACTATGGTACTCGAACAACCGAGTTGGAATTTACTCCTCCTCTTTTCATGGAATTGCCTCGCCTCACCGAAATGGGTGTACCACGCTCCCAATTTCAACATTTAGTGCGTATGCGGTCTGATGGACGCGCGATAGCGAGCGAGCTTGAGGACGATTCCATCAGAGACCGTAAAACAATCATCGATGTTGCCCTTGATCCTTCATCATCATCAATCGAGTACTACGAAAAGAAGTTCGGCAAAGTCATTAAACTCGGGGGCCCTCACATCTACTGCGGTGGTGGTGGGACAGGTGGTCCTTGGGACCCAAATGATGATGATAATTGGTACGTCTATCAGCAAAACAAGGAAAATGGGGCGTGCACGGTGAGACAGGGCCCCATGTCGGATGCGTGGTACGTTTGGCGTTTTGGTCCGGGTACAGAAGCGGACGCGGACGCTTACTGGCGGCAACATTGTCAATACGACGGCGAGAGCGGTGCTCACGAAAAGACCCAACGGTAACCCCGAGTTTGCGGATAAAACGATCCAGTGTTCCATTGCGAGTACAACGAGGGATTGCTATAGGCGCAGCCCCTGTTGCTGAGAATGCTGCCTTCTTCTTAATGGGCATCTCATTTGCAGCAATTATGGATTTTTGGATCGGCTGGGCCCTGAGCTTTTTTCTGACAGCCTCACACATCGTTGGTACGTGGCGCCCAACAATGGTTGCGGTATTGCGCACTCGGCGCTTCATGCTTCGTCCTTTCTCATGGTCGGACGGGTCGGTATCGTTTTCGCTGGCAACTGTAGTGGCCCTGATGTTGGTCGGCGCATACGCAGCTGAGATAGTCTTCGTCTCTGGGTTGGCCTTAAACGCTAGCTACGCGATTATTAAGGTCCGTTGCTTTATATACAGGTGCTGCGAAGTCCGCCGAAGAGATGGCTTTGGTACCAAGTTTCTGCATCACGTTGTCCCTCTCCATCTGTTCGAGACGCTCTTCAGCTGCTGTTCTATAATCATCGCCTCCCTAGCACTACAACTCTCGCTAACTTTTGCGGCCATGCTTACGTGGAGTCTTCATCTAACCGTTAGGTTGATCAATCGATATATGCGATCCAATAGAAGCGGATTTCTTTTCGTCATCGAGTTGGAGACAATTGCGCTCGCAACTGTCGCCATCTTGGTTTTCCTGGTTAGCCCGGCAGGACTCGAACCTGCAACCAGACCGTTATGAGCGGCCTTCTCGACCCGGATAACTCAATAAAATCCGGTATTTTTCGTGGTGTTCGGCCACGTTTGTTCGCTTCTGTTCACGGGGTTTCTGTGGTCAATCTGTGGTCCGTTCCCGAAGGGTATCGGTCCCTGTTCGGCAAGTGAGCTACGCAGGGCGCTTCAGGAATTGGCAAATAGCTACACCCTGCGAGGCGCGCGTACACACTGAGCGCCCGCGCGGAACGATTAGGCTTTAGGCAAGCCGCCGCTCCAGGCTACGTTTCCTCTTCTCCCAGTCCGGCATGACGCGCGAAAGAAGATCGAAAAATGCGCGTCCGTGATGATGATGGGCACGGTGACACAATTCATGTGTGATCACGTAATCGATCTCTGAAGCCGCCGCTTGGAGCAGCGCCCGGTTGAGCACGAGCCTTCCTGACGCACTCATCGAGCCCCACCGCCCGCTCATCTGTCTGATGATCAAGCCCTCAGGCCGGAATTTGCCGGGGCGAGAAAATTTCTGAAGGCATGCTTCCAGCCGCGTGTGGAAGCACTCGTTCGCACGCTCCCTCTGCCATCGCTGTAGCTGCTCCCGAACAACGGCTGGGTTCGACGATGGGGCGTGCACCTCAATGAATCCCCGCTTGACCTTGATCGCGGCGGATTGATCGCGAATGACCTTCAAACGGTAGCGTCGCCCAAGATAGAGGTGTGTTTCGCCTGCAACGTACCGGCGCTTCGGCGTCCGCGGCAGATATTGCCGGAAATCCCGTATTTGCTTGCAGACCCAGCCCGCGCGTTTCCTGACCTTATTCAGGATATCGGCTTCCGACGCTGCGACAGGCGCTACGACTTCAACCGTGGTGTCTGGTAAAACCGAAATCGCTAGCGTCCGACGCTTGCGGCGTATTACCGTGAATTCAATCGGCTGGCGTCCATAGTGCAGCTTGTACGCGACGTTCATCCCGGAAACCTGACGCTGGCGATGTTCATGATCTTCGATTCGAGTTCATCAAGCGTCTCGACGGGCAGATCGATCCCTTTCTCGTCCCGCACGACATCGAAGAAGTAGTCATCGATTGCGTCACGCATGCGATTTTTGGCGACGTCGTTCGACCAGACATCGACAATGTGGTGGGCCGTTACGATGTCAATCAGGGCCAAAGCGATCTCTGCCACTTGGTCCTTTTGACCGGCGTCATCCGCTCCATTGAGCGCAGGCTCGAGAATTCCGAAGAACGCAGCCGCATCATCGTTGCCCTTGATGCGGGCGGGCACATCTTGGCCCCGATCTTTCCCGGCGACCTTGCTCGCGATGTCGATGATCGAGTTCAGATATTCCTTCTCGGACATACGGTGCTGGCGGTAATCCCGGATCGTCTCTTCGAGCATCTCGGAGAAACGCATGTAGAACGCGGGATCGGCTTCCATGTTCTCGGTGATCGTTCTCTTAGTGGCGCTAGCAATACGGTCGGCCTTCGATGCCGCTGTAATACCGCTCTCGGCCACTACGGCCTGAAGGGCTTTGGGATCGTTGATATTCACGGCCTTGATGATCGTTTCGGCAGGTAGCGCGATCACATGGTCATCCAGAAGCTTCTGGACCTTAGGCTCGTACTCCTTGATGTCCACCACTTCCTGATACCGAGTTTGAACCGAACGCCGCAGTTCCGTGAACTGCTTCCAGTCGCGCTTGAATCCATCAAGCTTCTTGTCGCTGAAGACGTCATGCACTTTCTCGGATGAAAGCGAGATGTGAAGGCAGCGGCTAAACGCACGCAGACGGCCATAGAAATCGTGGCGGATCGCTTCATCGGCAAGGAACTGCTCAAACTGTTCCATATCCTTCTTGTTGCTGACCTCCTTGAAGAGGTCCCACAGTTGCTCGTGCAGCTGCGGCAGCTTCTTGATTTCCTCGCGGATATCGGTCAGCGCACCCGCGACATCTTCGGCGTCGAAACCTTCGAACGCGCTGTAGGTGGTCAGGGCCTTATCCAGTTCGCCCAATAAACCTTCGTAGTCGATGATGAAGCCGAATTGCTTTTCCTGATCTTCGTCTTCAAAGAGCCGGTTCACGCGGGCAATTGCCTGAAGAAGCGTATGGTCACGCAACGGCTTGCATACGTAGAGGACCGTATTACGCGGGGCATCGAAGCCCGTCAGCAGCTTCGAGACCACGATCAGAATTTCCGGATCGCCGCTGCCCTGAAAGCTATCGATGATCTGGCGGTTGTACTCGTCTTCCGAATTGTTGAACCGCTTCATCATCTGAGCCCAGAACTTGCGGACAAGGTCCTTGGACTCCTTATCGACTTCCTCGTTCCCTTCGTTGTCATCGGGCGGAGAAATGATGATCTCGCTCGTGACGTGACCGATTTCGTCAAGCACTTCCTTGTAGCGGACGGCGGCTGCCTTCGACGGGGCGACAAGCTGCGCCTTGAAGCCGGTTCCCTGCCAATGCTGGCGATAGTGTTCCGAGATATCGAAGGCCTTCGCGCGGATCGCTTGCCCGGTCTTGGAGAGCGCATCCATGCGCGAGAACTTGCGCTTCAGGTCGGCTTCCTGCTCTTGCGTCAGCCCCTCGGCGATCTTCTCGAACCACTTGTCGATGACATTGCCTGTCACCTGCTGCTCGACGAACCGACCTTCGTAGAGAAGCGGCACGACCGCCTCATCCGCGACGGCCTCGTCAATTGTGTATTTGTGGATCAGCCCGCCAAACGTGTTGAGTGTATTCTTGTCGCGCTTAAGCAGTGGCGTTCCGGTGAAGCCGAGATAGCACGCCCGCGGCAGTATGCGGCGCATCTTCTTGGCAAAATCGCCGTACCCGCCATAGCGGCCGCTTTGGGTCCGGTGACTTTCGTCCACCAGCACGAAGATATCCGGGCTTTCGTCCTTGAACGCGCTGCCGCCCAAGGCGGACGAAAACTTGTTGATTATGGTGGTGATGAGAGGCTTCTTGTCCTTGATCAATTCGAGCAAATGCGCTCCGGACCGAGCGCGGACTGGCTCCATTTCACAGGATTTGAATGTGCCTTTGATCTGTTTGTCGAGATCGTCGCGGTCCGTGACGATCATGATCCGCGGGTTCGGAATGGACTTGTCGAGCGCGAGACATCGCCCAAGCATGACCATGGTCAGCGATTTTCCCGAACCCTGCGTATGCCAGATGACACCGCCTTTGCGCGCATTGTTGAGGTCAAACTGCTTGATCCGAGTAATTGCTTCTTTGATCCCGAAATACTGCTGGTGCCGCGCCACCTTGCGGACGCCGCCGTCAAACACCGTGAATCTGCGAATGATGTCCAGCAGCCTCTCGGGACGCGCCAAGGCATAAAGCAGGCGGTCCTGTTCGGAAATCGCGCGTGGGCCTTCGGCAGCAAGAGCGTCAAAGAACGCCCGAGCCGGTGCGAAATCGCCTGCGAAGATGGCTGACTTTTCTGTCGCTGTCAGCGGCCGGTTGATGACGGCAGCAATATCTTCTTCCCGATCCTCGCCATCGCGCCATGTTTGCCAGAACTTTGGCGGTGTTCCGACCGTCGCGTACCGTGCTTCGATCCGGTTCATCGTCATGAGCAACTGCGCAAAATGAAACAGATGCGGGATGTTATCCTCACTCTGGTAGCCGATCAGCTGGCTGCCAGCCTTCTTCAGGCTTTCCGTGGGTCGCTTGTTCTCGATTGCGAGAAACGGAATGCCGTTTACAAAGCAGACGATGTCCAGCCGCTTTGTCTGCGATGTGCTTGACCGTTCGACGACCATCTCGGGCGTGACGTGAAAGGCGTTGTTCGCCGGGTTCTCCCAATCGATATATTTGAACGAGTAGCTTTTGCTGTCGCCTTCAATGGTCTTGGTGATCGTCGTTCCCAGCACGAGCAGATCGTAGATGTCCTGATTGGTGCCTTTCAGGCCCTTAACTTTGTCGGGGGTCGGCTTGAGGCGGCGCAGAGCCTCGTGCGCGTCCTGAAGATCGAATTTGTAGTCCTTGCCCCGATGATTGAAGGAGTTAATTTTCAGCAGCTGTTCGATCAACACGCCTTCAAGCAGCACATTGCGCTGCCGCCCGCGCTTCGATTCCGCGTCGCGTTGAGAAATTGGTATGTAACCCAGTCCCACAAGCGTCTGAATGGCAGGGACCTGGGATTGATACGATTCTGCGGCGTTGAATGTCATTCTTCCGCTCCTTCTTCAGCGGCGTCATCCGAGGCCGGTTTTGCAATGAGTTCGATGGAAAGTGGGATGCCGAACTGCGCAATGCGCTCGGCAGCCGCCTGAAGGCTTACCTTGCTAAAGAAAGGCAGCCCCAGAGTGCCGTCCGCATACGGCTTGCGCATAATGCCGTAGACAACGCCGTAGCTGTCGCGAGCAACCTTGTCCGCGCTCTTCGGCAGCAACGCTTCAAATCCGCTACCCAGCGACCGGACCTTCGCCCGGAGTCTCTTCCTGAATCCGGCGTCGGTCACGAACGCATCGGCGCTCACCACGCCCTGCGACCACAGATGACTGATCGGACCTGACGAGTGTCCATCCTTAAGGTGGATGAATTTCTTATTCTTGGAGAAGAAGTCGCACGCTTCGAGATTGCCGTACCTCACGCCATCGGGCGTGATGAATTCTTGGTCCATCTTGAGCAGATCGGCCCGGTTGGCCGCGAGGTCCGCAATAAGTTCTTCTTCGTTACGGCAGGTCGTTGCGCCGATGATGGTCGCTTTGGGAATAGCATTGAAGAATGCCTCAACCCGGTCCTTGAACTGCTTCTCGACGCGATACCAGCTGCCAGCAAACAGCACGTAATGCTGTTGCGCATTGCCGGTACCAAGCGTCGTTTCGAACACGAAGCAGTTATAGACCCGCCACTTTTCTGAGAACTCGTCGTCGTCCTCGCCTTTTGCCTTGATCGTATGACCTTCCTTGATCTCGGCCATATCCCCGGCGAACGCGCAGCGGTTCAACTCAGCGACATAGTCCTCGATTGAGAGGCTGTGGAAATTCGTGCCGTGGCTTCCGAAGCCGTTGTAGTGCAGCTCGCTGCCTTCCGTGTAATCGACGATTTCAGGCGGAGCCATGTGCAGGTCGGACGGCTTTCCGCCACGAAGGTCCTCAAGCGCGTCGAACAGGTTCTGATCGAGCTGGGCGATCAGGTCCTTTTCCGCAACCCTGCGCATGTTATCGACCCATGCGAACTCTTGCCGGTAGGTTGTCAGCTTGTACGCCGCCAATGCCTCCGCGCACTTTGCCTGAATGGAGTCGGCCTCGACCTCGCAGGTGATTGACAGACTGTCTTTACCGGCTACGAAATGAGCGAATGCCTTGTCCGAAGGCGTGCCACCAGCGACACGCGCCAGATCGCGAAGCATATCGACGCCAAATTCTTGCACGTCGCTGTCTTTGCTCGCTTGGACCCGCTTCTGAAACGTCACAGCGTCGGGCGTTGCCAAGTCGAGCATTCTCAGTTGTCCGCGCGGCACGGTATTCAGGGTGACTTTAAGACCAAATTGTCGCTCGAACGCATCGTCGTTCAACGCGATGTGCACGTGACCAAAGCAGACGGCAGCGACGCGATCATCATCGACAGGAAGAAACAGGACGGCCCCGGCGCCCCCGGTGAAAATATCGGTCGGAAGATCAGGACTCCCCGTTTCGAGGAAGCCGCGCCAACCCGGCATGTTGGAATAGATTTGCCCAATGTAGAGCGAAGCACCCTCAGCGCCGTTCCACGGACGCTGCTGGAGCGCCCGTTCAGCGCCGGGGGCGAACGACTCGGAGAATGCATTCGCGATCGTATAGCCCGTGCGCAGCAAACGGATGTTGAGGGTCTTGGTTTTAGCCATCACTACCCTCCGGCTTCACACGCCATTCGCCAGTGAGCAGCTTCTGCATCAGGCCGCGCTTCTGCGCTGAGAGAGCATCGCGCTTTCTTTCGATCATAGACACCTCTTCGAGAAGGGCATCCATTACGGTGGCCTGTTGCCGTTGAATGAGCATCGACGGTAGGTAAACGACGATCTTTGAAAACGCGGGGAATTTCAGATTCCAGGTGTCGCTTGTGAGACCTTGCGAATACCGCTCGAAGTCGAAGACCATTCGGCGCGACTTAAATAGATGGGCGGCATAACGCGCGTCGATGTTTTGATTGTCAGGGGTAACGATCGTATACGCCGGACTAACAATGCCCCGTAACGTAGAAAGGCCGGAGACGCCCTGCCACATGCGCATGGTGTTGTATCCGATATCACCCGGCAAAATCAGCTTGTAGGATGACTTGTCTTCTTTGGAGACATCCTTGCGACCCACGTCGTCTCGATCGATAACGCCGCCGGACATTGTGATGCTCAGCAGTCGGTCATCGTCGCCGCCCGGTTGGTCCCGCTCTATAAAAACATCTCCAAGTTCAAACCTCGTCCAACCGCTCGGCCGAGCTTCCGATTTTGGATGACACGGCTCGAAGAACTGGTGTGATAGACCCTTGATATGCAGTTTCTTCGATGCAGCAAGCCGCTCGCATGCTTCGATTGCTTCGTCCCATACGCGCAGAATTCTTGCGATTGTGCGCTGCTCGGCAAGTGGGGGAAGCTGAAGCGTTAGAGCTTCGATATCTCTAAAGATCAGCCCCGGCTGCGCTCCAATCTGCGTGACAGCAGCAATCTGGCGTCCCCCATCGTTCGTTTGCAGGAAAGCGAGGACTATTTCTGCAAGAGCCTTGTGCGGAGCTATAGCCACCCGAGCATTTGTTTGGCTAATATTCGCGCCTTCAAGGTATGATGGGACAATTGCCGCAGTGCCAACGTCTCCTTTGATGGTGATCACAAGGTCACCAGTCTTCAAACGGGCACGGGCAAACGACTTTTCGATCTCAGGAGAGACCCGGCGATAATCTTCAATCGGACGCCATCCAAAAGAAAAATCACCGCCTCTTACAAGGGGAATGCCGGCTGGATCATGATCTCCGGGCTGCACTACGCCGTAGGTGATGGGGCGATTTTCATCTATCAATTCGCCTAAAGTTACGACACTCCATCCCTCACGCATCGATGCCAAGCTCCTTGAGATGCTTGGTCATGCGCTTACGCACGTCCGTGAGTTCGGCCTCGATGGCGACAATCCGTTTCTGAACCGCGGCCACGTCGATCTCCGCTTCGGGTTCGAACGTGTCTACGTAGCGGGGAACGTTGAGATTGAAATCGTTTTCGGTAATCTCCTTGGCCGGGGCCTTGTGCGAGAATTTTTCGACTTCTTTGCGATTCCGGTAAGTTTCGACGATCTTTGTGATGTGATGCTCTTCGAGAACGTTTTGCGTTTTTGCGCTGGTGTACTCACGGCTGGCATCGATAAAGAGCACGTCTTTGCGCTTTTCGTTCGGGCCGCCTTGTTCGCGGGAGCGGTCGAACACAAGGATGGCGACGGGGATGCCCGTGGTCGTGAATAGGTTCGACGGCAGGCCGATTACGGCGTCGAGGAGATTTTCTTCGATCAGCTTTTTGCGAATCTCGCCTTCCGAGCCCCCACGGAAGAGCACGCCGTGCGGCACGATGACGGCCACTCGACCTGACTCGCGCTTGGCGATCTCGACCATGTGCGTGATGAAGGCATAGTCGCCCTTGGACTTGGGCGGGATACCGCGCCAGAAGCGCTTGTATTGGTCATCGCCAGCATGCTCCGCGCCCCACTTGTCCAGCGAGAACGGTGGGTTCGCGACGACGATGTCGAACCGCATGAGGTGGTCGCCCTCGATCAGCGCCGGGCTGTTGAGCGTGTCGCACCATTCGATCCGGGCCGCGTCCTTGGCGTGCAGGAACATGTTCATCCGCGCCAGCGCCCATGTCGCACCATTCACTTCTTGCCCGTAGAGCGAGAAGTTTTCTGAGCCGGTTTCGTCCGCGGTGCGGATCAGCAATGAGCCGGAGCCGCATGCGGGGTCGCAGATCGTGTTGCCCGGTTGCGGGTTCGCGAGTTGCGAGAGCAGCTTCGAGACAGCAGTCGGGGTGTAAAATTCGCCCGCTTTCTTGCCTGCGTCGGAGGCGAATTTGGAGATCAGATAGATGTAGCACTCGCCGATGATGTCTTCGCTGACGCGGGAGGGACGAAGATCGAGTGCGGGCTTGGCGAAATCTTCCAGCAGGTTCTTCAGGCGGCGGTTGCGGTCCTTGGTCTTGCCGAGATTGGCTTCGGAATTGAAGTCGATGTTGCGGAAGACGCCTTCCAGCTTCGAGCGGTTGGCATCTTCGATCTTTTCAAGCGCCGTGTTGATTAGTTCTCCGATATTCGCTTCGTTTCGCGCCTCATAGAGATCGTAGAAGCTTGCCCCTTTGGGCAGGACGAAACGTTCGCGCTCCAGCCTGCGGCGAATGCGCGTTTCATCGCCCCCGAATTGCTTTTTGTAGTCCTCGACATGCGCGTTCCAGAGATCGGAAATGTATTTCAGGAACAACATCACGAGGATGTAGTCCTTGTAGTTCGCGGCATCGACGACCCCCCGGAACGTGTCGCACGCGGCCCACGCCGTGTTGTTGACTTGCTGTTGGGTCAGTTGATCGGTCATTTGCGGCCTTCTTTCGTAGAGCGTGTGATCGGCTGTTCGGGGTTTCGTGTGTCTCGTTGCGCTTTCTCGAGCAGTGCCAGCGTCACGATCTGCTGCCGCCGCTCGGCAAGCCGGTGCGTGAGCACGCATTCGCGGCGGGCCAGACTGTCGAGTTGCGCGATGGCTCTTTGGGTTTGTATGCCGGGCAGCGGGATCTCGAGGTCAGCGAGGCACCTGACAGAGATCATCCGGATGTTCTGCCCTTGTGCGCACGAATCGAAGTGGCGTTGAGCGGGAGCCTGATTGATCAGCCACGCCAGATAGGCTGGCTCCAGCGCCTCAGACCGGGAGCGGAGAATAACCAGCGGCAGAACGGCGACTGCAGGTTCGAAGGAAGACGGAAGGCAGGTCGCCGTGTTGTGGTCTCCGCGCGAGCGGAACAGCACGTCACCTGGTTTCGCCCAGTAGCGTTGGGGAATCGGGTCGAGGCGATATGCACCTGCATTATCGCCTGTGAGCCCGCCGTCGGTGGCGGTGTCGCGTAGTTGAATCGCCCGAACGCCATTAGGCACCGGTTCCAGCCTACCGCGGGCTGTATAACCAAGCTGAATCTCGCATATGTTGCTTAAATGTGGCATCTATTTCTCTGTAAGCAATTTTACAGAGAATTATATCCGCCACCGGACATAGTCAAGTTGATTTACTCTGTAGATTTACCTACAGAATATTTTAGAAGCTCACGAGGTCCTGTGACTGGGATTGCTCTGTCGTTAGCAGCCGTAGCTCGCCTAAATTGTTCGTAAAACAGCCGATTTCCGAACAGTTCCCCCTCAAACCCCGAGCAAAACATGGCCAAAACAGCCTCAAAACGCGCGCCTTCAGCTATCGTAAAACGAACAGTTGCCATGCCGCGTCGGCCGAACAATGCCGATCTGCGCACGCGCGAGTATCTGACCGACGCGGAGGTGCAGCGCCTGGCCGATGCCGCCAAAGGCAATCGCCACGGCCATCGCGACGCCACCATGATCCTCGTCGCCTACCGCCATGGCCTACGGGCGGCGGAGCTGACGGATCTGCGATGGGACCAGATCGATTTCAGTTCTGCCACGCTTCACGTGCGACGAGTCAAGCAAGGCACACCCAGCACCCATCCAATTCTGGGCGATGAACTTCGAGCCCTACGCCGCCTCCAGCGCGAACAGGACCCTAGATCGCCATTCGTGTTCACCTCTGAACGGGGTACACCATTCACTACGGCAGGATTCGCGAGGATGGTAGAACGTGCTGGCGCTGAGGCTGAGCTTGGCTTCAAGGCACATCCGCATATGCTTCGGCACGCCTGCGGCTACGCATTGGCGAACAAGGGGCATGATACGCGAGCACTGCAAGCCTATTTGGGCCACAGGAATATTCAGCACACGGTCAAGTACACAGAGCTGTCGCCTGCTCGCTTCAGGGATTTTTGGCGGGACTAGGCGATAGAAAGCAACCGAACATAAGCGTGCATCGCGGCCGACGGCTCCATCGCGGAGGCGAAACCGAGGTAGAAACAGGCACTTTCCGCGCTAATAGTCGGTCGGCACCGCCGCCTGCAGGTCCGCGTAATAGCCATCCGTGGCGTCGAAGTAATTCTTGCAGCCCTCCATGACGTCCTTGAGGGTGGCGAGGCTGACGACACCACTCGGAAAGCTGATCAAGACGCCGGAATTGTCGGTGGCGTAGCGGAACGAAAACGAGCCCTTGTCGATCTCGTGGAAGTCCCTGACCACGCGCGCAATGGCCTGATTGCCGTCATCCTGTACCGGCAATCCTATCGCTTCCATCAGGCCTTCATGGAGTTTCCAAAGGTTGAGCAGGTTATGCGTGCCTGGCGGCACGGACATGCCCACCAACCCACCATATTGCTCGATGATGTACTTCAACACTGTTTCCAAGGCATGCCGGTAGCAAAACATGATTGGGAATGTGAGGTAATTGCGGTCAAACTCTTCGCGCTCGCATTGCTCGACCAACACTTCCGCCGCGCGGAAATAACCGCTCCATATGAACGTGCTGCGCTCAAACGGGTGTTCGGGGAAATAAACGTCGGTCTGCTTGGAGATAGCCTGCACAATGCGGTCGCCGCGCTTCGGCCACCGGTATTTCAAATTGAGGATGTCTTCGAACTTTCCATCCATCCGTGAATTCTCGCACAACCCTATGCCTGCGCGCATCCCATTTTAGGTGGCCTCAGGCGATGAATCCAAGGGCTCACATTATATTCGCGCGCTAGCGCCATGGCTGATCAAGAGATAACCTGTCCAAAACGGCGGACGATCACGATCATCCTTCGCTCCAGTCCCTGTCTTTGCTGACCGAAGTGTGCTTCACGGTGATGATTGGCACACAACGCGATGACATTTGTCACGCGATCTGGGCCTTCGTTGGCTAGCGCCATAATGTGGTGAGACTCCAAATAGTGAGAACCGTCGAGACGACGAAATCCGACCTCTCCACACAATTCGCATCGCCCATTTGCACGGCGCAAGACGGCAGCTCTAACGGCTGGATCACGCGCATAGCGCATTCCGATGACAGGTGTGATAAGCGCCACGTCTGTCCCGAGATCGTCAATTGCATCGTTGACTGGCGACGCGAGGTCATTCAATTCATCCGCACCAACTAGGCGGCGATACATGTCCGAAAGCTGTCCGGCGCCATAGTAGCGCCGCCAGGCTGCGCGGTTACTATATCCGGCAAGCTCGGTCAAAGCGCGCTCTATGGCCACAAAGTCGCCGTCGGTGAAGCGGTGAGACTTTGAACGCTGAAGAATCTTTTCGCGCAGTTCGACCGGCAGGTCCGCGCCGCGCCACGCTTTGCGATTGATATGCCCACCGCTTTCTCTGACCGCGATCAACGCAAGCAGCGGAACGTCAGCATATGCAGCTGCTGCGTCTAACAGATCACAGACCTGGGCCACCATTCTAGCATTTGACTTTGGATCGCGGCCAACCGCGACAGCAGCGGTTTGGTAGGTCAATAGCCGGTCTTCTCTCACTGCCCGCGCGATGACCGGCAACAAACGCCGTGCGACCTCGTGTTGCACAATGCTCATGTGCTCCTCCTTGGCAATCAGGTTGATACGCGAGCCAATCCTTGTAGGCGAAAGGTTATGGTCTCAGTCCGCATGATCTGTTACTCATCCTAACGACTATAAATCGACCCACTGCCCGTCATTCACAATCTGGACGTTGTCAAACAGCTCTGGATATCGATGGCCCGCGAATGTGTGTATCGGCACCAAACGTTTAGGTGCTACAGCAGAAGCCAGACGCTTCAAATCTACAGGACTGGCGTGACCCGATGTGTGGATCGTTTCAAATTGTATCTGTTTCGAATCGCAGCCCCGCTTCAGCTTAGCTCCCGCCGCGTCATTGAGATAACCCTCCCATTGCGACCAATAGACGGCTGCACCTACCAGTGCATCATTGTCCTCAAGATCCTTTAACATCCACGCCCGAAACAGCATGACCAAGCGGGGAGCTTGACTCTTCAGCTCATGCGACCACAACCGGAATCCTTTGTAAGACTCGACTATTGAAGCAATTCCGTTCCTTACAAGCTGCACACGTTGATGTTGGGGAATATAGACAGCCAGATTTGACCACGAGGGATCAACCTTAGGAATGCTTCTATGCCCCGTCGCATTTAGTATCTCCGCAGCGTATGCGTCGATGACTAACGTTCGTCCGGCGCGCTTCGCCGCTCTATAAACGCTCACCACACGGTCAATGTTTTGAGCAGAACATGCGACGAGCGCCATCCCAGGCGTTTTAACAAACTTATCAAGAAAGAGCTGTTCGACGTCATCCTCAGTCGGGAATGTGCCGTCGTCTCGCAGCCGTCCGAGGCTTGAACCCTCCATAAGCATCAGATCCACATCTTTTGGCGGATTCTGAATTAGGGCTTCAAAGAGTCGCCCCTTTCGCCCGTGAGCGCGCAAGTCGCCCGAATAAAACAACTTCTTCCCGTCCGCCTCTACCTCTAAGGCATAGGCGTCAAAAGCTGAATGGTCCACGAGATGCGGTCGAATTTTGAATGGGCCGACCCCTAGTTGCCTTCCGCTTTCAAGATATTTGGATGCCGGGATCGCCACGGTCTTCGGAACAAAGGAAGCCGCTGCACGCATGATTTGCTCGGTGGCTCTGCCCATAATTATCGGAATGGTTGGCAATGCCCTTGGGATAAGCCCCCAATGATCGCGGTGACCATGAGAGAGGACTATTGCGAGAAGGCTGCCATTGGGCTCGATCAGCCCCTCCACTGAGGGAAGTGGGCACGCCTCGGGGCTCTCAGCGGATAGTGGTAGGCCAAGATCCAAAACAATGCGCGACCCGGATGCCTCCAGTTCGATGCAGGTGCCGCCAATCTCCTGCGTACCTCTGTGGATTCGAACACGCATCTCTAGGGGCGCCAGTATCCAATTGCCGATCTGAGAAATTTACAGATTATGGAACAATTTGCGAAAATATTTCGGTAGCGGCTATTTAGAATCTCGGACTAATGCTTCTTCGACACAGACGGATTATTTCGTGACTGAAAGAATTACGTTTGCGATTGGGGACATACACGGGTGTTTTGCAGAACTGCAATCGCTTATTCAACATTGTGAAACGGCCTTTCGGTCTGGAGAGCGCACGTACATTTTCCTTGGTGACTATGTCGATAGAGGAGCTCGGTCCCGCGAAGTTGTCGGCTTTCTTAGGGCTATGAGCGAACAGGCGCGCCGCTTTGTATGCTTGCGTGGCAATCACGAAGAACTTCTCGTCCTGGCGGCGCGCTTGGATCGGTCGGACCAAGACCTGATGACGTGGTGGGCGAACGGCGGAGAGCAGACTCTTGACAGTTATGGGGTGAATGATCCCGCCGATATTCCTGCTGACGACTTGGAATGGCTCAAGCGGTTACCTCTGAAGCATCAGGAATGCGGAAGAACCTATGTCCACGCCGGTATACGCCCCGGAATCCCAATTGAGCAGCAATCGAACCGAGATTTGCTTTGGATCAGAGAGCCATTCCTGTCTTCACCGCTGAATCATGGCTCGCTGATAGTACACGGCCACACGCCCACACCGTCGCGAAAGCCTGAGATATACAAAAATCGAGTCAATATCGACACGGGCGCTTGTTTTGGCGGTCCTTTGACTGCCGCCGTGTTTGATGAAGACGATGTCCTGCCCTCCTTCTTCATCAATTCTAGTGGATCTATCTCTCTAGCAGATTTGAAAGAATTATACCGCCAATGAAAAACTCGTTCCGCCGAGGTCTTTCTGCGAAATTCATCGAAGCTCTGAAGGGCCTGGCCGCCAGCGAGGCGGATAACTGGTGGAAGGAGGTGCTTGAAAACGAGTCCATAATCCTCGCTGTCCGTGACGAATACATGAACGCTTATGTTAAAGGGCAAAGCGTGTTCAAGATCGAGTTCGACAGGATATCTAACGGTGCATCGAAGCCGCGCCTCTCGGTTCACTACAAATATCTCATCAAACCAGAGTTAGAAGAGAGCAATCCATACATCGAATTCGATGGGGATCGGTTCTCTGTGGACCCTGCGTAGATAGTGCAGCAGGAATACCGAGCAAAGAAAACGCTGCCGCATCTCATTCGCACGGCGACACGGTTTGCTGGTGCGGAAAAATCTGGTGTTCACGCGATTTCGCGCAACGAGCCTAAGGTAATCGATTTAGAGATCGCCTTTCCATCCAGCAGTGTGGAGAGCGAACAATCTGTTCCTCGCATGGATATTGCCGTTTTGGTTCCGAATAGCGATGGGAGTGCAAGCATCGTGTTTTGCGAAGCAAAATGTGCGGACAATAAAGAACTCTGGACACTAGAAGTGGACAACAAAGACCCCTCAAAATCACAGATCCTAGTTTGCGCCCAAATTAAAAAGTACGAGAGGTTCATTCGCGAGAATAAAGAGGTCCTAATCGAAGCCTATCTGGATGTTTGCAAGGCTCTCGTTGAAATGAGCAGGGGAATAACTAGGGCACCCGACGCGCTTATCGCTGAAGTGGCTGCTAAAAGAGTCCGTTTGAGTATCCATCCAAACATATTTCTTCTAGTCTTTGATTTTGACGACGATCAAAAGAAGGGAGCAGTTAAACGTCGTCTCAACGCACTGAAAGAGCAAAGCGTCCAAGTTATAGCGAAGGGCGACCCGAAGAGTTTTCGGCTAGTCAAAGATATTTTAAATCACTGGAAAAACTCTGACGCGAACCGATAGCGGATTTTAGATCGGGTAGCTGCTCTTCGCAGCTTTAATCAAGCATCCGGCATGGGCTGTAAGCCAGCTGCTGCGGCCTACATCATGTCCCGCAATCAATCCGCTGATTGCCAAAAAATCCGCGAACCACGCCGACGCTTGAACCGAACTTGCGTAGTACACACACGGCTGTCAGCAGCGACGCTCTCTGCGTTGACAGCCGCCGAACGAGACGAAAAAAAATCAAAAATACTATATTTTTCAACAACTTATGGCCTATTGCAAGACTTTTTAGCCGATGTCATAGTGTTTTTGCATCGATTCGATGTGCGTATAGTTGCGTGCCGCCTGAGACAAACATAGCAGTTGGACGCAAACGCCCGGTGCAGAATTTGAATGCGATACCGATTGCGGCCCGGCAGAGTGCCGGAGGACCGAGCCCGGTCCAGACCTGATGGCGAACGCCCGGACCAATCAAAAGCGGTCCGGCAAGACTAAAAGCTCCCGACATCACAACAGCCTCCGAACCGTAGCTGCGCTCGATCACGCGGTGAAGCTGATCGATACGGTTTGCCGCCTCGCTGGGGACAAACATCTTATCGGCGCCCCGTCGAACCCTGAGGTCAAACGACTCCGACGCGCCATCGAAGATCACGACACGCCGTTCCTGTTCGAGCAACTCTTGGAAGCGTTCTCGCTGCAGGGGATCAGCGATCACGCCGCCTACGCATACATGGAGCGCAATGGGCGTTTGACCTGGCGGGATCTGGAGCGGACGACTGCGCGGGTGCCTGTCTGCTCCAAGCTACGAAGCTATTGGACCTATGAGGATTGTCGGTATCGAAAAAAAGCTCGGACATGCGCCGAGCCGGAAATTCTTCCCGTGTGCCCGGTGCCGACGCACGACCTGCGGAATGGACGTCTAAGCACTACCGGCTACAGTCTATTCTTGTTCCTGCGCGACATAGCTGAGGGCGATGTCGTTCGTTGGATCGACGGGCGCCTTGAGGACGCTTGTGAAGGCAGCGTTCGAGGGCGCTCGCTGCGAATGCGGAAAGCCTTGATCGAGCCATTCCGGGCCGTGATTGGGATCTCGGATAAGGTGCTGAACATGACTCTGGCGTCGCTCCTGATCGCCGCGCCTGCCAACAAGCCGCTGTGGCTAGAAGCTGGAATAGGCATGATTGCTGTCGATACTCTACTGCACTCCTTCATGCACAGAACCGGACTTCTTCATAAATTCCAGGCCGAGCATCCCTACGGGCCACGTTGCTATGAGCCGAACGGATGCGCTGAGCTTATCGAAAGGGTCACAGAGCGGATCGACGCCCGCGATATCAATCTGGAATATCCGAAATTCTTTCCTCGGCTCGTTCAGCACGCAATCTGGCGCTATTGCGCGCAGTCGGAGTTGAACATCTGCAACGGGAACAAGATCGACGACCGTTATCCGTGCGAAAATATGGGCTGCCCATTGTTCTTTCGGTGTGACCGCGTTGCGCTCCGACCGATGGCTGCGGCATCCCCCTGACGGAATCTGGCCTTCCGGGCCAGGCGTATGAGTCCCAACACGCTATCGATCAACCAAGCAGAGGCCCCTCGCGGGGCCTCTTTTGATTCCAGGAGAAAGCATGAGCAAGAAGCCAGCCAAACCCAAAGCCCCGAAAGCACCTAAAGGCAAAGCGCCCAAAGCAACAGCCCCGAGGGCGATCAAGAGCACGGTTGTTCTCTTCGGACTCGACGAAACGGATAATCCGCGAGGCGCGCAGTTCGTTGGCGTGGATGAGGCCCTAATCGGCCGGATGGCCAAGAGTATGGGCTTGCGAATAGGAACCCCGCACGCTCCGCATCATTACGCGGTAACCCAAAAGCTGCCCAAGGGCGACGTCCACGGCACCGGTCTCAAAGCCGTCCCTCAGATTGCTCTCGACCTATACGAGAAGCTCAACGCGCTAGTCGGCGGCGAAACCGGTGCGATTTCGACGACCCAACCCAAGACCTGGGACGAGATTGGGCCATCTGCACTTGTTATCGCTCAGGATAGCTTGGCAGACGGCTGGTGGCCCGCTGTCGTGATCAAGCGCCACGAGGAGAACATCGTCATCAAGTGGCGCGACTTTCCAGGACAAGGCGAATTCATCCGAAAAGCTAACGCCGTCGCTCTGCTCAAGAACGACTGAGCACCAACCTTCCCCTCCATTTTGACTGGCTCGGGTCGCCGCGGCCCGAGCTTTTCTTTTGGCCATCACCACACTCAGGAGACCTACTATGAGCCCGAATACCGCAATCATCCGCAGTCTTAACGATCAACTCCGCCGCGATTTCGGATCAGGCATGGCATTCATGACGCCCGGCGTAGCAGCCTTGGGCGCAGAAGCAGCGGAACGGATATTCAAGACTATCGCGACATATGACGATTTCTGTCACGCAAACGATCCCTGGTCGGAGCACGATTTCGGAGCTTTTGAAGCCGAGGGCCAAAGGATCTTTTTCAAAATCGATTACTATGACAAAACACTGACAACGGGCTCTCCAAACCCCGCCGATCCAGCAGTTACAACGCGGGTTATAACTGTCATGCTGGCCAATGAATACTAATTCGGTCAATCACTAAGCAGCTTTGCCAGCGGCACGGACAAGGCATCGGCTATTCGGGACATCACGATCAGGCTGGGATTCCGCCTCCCGCGCTCCATGCCACCGACGTCGGTCGAATCAATCGCGGCCTTTTTGTCCAACCAATCTTTCCAATCTGAGGTTCAGATGACACGGATTCGAGCTGTCTGCATATTCGCAGCAGGTGTTCTAGCGGCTTTCCTTACTTTGGAGGCCAGCCCGGCTTCCGGGCAACTGACCCGCGAAGATGCGTATCGCCAGTTGTCCGCAGAGTTGAAAAGGCGCGGACCTAATATCTACAATTTGGCACTGAGGCTCCGGGGTCACGAAGTCGAACGGCTGGCCAGGACAAAGGCAGACGACGTCGAAAGGGAGTTTCAGCAGTATTTGCTACTCAATAACGCAGAGCACGAAGAGCTATATCAACGACACCGCGATCCGACGGTTCTCAAGTTCATGAGAGCCCTTTGGAACACCGACATGATTGAACGATTCAGGTGGACCAGCGAGCTGAGCGTCAACAATTCCCACGGAGTTTTTGCGACGGCTTTCTTCACACCAACTGCAATCCTAAAGCCCGAGTACCGTGATATCTGCAACGGTTCCCCTTACCAAGAAGGCGATCCCGAGTGCAGAGCGGCGATCACCACGCGTGAGGTCGATTCCGTAACTGGTATTCGTCAGGTCGGACAGTATCTCGTTGTAGAGTTCTCAGTGACGAATACACCGACGAAAGCGGGAATAGCCCTCAAGCTTCGGGAAACAACTGTCCCCGCAACCGGCGCCTTTATCAAATACGACGACGGATGGCGTTTGGTGGAACTCAACGTCCAGTCCAGTAGAAACCTCATGCTGTTAGCCCGGCGTCAGATTTGCAAAGAGGAGGATTTTGAAGTGATTATTTCCAAATCAACTTTCTTGAATTTCCAAATCTGTCCCAAGGACACCTGGCTGCGGCTGCATCGCCCCGACTTGGTCGATACCTTTGCAGCGACAGATTTCGAGAAGCACCTGCTGGAACAGGGCAATGAAGTCGAGGCCCACGCCCGTCGGCTATTCCCGGATGGAATACTGATATCGTCCAGCGGAGAGGAGGCGGAGCAGGAAACCCGGCGTCTTATGGATGCAAATGCGGACACAATTTTCCAGGCGACGTTTCTAGCAGACGGGTTCTATTGCAAGTGTGATGTCCTCAAGCGAGGCGCGGCTCCCGGGACTTGGGATATCTATGAGATCAAAGGGACCAATTCCCGCAAGGAGGGCAGCGAGGAGCGGGATCACATCTCGGACCTTGCTTTTCAGCGGCATGTTCTGCGGCGCGCTGGCGTGACCGTTGATCGCGTTTTCATCATCCATCTCAGCAAGGAATATGTGAGACGGGGCGATCTTGACGTCCAGACGCTTTTCACCATCGCCGACAGCACCGAACTGGTTGACGCGGTTTCGGATCGCATTGAGGCGGAAATGCAAATGGCGGCCGACTATCTGGCCGAAAAGCAGGAACCGACCACGGGTTGTGACTGCCATCTCTACGGGCGCAGTCGGCACTGCCGCACCTTCACTTATTCCCATCCGCACATTCCGCCCTACTCCGTTCACGACATCACCCGGATCGGACAGAGCAGGAAAAAGCTGAGGGAATTGATGGACATGGGAATCCGTGAGATCGGCGACGTACCTGACGACTACAAACTGACCGAACCGCAGCTGCTGCAAGTCCGTTCTCACAAGACACAACAACCCATCGTCAACGCAGCCGTCATTGCGGACGTTTTGAATGTCTACAAGTTCCCGCTCTATTTTCTGGACTACGAGACCTTCGCTCCGGCCATCCCGGCCTTCGAGGGTTTCGGTCCATACAAGCGGATTCCGTTCCAGCTCTCGCTTCATATTGTGCGTGATCCGGACCAAGAGCCGGAACACATCGAGTTTCTGCACCCCGACCGTAGTGACCCGACTCTCGCAATTGCTCGATTGCTGGACGAGCGGATCGGACCGGAGGGAACCGTCGTCGTCTGGTCTGCCCCGTTCGAGCGTGGGGTAAACAAGGAGATTGGCGAGCGCCTCAGTGGAAATCATGCGGTTTGCATGGACCGCATCAACGGGCAGATGCGGGACCTTCGCGACATTTTCTCCAAACAACATTACGTCCACCCTAGCTTTCGTGGCGGGACTTCAATCAAGGATGTCCTGCCGATTATGGTCCCGGAGCTCTCCTATGAGGGGATGGATATCCGGGACGGTACGACGGCCTCCGAACGATGGTGGGCAATGACAGCGGCGGATACGCCGGAAGCCGAGCGTGCGGCCATTGCTGCCTCACTGCTGGCTTATTGCAAGCTGGACAGCTACGCGATGTTCGCGATCTGGCGGGCGCTTCGTACCTTGAGCGGAAGCGGCTGACTGTCACCTGGGAGATGGCGGAACGAGACAACTGGGGACGAAAGGGGCTGGAGAGGCAGAAACGCGCCGATATTACTCGGCGCGTCCCAGGCTCTTTCTCAGGCCGCGAGACGACGGTCAGGGTCCGGGAATTCACGAACAAGCAAGTCATTCGGAATCGGGACCTTTTTTCCGCCGGTCATCTGCTTGAAAAAATATGCGACATCCAACCGTTGGCATTGGTCTCGCAGATCATAGGCCCATTGCGGCTCCATATAGCGGGCTGATGCACCGCTCTCACCACCGCAGATAACCCAATCGGGGCGACCTCCCCACCCTCTGAGATTCAGCGGGCCTAGAGCAGGCTCATAACTGATGAAGCGGATCTTGGCGGGGACTTTTCGGAGGATCGGCCATCGGCGGTCGTACCACTCCTGATTCTCAGCCGTCGTGCCCAGCCAGACGTTGTCGTAACCATCCCCCCAGTCGTCGGGCAACATCTTGCGGATGTTCTCCGGGCGCTTGGTCAGGAGAAGCCAATCAAGGGCACTAGTACTGCGGATCATCTGAAATAGGCGTTTGCGAGCCCCTTCGGGGGATTTATTGTCGAACACGTCCGCCAACGAGGCGCAGAAAACACGACGCCGACTACCGACCTCGCGAGCCTGCCGATCCCAAGCAAAGGGCTTCTTCCAGTTTTGTTCGGAGGTCACCTTTCGAGGCGAACGTGGGCCCCAAGTCCCGCCGTTCCATTTCCAAACGGTGTTCATCGCCTCCGCATAGCAATTATCGCAACCCGCCGATACTCGCTGACAACCGATCCAAGGATTAAAAGTATGATCCGTCCATTCAATTTTAGTCTCTGCACCCATAGTAATGCTCCGTATGTTAGGTTTAATCGTTCGCGCGTTTGGCTACGCGTCGCGATACGGAGTTCTTTACAAGTTCGGATTCCAGGGTGAGCGTTGGGTGGCATCCGCCTTTTCATCCGCGGTGAAACACCACTGTTAGCGAGCATGACGCTGCAGCCCGACCTCGCCGTGATCAGGCAAAAGCAACGGTGCAGTAGCCGTTAGGCTACTGCACCATCCTCAGTTCAGACGAAGACGCTATTCCGCCTGAGCTGAAATTTGCATTCGCAATTTCGGCCATGGCTTTCTTACGTGCTTATCCCGACGCAGTTTCCAGGCGCCTATCTCTTCAGGCGTGCATTCGAAGGAATTGGCGTGACGCAGAGCACACAACAACTGCATAACGACCGGGCCGAGATGGCGGAGCTTGACCTTTTCTCCAGTTGCGTTCGTGCCCGTCAATAGAAGCGCGCCCTTGTGTTCAACGAAATCTCGGGGCACCTCAACCGTAAACTGATATCGATCAAAATTTCCCACGTTAAACGACACGGTAACGGCTTTCGAAGAGTCTTGATATTGGACTTCCATCTGAAACGCTCCATTAAAAGCAAGCGGAATTGCTTGCCGGAGCCCTTTACAAGTTTGATTTCTGGCCTGAACTGGTGTGTTTGAGCGTTTATCTTCACCCGAGGTGACGACCACTCTTTCCCGGCATATTATGCTGTTTCAGAGGCGCGGATAGCGCGACGGCGAATTGCAACACCCTCGCCGCCAGCGATCAGAAGATCGTCCAGATCATGCCTCTTGAGCAGGTGAAAGAGGGTGATTCTCTGACCAGGGCGCAAGTCGCTCTTGTTTGACTTGAACAATGAATTGCTGGCCACGTCCCCTGCAGCATCCTTGCGCCTGCCGATGCGGTATGCCTTCCGGGGCGTCTTGCACATATACGGATAGCGCCATGCAATATTGGCCGCTGTTACCTGTGACCAATTAAACCCTACGCCTTCCGGGCGCGGGATGATCGGACGATAATTGTCCGGCAACTCATTCATGCGTTTCGCACGAACCTTCATCTCCTTCCGCGTCTCACCCCACGCGAACAAGTGCAGATGCCAGCTCACACCCTTGCGGCTGCAATACTGAGTGCCCGGCTGGATGTTGGCATAAAGGCCGAGATCCATGATGCCGACATACGACAGACCTTTGAGACCATACCTGAGCTTCCGGATCATACCTGCAATATCCACGTTGCGCTGATTCAAGTCCGTGATGCATTCCAAGTCAGCCAAGGTGACCCAATACAACGGCTCATCCGGAATTGGCTTCAGGTCGGAGAGGCCAAAATAGCTCTCAAACTCGGACCACAAATGCTTCCCAAGCAGACACCTGGCAAATGGATTTGCAGCATTGAGATCGCTGGCTTTCACCTTCTCGATACGACTTCGGTCTCCGAGCGAAATCGAATTCCGAGACCGCGCCTCCTCGAATGCCTCTTTCAAATTTCGAGCCGCAATATGCTCAAAGCACTTCAACCGCCGCAATACACTCGTCACCACAAGACCTCTCACAAAGAACATGTGAGCGATCTTTACAATGATGCCGTGAATGCCGATTGGTCCAGTTGAGGCTTCTAACTGGCTGGTTGGGGCCTCTAAACGACCAGTTGGCGATGGTTAGTGTGCTTTCAGCGTGCTTTCATGCGCTTTGACGCACGATACATTTCGTCGCAAGCTCCTATACCTCCGTGGCTCTTTAGGAACTCAATAAGATCCTTCGATTTGACCTTTCTTTCCAGTGCAAACTGCAATGCGTTGGCGTATCGCGACTTAAGCCTAGGATCGACCCATTCGCACATTAGCTCTATCATCACACGAAAATCGCTATTCTGAACATTGTGATGCATCGCTTTGTGCTTGCTCTTCAGTAAGCGTTTTATGCTTATCGGCAATGGCTCTCCCAGCTTCATCCGAACTCGAAATATCGCGCGAAGAAGGTTGTACGTGAACTGCTCCGGAGGCGGGGGCGGGGGAAACCGTTTTCTTACTTTCTTGATCTCGTCACGAAACGTGCGCGTCGGCTCGTCGCCACTGATCATGCTTGGCTGCCTCCCCGTCGGCGCACACTCCGCACATCTTCGGGGCGGCAGATGCTATCCAGCATCGGATTGATCAGTTTCGGCGAAGACGTGTGCAACGTGTGCATAGAAGTTCAGCTTCGTAAATTCATGAGTGATTATGTTCACCTGGGGCGACAATGCAAGTTAGATGGTCATGTTATGCACGCTGAGTGACCATGTTCACCTGAAGTGACGATTCGGGCTCAAATCGTCAGCTTGGACCGCCAAAACTGTACAGAGAAAGGGGTTTTTCCGACTTGTAAAGGCTCTCCCGTGCGCAAGCCCACTGTCGGTGCCGAGCACACATCAAAATGGGAGACTTGCAATGTCTATCGAAAGCTTGAATGCCCCAACGCGCCCCACGGTACGGCTGATAGCTATCGCTGAGAGAGAAGCGACGAAGCGGTTCGAATGCTACATCGAGTTGGTCACACGCAACCAGGCACTGAGATATCTCTGGATCGCGCGCGCCGACTTTGACGACAAAAGGCTGCTCTTGGCAACGCTCAAGAATGCTGGGCTTGAAACGTCACAAGATGCCGAAGCTAATGACGATGCGATCCATAAACTGATCGCGAGCATTGCATCTGCCGAAAAGTGGATAATCGCCGCATCCACGGGCTGGCGCGACAACAGTAAGCAGTTTGTGCTGCCCTATACTATAGTTGGAAAAGGTGATCCTGATGTGCGCGTCCTTCATCCAGACGCAGGTGAGGAGCGGAAGCGTAGTAAGCTGGGTTGCCGAGGAACGTTACGTGGCTGGCAAAGGAGAGTAGCGGGGCCAGCCCGACACTCCAGCCGCATGGTCTTAGGCATTTGCGCGGCCTTCGGCGCTCAAGTCCTGAAATTCGCGCAAATCAACTCGTTTGGCTTGCAGATTTCAGGCGACTCCAAGACTGGCAAGAGCACAGGGTTAGTGGCAGCGGCTTCGGTGGCGGGCTTTTCGAAGGAGTCCGACCTTCCCAATTTTCGGGCAACTGACGCGGCCCTTGGAGAACTACCCGCAGAATTCAACGACATGCTCTTCCCGCTCAATGAGACGAAGCTGTCGAAAGGGAACGACCGAGTTCGTCAAGAGAGGATGCGCGACCTCGCCTATGGCGTAGCTGAAGGCGTGGGCGTCACTTACTCCAGACTCTACACGCAGCAACCAAAGCTGCAGTGGCGAACAATTGTGTTAGCCAACAGCGAAGAGTCCGCGAATGACCTCGCGCAGAGAACTGGAGCCGACCGCACGGGAGGCGAAGCTATCCGATGGGTCGATCTACCGGCGGTCCGCAAAGGCCGACGCACGATCTTTGATCTCGTGCCCGCCGAACAACATGGTGGCGACGAAGTGGGATGGGCACGACAGACCTGCAGAGAGATGAGAGAGGCGGTTGCAGACAATCATGGAATGGCCGCCGTCAAGTTTCTGAGGGAGGCGGTGAAAGATCCAAATTGCATCGCCGAAGAGCTAAACCGAAGATCACAATTCTTCGTAATGAACGTAGCTAGAGGATCGGACAGTCCACCGGTCAAGCACCTCGCGACAAGCTTCGGGCACATCTACGCTGCCGGTCGTTTGGCCATCCAATTCGGTATCCTGCCTTGGCACCGGCGGCTGGTCCTCAGGTGCGTCAAGCGATGCTACTTCGATGCCCGACGCGCAATGCGAACACCCGAAGAGGTTCAGCGGAGAGGACTGAAGAGGTTAATCAAGATGATCGATGGCGGCCGGATGGTGGCTTTCCAGAAAATGCGCGCAAAGCCAAAGCTGAGCTCGCTCCAGTCGGCCGACGGCTACGTCGTGATGGATGGCGTCGATAGGAAAGTCGTGATTCGAGCGAAGAGGTTCAAAGCGTGGTTCTCAGATCGAAGACAGCCGCGTCTCGTCGTCGATTGGCTGCTGGAACATGAGGCCATTTCGCCAGCCGCGGGCCACGAACCAAAGCCTGGTCTTGGAATCGTGTGGGCAGAGACGCAAAAGACCTGGCCCGACGGCACGCGGGTCCGTTCGATTGTGATCAACCTGACCGCAGACGTGCGCCGCGCCCTGCCGCGATAGAAGTGAGTCGTGTGAGGTGAGTACCGGGTGCCCACCTCACACGCACACCGCGCCCCAGGTGTGCGCGACGGTGCCGCCGCTACGTGCTGGCGAAGGCGAGAATCGACACTTGTAAATGCGTTGCGACCCCGAATTCGAGAGGCCGCAATGTCACAAGAAAAAACATCAACAAAAATACCTAAACCCGAGAGCATCCACCCGGATGCACCGCTGCGGCTAAGCGTAGCCGCAACAATCGCTTTCCCCGACAACACCATGACCGTTTCCGGCTTGCGCAGAGAGGCGGCGCGAGGACGGCTTGTGACCGAACGCATCGCGGGTCGGGACTACACGACTTTAAACAACATTCAGAAAATGAGAGAGCTATGCCGCGTCGAAGCAAAGGACCGCGCCTATGGCGTCGGCCTGCCCGCAAGGGTAAATCAGCCGTTTGGGTCATCAAAGACTCCGGAAAGCAGTACGCCACGGGATGCGTTGCAAACCCGTTTGAGGCTCAACCGCCAAAAGCGGCAGAAGAAGCCCTAGCAGCATACATCGCCGGTAAGCACAACCTCAATCGAAGATTCAGGGATATCAGCGAAATCGACATCGCCGATGTTCTGGCGATCTATCACGCCGACAAGATCGAGGGGCATGGATCGCCAAACGAGTTCGAGGCGCGCATAGGTCGGCTCAATTCGTTCTGGGGAGGACGTTCGTTATCCTGGGTATCGACCGCAACGTGTAAGGAATACGCCAAAGTCCGGGGCGCTACCGCAACCCAACAAGGTTGGCACAATTCGTCGAGTGCACGACGTGATCTGGAGGATTTGCGCGCCGCGATAAATCACCACTCCGCGGAGGGTTATCATCGGGCTATTGTCAAAGTTTGGCTTCCCGAAAAGCCAAAGCGGCGTGAACGGTGGTTGACGCGGCATGAAGCAGCCGCGTTGCTCTGGACGCTGTATCGATATCGTGAGACGCAAACCCTTCATGCCGGTGACCGGAAGGGCAAGAAGATCGTCACCGCTCGATATCCTCTGCGGCACGTCGCGCGGTTCGTTCTCATCGGCCTGTACACCGGCACGCGCTGTGCCGCCATTGCAGCGTCATCGCCGATCCGTGGTGAGGGCCGGTCATTTGTCGATCTTGATCGCGGAATTTACTTCAGACTGGCGCAGGGCCATCGCGAGACAAATAAGCGACAGCCCCCTGCCCCGCTACCAGCGCGGTTGCTGGCGCATATGCGCCGCTGGGTCCGCCGCGGCATCGCAAAAGCATACTTTGTCGAATGGGGAGGCAAACCGGTCAGGCGGGTCAGCAAAGGATTTCGGCACGGAGTCGCACTGGCGAAGCTCTCCGCTGAAGGCGGTCGCGTCGTTCCTCATACGCTTCGGCACACTAGCGCGACGTGGCTAATGCAGGCCGGGGTGGACCTTTGGACCGCGGCCGGGTTCCTCGGCATGACGGTTGAAACCCTTGAGCGGAATTATGGCCACCACCATCCTGATTACATGCAGGACGCAGCAAACGCCCTTTCCACCGGACGGCGGAAACCGGCTGAAACGGTGGACGTATCGGTGGCCGGGAAAAAGCTGGGTTCGGGAAACCCCTGAGAAAACATGGTCGGAGTGGCAGGATTCGAACCTGCGACCCCCTCGTCCCGAACGAGGTGCGCTACCAGGCTGCGCTACACTCCGACTTGAAGGCCGGTCTTATAACGACGCCATGCCCGCGCCGCAAGGCAATGCGGCCGGCTATTTTTCGTAAATGTTTCCGCCGCCGGGACGCGCAAATCCGGCAAAAAGCGGCTAAGAACCCCCGCATGCATGTCCGCTCGAAAACGCGTCTGATCGAGGCCGTGCCGGGATCGGCGCAGGCCGCGTCGGAGTGCCTGTCGCGGGGCGGATTGGTGGCGTTTCCGACCGAGACGGTCTACGGCCTGGGCGCCGACGCCACCAACGGACAGGCCGTCGCGCGCCTTTACGAGGCCAAGGGCAGGCCATCCTTCAATCCGCTGATCGCGCATGTGCTGGACCTGTCATCTGCACGCAAACTCGCGGTTTTCAACGCCGATGCGGAGACGCTTGCCGCAGCCTTCTGGCCGGGACCGCTGACGCTGGTGCTGCCGCGCCAGCCCGATTGCCCGGTGTCCGAACTCGCTACCGCGGGACTCGATACAATCGCGATTCGCGTGCCGGATCATGCGTTTGCGCGCGAGATCCTGCGCGCCTTCGGCAGACCAATCGTGGCGCCGTCCGCCAATGTATCCGGACATGTCTCGCCCACGACGGCCGCGCATGTGCTTGAAGACCTTGACGAAAAGGTCGACCTGATCGTGGACGGCGGACCCGCGCCGGTCGGCATCGAATCCACCATCGTGGCCTGCCTCGATCAGCCCATGATCCTGCGCCCGGGCGGACTGTCGCGCGAACGCATCGCCGCCGCGCTTGGCCGCAACCTCGCCCAGCCCGTTGAAACAACGGACGAAACCCCTCTGGCACCCGGCATGCTGGAGAGCCATTACGCCCCGCGGACGCGGCTCCGCCTGGACGCGACCCGTGTCGAGCCCGGCGAGGCGCTGCTCGCATTCGGCGCGCCGCTGCCCGGCGCCGCGGCGACCCTCAATCTCTCCGAAAGTGGCGATCTGGCGGAAGCCGCCGCCAATTTGTTTGGCCATCTCCGCAGTTTGGACGCCATGTTCGCGCCGACCATCTGCGTTATGCGGATTCCTTCTGCCGGTTTGGGCGAAGCGATCAACGACCGGCTGCGCCGCGCCGCCGCCCCGAAAGATATCCCCCCGTCATCCTCGTAGAAGTGCGCATGCTCACGCCGGATAAAGACCTGATCACGAAGTTCACCGAGATCGTCGGCGAGAAATACGCCATCACCGATCCGGACGTGCAGGCCGCCTATCTGCACGAGCAGCGCGACCGCTGGCCGGGCCACTCGCCGCTGATCCTGCGGCCCGAGACCACCGAACAGGTGGCGGCGATCCTGAAGCTCGCGAACGACACCCGCACCGCGATCGTGCCGCAGGGCGGCAATACCGGATTGGTCGGCGGGCAAGTTGCGCTCAACGGCGAGATCATTCTCTCGCTCAACCGCATGACCAGAATCCGCGAGGTCGATCCGGTCACCAACACGCTGACGGCGGAAGCCGGAGTCACGCTGCAGCGGGCGCGCGAAGCGGCAGCCGACGTCGACCGGCTCTATCCGCAACTTCTCCCCTCGGAGGGCACCTGCACGATCGGCGGCAATCTCTCGACCAACGCCGGCGGCACGGCCGCGATCGCGCATGGCGTCGCGCGCGCGCATGCGCTCGGCCTCGAAGTGGTGCTGGCCGACGGCCGCGTGCTGAACAATCTCAACAAGCTGAAGAAGGACAATACCGGCTACGACCTCAAGAACCTGTTCATCGGCGCGGAAGGCACGCTCGGCATCATCACCGCGGCGGTGTTGCGCCTCGTGCCGCGGCCGCGGTCGGTCGAACTCGCGGTGTTCGGCGTACCGTCGGTGCAGGCGGCGGTCGATCTCTTAGGCTTGGCCTATGCGCGCGCCGGTTCGCAGGTCACGAGCTTCGAACTGATGACGCGGATGAATGTCGAACTGGCGGTGCGCTTCATCGACGGCACACGCGATCCGCTCGACGCGCCGCACCCCTATTATGTGCTGATGGAATTGTCGTCGCAGGCTGAAAGCGGCTTACGCGACCTGGTCGAGGCAATCTTCGAAGCGGGCGTCGAACGCGCGCTGATCGATGACGGTGCGATCGCGCAGACGCTGGAACAGGCGAAGGCGATGTGGCGCATCCGCGAGGAAGCCGGCGAGGTGCAGAAGCGCGAGGGCGCCTCGATCAAGCACGATATCTCGATTCCGGTCGCGGCGATCCCGGCCTTCATCACTGAGGCCAATGCCGCGGCGATCGCGGTGGTGCCGGGCGCGCGGCCGATGCCGTTCGGTCATGTCGGCGACGGCAACATCCATTACAACATCACGCAGCCGGCCGGCATGGACAAGGCCGCCTTCATGGCGCGCGAGGACGACATCCAGGACGCGGTGTTCGGCGTAGTGGCGAAATACGGCGGCTCGATCTCGGCCGAACACGGCATCGGCATCGCCAAGCGCGCGCGGCTGCCACTGGTGAAGGACCCGGTGGCGATCGAACTGATGCGCACGCTGAAGGCAACGCTCGACCCGAACGGGATCCTCAATCCGGGAAAGGTTTTGTAGGCCGGCAGAACAACACCGGACCGTCTAAAGCTTCGAGAGCAAGGCCTGAGCGATAACGCCGTGGTCGCTGCATCGTCCAGAATCGTGCGCGAGCCGTGAGGCCCTCAGAATGTACGACTGAGAAGCAAATGCCGGCAGCGCGCTATGCGATGCCTGCCGTGTTGCCTCGACCAAACGACCAGGAACCGGCATGTGATCGGCGTCGGCCTTGTGCACAGGCGCTTTCTCAGCGGGCGCAGGCTGGACCCGCCCCTCCAGCATAGTGCCCCACACCTTGATGTCTTTCAGTCCTGCAGGGTCTGTTTCGAACGGACTCCTGTCCAGAACGGTAAAGTTCGCCAGTTTGCCAGATTCGATCGAGCCAATCTCGTTCTCAAGCCGGATCGAATCGCCGGACCTGCTACGACCGCGAACGGCGCGATGCTTATGGTTTCGACGTCTCCTCCGCGCGGATGGTCTCCAGCACGGGCTCCCATGTCTTCTGCTGCTGGGCAATGAAAGCCGCCGTTTGTTCGGGCGTCATCGGATTGAGCCGGGCACCGAGCTTCGCAAGGCGCTCCTGCAGCTCGGGATCCGCGCTGACCTTGATGAGATCCTCGCTGATCTTGCGAACGATCGCCTCCGGCGTGCCCGGCGGCGCCAGCAGCACAGCCCAGCCCGTGGCGCGGAAGCCGGGAATTGTCTCGGCGACCGTCGGCACATTGGGAAAGTCGGCCAGACGCTTGTCGAGGGCGACGGCCAGAAGTTTTATCGAACCTGCACTGGCCGCGCCCGCGAGCGACGAATAGCCATCGACGACCAGACCGACGCGTCCCGATGTGACATCGGCAAAAGCCTGCGCCGGGCCGCCTTTATAGGGGACCGAGAGCAGCTTGATCCCAGTCTCTTTTTCGATGAGCACGCCGGTCAGGTGGGTCAGGCGGCCGACGCCTGTGACGGCTGACGACACCTTGCCCGGGTTCTTCTTGGCGAGCGCGATCAGTTCCGGCAGCGTCGATACGCCGAGCGTCGGAGACGCGGCGATGAACATCGGAATTTCGGTCACGAAGCCGACCGGAATGAAATCCTTCGGCACGTTGATCGGGATCACGGGCGGAACGGCGTGAAGCGCCACGAAGGACGACATGACTGCCTGGTAAAGCGTGTAACCGTCCGGCTCGGCCGTCGCGACCGAGCGCGCCGCGATGCTGCCGCCGCCGCCCGGCCGGTTGACCGCGACTACCTGCTGACCCCAGAGCTGGGAAAGCCGGTCGGCCACCAACCGCAGGCCAACGTCCGGAGACGCGCCGACCGCAGCATCCTGCACGATCTGCACCGGCCGATTCGGATACCGATCCGTCTGCGCCTCAGCCTTGATCGCCGCAACCGGCAGCAGAATCGAGGCCAGCAGCGTCGCTGTTGCGATCGAACGATGCCGTAGCATGCTGCGCAAAACAGTCTTCACGGCCTTCACTCCTTGATCTGAAAACATTCGCTTGCGCGAAGCGCGAACCATGATCGCGCCCGCGATGACGTCATCGAAGCGGCAGCCGCGATATTGTGCGTAGCGTCCGGAAATCATTCGGCCGCCACTCTACGTGGCCCTTCGGTGAGCCGCAACCGACCGGTCGCAGTATCGCACGCAATCGCTGTCGCCGGATCGGGCGCGCAGCGCCGCCATCGCCGAGTGACTGCATGCAGCATCGTCACGCTGCAGATTTTCGTATACGGCCGCCAAAGCATCCGGCAGATACTGCGACGGAATCCGCAACCAGGAGGCACAGGACTGCAATGAGCGACCGCGCCGACGACGCATCCTTTTTGAACCGTGCTTATGATGCGCGCGCGCGCACGCCATCGTTTGACCGCGAGCGCATCTATAAGGAGCGGAGCCAGGCGGCCTTCGATCGGACCGAACGGATTGCGGATATCGTCTACGATCCGGCCTCGGGATCGAATCTGGATATCTATCCCGCGAAGCCCGGGTCGCCGCTGTTCGTGTGGTTTCACGGCGGCTATTGGCGATCGTCAACCAAAGATGCCAACGCCTTTGTCGCGCCGGGTCTTGTGGAATCCGGCGTCACTGTCGCAAGCGTCGATTACTCGCTTGCTCCGGCCGTGCGCATCGGCGAGATCGTGAGGCAGGTCCGAACCAGCGTCGCATGGCTTGTCCGGAACGCGCACGAATATGGATACGACGCCGGACGGATTCATGTCGGCGGTCATTCGGCGGGCGGACATCTGGTCGGGATGCTGCTGGCGGAAGAATGGCAGTCGAAATTCGGTCTATCCCGCGACGCAGTCCGGAGCGGACTCGCGATCAGCGGCCTGTTTGACCTCGCGCCGCTTCAGAAAACATCAGTCAACGAAGCCCTGAGGTTGAACGAGGCTGAGATCAAGGAGAACAGCCCGATCAATCTGATCCCGAAAGCTTCCGATGCGACGCTGCTGGCCACCGTCGGCGGGACGGAATCATCCGAATTCCACCGGCAGACGGACGAGTATCTGAGATCGTGGCAACGAAGCGGTCATCGCGGCACCCGGATCGATATGCCCGGCTTCCATCATTTCGATATCATCCTGGAGCTCGAGCGCCCGGGAAATGCCCTGTTCGATACGCTGCTGCGGAGCATTCGCACGAACGGCTGAGTATCTCGGCGGGACTGGTCGCTCACCCCGGAAAGCGGCGGCCGTGTTGGGCACCATCATGTCGCATTGTCCGCACCGTCATGCCGACCCGCCGCCTCGAACACTACGATCGCTCCGATCACGATCGCCGCGCCGCGCCGTTGCACCGGGCCTAGCCACTGGCCGAGGATCACCGAGGCCATCACGACACTCAGCTGCGGCTCGGCATTGCTCAACATGGTGACGCCGACCGGACTGAGATCGCGAACCGACGCAACGAAGCAGAACGGCCCCCATCGCGATGCCGACACCGGCGGCGACGATGCCAAGCCGTCCGGCCGCATTCACCGGCCATGACCACGCGCCGAGCGCCGACGCGATCATCGCGAAGGCCGCGCCGCCAAAGCGGTGTCGCTTTCGCCGTAAAAAGTCCGGAAGCACCAGAAAACTCGCTCTGACCTATCCTCCCTCGTCAATCCGGGGACGGTGCTGCAAGGCTCGCAGCCTTCTCGAACGGACGCGACCCACAACTTTTAATATTGATTGTATTTTCTACGATTGCAATCATAGCGCGAACCTTCTAACCTTTGAAAAGTTCGATTTGCTGTCGGAGCTCCCATGCGTATCCGATTGGCGGCCAGCATCATGCTCGGCCTCGCATTCGCCCTTCCCGCCTTCGCCCAGGCCGTCACTGACAAGCCGGACAAGACGTTCAATCCCCGCGCGAACTGCGTCAGAACCAGCGACGCCGCTACAGAGCTGAGCGAGAACAGACTTCCAAGTCAGCCCAATCTATTCAGCGCAAACTATTTTCTGCCGACCGGCAGCCCGATCGAGCTGGTTCTCACGCGCGATTACAGCGAAAACGATTTCTACTTCGGAGCATTGCGCCATCGTACGGGGACTCAGACGTCGTATACCTTGCTGGGCCGCGTGAGCTCGGCTCCTTTGAGCGACCGCAATGGTCTTGTCACACGCGGCATCGCCAAGCCCGGACAGACACTCATCACGTTGCGGATTCCGGATTCCACAAGTGGAAACTGGAGCCCCGTCGACGTGCTTGTCTACACCTGCAAGGGCAGCCCGGACTATATCTCGCGACTTACGGCAAGGGTCACGAATTCACATGCAAGCGCTGTCATCGCCATTGCCGTCGTTATTCTGGCTTACGTGGTCGGTGCCGCTGCACTCGCCGATACGAACAATGGGGCTGCTTGGTGGCGTCGCCTGAATCCGGTCTTTCTTACGGCCGGCAGAGACGGCAAGGGCAGCCTTTCGAATCTGCAGATCCTTTTCTTTTCCCTCATCGTGTTCGGACTGCTGACATATATCGTTGCCCGGTCCGGGTTGCTTTCCGACATGTCCAGCTCTGTCCTGATGCTGCTGGGGATTGCCGGCGTGGGATCGGCGGCGGCCAAAGTGACCGAGAGTCAGCAAAACGCTATCACACCCGAGAACGCCGCATGGCTGGACTTAAAGGGCTGGAACACGTCACCGCCTCAGCCAAATAAAGCGAGCTGGCGCGATCTGTTCACGACCGACAACAATTTCGACGTCTATCGCTATCAGAGCTTCATATTCAGTCTTGTTGTCGGCGGCGCGCTTTTGGTGGCGGGTGTGCGTGAGCTTGCGTCCTTTTCCATCCCGGATACGTTGCTTGGAATTCTCGGGCTCAGCCAGGCAGTTTACGTCACCGGTAAATTCGTCACACCGAGCGACGTTGGCGCTCTCAATTCAGCGATCTCGGCTGCGCGGGAAGCGGAAGTCACCTATCTCGGCACGGTGGCAGCACAGGCCGAAGACTTCAAGCTGAAACAGGCCTATCTCGAAAAAGAGAGAATTGCCCGCAAGATCTACGATAATGTCAAGATCCCGGCGCGCGACGATCGGTGATGGCACCCATGGCCATTGTCGATCTTCGACAAAGGATGCCAATGCCTTTGTCGCCCCAGGTCTTGTGGGCCCATCATGTCGCGTTGTCCGCGCCATCATGCCGGCCCGCCGCCTCGAACAGCGCGATCGCGCCTATCATGATCGCCGCGCCGAGCCACTGCACCGGTGACAGCAACTGGCCGAGGATCACCGCGGCCAGCACGATACTGAGCAGCGGCTCGGCATTGCTCAGCATGGTGGCGCGGACCGGACTGAGATAGCGAAACGACGCAAAGAAACACAACAGCCCTACCGCGATGCCGACGCCGGCGGCGACGATGCCCAGCCATCCGGCCGCATTCACCGGCCATGACCACGCGCCGAGCGCCGACGCGATCACCGCGAAGGCCGCGCCGCCCAGCGCCGTCACATACAGGTTGACCTGCGTCGAGGTCGCGTGCTGCTGCGCCCGCGCGCCGCACAGGATGGAGCCGCAGATGGTGATCGCCGCAAGCGCCGCAAGCGCGATCCCGGTCATGTCGAGCGTGTCGAATGTCGGCGCGAGCGCCAGCGCCAGACCGGCGAGCGCCGCCAGCGCCAGCAACAGCTTGCCGCCGGTCAGCCGGTCGCCGCCGCGCCAGTGCACGATCACGGCGATGACGATCGGATGCACGAAGAAAATCAGGATGGCGACGCTGACCGGGATATAGGCCACCGCCCCGATCAGCCCATAGACCATCACCGCGGAGAACGCGGCACAGGCGAGGCACCATCGCAAGGCGGTACGGCCGATGCGAAAGTCCTGCCGGAACAGGATGACCAGAAGCGCCAGCAAGGCCGCCCCGATCAGCCCGCGCACGGCGACGACAGTCAGCACATTGGCGCCGTTATCGAGCGCAACCTTCGCCGCTGTCGGCCCGACGGCGAAGGCCACCGCCGATGTCAGCACCAAGGCGATGCCGATGCGCCTGTTTTCAGGCGCCCCGCTATTGGAAGACATACGGCGCTTTTCCCGGGAAAGCCTAATCGACAGGCGTGAATGCGGAACGTTTGTGGCAGGCGCAAACTTGACGGCGCAACGGTTTCCCATGCGGGCGTTTTAACGCGTCGTCAACCGTTGTACGACACCGCGCAACAACCTCCCACAACAGAAGAGGCCGACGTCATACCCAGGGAAACCATCTGCTGCGGTTCGGCACAGACATCGAGATGCGCCGCAGGCAAAAAGAATGCAGCGGGCCGAGAGACGACCCACTGCACGATTCATCGGAAACACATGATTACGGACAGAACCGGATCGGTCCGACGACCACGCGGGCGTTCGCGCGCGGCCTGATCCAGTCCCGACTATCGACCGAATTGGAATTGCGGTGCGTTCTCCAACTGGTCCCTCGTCGCACCGCGCAGCACCGCCCGCTCGGGCCGATCGTTCAACTGAGCGGTCGTGGCGGTCTGGCCGGTCATCGTGCCGGTACCGGTCGTACCCGGCGCAGGCTGCGTTGCGCGCGGCTGTGCGGTCGTCTGTCCTGGCGCAGTGGTTCCAGGTGCCGTCGCAACGTTAGCGGCGCCGACCATCTGCCATTGCAGCCTGTCGAACGGGACAGCCACATCGCGCTGTCCGATGCCGAGAAAGCCGCCGACACCGATCACCACCGCTTCAACCTGGCCTTGCTTGTTCAGCAGAACCTCGGTGATATCGCCGATCCGTTCGTTCTGTTCGTTGTAGACGTTCACGCCATCCAGCTGCGATGCGCGCCACAAATCTTGCCGGTTCTGGGTAATGTATTGCATGCCTCCGGCTCCTGCCGCCGGGGCTTGCGTCGCCGCGCCCGCAGGTGACTGCGTGCCTGCCGGCGCGCCGGGTTGAGCCGCCGTTTGCGCATTCGCGGTTCCCAGCGCGAAGGCCGAGCTCAACAGAATTGCCGCTGTTGTCGTTTTGAGCATTATTCTCCCTTTCAGGTCCAAAAGTGGGGGTGGTTCCGCGCGCTGCGTGCGTGCGGTGACCTATCCCCAATGATCGGCGGCTTGCTATGTTTCGCGAATTCGAGCGCTTGTGCGCTTTCGTCGCGTCACGCGCCATCGGCTGCACATAAAGGGTCTTTGCGTGCCTGACGCACTTGGGCCGCAAATGCGGTTACGTTAACTGCGCTCTGCAGCCTGCAATGATGAAGGAAAGTAAAATGACCGTGGCACCCAAGAACACGATCTGCCTGTGGTACGACAGGGACGCCGAAGAAGCGGCGCGCTTCTATGCGTCGACGTTTCCCGACAGCAAGGTGACGGCCGTGCGCACGGCGCCGTCCGACTTTCCCGGCGGCAAGAAAGGCGACGTGCTGACGGTGGAGTTCACTGTGCTTGGTATTCCCTGCATCGGGCTCAATGGCGGGCCGGTTTTCAGGCAGAGCGAGGCATTCTCGTTCCAGGTCGCGACCGACGATCAGGCCGAAACCGATCGCTACTGGAACGCGATCGTCGGCCATGGTGGACAGGAAAGCGCCTGCGGCTGGTGCAAGGACAAGTGGGGGCTATCGTGGCAGATCACGCCGCGCGTGCTGACCGACGCAATGGCGGCGGGCGGCGATAAAGCCAGGCGCGCGTTCGAGGCGATGATGACGATGACGAAGATCGACGTTGCCGCGATCGAGAAGGCGCGGCGCGGCTAAGGTCTGCGGCGTTCTTCTCGGCTTTCACGCTCCGCGCCCACACCGCGACCATGATGAGACGGACCGGTATCGCCGTCATGGCCAGATTGCCAAACTGTCATTTGGCACAGCGAAAAGCCCACAGACATTTGGACGTCAGGTGTGTAAGCAGAATGCCAGTGAGGCTGCGAAGCGGAGTGTGTTGAAATGGCGACGACCACGATCAATGGGACCAATGGCCGCTTCGTGACTGGCGCCGGCCAGTTCGCATTTTCCAACGACGGCAGCGCGAACGAAACGCTGAACGTGACGGAAGACGGATTTCTGATCTCGACCGGCACTGGAGCGGGCGCCGTTCGCCTCGGCAGCAATTTCGGCAAATGGAGGGTCGATGTCGACGGCACGATCCTGTCGGCCGACGCGGCCGGCATCCTGCTGGAACAGGGCGGCGCCGGAAACGCCACGGCCACGTTCAACTTCAGGGACGATGCGAACGTCAGTGGCGTGACCGGGCTCGATATCCGCAGCGACGCGATCCTGACCAATGCCGGCACGATTTCCGGCAGTGCCTTTGCCATTAATGTGTCCGGCGCCCAGGTCTTCTCCATCAACAACTCCGGCTCCATCATCGGCGACATTCGCGAGCAGGCTGTTATCGCCGAAACCAAGATCACGAATTCGGGGCTGATCGACGGCGCCATCACCCTTGGCGACATGAGCAACACGCTGATCGTCGGCGGCAAGGGCCGCATCACCGGCAACGTCAATCTGGCCGGCGGCGCTGACGTGCTCGAGAATGCCGGTGTCCTGGGCCAGTTTTCGACCGGGTCGGGAGCGGACAAGGTCAGGAATTCGGGCACGATTGCCACGCTCATCACCGCGGGCGGCGACGATGTCGTGGTCAATACCGGATCCATCGGCTCGGTCGATCTGGGCGATGGCAACGATTCGTATACCGGCAGCGGGCGCGAGGATGTCATATCCGACAGCAACGGCGGCGATACGATCAAACTCGGCAAAGGCAACGACGTCTATCGCGCGACAGGCGCTGCGCCCGGCCTGGATGACGATGACATTGTCGAAGCCGGTGGCGGGGGCGACGACGTCTATGACGCGGGTGCTGCCACCAATGGTGTTTACGTCAATCTGGACTCGGTCTCGCACACGACAGCGCAGTTCAACGCTCCCGCCTCTCCGTTCGTCGCTGCGAAGACAGCAATTGGCGTCGACGTGGCCGGCATGGATTCCAAGGATGCGATCAGCGGATTCGAAAACGTTATCGGCGGTTCTGCGTCCGACAGCATTTACGGCAGCGGGTCCGCAAACGAATTGAGCGGCGGCGGCGGCGCCGATTACCTGTTCGGATTTGCCGGCAATGACGAGATCAATGGCGGGTCCGGCAATGACTGGATCAATGGCGGGGCCGGTGCCGACCGGCTGTTCGGCGGCGCGGATGCCGACCGATTTCAATTTCTTTCGGTGTCCGAATCCGGTGTGAACGCATCGAAGCGCGACGTCATCGGTGATTTCGAGACGGGGGACGTTATCGACCTGGCCTTGATCGATGCCGACAAGAAGACTCCGGGCGACCAGGCCTTCGACTTCATCGGCACCAATGTGAATTTCACCAAGGTTGCCGGCCAGTTGAGGTCAGTATGGACGGCCGATTCCCAGATCGTACAGGCCGACGTGAATGGTGACGGAAAGGCGGATTTCGCGATCGAGATTTCCGATCCCGGTCATGCCATCACGCTCTCGGCCAGTGACTTTATCCTGTAGCGAACGGTATCCTGCAGCTTACTATCTCAGGCGTCGCGTCCAACGCATCGCAGTTGCTCTTTTTGCCGCTCAAAAAGGAGAGGCCGCCGGGAGGGGTGACCGGCGGCCTCGTTTTTCCAACCCGTGCGGGGGAAATGGGTTGGAAAACCTTATCGCTGCAGATGCTGAATCAGTTCGAGTGGTCGCCACGGCTTGGGAAGAAAGGCAGCATCCGAAGGAAGTACGTCGGGTCTGACGCGCCCGGACGTCACAATGATTTGCAGATCAGCAAAGCGGCGCCGCGCGATCCTGGCCAGTTCCACACCGCTCATGTCGCCCGCGAGCTGAATGTCGGTTATGAGCAGGTCGATGTCCGGACCGATGCGGTCCAGCACCGCAACCGCGGCCTCCGCCGTGGCGCATTCGACCATTCGCGGCTCGTCGATCGCCGCTTCCAGTATCATGCAGACCGCCTCGCGCTGAAGCGGGTCGTCTTCCACAACCAGTGCTGTTGCCATTGTCGCCTCCGTTTTGAATCAAACCCGGAGGGCGGCAAAAGTTCTGCAAAATTTTAGGTTCCAACCGCAGCGGTTCCCTTGGAACCGAGCGCGTTCCTTTCGCTAGTCCGTCTTGATTCCCGCGGCCTTCACCACATCGGGCCAGCGCTTCAACTCGCCCTTGATGAACGAATCGAATTGCTGCGGGGTCCCGCCGATGATGTCGGCCGCCTGCGCCTCAGTGATCGCGGCGCGCACCGATGGAACCTGCATGACCTGGTTGAAGATACCGTTCATACGCTGGACCAGCGCCGGGTCCATGCCGGCGGGACCGGCAATGCCGTGCCACACCGCGACGTCGAAACCGGGAATGGTGCTGGCGACCGGCGGCACATCCGGCAATTGCCGCATGGGCTGCTTCGCAAGGCCCGCAAGGGCGCGGATCTTGCCCTCCTTGATCTGGCCAAGCGCGGTGGAGACGGTGATTACCGCGGTATCAGCTTCGCCGCGCAACAACGCCGTCAGCATTTCCGATCCGGACCGGTACACAACGTTGACCTGTTCGATCCCGGCCTGGCTGTTGAGATAGGCCATGAACAGATGCGTCCAGTTGCCCGGGCCGGCAGACGCATAGTTGAACTTGCCCGGCTTCTCCTTCGCAGCCGCAATGAATTCGGCGAGCGTCTTGTAGGGGAGATCGGGGCGGATCAGCACCACTGCCGGGAGATTGGCAAGATGAACGATCGGCGTGAAGGCGGTATGCGGATCGTAGGGCGCCTTGGCGCCGAGCATGTGCGACACGGCATTCGGCCCAACCTCGGCGAGCAGCAGGTTATAGCCGTCGGGCTTTTCGCGCGCGACCGCGGCAGCGGCGATGGTGCCGCCGGCGCCGGGTCTGTTCTCCACGACCAGCGGCTGGCCGCTAGCGAATTGCGAAAATCCGTTGGAGATATTGCGGGACAGCGTGTCGGCCGCTCCGCCCGCGCCGACGGTAACCAGGAGTCGGACCGGCCTGTCGGGCCATTGAGCCGCAGGCTGCGCGCGCGCCTGACATGGCCAAGTTAACGCCGCACCGCCCACCACGCCCAGAAAATCGCGCCGTCTCATGATGTCCCTCCCGGTTATGTTTTGCGAAGATCATATCCGGGGCAGCAGGACGTACAAGATTGGGCGTGCAGGCGCGACCGCGTTGTTGCGCTGCGGTATCGTTGGCGGCACGCGTCTTGTCAGACGCAACAGACGCAATGCATAACGTCGTGCATGACAGATCACGACATCGAACACCGCTGGGTGCATATCCAGTACAAGGAAGACGCAGGCTTCGTCGAAACCTACGGCTTTTCCGGCAATCAGGGCGCGGTTAACCTCGAGGGCCTGCTGATGATTCCAAAGGGCGTGCCCTCCTCCACGCTCCTGATCTTCATGCATCCCGCATCGACGTTGCAGCTTCTGCCGGTGCCGCAGGCTGCGGTGAAAGCCGGATGGCATGTGCTGTGCGCGGCTAGTCGCTATGCCAAGAACGACACCGCGCTTATTCTCGAGAAAGTGCTGCTCGATCTCGGTGCCTATATCCGCCACGCGAAAGAGCAATGGGGCTACACGCGGGTCGTGATCGTTGGCTGGAGTGGCGGCGGATCGCTGGCGCTTTATTATCAGTCGCAGGCCGAGCGCCCGACCATCACCCAGACGCCGGCCGGCGATCCTGTCGGGATCGCAAACGCGGGATTGATCCCGGCCGATGCTATCGTCGTCCAGGCCGCGCATATCTCGCGCGCGACCATGCTGCGCGACATGATCGACCCGTCGGTGACCGACGAGCGCGATCCGGACAACCGCGACCGCGAGCTCGACATCTACGACAAGGCCAATCCCAACCATCCGCCCTATTCCCCCGCCTTCATCGCGGATTATCGCGCGGCGCAGCTGGCGCGCATGCGCAGGATCACAGCCTGGGTGAAGGACACGCTGGCGATGCTGAAAGCGCGCAACACCGCCGAGATGGAGCGCGGTTTCGTCACCCATCGCACGCTCGCCGAGCCTCGCTTTCTTGACTCGGCGCTCGATCCGAACGACCGCAAACCCAACTGGTGCTATCTCGGCAATCCGGAAACCGCGAATACCGGGCCGGTCGGGCTGGCACGGTTTTCCACGCTGCGGTCGTGGCTGTCGCAATGGTCGATCGACGACAGTAACGCCGATGGCGTCAAATGCGCGGCGCAGATTTCGGTGCCGCTGCTGGCGATCGAGAATTCAGCCGACGACGCGGTGCCGCAGCCGCATACGGCCGCGATCTTCAACGCGGCCGGCAGCGCCGACAAGACCATGCATGTGATCAAGGGCGCGACGCATTATTATGCGGGCCAACCGGACAAGCTCGCCGAGGCGCTTTCGATCACGCGGCAATGGTTGAGCGCGCGCGATCTCGCTTGATCCTGCGGTTTGTTTTGCGGTCAAAACACCGCGTGGTCGCCGCGTTCGGCCGTGGCCTCGCCCTTGATCAGCTGCGCGTAATAGTCGAACAACGTCTCGGTTCCGGTCGAGGGGGTCGCGGCCGCGTCATAGCGACCGGTCGCCGGGTCCAGCACCAGCATCGACTCGGTCGCGTAATAGCGGCCGATGCGCGCCAACTCCGCCTTGTCGGCGAGCGCCGGGCTGATGCGGCCGAGCGTAGCAAGCATCAGCACGATCGCATCGAGCAACGGCACGGGCACTTGGCGGAAGCGCGGCTCGCGACCGAGCAGCGCGAACAGATGTTCGCCCTGCTGCCGCGGCGTGATCGCGGGCCCGGGACCGCCGATCGGCAGCACGCGGTTGTGGCGGCTTTCGTCGTCGATGCAGCCGGCGAGGTATTCGCCGAGATCGTGATCACTGATCGGCTTGCAGGCGGTCAGCCTGCCGTCGCCGAATACGAGATACGGCTTGCCTTGGCGCACCCGCGCCACCTGCCCCGACAGCGACTTGAAATACGCGGTGGGTCTGACGATCGAATACGTGAGGCCGGCTTCGGTCAGCGCGCGCTCGAACGCGAGCTTGGCATGCTGAAAGGCAAGCTTCGGCTTCTGCACGCAGATCGCCGACAGCAGCACGAATTGCGATACCCCGGCGGCCTGCGCGGCCTTAAGGACGTTCATGTGTGCCCGATGGTCGATCGCCCAGGCATCCTTCGGCGCGCCGGTCCGCGACGCCATGCAGGACAGAATGGCATCGAAGCGCTCGGCGCGAAAGCCGTCGCGCGCGACCGATTGCGGATCGGTGACATCGCAGACGCGCCATGTGACGCGGGCGGGCAGATCGGCACGATGTTTTTCCTCGGACGCCCCGTCTTCGCGCTGCCGCACCAGGCACACCACCTCGTGACCGCGTTGCAGCAGCGCGCGTAAGGTAGCGCGGCCGATGGTTCCGGTCGCACCCAGCAGCAGCACGCGTCGCGGTCGCGGCGATCGATGTTCGGCGGGCGACGATGCTGGGCTGTCAGTCATGGGCGGATGGCGGGACCCGGCTTTTGTGGACGTCGATGAGAGCATAGTAACGACTGCACCGCCAACCGGCAGCGGCCACCATCGCATTGGCCAATACGGCTGGCGATTTCATGTTACACGCCCTGACAACATCGGAGATGCCCCGTCATGAGCGACGACAAACCGCTGCCGGCCAAAGGCGTGTACTGGATCCGCGAGCCGGATTATCCGGCGGTGCGTGCGATGTTCTCGGACGGCCACAAGATGCCGCCCGACTTCGCCGACTGGCTCAGGATGGCCACGGAAATGGAGAGCGGGCTGAAGGCCTACGGGCACCCGGTCATGCGCGTCATCATCGATCCGGCGACGTTTCCGGACTGGTGCGCCGCGCATGCCACAACGCCCGGCAGCGAAGGCCGAAAGCGCTTCATCGCGGCAGCGGTCACCGAACGCTATGGCGATCAGCGCTAGCTGCGCTCTCGCGCAATTGTTGTCACTGCCGGAACATAAGATCAGCGTGGAGATCAGCCCTCAGCAGCGGGCCAGCTGAGCGTCCCAGCCCGACATTGCGACATGGGCCACGGATTCGAGTTCGGCCCGGCTCGCCCCGTCGCGGGCGAGAATCGACATTCCGAGCTGAACCGCCTGCACGAAGCGGGCCAGCGCATGGATGTCGGCACTGCGCGGAATGTCGCCGTCCGACTTCGCCTGCTTCAGCCGTGACTTCAAGCGCTCGAGACCCACGGCGCGGGCGGCTCGCACAGTTTCTCCTAGCTCTGCATGACCCTCGCTGCCGACCGCGGACAGCGCCACCATGCAGCCGTGAGGAATATCTGAAACACAGCCGCCCAGCGTCGCCGCCGAATCCATCAGGAGCGCCCTGACAGCGTCGCGCGCAGTTGGCGCGGCCATAAAGCCCGCCCAGAACAGCGGCTCGTAATTGTCGCGGTAATGATCCAGCGCCGCTGCGTAAAGCGCCTCCTTCGAGCCGAAGGCCGCATACAAGCTAGGTGATCCGATGCCGAGCGCCTCGGTCAGATCGGCGATCGACGTCGCTCCGTAGCCCTTGGACCAGAACAGGCGGGTGGCCTGCCCTAAGGCCGCGTCCCGATCGAACGCGCGCGGCCGGCCGCGGCCCCGGGCGGCAACATCCACGGCAGTCTGCGTCGCGATCTTTTTCTGCATCGATCGATATATAAATCCATTGACACCGCGTCGCAACGCGGCTTATTTTTGTATCGATTAATACAAAAATATGGATGCGCGGGATGAAGGCGGGCGCGCGTCTGACGAGGTCACCCCCCAACGTTAGGATGTGCAATTGAGCAGTGAGAACACCTTAAAGCCGGGTCTCGCAATGCAGCCGGACCGGCGCACGCTTCTTGGCAGCGCTGGCGCGGCAATTCTTGCGGGCGTCGCCGCATCCGCGTTTCATCAAGACGAGGTTCAGGCACAGACTCCATCGGCCGACTTGCTTCCGCCCGGTGCTTCAAGCCGCTTCATCTCGGCGAACGGGATCAAGCTGCATTATGTAACGATGGGCCAAGGGCCGACGCTGTTGCTGCTACACGGCTGGCCGCAAACCTGGTTCGCCTGGCACAAGGTGATGGCAAGGTTTGCCGATAACTTCACAGTCGTTGCCCCGGATCTGCGGGGGACGGGCCTCAGCGAAGTGACCGCCAGCGGATACGACAAAAAAACAATTGCCGAGGACCTGCGTTCGCTGATCGAGCAAATCGGCGACGGCAAAGCCAATGTCGTCGGCCACGACATGGGCGGCAAGGCCTCCTACGTCCTCGCCCACCTGTATCCGCAAGTCGTGGAACGGCTTGTGCTGGTCGATTGCCTTGTCCCGACGACCGAGAACATGGACGCCTTGCGTGGCGGCGCATGGCATTACGGATTTCACATGGCAGCGGATTTTCCGGAACTGCTGACCCGCGGCCGGGAGCGGGAGTATATTCGCGCACAGATCAAGCAATGGTCCTGGCAAAAGGACGCGATCGACGAAGCGTCGATCAGCGAATTCGCCAGACGATATGCCGAGCCTGGGCGCATGACCGCCGGATTCAACTATTACCGCAGTCTGCGAGAGGATGTGCCGATCGTTGCGCCGCTGCGTGGCCGCAAGTTTGCGATGCCAGTCATGACGATCACCGGCGATCGCAGCGCTGGAACGAGACTGGCCGAGGCGCTGAAGGACGAGGCGCCGTCTCTCAAATCGGTTATCGCAAAAGATTGCGGCCACTTCGTCGCCGAAGAAGCCCCCGAATTCTTCGTCGAGCAGGTCCAGCGCTTCCTCGCGGACTGATCATACGCGTCGCCTTGCGACGCCTACGGCAATCCGGCCTTGTTCAGCCCCTCGACGATGCGCTGGAATTCGCGCGCGTCCTTGTAGGGGAGAACCCGCTCGCGCTGCGCCAGCGAGATATCCGGATTGATCGCCAGCATGTCGGACCAGGCCGAACGCGCCTCGTCGATTTTTCCGAGATGGCCGTAACACGCGGCCAGCAGCAGGCGGCTGGAATCGGTCGCGGGGCTGCGGGCGATCCGCTCGCGTAGCAGCTTGCCGGCGGATTCGTAATCGCCCAGCGCGAAATGCGCCTGCGCCGTGAAATGCAGCGCGATCCCTGGAAAATGCGGATCGAGACGCATGGCGAAGGCGAAGGATTCCAGCGCCTCGGCAGGCTGCCCGGAATAAGTCAGCCCAACCCCGGTCGCCATATGTCCTTGTGCGAAATTAGGATCGATCGCGGTCATCTGACGGAATTCGGCGAGCGCGGCATCGTGCTGGCGACGCCACAGCAGGACGTTGCCAAGCGCCATGTGACTGACCGGCTCCAGCGGATCGAGTTCGAGCGCACGGCGCGCCCAGCGCTCGCTCTCATTCAGAGTCTGCGCCGGATCGTCGGTCCAGCCGCTGGCATATTCCGAGATGCCGACCAGCGACAGCCCCGCATGGGCCCTCGCAAAATGTGGATCCTCCTCGATCGCCTGTCGGTGAAGCGATCGCGCCGCGACAGCGGATTCGCGGGTGGTGCGCGACATGGCTTCGCGCGCGCGCAGCCACAATTCGTAAGCCTTCAGGCTCGAGGTGCCGCGCCGCGCGATCCGCTCCTCTTCCCGCTTGGTCAGCGTCACGGAGAGCACGCCAACGATCTTCTCGACCACCTCGTCCTGGGTTTCGAAAATGTCGGTCAGATCGCGGTCGAAACGCTCGGCCCAGAGATGTCCGCCATTGGCCGCATCGATCAACTGGGCGGTGATACGCACGCGGTTGCCGGCCTTGCGGATGCTGCCTTCAAGCACGAAGCGCACGCCGAGATCGCGGGCAATATCCTGCACCTTGACCGAGCGGCCCTTGTAGGCGAACGAGGAATTGCGTGCGATCACGAACAGCCCGGATACCTTGGACAGATCGGTGATCAGATCCTCGGTGATGCCGTCGGAGAAAAATTCCTGCTCGATGTCGCTGCTCATATTCATGAACGGCAGCACGGCAATCGACGGCTTGTCCGGGACCTGTGGCGGTCCGGCGGGCGCACGATCGATTGCCAGTCCAAGCGGCGCAACACGAAACACGCGGACCGGCGCCGCGATATTCTTCAGCACCTTCTCGCCGAGATCCTCGGGCACGATTTCGGCCCGATCCTGAATGAATTCGCGGACCGCGCGCGAAATATAAATCGTACCGGGTTCCGCAATTCCTTCGAGACGGGCGGCGACATTCACGCAATCGCCATAGATGTCGCCGTCCTCGACCACGATGTCACCGAGGTTGATGCCGATGCGGAACTCGATCCGCCGGTCCTCCGGCACGTCGGCGTTGCGATCCGCCATCCCCTGCTGGACCTCGATGGCGCAGCGCACCGCCCTGACCGGACTGGCGAACTCCACCAGGAAGCCATCGCCGGTCATCTTGACGATGCGGCCCTGATGTTCGGCGACCTTGGGATCGAACAACTCGCGCCGGTGCGCCTGGAAGCGCTCGATCGTGCCCTCCTCGTCCACGCCGATCAGCCGCGAATAGCCCGCGACGTCAGCAGCAAAGATTGCGGCAAGCCGGCGTTCCATATCCGTCCAGTTCCAGACCGTATCGTTTCACCGCGCTGGCCGGACGATATCCGCCGCACCCGGGACCGAGCGTGATATAAGCGGCGGCAGCGATCCCGGCCATAGCCCCCAGGCGATAGCATCAAGGCAAATTGCGTGACAGACCTGCAGCCGGACGACATCACCATGGACCGCATGACTCCGGACGATCTGGAGGCGCTGCGGCGTGCGGTGAATGCGCTTGAAAATCCGAGCCTGGCGGCGCGCCTGACCAACATGGTCGGAAAGCCGATCGAACTGATCGGGTACGCGCTTCCGGCGTCTGCATCGAGCGCAATCTCGGCCGCGACCTCGAAGGCGCTCTGGGCAGGCCTGAAGGTGGCGCTGATGACCATGCGGCGCAATCCGCGCGGCGGGTCGCAACTGCTGCACCGGGCGCTGGCCAGCGCCTCCGGCGCGGCGGGCGGCGCCTTCGGGCTGGCGACGCTGCCGATCGAGCTTCCGGTCTCGACCATCATCATGCTGCGGTCGATCGCGGATATTGCCCAAAGCGAGGGCGAAGACCTGTCGGATCCGGAGGCCGCCCTGTCCTGCGTGCAGGTATTCGCATTGGGCGGACGCACCGGCTCCGACGATGCCGCCGAAAGCGGATATTTCGCGGTGCGCGGCCTGCTTGCCAAAAGCGTCACCGAGGCCGCGCGCTTTGTCGCGCAGCGCGGCGTGGTCACCGAAGGCGCGCCGATCATGGTGCGCTTTCTCACCGAGGTGGCGTCCCGCTTCGGCGTGGTGGTGTCGCAAAAAGTCGCGGCCCAGACTTTTCCAGTGATCGGCGCGCTCGGCGGCGCCGCGGTCAATTATGCCTTCCTCGAGCATTTCCAGGATATCGCGCGCGGTCATTTCACGGTGCGGCGGCTCGAGCGCATCTACGGCAAGTCGATCATCCGCGAGGAATATAAACGCCTTGCCGAGAAGCGCTGAGCCAGACATGGCCAGGGGCGTCAGAGCCGGGGCCGATGTCGCCGATGCTTCGGTCCCATCCGTCCAGGGTGTCTATTTCGACGGCGTCACCTCCGCCCGGCATATCGTTATCGTCACCACCACCGGATCGGGCGTCGAGATCAGCGATGGAGCCGGCGATCCGATCGCACAATGGCCCTATGCGCGGCTCATCCATCTCAACGCGCCGGCGCATGTCTTTCGTCTCGGGCTGCGCGACAGTGACAGTCTGCAGCGGCTCGAGATCGATAATCGCAGCGACGTCGCCCACCGGATCGACCTCGCCTGCCCCGATATCGACCGGACCAATGTCACGGCCAGCAGCGAGCGGCGAGCCGCTGTGGTCTGGAGCCTGGCCGCGATCGTCTCGCTCCTGCTGGTGGCGGTCTATGGCATGCCGCAGATCGCCAATCAGATCGGACGGGCGCTGCCGCATCAGATCGAGCAGCATCTCGGCCGCGTCGGCGATCTGCGGTTTCGGACTGCGTTCGACGACGGACCAAAAGAGCGGCCGTTCGAGTGCGGTGAAGGCCCCGGTGAAATCGAAGGCAAGCAGGCCTTTGACATATTGATTGCGCGGATCGCAAAGGCCGCCGGCCTGACCCTCCCGATCCAGGCCGTGGTGGTGCGCCGCCCCGAACCGAACGCCTTCGCGCTCGCGGGCGGCCACATCTATGTGCTGCAGGGACTGATCGACAACGCGAAGGATGTTAACGAAGTCGCGGCCATCATCGCGCATGAACTCGGACATGTCGCGAACCGTGACGGCATTCGCAGCGTGCTCCAGTCCGGCGGACTGTCGCTGATCTTCGGCATGGTCCTCGGCGATTTCGTCGGCGGCGCCGCAATCGTGGTCGCGGCCCAGACCCTCCTGAAGGCCGCCTATTCGCGTCAGCAGGAGGCGGCCGCCGACGACTTCGCAGTGCGGACGCTGCAGGAGCTCAACGCCGATCCGCGTGCGCTGGCGACGTTTCTCGACCGCGTTGCCCGCAACCCCCAGCCACGATCGATATTTCTCGGACATCCGTCGGTTCCCGATCGGGTGGAACGGATCAACGCGATCGCACTCGAGCGGGAGCTTGGCGCACCGTTGCTGAGCGATGCCGAATGGGACGCCTTGCGCCGAATCTGTTCTGGATATCCGAAACCATCGGGAAACTCATGACCAATCATCGTTTACCGCTGCGCTCGTTTCCGCGCCGGTTCAATGTAACGGCTCGGATCGCGCTCGCGGCCTTTGGTGCAGTCACGATCCTCGGCAGCGAATTTGCGCGCGCGCAGGATATGCCGCCGCCGCCGGAAGTCGCAGGCGTGCCGATCCCGGACGGCCAGATCGACCGCGCAATCGGCCAGCTCGACGCGCTTGCAGCCGCGATCATGCAGAAAAGCGGGATACCGGGAATGGCGGTCGCGGTCGTGCGCGATGGCCGCACGGTTTATGCGAAGGGCTTCGGCATTCGCAAGGTGGGCGCGCCGGAGACGGTGGACGCCGACACCGTGTTCCAGATCGCGTCGCTGTCGAAACCGGTGACGGCGACAGTGGTCGCGCGTGAAGTCGCGGCCGGACGCGTGGCATGGGACACGCCGGTGTCGAAGCATCTGCCGTGGTTCAGGTTGAAGGAGCCTTGGGTTACTTCACACATCACGATCGGCGACCTGCTCAGTCATCGCTCGGGGTTGCCCGATCACGCCGGCGACCTGCTGGAGGATGTCGGGTTCGACCGCCGTCAGGTGCTGGACCGTCTCCGGTTCCTGCCGCTGGAGCCGTTCCGCATCAGCTATGCCTATACGAATTTCGGTTTCACCGCGGGCGCGGAAGCGGTCGCCGTCGCATCCGGCAAGGACTGGGCGACGCTGAGCGAAGATACGCTGTTCAAACCGCTGGGCATGACATCGACCAGCATGCGCTTTGCCGATTTCGAAAAGCGGAGCAATCGTGCCTTCGGCCACGTAAAGACCGCCAATGGCTTTGAGGCCAGGTATCAGCGCAAGCCCGACGCCCAGGCGCCCGCCGGCGGTGTCAGTTCGTCGGTCAACGATCTGGCGCGCTGGCTGGCCATGCTGACGCAAGGCGGCATGCTTGAAGGCCGCCCTTTCATCGACAGCAAGTCATTGCTGCCGGCGATGTCGCCGCAGGCGTTCTCCTCGCGTCCCGCGACCTTCACCGCGCGGCCGGGTTTCTACGGCTACGGGTTCAATGTCGGGGTGACACCCGCGGGTCGCACGAGCTTCAGCCATTCCGGCGCTTTCGCGCTGGGTGCGGGAACCAACTTCGTGATCCTGCCGTCGGAGCGCCTCGCAATCGTGGTGCTGACCAATGCTCAGCCGACCGGCGCCGCCGAAGCACTGACCGCGCAATTCATGGACCTCGTGCAATTCGGCAAAATCGAGCGCGACTGGATGCCGGCTTACGCCCAATTGCTCGCTCCGGGCAATGCGCCGATCGGCAGTCTCCTCGGCAAGACCCGGCCCGCGAAGCCCGTACCGGCCGCGGCTCTGGCCGCATATGCCGGTACCTATTCAAATGACTATTTCGGCCCGGCGCGGGTGATCCTGAGCGGCGACGCACTGGTGCTGAAGCTCGGACCCAAGGGCCTCGAATATCCGCTCGCACATTGGGACGGCAACGCCTTCACCTTCGCGCCGTCGAGCGAGAACGCGGCGGACGGCTCGATCTCGCTCGCGACTTTCGGTGAGGCCGCGAAGGGTCGCTTCCGCAGCCTCACCATTGAATATCTGAACGCAGAGGGGATGGGCCGTTTCAGCCGCAAGTGATCGCGCCCGCGCTCTCTAATTCCCCGGCGGCGGCGGCACGTCGTCGAGCTCGGGGGAGCGCGGCCTCTGGTAGTCCTGCGAATCCTCGGCACTCTCGATCTGGCGCTCCATCCGCCCCAGCCCAGGGAATATCCCCCTGACCGGCGGCGCGAGCTGCGCCGAATCGTCAACCTCGCATGACCCGCCGACGCCAGACCGCGTCTGCTCGCATTGCTGCAAGGTGGCGATACCGCAGGTGCGGCCGCCGGAATCGTCCAGCATGCAATACTGGGCCAAGGCGGCCTGCGGGATCGCAGAGAGAAACAGCAACACGGCGAGAACGCGCATATCGGGGGCACCTGCATGAACCGGGCGCACGCTATACCACATGCACCCGGTTTTCGCCTGCAAGGTGCGCGGTCGCCTTAGCGCACCGGCACGGCACGCACCGGCGGCTCGCGGCGCTCCTGCGGCGGGAGATCGCCATCGACATCGGCGCCGAGTTCGCGACCGGAGGGGAACATTCGCTCCAGCACCATCAGGATGGCGATGCAGATGGCCGCCAGCCCGAGCGCGCCGGCCCAGTATGGGATACCGAGCATGGTGTTCAGCACCAACTTGCCGCTGGACACGCCGAGGAACGTCTTCGACAGCGCGGGTTCCGAATAGGAATAGGCCACCGCGCCGGCGATGCCGCCGATCAGGGTGACGATCGCATCGCGATAGCCGGCGCCGATCTGAGCCATCACCGTGCCCGGGCAAGCGCCCGCGAGCGCAATGCCCATCCCGAGAATGAGCCCACCCACGATATCGGCGCCGTAGAGCGTTGCCTTGGGCGACAGTTTCACGAAGCCGAAGCCGTTGAGCATGGCGAGCACCACCGCGCCGGTGGCGACCGCGGTGAGAAACACTTTGAGCATGATGAAGTTGCGCAGTTGCATTTGCCCGACAATGACGCCCGGCTCGAACACGCGGGATTTCTCCAGCGCGAAGCCGAACACAGCGCCCATCAGCAGGCCGATCAGGATGGCGGTAACGAGTGACATGACGTGTCTCCTTCGAAGCGTGTCAGATGCGGCGCAGCGCCAGCATGGCGGTGGCGATGCCGCCGGCGAACATCGCCGCGACCGCGACCATCGAGCCGATCGCGAGTTGCGCGGTCCCGGACAGTCCGTGACCGCTGGTGCAGCCATCGGCCAGGCGCGCGCCGAACAGCATCAGGAAGCCGGCTATGAAGGCGACGGCATAGCGGCGAGACGGCGAAGCCGACCCGAGTGCGCGGGTCCAGATCGGCGAGATCGCCTGCCGCTTCGCGCCGGACAATTTCATCGACGCGAAGGCGCCAAGCGCGATGCCGACGACAAGCGCCACCTGCCACCAGTTCTTGCTGGTGGTTGCGACGTGGCGCGCGACATAGTCGATCTTCAGGATCGCGGGATCGGCCCAGGACATCACCAATCCGCCGACGGTGACATAGGACGACGACGCGCCGAGCGCGGTCTCGATCAGAAGAAAGGCCGGGATCTGCAACAATCCGATCACGACACCGGCGACATAGGGCGACCAGGATCTGGCGGTGAGCGAGAGCATATGTGCGCTCCTTCCATGAACGACGCGGCGACGCGCCTAATACTTTCAATTATTTGCATATGTTTGCAGCTGAGTCTTGACCCAGATCAAGCCCGGCCCATGGGAGCGATCGACCTCCCTCCTCCTCCTAGCGCCGCCGCGGGTTGCATCGTCCAGGCGCGGCCCTAAACAGGTTGCGATGACTTCGCGCACCCTGCTCCTGACCTGCGTTGCGATGGTGTGCTTCGCGGCAAACTCGCTGCTGTGCCGCCTGGCGCTGGCGCCGGGCCTGATCGACCCCGCGAGCTTCACCAGCGTGCGGGTCGCGTCCGCCTGCGCGATGCTGATCGTGGTGGTGGGGCTGAAGGCTCGCCATCTGCCGCGGCTGCGGGGGACGAAGCCGCGCTCGATCGCGGCGCTTTTCGGCTATCTCGTTTTCTTCTCGTTCGCCTATGTGCGGCTCGATGCCGGGACCGGTGCGCTGATCCTGTTCGGCGCGGTGCAACTGACCATGTTCGCCATTGCGCTTCGTGAGCGTGAGCCGTTCCCGCCGCTGGCATGGTTCGGGCTCGCGATTGCGGTCGGCGGATTGATCTGGCTGTTGCTGCCCGGGGCCAGCGCGCCCGATCCGCTCGGCGCGTTGCTAATGGCGCTGTCCGGTCTCTGCTGGGGCCTGTTCTCATTGCTTGCGCGTGGCTCAGCTGATCCGATTGAGAACAACGCCACCAATTTTCTCGGCTGCCTGCCGCCCGTCCTGCTCCTCAACTTGGCCTTTGCCGGCGAGATGCATGCGTCGCCGCAGGGGCTTGTGCTTGCGATTGGCTCCGGGGCGATCGCGTCCGGTCTGGGTTATGTCATCTGGTATGTCGCGCTGTCGGGCTTGCCGGCAACCCGCGCCGCGACTGTCCAGCTTTCTGTGCCCGCCATCGCCGCCATCGGCGGCGTGATCCTGCTGTCGGAACCGGTGACATTGCGACTGGTCATCGCCTCGGTCGCGATGCTGGGCGGCATTGCCATCGTACTCGCACAACGAAGCCGTGCACCCGCAGCAGGTCCAACCGCGCCGCGATGACTGGTCAAGGCCGCGCGCCTCGGCAATAATACCGCCATGCCGAAGCCAAACAGCTACCGCCCGTTCCATCCCGATCCCTCACAGCTCGCGCTGAAGCCCGACATCTCGGGCAACACCATTAACGGCCTCGGCGAGGAGACGCCGCGCCGTCCGCGCATGGTGTATTGGGCGCCCGATCCCGACACCATCCCGCACGGCCAGATGCAGCGCTGGTTCTACAAGGCCAATCCGGATCACCCGGCCATGACGCGCGCGCGCGAAAACCGCGCGAAGATGGCGTCGGAGGAGATGCCGGACGTGACCGGCGAGCCGGTGCAGCGCGCGCCGCAGGACTGGAATGCGGCGCTGGACGCCTATGGCAAGGACGGCAATTTCGACATGTGGGGCGTGGCCGAACTTGACCCGCTCTGGGTCTATGAGGGACACACCGTCACGCAGAAGCGCATCATCATGCTCGGCTTCGCGCATGATTATAACGAGATCGCAACGGCGCCGGAGCCGCAGGCCGGCGCCGAAGTCGTGTACCAGTATGGCCGCGCCATGCAGGCAGCGAAACGCGTGGCCGGCTGGCTGCATCTGCAGGGCTGGGATGCCGAGCCGCTGACCGGGCCGATGACCTCGAAGGTGATGATGATCCCGCCCGCGATCGCCTGCGGCTTCGGCGAACTCGGCAAGCACGGCTCGATCATCAACCAGGAATTCGGCTCGTCGTTTCGTTTGTCCGCGGTGCTGACCGACGCCCCTTTCGCGCCGACGCCGAAACGCAGCTTCTCGGTAGATTCGTTCTGCGAATCCTGCCGCATCTGCGAGAATGCGTGTCCGCCCGAAGCGATCGCACCGGCCAAGCAAATGGTGCGCGGCGTCGAGAAATGGTACGTCGATTTCGACCGCTGCCTGCCATTCTTCAACCAGACCTTCGGCTGCGCGATCTGCATCTCGGCGTGCCCCTGGAGCCGGCCGGGCGTGGGATTCAACCTCGCGGCCAAGCTCGCACGACGCTCCGAACGCGCGGCCTGACCGATAAATGACAGACACAAACGGTATTCCGGTCGCCATTGTCGGCGGCGGCCCTGTCGGGCTCGCGCTGGCGCTGATGCTCGACCGCCACGGCGTCGCGTCCGTCGTCTTCAACAGCGACATCGATACCCGCTGGCACCCGAAGGGCTCGACGCAGAATGCGCGAACCATGGAGCATTACCGGCGGCTCGGCTTTGCGCATGAGCTGCGCAAGCTCGGCCTGCCCGCGGACCATTCCGGCGACGTCGCCTATTTCACGCGCTTCAATGCCTATGAGCTGGCGCGACTGAAAATGCCGTCGGCTGCGCAGAAGGCGCGCGCGGTCGCTGATGCGCACGCCCTCGATCAGTTCCCCGAACCGGTGCTGCGTGCCAACCAGATGTATGTCGAGGCGTTCCTGCTCGAGGAGGCGCGAAGGCGCGAGCGCATCACGCTTCGTTTCGGATCGGAAATAACGGCTTTCACCCAGGAGGCCGACGGCGTCACGCTTGCCGCGCAGGCTGTTGACGGCGGCGGCAACGAACGCTGGCGTGCCAGCTATCTGATCGGTTGCGACGGCGGCCGCTCATTCGTGCGGCGCACGCTCGGCATCCGCTATGCCGGCGAAGACACGCTGCAGCAAGCCTATTTCGGCGGCCGCATGTTCGCGAGCTATCTGCGCGCGCCGACGCTCTATCGCGATGTCCTCAAGGATCGCGCCTGTTTCCAGCATTGGGCGATCAACCCGGACATCCGCACCACCATCATCGCGCTGAACGGCAAGGACGAATTCCTGTTCTGGATGAAGCCGAAGGACCCGCAGGCCGAACCCGAGGACGACGTGGTGCGGCGCGCGGTGGCGGCCTGTTGCGGGATGGATGTCCCTGTCGAACCGATCGCACATGCGCCATGGACCGCCGGCGTGGCGCTGGTGGCGGAGCGCTTCGCCGACCGCCGTGTGCTGCTCGCGGGCGATGCGGTGCATCTGTTCACGCCGACCGGCGGCTTCGGCATGAATACCGGCATCGACGACACCGCCAACCTCGCATGGAAGCTCGCGGCCACGCTGCAGGGCTGGGGCGGCCCGCATCTGCTCGCCAGCTATGAGGCGGAGCGTCTGCCGATCGCGATCCGCAATACCGGCGCCGCGCGTCTGCTGGCAAAGAGCATCGGCGACATCCGCGTACCGGCCGAACTTGAGGAAGACAGCCCGGCGGGCGCCGCGGCGCGTCAGGAGATCGGCGCCTATCTCGCGACCTTCGGCGAGGAATTCGCGTCCATCGGCGTGCAGCTTGGCGCGCGCTATGAGGGTTCGCCGATCGTGGCCGGCGATGACGCACCGCCGCCGGACGATTTCGCCGTCTATACGCCGAGTGCCGTGCCGGGCGGCCGCGCACCGCATGCCTGGCTCGGGACCGGCCGCGGGCTTGGGGATTCGCTGTTCGATCGGCTTGGCGTCGGCTTCACCCTGCTGCGGCTCGGCGGCAATGCGCCCGATGCGACCACGTTCGAGGCGGCTGCCCAGCGGCTGAAGATGCCGTTCACGCAGCTCGATATCTCTGACGGAGAGATCCGCGGGCTGTATGGCCGCGATCTCGTCCTGATCCGGCCCGACCAGCATGTCGCCTGGCGCGGCAATGAGGTTCCGGCTGACGTAGATGGATTGCTGCGCCGGCTGACTGGCTTTGGCTGATTTCCTCTTGACCAATCGCGCACGGCCATAGCGTGCTGGCCTCTCACCGGCTCTCACTCCTTAGTCAATTTGTCCCGTCCCGCATGTTCGCGAAACGCCAGAATCTTGGCCTCCTGCTTGGCGTACTCGGTGCTGTCATCTTCGCTGGCAGTCTCCCCGCCTCCCGCATCGCCGTGTCCGAGGTCGACCCGTATTTTCTCACCGCGATGCGTGCGGCGCTTGCCGGCCTCGCCGGCGCTGTGGTGCTTCTGATCACCCGGCGGACTCTGCCGCCACGCGCTGCATGGTGGCCCCTGATCGCCTGCGGGATCACGATCGTACTCGGCTTCCCTCTCCTCACGGCGGTCGCGATGGTGACGGTGCCGTCGTCGCATGGCGGCGTGATCCTCGGGATCATGCCGCTGATGACGGCAGCGGCGGCGGCCGTCATCGAGGGCGAACGCCCGTCTCCCGGCTTCTGGGTCGCGGCCGTCGTCGGATCGGCCCTGGTGATGACCTTTGCGATCTACCGCAGCGGCGGCTATGCGCTGTCGACTGGCGACATCCTGCTGCTGGCGGCCGTTGTCTGCGGAGGCGTCGGCTACACCTATTCCGGCCGGCTCACCGGCCTGATGCCGGGATGGGAAGTGATCTCCTGGGCGGTCGTGCTGTGCCTGCCGCTGTCGCTGCTCGCGGTGTGGCTGACCTGGCCGTTGGATTCCGCGGCGATAACGCCAAGGGGATGGACCGCCATTCTCTATGCCGGGCTGATGGCACAATATTTCGGATTTTTTCCCTGGAATGCAGCCATGGGAATGGCGGGGATTGCGCGCATCGGACAGATCGGGCTGCTGCAGCCCTTCATGGTCGTGCTGATCGCGGCCTTGTTCGCGCGCGAGCCGATCGATCCGCTCACCGTGGCATTCGCGGTCGCCGTGGTGGTGACGGTTGCGATCGGCACGCGCATGCGGATTGGGCGGACGGCCAGCGGATCGTAATCGCTATTCCGCCGCCTGGCGTGTCGCCTGCTCTTCCTCATACAGACGCGCAAGAATGCGTCGCGCCTGGATGCCGCCGGCATCGGCGTGGATATCGACCTGCGACTCGGACTTGTCGTTGTCGATGGTGCGCTGCTGCGCCTCGAACACCTCCTTGTCCTCGAGGAAGGCGATCTTCACCTGCTCGAAGATCATGTCGGTGAGCTTTTCGTTTCTGACGTCGAAATCATGCGCCTGCGCCCAGAAATAATGCGAGGTGGTCTCGGTCTCCGGCGTGATCGCATTCAGGTTGCGCATATGGATGCCGTTGACGAATTTCCCTTCCGGCGCGCCGGTGCCGGTCGGCGTCGCCCCGACCGAAAGGCGCAGATAGGCGGGCGGCAGGAAATCGATGAACTGCCAGCGATCGACGTTACCAGTGAAGCCACCGGCCTTGACGTAGGTCGGCGGCGCCGGCTTGTCGATCATCCAGCGCGTGACCAGCACACCGCCCGGCGTGCGCTTGACGCGAACCTCGGCATTCTCCGCCACCGCCGCGTTACCGATGGTCGATTCATGCACGAAGGCAAGATGAGTGAGATCGAGCAGGTTGTCGACGATCAGTTGCCAGTTCGCTTTCACGTGGATGTAGGTGCCCTTGGCGCCCCAGTCCGGTGAATCGAGCCACTGATAGTCGGGGATGGTGGCAGGATCGGCTTGCGCCGGATCTCCCATCCACAGCCAGATCCAGCGATAGCGCTCGACCACCGGATAGGTTTTCACCCGCGCGGTGTCCGGGATCGATTCCTGCCCGGGAATGCGTACGCAGGTTCCGGAGCGATCGAAGCGCAGCCCGTGATAATGGCATTGCAGGAGATTGCCATCGACCACCTTGCCCATGGACAGCGGCACGCGGCGATGCGGGCACTTGTCTTCGAGTGCGATCGCGTTGCCCTGCGCATCGCGATACAGCACGACCGGCTCGTTCAGGATGGTGCGGCCAAGCGGCTTTTCACCAAGCTCGTTATCCCAGGCCGCAACGTACCAATGATTTTTCAGGAACATCGATGGGTCTCCTCTCCTGCGGCGCGTCTTGTTGCGCGCCTAAAGCATGTCCTTGATCGCCTTGATCAGGCGGCGATCCACGCTGATCAGGTCGCTCCCGGGTGGAACGCCGAAATGCGCGCGCTCGTCGTCCGAGACGGACCGGCCCTGCAGCAACACGCGACCATCCGCCGTCAGGTAGATCGAGGGGGCGTCCTCTTGCGTCTCGTCCTGCCAGACCAGTTCCACGCGGAAATGCAAAGCGGCCTCTCCCTGACGCCAGACTTGAACCTTTCCACCGTGGCTACACCCAAACCGCCATACTTTGAAGTGCGAACGAAACAGGTCCGGGTGGCGACCTCAACCAGCCGTCACGCTCAAAGAAAAAGCCCCCGACCATGCGGGGGCTTTGACACTCCGGCAACGCGCCTCACATCTTCTTGTAGGCTTCGACTACCGACGCGCCATCGGGACCGGCCTTCTTGACCCAGTCCGACGTCAGTTGCTCGCCAATCTTCTGCATTCCCGTCTTCAGGGCATCGCTCGGCGGCAGCACCTTCATTTTGTTGGCCTTGAGCTGTTCGAGATACCAGCCCGCCTTTTCCTCAGCCAGCTTCCAGCCGCGCGGCTCGGCAGCGGCGGCTGCCTTCAGTACGGCGTCCTGCGTGGGCTTGTCGAGCGCATCGAACGCGGCCTTGTTCATGAAGGTGATGTTCTTCGGAATCCAGGCCTGTGTATCGTAGAAGTGTGACATCGTTTCCCAGGCCTTGCTGTCGTAGCCGGTCGACCCCGACGTCATGAAAGCATTCACCACGCCGGTCGCGAGGGCCTGCGGCAATTCCGCGGCCTGAATGGTCACGGGCTGCGCGCCGACGAGATCGGCGATGCGCGCGGTCCCGACGTTATACGCACGCCACTTCAGACCCTTCATGTCCTCGAGCGTGTTGATGTCTTTCTTGGCATAGATCCCCTGCGGTCCCCATGGCACAGCAAACAGCAGCATCAGTCCCTGCGAGGCCAGCTTCTTCTCGATCGCGGCCTTCGATGCCTGCCACAGCTTGTAGGATTGCGGATAGCTGGTGGCCAGGAACGGGATGACGTCGATGCCGAAGATCGGGTCCTCATTCTCGTGCAGCGAGATCAGAACCTCGCCGGCCTGCGCCTGCCCGGTCATCACCGCGCGCTTGATTTCGGGCGCTTTGAAAAGCGACGCGCCGGGATGCACCGTGATCTGCAGCTTGCCGCCGGTCGAGTCGTTCACATCCTTGGCGAAAGCCAAGAGATTGACGGTGTGCGGATTGTCGGTCGGATACGCGGCAGGCAGATTCCATTTGGTCTGAGCCGCAGCGGGCGCCGCCAGCGCCACCGCAAACGCAGCCGCCGCGACGAACGAAGTTGCACGGTACGAAGACATGGGAACCCCTTTTTGAGCTAGCCGGGAAAAGCCATCCTTGGCAGCACCATCACGATATCAGGAAACACCGTGATCAGTGCAACCGCAAGGACCAGCAGGAAGAAGAACGGGAGCGCGGCGAGTGCGACAAAGTTCGAGTCCTTGCCGCTCATGGTTTGCAATACGAAGAGATTGAAGCCGACCGGCGGCGAGACCTCGGCCATCTCCACCACCAATACAAGAAATATGCCGAACCAGATGGGATCGAGCCCGGCCTGCTTGATCATCGGGATCACGATCGCCGTGGTCAGCACGATCATCGAGATGCCGTCGAGCGCGGTTCCGAGCAAAATATACATCACCGTCAATGCGGTGATCAGCGAATAGGCCGAAAGTTGCAGGCTATCGACCCAGGCGGCGAGCGCCTGCGGGATGCCGGTATAGGCCATCGACGTGCCCATATAGGAGGCGCCGGCGAGGATCAGCAGGATCATACAGTTGACGCGCGTGGCGCCCATCACGCTGGCCCAGAACGACTCCCGCGAAAGCGAACCTTGCCACCAGGCAATGGCCAGCGAACCGAGTACGCCCCAGGCCGCGCACTCGGTTGCAGTCGCCCAGCCCATCAGGAGCGACAGGAACACGAATGTGATGAGCAGCAGCACCGGAATGAGATTTGCCGACTCGCGCAACTTCTCGCGAAACGCCATCGGCGGATCGGCCGGCGGCGTGCGATGCGGATTGAGGATCGACCAGCCGGCGATGTAGCCGGAATACAATGCCATCACCAGCAAACCCGGCAGGAAGCCCGCAAGGAAGACCTGGATGATCGAGACATTGGCCTGCACCGCATAGACCACCATCGTGATCGACGGCGGAATCAGGATGCCCAGCGTTCCAGCACCGGCGAGCGACCCGAGGGCGAGCTTTTCGTCGTAGCCGCGCCTGTTCAGTTCCGGCAATGCGATCTTGGCAACGGTAGCGCAGGTGGCGGCAGATGAACCGGACACCGATCCGAACACACCGCAAGCCAGCACATTCACATGCATCAGGCGTCCCGGCAGCCAGTTCAGCCAAGGCGCGAAGCCGCGGAACATTTCTTCCGACAGCCGTGTGCGATACAGGATCTCGCCCATCCAGATGAACAGCGGCAACGCAGCGAGAGACCAGGATGCAGAGTTGCCCCAGACCGTCGTCGCGAGCACGGAGCCTGCGGGGATGGCACCGCCCGCGAATTGCATTCCGGCCCAGCAGGTCGCGAGGAGCGCAATGCCGATCCAGACGCCGAAAGTGAGCAGAAAAATCAGAAAGCCGAACAGGATCGCCGCTGCGGTGAGAAGCTCCATGTCAGACCGCGCTCTGGACGGCCTGTTCCACGATCTCCTCCGCCGTTTTGGGCTTCGGCTTCTCGTAGCGCGGCGGATAGCCGCGCATCACGTGGATCAACTCGTCCACGAGAGCGATCAGCAGGATCGCAAGTCCGCCACTATAGCCGAGTTGCGGAATCCATAGCGGCACGGCAATGACGCCCTGCGACATGTCATTGAACAGGTATGACTGCCACGTCATCACGGCGGCGTGCCAGGCAAAGAAACCGGTGAAGCCGCTGCCGATCAGCAGCACCCCAATTTCTACGACCTGCTTGATCCGCCCCTCCAACCGGTCGATCAGCAGACCGACGCGGATCATCTCGCCGTGGCGAAACGTATGAGCGAGCCCAAGAAACGCGGTCGCCGCCATGCACCAGGACACAAAATCGTCCCCCGCCGGGATGTTAAGCCCGAGCGGCCGCCCGGCGGACAGCAGCATCATCAGGACGAAAATGGCGATGAGGAAAAGCCCGGCCAGGTAACCGGACAGCAGATAAAGACGGTCCAGGAACAATCTGACCATACTCACCCCCCGCGCCCGTCGATGATGATGGGCAACACGGCGACAATGCAAGACTCGTGACAAAGCGGGCGCGGCCTGGAGGCTGCCCCGCGCCGAGAGCCGCGGGACATTTCAACAGGTTCAGTGCAGTGCGGCATGTCTTTCCGCCCCGGACATGCTAACGGCGTGCCCTCATCGTCCGGAAGGATTGCGGATTCCTTTGGCCAAAAGCGTACTCGACAAGGACCTGAAAAAGGTCGTCCGGATCGAACACGCGACGCAGGATCTTACCCGCTCGCTGACCAAGCCGGGTCTGCTGATCCTGTTCCTGATGGGCACGGTGGCGCTGGCGAGCCTGTCGGTCGCCGAGGGCCCACTCAGCTATCTGGTCGTGATCGCGGCGCTGATCGCGGCCTATATGGCGCTCAGCATCGGCGCCAACGACGTCGCCAACAATATGGGCCCGGCGGTTGGCAGCCGCGCCCTGACCATGGGCAGCGCGCTCCTGATCGCGGCGGTTTGCGAGGCTGCCGGAGCGCTGATTGCCGGCGGCGACGTGGTGCGCACGATCTCCCGCGACCTGCTGCGGCCGGACGCCAATCTTCCGGCCATCAATTTCGTGCTGGTGATGTCGTCCGCGCTGCTGGCCGCTGCCGCCTGGATTCACCTGGCCACCTTCCTGGGCGCGCCGGTCTCGACCACCCATTCGGTGATCGGGGCGGTGATGGGCGCAGGCGTTGCAGCAGCCGGCATCAACATGGTGGTCTGGCCGGTGATGGGCGCTATCGCCGCAAGCTGGGTCATCTCCCCCATCATGGGCGGCCTGATTGCAGCAGGATTGCTTGGCTTCATCAAATGGAGCGTCCTGTTCCGGGCGGACAAGATTGCGGCGGCTCGTCGCTGGGTGCCGGTGATGGTGGCGCTGATGACCGGCGTGTTCGCAATGTATCTGATCACCAAGGGCCTGAGCCGGGTCTGGGAGCCGCCGCTCTTCGCCACCGCCGCGCTGGGCATCGCTGCCTTTGCCCTGGGCTATTTCGCCGCGCGCCCCTGGGTGCGGCAACGCGCGCTCCGCATGGAAAACCGCCGCAAGGATGTGAGCGCGCTGTTCACCCTGCCGCTGATCTGCTCCGCGGCGCTTCTGTCGTTCGCACATGGCGCCAACGACGTGGCCAATGCGGTGGGTCCGCTGGCCGCCATCGTATCCACCGCGGCAACCGGAGAGACCTCGCCGGACCGGGTGTTTCTGCCGTTCTGGGTGCTCTTGATCGGAGCCGCAGGCATCGCGCTTGGACTGGCCTTGTTCGGGCCGAAGCTGATCCGCACCGTCGGCGAAAAAATCACCAAGATGGACGCCATCCGCGCCTTTTGCGTCGCGCTTGCAGCCGCGATAACCGTCCTCGTCGCATCCGCCTTCGGCATGCCAATTTCCTCGACCCATACCGCGATCGGGGCGATTTTCGGCGTCGGCTATCTGCGTGAGTTCCTGACCAACAAGGGCGTCCCCAACCCGGCGGTGCGACCGCGCTCGCTGTTCCTCGAGCCGTCAAAGCTCAACAATACGCCCGAGAAGGCGCTGACCAATTTCCAGAAGCGGGAGAGGCGCAAGCTGGTCCGCCGCCAGCATGTCCTCGGCATTGCGGCTGCCTGGATTGTCAGCGTCCCGGCCACCGCCTTGCTGGCCGCCGTCTTCTATGCGGTGATGGCAGCCTTCGCCGGCTGAGCAGATTGCAGCGCGCGCTTGTGAACAAGCGAGGCCATGTCCACCAATTGCGGATCCGACAAGAGCCGCCGGGCTTCGGCCAGGATCACCCAGTGCCGGTGCCGGCTTTCCTTCTCCGGCCAGTCCTCGAGTTGCCGGACGACCCGCAGCGGAAACATCTGGACCTCGATCGGCGCGCTGCGAAGGCTGCCCTTGAAGCCGCGATAATGCCCGATCGGCGTGGTCTCCACTTCGCCCTCAACCCCGGCCTCCTCGAACGCCTCGCGCGCCGCCACCTGCCAGAGCTCGTAGCCCTTCATCGGAGCGCCCTTGGGAAAAATCCAGCGGCCGGTGCCGCGTGAGGTGATGAGGAGGAAAACCGGTGTTCCACGGACAATGGTGTAGGGAACGGCGCCGGCCTGCAGCGCAGGCTCGATCCCGTTGCGGCCCAGCCGCATGTCGATCCATTCTCCGATGCGTCGCGTCAGCGCCAATGTGGTCGTCTCCCTGCGCAAAACATGCATTGCGCCAGTTTGCGGCAGGCGTCAAACGCCGCATGAGCGAGTCCGGCCGATCGGGTTGCGGCGATGACGCAATCATAAGACCATGATGCCGCGACCCCTTCCCTCCCGGCGACACCCTGCTCATGACCCGCAAAACCACCCGTCTCCCCTCCGCATCCTGGGATTTCTGGATCGATCGCGGCGGCACCTTCACTGACGTCGTCGGACGCAAGCCGGACGGTCATCTGGTCGCACACAAGCTTCTCTCCGAGAATCCCGAGGCCTATCCCGACGCAGCGGTGCAGGGCATCCGCGAGTTGCTGGGTCTGAAGCGGGGCGAAGCGATCCCCCCGGGGCGCATCGGCGCGGTGAAAATGGGCACCACGGTCGCGACCAATGCGTTGCTGGAGCGCAAGGGCGACCGCACGCTGCTGATCACCACGCGCGGTTTTCGCGACGCTTTGCGCATCGGCTACCAGGCGCGGCCCAAGATTTTCGCGAAGGAAATCATCAAGCCGGACATGCTGTTCGAGCGGGTCATCGAGATCGACGAGCGCGTGCGGGCGGATGGCACAGTCGAGCAGACGCCCGATCTCGCCGCGATCGAACCCGAGTTGCGGCGCGCCTATGACGACGGCATCCGCGCCGCCGCTATCGTGTTCATGCATGCCTACCGCTATCCGGAGCACGAGAAGCAGGTCGCCGAGCTTGCGCGACGCATCTTTCCGCAGGTCTCGGTCAGCCACGAGGTCTCGCCGCTGATCAAGTTTGTCGGCCGCGGCGATACCACTGTTGTCGATGCGTATCTGTCGCCAATCCTGCGGCGCTATGTGGAGCGGGTGGCGACGGAGCTCGACGCACGGCGCTCCAGCGCCAAGCTCATGTTCATGATGTCGTCCGGCGGGCTCACCGCAGCCGACCTGTTCCAGGGCAAGGATGCGATCCTGTCCGGCCCAGCGGGCGGCGTGGTGTCGATGGCGGAAACCGCGCGCGAAACCGGCTTCACCCGCGTCATCGGCTTCGACATGGGCGGCACCTCGACAGACGTGTCGCATTATGACGGCGAATACGAACGTGCCTTCGAGACCGAGGTCGCGGGCGTGCGCATGCGGGCGCCGATGATGCGCATCCACACCGTCGCTGCGGGCGGCGGCTCGATCCTGCATTTCGACGGCGCACGCTTTAGGGTCGGCCCGGATTCCGCGGGCGCAAATCCCGGGCCGGCATGCTACCGGCGCGGCGGCCCCCTCGCCGTGACTGACGCCAATGTGATGGCCGGCAAACTGATCCCGGATTTCTTCCCGAAGATTTTCGGCCCCGCACAGGACCAGCCGCTCGACGACGGTGCCGTGCGCGACGCGTTCGCTACGCTCGCATCCGAGGTCGGCGGCGGGCGCAAGCCCGAGGACATCGCCGACGGTTTCATCCGGATCGCAGTCGAGAACATGGCGAACGCGATCAAGAAGATTTCCGTGCAACGCGGCTACGACGTGACCCGCTATGCGCTCAACTGCTTCGGCGGCGCCGGCGGCCAGCATGCCTGTCTGGTCGCGGATGCGCTTGGGATGACCAGCGTGTTGATCCATCCGTTCTCGTCGCTCCTGTCCGCCTACGGGATGGGTTTGGCCGATATCCGCGCGACACGCCAGCAGGCGGTCGAGGAACCGCTCGGCGGCAAGGCGCTGAAGACGCTGAACCGGCTCAGCAAGGCGCTTGGCAAGGCTGTGAAGGATGAAGTCGCGAGCCAGGGCGTCCCGGCAAAGGCGATCAAGGTCATCGCGCGCGCGCATATCCGTTACGCGGGCACCGACACGGCGCTGGTGGTGACGGCCGGCAGCCTTGCCGCGATGACGCGCGCGTTCGAGAAGGCGCATAAGGCGCAATTCGGCTTCATCGATCGCGACAAGGAACTGGTGCTGGAAGCGGTTTCGGTCGAGGCGATCGGCGGCGGCGCAAAATTCCGCGAACGCAAGCTGAAGACGACGCGGGGCAAACTGCCCTCGCCTGCCCGCCGCACCCGGTTTTTCTCCCAAGGCGCGTGGCACAGGGCCGCGGTCTACACGCGCGAACAGCTCAAACCCGGGCAAAAGGTGAAAGGCCCGGCGATTATTATCGAGCCGCACCAGACCATCGTCGTCGAGCCCGGCTGGCAGGCGGCACTGACGGCGAAAAACCATCTGGTGTTGACGCGCTTTAGGAAACTCAAGCGCGTCGCGGCGGTTGGCACCAGGGCCGACCCGGTGATGCTGGAGGTGTTCAACAATCTGTTCATGTCGATCGCCGAGCAGATGGGCGTTGCTCTGCAGAACACCGCCTATTCCGTAAATATCAAGGAACGTCTGGACTTCTCCTGCGCGGTGTTTTCGGGCGATGGCGCGCTTGTGGCCAACGCCCCGCACATGCCGGTGCATCTCGGATCGATGGACCGCGCGGTCGAAACCATCATCCGCGAGAACAAGGGCCGCATCCGGCCGGGCGATGTCTATGCGATCAACGCACCCTATAACGGCGGCACCCACCTGCCGGACATCACGGTCTGCACCCCGGTGTTCGACGGCGCCAAGCGCAAGATCCTGTTCTGGGTGGCGTCGCGCGGCCACCATGCCGATGTCGGCGGCATTTCGCCGGGCTCGATGTCGCCGAACGCAACCAATATCGAGGAGGAAGGCGTCTACCTCGACAATTTCAAGCTGGTGGATCGCGGCCGCTTCCGCGAGCGAGAGATCTACGCTGCGCTCACCGGCGCGAAATATCCCGCACGCAATCCGGTCCAGAACGTCAACGACCTGAAGGCGCAGATCGCCGCCAACGAAAAGGGCGTGCAGGAATTGCGCAAAATGGTCACGCAATTCTCGTTGCCGGTGGTGCAGGCTTACATGAAGCATGTGCAGGACAACGCCGCCGAAAGCGTGCGGCGCGTGATCGACCGCCTGCACAATTCCGAATTTTCCTACGAGATGGATCAGGGCAATGTGATCTGCGTCAAGATAACGGTCGACAAGAAGAAGCGCGAAGCCACCGTCGATTTCACCGGCACCTCGCCGCAGCAGCCGACCAATTTCAACGCGCCCGAACCGGTGACGCGCGCGGCGGTGCTCTACGTATTCCGCGTGATGGTCGACGACGACATCCCGATGAATGCCGGATGCCTGCGGCCGATCAACATCGTGATCCCGAAAGGCACGATGCTGACGCCGGAATATCCGGCTGCCGTGGTCGCCGGCAATGTCGAAGTCTCGCAGGCGGTGACCAATTGTCTGTTCGGCGCACTCGGCGCGCTCGCCGCCGCGCAGGGTACGATGAACAATCTCAATTTCGGCAACAAGCGCTATCAATATTACGAAACGATCTGCTCGGGCTCACCGGCCGGGCCCGGTTTCAACGGCACCGATGCCGTGCATACCCATATGACCAACACCCGTCTCACCGACCCGGAAATCCTGGAATTCCGCTATCCGGTGGTGCTGGAGGATTTCCACATCCGCAAGGGCTCCGGCGGCCAGGGGAAATGGCATGCGGGCGACGGCATCCGCCGCACCATCCGCTTTCTGGAGAAGATGGAATGCACGCTGCTCACCGGCCATCGCCGTGTGCGCCCGTTCGGACTGGCTGGCGGTGAGGCCGGTCAGACCGGCCAGAACGCAGTGCGGCGCAGGGATGGCACAACCGAAAATCTGCAAGGCTGCGACGCCACCATGATCGACGCGAATGAAGCGATCATCATCCAGGTGCCGACCGCTGGCGGCTATGGCAAGCAATCATTGTAACCTCTGCGATCGGTACTATCCGATCGCAGAGTTTTGCAGACGTCGGTCAGAAGCCGCGATACGGCTTGCAGAGGCCCGCTTGCAGAGTGAAACCACGCGGGCATTGTCCGCGCGGGCCGGGATAATATTGCGGCTTGCCCCAGCGATCGGCACCGGCAAACACGAAGCCGCGCGGCGCCACATAGCGCGGCGGCGGTGGCGGGACATAGACCGGCGGTGGAACCACAACCACGGGAGGCCCGGCGCGCATCGGCACGCAGCGGAAACCGTTGAAATAGAAGCCGCGGCCGCAACCGTCGCGCGCTTCGGCAACGCCGGTAAATCCAACCGGCGCCGCTACGGCGAAGGCCGCCAGCGCAGCCATGGCAAGCAGGGTCTTTTTCATGCTCGTTTCAGTTCCTCGTTCCTTGCTTTCGTTTGCCCCCATGCGACGCGCATTTGCCCTGGCATTGATGAATGCGGGCTAAATGCGCCTGCGGCAGAACGATGCAGTCTAATCCGCGACGTCTGAGGCTCTGTCACCGGTCTCGATCTGCAATGTCGGATGCGCGATTCCGAACCGCTCACGCAGTTCATGCGCGGCCGCCGTCAGGAAATCGTCGCCCGGATGTCCGCCCGGCATGACGAGATGCGCGGTGAGCGCAACTTCGCTGGTGCTCATGCCCCAGACATGCACGTGATGCGCCCGCGCGACGCCGGGCAGTTCTTCGAGACAGGCTTTGACTTTCGCAAGCTCGATGTGCCGCGGCACCGCGGCGAGCGCGAGCGTGATCGAGTCGCGCAGCAGCCCCCAGGTGCTCCAGAGAATGATTGCAACGATCGCCAGACTTGTCACCGGATCGAGCCAGAGCCAGCCGGTCAGCATGATCGCGGCGCCCGCGAGCACGACGCCGAACGACACGCCGGCATCTGCCACCATATGCAGATAGGCGCCGCGGATATTGAGATCACCCTCGCGCCCGCTCATGAACAGCCAGGCCGTGAAGCCGTTGATAAGGATGCCGATCCCGGCCACGATCATGACGGTCATGCTTACGACCGGCTGCGGATCGGTGAAGCGCCACACCGCCTCCCAGGCGATCGCGCCGCAGGCGAAGATCAGCAGCAGCGCGTTGCCGAGTGCCGCAAGAATCGACGAGGCGCGCAGGCCGTAAGTGAAGCGCTCGCTCGGCGGACGCTTCGCCAGGCTAGCCGCGCCCCAAGCGATCAAGAGGCCGATCACGTCGCCGAGGTTATGCCCGGCATCGGCCAGGAGCGCGGTGGAATTGGCGAGAATTCCGAAAATCGCCTCGACCGCGACGAAGCCGAGATTGAGCGCCACGCCAATTGCGAAGGCGCGGCCGAAATCCTTCGGCGCGTGGGCGTGCGAATGGCCAGCATGCGCATGGCCGGCGCGATCGTGGGAATCGTCGTGCATCGCAGCTCTATCTGGTTGTCCGCTCGTCCCCAGGAAAGCGGGCACCAGACTCACAAACCCGGCTTCCCGCTTGTGCGGTCATGAACGGAGTTTCTGGCTCGCGCGGACTCAAGACACATCATTCCAACGGCCGTGGCCCGTCGTCCTCGATCCAGTCGTCGTCGTCGAGAATATTACGCTTTGACCTCGCCTTGGCCGCGGTCTTCGGCCGGCCGTTGAGCGCACTGCGAGAATTTTCACCGGCTCTGCCGAACGAACCAGTGGCGGCCGGCACGGGTCGCCACGCTTGGCCACGCTCGCGCGCGACTTTCGCCGCAATCGCATCACCCGAAACCTGATCCGGATTGCAGATGCGATTGGCGCTGCGGCGCCGCATCAGGTCGAAATGGAAATGGTCGTAGTGGAAGCGGTTCGAGCCCGGCGCCAGCACCGTGTTGAATTGCTCGCAGGCCGCCCCCTGCACGTCGCGCAGAAAGCCCTGCTCCTCCGGAGCCCCCCGCCAGCCATCCTTCACCGTGATGCGCCGCCCGTCGGCAAGCGTGAACGACGATATGTCGAGCGCATTGCCGAAAGCATGTTCGGAAATGCGCGCCCCGCGCTGGCCGTTCATTCCCCGACAGGAATAGGCCGAGATCTGCCTGATCTCGACCACCGGCTGGCGGAACCAGCGCCGGGCCGCCGGCTGCACCGAATCGATGATCCAGCGATCGAGCGCCGACACCATCGGACAGGCGAGCGTGGCTGCGGGCTTTATTTCCACCGGGCCCAATGCCGAAATCGCGCTGCTTCCCAAGGGTACGGTGGATTGCGACGGAGCAGAGCGCGACTGCGCCGCGGTCCGCATCGGCGGCTGATAGGTCTGCGGTTTCGGCGGCATCGGATAGGGCGATCGCGAATCGCTGCGCGGCGCAGCGATATCTGCGTCATTGATCGATGGCTCGGATGACGGCCGCGCGATGCCGCGGTCACCGGAGCCGACACCGGATGTTTGGGGCACGATCTGCAGCGGCGCGCCGGCATTCTGTCTCGATACCGCCGGCGTCAGCGGCTGGCGCTGCACAGCCGACGGCCGAGCCGGATTGGCAAAGCGGGGCTCGTCGTCGGGATAGGAGCGCACCGGTTCGGGATCGGAGCGCACTGGCGCAGCGGCGCGCGCGGCCGGCACCGTCGTCACCGGCCAGCGTTGCGGACCGGCATTCGGCACCTCGCCCGGCGGACGAATATCCGAATAACCAAGCAGCGGCTGATCGCCCAGAGCCGCGACCTTCAGCGGAAAATCCGCACCGCACATGCCGGGGCCGTTGATCGGCTCGACGCGCACGATGGTGCCGCTCTCCCTCACCGCGCCGGATTGCAGGCAGGCGAGTTCGGCATCCTTCCGCCACGGCTCGCGCTGGACGAGATAATGCCCGGCGCAACCGGCCAGCAGCACGAGGCTCAATCCGGTGACGCATCTGCGCCAGTGGTGACACAAGGTCCGCAGCATGATGCGGACAATGCGAAGGACAATGTTAACGGGTCATTCACCTGAGCGCGGCGGTATTCGTTATCGTTACCGGATGGTGACCGGAGCCGCTGCTCGGTATAAGGCCTCCGGTTCCCGCGGCCAAAAAACAGGCAGGACGCGGGCACGACCAGGAATGCCGGGGAGGATACGGAATGGACTGGCGGGTGCGCGCGCTGACTGGCGCGCTGATGACCCTTGTGATCTGCGTGATCGTGACCTTTGTCGCGACCTGGCTGGCCGTCGGATTTGACCCGACATTCGTCAGGCAATGGTCGAAAGCCTTCGTGGTGGCCTGGCCGATCGCGGCGATTACCGCCTTCTTCGTGCTGCCCAGCGCGCGCCGGATCGCGGAGCGGATGGTCGGCTTGCAGGGATAATTCGGTAGAATCTTGCCCCGATCGCCCCAGAACGCGCAGAGCCAGCCTAATGAAATCAATGGCTTATGGCCGCCGCACCGCACCCTTAAAAATTAAATTGTACTGAATTGTCAGTGACTTGGTCGCGAACTGGACACCTTTTTCCCCGTTCCGCGGGCACTTTTTGCGAAGTGCGGCATTGAGGCCTTCGAGCGGGTTGCCCGATCTGTTAACATTACTTCATGTCAGCGAAGGGAGGCCTTATGGAACTTTCCCTGAAACTCAACGTCCTCGCTGTCTTTGCCGTGTTCGCTTTCGTGAGCGCGGTTCTGCTCGGAGCGTTCTGAGATTCTCGGACTTTGGCTGTAAGACCAACAATCGCCGCGGCGTATGGGGCGGCTTTGAGTTTCGAAACACCGGAGCGGCGATGAGCGCTCCGGTGTTTTGCTTTGTATAGCCGGCATCAACGGCCGGCCTATTGCGCCTTTATTCCGGTCAGGCGGACGATCGACTCGCCGAGCGCGAATTCGCGTTTCACCTTGGCTTCAAAGTCGGCAGGACTGCTGCCAACCGGGGTGTAATCCTGGGGATCGAGAAATTTCGCACGGAAATCTGGATCGTTGACAGCAGCACGAACAGCCGCAGCGATCTTCTCGCGGATCGCCATCGGCGTGCCAGCGGGCGCCATCATCCCGAACCACGCGCCCTTGTAAGGAAAATCATAGCCGAGCTCACCGAGCGATGGCGTGTCGGGCAGAAGCTTCGACCGCTTGTCGCCGATGACCGCAAGCGGCGTGAGCTTCCCCGCTTTCATATGCGGCACCACGAGACCGAGCGCTACATACGAGACCGGGATGCGTCCGGCCAGGACCTCGTTCACGGCATCCGTCGACCCGCGGAACGGCACATGCAGCAGGTCGATGCCTTGCGTTTTCTTTAGCCATTCGAAGAAAACCTGAGGCGATGACGCCGGCCCCCAGGATGAATAGGACAGATCGCCGGGCTTCGCCTTCGCCGCGGTGACCAGATCGCGCAAGTCCTTTGCCGGGAAAGCGGCATTCGCATAAACAACGCCGGGAGCGGTGAGATATTCGGTCACCGGCACGACCGACCTGTAGCGCTCGTACAGCGATGGATCGAAGTGCGGCAGAATGGTGAAGGCCTCGGCCGTCACCGAGCAGAGCGTATAGCCGTCGGGTTCGGCCTGCGCGCATTGCTGCATACCCAGCGAACCGTTGGCGCCGGGCTTGTTCTCGATGATCCAGGGCTGACCCAGCGTCAGGCGCGCCTTCTCGCCGATCGCCCGCGTCAGCGTATCGAGCACGCCGCCCGCCGGAAACGGAACGATCACCCGGATCGGGCGGTCTGGGAACGTCTGCGCAAGCGCCGTCCCGGCAACGCAGCACAGCGAAGCTGCGATCGCGATCGCTTTCAAAGCACGGCTTCCGGCTTTCATGGCGTCCCTCCTGATCGATTTTAATTTCTTCATGCGCTCAACAACACTTGTCCGCCCGAGAAGAACGTCCCGATCCGGTTGCCGCGGGTGACCGGCAGCAACAGGTGCGAGGGGTATTCGAGCGAATGATGGATGGTGACCGTCGACGTCACCGGCCGGCGCAGATGGCCCTGCCCGATCCATTGCAGATCGTGCTGCGCCGGTTCGTCATCGGCACATCTGATCCGCAGCGCAAGACGAAAGCCCGGTTTCAGCAACATGCCATAGGGACGGATCTCGACATCGAATTCCGTCACATCGTCCGGGACCAGTGCGTCGCGTACCTTGTGTGAGTGCCAGGGCTGCCATGGCTTGCTCTTCGTCGAATCGAGCTTTCGCTGCGACCCGCGCAGCCAGCCCCGGGTCAGGAGCCGCTCTACGCCGTCCGGTGCGACCTCGATCAGGCTTGCGAAAATGAGCAACTCACGATCGGTCGTCGATGCGAACAGCTTGAGCGCAATCGGCCCGCAAATCTCCGTCTCTTCCACCATTGGCGGCGTGACGAAGCGCACTTCGCCGCGCGTTCCCGGCGAATCCTCGAAGCTGGAGGTGCCGGCGCCGCGGAAGGGCTCCCGTTCGGACAGCAGTCCGCCATCGTGCAGATGAAACGGCGTGAAGCGGGTCGGCTCATGCGGCCAGCTTTCCGAATCGTTCCACGCGCCGCTGTTGTCGATGAAAGTCTGCACCGAAGGCTCATCGAGAATGCCGGTGTCGTTGTCCTTCAGCCAGTGATCGAACCAGCGCAGCTGATCGTACTGATATTGATAGACCGGCCGGTCCAGATAGACCGGCGGGCCGATCAGCATGCGCTTCGGTCCGCGCCAGTTCTCGAAGGCACGAAACGCGCCCGGCAGATGCAGGCCGTAAATCCCCCAACAGCCGCCGAGCGTCGCCGGCACATCGATCGGCCTGGAAAAATCGACCGACCGCTCGCGCCAGAACGGTCCGTCGAAGCTGTGCGCGAGAATTTCGATCATCAGCGGATTGGTGCCGGACTCCGGCGCGGCCAGACATTCGGCAAGAAACGGCACGCTGGCGACTTCCGGATCGGCCTTCATTTCCTCGATCGCACAGCGCATCGCCACCGAGCGCATCAGCGCCAACCGCTCCTCGCCCATCTGCATGCCGGCGACATTTCGCAGCCAGCCGCGCATGAACCCATAGGAGAGGATGCCGCCGTGATAGTAGCGATCGCGATAGGCGTCGTTCCAGCCATAGGGCGCCCAGATGCAGCGTAGCGACGGCGGCGCCAGCGCCGCGACGCGTTGCGACACGATCGAAAAATACGAAACACCGGTCATGCCGACGCGGCCATTCGACCATGGCTGCGACGCGAGCCACTCCACCACCTCGGCAATGTCGGCAATGGCCCGCCGGTCCAGATTGCCGAATACGCCGTTCGACTTGCCGGTCCCGCGAATATTCACAACCGCATGCGCATAGCCGCGGCGGGCGAAGAACACGCTGTCCCCCGCCTCCATATGCCCGCGCTTGTGGCTCATGCCTTCGGGCATCAGGTCGGTGAACTGATCCGCCATCGAATAGGCGTGGACACCGAGCAGCACCGGATAGCGGCCGGCTGCGGATGGCCGCGTCACCGCACAATGCAGCGACATCCCATCGGACAAAGGGATGCGCCATTCACGCTCATGCGTCACGCCGCCTTGCGGCTGCGACAGCGACCAGTTCCGCGAGAACAAATCGTCTACTCCCCGGCTCGGCCGCTATTTATATGACCGTTTAAATCACGGTCAAGGGCTCGCCTGAGTGACCCGCATCGCGGGCCACTCTCACCAACCGGGCGCGCTATTCAGCGTGATTTGGCCGTTTTTCTCTGCGGTCGGGCGGCGATACCGTTGATCAACATGTCGATCATCGATTCGACAAAGGCCTCGAAACGCGCGTCGTCGTTCTCGGCCTTTCCGCCGAGCCGCTCCATCATCGGCGCCAGATTGGCGTAAAGATCGCCCATCGCGATGTAATGCGCGAAGTAAAACAGGGGATCGACCGGCCGAAAGTCACCCTTGTCGACCCCGTCTTGCAGGATGCCGCGGTGTTCCTCGAAATTCACCCGCGCGAAATTCTCGATGAAGAAGCGAGACTCCTTCGATTTCACCGTCATCATCTGGTGGATGATCAGTCGGGTCAGATAAGGATAGCGACGCAGGAAATGCATCGTCGCGCGCGCGCGCAAGCGCAAGGTTTCTTCCGGGCCGGCACCTTCAGGAACGACGGCAAGAATTTCCGTGCGCCATTCGCCGATCACCTGCTCCACCACCGCCTGGAACAGGTTGTCCTTGCTGCCGAAATAATAGGTGACCAACGCTGGATTGAGCTTCGCTTCGCGCGCGACATCGTTCAGCGAGACATTGCCCATGCCGCGCTCGTTCAGCAGACGGATCGCGGATTGCAGCAACGACTGCCGCGCGACACCGGGCGGCAGATGATAGTCACGCGACTTTTTCGGGCTCGTCGACTTGCGCTTCGCTGTCTTTCCCATGCGCGGAGATTGCCGCGCAACAGCCCGAAGTCAACGGATTATGCCGCCTGCGCCTTCTCCACGGTCGCCGGATTGTAGTTCAGCACCGGCGCCAGCCAGCGCTCGCATTCGGTGATGCTCCAACCCTTGCGGCGCGCATAGTCCGCAACCTGGTCGCGCTCGATTTTGCCGACACCGAAATACTGGCTTTGCGGATGGCTGAAATAGAGCCCGCAGACCGAGGCGCCCGGCCACATCGCGAAGCTCTCCGTGAGCGTGATGCCAATGCGCTCGCCCTCGATCAGCCGGAACAGCGTCTCCTTCTCGGTATGGTCGGGTTGCGCCGGATAGCCGGGTGCCGGCCGGATGCCCTGGTAGCTCTCGGCGATCAGTTCGGCCGGCGTGAAGGTCTCGTCCGGTGCATAGCCCCAGAATTCCTTGCGCACGCGCTGATGCAGGTGCTCGGCGAAGGCCTCCGCCAAGCGGTCCGCGAGCGCCGACATCATGATGGCCGAATAATCGTCGTTGGCGCGCTTGAAGCGCTCGGCAATCACGTCTTCGCCGATGCCAGCCGTAACCGCAAACGCACCGACATGATCGGTCACGCCGTCTGCTTGCGGCGCAACGAAATCGGCAATCGAGACATTGGGCCGTCCGTCACGCCGCGCGATCTGCTGGCGCAGCCCATGCAGCGTAGCGATCTGACTGGTCCCGGCATCGTCGAAAACACGGACATCGTCGCCGTCGCGTGCCGCAGGCCAGAAGCCGATCACGGCCGAGGCCTGGATCCACTTTTCGTCCACGATCTGCTTCAGCATCGCCTGCGCATCCGCGAACAGCGAGCGCGCCGCCTCGCCGTATTTCTCGTCGTGCAGGATCGCCGGGTAACGTCCGGTCAATTCCCATGTCTGGAAGAACGGCGTCCAGTCGATGTAATCGACCAGCTTCGACAGCGGATAGTTTTCGAAAACGCGTGTGCCGAGAAATTGGGGTCGCGGTGCAAGCGCCTGTTTCGAGTCGAGTACCAGGCCGTTGGCGCGCGCTTCCGCGAGCGACAGCCGCTTCTTGTCGTCCTGCCCGCGCGCATGGGCGGCAGCGATCTGCGCATATTCCGTCCGCGTATTCTCGACATAGGCAGCACGCCCGTCCTTTGACATCAGTGCCTGCGCAACGCCGACCGCGCGGCTGGCGTCGGTGACATAGACCGCCTGGCCCTTGCGGTAATTCGGATGGATCTTAACCGCGGTATGGACCCGGCTGGTGGTGGCGCCGCCGATCAAAAGCGGCAGGTCGAAATTCTGCCGTTCCATCTCGGCCGCCACATGGCACATCTCGTCGAGCGACGGCGTGATCAGCCCGGACAGGCCGATGATATCGACCTGTTCCCGCCGCGCGGTTTCGAGAATCTTCGCGGCCGGGACCATGACGCCAAGGTCGATCACTTCGTAGTTGTTGCACTGGAGCACGACGCCGACGATGTTCTTGCCGATATCGTGCACGTCGCCCTTGACGGTGGCGAGCAGCACCTTGCCGGCCGAATTGCTCTGGCCCTTGTCGTTGGCGGCCTTCTCCTCCTCCATGAACGGCATCAGATAGGCCACGGCCTGCTTCATCACGCGAGCCGACTTCACCACCTGCGGCAGGAACATCTTGCCGGAGCCGAACAGGTCGCCGACCACGTTCATGCCGTCCATCAGCGGGCCTTCGATCACGTCGAGCGGACGCTTGGCGACCACCCGCGCTTCCTCGGTGTCGACGGTGATGAAATCGGTGATGCCGTGCACCAGCGCATGCGACAGCCTTTTTCCCACCGGCCAGCTGCGCCAGGCGAGATCTGCTTCGGTCTTTTCCCGGGTCTGGCCGAAGAAACGCTTGGCGATATCGAGCAGGCGCTCGGCCGCGTCCTCGCGGCGGTTGAGCACCACGTCCTCGCAGGCCTCCCGCAGCTCCGGATCGAGATCGTCATAGACCGCCATCTGCGTGGCGTTGACAATGCCCATATCCATGCCGGCCTTGATGGCATGATAGAGGAATACCGAATGCATCGCCTCGCGCACCGGCTCGTTGCCGCGGAACGAGAACGAGAGATTCGACACGCCGCCGGAGACATGGGCGTGCTTCAGCTTCTCGCGGATGAAGCGCGCCGCCTCGATGAACGCGACGCCGTAATTGTTGTGTTCCTCAATGCCGGTCGCGACCGCGAAGATGTTCGGATCGAAGATGATGTCTTCCGGCGGAAAGCCCACCTGATTGACCAGAATGTCGTAAGCGCGCTCGCAGATCGCAGTCTTGCGCTCGATGGTGTCGGCCTGGCCCTGCTCGTCGAACGCCATCACCACCACCGCCGCGCCGTAGCGGCGGACGGTCTTGGCGTGATGAATGAAGGCATCCTCGCCTTCCTTCATCGAGATCGAATTGACGATGCACTTGCCCTGCACGCATTTCAGACCGGCTTCCATCACCTCGAATTTCGATGAATCGATCATGATCGGCACGCGCGCGATATCCGGCTCGGCCGCGATCAGGTGCAGGAAGGTGACCATCGCCTTCTCGGAATCGAGAAGGCCCTCGTCCATGTTGACGTCGATGATCTGGGCGCCGTTCTCGACCTGCTCGCGCGCGATGGCAAGGCCCGCGGTGTAATCGCCGGCAGTGATGAGCTTGCGGAACTTGGCCGAGCCGGTGACATTGGTGCGCTCGCCGACATTCACGAAAGGAATGGCGTCGGTCAGCGTGAATGGCTCGAGCCCGGACAGCCGCAGCTTCCGCTCGATGACCGGAAGCGTGCGCGGCCTCTTGTCGGCCACAGCCTGCGCAATGGCGCGCATATGCTCGGGCGTGGTGCCGCAGCAGCCGCCGACGATGTTGACGATACCGGAACCGGCGAATTCGGAGAGCAGGCCAGCCATGTGCTCGGGGCTCTCGTCGTAAAGACCGAACTCGTTCGGCAGTCCGGCATTCGGATAGGCGCAGATCAGCGTATCGGCGACGCGCGAAAGTTCGGCGATATGCGCGCGCATTTCCTTGGCGCCGAGTGCACAATTGAGGCCGACCGACAACGGCGCGGCATGGCGGATCGAATTCCAGAATGCTTCCGGCGTCTGGCCGGCCAGCATGCGCCCCGACAGATCGGTGATGGTGCCGGAGATCATCACAGGAATCTTTTCGCCACGCGCCTCCTCCAGTTCGGCGATGGCGTAGAGCGCGGCCTTGGCGTTCAGTGTGTCGAAAATAGTCTCAAGCAGCAGGATGTCGACGCCGCCTTCGAGCAACGCCGCGGCCTGCTCGGCATACGCCGCCTTAAGGTCGTCGAACGAAACCGCGCGAAAACCCGGATTGTTCACGTCCGGCGAAATCGACGCGGTGCGGTTGGTCGGGCCGATGGCGCCGGCGACAAAGCGCTGGCGTCCATCGCGCTTCTGCGCGCTGATGGCCGCGTCGCGAACGAGCTGCGCACCCACGCGGTTCAGCTCCGGAACGAGACTCTCCATGCCGTAATCGGCCTGCGCGATCACGGTCGAGGAGAAGGTGTTGGTGGAGACGATGTCGGCGCCAGCCTGGAAATAGGCGAGATGGATCTCACGCACGGCGTCCGGCTGGGTCAGGATCAGCAGATCGTTGTTGCCGCGGACATCGTGCTCCCAGTCCTTGAAGCGCGAGTTGCGAAAGGCGGCTTCGTCGAAGCGCCGCTGCTGCAGCATCGTGCCCATGCCGCCGTCGAGCAGCAGGATGCGCTCGGATGCAAGTGAACGGAGGGTGGCTTCGGTCTTGGATAGCTTCATGACTCTCACTGCATCCTTGGAAACGCGGGCGAAGCTCAGGCCGCTGCCTTCTCGGCCGGGCGCAGGCCCAGCATGTGGCAGATCGCGTAAACGAGGTCGGCGCGGTTCATGGTATAAAAATGGAAGTCGGTGACGCCGCGATCGGCGAGATTGAACACCTGTTCGGCGGCGATGGCGGCCGCGACGAGCTTGCGCGTCGCCACATCGTCGTCCAGCCCTTCGAAGCGCTCGGCCAGCCAGTTCGGAATGAAGGTGCCGCAGCGTTCGGCGAAATTCTTCACCTGCTTGAAGTTCTGCACCGGCACGATGCCCGGCACGATCGGGATATCGATGCCCCGCGAGCGCACCCGATCGACATACTGGAAATAAAGATCGTTCTCGAAAAAGAACTGGGTGATCGCGCGCGTAGCGCCGGCATCGACCTTGGCCTGGAGCATGTCCAGATCGACATTGCCGTGGCGCGAATCCGGATGCTTCTCGGGGTATGCCGAGACCGACACTTCGAAATCGCCGATCCGCTTGATGCCGGCAACGAGGTCGGCGGCATTCTGATAGCCACCCGGATGCGGCACATAGGCGCTGCCGGCACCGCCTGCCGCATCGCCGCGCAACGCCACGATATGCTTCACGCCAATATCGCGATAATTGCGCACCACCGCGTCGACTTCATCGCGGGTGGCGTCGACGCAGGTCAGGTGCGCCGCGGGCACGAGCGCCGTTTCGTCGAGGATGCGCTTCACTGTCGCGTGGGTGCGCTCGCGGGTCGAGCCGCCGGCGCCGTAGGTCACCGAGACGAAATTCGGCTCAAGCGGCGCCAGCCGTTCGATCGCCTCCCAGAGCGAGCGTTCCATCTCCTCGGTCTTGGGCGGAAAAAATTCGAACGACACCCGCAGCGTCTTGCCGCGCCCGTTCACGACCCGGCTGACCCGGCGATTGATATCGATGGTCATGCAACCTCCTGACGTCCGGCGATCCGCAGCCGGCGATCCTGTGCGAGCCAGAGCGACACCGCGATCTTGCCGTCGGTGCCGCGTTCCGGCGCAATGTTCTTGTGCATGGTGACGTCGAGACCCGCGGCGGCAAACCATTGCGCCATGGTGTCTGGCGCGAAGCCGAGCCTGCGATGCGCATGCTCCTCGCGCAGGAATTCAAGCTCGTGCGGGGCGAAATCGACCACCAGCAGCCGTCCCGATGGCGCCAGCACACGCGCAGCCTCGCGGATCGCGCGCGCACCGTCGTCGAGGAAGTGCAGCACCTGATGAACGATGATGACGTCGAAGGAATCGCGCGGCAGCGACAGGTCGTAGATGTCGCCCTGGCGCACGCTGCAATGGCGCAGTCCGGCACGCTCCAGCCGCGCGCGCGCCAGCAGCAGCATGTCGAGCGACATGTCGATCCCGATGCCACGCTCGATCTGCGCGCCGAACAATTCCAGCATCCGCCCGGTGCCGGTGCCGAGATCCAGCAGCGACCGGAACGGCTTGTCGCCCAGCGCCTTCACGATCGCCTGCTCGACCGCCTCATCCGCCGCATGCAGCTTGCGGATGCGATCCCATTCGGCGGCGTGTTCACGGAAATAATTCTGCGCCGCCACCGCGCGCGCCTCGCGCACCGCGGCGAGCCTTTCACGGTCGCGGCCGATGACGGGATCGGCGGGATCGAGCCGCTCCACGATCATCCTTGCCACGCCGGCGGAGTCACCGCTTTCGGCGACCCGGAAAAAAGCCCAGGCGCCCTCGCGATGGCGTTCGATCAGGTTCGCTTCCGACAGCAGCTTGAGATGGCGCGAGATCCGCGGCTGCGACTGGCGCAGGATTTCGGTGAGGTCGGAAACGGTCAGCTCGGCCTCGGCCAGCAGGGCGAGAATCCGCAGTCGGGTGCCCTCGGCCACCGCCCGCAGCGCGTCGTGCATGGTCTCGAAGGCCAGCGGCCCGGTCATTCTGGCATCCCGACGCTCACAATCAACATAAGGATATCTTTATACGTTAATTCGATGGGCGCAAGCCCACTTTTCGGGCAAGCGTTAACTTTTTGTGTCGGACTGGGCTGGCGCTGCCGCCGGGCACGGGGCCGTTCGGGCGCCCTCTTCCGCCGAAGACACCACTCGTGCCTGCGGAGATGCGTGGCACGTACCAGGGATTTCCCCTAAACCCACCGCATGACCGCCGATCCGAAAACCGAAGCCGATCTTTCCATCCGTCCGGGCGAGATCGCGGTTGATCTTCCCGCGACCTTCGATGCCGGGCTGTATTTCATCGGCCGCATCCGCACGCCCTGGACGAAGCGCGAGGACTGCCCGAAAAATGCCGGCGAATCCGACGCGGTCTGCACCGTCGAGGTCGATCCGCGTTATGCCAAAGCGCTGGACAAGGTCGAGACTTGCACGCACCTGATCGTGCTGTACTGGATGGACCGCGCGCGCCGCGATCTCGTGGCGCAGGCGCCGCGCCATTACGGTGAGGGCCGCGGCACTTTTTCCCTGCGCTCGCCGGTGAGGCCGAACCCGATCGCGCTCAGCGTAGTGAAGTTGATCAAGGTCGATGGGACGACGCTGTCGATCCAGAACATCGACTGTCTGGACAATACGCCGCTGCTCGACATCAAGCCCTATTTCGCATCGGTCGATTCCAAACCGGACGCCACCGTGGGCTGGCACCGCGACCGCCAATAGCGCGCCACCGTCATGCACCGCGCAGACCGGGCATCCGGTGGACAATTTTGGACATCGTGTTTACTGGATCGCCCGCTTTCGCGGGCGATGACGGAGATTGTGTAATGCGCCTGCGTTCGTCCATCACCCGCGACGGCATCGACCGTACGCCACATCGTGCGTTCATGCGTGGCATGGGCCTCGACGATGCGGCGATCCACAAGCCGATGATCGGTGTCGTGTCGATGAAGGGCGAGAACACGCCCTGCAACATGACACATTATCCGCAGGTGGAATGGGCCAAGCAGGGCGTGGAAGCCGCCGGCGGCACGCCGCGCGAATTCACCACCATCTCGGTGTCGGACGGCATCGGCATGAACCACGAGGGCATGAAGTTTTCGCTGGTCAGCCGCGAGGTCATCGCGGATTCGATCGAAGCCGTGATGCAGGGCCATGCCTATGATGGCCTCGTCGCCTTTGGCGGCTGCGACAAGACGTTGCCGGGATCGATGATGGGCATGGTTCGCGTCAACGTGCCGTCGGTCTTCGTCTATGGCGGAGCCGCCCTACCCGGCCGGTTCGGCGGACGCGACGTCACCGTACTCGATTCCTACGAGGCGGTTGGCGCGGTGCAGACCGGCCAGATGAAGGAAGCCGACCTGAAAGTGCTGGAGCGCGTTGCGATTCCGGCGATCGGCGCGTGCGCCGGACAATTTACCGCCAATACCATGGCGATGGTGTCGGAAGTGCTCGGCCTCACAGTCCCAAATTCGGCGATGGTGCCCGGCGTCTATGCCGAGCGCTCGGCGATTGCGCAACGCGCCGGCGAAATCGTGATGGATATCCTAAAGCGCGGCGGACCGCTGCCGCGCGATCTGGTCACCCGCAAGTCGATCGAGAATGGCTGCGCGATCGTGGCCGCAACCGGCGGCTCGACCAACGCGGCGCTGCATCTTCCGGCCATCGCCAACGAAGCCGGCATCGCCTTCACCGTCGACGACGTCGAAGCAGTGTTCGCGCGCACGCCGCTGATTGGCGACCTGCGGCCCGGCGGGCGCTTCCTTGCAAAGGACGTGCACGATATCGGCGGCGTCTCGATCATCATTCGCGAGCTGATCCGCTCCGGCCATTTGCATGGCGATTGCCTGACCGTCACTGGCCGCACGCTGGCAGAAGAGCATGGCGCCGCGCCCGACCCCGACGGCGAGATCGTGCGGCGCGCAGAGAGCGCGATCCGTCCCGATGGCGGCCTCGCGGTGCTGAAGGGCAATCTTGCCCCGGACGGCGCATTGCTAAAGGTGGCAGGCCTGAAGTCATTGGTGTTCGAGGGCATCGCCCGGGTGTTCGATGGCGAGGACGCCTGCACCGCCGCGGTTCGCAAACGCGACTATCAGGCCGGCGAAGTGCTGATCATCCGCTACGAGGGACCGAAGGGCGGCCCCGGCATGCGCGAGATGCTCGGCACCACCGCGATCATCTATGGCCAGCAGATGGGCGAGAAAGTCGCGCTGCTCACCGACGGGCGCTTTTCGGGCGCGACGCGCGGCATGTGCATCGGCCATATTGCACCGGAAGCCGCCGTTGGCGGCCCGCTGGCGCTGGTGCAGAACGGCGACCGCATCCGCATCGATGGCGGCGCGCGCACGATCGACGTCCTGATCGACGACGCGGAAATGGAGCGGCGGAAGGCGGCCTGGAAGGCGCCTGCGCCGCGTCATGCCGCCGGGTTGCTGGCGAAATATGCGCAGCTCGTCGGCCAGTCAGACAAAGGCGCTGTGACACACGCGGGTAATGCAGAGTGGCCTGAGCGCTGAGGCGCGCACCCAAAAAAATGGCCGGGCGCTGCCCGGCCATTTTCGTATTGCCTACAATCGATCGGACATCGTTACTCCATCGGAGCGACGATCTTCGGATGCTTCAGCGTCGACGCGTCGAGCTTCTTTCCAATTGTCTTGTTCTCGGTATAGACGTCGAACATCGCCTGGATGCCGGCGAAATTCGGGGCTGCACCCGGCTCGCGCGCGAAATCATTCGGCTTGAGCAGATAGGTCTCGAGCGCCGCGACCGGTGCCTTCATCACTTCATGCACGACCTGGATGGTCTCCGGCCGGTTGGCCAGCGCCATCTTCATGCCGAGGGTCAGGTCCTTCACATAGGATGTGACCAGCTCCGGGTTCTTCTCCACGAAGTCCTTCCACAGGCTTCCACGATATGAACGATGTTCGGAAGCGCCTCTTCCAGCGCGAACAGCTTGCGCACGCCACCCTTGGCTTCCGCGCGCGCGGCAAATGGCTGCACCATGTTGACCGCATCAACCCGGCCCGAACGCAGCGCGTCTTCCGACAGTGCGAAGCCCACTTCGACCAGCTTGATGTCCTTCTCCGGATCGACACCGTTCTTGCGCAGCATCATGTTGAAGGGGGCGTGGGTGCCGCCGCCGATCACCGAAATGCCGACCGTCTTGCCCTTCAGGTCGGCGGCCGTCTTGATCGGCGAGTCTTCCTTCACCGCCCAATAGAGCGAGAAACTGCCGGGCTTCTCCCCGACATGCTGGGCGATGACATACATGTCGAGATTGCCGGCGGCCATGCTCTGTGCGATCGGCAACACGCCTTGCGTCGCGCAGTCCAGCGCGCCCGCCTGCATCGCCGCGGTCATCGGCGAGGTGCCGTTGAACTGCGACCATTCGATCTTGTAGGTCTTGCCCAGATTGGGGAATTTGTCCGGGCGCTTCATCATCCAGTACTTGGCTTCCTCGGCGGGAATGGTCCAGCCAACCCGGATCGTCGGAATGGTCTGGGCGAAGGCGGTCCCGGCGGTGACGACCGCCCCGAGAGCCAGACCGAAAACTGCAACACGGCGAAGCATATTCTGTATCCTTCTCTGCAAAACGCGAGCGGGCCGCAGGGCCCGGCGCCCGGCGATCCCGCCGATCTCAGGGCGGCATGGAACAGCGCCTGATACCACTCCGCAAGCTCAGATCTGCGCCTGCGACAGTATAAAGCTTGGGCGGCCTGCCGTCATGGCGGCGGCCCTCGACCTTCGAGGCAGGGCGTGACCCGCCATTTTTCAGCAAAATCGGCTCAATTTTAGCGGTCCGCCAAAGCTGGCTGAAACACCCATGGTTTAAGCATGGCCTGGACGGGCCGAAATCGTGTGGGAACGCTTCTGCAGTCTCGCACTTAATGAATTCGAGAATCCAAACCAAGTCCGGGTTTCTAGTCGCATCGGGGGGTGCGGGCAGACCGGCAGAAAGTGGATGCCATGACCAGGTCCGCGTATGTATTGGGCGCCCTGTCCCTCGCCCTGCTGATCCCGCAGAATTCCGCCTCCGCGCAGCAGTCCGCATTTGCGGACCCGTCCTACCAGGCGCCGCCGGCGTTTGCCCGCGTGGCCCCGGGCCAGGACGTCGAAGAGTTCGAAGGCGGCGCCGAGATGCCGTCTCGGTTGCGCCGGCAGGTTGTATCCTATTCCACGCGAGAGGCACCCGGCACGATCATTGTCGATACGCCGAACACCTATCTCTATTATGTCCTCGGTGACGGCAAGGCCGTGCGCTACGGGATTGGCGTCGGCCGCGACGGTTTCCGCTGGTCGGGCACCCAGCGCGTCGCCCGCAAGGCCGAATGGCCGGACTGGAATCCGCCCGCCGAGATGATCGCGCGCCAGCCCTATTTGCCGCGCTTCATGGCCGGCGGTCCGAGCAACCCGATGGGCGCGCGCGCGCTGTATCTCGGTAACTCCATTTACCGGATTTACGGCACCAATGCGCCGTCGACCATCGGCGGCCGCGTGTCGTCCGGCTGCATTCGCATGCTCAACGACGATGTCGTCGATCTCTACGGCCGCGTGAAAGTCGGCAGCAAGGTCGTGGTATTACCGGATGGTGGACGGCGTCTACGCGACATTGCGGCCCCGGCTGAACCGCGGGCTCCGCGGGAAGCGAGGAAGCGCGCACCCCAGCCTGTCGCGACGATCGTGCCGGAGGCAGCCGCGACCGTCCAGATCGAGCAGCAAACACCGCGCAATCCGGACCAGGTGTCATCGACGCGCCGGGCTACCGCGACCCCGACTATCCTGTTCTAACCAGCGAAGCCAACCAGACCAGAACACCGCCCGGCGAAAGCCGGGCGGTTTTTTTGCGCACGACGCATTGTCTCGCTGCCAACAGCACCGCAAACGCGGACGGCAAGGCGTCCAAAGCACGCGACGCAAAAAATATTTTCGAACGACATCAGTTTTAAAATCGCGCTACGTCGCTACCGGCACGCAATACGTCGCTACCGCGCAGCGTTACGTCGCTACCGCATGCTTGCAAGCGCGCAACAATTTCGTTGCGCCGTTACCACGCAAGCCGCGTGTGCATTCCAACAAAGACGACACAACAAAACTGTTCCGCCTCATTCGTGACACTAATCCACTCAACTTTTCGCGACCGCGCCAATGCGGTCGGCTCGAAGCAAACGCAACGAGCTGACGTGATGTCGGAATGCCTGTGAGGTTTTCGTTTCATCAGGCTGCGATCGCTGATCGCGCCAGAGTTGGTGAGGGTAACATGAGAGTGGTGTCGCAAGGGACGGCGACCAGGCACTCGCGTGAATTCGGCGCACTCGCGGCGTTCGGATGTCACGTTCCGCAAAACGTTTCGATCGGCCGGCAATGCGTGCGGGGGTGCGCGTTGCCGGCCGTTTCTGTTTTCACATGGAGATAGCGGGCGCCTGACACCGGCGCCTCAACATCGTAGAAGGGGGAAGTTGTGATGCGTAAACTCTTTGCGGCGCTCGCCGCATGGGCTGTTCTATCGGCGTCCGCGATCATCGCGCCGGCCTTCGCTCAGAAGGTCCCTGAATCGCTGAAACAGGCCGGCAATAACGAAGCTGCCATCAAGGACAAGCGAAATGCCTGGACCGTCGGCGTTGCCGGCGGCCTGATGTCCGGCACCTATATGACCTTCGCCGACGAACTGGCGAAGGCTCTCGACGACGGTGACAATCTGCGCGTTCTGCCGATGGTCACCTATGGGGCGGCCTCCAACATCGACGACCTCCTGTATCTGCGTGGCGTCGATGTTGCGGTCACCCAGTCCGATGTGTTCGAGTACTTCAAGACCGAACGCAAAATCTGGAACCTCAATAACCGGATTCACTACATCATCCGGCTGCCGGTTTCGGAGGTCCATATCCTCGCGAGACGCGACATCAAGAGCCTCGAAGATCTGCGCGGCAAGAAGGTGAGCTTTGGTCCTGCGGGTGCCGGATCGAGCCTGACCGGCACGATCATCTTCCAGCGCCTTGGCATTCAGGTTCAGCAGGTCAATGTCGACACGTCGGCAGCGATGCAGCAACTGAAGAGCGGCGAACTCGCGGCGATGATACGCCTTGTCGGCAAACCGATCGACTTCTTCTCCCGCATTCCGGCTGAAGCCGGGCTGCATCTGCTGCCAGTGCCGTTCTCGAAGGTGTTCGCCGACTATTACACCATCGGCGAATTCACCGCGGATCAGTATCCGAACCTGATGCCGGAGGGTCAGAGCAAGGTCCACACCATCGCGGTGCCGGCGGTGCTTGCGGCCTTCAACTGGGCGAAGGGCACGGAGCGTCAGAAAAAGATCGAGCGCCTGACCGAGCGCATGTTCGCCAACTGGAGCAAATTCCAGAAGCCGCCGTTCCATCCGAAATGGCGCGACGTCAATCTGGCGGCGACCGTTCCGGGATGGACGCGGCTCGATTCCGCCGAGCGGGAATTGCAGAAGCTCGAAGCTTCACAGCCCGCAACCAATGCCTCGTCCAATCTTAACCGCGACTTCCAGAGCTATCTGCAGCGCGCCGACAAGCGGGATGCGGATCGTACGCCGCAAAGCCGCGACGCCTTGTTCGCCGAGTTTCTCGCCTGGCGCGACCGGCAGGAAGCGATGGCCGCCCGGAATGAAAGCACCACCGAGGCGAAGCCCGTTGTGCGCAGCAAGAGCCGGAAATGAACCCGGCCTTCGAAGCGTGATGGATGTTTGAGGGAGTTGCGTCATGAGTACAACGAGCCCGTTCCCGCTCGATCGGTTCGACCCTGTTTCACCCGCCGCGCCAGAACGGACGCGGGACCATAGCCCGGACATGCCGGGCGAACCGGAGCATCCGCCCGGTATCGAGACCGATCACGATGCGCGGATCCTCGACGAGATCGAGATCAGCCTGCGTGCCATGATCGCCAGCAGCCATGGCGGCGACGAGGAGGTGTCACGGCTCGCCGATGTGAGCCGGGCCGCCGCGGAGCGGATCGCGCAACAACAGGAGTTGCAGACCGCGGATGAGACGGACCAGGACAGTCCGGCCGTCACCACATCCGCCAGCGAGACCGGGCGGAGCGATCCGCATCAATTCTCGGCCGATGTGCAGACCGTGCGTGCGGCTTTCCGCGACCCGCGCACGCCGCCCTGGCTCCTGGCGCGCTCGCTGGATCCGGAGCCGATCCCCGAGCCGGTTGGCGAACATTGGCCGCGACCACGCAAACGCAGCCGCAGCAAGGCGAACAGCATCTTTCTGCGCTTCGGCCTGGCCGCAACCGGCGCCGCGATCGTGGCCGCCATCGCGATCAAGGACGTTCCATCGTTTGTGATGGATAAAATTCGCGGGCCGATCGTGGAATTGTCGGCCAATGCGTCAGCGGTGTTCAACGAAGGCCGGGCCTCGACCCTGCAGGCAAGGCTGGATGCGGCCCAGAAGCAGCAGGATCAGTCGCCCGCGCCATCCACGCGCGTGGCGCTAGCGAGCGCAGATCCGCAGGCCAAGGCCATCCCGGTCAAGACCGAAGCCATCGGCCGCGCGCCGCAGCAACGGGAAACGGTGATGGCCGCCTGGCCCGCACCGGAGGCCGTCAAACAGCCGGAGCCGGCGGGATGGCAAGCACCGCCGTCGCGTGAATCCGTTGCGGCGCAGATGCCTGCCGCTGCCCCCGCTACGACCAAAGCCAGTGCGCCACCCACGCGCAATCTCAGCGAGGAAGAGATCGCGATGCTGCGCAAGATGGGCGACGACTATATCTCCAGCGGCGACTTTGTCGGCGCCCGAACGGTGCTTGAACGCGCGGCCGAGGCCGGAGATTCGTCTGCCGCCTTCGCCATCGCATCGACCTACGACCCCGTGGTGCTCGGCCGGTTCAAGGTGCGCGGGCTCGAGCCTGACATCGTCAAGGCGTCCTTCTGGTACGAACGGGCGCGCACACTGGGTTCTTCGGAGGCGCCGCACCGCCTGCAGGCGATGATGGCGTCACGCAGCAACTGACTTGGTTTCCCTGTCATCCCGGGGGTTAGGCCCCCCGGGATGCCCCCCTCCCCCGCCACAAATTCGCGCCGATGCGCCTGCGATAAGCTCCCGGGGACACGGCCGGTCTGGTATCTTTTGGTGGAAGCCTTAGTGTCTTCGCCATCTGGTCCAGCGATCGGATTGGTCCGCCGGGGTCCATCGCATCATGTTCGGTCTCACAAGGACGCTCAAGATCGCAGCGGCGATCGTGGTTGCGATCGTGTTCTTTTTCGGAACGCTGTGGGCATTGAATCTCCTGACGCCGACCGTCGAACCGCAACGCCCCGTTCTTGCAGAGACGCCAACCCTGCCGCCGGCCACACGGCCGAGTGTGATCATTGCGCCCGTCGCCATCGCCATTCCGGCGATCCGCCAGGCGATGGAAAATGCGGCGCCGCGCAGCCTGTCGGGCAAGCCGGACAATGCGATCGCGAAAGTGTTGTCCAAGGCCGAGGTCGGCTACACTCTCGAGCGCGCGCCCCTGACGCTCACCGGCCGCGCCGACGGATTGATCGTTGCCGCCGATCTGAATGGCACGTTGCGCGTCGCCGGCCAGCTTCCGGCACAACTCAACAACCTGATCGGTGTCCTGACCGGCGAGAAGACGCAGCAGGAGCGCAACGGGACGGATGCCACCAAAGATGCCACCAAAGATGCCGCCAAGAATGCTGCCAAGAACGCGGTCAAGAATGGCCGGCCGGTCGACCTGCACGCCGATCTCAAGGGCCGCGTGACGATCACGTCGCGCCCCAAGATCACCACCGGCTGGAGGCTGGAGGCGAATCTTTCCGGCAAGACCGACCTTGCCGAAGCCAATCTCCAGGTCGCAGGCGTGAAGTTCAACGGCGCACGCGAGATCAGGTCTCTGGTCGATCGTGCGATGTCCGACCAGATGCTGGCGCTGGCCGCGCGCGTGCGCGACGACCTCTTTATCGAGAATGCCGCACGCCGCGAATGGATCAAGATATGCCGCTCGATCCCGCTCGAGTCGACGGCCGCCGGCGTGCCGCCGCTGTGGCTGGAAACGAGGCCCGTCCGCGCATTCGCATCGCAGCCGCGCTTCGACGCCAACAACGTGACGATCACGCTCGGCATACAGGCCGAAACCCGCATCGTGCCGCAACAAACCAAACCCGATTGCCCCTTTCCCACGAAGCTCGACCTGGTGCCGCCGATGGATCAGGGCAAGATCGCAATCGGCGTGCCGATCGACGTGCCATTCGCCGAACTCAACCGGCTGATCGATACGCAACTGACGGGCAAGACCTTTCCAGAAGACGGTTCGGGCGCTGCCCAGATCATGGTGCTGCGGGCGGTCGCGGCCACCGCCGGCGACCGGGTGGTCGTGTCCATGCTCGTGAAAGCGCAGGAACGCAAAAGCTGGTTTGGGTTCGGCAGCGAGGCGACGATCCATGTTTCGGGCAAGCCCGCGCTCGATCAGGAGCGGCAGACGCTGCGCCTCGACGACATCGCACTCGCGGTCGAATCGGATGCGGCCTTCGGGTTGCTTGGGGTTGCCGCCAAAGCCGCCGTCCCGTCGTTGCAGAACGCGCTCGCGCGCTATTCTGTGATCGATCTGCGGCCGGCGCTCGCCAATGCGCGCAAGAGTATCGACAAGGCGCTGGCGGATTTCCGCCAGCAGGGCGACGGCATCAAGACCGACGCGCAACTCACCGGGCTGCGCCTGGTCGGCATCGAGTTCGACTCGCAAATCGTGCGTGTCACCGCCGAGATCGACGGCATCGCACGAGCAGCCGTGAGCAGGCTGCCGGGGAAGTAGCGAGACCTGTTGCGTAATTTTTCTGCCGCTATTTGTCGGGCGTGAAGCCCGATGCTTTCACCGCCGGCGCCCAGAAGGCGGCGTCGCGCTTCATGATCGCGCCAAGTTCGGCGGCGGAGGTGCCGGTCGGCTCGATCGCAAAGGTCAGCATGCGCTCGCTCACGTCCGGCGACTTGATGGCGTTCACGATCGCCTTGTTGAGGCGCTCGACCACGTCGGGCGGGGTCCTGGCCGGCGCAAACATCCCGTACCAGCCCGTCGCCTGAAGATCGAATCCGACTTCGCGGAGAGTTGGGATATCGGGCAGGAATTTCGAGCGCTGCGCGTCGGAGGTTGCAAGCACGCGCAGCTTGCCGCCCTTGTGCATTTCCATCAGGTCGGCCGTCGTGGTTACGACCACCGCGATCTGCCCGCCGATCAGATCGGTCAAAGCTCCCGCCGATCCTTTATAGGTCACGTGACGGAAGTCGATCCCGGCGCGCTCACCGAACAAAGCGGCCAGAAAATGCGGCAAGGTGCCGGCAGCCGGCGTGCCGTAATTGGCTTCGTTCGGATTGGCCTTCGCCCAGGCGACAAGTTCCTTCAGCGACTTCACGGGCACCTTCGGGCCGACCGCGATGCCGAAGTCGAAGGTGCCGAGCTGCGCCAAGGGCACGAGATCGGTGAACGGATTGTATTCCAGATTCTTGTAGACCAGTTGGTACACCGCGACCGGCGCGATCGGCACCATCAGAAGCGTCGTGCCGTCGGGCTCCGCATTCTTCACCGCATTCACACCGATCCGTCCGCCGGCTCCGGTGCGGTTTTCGACGATCACCGGACGGTTGAGCTCGGTGCGCATCTTGTCGGCGACCAGGCGCGCCAGCGCATCACCGGTCCCGCCCCCGGTGAACGGGAAGATGATACGGATCGGCTGGTCGCCGCCGAGTTGAGCAAGCGCCGGACATGGTAGCGTCCCGGCAAGTGCGGCCGCAAATGCAGCGGACAGAACAATTCTGCGAGCAAGCATGCATTCCTCCCGAACACGCGTTTTATTTCCGGAATGCTACCGCCTCGGCGCCGGTGAATCACCCTTCACCGCGATACGCACTCCATAAGTCCTGCGGAATGTCGGTTTCGTCCCAGACCCCGATCAGGATGCCCTTGCGCTGCGACCTGCCACGCCCCTTCAGAATCTGCGCTTCCGAAATCGTCGTGCGCTGCGACATTCGCAATCCCCAGTCCGCCAGCGCGGCGGAAAGCCGCTCGCGCTCCGCTGCATAGGCGGGGTCGGCGCCGAGATCGCGAAACTCTTCGGGATCGGACTGCAGGTCGAACAGCATCGGCCGGAAGCCGATGGCGTGGACATATTTCCATCGCTTGTCGGCCGCCATGAACAGCCGCGCATCGCGCGGCGCCACTCCCAGCCGGACCGCCGCCGGAAACATCGAATAATCGTATTCGCTGAACGCAATCTCGCGCCACATCGCAGGCATCTCGCCACGAAGCCAGGGCAGCAGCGAACGGCCTTCCAGCCGGTGCGACTGTTCGCGCGGATCGCTGCCAAGAATATCGAGGAAGGTCGGCAACAGGTCGATCGATTCAACCGCCGCGTCGCACACGCTGCCGCGGGCGGCATCGGCCGCGGGCGATGGATCGACCACGATCAGCGGAATGTTGACCGACGGCGCGTGGAACAGGTCCTTCTCGCCCAGCCAGTGGTCGCCGAGATAATCGCCGTGGTCGGAGGTGAAGACGATCAGCGTATTGTCGAGCAAACCGCGCCCGCGCATGAACGCAAACAGCATGCCGAGCTGGTCGTCGATCTGCTTGATCAGGCCCATATAGACCGGGACCACCTCGCGCCGCACCTCGTCGCGCGAGAAGTTGCGCGCGACCAGATGGTTCATGAACTCGCGATAGACCGGATGCGGATCGACGCGCTCGCTTTCGCTCTTCACGGCAGGGATCACGTCGTCCGGACCGTACATATCGTTGTAGGGCGCGGGCGCGATATAGGGCCAGTGCGGCTTGATGTAGGACAGATGCAGGCACCAGGGACGGTCACCGGCCTCGGTCATGTAATCCATCGCACGCCGCGTCATGTACGGCGTCTCGGAATCCTCCTCCGCCACCCGGGCCGGCTTGCGCGCATGGCGCATCGCCCAGCCGGAGGCGAGCGCATTGCCCTCGCCCTCCGCTGCATTGGCGTAGTCGTGCCAGGGATTGTCGCCGGCATAGCCCTTCTCATTGAGCCACACGTTGTAACGCGGATTGTTGGGCTCAAAGCGGCCATCCGGCCCTACGCCGTGCAGGCCATCGTCGCGCTCGTACGGATCAAAGCCACATTCGGAGACCCGCACGCCGATGATCGATTGCGGATCGATGCCGAGCCGCTCCATGCCCTCGCTGTCGGGCTCCATATGGGTCTTGCCGACCAGAACAGTGTCGAGACCGAGCGGACGCAGATAATCGCCCATGGTCATCTCGCCCACCTTGAGCGGAAAGCCGTTCCAGGCGGCGCCGTGCGAGGAGACATATCGGCCGGTATAGAAGCTCATGCGCGAGGCGCCGCAGACCGGCGACTGCACATAGGTGCGGGTGAAGCGTACGCCACGCGCCGCCAGCGCGTCGATATTCGGGGTCTGCAACGTCGGATGGCCCGCGCAGGACAGATAGTCAAAACGCAACTGGTCGCACATGATGAAGAGGATATTCTTGACGTGGCGGCTCACGGTTTTGGCCTCTGATATCTGATCCCGTACGGCTGATCTTATGAACCGGAAGCCCGCACGGAACAATGCGGGCTGGACATCCCGCGCGTTGACACCCGCCCGCAACGGCTTACATTAGGCTCGTTCCGAGGGGAGTCCCTAATGGGGCTGAGATTCCGTGGTCGCACGGTAACCCTTTGAACCTGATCCGGGTCATGCCGGCGAAGGGACAGGACGCCATGCTCTTCAGTCCGTTTGCACCTTTTTCGCGCGCGCCCTCCGGCGCGGCCAAATCGCTTGTCTCAAACAATGTCGCACGTCTGATCTTCTGACGAACGGGAACCACAACAATGAACATCCACAATCCGAACATCGAAACGCCGAAGGTCACGACCGGCCCCCTGCCCGCCTCGCGCAAGATCCACGTTGCGCCGGACGCCGCGCCGGACCTGCGCGTGCCGCTGCGCGAGATCAAGCTGTCGGAAGGTTCCGACGAGCCGCCGCTTCCGGTCTACGACACCTCGGGCCCCTACACCGACGACAGCGTGACCATCGATGTCGAGCGCGGACTGCCGCGCACCCGCATCGAATGGGTCAAGGAACGCGGCGGCGTCGAGGAATACGACGGCCGGCCGCTGAAGCCGGTCGATAACGGCAACGCCACCGGCAAGTATCTCGCCCGCGCGTTCCCCAATACGCCGAAGCCGTTGCGCGGCGTCGGCGATGCGCCGGTCACGCAATACGAATTCGCCAAAGCCGGCATCGTCACCAAGGAAATGATCTACGTTGCCGCCCGCGAAAATCTCGGCCGCAAGCAGATGCTGGAGCGCGCGGAAGCCGCACTCGCCGATGGCGAAAGTTTCGGCGCTTCGGTGCCTCCCTTCATCACGCCGGAATTCGTGCGGGACGAGATCGCCCGCGGACGCGCCATCATCCCGTGCAACATCAATCACGGCGAACTCGAGCCGATGATCATCGGCCGCAACTTCCTGGTGAAGATCAACGCCAATATCGGCAACTCGGCCGTCACCTCTTCGGTGGAAGAAGAGATCGAAAAGATGGTGTGGGCGATCCGCTGGGGCGCCGACACGGTGATGGACCTCTCCACCGGCCGCAACATCCACAACACCCGCGAATGGATTTTGCGCAACTCGCCGGTGCCTATCGGCACCGTGCCGATCTATCAGGCGCTCGAGAAGGTCGACGGCGATCCGGCCAAGCTCGACTGGGAGGTCTACAAGGACACTCTGATCGAGCAATGCGAACAGGGCGTGGACTATTTCACCATCCATGCCGGCGTGCGGCTCGCCTATGTGCCGCTGACCGCGAACCGCGTCACCGGCATCGTGTCGCGCGGCGGCTCGATCATGGCGAAGTGGTGCCTGTCGAAGCACCGCGAGAGCTTCCTCTACGAGCGCTTCGACGAGATCTGCGATCTCATGCGCAAGTATGACGTGTCGTTCTCGCTGGGCGACGGACTGCGCCCCGGCTCGATCGCCGACGCCAACGACCGCGCTCAATTCGCCGAACTGGAGACGCTCGGCGAACTGACGCAGATCGCATGGAAAAAAGGCTGCCAGGTCATGATCGAAGGGCCCGGCCACGTGCCGATCCACAAGATCAAGATCAACATGGACAAGCAGCTGAAGGAATGCGGCGAGGCCCCGTTCTATACGCTTGGACCGCTCACCACCGACATCGCGCCGGGCTACGATCACATTACGTCGGGCATCGGCGCCGCCATGATCGGCTGGTTCGGCTGCGCCATGCTCTGCTACGTGACGCCGAAGGAGCATCTCGGTCTGCCGAACCGCGACGACGTGAAAGTTGGCGTGATCACCTACAAGATCGCAGCCCACGCCGCCGATCTCGCCAAGGGCCACCCGGCGGCGCAGCTCCGCGACGATGCGGTCTCACGCGCACGCTTCGACTTCCGCTGGGAGGACCAGTTCAATCTCGGCCTCGACCCGGATACCGCGCGCACCTACCACGACGAAACGCTGCCGAAAGAGGCACACAAGGTCGCGCATTTCTGCTCGATGTGCGGGCCGAAATTCTGCTCGATGAAGATCACGCAGGACGTGCGCGATTATGCGGCGAGCCTCGGCGATAACGAGAAGACCGCGCTCGGGCTCGACGCGGCCCAGACCGGCATGAAGGAAATGTCCGACAAGTTCAACGCCATGGGCGGGCAGGTCTATATCGATGCAGAGAAGGTGAAGCCGGCGCACACCACCGCGCTGGATTCGGAAGCCACCCACACGGCGAAGAATGCGGCGCTGGTGAAGGAGAGCAACAGGGCGTTGTGAGGTCGGATTTTCGGCTCGGCCCAAAAGGCGGGTCATGCCTCGGCATGACCCGCCTTTTCTTTGCACGCACGGAGCATTAGGCTAACGCAATCCGCACCCGTACGGAGGACACCATGACCGCCTTCAATGCCGTGCGTTTCAAGGTGAAAGCAGGACGAGAGCAGGCTTTCCTCGACGCGCACCGAAACATCCATAACGAGTGGCCAGGATTGCGCCACGCCAGCATCATTGAGACCGGTGACCGCGGCTACTGCATCATCGCCGAATGGACCGACATGGACGCGCTCGCCGCGGCGCGGCCCAACATGATCAAGACGCTCGATTCATTTCGCGACGCACTGGAAGATCTCGGCGGCGGACGTGGCGTCACCGATGCGGTGGCCGGTCCCGTGGTTCTTGCATTGAAATAGTCCATCGCAGGATGCCGACACCGGCATTTGAGCAGACGCATGAAAAACATCGGAAGCGCAGCTGAAGATGCAGACTGACATCGAGACATTCACTGCCGAGGCCCCGCAACTGAACGCATCGCGGTCGCTGATCAAGGGTGTCATTCGCGGCATACGCGTGGAAGACATCAAGCAACCGCCGATGCAGGAAATCCAGTACTCGGACAAACCGATCGACGAACTCGTAAAGGGAAAGCCCATGGAGACGATTCTACGGGCATAGCGATCCGGACGCTCTAGTCTTGGGCCTCTGCCGCTACCGCATCATCTTGTTCGGCGACGAGACAATATCTGGTGACGAAACGGACGATATGTCATGACCTCGTTTCATACTCTCACGCTTGCCAGCGCCGCATTGATCGCGACACTCTCAGCCGATCCGGCCACCGCCCAAACCCCACCGCCCGCCAGCGACCCGCCCTCGCTCACCGAAAAACTCAACGCCTATGTCGGATGCATCAACCGGCTGTCGGAGCGCTCCTACGATTCACGGCGGCGCTATTTCAGCTGGGTCGGCAAGAACGGGCCGACCGGCAAGGAGCGTATCATCTACGGCACCTACACGATCTACGACACGTCCGATTGCCGCAAGAACGTCGAGACAGCCAATGCGCTGGAACCGCGCGACGCCGAACTCGAAGCCGCAGCGGCGGCCTATGCCGACGCTGTCAGCAAGCTCGAGCCGCTGCTGAAGGAGGCCGACGACTATTACAAGCAGGAGGACTACAAGGACGACAGGATGGCCAATGGCCGCGCGTTGCATCCGCGCCTCGTCGCCGCGTGGGATGCGTTTGCCAGTGCCGACAAGGCGCTGCGCGCGGGCGTCGAGAGCATCAACGACAGGCGCGCGGCCGAACGCCTCGCCGCGATTGAGCAGAGCGAGGGCAAGGCTGCACGCTATCACGTCGAGGCGGTGATGATCGCCGCCAAACGCGTCCTGCGCAGCATGGAAACGGACAAGCCCAATGTGGCCGCGATGACGCAGGCCGTGAACGATTACGAGGCGCTGGTGAAGTCGACCGAAAAGCTCGCGGCCGACAGCGACGCCAAGATCGGCTCGTTCTTCATCAACAATGCCAAATCGTATCTGGTCACGGCGAAGCAACTGATGCGCCGCATCCGCGACAAGGTCCCCTACAGCCAGGGCGACAGGATGATGCTCAACGCCGGCAGCGGCTGGATGGTCGAGGGTTCGCCGCAGCGGCTGATGCGCGACTATAATCAGCTGGTCGAGAGCTATAATCGCGGCGGTCGGGTGTGAGGCGCGGACACCAGCATCATTTGCGTCATAACGGCACAAGGTTCGCGTTTGTTCGCAAAGAACGAATCGGGACGGCGAATCCGAGCACGCATCAAAGCTGAAGAGAGCGTTACCTCGCTCGCGTTACGTCCGATACGGAAGAGCAAGCGCACCGACTCTCGCAGGTCACGGATGATCTGAACTCGTCCGTTCGCAGGGGCCTGCGCTATCATGCCTTCACGCGACGCGGGCTGCGCCCACGCATTGCCATCGCAAGGTGGCGTGACCGTTTCACATCGGCACAAGGTTCGCATCTGTTCGCAAAGAACGAATCGGGACAGCGAATCGGGACACGCATCAAAGCTGAAGAGATCGTTACTGCGCCACTAGTGCCCGAAATAAGCCAATGCAGCGCTAAGTCGTAAGCAGCTTCACTGCGTCGCCGACAATCTCCTGATGGTTGAAGGCAAGCACGAGTTCGCGCCAATCCGCACGGAACGAGATCTCGGCAGCGTCATCCCCTGCCTGAGCTTCACCGTCGAAGGCCGTCACGAGATACGCGATGCTGATCGTCCAGCCGCGAGGATCGCGGCCGGGTTTCGAATAGACACCGACGAGCCGCAGATCGCGCGCCGTCAACCCGGTCTCCTCCAACAGCTCGCGCCGCGCGGCAACCTCCGTGGTCTCGCCGGGATCGACGAAGCCGCCGGGCAGTGCGAACTGGCCTTCGAACGGCGGATGGCGACGGCTGATCAGCAGCAGCCGGGCAAGCCCGTCGAATACCACGCAATCGGCCGTCACGCTGGGCTTCTCATAGCTCATGATCGGCAGCGTAATCCGCCCTCCACCAAACGGGCAACATTCCGAGCGAACGAGAATGACGCGTCGGCCAGTGTTCCCTGCACGCGTACGTCAATGCACGGATTGCGCGTGCGCGCGAAAGCCCGCCGCCGCTACCGCGTCCGGCGTTCGGTGCGCGTGAGCGTCCAGAACTGGCCCGAGAAGTTGCCGCAAGGGCGCAGCTCGGGCTGGTTGCTGTCGGGATCAATATCGAGGCACATGCGCGGCCCGCGGAACGCGGTGGTGAGCCGCACGCCATCGCGCGACGGCACAACCTGCCAGAATTGGCCGGTGAAATCTCCGCAGGACCTCAACTCCGGGCGATTGGTCGGCGGATTGATATCGAGACACATGCGCGGGCCGCGAAACTCGGTGGTCAGACGGAAGGATCCGTCGCCCGCCGGTACGAAGCGCCAATTTTGGCCGGACACGTCCTGGTCGCGGTCGAGTCGCGCCTGATTGTTCCGTGGCCCGCCGTTGAACACGTCCATCGGCATCTCGGGCCCGCGAAACTGCGTCGTGAGCTTGTAATAGAAGTTCGGATCCGGCGATTGCGACATCGCTGGCGTTGCGAGTGAACAAAGCGCCAGACAGGCTGCCGCCAAAACGTACCGCATTCGCATCGTCTTTCGTGATATGGTGAGTTCTGCCCGGCTGCCGGCTTGTTGGCCCCGCGTTGGCTCGTGCCGACCCTGTAGGCTGTTTCGATGCAGATAACAATCGCTGCCGGCCATCGGTCGGCGCGAATAGCCGCAGCGCAATCTCAAACCGCGCAGCATCGCGGTATGTTCGTCTTTTCGTACGAGTCGCGCGATCTCGCCCCAGAATGACACACAGTTCGCGTCTGTTCGCGGAGAACGAATCGGGGGCTCCGATTCGTCGCAATGAAAGGCCGGTTTGGTGCAAGGCGATTTCGCCCGGGAGCCCGTGCGGGCGAGCGGCTTCCGCTGACATGGTTAACAAAGTATGTTGGCGAGGTCCCGCCGCGTCCCGAAAGCGTCCCATGCTCACGCTCTATTCCTATCCGACCCTGTTCGGCGTCGCCGACAACAACGCTTACGGATTGAAGGTTTTCGCCTTTCTGAAGCTTGCGGGCGTGCCGTTTCGGCATGAGCATATCTTCGACGCGTCGGCCGCACCGCGCGCGCAGCTTCCCTATATCGAGGACGACGGTGAAGCGATCGGCGACAGCGAAGCGATCATCGCCCATGTCACCGGGAAAAACGGCGTCGCGCTCGACCGCGACCTGACTCAGGCGCAGCTTGATACCAACCTGATGGTCACGCGCATGCTCGACGACCTGTACTGGGTCATGTCCTATTCGCGCTGGAAGGATGAGCGCTACTGGACTTCGTTTCGCGATGCGCTCATCCGCGAGCACCCGGTGCTGACCGAGGATGCACTGCGCAACGCGAAAGAGTTCAACGACCAGCGCTACTATTTCCAAGGCATCGGCCGTTATCCGCCCGACGCGGCAATGGCGCGGGGCCTTGCCGATCTCGGCGTGCTGGCGCGGCTCGTACCTGCGAGCGGTTACATGCACGGCGAGAGGCCGACCACCATCGACGCCGCCATCTACGGCTTCATCGCCAATATCTATTTCTATGATATCGACACGCCGCTGAAGCAATTCGTGCTCGCACATGGCAATCTGGTGCGCCATTGCGAGTCAATCCATGCGGCGGTCGCGAAGCCCGTGCAGGGGTAATGCCCGGGAAAGCTAGGGACGAGTACAGCCATGACCCAGTCGCCCGAATACACCCGTTGGGAAACCCGCTTCGCCAAGCCCGAATACGAGTTCGGCAAGGCGCCGAACGATTTCCTTGTCCGCTGCAAGCCGCTGTTGCCGTCAACCGGCAAGGCGCTCGCGGTCGCCGATGGCGAGGGGCGGAACGGCGTCTGGCTCGCCGAACAGGGACTTGCCGTCACCTCGGTGGATTTCTCCCCCTCCGCGCAAAAGAAAGCCGCAGCGCTCGCTGCCGAGCGCGGTGTTTCAATCACCCTGATTGAGGGTGACGCGCATAGATGGGACTATCCCGCGGCCACGTTCGACGTGGTGGCGGAAATCTTCACCCAATTCTCGACGCCGGCTGAACGTCCGCTGAAATGGGCCGGCATGCGCCGCGCACTGAAGCCCGGCGGCTTGCTCATCATCGAGGGCTATGCGCCGAAGCAGTTGCAGTACGGCACCGGCGGGCCGAAGCAGATCGAGCATCTTTACACGCGCGCGCTGCTCGAGGACGCCTTCGGCGATTTCGATGACGTCCGGATCGCTGAAGAAGAGCGCGAAATGCGCGAAGGCGCCGGCCATGCCGGCATGTCGGCGACGATCAACCTCACCGCGCGGAAGCCGCACGGCTAAAGACGGCGCCAGTCTCAAGCTCCGGTCACAGCGGATATTGGTCCGGCGTGACCCCGCATTGCTCAAGGAATTTCTTGAGCTGGATGACTTCCTCCTTGGGCAGGCTGTGCTGCGCATGGGTGAAGGCCGCGGAGTGATCGTTCAGCTTCACCTTCACGCGATTGCCGGCGCTGTTCTCGATTTCAGCGCCAAGCTCTTCGAACACATGCACGACTTTCTTGAAGTCGATATTGGCGCTGACAGGATGCGCGAACAGCGCATGGAGCGTTTTGCGATGATGATGGTTCATGGCAGGTGGGTTCTTCCGGTTGCGGCCATCCGACTAGCCGAGCCGCACGGCAGCCGACTTGATCCATCGCAAACGCGCGCCCCTCAAGACCGCGCGAGCGGCCGGATGAGGCAACGCGCTCAGCCGAACCGAGCCCGCGACCGCTCCCGCGCCTTCTCCGCCTCGATCTCACGATCGCGGGCCGGCGCATGCGTGTGCAACGACGTCAGCAGCCTGCGCGCCGCCGCCGCGACGTCCTCAACCGCCGCGTTGAAAGCCGCCGCATTGGCCTGCGAGGGCGCGTTGAAGCCCGACAACTTGCGCACGAATTGCAGCGCCGAGGCACGGATCTCGTCCTCGGTCGCCGGCGGCTCGAAATTGAACAGCGTCTTGATGTTGCGGCACATCGCGGGAACCTCCTCACTTTCCGAGGCCTGACTGTAGCGCTCCATCGCCGGCCGCGTAAGCGGCCGCCGGCCTCGGTTGCCGCTTTCGCCGGCGCTTCTGATCTGAGATGCTGCGGCCGATTCACATGGCATCGAGTCCCTTGGCAATCGAGGTTTTCATGACGCACGTGACGTATCGCATCGTCCAGCATGACGGCGGCTGGGCCTACAAGGTCGGCGACGTTTTCTCCGAACCGTTCCCGAGCCACGACAAGGCGCTGGCCGCCGCCAAGCTTGCGGCGCGCGAACAGCGCACGCCCGGCAGCACCGAGGTCATCGAGTGGGAGGACGAAAAGGGCGTCTGGCACACCGAAACCGCGTCCGGCAGCGACCGGCCCGAGACCGACGTGGAAGACAGCAAGGCCTGACGCCATGCACGCGATGAAAAGGATGGCGAAGGCGCTCGTCGCCTGCGCAGTATGGCTCGTCGTTTTTTGCGCTCCCCTGCCCGCCCAGGACAGCGCGCCTCAACTCAAGATCGACATCGAGGTTCGGTTGAAGGAGGCCAAGGTCGTCCTCAATCTCGACCATCTCGCCTATGCGGACAAAGAGCCGTTCGGTCTGCTCTATGCCCGCATCCTGCAGGAGCAATTCACCGCCGACAAAACGGTCTGGCAGGTGATCGCGATCTTTCACGGAGATGCCGGCCTCTGGTCGCTGAACGACGCGGCCTATAACCGCGTCAGCGGCACCGCAGCTGGCAATCCGTATGCGAAACAGATCGCCGCGCTTCAGGCGGGCGGGGTGCGGTTTGAGGTTTGTGGTCAGACCGCGCGTGACAACAAATGGGTGAATGCCGATTTCCTGCCCGGCATCGCGGTGAATAGCGGCGCAAATTTCCGGATCGTCCAGCTCGTCCAGGACGGCTTCGTGCAGATCCAGCCTTAGGCCTGCGCGCAGGCGCATCACGTTGCTTCGTTCCGGTTTGTTCTCAAAGAACGAATCGCGTCCTGTGTTTTCCGTTCGGCGCGAATCTTAACGGATTGCTGTCATGCATGATCCGATCACCGCGCTTCCGAGGAATTCGCTCATGGTTGATCGTTTGCTAATCGCGGGTTTGATGGCAATGGCATTGGCTCTCCCTTCACATTTCGCTTTCGCGCAGGACGCGACGCCGCAGACAAAACCACACAGCGTGCCGCCGAAAGGCTATCCTGCGGCACCGCTGCTCTCGACCGGCACGACCGTCGTCGGCGAGCCGATCCAATATCCGACCTCGGGGCCCGCCCATGTAACCGGCTCGATCGTCACGCTCGCGCCCGGCGCCCGCACCGTGGTTCACAAGCACCGGGTGCCGATGTTCGCCTATATCCTCGAAGGCGAGATCACCGTCGATTACGGCGCGAAAGGCAAACGCACTTATCGTGCGGGCGACGCCCTGATGGAAGCGATGGATGTCGCCCATTTCGGCGAGAATACCGGCACGCAGCCGATGCGCCTGATCGCGGTCTATATGGGTGCAAAAGGCGCGAGCGATGTCGTGCCGGTGAGGTAGCACGCTCACGCACCGGTAACTGCCCCCATTTGAAAATCGCGCAATTCATCGCGACTTTGTTTTTCAGTTTAACGCCCGCGCTGACGGAAACCACACAGACGGTGCGGAGACTGCGTTGCCGTTTTTGGCCTACACGGGAACGTACATCATGGACATCGTCGTCGCTTCCAACGCATTACAGCGCACCAAGGTGTGGGGAGAGGAAGATCCCTCCGTCAGATGGGCGGGAGCATTCGCCGCCTGCGGCGGGCACGGATCAACCCAGTCCTCGACAATCGTCTACGAGATCGAGCCGGGCGAGCGTCTCGGCTGGCACACCGACGCCACCGAAGAAACGCAGTATATCATCGAGGGCACCGGCGAATTGCATATGGAGGACGGCACCGTTCACAAGGTCGAGCCGGGCAGCGTGTTCGTGCTGCCGACCCCGGTGCGTCACGATCTCGCCAATACCGGCAAGACAACGCTGCGTGCGGTCGCCTTCTTCGCCGCGCCGATGTTCACCCAGACCTTCGACAACGTGATGATGCCGCCGAAGTCGCATGTGCTCGGCAGCCCCAATCGCGACGGGCAATAGCGCGCGGAGTTCGGCAAGTCGCGCCCCTGTTCGCGATTTCGTCCCCTCTGTTGCGGGTTCTCATTCGGCTCTCTCTCCCCGTAAACCGGGGAGAGAGAAGCGCCGGCTACATCGCAAGCCGCGCCGGGTGAAAGCGCCGCGCCGCCATCACGCCCAGAATGACGAAGGCAACCAGTGTCAAACCCTGCGAGATCAGAAACGGCGGCTCCGCACCGGTCGGCGCGTACGGGTGGACGAAGCTCACCTTCTGGAAGCTCTGCGCAATGAAGACAAAGACATTGAGGTAGAGCGACGCAATGGCGCCAGCGACATAGACGGCCCGCCAGCGTCCGGCGAGCCGGTGCCTGTAAAGCGCGACCAGCGCCACGATCAGAATCAGCGACGCGATGACGCCGACCACGATCGCCGGCGTCACGGTCTTGAACGGGAACAGGAACCCGGTCACCGATGTCAGGATCGTCATTAGCAGAAAGAACGCGGTCCAACCCGGCAGCGGCGCACTCGCGAACAGACCGCCCACCACAATAAAGCCGGCAAAGATGGCAAGCATGCTGATGACCACATGCAGTACGGTGAAGGCCTCGATCGACAGCCCAAACGTCATAGCCCCTCCTGGCTCCGGCCGGCCATCCTCGGTTCGCCCGGTTTTGCCGTCAACGCGCAGAGTCCCCCGATTTCGGCGCAGGCGTATGCTTGGCGCGCATTTCGCGCTTTCCGGCGTCCTCGGAAACCGCCCGGGGCGTTCGTTCGGGCGACGGGAATCGGAACCCCGCCTTGCCCTTTCCCCGGCGCACCGCTACTTAAGGCCCGCATTTCCATCATATCCCGCCTGTCCGGCGCGTACGCGCAGCCGACGCGGATTTGCCTGAAGGGCTGAGAGACGCGCGATGAACGGCCGCCAATTCGTCTATTTCATGCAGGGGCTGACCAAGGCCTATCCGGGCAACCGCAAGGTCCTCGAAAACATCCACCTGCAATTCTATCCCGATGCCAAGATCGGCGTGCTGGGCGTCAACGGCGCCGGCAAATCGACCCTGCTGCGCATCATGGCCGGCATCGACACGGAGTATTCCGGCGAGGCCTGGGTCGCGCAGGGCGCCCGGGTCGGCTACCTGCCGCAGGAACCGCAGCTCGATCCGGACAAGAGCGTCCGCGAGAATGTGATGGAAGGCGTCGCCAAGCAGAAGGCGATCCTCGACCGTTACAACGAACTGGCGATGAATTATTCCGACGAGACCGCCGACGAGATGACCGCCTTGCAGGATCAGATCGAGGCACAAGGGCTGTGGGATCTTGATTCCAAAGTCGATCAGGCGATGGAGGCTTTGCGCTGCCCGCCCGACGACGCCGATGTGTCAAAGCTGTCCGGCGGTGAACGGCGCCGCGTGGCGCTTTGCAAGCTGCTGCTGGATGCGCCTGAACTGCTGCTGCTCGACGAACCGACCAACCATCTCGATGCGGAATCGGTGGCGTGGCTGGAAGGCCATCTGCGCGATTATCCCGGGGCGATCCTGATCGTGACCCATGATCGCTATTTCCTCGACAACGTGACGAGCTGGATCCTCGAACTCGATCGCGGCAAGGGCATTCCCTATCAGGGCAATTACACCTCCTGGCTCGGCCAGAAGCAGAAGCGGCTGGCGCAGGAAGGCCGCGAGGAAGAATCGCGCCAGCGCACGCTTGCCGCCGAACAGGAGTGGATTTCCGCCTCGCCCAAGGCGCGTCAGGCCAAATCCAAGGCGCGCTACCAGCGCTACGAAGACCTGCTCAAGAAGGCCGGCGAAAAGCAGACCCAGACCGCGCAGATCATCATTCCGGTGGCCGAACGGCTTGGTAACAATGTCATCGATTTCGAGGGCCTGACCAAGGGCTTCGGCGACAATCTGCTGATCGACGATCTCACATTCAAGCTGCCGCCGGGCGGCATCGTCGGCGTGATCGGCCCGAACGGCGCCGGCAAGACCACGCTGTTCCGGATGATCACCGGCCAGGAGCAGCCCGACAAAGGTACGATCAAGGTCGGCGAGTCGGTTCAGCTTGGTTATGTCGATCAGTCACGCGACGCGCTCGACGGCTCCAAGAATGTCTGGGAAGAAATCTCCGGCGGCCTCGACCAGATCCTGCTTGGCAAGAAGGAAGTCAATTCGCGTGCCTATGTGTCCGCGTTCAACTTCAAGGGCGCCGACCAGCAGAAGAAGGTGGGGCAGCTTTCCGGCGGCGAGCGCAATCGCGTGCATCTGGCCAAGATGCTGAAGTCGGGCGCCAACGTGCTGCTGCTCGACGAACCGACCAACGATCTCGACGTCGATACGCTGCGCGCGCTCGAAGAGGCGCTGGAGGATTTCGCCGGCTGCGCCGTGATCATCAGCCATGATCGCTGGTTCCTGGACCGCATCGCCACCCACATGCTGGCCTTCGAAGGCGACAGCCATGTCGAATGGTTCGAGGGCAACTTTCAGGAATACGAAGCCGACAAGATGCGCCGGCTGGGCCAGGACAGCATCATTCCGCACCGGCTGAAATACAAGAAGTTCACGCGCTAAAACGCGTTTCATGCAGCGCGCGCGGTAAAGCTCTCGCGCGCTGCAGAGCGACGTGATGGCGGGGCAGCTGCCTCGCGAATTGGCTATTGCGGCCTGGGCGCCTTGGCGGCCGTCTTTGCCGGCTTCCTTGCCGGAGCCTTGGCCGCTATAGGCTTACCGTTTCGCAGGGCCTTGTCGCGGTCGGCGCCGTAGAACAGTCCGCAGGTCGCCGCTTCCTTTGCGCTCAATTCACGGTTCTCGGTCGCATGCGCATAGAACGCAGCGATGAAAATCCCGCCAATACAGGCTTGCGCGGAAGCGGGTTTGGCGGAAAACGCCAGTCCGGCGATAACGGCCATGGCGATTGCGACTGTCTTCATATGCACCCCCCGATGCTGACTGTTGCAATAAGATCATAGTTCCCGAGTCGTGTCGTCATGATTTCGCAGCCTCGCCCGGCTTGTCCCCCGGGCGCGACGGATGGCGGGAGCCTCATGCGCGACAACGACCCGGGCGATGACGATATTGGATGCGCGGCGGCGGCATGGCATGACACGCCTCTGCGAAGGAGTGACGGATGGCCGACTGGAGCGCGCAGCAATATCTGAAATTCGAGGACGAGCGCACCCGGCCTGCGCGCGATCTGCTGACACAGGTCCCGCTCGAAAGCGCAAACAGGGTCTACGATCTCGGCTGCGGCCCCGGCAATTCGACCGAACTCCTGGTCGGACGTTTTCCCGGCGCTGAAATCGTTGGAATCGATTCTTCCCCCGACATGCTGCGCCAGGCGCGCGAACGGCTGCCGCGATGCGAGTTCAGGCAGGCCGACCTCGCGCATTGGGCCGCGCCGGCCGACGCCAACCTTCTCTATTCCAACGCAACCTTTCAGTGGGTGCCGGATCATCTCCCGGTGCTGAAACGTCTGCTGGGCGAATTGAGCCCGCGAGGCGTGCTCGCTGTGCAGATGCCCGACAACACCGACGAACCCTCGCATGTGTGGATGCGGGAGCTGGCGCGCGAAGGCGAATTTGCGTCCCTGATTCCGCCGTCGGCGTTCGAGCGGGCTGACCTTCACTCCCCCGGCGATTATTACGACGCGTTGAAACCGCTTTGTGCCCGGCTCGACATCTGGCACACGCATTACCAGCACGCGCTGGCCGGACCGGAAGCGGTCACCGAATGGTTCAAGGGTACGGCGTTGCGGCCGTTCATCGATCCGTTGACGCCGGTGCAGCGTCAGGCCTTCCTCGCAGCCTATACGGCCCGGATCGCTGCCGCCTATCCGCCGCACTATGACGGCAAGGTGCTGCTGCGCTTCCCGCGCCTGTTCATGGTGGCGGTGCGCTAGGCATCGTCGGCTCAATTTGGTGCCGGATCGACAGCCTGAACCTGCATTCACGAACTCATCTGTGACGATCCCAAAAAGCGAACGCCACGCGCGTATCAGAACAATCTCGGAAAAATCTCAGCAGACCGGTTCCTGCGTTTCGGCTAAAAACTGATCCATCTTGCGACCGGCAAACCGCGTCGCGCATCCAACACGACACCGGCAAGACTTTCCTGTCCGGAGTCAAACCGTCGGAGAGATTTCCGTGACCGCCTGGCTGCGATCCATCCTCGACAATCCGCGTACCGAATGGTTCATCACCGGCGTGATCGTTTTCAACGCAATCACGCTGGGCCTGGAAACCAGCAAGACCGCGATGGATGCCTATGGCCCCGTGCTGCTGACGATCGACGCGATCGTGCTGGCGATCTTCGTGGTCGAACTCTCGGCCCGCATCTTCGTGCACCGGCTGGCTTTCTTCAAGGATCCCTGGAGCCTGTTCGATTTCTTCGTGGTCGCAATCGCGCTCATTCCAACAACCGGCAATCTCTCGGTGTTGCGTGCCCTGCGCATCCTGCGCGTCATGCGCCTGATCACCGTGGTGCCGTCGCTGCGCCGCGTGGTCGGCGGCCTGATCGCCGCCTTGCCCGGCATGGGATCGATCGTCGCGCTGCTGGCGCTGATCTATTACGTGTTCGCGGTCATGGCGACCAAGCTGTTCGCGGCATCCTTTCCGGAATGGTTCGGCAATATCGGCGCCTCAGCCTATTCGCTGTTCCAGATCATGACGCTGGAGAGCTGGTCGATGGGAATCGTACGGCCGGTGATGGAAAAGTATCCGTATGCCTGGGCGTTCTTCGTGCCCTTCATCATCGTCACCACCTTTGCCGTTCTCAATCTGTTTATCGGCGTCGTGGTCAGCGCCATGCAGTCCGAGCACGAGAAGGTCGTTTCCGAAGAACGGGAGGCAGAACGCGACATGCTGCATCAGGAGGCCGAGCCGATCATCGAGGAGATGAAGCGGCTGCGGGCCGAGATCGGCGAACTCAAGCAGCATCTGCTCGCCCGGAGCGGAAACGCGCAGCCGGCTGGATGACAGAGCGCATGACCCTCCAGCCGATGCAGAGCTTCATTTTTCAATCAGTCAGCCAGAGGCGCAGATGAGCCAGAAGCGCTTCGCGTTTGCCGCATTGCCATCGCTGCCCGGCTGCGAGGTCAAAGGGCAATGCGAATCTCTGTTCGTCGAAACCGAGCCGCATCCGGAAACGCGAGCCGTATCCGAGATCGCGCTCGATCTTCAGGGAATTGCCGGCTCCCGCCATTATGGCTTCACGCGCAAGGCCGGACCGCGCGAGCCCTGGTACAAGCGCGGCATGGAGATGCGCTCCGGCCGGCAAATCACCGCCGTGTCGCGCGAGGAATTGACCGCAATTGCAGCCGCGATGCAGGTCGATCGCATTGCGCCGGAATGGATCGGCGCCAATATCGTGGTCTCCAATATTCCGCATTTCACCCTGCTGCCGGCCGGTACCCGCATCGTATTCGCCGAGGCGACGATCGTGGTGGAGGCGCCGAACGCACCGTGCCGGATCGCCGGCCGGGCGATTGCGCAGCATCTCACGCCCAGCGCGGCTCCCGGCGGGCTCGATCTGGCGTTTCCGGCAAAGGCCAAAGGGTTGCGCGGCGTGGTCGCCTCGGTCGAACGGCCAGGCACGATCCGCGCGGGCGAGCCGATCACCGTCAAGGTGCCGCCGCAAACATTGTGGCAGTCTGGCTGACCGACGCGAAACTAGTGGTCCGATTCTAACGTTCGCATCCCTTTCCGGCGACTTCTTTTGCGAACGTTAGAATCAAAGGACCACCAGCAAATATTGGATTTTAGTGGAGCTTTGAATTTGACATTCGCATTGCGAGCTTGCGGCGGGGTGGGTAGCGAATGTCAAATCCGCTCCACTAGGAGCCGCGGAATGATCCGGACCACCCTCCTCGCCGTGTGGATGGTGTTTGCAGGCCTCGGTGTGTCGCAGGCACAGAGCGAGCCAGAGTTCCAGCGCTTCGTGCAGTCGCTGTGGCCGGAGGCGCAGGCACTCGGTGTCTCGCGCACGACGTTCGACGACGCCACGCGCGGGCTCAAACCCGATCTGTCGCTGCCCGACCTCGTGATCCCCGGCAAGCCGAAAGCTACTCCGAAAGGCCAGCCGGAATTCGAGCGTACGCCGGCGCAATATCTCTCGGAGACGTCTCTCGCCCGCCTGACCGAACAGGGCCGCAAGCTTGCAGCCCAGCACCGCGCCACGCTCGCGTCGATCGAGCAGCGCTTCGGCGTGCCGGCATCGGTCGTGCTCGCGATCTGGGGCCGCGAAACCAATTTCGGCAATTTCAAGCTGCCGCATAACGCGATCGACGTACTGGCGACGCAGGCCTGGCTCGGCCGGCGCAAGGAGTTGTTCCGCGGCGAATTCCTGCTGGCGCTGAAAATCCTGGAAGAACAGCATGTCACCCGGTCGGCGATGAAGGCGTCCTGGGCCGGGGCCATGGGCCATACCCAGTTCCTGCCGACCGACTTCTTCAAATACGGCGTCGATTTCGACGGCGACGGTCATCGCGACATCTGGAATTCGATCCCCGACGCACTCGCCTCGGCGGCCAGCCAGCTTCTTGCCAAGGGCTGGGACAAGGGCAAGCGCTGGGGCTTCGAAGTCAAATTGCCGGACGGTGTCGATTGCTCGATCGCAGAACCGGAAACCAGGGCGACCGTCGCGGACTGGATCAAGCGCGGCTACGTCCCGCTCACCCACAAGCCAACGCGCGAGGAATTGGCCGAGCAGGCGTCGCTGTTCCTGCCGGCAGGGCTCAACGGTCCGGCTTTCCTGACGCTGAACAATTTCTACGTCTTCAAAGCGTACAACTTCGCCGATCTCTACGCTCTGTTCGTTGGCAATCTGGCCGACCGGATCGCCGGCGGCGGCAATTTCGCGACGCCATGGGGCAAGATCGAGCAGGCGCGGTCGGACCAGATCGAGGCCATCCAGCGTCACCTGACCGAAACCGGGTTCTACCGCGACAAGATCGACGGCAAGGCCGGCATGAAAACACGCGCGGCGCTCGGCGCCTGGCAGAAGGCCAACGGCGCTCCGCTCGATTGCTGGCCGTCGCGTGCGCTTGCGGAGCGTATGGCTGCCCGCCGTTAGCGCGCCGACGAATAAGCCCGGCGGGGCCATCGCACCGCCGGGCTGTTCATGGGACCTGCCGGATCGGCAGACGACCGGTCACACGCTAGATCAGCAACGTTGGATCAGCACACCTGGACGCGGCGAACCCGCCAGACGTAGCCATCCCACCAGCGCTGCTTCACCCAACGGCAGGGCGGGCCGTAATAGACCGGCGCCGGGGCGTAATAGACCGGCGGCGGCGGCGGAGCGTAATAATACGGTGCGGCCGCACCTGCGATGATGGCGCCGGCAGCAAGACCGCCCACGACGCCGGCAGCGACCGCGCCACCGCGCCAATAGCGGGCCTCAGCCTCGCCGGGCACCGCCAGAACCGAACCCGCGATCGTCACGGCAGCGACGAGCGCGATGAATAGCTTCCTCATGCATGTTCTCCTTGAGAGATCGGCTGGGGGAACCAGCGCGAATTGGCTACCCGCGAGTTGAAACTAGCGGCAAAAACTTACGCGAAAGTAGTTTTTCGTGGCATTTTGTCGCAATTTTGATCGCGCCGTGAACGCAGCTTCATCTCGACGCGATCATGCCTAAAGGTCATTGCGCAGACGCCTTTTCTTCACGCAAGCCGGTGGCCACTTCGCTGGAAAAAGCTTTAGTGGCAGATCCGCAGCTTGCGCCAGCGCCACCGGTAGCCATCCCACACCCGCTGCTGGCGAATCACGCAGCCGGGCGGCGGGCCGAGCGGCGCGGCGTAGTAAGCCGGCGCCGGATAGTGATCCGGGATCCCCATGACTTCGTTGGCGGACATCCCGCCGATCACATGTCGACGGTCGAGGGCGTTCGCATCCACGGACGCAACCGCCACCGCCGCAACCAAGGTGATCGTGCCCAGGCAGCCAGCGACTAATCGATTCATGAATGGTCGGCTCATGGCGGATCGTTTCATGTCGTGTCCTTTCCGGCAAGCCGACATTCAGGTCAAGCGTCCGGTCAGTCTGTCCGGTTTGGTTGAACCGGCCGTGAACACCGTGGCGACTGTTTCCGGCTCGGGGACCAATGGCTAGTGGCGCAGCAAGCTCCATATCTTCCGCACGATGGCGGGCGGCTTGCGGCCCGCAGTCAGGCTGTGGAAAACCGGGGTGGCCGGAACCGCTAGCGCCTGCGCCTCCCCCGGCCTCGGGTTGTTCAGCGGTTTGGCGCTGACTGTCACCGCGCGCTTGCGGACGGCCGCCTTCTTGGGACGCACGGACGTGCGGGCCTTGCGTTTCGGCAACGACGCCTGCCGCGCCAGGCTGCGGCCGACCTTCTCCAGAAACACCTTTTCGCGCTCATGCGTCAGCTTTTCCGTCGCCTGCGCCAGCGACAGCCAGCGCACCGCGCGAACGTCGCGCATGAGTTTTGCGACCGGCCGGCCGCTCGCCTGCATGCGCCAGAATCGGACGGTTTTGGGCCGGCCGGCCGATTGATAGACGAGCGAGCCGAGAAACTCGTGCACCTCGACATCGTGGCCGGTCTCCTCGATCGCCTCGCGCCTGGCGGCGGCCAGAGCGGTTTCGTTGCGATTGAGCTTGCCCTTGGGAAGCACCCAACTCTTCTGGCGGCGCAACTGCACGACGGCAAACAGCGGCCGGACCCGCCCCCGCATCACAATCCCGCCGGCCGCTTCGATCGGCGCCCGCCGGGATTTGTTCTTTTTCTGCTTCATGGCCTATCGTGCCGACGAATCTTGACGTGCGCACGACATTATAGGCGTCGCAATGCGGGCGCATACAGACTCACCGCGAGCGCCAGCGACGACGCCCGGACACATTCGCCTGTCGCGTTATTTCCAGCCGGCCTGCTTTTCGCACGCCACCCGCGCCTTTGGATTCGCCTTTTCCCACTGCGTGATCGAGCGGGTCTCGTTGTCGTCCATCTTCTCGTTCATGCAGATGCAATAGGCGCGCACGATGGCGGGCGTTCCGCCCTTCTCGCCCTTGTTGTCGGAAATGCACTGATTCACCCACTTGAGATCGTCGGATGTCATCTGCGCCGACGCGGCATGAGGCATCGTCATAATCGCAAGTGCAGCCAAGGCGAGACTTACGGGTTTCATCGTCGTGCTCCAGGGCATTCGGGCGCGGATTGCGTCCCGGCGCGACCTATAGCGTTGCCTGATATCCCGCTCAAATCAACGGTTGCGGCATGGTTTCCGGACGCTCTCGATCGCGTCAGCTGACCTCACCAGACCGCAACCATTAGCCCCCGGACGCTATTGCGGCTTGATCCCGGCTTCCTTGATGATCGGCCACCATTTGGCGATCTCGGCCTGGTGGAAAGCAGCCAATGCTTCCGGCGTCTGCTGGTCGCGCGGGAAGATTTCCTGCGCAATCTTGGTCAGCCGTTCACGCGTGACCGGATCGGCCAGCGCCTTCACCAGCGCATCGTTGAGCTTGGCGACGATATCCTTCGGCGTGTCCTTCGGCACCCAGAAGGCGTGCCAGAATGAAAAATAGAATCCCGGCAGCCCGGCTTCATCGGTCGTCGGAATATCCGGCGCGACCGGAATGCGCGACTTCGCGGTCACCGCATAGGCCTTGATGTTGCCGCCCTCGATCTGCGGCATCGACACCGCCGGCGTGTCCAGCATGACGTCGAGTTGGCCCGACACAAGCCCCTGCATCGACTGACCCGCGCCGCGATACGGCACCATCGTGTACTTCGCCCCGATCGCATTCTGGAACATCAGCCCGCCGACATGGCTCGGCGTCCCGACGCCGGAATTGCCCTGCGAGGCCTTGTCCTGATTGGCCTTCAGCCAGGCGATCAGCTCCTTGAGATTGTTCGCCGGCATGTCCTTGCGGGCCACGATGAGAAACGGCTGGGTCGAGATCAGCCCGACCGGTTCGAAGTCCTTCACCAGATCGAATTGCAGCGGATAGATCGCGCCGCTTGCGACATTCGTCCCCCATTGCCCGATGCCGATCGTGTAGCCGTCCGGCGCGGCGCGTGCGACCCGGCCGACACCGATGCTGCCGCCGGCGCCTGTGGTGTTCTCAACGACAATCGTGGCGCCGAGGATGTTGCGCATGCCTTCGGCCATGATCCGCGCGATCACATCGGTCGAGCCGCCGAGGCCAAGCGGAACCACGAGCGTGATCGGACGTGACGGATAGCTCTGCGCATGCGCGCTCGACACCAGCATCACCGCACCGAGCACGGCGATCAGAAACCTTGTCATGACGTTTGCTCCCGGACTTTTACGGGAGCTTGAGCTCCCGGTTTTTTTGGGAGCCTAGCACGGAACGGCTTTGCCGGGACAAGGATGACAGCGCGCTGCGAACAAGCTACGCAGCGTCAGCAATCTTTCACGATAGCAAATTCGTCCACCAGATCGTCAGCAGTCCAATCGCAGCCGCGATCATCACCGGCACAGTCGTGAGCGTCCACGTGCTGCCGAGCGGATGATGACGGCCGCAATAATAGCAGCGCTGAAACTTGGTGAGGATCGGCTCGTCCGGAGCGATCGGCGAACCGCAGGACCGGCACTCGTTACTCACGCAGGGCATGCAACGTCCCCGGATATGCGCAGCCCATGGCCGCGCAGACACAAACGCAACTGCCGATCATCCTAGACGCGCGGGTTTGACATTGCGTTAACCGACCCCGCCGGATGTTCCGTTGCTGTCCGGCTGTTCGATACGGCCGCGGCTTTGCAGCCACATAGCCAGGAGCCAGCATCCCATCGCCCAGGCCGCGCCGGCGCTCCAGCCGGCCAGAACATCCGTCGGCCAATGCACGCCGAGATAGACGCGGCTTGCGCCGGTCAGGAGCGTCAGCAGGATCGCGACCGATATCACATAGGCCTTGAGCCGCCTGCGGCTCTGGATTCGCGCCAGCAAGGCGCCGAGCGTCAGATACGTCACCGCTGAGAGCATCGCATGTCCGCTCGGGAAACTCGCGGTCTGCACCTCGACCAGATGCGCGACCAGATCGGGACGTGGCCGCGCAAACAGATGCTTCAGGCCTTCGCTGAGCACGACGCCGCCCGCGATCGCGACCACAACCAGCAAAGCCGCGGCCCGCTTGCCGTCGATCACGAGATAACCGATCGCTACCAGCGTCAGGAGCGCCACCACGGTGAAACTGCCGAGGCTGGTGATATCGCGCATGGCGAGTTCCAACCAGGCCGGACCGATCGGATCGGCGAGGTCGGCCGGATTGCGCAGCGCCCGCAGCAATGCTTCATCGAACGCATGCGTCTGGCCATCCATGACCTCGTCGGCGATCTTGCCGAAGATCCCGAGCATGGCTGCGATCAGGGCGAGAATCGCAAACGGCACCAGTTCCGGCAGCGAGCGTGCCCGCAATGACGTGGCAAAGGTCGATAGTGTCCGCAGTGGCATGTCGCTCGCATTCCGGCGTCGCCGACGCCGATATGTGTTGAATGTCGCCGGAAAAAATCAGCTTCGCTGAAGTGGTGCAAGATTCTCTTAAGGCCTGACGACACGCGCGAATCGCGGACGCGATTCGTTCCAGGCGAACAGATGCGAACCTTGTATCAGGTTGATACGGAGCGCCGTGGTCCAGGCGCCGGAGCGTCGGCGGTGCGCGGTTTCAGCCAGTCGACCGGGCAGGCCTGATACGCCGCATCGATCGCAAGCGGCGCGCCCTTGAGCGGAAACTCCACCGTGGTCGTGCCTGCTACGTGCGACATCACGCGGACATAGAGCGTCCCGGCTGCACGCAACTGCTCGAGGAACAGCGCGACCTCTTTTGGATCCTCGATCACCACCGTTGAAAACGTCTGCAGGAAGCGGACCTGTGCATCGTGGCCGGGATTGCTGTCGAAGCGGTAGCTCAGCGTCGAGGTGCGGTTCGATCCGACGCGATGGTTGAAGGCAATGCGCACGACCGGCACGTTGTCGAAGCAACCCAGTTGAAGCGAGCCGGTCTGAAGCTGGACCTGAGGATATCGTAGCTGCTGCTGACGCTCGTTGCGGCTGCGGGCATTGACCTGCGCCACGCCGGCCGGCTTGCCGAGGATGCGGTCGTAGCCCCGCTCGATTTTCCAGTCGCCGGCCTCGGGCGCCGCTGCCGTAACGCACCCGGACAAGACTGACAAAGCACCGAGGACCGCAAACATACGCACGACGACGCCCCCCAATACCGTCACTATGACTCGCCTTCAGGTTGCAGGCAACGCCGGCCGGCGTCGACCGCCCGGGGAGGTAGCGGAATCCGGAAATCGTGGCGTTTGAGCCTTGCGGCGGGCCAAACGTGTGCAGTGCAGCATTTTTGGCAAGAAGCTTGCTTGTCACAAGCACGCCGGGATCTGAACCCGAAAGAAGAAAAGCAATGTCACACACGATGACCAACTGTAATGCGTCGCCGACGGTCTCTGATCCGATGCAAACCGAGCGTCCCCAGGAGTCGCGTGAGAGGGCCGCAACCGACACGCCGCGCCGCCGGAACGCCCTCTGGGCATTGGCGCTTGCGGCGATGACGGCGTTCGCGATTGCGAGCGTCGCGCTGGCCGGGGAATACCATTCCAATCCATGGCTTCTGACCTGGATCCCGGCGACCTGCTGCGTCACCAACGATTGCTGCTGGGAAGTCTCGGAGCGCGAATTGCGCGCGCTTCCGGACGACGAGTGGGAAGTGAAGTCGACCGGACAGGTGCGCAAGCGCACCGCCTGGTCACCCGATGGCAAGTTCTACCGGTGTGCCTGCGACTACGACAATGTCGACAAGCATTGGGTCAAGCATCAGGGCGCCAATACGCGCTGCCTGTTCGTCCCGATGCGGTCTGCCGCGGCGTCCTTCCCGAGGCAACGCCCGGCGCATTGACGGGGTCGAAGGAAGACCGCCGTCCACGTCCACCGGGACGATCCGGTTCCGGTGCTGAATTCGGGTGCCGTTCGCGAGCAACGCGGCGGACGCGGTGGTGTTGCGCGCTTGCGTCCCCACACCGGGGCATGCGAGTGGCTCGCGTCTTATCGCTTACGAATGCTCGCGTCGTATCGCTAGAGACAGAAGATGCGCGTCGCGCCGCGCTCCGGCGTGATTTCGCAGCACATCCGGCCACCCTGCGGCATCGGTGACGAGCCGGCGGGACAGGCCGCGCGGCTGGCTGCCGGTCGGCGGCTGACATTGTCCTCCCGGCTGCGCGCGCGCAACCGTTCGCGATTCTGCTCGGCCCGCTCCCGTGCGCGCTCCCGTGCCCGTTCGCGTGCGCTCGGCTCCGGACGCACCGCTTCTTTCTTGAGCTGCGGCTTCGCCGGGATGGCGACACAGCGTCCGCCCTGCTCCTGCTGATTGGCGCCGCAAACCAGCGGACAGATGCGTCCGCGCTGCGCCTTGACCGCATCGAGGGCGCCAATAGTGGCCGCCTCTGTGTCAAGATTCACGCCGGCATGGCGATTGAACAGCCCGAGCGCCTCACGCGATTTCGGCGACCAGATCCCGTCGGTCGAGCCCGGATCGCATCCGACCCGGCGCAATTCGGTCTGCAGGGTGCGCGTCACGACACGCAGTTCACCCTTTGGATCGGGCTTGGCTTCGATCTCGCGTTTCGAGTCGGCCGCTGGCGGCAACACCGCAACAACGGATTTCGATTCAGTCGGCGGCTGCTTGATCGCTTCGGACGGCGGCGCACTGATCTGCGGCTGAGCCAACGGCCGTGCCGACTGAGCCGGAGCAACCTGAGGCGCCGGCGGCACCTGCGGGACGATCGTCGTTTCGTCACGCGCCACCTTCTCGCGCTGGGAGCGCGCAAGATTGGCGTAGAATCCCGACTTGTGAACGGCCAGGAACGAGTCCCAGGCCTCCTTGGTGCCGACTCGCTCGGCGAATTCGTAATCCCGGCGCGGGTCGGCGCCAACCTGTGCCGGTGCGGACGGTGCGACCGGCTGCGCAGCGATCTCGCGCTTGGCCTCGGGGACCAGCGCCACCGTGGCGCCACCCAGAGAACCATAAACGAACGGCTCCTGCTTGTTGCCGGTCGCCCGCACCACCTCGTCGCGCACGTAACCAAGCGCGATCCGGATATCGCGGCCGGGCACCGCGAGATTTTTCACCAATGCAGCGGTGAACGGCGAATTCGAACCGCGTCCGTCTTCGGCGGTCGAGCCGGCCTTGGCCGCAAACGCAATCAGCGTGTCGCTGGTCGTGGGCTCGATCTTGGCAAGCCCCGAGGTGACCTGACGCGTCGTCACCCCGCGCTGCATGGTCCGCACGAACGGATTGTCGCGACAGGCGTCGAGAATGATCAGCCGCAGCCGCTTCGCAGGCTCCAGCGCGCGCGCCAGACGATCCAGCGACAACGCCTCGTCCTCGACGTCGAAATCGGTCGCGAGCTTGGCATCCACCGGCAGCAGATAGTTCGTGCCGTTCACCTCGATGCCGTGACCGGCGAAATACATGACGGCGATGTCGGCATCCCGGGCGATTGCGGTGAAGTCTCGCGCAACCCGCTTGAATTCAAGGTTCCCGAGATCGGTCCTGGCCTCGACCACCTCGAAACCCGAACGGCGGAACATCTCCGCCATTGCATTGGCATCGTTGACCGGATTGGCGAGCTTGGAGGCATTCTGGTAGGCGGAATTTCCGATCACCAGCGCAACGCGTTTTTCAGCCTGGGCCGGCCCCAAGCACAGCACGAAGGCGGCGCAGAGGCCGCACAGGATCGTGGTCAGACGCTTCATCGCCTAGCCTCCGCAAGCCAAACCCGCCGAACTCGCTGATGGCGCACATTATCAGCGCAGGGGGATCGATCCAACTAGGTCGCGGGACCAGATCGAACGGTTCAACCGCTCGTGAACGGGCCGGTTGCGCCAGGTTCCCGGATCGGTATGTGTTGGATCTGTCCGCGCTCAAACCGAAGGCATTTCCGATGCGTTACCGCTGCGCCGTGCTCGACGACTACCAGAACGTGGCCCTGAAAATGGCCGACTGGTCCAGGGTGACCGGCGATGCGGATGTCACGGTGTTCAACGAGCGGCTGGGCGACGAGGCGGCCGTCGCCCGGGCGCTGCAGGGCTTCGGCATCGTCTGCCTGATGCGCGAGCGGACCCCGTTTCCGCGCAGCCTGATCGAAAAGCTGCCGGACCTGAAGCTGATCGTGACCACCGGCCTCAAGAACGCCTCCATCGATGTCGCTGCGGCCAAGGAGCGAGGCATCCTGGTCTGCGGAACCGAGGGCGCCAAGCACCCGACCGCAGAACTCGCGATCGGCCTGATGATCGACCTGGCCCGTCATATCAGTGAGGAGAATGCCCGCATGAAGGCGGGCGAGGCCTGGCAGGCCAGCATCGGCGCCGATCTCTTCGGCCATACGCTTGGCATCGTCGGGCTCGGCAATCTCGGCCAGCGGGTCGCGAAGGTGGGTCAGGCATTCGGCATGAAGGTGATCGCCTGGAGCCAGAATCTCACCCCGGAGCGGTGCGCGGAACACGGCGTCAGCTACGCGACCAAGGCCGACCTGTTTCAGCAATCGGACTTCATCTCGATCCACATGGTGCTGTCCGACCGCAGCCGCGGGCTGATCAGCGCAACCGATCTCGGCATGATGAAACCCACCGCGTACATCATCAACACGTCGCGCGGACCGATCATCGACGAGACCGCGCTGATCGCAGCCTTGAAGAACAAGGCCATCGCAGGCGCCGGCCTCGACGTCTTCGATACCGAACCGCTGCCGCGCGACCATGCCCTGCGCACGCTTCCGAATGTCGTCATCACGCCGCATCTCGGCTATGTGACGCAGGACGGCTACCGCGCCTTTTACGGCGGGACCGTGGAGGCGATCCGCGCCTTCCTCGACGGCAAGCCGATCCGGGTGATCGGTTGACCCCGCCGCTGCAACGCCCATAACAAGCCAAATCTGGAGGAATGCCATGCAGCCGCGTGAACGGATCGCCTTTTCACCAATCGAAACCCGCCCCAAGCTGACATTCCCCGACGGCGTGCGAATGGTGATCTGGCCGGTGCTGGCCCTGGAGGACTGGGATATCTCGCGGGCGATGGCGCGCATGGTGATCGTGCCGCCGCAATTGCAGCCGCTGTTGCCCGACCATCCGAACTGGAGCTGGCACGAATACGGCATGCGGGTCGGCTTCTGGCGGATGAAGAAAATGCTGGAGCGCGTCGGCGCAACCCCGACGGTCACACTCAATGCCAAGGTCTGCGAAAGCTATCCAGAGGTGGTCGAAGCCTGCCTCAAAGCGGGCTGGGAATTAAACGCCCATGGCTACGAGCAGATCCCGATGCACAAGCTCGACGACCAGCGCGCGACCATCAACAAGGCGATGGACGTGATCGAAAAGTTTGCAGGCTACCGCCCGCGCGGCTGGTTCGGCCCCGGCCTGACCCAGACCTTCGACACGCTCGACTACCTGAGCGAGGCCGGCGTCGAATATATCGGCGACTGGGTGCTGGACGATGAGCCGGTCACCCTGAAGACCACGCACAAGCCGGTGGTGGCCCTGCCCTACAATTTCGAGATCCACGACATCGTGCTGTTCACCGCGCAATACCATCCGTCCGGCATGTTCTACGACCGCGCGATGGACCAGTTCGACATCCTGTATGAAGAATCCGCGGAGCGGCCGAAGATCATGGCGATGGCCTGCCACCCGTATCTCTCCGGCGTGCCGCACCGGATCGGGCATGTCGAGCGGGCCTTCGCAGACATTCTCGCCAAACCTGGCGTCGTGTCCTGGACCGGCGAGCAAATCCTCGACTGGTATCTCGGCCAGCAGAAAGCTTCGTAATGTCCACACGCATCCGCTCGGCTTTCGTGCCGCATGATCTGAAGGCGCCGATCAAGGGCGCCGACGATGGCCCGCTGGCCGGTCTCTCGGTCACGATCAAGGACATGTTCGATATCGTCGGCGAGCGCACCGGCGGCGGCAATCCCGACTGGCTCGCGGCGCAGAAGCCCGCAACGAAAAATGCGGCCGTGGTGCAGAAGCTGCTCGATGCCGGCGCCACCATCACCGGCAAGACAGTGTGCGACGAATTTTTCTACTCGATCGCCGGGGTCAACGCGCATTACGGCACGCCGGTCAATCCGCGCGCGCCGGGCCGCCTGCCCGGCGGCTCGTCCAGCGGATCCGCATCGGCCGCCGCGTCGGATGCCTGCGACTTTGCGATCGGCAGCGACACCGGCGGCTCGGTGCGCATTCCCTCGTCGTTCTGCGGCCTCTACGGCATCCGCACCACGCATGGCCGCGTCGATGTTGCCGGCGCGATGGCGATGGCGGACTCCTTCGATGCCGTAGGCTGGTTTTCGAATGCGCCCGGCATCTTCCGCAAGGTCGGGCCGGTGCTGCTGGGCGGCACGTCGACCGCGGCGAACATCACCAGGCTCGTCGTGCTCGACGATGCGTTCGCGGAGGCCGATCCGGAAGTCGCCGCGCTGATGAAGGACGCACTCGCAGCGATAGCAGCCGACGTGCCGTCGCCGTCGCATCAGCGGATCGCACCCGATGGGCTCGACACATGGCGCGAGGCGTTCCGGATCATCCAGTCGCGCGAAATCTGGTCGGTCTATGGCGACTTCGTCACGCGCACCAAGCCGCAATTCGGGCCCGGCGTGGCCGAACGCTTCGCCGCGGCGGCGACAGTCACCGAAGAGATGGCGGCGCAGGCCCGGGTGATGCAGGAACGCGCCCGCGACCGCATCCGCGGTATTGCGCAGCCCGGCAGGCTGCTGGTGTTGCCGACCTCGCCGGCAATCGCACCGCTCGCCGATGCACCTCATGCAGAGCATGAATCTTTCCGCCTGCGCGCCATGCGCATGACCTGCATTGCCGGCCTTTCCGGTTTGCCGCAAGTCTCGATCCCGATCGGCACGATCGATGGCCTCCCGGTGGGGCTGTCCTTCATTGGCTGGGCGGGTGGCGACGAAGCGCTGCTCGATCTTGCGGTGCGGCTCGCGCGCTATTGCGGAATGACGGCATGACGAACACGAAAGAAATTGCGATCATCGGCGGCGGCATCTGCGGGCTGGCGCTCGCGCTCAACCTGCACCGCCTCGGCATCCCCTGCCGGGTCTACGAGCGCGCGCCGGAGATTAAAGAGCTTGGTGTCGGCATCACCGTGCTGCCGCATGCGATGCGCGAGTTCAGCGCGCTCGGCGTCGGCGACGAGGTGCTGAAGACCGGCATCGAGAATGTCGAAAGCTGCTTCTTCAACCGCTTCGGCCAGCTCATCTACAAGGAGCCCCGCGGCAAGCTGGCCGGCTACGAATATCCGGAGGTCGGCATCCATCGCGGACGCCTGCATCTGATCCTGTATCGCGCCGTGCTTGACCGGCTCGGAGCAGATGCCGTCCTCACCGGCCGCGAGTGCATCGGGGTGGAGCAGGACGGCAATGGCGTGACGATCGCGTTCCGGGACTTTCCGGGTGGCGCGGCGCTGCCGCCGGTGCGGGCCGCGGCCGCCATCGCCTGCGACGGGATCAATTCCGCGATCCGCAAGATTTTCTATCCGGACGATGAGATTAAATTCGCCGGCATCAATACCTGGCGCGGTGTCACACGGCGGAAGCCGATCCTGACCGGCAAGAGCTATATGCGGGTCGGTTCGATCCTGACCGGCAAGATCGTGATCTATCCGATCATCGACAATGTCGACGGAGAGGGAAACCAGCTGATCAACTGGATGGCCGAGATCCAGCAGGACAGCTACGCCAAGAATGACTGGAACCAGCCGGGTAATCTCGATTCTTTTTTCCACATCTACAGGGACTGGACCTTCGACTGGCTCGACGTCGCCGGCATGGTCCGCAATGCCGACCAGATCCTGGAATATCCGATGGTCGACAAGGATCCGGTCTCGCAATGGAGCTTCGGCCGCATCACGCTGGCGGGCGACGCCGCCCACCCGATGTATCCGCGCGGCTCGAACGGCTCCGCGCAGGCGATGATCGATGCGCGCACGCTGGCCGATTGCCTGACGCGCGAGCCCGATGTCGCGGCAGCGCTCAAGGCCTACGAGGCAGCGCGCTGCGAAACGACAGGCAGGATCGTCCGAACCAATCGCGAATTCCCGCCGGACTTCATCAACATCAAGGTGGAAGAGTTGGTCGGCGACCGGCCGTTCGAGAAGCTCGACGATTACATCACCCAGGACGAATTGCGGGCGCTGTCGGAGAACTACAAGAAGATCGCGGGCTTTTCAGTCGCCGATGTGACACGGCGCTGAACAGCTTTTCGCGTCGGAGCTGAATAGCACCTCTCCCGCCCGGCACGAGCGACGCTGTCGTGTAACGTCATACCTGTGCGAAGAACAAGCGAGGCTGAAAAAGCGAACGCGCGCTCGAGATAATTTTACATGTTAAGGACGCCGGCGGACTTTATCGCGCTCGCCAAATTTTGGACCCAACATTTCCCTTCGGTGCGGCTCGCACGAACCGAGGGGGACGACATGCCGCGATACTTCTTTCACATCGAAACGCAGGATTTCCGTTTCAGCGATCCGGACGGGCAGGATCTGGTGTCGCTCAACGCGGCGCATGAATACGCGCTCCGCCTGATCGACAAGACGACACAACTCGTGGGACTGCCCAAGGACGTCCGCTGGACCGTCAACATCTGCGATCCCGTCGGCGAATCCGTGCTGGTCGTGATGTTTCCGGTCTACAGCCCCGGATGGTTTGGCGGCCCGTTGAACGGACACAGCTCCGTCGCACTGACCTGACGCACGCCATCACGGCCCGCCGCGACATGGAACCCAACCAGCGGCTTGGCGTTCTGTTCAGATTGCGCAAGTCACGAGGCAATCATGTTCAAATGGGCTGTTCTTTTTCTGGTCATTTCGCTGATCGCAGGCGGCATCGGCCTGACCGGCATTTCAACTTTCGCGAAACGCATAGCGATGGTCCTTTTTGCCCTGTTCTTCCTGGGCTTCCTGGCCTTGCTGGGCTTTGCCTATCTGCTCGGCAACGCCTTCGAAGCCGGACGCACGGCCGCTCTTCTTCCATTCCTGGCATGAGACATTCGAACTGAAAGCGGCGGGGCGCACCCCGCCGCTTTCAATGTGCGACCTAATCCGGTCAGCGGCTACGACGCGGCTGCACCGGCCGATAGGCCCGGTCGGAATTCCAGGCGCGCGACGGTGCAACGTAGCGGCCATAGGCGCCCCTCGCATCGTCGTAAATCTCGTCCCTCGAGCCATAGGGCGAACTGTAGGCCGGCGTGTTGCCATGGTAGCCAGAGTTGAGGTCTTCGCGGCTCTGCGACGCCTGCGCGGTTGCTGCGAAAGCCACCAGCGAGGCGGCAGCGAGTGCGGTCTTGATGATCGTCATAGTCAGTCTCCTTCCAATCGAGCGGCGAACCTTCGCGACCGAAGCATCCGCAACTCAGTGGGTCGGCAGCTAAGTGCTGATGGCGCTCGCGCCAATCAACGCGCCGTGACCGAAAGCATGACCGCGCATGACATCGGTGTGTGTCGCTGGAATAGATGAGACGTTGCGCGTCGTGCCGCGAAATGTTCGCGCGACCAAAGTCGGAAGAACATTCAATGGCTTCTTTGCGGGACCCGCGACCGCGAACGATTCATTCGCATATCGCGGCCAACAATGGCGCGCATTTTCTCCCAAAAGCGGACAAGGCGAAACAATGGCCTCCAGCCGGAGCCGCATCACAAGCCGCCAACATCGCGATCTTTGCCTGGAATGATTCTGATCGAGGCTGGCTGAGCGCGATGCATGGCATCTGCACCGGCCATTCGCGGACAGCATGGCAGCAGCAACGCGCCAGAGATTCAGCGCGTCGCGATCACCGCGACCGGGCCGCCGCCATCGGGGCCTTGATGCTCCGCGCCACCGGACACATAGATCTCCGCATGCCCGACCAGGCCAGCAAGCGCGCCGCAGACGAAGGCGCGGGCATGCCGCGTGGGTGAAATGTCCGAATCGTCCAGCATGGTGTGGCGGAAACCACGCAGCATCGCGTTCTGGCTGGGCTCGGCCTTGGCCAGCATCACCACCAGCCGTTCGCGTTCGTCGCGCGAAAGCTGGCCGTCGGCGGCAAATCCAAGCCGCCGCAGCGCGGCCCGCACCGGTTCGACATCGATCGCGTCCGCCATCACCGCATGATCGACGACCAGCGCCCCGCTCCAATGCTCCGACATGCCGAGCACAACGATTTCGTGACCCAACAACTCGATCCCGGCCGAACAACTGGCACGGCCGGAATGCAGCGACCAGTTCTCGCCGATATCCTTGTCCGCAATCGTTTCCGCCTTCAGTTCGCCGAGCGCGACCGCAACGCCGAGCGCGCTGGCGGCGCGCGACAGCCCCATGGACTTCAGCGTCGACGAGGTGGCAACGCTCTTGCCGCGCGCTGTAGCGTCACCGATCCGCTGTGCTGTCAGCAGCGGACACTTGATCTGTACGAAATGCACGTCGGCCGGGTCGGTGATGCCGGCATCGCGCATCGCCGCGCGCACGCCATCGGCGACGGACGCAATCTGCCCGGCGCGGCCGAGATGCTCGGGCGGCAGCGCCGCGGTGTGCGCCCGCCCGATCGCGAGCGCCGGACCACTTCCGTCGCCGTCGCTTCGCTCGAACACCGTCCAGTGCGGCGTCATCGCGCCTTCGGTGCCGCCCGACATCACGAAGCAGATCGTCTCCGCCTGCTCGCGCGGCATGAATTGCGCGAAGAACTGCGTCAGCGTCATGGTGGCAAAGCCGCGGCTGAAATCGTTGACGCAGCCATTGCCTTCGGTCTTGCCGAAGACGGCGATCACGCCGCGCGGATCAATCCGCCCGTCTTCGATCGCACGCGCGATGCCGCTCGCGTCATCAGGACCGTTCGCGGAAATGCGATGAACCTTGGCGACTGGCACGTAACCTCCTCAGCAGCAGGGGATGCCGGAGGCGTTCGCGGCGACCGCCTGTTCCAGCGCCGGCAGCGCCGCCGCAAGCGCGGCATTGCCGGACATGCCGGCGCGGAACCGCGCCAGCAGATCCTGGCGCATCGCGGGATAATCAACCCCGGTCACATGCCCTTCCTTGACAATGGTGCGGCCGCCGACGATCACCTCGGCGATATGCCGCGCGGTGACGCGCGCGAACAGCAGGTCGCGCGGATCGAGACTGGACGTGAGACGGTCGTCGTCGATCTGCGACCAATCGAGCAGAATGAGGTCCGCAGGTCCGCCCTCGGCGAGCGAGCCGCCATCGTCACGGTTCAGCACCGAGAAGCGGCCATTGCGCCAGGCCGACGTCAGGATATCGGCACGGCTGACATCGACCTCGAAGCCCCATCCGCCATGCAGCAGATGGGTCAGCCGCATCTCGCGCAGGGAATCGTCGTCTTCATCCAGCGCGAGCCCATCGATGCCGAAGGCGATGCGGCAGCCGCGTCGCTTCATTTCGGCTAGCGGGGCGATACCGGAACGAATCCCGAGATTGGAGGAGGTGTTGACTGAAATCGTCACGCCGCGTTCGGCCAGCAATTCCAGTTCGTCCGGCCGCGCCCAGGTGCAATGCCCCAGCGTCAGCCGCGGCGATAGGAAGCCGATCGAATCGAGATAGCGGATGATGCCGTCGGGTATTTCCCGGTCCGCCCATTCGCGCTGATAGCGCGTTTCGAGGCAATGCATGTGAATGCGGCGTCCGCTGCGGGACGACGCTTCGGCGATCGCGCGCAGCAAGCCATCCGAGCACCATTGCACGCCGGTCGGACCGTATTGCACGTTGAAGTCCGGATGATCGACCGCCGCGACTGCTGCGTCCACCAGCGCAAGCTGTTCGCTGACCGGCAGCATCGGCCGCAGAAACCGCGCGCGGATTTCGGCAGCCGCCTCGGGCGGCAACGCATCGACAATCGGTTCGGACGGTCCATAGACCAGCGGATTGCGATCCCGCAGACCGACCGCGAATCCGACGCGGACGCCGACATCGCGCGCGGCCTTCGCCACCGCCCTGGCTTCGGTGACGTAATCGGTTAGACCCTGGACGCGGTTATAATGCACCATGACCACGCCCTGCCCGCCCAGCGCCGAACGCGACAGCGACACCGCCGCTGCGAGATACGGGTCGACCGCCGGGAACATCGCCAGATAATGCAGCCAGATCTCCAGCGGCTTGCCGCCGGCCCCGATCGAACTCGACCGCGCCGCGCGGGCGTGATCGTGCGCATTGCACATCACGGGCATCGCCAGGAGCGAGGGCGCGCTGCCGCCATGCGGCGCAACCTTGGCGATGCGATCGCCGTCGAAGGCAATGCCGACCGGGCCAATGGCGACCGCATCCGGCGCCGTCAACGCATGTTCAACTTCGATGACCCGCACCGCAATCCCCGCTCATCCGATCGCAAACTCATCCTTGCGGTGCGCCCAGCCGGTCACCCGCATTTCGATCAGCGAGAAGATGACGTAAAGCGACACGCCCATCACTGCAAGGATCAGCAGGCCGGCGAAGACCAGCGGCACGTCGAACGATGACGATGCGATCATCATCACGTTGCCGATGCCGCGGTTGGAGGCCACCGTCTCCGACAGCACCACGCCGACGAAAGCGAGAGTCACCGCGACCTTGAGCGAGGCGAAGAAATAGGGCATCGCGCGCGGCAGGCCGACATTCCAGAGAATGTCCAGCTTGCTGGCCCGCAGCGTCTTCATCACGTCTTCCAGTTCGGGCTCTGTTGTCGCAAGACCGGTCGCGACATTCACCACGATCGGGAACATCGACATGATCATGGCGGTGAGAATGGCCGGCACCGCGCCGGCGCCGAACCACAGGACGAAGATCGGCACCACTGCCACCTTGGGGATCGAGGCGAAGCCGATCAGCAGCGGATAAGCCACGTCGTAGGCGATCTTCGACACGCCAACCAGCATGCCGAGCAGCACCCCGATCAGAATGCCGAAGCCGAAGCCGACCAGCGTCGTGTACAGCGTCTGCATCGTATGCGGCCACAGCGCCGGTGCGCGCTCCCACAACGTGACGAGAATCTGGCTCGGCTTTGGCACCACCAGATCGCTGATGTTGAAGGCGCGGCAAAGAAACTCCCACAGCAGGAAGAAACCGATGATCAGGGCGGCGGAGGCGATCCGCCGGCGCACTTGCGCGTCCATCACGCGGCCTCCTTCTGTGGGCGATTGGCGATGATCAATTCGCGCAGCCGCTGCGTCATCGTCACAAAGTCCGGTGCATATGACATCTCGATGCTGCGCGGGCGCGCGAACGGCACCGTCGTATCGTCAATGATCCGGCCGGGCCGCGCCTGCATCACGCAGATGCGGTTGGCGAGAAAGCCCGCCTCCTTCAGGTCGTGGGTGACCAGCAGCACCGTCGGCTTCCGCGATATCCAGAGGTCCTGCATGATCGTCCACAATTCCTCGCGAGTGAACTGATCGAGCGCGCCGAACGGCTCATCCAGCATCAGCAATTGCGGATCGTGAATCAACGCACGGCACAGCGAAGCGCGCTGCATCATGCCGCCGGACAATTGCCACGGATATTTGTCGCCGAAACCGTCAAGCCCGACCTGCTTGAGCAACGCGTCGACACGATCGCGGAACTCGGTCTTGCGCTTGGAGCGATATTCCTGCCGGAACGGCGGCACGATCTTCAGCGGCAGCATCACGTTGTCGCGGATCGTCTTCCACGGCAGCAGCGTCGGATTCTGGAACGCCATGCCGACCCGCATCGGCTCGGCGCCGACCTCGCGGCCCGACACATACACATAGCCGCTCGACGCCTTCAGCAAGCCGGTGACGAGCTTCAGGATCGTGGACTTGCCGCAGCCCGACGGCCCGACCAGCGCAACGAAATCGCCGCGTCCAATCTTGAGGCTGGTCTCGGTCAGCGCCTGCACCTTCTTGTCGCCGCGCCCATAGGTCAGCGTGACATTCTCGAGTTCGACAAAGGCGTTGTCGGTGGCGACTTGCCGGTTGCTCATGCTGCATTCTCTGTGGAGGGCGAGGAGCGGACGCCGCCGGTGACGGCGCGCATGGTCTTGCCGGCGTTGCGCACATCGGGCGCCGGCATCTGCTGGAGGGCATGGACCGAGCGGCCCCAGCCCTTGGTGCCGGCAACCAGCGTGCGGTCGCGCATCACGAAGCGGCCGCGCACGATGGTGTGGACCGGCAGGCCCTTCACCTTGCGGCCATGCCAGGGCGAGATTTTCGAGCGCGACTGGATTTTCGCATCGTCGATGATCCATTCGCGGGACAGATCGACCAGCGCGAGGTCGGCGTCTGCGCCGGGCTGGATCGCTCCTTTCCGCGGATAGAGCCCCCAGATCCGCGCCGGGTTGAACGCGCTCCAGCGCACATAATCCGAAATCGACATGCGGCCGGCATTCACCTCGGTCAGCATCGCCGGCATCTGGGTCTCGACGCCGGGAAAGCCGCAATCCACCGCCCAGATGTCGTTGCGCGTTTTCTCTTCCGGACTATGCGGCGCGTGGTCTGTGGCGATCATGTCGATCGTGCCGTCCTTCAGGGCCGCGAAGATCGGCTCCTGGTTGGCCTTCTCGCGCACCGGCGGATTGACGCGGATGACGCCGCCGAAGCGCGCATAATCGTCCGCCGAGAGGAAAAGATATTGCGGGCAAGTCTCGCCGGTGACGTCGACGCCGCGCGCCTTCGCCTCGCGCAGCGGCCGCAACTCATCGGCCGAGGAAATATGCAGGATGTGGATGCGCGCGCCGGTCCATTCCGAGAGAATGCAGGCGCGGCTCACGGCCTCGACCGCAACCACCGCGGGGCGCGACGCGAGATGTGCCAGCGGATCGTGCCGGCCGGCCTGCGTTAGCCGGGTCTGTCGCCGCTCCATGATCGAATTGGTCTCGGCATGCAGCGAGATACGCTTGCCGGTCTCCGCCACCACCTCGAATGCTTCCAGCATCGCGCCGGTGGACGGTGATGGGATCTTGCCGAACGTATTGCCCATGTAGAGCTTGAACCCGATCACGCCGCCCGCGATCAGCTCCGGCACGTTGTCGATGGTGTCCTCTCCGAGAAGCCCGTAGAGGCCGAAATCGACATGCGCTTTTGAAGCCGCGATCGCGTGTTTCTCAGCAAGGATCGTGCCGTTGCCGGTGGGCGGGATGGTATTCGGCATGTCGAACACCGTGGTCACGCCGCCGAATGCGGCCGCGGCGGTTCCGCTCTCCCAATCTTCCTTGTGCGGATAGCCGGGATCGCGGAAATGCACATGCACGTCGATCGCGCCGGGGAGGATATGCAGACCGGTGGCGTCGAGGGTTTCACGCGCTGGTGGCATCGCGTCGGGCGCACCAACCGCGATGATCGTCCCCTCACCGATGGCAACGCTGGCCGGGAACGCCGCGTCCGGCGTCACGACGATGCCGTTGTTGATGACGAGATCGGCGGTCATGGCTTTGGTCATGGCATCCTCACAGCATCGCCCAGCCGCCATCGACCGGCAGGTCGGCGCCGGTGATCTGCCGCGAGACGTCGCTGGCGAGGAACAGGCAGGCATTGGCGACGTCCTGATCGAGCGTCACCCGCTTCAGCGCGTAATCGGCGGCGTGACGTTCCATAGCCTCTTTCAGCGAAATGTTGAGCCGCTTCGCCATGTCGGCGCAGACCTTCTCGCGGAAGCGCGGGCCGTCGACCATGCCGGGCGCGACGCAATTGACGTTGATATTGTGCTGGCCGACTTCGAGCGCGAAGCTCTTGGTGATCCCGCGCAGTCCCCATTTTGAGGCGGAATAGGCCATGCGGCCGGCGCGCCCGCGCATGCCGAAGGTGCCGCCGACATTGACGATCTTGCCGTACTTCTGCGCGATCATCGTCGGCACCACGCTGCGCATGGTGTGGAAGCAGCCATTCATGTTCAGGGTGACGATGTCGTCGAATTCTTCCGGCGTGGTCTCCGCTCCTGTCTTGCCGACCGGACCGGAGCCACCCGCGACATTGACCAGGATGTCGATGCGACCGAACGCCTTTCGCGTTTCGTCGGCCGCAATGTCGCATTGCTCAGGCCTGGTCAGATCGCAGGCAACGACGATCGCTTCGGCACCGGCCGCCCTCACCTCCCGCGCCACCGGCTCGATGGCCGACACATCGCGGCCGATCAGCGCCAGCTTCGCGCCCTCTTCCGCGAACGAGGTGGTGATCGCGGCGCCCATGCCCTTGGCCGGACCGGTGATGATCGCCACCCGGCCTGTCAGTCCCAATTCCATTGTCGATTCCCCGGCTTTCGATACGCGCGGCTCATCCCTCCCCCGCGTTGCGAGGGAGGGATGAAAAGATGGATCAGAACAGCTTCTTCGGCAGGTCGGCGGCCGCCGGCATGAATTCCGCGGTGAACACCTCGTCGACCGTCGGGGTCCGCGGCAGCTTGTTGGCCTGGACCAGAATGTCGATCGACTTCTTCAGCCGCTCCTTGTCGACATTGCCGAGCCCGATCTTGGCAATCTCCGGATGGTTCATCTCGTCCTTCAGCGTCGCGTCGAAGCGCTCGCGCTCCACCGGAGTCTTGATCAGCGGCTCACGCTTGGCGACCGCAGCGACGGCCGCATCCGGATCCTTCAGCGCATCCTGGATGCCCTTGTTCATCGCGCGCAGGAAGCCCGCGACCGCCTTCGGGTTCTCCTTCACCAGCTTCTTCGAGACGATGATGGCGTTGGAATAGAGGTCCATGCCGTAATCGCCGAAATTGATGTAGCGCAGCTTCTCGTCCGGCACGCCGATCAGCTTGGCGGAGAAGCGGATGGTGTTGACATAGCCGAATACCCCGTCGACCTGACCCTGCATCAACATCTGCTCGCGCAGGTTCGGCTGCATATTGGTGATCTCGACCTTGCTGCAATCGAGCTTGGTCATCTGGCAGAGCGCCGGGAACAGCTTCAGCGCGCCGTCATTGGCGGCGCCGCCGAGCTTCTTGCCGATGAAATCCTTCGGCTCCTTGATCGCCGAGTCGGACTTCACCGCGACGGTGAAGGGCGGCCGGTTGTACATGACATAAACCGCGATCGGGGCCTCGTCGGGCTTTTTCGCCGCCAGCTCGATCAGCGCATTGATGTCGCCGAAGCCGATATCGTAGGTGCCGTTCGCCACCAGCGGCACAGCCGCGCCCGACCCGTTGCCCTGGTCCATGGTGACATCGAGGCCCTCGGCTTTGAAATAGCCGCGATCGTCGGCGAGGAAGAACCAGCCCTGCGGGCCCTGATATTTCCAGTTCAGGACCATCTTCAGTTTGGTCTGTGCCGCGGCTGGCGCAGCAAATGCCAGGGTGCCGCCGATCGCGGCCGCAAGGGCAAGGCCTAAGGTTCGAAATCGCTTCATGACGCGCTCCTGTTGTCGGGGCTCCCGGGCCAGGCCCCTGCTTAGGCGGGTGCAATCCCCGTGCCCCACCACATGGAGGCAGACGCTAGGCGCGATCAGTGATACGATCTGCCGCTGATTTCTTTCTGGAGCGCTGCCGTTTCGGCATCGCTCATAATGTGGCGGACGCCGTCACCGGGCTTAAGTGCATGAGACACTTGCGATTTCTGCACTATTTCGATGCCGTGGCGCGGGCCGGATCGATCCGGAAAGCCGCCGAACGGCTGAATGTGACGTCCTCCGCCGTCAACAGGCGGATCATGGACCTCGAAGCCGAACTGGAAACGCCGCTGTTCGAGCGGCGTCCGCGTGGCGTTCGGCTGACCGCCGCCGGCGAATTGTTCATCCACCATGTGCGCGGCCAGACCGCCGATCTCGACCGCGTGCGCTCGCAGATCGAGGACCTGAAAGGGCTGCGCCGCGGCACCGTCCGCATTTCCGCCAGCCAGGCACTGGTGCTGGAATTCCTGCCGCGCGAGATCGCCATTCACCGCGCGCGATTTCCCCTCGTGCATTTCGACGTGCGCGTGCAGGACCATAACCGCGCCATGCAAAGCCTCGCCGATTACGAAGTCGATCTCGCGCTGGTGTTCCGCCCGCCCTATCTGCCGAACTTCCGTCCGCTGATGTCGTTCGAGCAGCGGCTGGTTGCGGTGATGCCGGCCGGCCATCCGCTGGCGGCCAAGCCGTCGCTGCGCTTGCGCGACTGCGCGCGTTATCCGGTGGCGCTGGCGGAGCCCGGAATCGGCGGACGCCAGTTGCTGGACGAGGCGCTGGCGAGGCGCAACCTGCGCTTCGATATCGTCGCGCAATCCAACTCATTCGAATTCCTGCGCCATCTTGTGATGCGCGACAATGTCATCTCGTTCCAGATCCGGATCGGCGTCGCTTCGGACGAGCACCGCGGCATCGTGATGCGCGAACTGGACGAGCGCGACACGCCCCGCGCTGACCTCGTGCTCGGCCAGTTGAACGACCGCAATTTGCCGGTGGCCTCCGCCAAATTCGCCGAACAGTTGACGCAATCGCTGCTGGCCATGCGCGGCGAGGCGCTGCGCGCAAGCGCGTGATTTTTTTCACACCCATTCCCGATCGATGGAAATCGCCATGCTGTCCCGCCTGCTGGTCTTCGCCTTGCTGCTCCTCCCCGCCTCCGCCTTGGCCGACGTCAAGGACGTCCAGAACAGGATCGCGGCCCTCGCGCCGAACGCGCTGGTGCTGGTAATGAACGCCAAGGGCGAGACGCTGCTGGCGCAGAATGCCGACGAGCCATTCGTCCCCGCTTCGGTCACCAAGATCGTGACGGCCTGGCTGGCGATGCAGGTGCTCGGTGGCGAATACCGCTTCGAGACCCGCTTCTATCTCGACGACAAGCGCGTGCTCTATGTGCGCGGCGGCGGCGATCCGTTCCTGATTTCGGAGGAGCTGGCGCCGCTCGCAAAAAATCTGGTCGCGGCGATCGGCAAGAAACCGATCACCGGCCTCGTGCTGGACGCGAGCTATTTTCCGCCCGACCTTCGCATCCCCGGCATCGAGAATGACGACGAGGCCTATAACGCCCTGAACACCGCGCTGGCGGTGAACTTCAACACCGTGAATGCCATCCGCAAAGGCGACAGCGTGCGCTCGGCCGAGAAGCAGACGCCGATCACCCCGCTCGCCATCAGCGAGTTCAAGGCGCGGGGCCCGAAGGGCCGCGGGCGGATCAGCTTGAGCCAGGACCCCAAGGTGAGCCTGCAATATGCCGGCGAACTGATCGCCGCCTTCATCGACAAGGCCGGCGGCAGCGTGAAAGGCGACATCTCCACCGGACCCGTGCCTGCCGGATTGAAGCCGGTCTATGTTCACCGCCAGTCGCGACCGCTCTCAAGCGTCCTGTTCGAACTCCTGAAGGCCTCCAACAATTACATCGCCAACCAGGTGTTTCTGGAAATCGGTGCGCAGCGTTTCGGTCCGCCCGCCAGCCTCGAGAAATCGCTAAAGGTCCTCAACGAGACGCTGGCGGCGCAGGGGCTTACCGGTGACATCAGGATCGAGGAAGGCTCCGGGATCAGCCGCGACAACCGCCTGACGGCGCGCGGCCTCGCCAAGGTGCTGGCATTGTTCGCACCTCATGCCGACCTCATGACCGGGCCGGACAACAGTCTCACCAAGACCGGCACCATGGACGGCGTCCGCACGCTCGCGGGTTACGCCGACACCAAGGAAAACGGACGTGTGCGGCTGGTGATCTCGCTCAGGAGCAACGATACTGCGATGCGCACGCGGCTGCTGCGGACGATCGAGGCAGGCCTGTAGGTCGATTCTGCCTGCACCCGCGGGCGACTGGCGACCGAACGTCTGCGTCGGCCCCTCGCGGTCCCGGCGCTAGCGCTGCACGATCACCTTGGCGCCAACCCGCACGCGATTGTAGAGATCGACGACGTCGGCATTGGTCATGCGGAAGCATCCGGACGACACCGCCTGGCCGATGGTGTGCGGCTCGTTCGAACCATGAATGCGATAGAGCGACGAGCCGAGATAGAGCGCGCGGGCACCGAGCGGATTGTCCGGGCCGCCGGGCATGTAGCGCGGCAGGTCGGGGCGGCGCCGCAACATGGCCGCAGGCGGTGTCCAGCCCGGCCATTCGCGCTTGGCTGTGACGGTTTTCACACCGCTCCAGGCGAAGCCATCGCGTCCGACGCCGATGCCATAGCTGATGGCCCGTCCGTTCCCGAGGATGTAATAGAGCCGCCGCTCGCGCGTCGAGATGACGATCGAGCCGGGCCGCTCGCCGCTCGGATAGGAGACCATGCCGCGCGTCGTCGGCGAGCCGCCATACATGTTCGGCCGCGAGACAGGCGCCCCGCCCGAGAACAATCCGAATGGATCGAAGACCGGATTGGCGTGCGCTGCCGTCAGCATCGCGGCCGCAATCGCGGGGATCAGGAGGATGTGAGTGAGGATACGCATCGGCATGGCAACCCCCTGAATTCCCCGCAGGCAGCGGAACGGACACGATGTCTGTGAAGGGTTGATAAAACTTGAAAATACGGCAGCGAGGCGTCAGCCGAGGTGCGACAAACGGTCGGTATCAACGGTTTCGGCGTCGCACCCCTCTACCTGTCATGCCCAATCGAGAAACGTGCGACGAAAGGTCTCTCAATCGCGGTCTGTCACCCCGCCACCGGCATACCGGTTGAGCCCCAGCGGCGCGCGGTTCACATTGCGCGCCGCATCCAGGAGGTACGGCACCGCAGGAGCATTGCGCTTCGCGAGCACGGCGTAATCGGCATCGGCCTTCGCCATGATGTCGGTGAGCTCGCCGCGAAAGCTGTCCCAGTTCACTTTCGCGGGCTTGCCGCCGGACAGAACGATCTCGCCATCGACGATCACCGTGTCGACGCCGCGGCCGGTCTCGCTATAGACCATCTGCCGCGCAGCGGAATTGAACGGCTGATAGGCGTAGTCGGTGAGATCGATCAGCGCCAGATCGGCCTTCATGCCGGGCTTCACCTCGCCCACCTGTCCCGCAAGCCCGACCGCGCGCGCACTGCCGACAGTGGCGGCGTCGATCGCATCGCAGGCGAAGACGTTGGACGCCTCGCCGTCCATGCCCTGCGCCAAGAGCGCATACATCTTCATCGCCTGGAACAGGTTCTGGCAGTCGCTGCAGCTGCAATTGTCGCAGCCGAGCGCGAGATTGACGCCGGCGCGCTTGAAGTCGATCAGCGGCGCGGTGCCGTTCTTCAGCTTCAGATTGGCCAGCGGGTTGTGCACCACGCCGGCACCCGCTTTGGCGAGCTCGTAGATTTCCGGCCGCGACAGGTAGACCCCATGTGCGAGCGTGGTGCGATGCGTCAGCAAACCGATTTCGCGCATGTAGCGCACATAGGATCCGCCGAACTTGTCATAAACCGTGCGCGCCTTGGCGAGCTGGGCGCGGGTCTCGTAGGTGTGCGTCAGCACCGGCAGGTCGAAGTCGGCGGATATAGCTGCGAGCCCTTCCAGCAATTGCGTCGAGCAGCGCTGCGGGCCGGACGGGCCGATGGCCCAGTGCAGGCGCGGCGGCAACGGATTGCGGCGCGCGAGTTGCGCGCGGAGGAAGGCGATGTCGGCTTTCGCATCGCCCGGCTTGCCGTTGATGATCGCCGCCACGTCATCCGGAATGCCCGGCGGCAGGAACGGCTGAATGTCGAGCGCGGCGAGGTCGCGCACCGCGATGGAGAACACCACGCGGATGCCGACTTCGGCATAGGCGGACAGGATCGTGTCCAGCGTCTCCTCGTCCTGCGGCACCAGCGAGTTCATGTCCTGGATGGTGGTGATGCCGTGCCGCAATGCCTCCAGCGCGCCCAGCAACGTGCGCGCGCGGAGTTCCGCCTTGCTGCGTGTGCCCCAATAGGCCGGCTGCGAATGCAGCATCCAGACGTCGAACGGCATGTCCTCGAACCGGCCTTTGGAGAGGACGTCGTAGGAATGGTAATGCGCGTTGACCAGACCGGGGATCACGAGCATGCCGGTGGCGTCGATGACGCGCGCGTCCGGCTGGCCGACGCTCGCGGCGCGAGCAATGTCGGTCGCAGCCTGCTCGCCGGGCTCTACGACGCCGAGGATGCGGTCTTCTACGAGGATGACATCGCGCAACGGCGGGCGATGGATATCGCCCGCCCGGTCATAGACGCGGCCGCCCCTGATGAGTGTTTTCATTCACTCAGTTCGGCTTCGGCGCAAACATCCGGTCCGACTTGGCCGGCAGGAACGAGCGGTTGAACACCTCCGACGCCTTCGGCTTGGCCTTCAGGTCATAGGCTTCCGCAATGACATCAATCGACCGCGTGAGCTTGTCGTCGGTCAGGTCACCGAAGCCGAGTTCGGTGAATTCGGCGCCGTTCATCAGGTTGCCGAGCGCATAGGCGATGCGCTTCTTCTCGACATCCTGATTGATCAGCGGCTCGATCTTGGCCAGCGTCTTCACGCCCATCTCCGGATCGGCAATCACGTCCTTAATCGCCCTGTTGATCGCGCGCACCAGACCGGCGACTGCCTTGGGATTCTCCTTCAGCAGTTTCTGCGACACCATGATGCCGTTGGAATACAGATCGAGCCCGTGATCACCGTAATTGAACCAGCGATAATCCTTGTCCGGATCCTGCTTCTGCTGGATCAGGTTCATGTAGCTGGTGACGTTAAAGACCAGCGAGCCCTGCACCTGGTCCTGGATCAGCATCTGCTCCTGAAGATTCGGGGCCATGTTGAGGATATCGACCTTCGAAATGTCGAGCTTGTTGGCCTTGGCGAGGCTCGGAAGCAGTTTTAACGTGGCGCTGCCGGCCGGCCCGCCGAGCTTCTTGCCTTCGATATCCTTGATGGTCTTGATCGGCCCGCTCGCCTTGGTGACCAGCACGAAGGGCGGCCGGTTATAGATCTGATAGACCATCACCGGCGCTTCGCCCGGCTTGGTCGCAGCCATCTGGATGATGGCATTCATGTCACCGAAGCCGGCGTCGTAAGCGCCCGAAGCGATGCGCGTGATAGTCGCGGCCGACCCTTCGCCCTGGTCGATCTTCACATCGAGCCCTTCGTCTTTGAAGTAGCCCTTTTCCTGCGCGACATAATACCAGGCGTGAATGCCCTGATGCTTGAAGTCGAGGGTGAAGCGGATCGGCGTCAGCGATTGCGCGAGCGCCGGCATCGCCGTCATGACCGCAAGCGCACCGGCAAGAACCGCACGGCGCGCAATCTTATGAGTGATCATCGAAAACTCCCTGCGCCAGCTCCAATGCCCTGGAAGGCAATTGAGCTGCGACTTCGCGTTGACGTAAGGGTGAGGTCAGCAATCCGCGTGCCACCCGATCAGGGCGACGCTAGAGCCGTCCACTGCGCCAATCTGCCGCCGATTTCTTTCCGCAACGATGCCGAAACGACAGCGCTTAATCTTTCGGCGACATCGTCGCGCCGATCGGGGCCCGGACCGAAGTCCCTGCGGAGTTTGCCTTCGGAGCGAGCGCAAACCAACGTCCGGAGCCCAATATTTAATCGCGTCTGCTGGTACTCGCGGATCCCATGATCAGGCGTATAATGAGCCATCAGACTTGGAGACTAGAGATGGCCCAGCTTCCGCTCGCGACCGTTCACGGCCTTTTCCATCTTGCGATCAAGACCGCAGACCTTGGCGCCACCGTTCATTTCTGGACCAAGGTCATCGGCCTGCGCGAGATGCACCGGCCGGATTTCGGCTATCCGGGTGCGTGGCTGGCCTGCCCGCAGCCCGGCGGGCTGGGCATCATTCACATCTATGCCGGCGGACCGGCGCTCGGCCCGGAAGGCAAGGCTCCCTACGGCACCGGCGCCATCGACCACGTCTCGCTGTCATGCTCGGGCTATCGCTCATATATCGAGCGCTTCCGGAAGGCCGGTCTCGACTGGCGCGAGTTCGAAGTGCCCGGCACGACGCTGTGGCAATTGTTCGTCTATGATCCGAGCGGCGTCCAACTCGAACTGACGTTCGAAGGCGCCATCGAGGGCGACGAAGGGCCCGACCTCTCGCCGGGGCGCGTCTATGTGCCGGGCGCCAGCTTCTTCAAGCCTTCGACCTATCCGAAACTGCTCGAACCGGCGTAATCGTTTCGCCCCTGGGTGGCGGCTATTTCGCCGCCACCGTGAGCGAATAACGGCCCTCGGCGGCCAGGCATTCCGCTTCCGGCAAACCCAGTTCCTTGCGGACGATGTTGGTGCCGAGCACCATCGACACCATCTTGTACGCGGCGTGCCGCCGGCCCATGCCTTCCCGGCCCATGCCGCAATCCGACGAGATCACCAGCCGCTCGGCCGGAATATGTTTCAGCGCCTCGCGGATCAGCGCCGCGACCTCGTCCGGCCGCTCGATCTGCAAGGTGTGATGATCGATGACGCCGATCACCACCTTCTTGTCCTTGATGATCTCGCCGATCGCCTTGAGGTCGCCGGTCCCTGACGAGCAAGTTTCGAATGTCAGCGCATCCGCCTCGATCGTATTCAGCGCCTCGAGTGTCGGCTGATAGCTCTGCGGCTCCTTGAAGATCCGCTGTTGCGAGGGATTGCCCCAGCAGGTGTGGCACCAGACCTCGGTCTTGTCGCGCAGGCCCTTGACCGTATTGTTGAAGACCTTGACCAGGTCGGCGACATCGAGCTTGCCGAACGCCTTGCCGCGCACCGGCACCATGTGGATCTGCGGCTCTTCCATCTGCAGCACCGGACATCCGGCATCGGCAAGATCGTTCAGTTCCTCGTTAATCGCGTCGCTGAGCGCCCAGGTGCGCTCGATCGGATCCTTGTAATAGCTGTCCTCGCATGAGGCCGCGAGCAACTCGGGCAAAATGGTCCCGAATTTGACCGGCCGGGTGGTCATGCGCTGCGCCACCTTCCACATCGGCGCGTATTGCAGATTGCCGCGGCCAACCGGGCCGGTGATCTTCGGGAATACCCGCGCTTCCAGGAAGTCGTGCAAAATATGACCGCGCGGATAGGCGACAGCGCCGACCTTGTAGACCGACGGGACTGCCTCCTTGGAAAACCCTTCCATGTGGGTCAGCGGATAGCTCTGCCAGCTCATGCCGCCGACCTGCTCGTCATAATGCGCGTCGCCGTCGGTAACGATGTCGAGCCCGGCTGTTTCCTGCGCCCGCAGATAGCAGGAGACCGCGTCCTCGTATTGCTCGCGATAGCGCGAATTCACCATCGCTTCGAGAAACGGGGTCGAGCCCAGCGTCGCGGTGTACCAGGTCGGACGCGGCAGCGATCCGATAATCGAGGTGGGCAGCATGACGCCGGCCGAGGCCTTGAACATGAATTCCTCCGTATCCGTCCGCCGTTGATCGCGGATCGGTGACGCGTGCATGCACGCAACATTTCCGATGTGCCAGCGATTTTTCGCGCCGGCTGTCGCGAGTGCTATCATCGTGGCAAACGATTGCCAAGTTTTGCCGCGCGCGCTAGGTTCTTTTCAAGGCCGGACATAAGGCCAATCGGGAGGACACAATGATCAACAGATCTAGCCGCCGGCTGGCAGCGCTTGTGTTGAGCGTATGCGCAGCCGTCACGCTCGCCCTTTTTTCACATAATGCGAAAGCAGCCGATCCGCTGCGCATCGGCTTCAGCATCAGCGCCACCGGACCGACATCGCCGGCCGGCAAACAGGTGTTGGCGGGTCTCGAAATCTGGCGTGCCGACGTGAACAAGCGGGGCGGCCTTCTCGGACGCCCGGTCGAGTTCGTCTATTATGACGATCAGGGCAATCCGGCGAACGCGCCCGGGATCTATGCGAAGCTGATGAGCGTCGACAAGGTCGACCTGCTGATCGGGCCCTACAGCACCAACGTGATCGCCGCGACCATGCCGGCAATCATCCAGGCCAACCGCACCACGATCGGGATTTTCGGCCTCGGCGCCAACAAGGAATTCAAGTATCCGCGTTACTTCTCGATGAACTCGCAGGGGCCGGACACGGCGAACTACTCCAAGTGCGTGTTCGATCTCGCCGCCGAGCAAAAACCGAAGCCGACGCGCGTTGCGCTGATCGGCGCCGATGTCGAATATTCGCGCAACGCCCTCGATGGTGCGCGGGCCAACGCCAAGAAGCACGGCATGGAGATCGTGTTCGACCGCACCTATCCGCCCTCGACCACCGAATTCACGTCGGTCGTGCGCGCCATGGCGGCGGCAAATCCGGACGTAGTGTTCGCCGCCACGCTGCCGATCGACACCGCGGGCATCATCCGCACCGCGAACGAAATCCAGTTCAAGCCGAAGGTGATCGGCGGCGCGATGCTGGGCCTGCTGGTGACCGGCATCAAGCAGCAGCTTGGACCGATGATCAACGGCTATATCAGCAACGAATTCTACATCCCGGCGCCCAGCCTGCAATTCGACGGCACCAAGGAGATGATGGCCGAATACCAGAAGCGCGCGAAGGACCTCGGCCTCGATCCGCTGGGCTATACCTATCCGCCCTACGCTTACGCCGCCGGGCAGATTCTGGAAAAGGCCGTCACCGCCACCAAATCGCTGAACGATGACGTGCTGGCGAAATATCTCGCAGCCAACACCTTCGATACGGTGATCGGCCCGATCTCGTTCGGCCCGGACGGCGAATGGAAGGACCCGCGCATCATCTGCATCCAGTTCAAGGGGGTGACCGGCAACGACATGAGCCAGTTCACCGACTGGTCGCGCCAGGTCGTGGTCTATCCGCCCAAGTACAAGGCCGGCGACCTGATCTTCCCGTTCGCCGAGGCATCGAAATGAGCCGATGATGACGGTTTCCAGATCGACTAAACAATGCTTCGGGCGGTACGCCGCCCGAACCGTCCTTGCCGACGCGACAAGGGCCGCCCAGTGAAGTCGCGTAAACTACCGCGGGTTGGGCTGAAGGATCTCGCACGCGAGGTCGGCGTTCACGTATCCACCGTGTCGCGCGCGCTCAATCCGGACAGCGGCCATCCGGTCGCGCCGGACCTGATCGAGCAGATCCGCAAGGCCAGCAAACGCCTCGGCTATCGGCAGAATCTCGCAGCCTATTCGCTCAAGACCAGCCGCTCGCGCACGATCGGCGTCGTGGTCCCGGATATCACCGACGCGGTCTTTCCGCCGATCATCCGCGGCATCGAGGATGGCCTGGCGCAATTTGGCTATGTCGCGATGCTGGCGAATACCGACGGCAATACGCGACGGCAGGCCAAGGTACTGGAGACGATGCGCGCACGCGGTGTCGACGGGCTGATCCTCGCAAGCGTGCTGCGCAGCGACAAGTTGGTGTCGCGCCTGGCCGCCGACCTGCCGGTGGTGACCGTCAGTCGCCGGACAGACGATCCGCGCTTCTCGTCGGTGGTGCATGACGAAGACGACGGCATCGGCCGCCTCATCACGCATCTCGTCTCGCTCGGTCATCGCGACATCGCCTGCATCGCCGGCCCGCAGACCGTGTCGACCGGGTTCAATCGCTACAACGCCTTTCTGCGTCACGGCGGCCTTGCCGGTCTCAACAGTCCGGCGCTGGTGTCGTTCGCCAAAGCCTTCAACGAAGCCGAAGGCGAGCGCTGCGCCGAAGAATTGCTGGCCGCTGGACGCCCTTTCACCGCGGTCGTTTGCGCCAATGACCGCTTGGCGATCGGCGCGATCTCGGCCTTCCGGCGCCACGACATCGCCTGCCCCACTGACGTGTCGGTCACCGGCTTCAACGACATGCCATTGATGGACCGGCTGTCGCCGTCGCTGACCACGGTGCGGGTTCAGCATCATAAGGCCGGATTCGAAGCGGCCGGCGTCATGGTCGACATCATCGAGAACGAATCGTCCGACCCGCATCATCTGGTGCTGCCGGTCGAGACCATCGTGCGCCATTCCACCGCCCGCGTCCGCGGGACCACGAAGAGAAAAAGAACCGACATGGCAGGAGAACAAGCGTGAGAATTGGTTTTGTCGGCCTGGGCGTGATGGGCCTCGGCATGGTGCCGCGCCTGCAGGCCGCAGGATACAAGGTGACCGGCTGGAACCGGACCAAGGCCAAGGCGCAATCCTTGATCGATGCCGGGATGGGATGGGCGGACACGCCAAAGGCCGTGGCCGAGATGTCGGATGTTGTCTTCACCGTCGTCACCGATGGCAAGGCGGTGAAAGACGTCGCGCTCGGCCGCGATGGCATCATCGAAGGCCTCAAGCCCGGCGGCATCTATATCGACATGAGCACCATTGCGCCTGAGGTGACCCGCGAGGTGGCCGACGCCTTCGCCGCCAAAGGACTGGTGATGCTGGATGCGCCGATCTCCGGCTCGCCGGTCACGCTCAACCAGGGCAATGCCTCGGTGATGGTCGGCGGCGACGAGGCTGCGTTCGAGAAGGTGAAGCCGGTGCTGTCCGCGATTGGGCCGAAGGTGACGCGCATCGGCGCCAGCGGCCTCGCTGTGAAGATGAAGATCGCGGTCAACCTCCTGCTCATGGTCGAGGTGATCGCATTCGGCGAAGCGGTGGCGCTCGCCGAGAAGGGTGGCGTGTCGCGTGAATCCGCGGTCGATGCGATCCTGAAGAGCGTCGCCGCCTCGCCGGTGCTCGGCTATCGCGGGCCGTTCATCCTCGAAGGCAAGATGCCCGAGGTGCCGCTCGCCGACGTCACGCTGCAGCAGAAGGACATGATCCTGGCGCTCGACATGGGCCGCAAGCTCGGCAGCCCGGTGCCGCTCGCCGCCGCCGCCAACGAACTCATGAATTCCTGCCGCGGTCTCGGAATCGACCAGAACGATTTCGTGGTCGCGCATCAGGTCTATCGCCGCCTTGGAGGATTCCCGAAGTGACCGCGCCGAAAATGTACCGCACCAATATCCGCGACGTGCCCAAGGTCGAAGGCCTTGCGCGCAAGGATGGCTGGGTCGAGATGCAGGTCCAGTTCCTGATCGACAAGAAGTCGGCGGGCGCCGACCACGTCGTGGGCTGGACCGTGCTGAAGCCCGGCGCGCGGCATGAAAGCCACCGCCATCATAATTGCGATGAGTTCTTTATCGTGCTGAAGGGGCATGGCCACATCTACACCGACGAGGGCGACAAGCCCTCCGGCGAAGGCGACGTGGTCTATTCGCCGCGCGGCTGCTGGCACGGCTTCAACAATACCTCCGACGAGGATGTCGTGCTGGTCTGGGGCTGGATGGGCGCAGGCTCGATCGAAGCCTCGGGCTACGAAGTCGATCCCGCGAGCCATTCATGAGCGCGGCATTGAACGATCCCCGCATTCAGGCGGGGATGCGCCGGCAATTCAAGCTCCTCGAACAGCGAAATCGCGACGGTGCCAAGCGGATCGGCTGGAAGGTCGGTTTCGGCGCGCCGGCCGCGAAGGAAAAGCTGAAAATCGAAAGCGCGCTGGTCGGCTTCCTGCTCGACCGCGCTGTGCTGCCGGACGGTGCGACCGTATCCCTCTCCGGATGGAGCAAGCCGGTCGCCGAGCCGGAGATCGCGGTCGAGATCGGCCGCGACGTGCCGGCCGGCGCGAGTGATCAGGAAGCGGCGCAATGCATCGCCGCGATCGGCCCGGCCATCGAACTGGCCGACATCGACGGACCGATGGATGACGTGGAATCGATTCTCGCCGGCGACATCTTCCAGCGGCATGTGATCTTTGGGCCGCGCAAGGCGGTGCCGCTACCCGACGGATTGTCCGCGCTGTCCGGCGCGGTGATCCGCAATGGCGAGCCGGTGCCGGTGCCCGCCGATCTCGAGGCCAATACCGGCCGCATCCTCGAAACGATCTGTCAGGTGGCATCGACCCTCGCGGCATTCGGCGAAACGCTGCGCGCAGGCGATATGGTGATCGCGGGTTCGGTCACGCCGCCGCTGTTCCTCGGCGCCGACGATCGCGCGCTGTCATGGGAATTGCGGCCGATCGGGAGGATCGGGGTGAATTTCGGCGGGTAGATCCGGATTCTTCTCATCATTCCGGGGCGCCTGCGCAGCAGGCGAACCCGGAATCCAGAGTTCCGAGCACCGAAGCTGCCGCCTCGATTCTGGGTCCAGCGCTTCGCGCTGTCCCGGAATCACGGCAGTCAAAAACCGTCCGGCAACCCCGCCCAAACATCCGCCTCGGTCATCGGCCGCGGCAGCATGCTCTGGGCCGAAATATACGTCAGCGCGAGCGCTACACTTGGCTCGATTGCCTTGCGCCCGATCGGCAAATCCCTGGCGGACGGCGTGTCCTTCCACGCCGCTTTCACGGCTTCCCAGAATTCCATCAGCGTATCGCGCTGCGCATCCACCACCGTCTGCTTCGCAACGATCACATGGTTCACCGGAACGAATCCGTGCTTGCGCGTGAATTCACGTCCCGCGGCGTCGGCATCGGGATACACATCGGCGAGATCGGCATCTGTCGGCTTGTCGTTGCCGACAATCACCGCGTCCAGTTCACCCGCCCGCAGCATGTCGAGCAGCGCGCTGCCGGGTTTCGCCCGCGTCGCGAACGGCGGATCGGAATATTCGGCGACATGCGGGTCCTCGAACGTGGTCCAGTGCACGTCCTCAGGCGTCACACCGAAAGTCTCCGCCAGGATTCCGCGCACCCAGGCGCCCGTGGTCTGGCTGTAGGCGCGCACGCCGACCCGCTTGCCCTTCAGGTCGGCCGGCCCCTTGATGCTGTCGTTGTTCGCGAGCCGGATCAGGCTCACCTCCTGCGAGCGCGCCGCCACCGCGGCCGGGATCAGCACCAGCGGCTTGCCGAACGCCTTGGCCTGCAGGAAGGTGACCAGCGCCACCTCGGAGATGTCATAGGTGCCCTGCCGCACCATCTGCGCGAACGCCTTGGTGATCGGCGACACCTCGACGAAATCGAAGTCCTTCGATTCGGCCAGTCGCTCTTTCAAAAGTCGCGTATGCGGATAGTTTCCAATCGCCACACTCAGCACGCATGTTCTCCGTCGAACTCTCGCCTCTGGCGTGCCCGCGCATGCGGGACTTCCAGTCGGCTCCGCGGGCATGACTGGATTGCCCGCTTTCGCGGGCAATGACAACCGAGGACGGACCGCCTCAGAACATCGGCGGGAACGGCCGGCCGCCGCGATCGAGCGTGATCCAGCGCGTCTCGGTGAAGGTCTCAAGCGACCAGCGGCCACCATGCTTGCCGGAGCCCGAGGCCTTGAAGCCGCCGAACGGCACATGCGGCTCGTCGTTCACCGACGAGCAGTTGATGTGGCAATTGCCGGTATCGAGCTTGTTGACGATGGCCAGCCCCCTGCCCTCGTCGCGGGTCATCACGCCGGCCGACAAGCCGTATTCGGTGTCGTTGGCGATCTGAATCGCCTCCTCGTCGGTGCGGAACGGGATCACCGGCACCACCGGGCCGAACGTCTCGTCCTGATAGAGCTTCATGTCGGGGGTCACGCCGGTGAGGATCGTCGGCTCGACGAAGCGGCCCTCGATCTTGCCGCCGAGCACCACCTTGGCGCCCTTGGCGATGGCGTCTTCCAGCTGCTCGCGCACCTTGCCGACCTGCTTGTCGTTGATCAGCGGACCGATGATGTGTTCCTTGTTCTTGGTCGGATCGCCGACCTTGAGGAGTTTGGCGCGCTCGACGAAACGCTTGAGGAAGTGGTCGAAAATCTTCTCGTGCACCAGCACCTTCTCGACCGACATGCAGATCTGGCCCTGATGCATGAACGAGCCGAAATTGGCCGCCTGGGTGGCGCGCTCCATGTCGGCGTCCTCGCACACGATCAGCGAGTCCTTGCCGCCGAGTTCGACGCAGCATTTCTTTAAGTGAGCCCCGGCCTTGGCCGCAACCTGGCGGCCGACCGCGGTCGATCCGGTGAAGGAGATGCCCTTCACATAAGGATGCTCGATCAGTTCGTCGCCGACCTCCTGTACATTGTCACGCGAACAGGTCACGACATTGAACACGCCCTTCGGCAGGCCCGCTTCCTCGAACACCTCGGCGAACAGCAAGCCGCCGCAATAAGGCGTCTCTTCCGAAGGCTTCAGAACGATGGTGTTGCCGGCGGCGAGCGGAAACGCGAAGCCGCGCGACGACAGGATGCACGGGAAATTCCACGGGCTGATGATCGACACCACCCCCATCGGTCGGCGCACCGCCATCGACAGCTTGCCGTATTCGGACGGCATCACCTCGCCGGTCGACTGCCACACCGAAGCCGCGGCCGCGCGGAAAACTTCGACGGTATAGCCGGTCTCGAACATGCCCTTGCCGAACCAGCCGCCACCTTCGGCCTGCAGTGCATCGACGATGTCCATGCGGCGCTTCTCGAGGATCTCGGCGGCCTTTTCGAGATAATGCGCACGCTTGGTGAAAGGCAAAGCCGACCATTCGGCGAACGCGGCCTGCGCCGCCTCGATCGCCGCTGCGGTCTCGGCGCGTCCGCAATCCGGCACTTCCGCCCAGACCGAGCCGTCGGCGGGATTGAGGTCCTTGAACATCCGCCGGCTGGACGACCGCCCGCCAATGAACTGGCCTTCGAAAACGCGTGCCATGTCAAATCTCCCTTAAGCCTTTGCCTGGGACCGTCTGGCCGTTAGGCCTTGGTCCAATCTTACGCCTTGCGGCGCCTATTTGGTATCCGGTCAGCCATCGTCCGGCAGGTCGCCGGGCTTGAGCTTCACCATCGTGAGGCGCTTGCGTCGCGCCGCGACATGTTGCGACTGGATCGTTGCCGCACGCGACACCAGCGCATCGATATTGAGTCCGCCACGCGCCGGCGGCGCTTCGATCTTGTCTTCATCCGCATCGATATCCACGCCGCGGCTGTTATGTCCGAGCAACGGATCGCGGGCGCTCTTGTCCTGCTCGGTGGAAGACGGTTCACCTTTGCCCGCGAAGGCGCTTGGCACCGGAGCGGCAAGACGCCGCTGCCGGATGTGATCCGCCATCCGCGTCGCGGCGTTCCGTGCCAGACCCGCAGGATCGAGCGCATCGAGTTCGATCAGCGCCGTTGCCGGATCGTAGAGGCCCACGAAGGCAGATGGGTTCTCACGCGTGGCACGCAATGAGCGAATATGCCGCGCGTGGCGCAGCGACGCCGCCTTCGCGAGTTCGGCTGCGTGATCGGTGAGGCGTTTGCCGGCGGGAGCAGCCGATGCGGTTGGCGGCGCCACTCGTGAGGTTGAGCTGTCGAGTTCCGCCCAAGGATCGCCGGCCTTTTTCGGGTCATAGCGTCCGGCGAACGCGCTCGGCAAAGGCGCGGCCTGACGTAGCGCCTGCACGAAAGCCGCGCGGATCGCACCGGCGCGCAGCGCCAGGGCGCCGATGAAACGCCCGACCGACGCGAGATCGAGCGGCAGCGGAAACGGTGACGGCAGACGGATCTTTGTCGTCGCAGCCTTGCCGCCGCGTGCGCCGCCGAGATAGGCGTTCACCACCGCCGGATCGGTCATCAGGCTTTGCGCGGTACCCTCGCCGGTGATGCGGCCGACCTCGATCAGATAGCCGCGGTTGGCGATCTTCAGGCTTTGCCGCGCATTTTGCTCGACTAGCAGAATGCCGACACCGGTCTCCGCGATCTTGCCCAGCGAACGGAACAGCTCCTTGGTGAGCACAGGGGATAGCCCGAGCGAGGGCTCGTCCAGCATCAGGATTTCCGGCTGCGACATCAGCGCGCGGCCGATCGCCACCATCTGCTGCTCACCGCCCGACATCGTGCGGGCGATCTGCGAACGCCGTTCAGCGAGCCGCGGAAACAGCGCGAAGATCTGGTCGAGCGTGGCGCGTTCATTTGCACGGGCGCGGTTTGGGAAAGCGCCCAGCTCGAGATTTTCCGCAACCGTCAGCTCACCGAAAATGCCGCGCCCCTCGGGTACCAGCGCAACGCCCTGCTCCACGACCAGATGCGCCTTCATGCCGACCAGCGGCGTGCCGTTCATCACGATCTCGGAGCCGGGCTCGGCCCGGACCGTACCGGCGATCGCCTTCAGCAGACTGGACTTGCCTGCACCGTTGGCGCCGAGGATGACGCAGACCTCACCCTTGGCGACCTTGACCGACACATGGTCGAGCGCCTGGTGGCGGCCATAACGGACGCTGAGATTTTTCACCTCAAGCATCGTCATCGTCCCCGAGATAGGCTTCGATCACCTCCGGGTCGGCCAGCACATCATCGACTTCGCCTTCCTTGATCTTGCGGCCGGAATTCATCACGACGCAGCGTCCGCACAGCGAGCGGATCGCGTCCATCACATGTTCGACCATGATGATGGTGCGGCCCTGGCGGCTGAGTTTGTCGATCAGCTCGATCCCGATATTCAGTTCACTCGGATTGAGCCCGGCCAGCCATTCGTCCAGCAGCAGCACGCGCGGATTGGAGGCGAGCGCGCGTGCCAGCTCAACGCGCTTCTGGTCGATATAGGTCATCGCCGCAACCGGCACATGCTCGCGGCCACGCAAGCCGACCAGTGCGAGCAAGTCGTGCGCGGCGTCGCGCGCCTGCGCACCCCAGAGCCGCTGATGGCCGAACACCGCACCGGCCATCACGTTGTGTTCCGCATCCATCGCCGGCAGCATGCGGACGAGCTGGAAGGTGCGCGCCACGCCCTGCCGCGCGATCTTGTGCGCCGGCAATCCGGAAATCCGCGTGCCGCCCAGGACGATGTCGCCGGCATCCGGCCTCAGTGCACCGGAGATGAGGTTGAGCATCGTGGTCTTGCCGGACCCGTTCGGGCCGATCAGTCCGAACAGTTCGCCTTCCTGAACCTCGAACGACACGTCGTTCACCGCGACCAGGCCGCCGAAGGCCTTGCGCGCGCCGCTGACGCTGAGGGCTGCCGCGGTCATGCGCGCTCCTCCACCGGGACGGGCTCAGCGTGGGGATGCGACTTGCGCAGCGCCCACAATTGTTCGAGCCGGCCGGTGATGCCGTCGGGCAGCAGATAGACAATCACGAGGAAGGCGATGCCGATCACGATCGAGGTGTCGTTCGGAAAGCGGACCGACACGAAGTCCATCACCAGCGTGAACGGGATCACGCCGACCAGCGGTCCCCACAGCTTTCGCGTGCCGCCGAGCAGCGCCATGATCACGACCAGAAAAGAGATCATCGGGTTGAACGCCGCGGGCGGCTCGATATAGGCGTAACGCGGCGCCAGGATCGCACCCGCCATGCCGATGAAGGCGCCGGAGATCATGAAGAGAATGATCTTCAGCTTCGCGGTATCGATGCCGGAATGCTTTGCTACGGTCTCGTCATTGCCGATGATCTGCATCGCGAAACCGAGCCGCGAGCGGTTGATCAGCCAGCCGGTGACGAAGACCAAGGCCGTCAGCGCCAGCAACATCCAGTAGATGTGCTTCTCGGTGAAGTCGGTGAAGACATAGAGACCCATCTTGCTGGTCAGCTTGATCTGCGTATACGAGACCACCTGACGGACCAGTTCGGCGAGCCCGAACGTGAAGATCACGAAATAAACGCCGGAAATGCGGAGCGTCGCGCCTCCGACCAGCCCGGCGAGGATCGCCGCCACCGCGCCGCCGAGCAGGACCAGCACCGGAAACGGCAGATGCTCGAGACCGAGCCCCACGGCATAGGTGCCGAGCCCGAAGAAGGCCGCTGTCGCGAGCGACACATAATGGGTCGGCCCGGAGAACAGGGTCCAGGCCGTGCAAAGCGCGGCATACATGACCATGTTCAGGGCGAGCGAGAGATAATAGCCCTCATCAAACAGCGGTAACGTCGCCGCTGCGCCAACCGCGATGGCGCCGGCAATCCCCGTCCAGACTTCGCCGGAGCTTAACCGGGTCATGCCTGCTGCCTGCCGAAAATACCCTGCGGCCGGAACATCAGCACCAACACGAACAGGGCATAGGTCGCCGCCAGGGTCAGGCCCGGATCGATCAGGCGCGCGACAGTGGTCTCCGCGATCCCGAGGATCAATGCTGCGATCACCGCGCCACGCACGTCGCCGACGCCGCCCATGATGACGATGATGAGCGCCTTCATGGTGAAGATCACGCCCATCGATGCGTTGAAGGTGTAGAAGGTCGACAGCAACGTGCCGCCGCAAGCCGTCAGTGCGCCACCCAGTGCGAACGACAGCGCCGCGGCCTTGGCGACATCGATGCCGACCAGATTGGCCGAATTCGGGTTCACCGCGACCGCGCGCACCGCGGTGCCATAGCGCGTCCGGTAGAGAAACAGATACAGCAGAGCGGCGATCACGCAGGCCGCACCGAATGCGACCACGCGGTTGAGGCCGTAGAACGTACCGAGGATATCGAACCGGTCGGCGAGGAATGTGTAGGACGTGTAGGCGCCACCGAAGCCGCGCAGCATCAGGCCCTGAAACAGAAACAGAAGCCCGAAGGTCGCGAGAATGGAATCGACCTCCAGCATCCCTTGAGACTTGGCGCGCACGACAAGCGGCCGCAGCAGCAGCGCATAGATCGCCCAGTTCACGAAAAACGCCACCGGCGCGATGATCAGGATACCCCAGAGCGGATTGACCGCGTAGGAGGTGAACAGCCAGAAGGCGATGAAACAGGCGGCAACGAAAGTCTCGCCATTGGCGAGGTTCATGATGCGGGCGACGCCATATTGCAGGGTCAGACCGATCGCGATGAGCGCGTAGGTTCCGCCGAGCAGAATGCCGGTGACGATCGTCTCCATTGGGGTCCCGCAACAAATCGTCCGGCGCAGACTTCGGCTGCGCCGGACATCTTCGTTCCTCGAAGGGTTACTTCCAGGGCTCTTTCTTCACCGGCGCCTTCGCACCGGGAATGCCATCGGACGCCACGCCGTTGAAAACGCCGTCCTGCCACTGGCCGACGGTCCAGACTTTTTGGTTGATGCCGTCCTTGAGGTCGACCTCGCCGACGATGGTCTTGAACGGCGCCTTGCGGATTTCCTCGGCCACCTTCGCCTTGTCGGTCGTGCCGGCGCGCTCGATCGCCTGGCCAAGGATTTCAAGGCCGGCATAGGTCACGGGGCTCGCCCACGAATCCGCATCGACCCCGGTCACTTCCTTGTGCCGCTTGCGATAATCCTGGATTGCCGGAGAGCTCGAGTCGAAGCCGCCGACGCCCATCACCCCATTTGCGGCATCCTTGAAGCGCCCGATATAGCTCGGGAACGCCGTTCCGACACCGACATAAAAGGCGCCGACGTCGAACTTCTGGATGCGGGCCTGATCGGTCAGCGCCATCGTGTCCGGCGGATACGAGAACGCCACGAACGCATCCGGATTGGCCGCCTTGGCCGCGGAGATGATCGGCGCAACATCCTGCGTGCCAAGCGGATAGGATGCTTCATACACGATCTCGAAGCCGGCCTTCTGCAGCGCCGGCTTGCCGGCATTGAGCAGTTCGAGGCCGAAGGCGTCGGCGACGTTGACCAGCGCCACGCGCTTGCCGATAGCGCCGGAGTCGCGCAGTTTCTTCAGCGCATCGGCGGCGCCCTCGGCGAGCTGCTTGGAGGTGCCCAGCATCCAGACCGAATTCTTCCAGCGCTTGGCGAAGTCTTCCACGCTGTTCGATGCGGCCGTGGTCGCGATGTGCGGATAGCCGAATTTCGCGATCAGCGGCGCGGTCGCGGCATTGATGCCGGTCGAGTACGGCGTCACGAGGAAGTCGACCTTGTCGACCGTGGCGAGGCGCGTGATGTTCTTGATCGCTTCGTCGGCCGAGGTCTTGTCGTCCAGCTCGATGACTTCGACCTTCATCTGCTTGCCGCCGACCTTGAGGCCGCCGCGCTTGTTGACCTCTTCGACCCAGAGCTTGATGTTCGGCCAATGCGTGACCGCGGCAGGCGCGCCGAGCGGTCCGGTCTTCGGTGCACTTGCACCAATCTTGATGGTGTCCTGGGCGGCCGCCATTCCGGTCGCCATGACGAACGTGGCGGCCGAAGCCGCAAGCATCATCGTCATTCTCCTGAACATGAATTCCTCCTCTGCGTTGTCGACTATGGCGCGTTCGGCGCCTTGTTATTGCCGGCGGCAATGTATCGGCCAGTGCGGGTTATGGTCCAGCATGGTTCATCGTTAACGTCAATTGGTTCGCTGCCAACAGGCGCAAACATCGCCCACCTTCAAGGCAATACTAATTGCCTATCCGGTGCGGCGTTCTGCCGCCAAGGGCGCGCCGTTCTGGAAACGCCCACGGATCCGCAGGCCGGGATCGTCCCGGCCGATCACGCAAAATGGATAGTCTTGGTCTCGACGTAGTTGTCCAGCCCTTCAATCCCGCCCTCGCGGCCCACGCCGGATTGCTTGAACCCGCCGAAGGGATGCTTCGGGTCGACGATCATGCCGTTGACGGTCACGCTGCCGGTTCGCATCCGGCGCGCCATGCGATAGCCGCGTTCGGGGTCGGCGGTGTAGACCGCGCCGCTCAACCCGTAGACCGAGTTGTTGGCCTTGCGGATTGCGTCATCCTCGTCGATGTAGGTGATGACCGACACCACCGGGCCGAAGATCTCCTCCTGCGCGATCTTCATATACGGATGCACGTCCGTGAATACGGTCGGCTCGACATAATAGCCTTTGTCGAAATCTTTCGGCCGGCCGCCGCCGCACGCCAGCGTCGCACCTTCCGCGCGACCTGCGGCGATATAGCCTTCAACGCGCGCGCGTTGCCGCGCCATCGTCAACGGCCCCATCTGCGTGTCCGGGCTGAACGGATCGCCGACCTTGATCTTCGCCACCGCGCCCAGGAACATGTCGAGGAACTCCTGCTTGCGCCGCTCCGGCACCAGAATGCGCGTCAGCGAGAAGCAGACCTGCCCGGTGATCGGCATCGAATAAACCATCAGGCTCGGCAGTGCCGCGGCAAAATCGGCGTCATCGAGCAGGACTGCAGGTGACTTGCCGCCGAGTTCGAGGCTGACGCGCGCCAGCCGCTCCGCGCACACCGCCGCGATATGCTTGCCGGCCGCGGTGGAGCCAGTAAACGCGACCTTGTCGACGTCCTTGTGACGCACAAGATAGTCGCCACCCTGGCGTCCGGCCGGCACCAGATTGAACACGCCGGCCGGCAATCCGGCTTTCTCGATGCATTCGGCGAGGATGTAAGCCTCAAGCGGGGTTTCGGGCGACGGCTTCGACACGATGGTGCAGCCGGCGGCAAGACTTGCGGCAACCTTGTAGCTCAACAAGACGAGCGGCGCGTTCCACGGCGTGATTGCGGCACAGACCCCGACCGGTTCCTTCACAACCCTCACCCGACCGCCATCGTCGCGCTTGCGCTCATCGACAAAGGGATAGGTTTCGATCAGGTCGGCGTAGTAGTTGAACAGCGTCGGATTTTGTCCGACCAGCTTCTTGGTCAGCATGATCGGCGCGCCGACCTGCAGCGTCCAGGCATTGGCAATGTCATCGAGGCGTTGCGACAACAACTCCGCGATCTTGCGCAGATAGCCTGCGCGTTCGGACGGCGCCATGCGCGGCCACGGTCCTTTGTCGAACGCATCGCGGGCTTCGGCCACGGCGCGGTCGATATCCGCCCGCCCCGCCTCGGGATAGCTCAGGATCAGTTCCTCGGTGACCGGTGAGATCACGTCGAGCGTCTGCTTCGAAATCGGCTCGACCCATCGGCCGCCGATGAACAGCCGATCTGGCGCCGCGGGGACCGGCTTGATCTTCGACATCATGTTCATCGCGCGTCTCCCGCGGACCTCTGCGTGGCCCTAGTTTCTTTGTGATGATTGCCGGGCCGAACTGGCCGCGTGCGGCAACATCGTATCGCAACCCTGCGCGGTGCGCCAATCGGCGCGCCGCACCCCACGTCCTGGTTGGGACGACAAGTTGGGTTCGCCGGTTTGCGCGCTGGGTCAGACGGCGCCACAAAACGCCGATTCTGCTTCCGACATTATAGGAATAAAGGCATACAAATGCGTCACCTCGTTCACGAGGGGCGTCAGCCGGTGACGTCTGTTGATGGAGCGTGGTGCGGCGCCCGCGGGTGTGGCTTTGTCGGTCATGCTCCCGGGGAGCCCCGGGACCCCGCTCTACGGGCACTACGACCCGTGCGCGAGGAGCTTGCTGAACGGCCTGCGCCCGGTTGGCGCAGGTACGCAAAGACGCCGCCAAAAAGAGCGCCCGCGACGAGCGCAACCTTGACGCGGGTGCGATGCGCCGTGAGGCGTCCGCGTTCGTGTCAAAGCAAACGCAACATATCAGGAATGCGCCGCGTCTTTCGGCGCATCATTCCCCTCGCCACTTTCATTTGAGGCAAGGCGCGCCCGCGCCTCTCAAACAACAGGGCCGCGCAAGCGCGCCTGCTTGGAGAGCGCTGGTCAGCGCACGACCAGCGTTTCGGTTTCGAAGCGCTCGACGAAATACAGGCCGATCCGGCGCGTCAATGTCGCGGCAACGACCGTGGAGACGACAAGACCGAAAGCACCGGCGAATGGCGCGGCGAAGGACAATGTCGTCGCCGTCGCCGCCGCAAGTCCGGTCGGTGTCGCGCCGCCCATGAGGCCGAGCACGATGGACCGCATCTTGTCGCGCTCGAATGCGATCCCGTAAAGATCGCTCAGCACTTTCACCATCCGCAGATTGATGGCGGTCACGCTGGCGACGTTCACGGCGGGCATCGGCACAAGTCCACCGAGACCGGCATACATCTTGTGCCGATCGACAATCTTGAAGGCCAGTTGCAGCCGCCGCTCCGCCTCGCCCTGCGTCAGCGGCGGCAACACGACAAACGAGTCATTCGCCGGCGGCGGCGACGGCTTCCAGTCATCGGCCTCGACCTGGACTGGTTCTTTCGGCGTCGTGGGCTTGGCCGTTACCGATAGCGGCAGCGGCACCTCGGTGCCGGCTTCGCCCGGAATGTACCGCAAGCCCGATCCGGCCGGCTTGATCGCCTTCGGGAGTTGTTTGCGTGTCATGCGGCGGCCTGCTGCTGACCGAGCACCGCGTCCATCTCGTCCGCAATCGCCGCGATTTCCTTCGCCGCCGGTCCCTTCCAGCTGATCAGGCTGGGTGTCGCGCCCCACAATGACGCTTCCGGATAGGCAACCCGGTTCTGCATCTCGTTCTCCAGCACGGGAAGGCCGGCCTCGGTGAGTTCTGCGCGAATATGCCTCGCGATCACGGAATCGCGCGTCGTCTGGGTCAGGAGGCAGCGATACAGCGGACGGCGGCCATCGTTGCGCTCGGTCAGGAAGCCGATGGTATCCAGCGTCCGGTCGACGTCAAACGGCGACGGCTTCACCGGCACCAGCAGGAAGTCCGACGCCGCGACGCAGTCCAGCGTGGTCTTTGCGCGAAATCCCGGCGTGTCGATGATCACCAGCCCACCGGCAAGCGAGAGCCGGCGCGCGGTCCTGGTCACCTCTTCGGTCGCATCCTCGATGACGGCAACGCCGCCAAGTCCGCGCTCTCGCGCCGCCAGTCCCATGATCGAACGCTGCGGATCCGCATCGATGAGGGTCGGGCGCCGGCCGCGCAGATGCCAGTAGACTGCCAAGCAACTGGCAACAGTGCTCTTGCCGCTGCCACCCTTCATCGTGGCCACTGTGATGATCATCTCACGGCCTCCTCGGCAACAGACCCACGCTGTGATTCGTCAGCAATGGTACCTAATTTCCGCAGGCAACGCCTACAGCTTGAGGGCCGGACGGCACAGAAAAGCGGTCAGGCAAAACGGTGGTCACAGCTTTGTTGAAGGGTCGCTCGGCTTAACGGCCAGACGATGAGCCCATTCGGACCGGCAGGGCTTGAGCCCGATGAACTGAAGCATGTCGGATTCGGGTTCGCCGCAATTCGCGGGCGTCCCGGCGCCCACGGGCGGAAGCACAAGCCCGACACAGAAACGCACAGGCAAAAAAATAACGCCGTTTCCGAGCTATTCGGAAACGGCGCCAAATTGTCTTTTCAGACAAAACCGTCCGGAGATTACCAGGCCGGGCAAACGGACAGGCCGGTGCACGAACCCAGCGTGTAGTTTGCGGAGGTCTCGGTTCCTGCGGCACTTTCCAGCACTTCGTCGGAAACGTCGAAGCTCAGGATCTCTTGTTCTTTTTGGGTGGTGAGGGTCATGGCGTAAATTCCTTTCATCCGCCAGATGCATAGAAAGTAACGAGGAAACTCGGAGAAATTTCCCCCTGCTGGCAATGCAAGGATTCGCCAAGTGAGGTAAAAAGTCAATCAGTGGTCAGTTTCTCACCACAACGAACCCTTAAAAATCCTGACTAACGATTCATGTCGATTCCCTGACCGTGACACATTGACGACGCGGTCTTGTTCGGCCGGTCGCGCGGTCCGATGCGAAACGGCCTGTTTTTACCGATCGGCGGACGTTATCGCCCGATCCGGCTGCAAAAACAGTGCAGATTGTGTGTCTCTTCGCATCGTGACATTCGTTATGCCGCGGGGGATAAGCGTGCGCGGGGCCCCTGAGACAGAGTGATGGAAGCGTTTTTCGAGCGTTTGATCGCGCGCGCCGCGGCAATTGACGAGCTCCTGTCCGGTGACTTCGAGCCGCTACCCGGTCAGGCCGGCGATCCGGACTTGGCCAAGGCCCGAATCACCGCTTGGTCCCGCGCTTCCGCCAATGGCGACGCCGGGTTGTTTCGCCGCAGGTTGGAACGCGACGGGTTGTCTTACGAGGATGTTCAACGGCGCCTGTCGGTGGCGGTTCGCGCGGCCCCGCGTCGGCAGTCCGCCTGGGTCGAAGACGCTGCCTGGATCGAATCAGCGCTGCGGAGCCGCTCGTCGGGGCAAACCGGCACGGCTCAGGCGATGGCGCCGCAGGCTTTCGAGCATCTGCTGTTTCCGGTCGTCGAACAGGCCGAAAATCTGCTCTGGAGCGCGATCGGGACACCAGTCCGCCGCCATTTTACCGAGGCCGCGCGTGCGGACCTCCGGCGGATGCTTCTGGACCAGCTGACCGACCTCTGCGTACCGCCGCTGTATGAGCGCTTCTCTACGGCCCGTGGCGACATGCCGTCCGAAACGACGCCGACGGGACCCGAGGCGTCGACTGCGCTCTATGACCGGTTTGTCGCCGACATGAAGGATAACGGCTTCCGCAGCCTGTTCGAGGAAAAGCCGGTCCTCCTGCGATTGCTCGCCACGCTGACCCAGCAATGGATCGACGCCGTCCACGAATTTGCGTTGCGGCTTGACGCCGATATCGATGCGATCCGCCGCGACCTGATCCGCCGAGACGGCCACGCATGCGTCGCCCGGATCTCCGGCGATCTGTCGGATCGCCACAATGGCGGTCGCTCGGTCTTCATCGTCACCTTCGATGACGGCGCCAGGGCCGTCTACAAGCCGAAGGATCTGCGGCTCGATGTCGCCTGGCATGCGCTGATCGGGCGGCTGAACGCCTCCTACCCGCCGCTGGACTTGCGGGCGGCCGACGCGATCGCGCGTGACCATTACGGCTGGGCGGAATTCATCGACCATACCGGCGTCGCCGATCAGGCCGCCTGCGAGATGTATTTCCGCCGGGCCGGCGCCTGGCTTGCGCTATTCCACTGCTTTGCCGCGACCGACATGCACCAGGAGAACATCATCGCCGCCGGCGACCAGCCCGTGCCGATCGATCTCGAGACGATCCTGCAGCCACCGGGCGCGGCGCCGAAAGCGCAGGAGGCCGAAAGCGCCTCCTCCGATGCCGCTGCCGAGATGATCGCGAATTCGGTGATGGCGGTCGGCATCCTGCCCGCTTATGGCCGCGCGCCGGACACGTCGGTGTTTGCGATGGGCGCCCTGACCGCCGACTGGAATTCCAGGGTCAAGATCGCCTGGATCGACATCAACACCGACACCATGCGGCCGACCCGAACCAAGCTGGTCGATACGGCGAACCCAAATTTGCCGCATGTCGACGGTCGTTACGCGCGGTTCCGCGACCATGTCGACGCCCTCGTGGCGGGCTTCGAAGACTATGCCCGGTTCTTGTCGCACTGGACGCGCGGAGCCGATCAGGGACGGCTGTTCGAGGGGTTTGCCGGCGCGCCGGTCCGCAAGGTGGTGCGGCCGACGCGCTTCTATTCAATGCTGCTGCAACGGCTCAAAACCCACCGCAGCATGGACGATGGCGCAGCGTGGTCGGCCCAGGCAGATTTTATCGCGCGACTATCCGACTGGGACGGGGCTTCCGACCCGAACTGGCCGTTCCTTCGCGCTGAACGATCCGCGCTACTGGCGCTGAACGTTCCGCATTTCGTTTTGCCGAGCGACGGGCATGTGGTCAGCGACTTCGAAGGCCCGGTTGCAACTTTCACAGGACCCACAGCTCTTGAGCGCGCCCAGGCCCGCCTGCGCGATTTCGACGAGCGGGAGGTCGCGTGGCAGACTGCCGTTATTCGGGCCAATACCACACCGACCAGGCCCTCGAACTTCGCCGACGCATTCCGGGCGCTGCTGAAATCGGACGTTGCAGCAACCGACACAGCGTTTGCCTTGGAATCCGATCGCGTCGCAGCCGAAATATCCGATCATGCGATCCGCCGGGGCGGATCGGCGTCGTGGATCGGTCTCGACTGGATGGGCGATGCCGAGGTGTTCCAGCTCGCGCCGCTGGGCCCCGATCTCTACAATGGCGTATCCGGCATCGCGGTCTTCCTGGCGGCACATTCGGCGGTTGCCGGCCATGCTCCCTCTGCCGAGTTGGCGCTCGCCGCCTTGAGCCACCCGCGCAGGAAACTGAAGGACCGGAACGCGGCGCGCTTCGCCCGCTCGCTCGGGATCGGCGGCGCCACGGGGCTGGGCTCGCTGGTCTACGCGCTGACTGTCATCGCTCGTAGCCTGGACAACGCGGATCTGCTGGCCGACGCCCATGTGGCCTCGGCACTGATCACGGACGAGTTGATCGCAGCGGACAAGCGGCTGGATGCGCTCGGGGGCAGCGCCGGCGCCATTCTCGGCCTGCTGCGGCTCCACCGCGATACGCAGGCGCCCGACGTCCTGGCGCGCGCGATCAGATGCGGCGACCATCTCCTGCGCCAGGAGCGCGCCGGCCCCGAAGGATTCCGGAGCTGGGTCGGGCACGGCCTCGGCCCGAACGCGCTCAATGGAATGTCGCACGGCGCCGCCGGCTTCGCGCTGGCGCTGGCATCGCTTGCTGCCGCGACGGGACGTGACGATTTTCAGCAAGCCGCGTCCGAAGCACTCGCCTTCGAGAATTCGACTTACGATGCGGACCGTCGCAATTGGCCGGACCGGCGGCATGCGGACGAACCCGGCTGGGCCTGCCGCTGGTGTCATGGCGCACCGGGCATCGGCCTTGCGCGCGCAGCCCTGCTCAAACAGGGAAGGATGGACCCCGCAACCCTGCGGGATGACATCCGCCATGCCCTCGCCGGTGTCGATCAGGCCTGGCCGACGGAGCTGGATACCCTCTGCTGCGGCACGCTCGGCAATGTCGAATTCCTGTGCGAAGCCGGCGAGGCGCTCGGCCGTCCGGACATTCGCGAGACCGCAGCGAGCCGCCTGGCCGCAATCGTCCAGGCTGCCGGCTTAACCGGGGACTATCGCTGGAACAGCGGCGGACAGCGCTTCAATCTCGGCCTGTTCCGCGGTCTCGCCGGCGTCGGCTACACGCTGCTGCGGCAACGCGACGAGAGCTTGCCGAACGTTTTGATCTGGGAATGACCGCGCGCGACGGCTACTCGACCTATCTCAGCTCTTCCGCACATGTGGCGTGGAGCACCGCCTTGAACATATCGAAGGACTGAATTGTCACCCGGCAGGTCCTGGAGTCGCTGACCTTGGCGGTGATGACGTCGCCGGCGGCCGCGAGGTATCGCTGGCCGTTGACGTTCACATTCACGCCCTGGATGGTCGGCGCGCCCATGAGGCCGACGGTCACCCCGCCGCCCGCGACGATCAGCGACTGGTTCGGCAACACGACGTAGATGTTCTCCGATGGGACGATGCCATCCAGCACGCCCTGCACGTGGTTCAGACGCGTCTGCAGGGTGAGGATTCGATCCGCGCGCAGGTTCAGTTCTGCGCTGACCTGCTGCCTTTCCTCGCGAAGCTGCTGGATGGTCAATTCACGCTGCGCCAACTGGCGTCTGGCCAGTTCGCGTCCGGTGATATGCCCGATCAGGGCCACACCCAGGATCAGCAAGGTCTCGATCAGCAGGATGTAGACGCGGCGGCGGCGCGTCAGCAATCGCCAGGCCGCCCGCGAACTCAAATCCGCTTCGACCGCACGAGCGGCTTGCGCATTGGCCACGCCTGCCGCCCTCCTCTGTCTGATCCCACGCCACCGCGCCATCTCACCCACCACCGCGATTTCGGGTTTGCCGGACACAACCTGTGATCCGAACTCTGCTGCCCATGGCCTCTGCTACCGCTTCTCAGCCGCCGCCGGCCTGGCCGGCGCTTCGGCGCCATCCTGCTGGCTGGCCGGCCGCGAGCCGCCGGTAATCCGCGACAACACAGACTCGTAACTGGACAGGTCGAAAGGATTGAAGACCGCCGGCTTTTCGCTGGCTTGCGGCTTCGCACCCGGCTTGTTCGCGGCACCGGGCTCCGGCGAATTCGCCGGCTTTTCGCCCGGCCCGGGTGGCGTCTGCGGTGATGCGCTCGGCTGCGGATTCACGTTCACCGCTGCACCCGGCTGGACCACCACCGTGGTCGGCGACGTCACCGTCGGCGGCGTCCCAGTCGGCGGCGTTGCCGGTGGAGCCGCCCCAGTTGTCGGCCCCGGTGGCGGCGCAAACTCCCGCGGCAATGCCTGCGGAGCGAATGCGCGGGGCACCGCCTGCGCCGGGGCATAGGCACCCGGCACGGTGTCGGTCGGCGAAGATGGAACTGCATCCTTCCGCGGCGGCGTTGCGGCCCCCGCAGGCTGGTCGACATTCCCAAGAATGATCGGCAAACCGTCCTTGCCACCGCCGATCACGACGATCTTGGAGTTCTGTGACTGCGACAGGGCAAGCGTGGCCTCGATGCCGCGCCAGCGCAGATACGAGTCCGTAATGCCCTGACCGACAGTCTGCTGGAAAGCAGCGATACCATTGGCCTCGATCTGCTTGCGACGCGACTCCTGCGCTTCGCGCTCGACGCGGTAACGGTATTCCTGAATCAGGTAGAATTGCTCGGTCTGGCGGTTAATGGCTGCAACGATGGCCGGCGGCAACTCGATGCTCAGCACGAGCGTATCGATGATCTGGATCGAGTATTGCAGAACGTCGTTGTAGTTCCTCGGATCCGGCTGCTCCATCGCCTCCGGCTGAACCAGCTTGTTGAGATTGGTGCCGAGCGCCTTGCGGGCGTTGTCGCGGACGCGCTCCTGGATCGCTTCGCGGGACGTGTAGACCTCCTGCGCGGTGTATTGCGAAATCACCTGCCGGGTCTGGCTCCCGATCTCGGGACTGACGACGGAATCGAAATAGGCGGGCCCGATGAACTTGTGCAGAACCGCAACCGCGTTGTGCAGCAACTGATAGCGAATGTTCATCTGGATGGCGACGTTCACGCCATCCCGCGAGATCGCGTTGTAGGTCTGCGCCGTGGATTGCAGGCGAAGATTGTAGATGAACAGGTGATCCCACGGCCAAACGAGGTGCAGGCCCTCCCCGCGCAATTGCTGCGGATTGAGCATGGTGCCGCGACCGGCGAAGCACCAGCAATAGTAATCGAAGGTATTGAACCGCTTCCAGAGAACGCCGACATGTCCGGACGGAACCGTGATGACCACAAAGCGCCAGAGCACTGTCACCGCGAGGAACAGCACCAGCAGCATGAACGCAAAGCTCGGCAGGCGTCGGGTCAGAAAATTCCACGCGCCGCGTCTCCTCGCCGGCGGCGGCGGGTTGCCATCGAGAGTCTCGGGATACGTTGCCATCAGTCGTACCTCATCGAACGCCTTCAGCCGCCCACTGGACGTTCTTCGACAATTCGGCCCTCTTCCATATGTATGCGTCGTCCCGTGAGACTAAGCTCGTCCAGAAAGCGGTCGTCGTGGGTGATGACCACGACTGTCTTTCCGGCGCTTATCATCTCCGGCAATAGCTCATAATAGAACTTGCGCCTGTATTCCGGATCCTGCTCGGCGGTCCACTCGTCTAGCAGCATGATGGGGCGGTTTTCCAGCATACTGACAATCAGTGCGAGGCGCCGGCGCTGGCCGCCGGACAGGTCGAGGGTGCGGAACTCGCCGTCGATCAGGCCGGTCTTGTCCTCCAGCCGGAATTTGGCGAGCAGGTTCGCAAGATCGCTGGGGTCTGCGTCCGGGATCCCGTAAAGCCGCCTGAAGAGGTGATAGTCGTAGAAAATTGCCGAAAACAGCTCGCGATACTCATCCCGGGTCACCTTGTTGACCCGCCTGCCGTCCAGCAGGATGTCCCCCTCTTCGGGATGGTAGAGCCCGGCAAGCACCCGCAGGAAGGTCGACTTTCCTGACCCGTTGCCGCCGGTGATGAAAACAAGCTCACCCGCGCGCAGGGTGAAATCGATCGGCCCGATATGGAACGCCGCATCGGAATGGCGATCGACATAGCTGAAGACGATGTCGCGCATCTCGATCGTCTTGAAGCTCTTCGGCGACACGATCTCGTCGGTCTCCGAGGACACGGTCGAGCGCAGCAAATCTTCCAGCCGCGCGATGCGATCCGCCGCGGCATTGGCATTCATCAGGATCGGGATCGACTGCACCAGCGCGAAACACGCGCCGATGACGTAAAGGAGCGCCGCGGTGATCTTTGCGACGGACGTTCCGCCAAGGCTGTCGCTGAATTGCGGCGCCACGAAAACGACGGTGCCCAGCAGGATATACATGTAGCCCTGCGAGTAGGCGATCTGCTTGAACGTCTCCGACTGTGCGCGGATCTTGATGTTGGCGGCGGTGCGCGACACGTTGACGGCGTCGTCAAACAGGGCGTCGCTGCGCGGGCGGTTGAGCCTGAGCTCCTTGAAGCCATCGAGGAAGTCGGTGATGCGGTCGAACAGCCGCCGCTCATGCTCGGCCGCAAGCGAGCGCTCTGCGGTCAGCCGGCGGCTCCTGAAATGGAAGATCACGCCAGCCATGCTGACGATCAGCACGCTGAGCAGAAACGCAACGATCGAGAGATAGGCCACATAGATCGCGACGAACCCGATCAGCACCGGACCCTGGAT